>JAESFR010000007.1_pt1 | contig 602790 bp, 519 predicted proteins | sample 9266191 | NCBI WGS metagenome assembly JAESFR01 (sample SAMN14503063, study PRJNA617104) | algae metagenome | isolation source: Pleurocapsa minor HA4230-MV1 and co-occurring heterotrophs from cement on... | place: USA: Nuuanu Pali Lookout, Hawaii | collected 2009-07-20 | reverse complement strand
AATCGGCATCTGTTTGATGCTGCCCTGTTGGTTAAGCTTTTGATATCCCTGTTTTATTTCTCCTTTGGACAATAAATCTACAACTTCTTTGAGCTGGAAATTCTGCTGCCGAACATTGAGATCGATTCCAATAGTGGGCAGATTGGTTTGCTCTTGTAGTAATTTAAAAGGAGAACCAGCCTGTACCGCAGCTAATTGTTTAGTATCACCGATTAAAAGTATGCGAGAGTTGGTTTGTTGAGCTTTTTCTAACAAACTCTGCATTTGGCTACTGCTAATCATCCCCGCTTCATCCACCACAATTAGCTCATTTTTAGGCAATGATTTTATTGGAATATTTAGATAGGCATCAAGGGTTTGACAGTTGATATCTGCTCCTTGATTTAGTTCCCTCGCAGCAGCAGCACTAGGCGCTAAACCTCGTATTGGTATATTGGGCGATATAGTTGCTTTTAATCCTTTAACGGTGTAGGTTTTGCCAACTCCCGCATCTCCCTGCCAAAGCATGACTGCATCCCGATTATTAGCAAAATGAATTAAAGCATTTGCCTGAGCTTTATTTAGTCCTAGTTTCTGGGCTTGTTGATGAGCAGTCTCTATATTGGCTAGAGGGGGATATTTATCTTTGCCGTTCTTAGCCAAACTTATAATTCTCTTTTCTCTGTTGATGGCAGCTTCCGTTGTTAATCTTCCATCTTTAGTTGGGATTAAACTCTTATGGCGATCAATTTGCTTCTCTAAGTCATTCAGACTATAGTTTCCTTGAGATTGTCGCAGTGCTTCTCTCAGGAGTATATGTCTGGGAAAAGCTACTTGTTTTTCCGTAACTATGTCAATAGCTTCAATAATTAACTCGCTTTTGTTTTTATCTTTTAAATTAGTCAGCTTTGTCAGCACCAATGGTCATCTTCTGTTCATATAGCTCGCGATTGTCCATCGATCGCCATTTCCCATCTGCTCCTTGTGTCTGATTGAAAATTACACAGTGACTATGGAGTTGAGGATCTTGATTGCGATTATCGTCGTGTTGGAAGACAGCGAATAGGGCATTATCTGTCTGAAGATGATTAACTCCCCCTTTTCCCGTTCTGGTAAAGATGCAATTTCGCTCTACATAAGAAAGAGTAGTGTTAACAGCTTGTCGATCAACTTGGATTACTGCTTGCTCTCCTTTAACTAGACCCAATAAAGAGACTGATTTAGGAGCAGATAAAGTAATATCTCTGCCTGGATTATATTTTTTCCCTGATTGTCTTTGCCGTAAGGGATTGCCTTGGCTATCTAACCCTTGATAGGCATTGTTATATTCTTGGGTAGCAACTTGACCATTCAGACCAAGTATTACGGCACCTTGTCCATACCATTGACTATTAGTTAATCCTTGGTTTTGAGTATTGCTGCGGTTGAGGTGCTGGGTGGTTCGGGGGAGAAGATAGTTAGGGCGAAAATGGAGTTGGAAGAGTCAGCAGAGGCTTATACAACGCAAGTGGTTGATGTTTCTCATTGGATTAGTGAGCAGTTGCAGAGTCAGTTACAGGGTGTTCAGCAGAATCAACAGAAGTTAGATACGAAGTTGGTTCAAGTCTTGGAGGGATTGGCTAGAGAACATCAGAATCTTAAAGCTGTCTCGACTGGCTTGGTTAACTCGACTTCGGTTTTGCTCAAGAAGCAGCAACAATTGGTGATTCAGACGCAAGAAGCTCACGAGTTGGTTGGGCAATCAGTTATTATCGCTTGGATTATCCCAGTAGTAACATTACTAGGGTGCATGGCTGTATTGCTCTTAAATAAAAGATAATTTATTTTGTCGAGCAACTACTATTTCTAGTAACTTCTCAAATAGAGGCTCTCCAGGATTTATTAATCTGAGAGATGGCTTTTCATCAAATACTTCGGGATAAAAAGTTACAAGATAGGTTTTGCCTTTGTAAGTCAATTCCCAAATACGATCGCCTTTGGCTTCAAAGAATACATTTTCAGCTAGTAATATTTGAGAATGGGTGAATAATTCTTCTATTTGTTCTGGAGTAATAGGACTGGAAACAAGAGGTTGGCGGATTTCAGTCAAGTCGGCTTGGACATCCATTGCTACTATTTCTTCTAAACCAGGGCGTAATGGAGGAGTATCTAATACTTCTTCAAACTCTGCTAGTAATACCCCTTCTTCTTCAGGATCAGCACTCATAACGGCTCGTTCGATAAAAGTGGGAACTTGAGCCAGGATAGGCTGTAGATTACCAACTACACTTTGAAAGGCATCAATGCGATCGCGCAATTTTCGATATACTTTAGCCTCTACTGTGCCGTCATAATAAAAGTTATGAATATTAACCGTCGAATAAACTTGACCAATGCGATCGATTCTACCGATACGTTGTTCTACCCTCATGGGATTCCAGGGTAGATCATAGTTTATTAATACCCCACAGGTTTGCAGGTTTAATCCTTCGCTGGCAGATTCCGTACAGAGTAGGATTTTGATGTCTCCTTCTCGGAATTGACGTTTGATTTGTTCTTTTGGTACTGTCTGCCATTCTGAGGACACGGGTGCGGAGGTTGCCTCCGTATCGAGAGATGTCCGTCCTGCTTGATATAATTCGCCCCCTCTTCCTGAATAACAAGCTACTTGAGAACCATATAGCTTCTGTAAGTTTTCTCTTAGATAATCCATCGTGTCGGTATACTGAGTAAAAATGATTGCGCTTTCTCTCTGACTTAGTTCTTGGCGCAAAATTGTTAGGAAGTGAGATAATTTGCTGTCTTCTCCCGTATTCTCAAATTGGCGCAGTAAATCTTCTAAATATTCAATTTCTTTGGGATCTACTGGTTCTTTTAAATATGCTTCCAAACCAGTAATTACTGCATCATCAGCATCATCTAAATCGCTAAGATCGTCTTGAGTTATATTGTTAATTCCTTCCAAGCGTCGTTGCAAAGATTCGCGGATAGCATAAAAAGAACTTGTAAGACGTTTGCGATAAAGAGTCATCAAAAAACCTAACGCCTTGCGGTTTTCTTTCTGAGCTAGTCTGTAAAAATGGCGAACATAATCACTGACTGCCTGGTATAAAGGAACTTCACGATTTGGTTCGAGAGCGATCGCATTATCACTAACTATTCTTCGGGGAATATCTCGGTCTAAAATACCCAACTTGTAATATTGCCTGAGAGTATCGCGGGTATGGCGGAACATCAAGTCTTTGAGAGGAGTATTGACCGTTAAATAATGGCGAGAAGCATTGATAAAAGGAGTATCTTGAGATAACTGCTTAGGATTGACGATGTTTTTTCCTTGTTTCCAGGTGTCTCGAAGCTTGTAAGCCATCAGGCGATCGCTACTCACTAAATGTTCTCCCAAACGGGTGCATTCTTGCCCACCGCGACGAAAATAATCGTTTGCCATCATTTGCCAGAAATCTAAGGTATGGCTATCTGGTTTATTCGAGAGTGAAGAAAAATAATTACAAAAATTTTCGCCATAACTCCAATGTCCTTCTAAACCCACAAGACGAAGCAAATCAAAGACTTCTATGGGATCGATTTGCATTGGTGTAGCGGAAAGGAGTATCAAAGACTGGGTTTTATCTTTTAATTGCTGCATCAACTGAAGCAATCGATTGGGAGTATCTTTTCTTTGTTGGGGGCTTTTACGACGGGCGTGATGGGCTTCATCGAGAATAACTAAATCCCAAGGTTCGGCTGCTAGGAGTTCTTCAATTCTCTCGGTGCGTCGGACTAAATGAGATGAGGCTAAAACTAAATTCTGTGTATTCCAGGGATTGAGTGCTGGAGAAGCAATCTCTCCATAGCAATCTTTAAACTTACCTTGGTTATAACTCCAAAAATGCAGGTTGAACTTTTCTCGTAACTCTTCTTGCCATTGGGGTTGAACGCTAGCAGGTGCAAGAATCAAGACTCTTTTTACCTTTTGGCTGACTATTAAATAGCGCAGAATCAACCCTGTTTCAATGGTTTTACCTAAACCAACTTCGTCAGCAATGAGGAAGCTACAGGGAAAGTTATCTGCAACCCGACGCAATATTTTAAGTTGATGCGCCCAAGGTTGAATGGGAATCGATTTAAGGCAAAAATCCAAACAGCCTGGATGTTGATGGAGATTAGCCAACAGTGCAAGCATATTGCTTGCTTCTTCTAGGTTTTTTTGACTCGCTTTTGTATGTTCTGTTTCTACAGTAATTGACGGTTGAATATTATCTAATTTTGAACTTTGAATTTTAAATTTTGAATTCTCTACATTCTCAATTTCTTCTTCTTGCTTCCAACTGGGCTTACTATTAGGCGTATAACTTAGTAGCTTTTGCTTTACTGCTTCTGGTATCTCAAAGATTTTGACATTGAGAGAAAGGTCGTTCCAGAGTTGTTCAAAACGATAGGTTTCTTCGTTGACTCTTTCCAAATCGCGATCGCCTTCCCAATCGCAATATACATGGAATGACTCGACGTTATCCGACCAACCGCTTAAAGACTCATTATTTGAGCCACTAAAAGCAAGGCGATCGCCTTTACTATCGGTAAAAATTCCTACTTTTTCGTGAAAAATATGCTGCGGATCGAGCAAGCGATCGCTTTCGATGGGAATTCCTTTTTCCTTGGTCGGAACGGCAATTTTAATATCTAAATATTCATTAGCAATTAGCCAGCTAAGTATCTCGAAATGTTTTAGCTGGACAAAGTTTTCTGGTGCTTGCAAGTCAGCCTCTAAACGGAACGCCAAAGCCTCTCTCAGTTCATAGCCTCTTTCAATTGCTGCTATATCTTGCGGACTAAACTGACAGCCCATAATCAAGCGCATCTTGCCCTGATTGTGCAGCATCGCCCCCAATCCCCTGGCTACTTTACTGAGGATGGCACTACCAAAAAAACCTGACTTGCGATCATACTGCACGGCACATTCTAAGGCAGGAATGTAAAAATCTGCGATCGGGTTATTTTCGTTGCTGGAATAGCTAATGCGCCAAGAGTGATCTTGTAAGTACATGAATTGAGAAGGATTAAGGGCTATCTCTCAATTCAAGGCTTTATTTACTATTTAGCCTGTGAGTTCGATCTCTGGTTTGGTGTGTTTGTTCTAAACACATAGATCGAGTTCGTTTCTTCAGCCCGATGTTTGGAATAGAATTATTAATTATTAATTATTAAATGAACTGATTATGAGTCAAATAGATTTTACTGATTCTCAACAAATAGACGCAATATTTCAAGAGGCGGTAGATAAAGCGATCGCCAAACACAAAGACTGTGGCGAATCAATTGCGATCGCAGATAAAAATGGTAAAGTTAGCATTGTTGCCGGAAAAGATATTGATCGCCTTCAGTTACAAAAAATTCAGAAGTAAAGAATCTGGAATAGTTTTTAAATTAAATTTTTAATCATAGAAACAGTGTTGGGAAGCTCTTGTTTTTGAAGTCGCATTAAATATTCTTCAAACAACCCCACAAAGAATAAATTCTCTGGCAAAAGGATAAAACGTGGATTGTATAAGACTAAGGATAGGTATTTGGTGTCAAGCGATATTAATGGTAGTGCTAATATTTTGGTTAAAAGTAAGCACAGACTGGATTTTCAGCGAGTGTCTAGCGGGTTTTTGGCTAACCCTCTAAGGATAACTATCTCTTAGGAATCCCCGTACCTTTAGGTCGGGGAGCGTCAATATTTAATCATCTTCGTATAAATCTAATTCCTCGCTCAAAGCTGTAAGTTTATCCAATGACTGACTTCTCTTCGCGTCAATATCTGCTTTGTATTGGTACAAATCTTGAGCCAGAATCCGTCTATGCTTTCCTACTTTGCGATGGGGTATTTCTTCAGATTTCAATAACTTGATTAAGTATGGTCTGGAAACATTGAGCAGGTTTGCTGCCTGTTGGGTGCTTAACTCAGCTTGGACTGGAACTAAAGTAACTGCATTACCTTGAGATATTTGAGACAGGATATCAATTAAAAGCTCATAGGCGACAGCGGGAATTAAGAGCGATTCTTGTTTTCCACTTTCTGACTCAACCGTGATTTTTTGAGTGTGACTGTGAGAATTAATCAGTGAGGCTAAGACGCGACTACTCTGTGTAGATAGCTCTATATCTGCCTCCGTTGGTATAGGTGTTTTTCTTTGTCTATCTAGTACTGCCATGATAATTAGATGGGTCTAAGACTGACTATTAAATCAATCGAGTTTTATTCTCTCAGTTTATAGTCTATGTGAAATAAACGCAACGAAATTTGTCATGATAAGTATCAAGAATTTAACCAATCTTCTAGTTGCAAGCCTTCGATGTTAATAAAATGACGAGTATTATTAGTAACTAAAATATCTTGTCGAGAACGGGCAACTGCTGCAATCAAAGCATCTAATTCTCCCGTTGGTCTACCTTGCCGTCTCAATCCTGCTTGAATTTTGCCAAATTCTAAAGCTGCATTTTGGTCAAAGTCAATGATTTCTAATAAATCGGTAAACGAATCTAAAATCCCTAGGTTTTGCTCTACTTGTTGCGAACAATATGCGCCCTTGTAGAGTTCAGCATGTACGATAGTTGGGATGTAGCATAGATAAGATTGTCGAGTAAACTTGTTTAGAGCTTGAGGATGGCGATCGATAATAGCAATACAAATATTCGTATCTAGTAAATACACTCTGTCTTCCTATAAAGTATTCAATTCGCCTCTTATTTTTTCATTTCGTTCCTTTTCTAACTCTGTCAAAACAGCAACTAATTCTTCTGTGTCTTGATGTGGAATTGCTGAAAATTGCTTTAGTTTTTCTCTTCTCTGTTCTTCACTCATTTTTGGATGATCGGGAATTTCTACCATAACTTCTGTACCGTCAGGAACACTAACTTCTTCTGATAGCTGAATTGTCTTACCTTGAATAATTCCTTTGACTTTCATGGCGATCGCTTTTCTAACTTATATTTCTATTATGCAATAGTCGCTGTACTTCAATTCAAAGCTCAAAATTCAAAGTTCAAAATTAGCTATAGAGATAGCTTGGTCTGTTCATAAACTACCTTGGCTTTAATCTCATCCATTGACAACCACAAAGAAATTAAAGTTTTATGTTCATCGGTACTTTTGGGAATTACTTTAAAAGCAATTTCCAGGGTTTTCATCAGCATATCATTATTATTTAACCCCGTTTTTTGCATGAAGTTCCTCACTAATTGGGGGTTTTGTTCTTCTTCGTAAATGGCAATAATCGCATGAAAAGCATCGACCAAATAAAGATTGGAAAAGTTATCGGCATCGGCGGTAAATGCCCGTTTTTTGTGTCTTTGTTTTGGGGTGAGAATAGTACAGCTACCGCTTTTGGAAGCAAGCAGTTTGTAAGTTTTGGCTAAATCGTTTACGTCAAAACCACCAATAGCTAAAGCTAGTTGTCTGGCTTCATCGAAAGGGAATTCGCGGGCTTTGAAAGCATCCCAGGCGAGGAGATACCATTGAGTGAGGGGATCGAAACCTGCGGTGTCGGTTTGTACCAGTTTGCGGAAACGATAGTTAGCTATGGCTTTTCTAGCTTCAGCAAAAGCGACTTCGGGGCGCACTTCTTCACCGCTACTATCTAGGATAGGATAGGCACGAGAAAAGACATTGAGAGCGGGGCCAAAAGCACTAAGATACAAATCAATACCCGAAATCTCATTCTCTTCAAATTCGGGGGCGCGTTGTTCGACGAGGTTGGCAACTTCAGGACGCAAATCATCCCACCAAGCTTGTTCGGCATGAGGATCTCGTTTGCGACAGACTAAAAGGACGGTACTAGAAACGGAGTTTTTCTTAGCTTGGTGGAGATTTTGAGGGTTTTCGGTACTAACCGACCAAGATGCAGTAATTTCAAAGCCAGCATCGATCAAGGATTTAGTTAGCACATCCCACGCACCAGATTCTTTATGGTTAAATTGAACTGTCATTACGCCATCATCTCGTAAGACGCGATAATATTCGCTAAATACCAGTTGCATCTTGGCTTCGTAGTCTTGTTTGGCTAGTTCTTCTGGAGATGCACCCATGTTACGGAAGCGAGAAGGATTAGCAACGGCTTCTCTGTCTTTATCGGTAAGTTCTGAGTAGAATAAATCGGGGAAGATATCGCCGACTGTGCGTTTCATCCAGACATAGAAAAAGTCTGAAAGTTCGGCGTATTGAATGGTTGAATAGTAAGGAGGGTCAGTTACTATTGTATCTACAGAGCGATCGGGGATGTGAAAAAGGTTATCGGCTGAGGAAGCATTAACTTGGATAGATTTTGGGTTGTATTGACCTAATCCTGGAATGGCTGCTGGGTCAAATTTTGTATTGAAATAAATGCATAGTTTTGAGTAGTCTGGGATCAGAGCTTTAGCACACCAAGACCACAGCTCATTTGCTCCGTTGAATTCTGGGTAGTTCCACATGAGATTCAATGAATGTTGTGCAGAAGCTCTTGCAGCACCAGGGTGAGAAGAATGCCACTGTGATAATCTACACTCATAATCTACACATCGATCGCAAACTAAAGCCAAATAAGTTGCGATCGCTTCTACTTTTTCTGGTTCATATTCTATATGTAACTTAGATTTTGCCTCGTTGATAATTTCTACATAGGTAACAAGAGTCAAAAGCTGACGCGGATTGAAATAATCTAAACTTTTATTCAAACCATAAGCTATACATCTGTCTGCGTAACCATCAAATCTTTCTTCTTCGGGAAGAATATTATTATTTTCAAAAAATGCTAATTTCTCTTTGATATACGCTTCAGCTTTAGCAACACCATCTAAATCGAAATCCGTAGGAATTCTGAATTGTAAACCGCCTTTTCCTTCCTTGTAAGCAACTGCATACAATTGATGACCTAAACCCGATAATTTTGCTTGAAATTTAATAACATCATCTTCAATTACGCTGGTGCAATTAGGACATTTACCAACACCTCTACTGATAGTGGTTGTAGTATCTGGATCGTATTCACCTTCATCAGTTTCAATTGTTGTACCTTTTCCTTTACTTCCTCTAATTAATTCAAAATCAACTCTGTTATTTTCAAGATTAGGAATCGGTTTTACTGCATACCAATCACTCGTAACTTTTCTTTCTTGACCTTTTCCTGCATAGTTGCTAGCTTTACTCAACCACCAATTAGGACTTAGAGGCACAACCGACTCGCAATGAGGACAAACAACCGTATGCGCCCAAAGATAATTCTGTACTTGTTCAGATCCCCCCTTGCCCCCCTTAGAAAGTGGGGAATTAGAAGAAGGGAAAAATTCGGCTAATCTTTTCTCTGCTTCATCACCAACAAACTTCACCCACTTATCAATATCCTGCTGTAAATCCGCCCCAAACTTAAGGGGAAATTCCATTGCTGCTTTCATAGTCACCACAGCCACAGGATTTAAGTCAGAAGCCAGCACATTTAAACCATATCTAGCTGCTTCAAAAGGAATACTTCCTCCACCAGCGAAGGCATCCAAAACTACAGGCTTTCTTTTACCCCAAATGCGATCGCAATACTCTTCTAATTTCTCAATTACTAAACTTGAAGGAGGAGTTTTATATAATTTAATTGCTTCTTTTCTCTTGACATTTATTCCCTCTTTTTCTGGATGTAAACCCAACAAATATTCAAACTCTTCCATCGAAATATCTGCTGGTAAAAGTGAAGCCAAAACAGAAGCGCGAGAAAAAGATAAAGGCTTGCGAGAATACCAACGATGTAAACCCTTAAAAGGATTTCCCCCGTGTTCGTAATATACCTGCTCGTTGAGGAGTTTTACAGGCATAATTTTCTCAATAAACACCTGGGGACGTTGGGATTTAGTCATAAGTAATATAAAAAGTATTATTATTTATGTAGAGATTAGATAAGCTCCTATGATTAATAATTCCCAGAAACAACGGATATCGATCACCGTAGATTCACAACTACTTGAAGAAGTAGACAAAATGACTAAAAATCGTTCGGCTGCGGTGGAGGAAGGTTTACGTTTGTGGCGCAAACAGCAAATCGAGTCACAATTGAGAAACTTCTATCAAAATCGTTCCCAGGCGGATATCGAGTTTGAACATGAATGGGCGCAGTTTTCCCAATCACAAATGGAAGAGATTCTAGAAGAGGAAGGATTATAAAGTGTGACAAGTTTATATCCTCGTCAGGGTGAAGTGTATCTAATTAGAGCGTTAAAAACTCTGGGGGATACTAAAGCAAGACTTGCGCTTGGCGAGGAAACCTCGCCGCGCTTCCTTGCTAAAAAACGTCCTGCTGTTGTTGTTTCAATGAATGTCAGAAATGAATTGAGAGAAAATGTCTTGATTGTTCCTTTTACCAGCGATTTAACTAATGGAGAAACACCAACTAGAATTTTGATTTCAACAGGAGAAGGAGGGTTAGAATCGGCTTCTTTGGCTCTGTGCGACAACATATCTGCGGTTCGTAAGCTTTATTTAGAGCGCGGCCCTTATGGGTCAATTACACCGCAATCTTTAGCCAAGATTCAAAGAGCAATTCAAATTGCGATCGGTATTTTTTGATTTAGAAGATAACAAGTAAAGGAAATAAAAAATATGACTAACACTATAGAACTACCCAGCGGAAAAATTATCGATCTCAATCGTTTCGTTGCTTTAATACCTGATGAGAAAAAGACAGATAATACATATTTTTTGATTCTAGAAGGCTGTGAAAAAGCGATCATTTTAGATGCAATAGAAGCGACATCAGTTAAAAAACATATTAGATTAGAGTCAAATAAGAATCATAATGGTGTTTGGGATAGAGAAGAACAATTACGCAAAAATCAACCAGCGATCGAGTTACTCAAAAAGCGCATTGAGAGGATAAAAAACGAACCGCCATCACCTGAAAAAGAAGCAGCTTTTGAAGAATTCAAAAAAATAATAGATGCCGAAAGATCAACAGGACGAAAATTATACGAGAAATAGATATATTAAATGATTGTATTTATTGATTCTGGGGTACTAGGCAAACTTTGTAATCCCAATCGTACAGAAGAAACTATTACTATTAATGATTGGTTGTTTTCTCTGCTATCGAAAGGTATTTTTGTTGTTAGTAGTTACATTTGTGATTATGAAGTCAGAAGAAGTTTGATTTTAGAGTCTTTGAGGAAACCCAATATCAATGGCATTGAAGATTTAGACGAACTCAGAAATTTAGTAACTTTTTTACCTTTAAGCAACGAGGTAATGTTAGAAGCTGCTAATCTTTGGGCAGAAGCACGTATACAAGGAATACCAACTGCTGATGATAAAAGCCTTGATGCCGATATAATTATTTGCTCTCAATACAAACTACTAGAAAAAGAATATCCAGGCAGATACATTGTTATTGCTACCACTAACGTCAAACATTTAAGTCGTTTTAGTGAAGCCAAAGAATGGCAAGCAATTGAGTTTTAAAGGGAGATATTTATAATAATAAAGTTTATTTGTCACGGATACATTTCGCTATTCTCCCAAAAGTATCCGCAAGGCTTTAAGAGCAGAAGAACGTCTACCATTGGCAATCATCGCAAACCAATAATGAGCTTCTTCATTACTCATTGTACTAATCCCCATCGCAATTTTAGTAATGCGATCGCTTTGACTAAGAGGTTGCAAAGTCTGAAACAAAATTGCTGTTTGCACTCCTAATTCTTCTGTCAAAACATAAGGAGTTTGACGTTTTATAGAAAGAGTTTTGGGATCGTAATTATTAGCTTTAAGTATTTGATAAATACTTTGTTTTACTAAATTTAAAGTATTACCTTTAAGACAGCCAATTAATTCAGCAGCAGGACGCTTTTTTTCACCAGCTTTTTTATAAGCACACTGATATAGTTCCAATGCAAAATTGTTATTATCCGTAGGGATTACTCTCAATTGAAATTCCTGCACAGCCGTTTTACTCCAATTCAAAATTATAAGTTCAAAATTCAAAGTTAAGCAAACTCAAAAATTATTGATAAAATTAGTTATTTAAGATTGATTATTTTGATGATGACTAATGTTCCAATAACAGAAAGAACTGAAAGTTTTGCTATAAGAATTGTCAAAGCCTGTTGTTTTTTATCTAAACAGTCAGATGTATCTAGAACTTTATCAAGACAGTTATTGAGATCTGGTACATCTATTGGGGCGAATGTCCATGAAGCGCAATCAGCACAATCAAACAAAGATTTTATCCACAAGTTAGAAATAGCATTAAAAGAAGCGAGAGAAACTGAATATTGGCTGAAAATTTTGATTAAGTCAGAGCTTGTTAAAGAAGATAAATTTAAATTGCTATTGCAAGAATCCCAAGAAATTAAAGCTATCATTGCTGCCTCAGTAGTTAAATTAAAGAAAAAATAATTTTGAATTTTGAATTTTGAACTTTGAATTCTAAGTCAATATTTCACTTTGACGTTCAGAGAAATTCGTTCTGCTGGATTGCGTTGAAGTGCTTGATGAATATCGTTTAATTCTTTACTTTGAGGAGAAATACCAGGCTCAAAATCAATTATCAATTTCAGATTGACATCGCCTTTGGTTTCTGGATTGTTGAGTAGTGCGTTAATGGTATTAAAAAAGCTTTGAAATCCTCTTACCTGTCCTTGGTATTCCAAGCGCACAAATTGGTCATTCCCTGTTTGAATAGTTGCGGTTTGATCGATTCTCAGGGAGAAACGACTTAATAAAGGAATCGCCGTTCCCAATTTACGGTAGTCAAGCAATTTATCTACGGATATTTCTAAAGACTCAATTTCTTGAACTTTGCGATCGCCACAGAGATCCATTAAGCTAGTAAAAACTTTATTTACAGTGCCATCAAGTTCGATAACTGGCGATCGATAATCAAATATAGTGCCAGTGCTGCCATTACCGTTTAGGTTATCATCAGGTTTATATTCACCAGTTGGCTCTTTAGCTCTAGTTCCATCTGGCGAGATTACAGCTTGAGTTTGTTGTTCTGCTGTCTCCTCGTTGCCATAGTCAGCAAGAAGCTTAAATATTGTTGTATTGGTAATTGTTGTCTCGTATTCATCGGAAGGACGAAACTCTTCGGGTATTAAATTACCATTTTGATAGAGGCTAGTTTTTAATGCACCTTTGGCTTTCCAACGCACTCGTACAGGTTTTTCTGTTTCTGTAGAAGGCATTACTTGAGCATTTAATTCAATTACTCTTGGTTCGGGTGGTTGAAGAATTCCACGACGGTATAAGATAAAGCGATCGCTAAATTCAATTGTTTCAGGTAGGGGCGTTTCGGGATGTAAGGGCGGTTCCCTAAAGGACTCGCTTCGCATCGCGCGAACCGCCCCTACGTCGCTTTTGATATAAACTTTTTCTCCTACTTTTAAATCCCAATGTCCTTCCTGTAATCCTTGTCGGATAGTGTCTCGCAGTAGCGAGATTTCGGCATCGAGCAAAATATTAAGGTTTAAATCTTTAGCAAAGGCATCCTTTAAAGCTTTGGTCGTCCAGTGGTCTAAACCTTTACTCCAGACTTTTTGCAAAATATAGACAGGGGCAAAAGGCTTAGAACCTTCGAGACGGATTTTTTCACAGTCCTTGAGGGCTTTGAGAATAATATCCTGTTGATTGTTTTTGCCTTTGACTGCACCTGAATCTTGAGCAGGTAATACGTAGTGCATCAAACCAGTAGGAGCTTTGACTTCATCTTTAGTGGGATAAAATAGATGGCGATAAGCATTAGTCAGAGACACCCGAACGTCTAAATCTTTTGCTCCGTTTCTCTCTCCTAGCTGTTTTTGCTGGCTTTCAGATAAATCTTCCAAACGGGTTTGATTGCGAAGAATATTTTGAATTGCTTTATATTCTCTGGCATTATCAATAGCGCTTTCGATTTCCTTTTTGTTGGCAACCAGGAATAATAAACGATTTTTATGAAGACGGAATTTTCCAGATTCTCCTGTATTATTAAAAATCTGCTCGACAATATTAGGCGGACTATCAGTCGAGTTAACTATAGTAGCTTCGTCAAAATCAATCAAACAAAGAGCAACAGTATCAGGAACATCATCCACATCTCCAGGACTTTCAGCAGAGAAAATCGGCGTAAATATTTTCTTGGCAAAAATACTATCTCGACGCGATCGCAAATCGTCTTTAGCTTCACTACGTCCTACTTGTTCTTTTTCTTCGGTAACAATCTTATTGATCGATGGTTCTTCTTTAAACCGAGAAATTGAAGTAATCGGATCGTCATCGAGATACCAAGCCACTGCTGTTAATCTTGACAAAGCGCGATCGACAAAACTAACTTCTAACCCAGGAGTTAGTAATGACAGATTTAATTCTGCTCTCTTGATACCAGAAGAAATCCCCTGAGTCAGAGAATGCAAAAAGATAGTCCGCGCTACCCAACTAGAAAAAGGTGGTTTATCCGCTGCAATCCACTCCTCATCCTGTATCTGAGCATAGGCTTCTCTACCATTAGGATTGTAGATATCTGCCCCGATTGGTGGGCGCATTTGAGGGCGTTGTAGTCTTGAAGTTAAGTCGTTAGTTATCTCCTCATCCAAACCCACAGGGATATTATGAGTATGAATCATTGGTGTCCAATTTTCTCTATTTCTCCATAGATGCCTAACTACTTGAGCCAGCAACCTTAATGCACCTCTAGTCTTTTGAAATTCAGGTATTGAGGCGATTTTTTTGGTTAATAAGTTAAATAGTTCGGGATGAAAAGGATAACTTTCGGCGATCGTACTACTATAACGGGCATCTTTACAACCATCAGGCAAATTAATCTTATTACTACGATAAGCATTTAAATATTCTGATGCTGCTTTCTCTGCTGCTTCAGCACTAACGCTCTTAAATAAGCGCTGTTTGACAATGTTGTAAACCTCTACATCGGTTGAAGGACTTAAAACTCTTTCTTGTCTGGCAGAAGCACGAATTAATTCTTGTAATTCTGTTGTTTCTTCAGCAAAGGTATCAGCAGCTGAAGCTAGAGAATAAACAAATACTAAATTATTACAAGCTCCCGCTAAATCCATCAAGGAAAAGAGAAAAGCGACAACTTGTTCGGCTAAGTCACTTCTGCCTATCTGTTTGGCTTTAGCTGCCCTGAGATAACGGGCAATTTCATCTAGAATAATTACTGTCGGTTGACCATCTAATAATCGATCTAAAACATCTGTTCCAGGACTAATCCCACTGCGATCGCTTCCTGCTAAAAGTTGATATCCTTGTATTCCGCCAATCTGGTAAGCAATTTCACCCCAGAGAGTTTTAGTGATTATTCCGTTCTCGTGATGAATACCATTTTCAGGATCTAAATCTCGTCCGTCTACTGCGGCTACCTGTACAGGATGTTCTGGAATTAAATTAAGTTGAGCAAATCTTTCTAGCCCTTCAATTTTCCTTCCCTGTTGACAAATATGCCACAAAGCAATCTCATCGTGGGTTTTACCACCACCGAAGCTAGTTTCTAGTCGAATAACAGGAGAACCAGAAGACTTTCCTGTTAATCTGCTAAAGACCTCTCTTATCAAAGTTTTGATTCCATCTGTAGCAAAGGTATTAGCAAAGAAACTCGCAGCATCTTGATATATCAGAGGTGCTTTTCCTTCGACCACAGATCGCAATTTAGCAGCAAAGAGATCGACAGAAAGTTCTCCCGCTAATATTTCTTCTCTGGGGATACAGGTTTCAAAAATTGAAGGCAGCATATACACAAGTCCCTAAATAGAAGCTTGTAATAAGTTTGCCCATTTTGGTTTACTAAATTTAAAAAAATCTAAAATCGTTGTTAACTAAAATCGAGCGATCGCTTGCAACTTACATATCTTAGCAAAATTAAAAATGGTGGAGAATCGGTAGACAAAAATATTGTCAATCATTTAACTACTCAGTAACATTTGAAGCGATCGCAAAAATTTAAGAGAGAGACGACTCGTTATTCAATTAAAACTCTGTTATTTAGATCATATGAAGATTTGCCGAGCTAAAAGCAGCAGAAATAGAACAAGATATTTTTAAGGAAAAATTTGACACAACACTGGAAAAATATAAATCTGCTTCAGATCGAAATAAAAAAACTTTAGCTTCGATTGATGAATCTTCCAAACTTAATTTGGGCGAGTTGTGGAAGAAATATAGTGAATTCAAAAAGCCTCAAGTAAGCCCAAGTACCTATGCGAAAGATTTTCAACGATATCGAAATCATATAGCAGCTTTACCTACTAATTCACTAGATGAAGCATCAGCTATTCGAGACTGGCTACTGGAGAATAAATCTGCTGATACTGCTAAACGCTGTTTGACTCAAATAAAGGCTTGCTGCAAGTGGTTTGTAGAAAAAGGACTTCTCGAAACAAATTCTTTTGCAAGTAATGACAATTACATTACCTAAAGGAACTGATGAATATTCTGATATAAATCCATTCTCTAAACAAGAAAAAAATTTAATTATTCAAACTTTTGCAAGCGATCTCTATTATTCTTACTATACGTCTTATGTTCGGTAATTAAAAGATGGACAGGAACATCTGGCAAAATGATCGATAAGCTATCAACAGGGTGTAAGAGCTAAAGCCCTTGTCCTATCTTCTTTGTAAATCCATTGTCACCCCGTGAGGCCATTACATTAAGAAAAATCTATCTGCAAGATGGATAAATCGTCTTCAAATTGAAAGTTAGGATGCCAGGTTCTAACGTACTGTAGCAGGCGCTTTAGATCTCGTTCGGGGTTTGTTTGGTACTTTTTTAGCAAATTAATCAAACGTTCTAATCCCCAATGAGCATTAGTATCAGCCTGTGGTTCAACCTCATAAATTCCATCACTAAATATATACAAGCTAGAATTGGCAGCTACTTGGCAAGAGGCATTAATATACTTAATATTGGGAAACATACCGATGGGAACACCTGGAGTTTTCAGTCGTTGTTCTAGCAATTGACTAGTAGGGGTTAATAAAATTGCTGGAGGATGTCCTGCGCTAGAATAGGTTAAACTGCGACTGTAGCGATCGTAAACTCCATACCAAATGGTAAAATATTTATCGTTGCGATCGCTCATCTGAAAAGTTTGGTTTAATCCCTTCAATACTTCATTAGGCTGATAATAATCAACGTTGCTTAATCCGCGAGAACGCAAGAGATTAATTACCGCCAAAGAGGGTAGACTCGCTCGTAAACCATGTCCTGAAACGTCTAATAAATAAAATACTAAATGGCGATCGTCCAACCAAAAATAATCAAAGCTATCTCCTCCTAATTGTCGAGAAGGAATGAAACAAGCATTAATATTTAGTGATGGATGTTGCAGAGGCTCAGGTAAAATAGTACTAACATACTCGGCTGCTTCCGCTAATTCGTCTTCTAGTAGCTGTTTTTGGTTTTGCAAGTCTTTACTTAGCTGGTGTAGTCTTAATCCAGCGCGCACTCTCGCCTTCAACTCATGCATTTCAATCGGCTTGCAGAGAAAGTCATCCGCCCCTGCATCTAAACCCTTAACTCGATCTTCGATTGAATCTAAGGAAGTCAACAAAATAAAAAAAGTAGTAGACAATTCAGGAATTGATTTGATCTGACTACAGACTTCCAAACCATTTTTGCGAGGCATAATCCAGTCACAGATAATTAGATCGGGACAAATTGCTCTGGCTTTAATTAAACCTTCTTCTCCATCACTAGCTAAGGCTACGTCATAACCCTGCATGATTAGAGTTCTTTCTAACAGCATTTGAGTTGTGGAGTCATCGTCAATGATCAGAATTTGAGCCATAGTATATTGATAGTTTTTTAGCTGACAGCCACAGGTGAAGACAATTTTTGGCTAGCCTTGACTAAGCAATCTCGATCATAAAAATTTCAGTATCCTTGCTAAACTAAAGACACAAATTATTTACCATCATACATTTGAGCATACTAGAAAAGCGTAAAAATATAAGTGGTTTAGACAATCACACTAACACGAGGCACTAAAAATTGGCGCTAAAACCCAATTAAATACTTCTCGGTTAAGCCAAAAATAGTAAAATTTATCCAGCACGGAACTGGTGCAATCAATCTCGTCTATATTCTATTATGATTGACAGCGATCGCATTACAGTCTTATCAAAAAGCTTTAAGCTAACGGGGTTTAAGACACCTACCAATGGACTAAGAGGTTTAAAACCTCGCTACTATTGACTTATAGCTTATAGCTTTGCTCCTTTATTCTTTAGTTCTAATTTCCCCAGCAATATTGCGATCTTCTGGCATCCTGCTAACAATAGTGTTCTCTAGCATCATACTGTCATCTGGAAGATCGTTGTTAGGAAAAGCACCTTCGATCACCATCGTATCTTTGTCAGATTTAGTATTTGGCACTGAAGATTTAAATGAAGTTTTTGCTTCGCTACAGTAATTAAGGAACTGGCTACTGTCAGTACTGTAGGTAATATAATTGTAAGAAATTTTAATATTATCGCCAATCCAAACAATATCTCCAGAGGTCAGGCGATGCAAAGACTTTTTCTTATCATTAATATAGATACCATTGCGGCTTCTTTGTCTTTTCCCTTTACCATCAATAATCCAGTAAGAGTAGTCAACTTTATCTGTCCCTTCGCTATATCTCATCCAAGCTACTGTAGCGTGGTGACGAGAAGCTAACTGGTCGCTAATTACTAAATCATTATGAGGATGGCGGCCAATTGAAAACACATTGACATTGAGGGCAACAGCTCTTCTTGATTCTGGAGACTCCACAATTAAAACGTGTCGTCCTTTGGCTAGATCTGCTTTATTTAATTTAACGAGGGTTAGCTTGGATTTATTATCAGCCATGAGAGCGACATTATTTATTGTGTACCAACATATCAATGAGAAATTAAAAATAAAGCAAAGTAGCTTTAATATTTATTTGTTCTCAATACATAAAATCAGACTTGCTGAATTAAGATCCGCTAAATTATCTATCTCACTAAGATATATTAATATATTTAACTCGATAATTATTTACTATATTCTAATCTATAAAAAATGAACAGCAATGGTTACATATTAGATAGACACAGACCATTATTTTGGCTTTTTGTCATCAGTAAATATATGGAATTATAGATATTTTAGGTTAATTAATTTGCTAATAATGATTCACATCGTGCTACAAAACCTGCACTTTTTAAAGAAGCGATCGCACTGGTTTCATTCTGTACCCAAAACTTTTGTCCAAAGCGAATAAACTGTCTTTGCTCTCCTTTACCAATTGCGGCAATTACGGGAATTTTGAATTTATTAGGCTCTACAGATTGTTGTTCTAAAATTTGCTTGAGATAATTACTTTTGACGCGATCTAATGCCTGTTCGGGAGTGATTTCTAGCATTAGCATTTTCACCTGTTCTACCGCTGCTGCATCATCAATAATTAGCTGATATTTATCGTTACGCTGTTGTGCTGTCCCCCAAACAATTAGCTGTTTACCTTCTAAGAGCAAGGGTTCAAGTTCGGCATAGGTACTGGGGAAAATTGTACCTTCGGCTTCCCCTGTAATATCTTCCATTTGCACAAAAGCCATGGGATCGCCTTTTTTAGTAATTATTTTCCGCACTGAATTAAGCATCACTACGGCACTAAGCTTTTGTCGAGCCTTTTGCTCGGGTAATGCACTTAAGCTAATCGGTGATAAGATTTGGGCAGCCTGATTAATTGCTTTGAGGGGATGATCGCTGATATAAAACCCAATATATTCTTTTTCTAAACGTAACTTTTCCTGAACGGGGTAGTCTTCTACGGGGGGGCTGCTGGGTGCTTGTTCAAAAATAGGCTCAGTGTCTACCTTATCTACTAGATCGAATAAATTAAGTTGACCACTAGCTTTCTCTTTGCTGCGTTTTTGCGCCCAAGATATCACTACATCAATATCATTAATCAACTGTTTACGGTTTGGCTGGATTAAATCGAAAGCACCACAGTAAATTAAGGTTTCTAAAGCCCTACGGTTAACCGTGCGCAACTCTACTCGTTCACAAAAATCGGCTAACGATTTAAACTCACCATCGCTATTGCGGGCATCAAGAATATTCTCAATTGCCCCCTGTCCCAAATTTTTCACCGCCGATAAGCCAAATAAAATATGGTTGTCATCTAGGGGCAAAAAGTCCTCTACAGAACGATTAATATCGGGTGGCAAAATGATAATACCCATCTTTTGGGCATTTTCCCGATAGCGATCGACCTTATCTTGAATACCACTGCTAGCAGTAAGCAAGGCAGACATATACTCAACTGGATAGTTAGCCTTAAGGTAAGCAGTCTGATAGGTAACGTAGGCATAAGCAGTGGAATGAGATTTATTAAAGCAGTTTGAAGCTACCATGCCGTTAGCCAAGAGAAAATTATGCTCTTGAGCTACTCCAATGTCATATACTGCTTGCATTCCCAATGATTGACGACTGACAATTTTTACCATGACTAATGACTAAAACAAAAGCTGCTGAATAAATCTCAATAGGTTACAAGTTGTGACTCGCGATCGCTGGTTTGAGTCAAGAAGCTCGCAAAATCGTTAAAATTAGCTTATCTAACCAATATTTTTCTTGATTTCGAGGCAACGTCTATCGATACTATATACGGTAAATATAAAGGATTAAAATCAAATCAGCTCAGACAGCTCAAAAAACTTTATCATCAGAAATTGCCAGGGGACATGATTGTTACCCCAGAATTTGCTCAAAGATTAGCAGCAATTAGTACTGAGATCGATCAGCCTGTCTGTATTTACATCAATCGTCGGGGACAGGTGATTAGAGTTGGGGTAGGTAATGCTCTACAAACGCAAATTCCCCCGTTAGAATTACCTCGTTACGGCGCAAAACGTCTTTCGGGGATCCGCTGTATCTCTACCAAACTGCAACCTGAACCACCAAAAGAGTCCAGCCTAACAGCAATGGTGCGTCAAAGATTAGATGCTCTGGCTTTAATTACCCTCACTGGTACAGGTAAATTAAAACGGGGTGGTGGTGCAACAGGTTATGTGCAGGATACCTATTTAGCACATTTGTTACCTCAGTCGGAGATAAACACCGAACAACAGTATTGGTCAGTATCTGAAGCAATGACTCTAGACAGTTTAGCTAGCCAAGATTTCCTGGAATTAGTTGAAGGTTTAGAAGCTGAATTTGAACGAGAATTTGTCGCTCAACAGGTAGGTAGCGATCGCGATTTAGTAGTCTTAGTTGGTTTACAGGTCGATCAAATCTCTGAACCAGAATTTGAAGATCGTCTCAATGAACTGGTGGGCTTGGTGAACACCGCTGGGGGAGAAGTCTTAGAAACAATTCGGCAAAAGCGATCGCGTCCTCATCCGCGAACTTTAATAGGCGAAGGGAAGGTACAGGAAATTGCCCTGCGAGTACAAACTCTAGGCGCTAACCTAGTCGCTTTCGATCGCTCCCTTTCTCCTGCGCAAATCCGCAATCTAGAAAGTCAATTTGGGGTGCGGGTGGTAGATCGCACAGAAATTATTCTCGATATTTTTGCTCAACGCGCTCAATCCCGTGCAGGTAAACTTCAGGTAGAGTTAGCCCAATTAGAATATATGTTGCCCCGTCTAGTAGGTAGAGGGCAAGCAATGTCCCGTCTTGGTGGCGGAATTGGAACTAGAGGCCCTGGTGAAACCAAGTTAGAAACCGAAAGAAGAAGCATTCAAAAGCGAATTACTCGTTTACAGCAGGAAGTAACCGAATTACAGGCACAACGTTCGCGGATGCGCAAACAACGCCAAAAACAGGATGTTCCTACTGTGGCGATCGTCGGCTACACTAATGCAGGTAAATCGACTTTAATTAATGCCTTAACCAATTCAGAGGTGTACGTAGCTAACCAGCTATTTGCTACCCTCGACCCCACTACCCGTCGCTTATCCATACCTAATGCGGATACGGGAGAACCCCAGAATATGTTGTTAACCGATACAGTCGGTTTTATTCAACAGCTACCACCACCTTTAGTCGATGCCTTCCGCGCTACTTTAGAAGAAGTTACCGAAGCCGATGCGCTGATTCATGTAGTAGATCTATCTCATCCTAGTTGGGAAAATCAAATCCGTTCGGTGATGGAAATCCTCGGCGAAATGCCGATTGTTCCTGGCCCAATCTTATTAGTATTTAATAAACTAGATCGGGTTGGCAGTGACGCTCTCAATCAGGCAAAAGAAGAATTTCCCCTGGCGTTATTTATTTCCGCTAGCGATCGCCTGGGACTAGAAACCCTGCGCCAAAACCTGTCTTTATTGGTAGATTTTGCAGGTGTAGGGGAATGATTACTGATTACTAATTACTGATTACTGAGCAGTCGAAAGTTACAGCGAATTTCAGTTACCCATTACCCATTACCCATTACCCATTACCCATTACTTCGATAAATTAATGTGTCTACTCAATTGAAAACTGCTGTAATTAACAAGTTCCGTGGGTGGCCAGGGTGTTACCATGTTCATCGACAATAATAGTGCGATCGCCTTCATCTAATTCGGGAAATTCTAAAGACTGTAGTTGTTGGTATAATACTTCTTCGGGGATGCTATGACGACGCTGGCGGTTGCGTTCAAGATAGATTGTCTCAGGACAGTGAAAGATTACCAAGGTTATTAATGCGCCGTATTGACGACTAATGCTAATGATCTGCTGTCTAAAGTCATATCTTAAGCTGGTGGCATCCCAGACGATTTTGCTTTGGCTACGTAACAGAGTTTTTAACTGTTCTTGGGCTATCTGAATTACTTTACTATTTTGCGACTGATCGCTACGAGAACTAGCTATTTTAGCTCTTAAAGCATCGAGGGAGATAATTGTATGATCGCCCAGGTTCTGCTCAATCCAAGTACTTTTTCCCGAGCCACTGACGCCAAAAGTTATAACCACTTGAGGAAAAGCATCTCGATAGGAACAAGAACGAACCAGTTCGGATTCTGGGTCAAAAATCTTGCCAGCTTCATAACGAGCGATCGCTTGAGCGAAAACTAAATCACGAGTAGCTTGATTCCAGTCGGCTAATTCACGCTGAAAATATGCTCGCCAAGACTGATACTCCGCACCAAAACCTTGCCAGGCTTGATATTTCTGAGCAAATAAACCATACAGATCAACAATTTCTAATTGTTCTCGATCTTGGCATTCTCGTCCTCGAAGATTGGCTAATGCCAGCCAGTAGAGCAATTCTGGATCGCTAAGACGAGCGATTCGTTGATATTCTCCAGCGGATTTATTTTGCGTAACTAACTGTTTAGGCTCGTGATGATAACCAACTAAACTTAAGGTGTTCTCGACTACCGAATAGGGCAAATCTAAACCCACTAGCTTAAGTGCTAAATAGGAACGTCCTTTAATAGCGTGTTGGGGAGCAACAAGGTGAATTTTCCCTTCAATTTCTTGCTCTTGAGTAGTAATTGGCTTGTAGATATCATGTAACAAAGCACCCAGAATTAGACTCAGACGGCGCTGGGGATCGAAATGAGTCGCTTCAGTTTGCAAAATCTTATAGGTTTCATTCAATACCATTCCCGTATGAATATGCACATTTCCTTCAGCGTGCCATTGACAATCTTGAGGGGTAGATTGATACTCTCGCAAAAGAGAAAAGCGATCGCCTAAAATATCCACAAACTCATCAATACTAGGCGTTGCTCCTGCTAATACTTGTTGTAAGAATTCTGTGTTGTTCATAATTTCATAGGTTTAACCAAGGAATAATTTTCACCCAGGTTGGAAATCTTCGCTGCATGTTAGAAGAATTTAAATCACAGCTTTTATGTAATCAATCGGCTTAAGATCTTGTTTTGCTTTCTTCTTTAAACCAATGGATTTTAAGACTGCACCAGAATCATTAATGCAAGTTTCATCTTATACGGGGGCAATTTTATTAGATGTCGAAAATTTCCCCTTCCAGCTCGATTTGGCGCAACATCTCAAGCCATACTGCCGATATCCCATCACGATTAAATTCGCTGTCGCAAATTGGCTTAATAGTAGCGTTTCTAAACTAGATCGACATTTGCATCAACAAGGATATCAACTGATTCATGTCCCTCAATCCAAAAATGCTGCCGATGCTCAGATTTTAACTTTAGGGGCATCTTTACAGTTAAACTATCCCCAGGTGAAAGAGGTAGCAATAGTTTCTCACGACGCTATTTTTAATTATTTACATCAGACTCTACAAAGACAAGGACAGAATACCTATAAGGTTTATCAGCAGTCAGGAAATGTGTATATTGATGATTTTGTCAGTTATTACCCTGCGCGTTTGCACTCGAATGATTCTAGCTCAACGGATCGTAATTCAATAATGACGAAAATTTCTAGTGCTACACCAGTACAAACTATAGAGGATAAGATTCAAAGCAAAATAGAAGTGACTTTAACTAAACTTGCGCAGGAATCACCAGAGAAAATTACCTTGTCGCGATTATCTCAAGAATTTAAGGTTAAATATCAAAAATCCATTTCCGAAATTTTACAGAGTAACAAGCTGCCCAAGTCAACCTTACGCTTTATTCAGAAAAATTGCGCCGAGAAAATTAAGGTAGAGGTAAAAGGTAAAGAGCATTATCTATCATTAAAAAGTATTTAAATTGAAAAGCAGTATTGGCGATTAGACTCCCCTAAAGGACTAGTCCTAAAGGATTAGCTCCGCGTCCTCCGCGTCGTACCTACTCTTCGCGATCGCTATTTAGATTAGAAAATATAGCATACTAGTAATGCGATCTCTTTTGATTGACGTAGATGTTTACCATTAGATTAGGCGTTAAATTTAGAATTTAATAAAAAAGCGATCGCTCTGGCAAAGACGATCACTAAATTTGAAGATGTATATGTTAGTATCCAAACTAACAAATATTGATTAGATGTCAATTTTTTCAAGATCATAGTCAATATCGTTAGCTAAGAGGAATAGCCACTTTTAGTTTTAACTTGAACAAATATAAATGCAAAGTTGCCTAAAATAACAGTCAAATTCAACTAGTTGAATCGGCTACTAGTTGCCTGGCTAATAATTGTAATTGATTAAAAAGTTTTGGCATTGAAGAGCTAAGTAGGTAGGCAAAATAATTTATCCTAAAGGATACACTTCGTTATCAAACCCCTACCCTTAAAGCTATTTGTTACTCGTCCTAAAGGACTTGTCTCGCATAGTTTCCGTCGCGTTTTGGGTAGGAAGATTCCCACCCAAAAGCCGACGGGGAGATACCGCTCCGCATATTACTCGTTACTCGTTACTTGTTACTCCCTAACCTCATTTCCAATTTAATTACACCCACCTACTTAAAGTTGCGATCGCTCTGCCTTGGTAGGTTACATTAATGCAATGCAACGCACATAATCGAAAAAACAACAAGCATAAATTATTCTGTGGTTTTGACTAAAAAAAAGTGATGAAAAAAATATTCAAACTATTAGGATTGTTTTTATGTGTTATTTGTCTAATTATTCTTGCCAGGATTTTTCAAAATTTAATTTATTCTGCTTCTTCAGTAACTTGTTTAGAGTCCAAACCTGAAGATACTTATAATTTTGGTCAAGCCTTAGCGCTCAATGATAACTATATAGCTGTTGGCGATCCTGAAGCAAATCGCGTCGCTATTTATAGCTACGATAAATCTCAAGATAAATGGTCGAGAATTAGAGAGGTTTATCCAGCAAAAAACTCCATTATTGACAAAGTTGGTGCTGGTTTTGGTAAGTATTTAGTTTTCAATCAAAATCAATTAATTATTGGTGCTTTTAGCGATTTTGTACCAAGTCATTTTGATGAAGATACCCAGGACAAACTCAGGAACAGAGGTTTTGTTTATTCTCTGCAAGTAAATGAAGGCAATCAAAACGCTTTAATGGAAATTAATTTACCTGAGGGAATAAATCCTACGGGATATGCAGTCAAAGTATTTAATAACAAAATCGCACTAGGAACTACTGTTGTTAATGATTATGAAAATAAACCTGACAAGGTTTTAATTGTCAATCCAATTACATTAAAAGTTGAATCTGTCATTGAACCATCTATATTGCCAAGTAAGCAAGAAAATTTTGGCATAGGTATCACGGGTAATAGTAATTATCTCGTCATTAGCGCACCAAATATCTCAACTCAAGGAGGAGTTTATTTAATCGATAAATACGGCGAGCTGAAAACAATTTCCATGTCAGAAATTTCAACTTCCTCTGCTGATAAAACTAGAAAATTTAGTTCTCCAATAGCATTAGGTGATGACTTTTTAGCAATCTATTCTGGTGGATGGGATGCTTTACTTTCGATATTCAAGCAATCTTCAAAGGGATGGAAAGAAATCTATTCGATATATTTACTAGGCTCACTCAGTACGGATAAGTCTCTACTATTGGTTTCAACAAGTCGATATCCAATGGATGGCGGTCTTATCAAAAGATGGCCCAATCATTTATTGATCGACGTTCGCGAAAATAAAGCTTTTACTAAGTCAATAATTCGCTGGCATTGGTGGTACTACGTCGGTTCTGCTGAAGCACAGGGTGTAATTAATTCTAAATACTTGCTTCTGAGTCGAAATGGAAAAGTCGTTTTACTCAAGAAAAATTTTATACCTAATTATTACGTAATAAATCGTTCATTTTGTAAGGAAAAATGAAATTATGTCTATTAAAGCTCAAGATAATCGTTCGATAGTAACTTCAACGTTGATGGTATTGATGCAGTAGTTGCTTGACAGATAATTGTAATTAATTAAAAAGTTTTGGTATTGAAGAGCTAAAGTTGCGATCGCCGTTGTAGCCAGCTAGAGTTACGTTATCTTTAAAGATAGGAAAATAATAGCTAAATCAAATAGCCATGAAAAAGTTATTGCTGCTGTGCTTATTTGTTCTGGGAATTGGATTTGCTCTGTTCAATTTCAAAGGACTGGCACAAAAAGGGGAATTCAACTCAATTATTTTAGATTTTAAAGAAGATGTGCCGATCGCTAAAATTAGCGAAGAGATTCAAGCGCTTAAAGCAAAATATAATCAGCAAGTTGGTTTGAACAGTTTTTTCTCGATCAACGATCGCATTTATATTGTTGAAGGAGATAAAAAGGTACTTAAGGAATTGAAGCGCTCTCCTCTTCGTAAAGATACGGAATATATTGAAGCAAATTATCTATATCACATCAGTGCTGTTCCCAACGATCCTCAATACAATCGACAATGGAACTTTCGCGATATTAATGTCGAACAGGCTTGGGACGAAACTAGGGGAGCGGGGGTAACTGTTGCGGTAATTGATACAGGAGTCAGTATCGTACCCGATCTCAAGTCAACTAAGTTTGTTCCAGGCTACGATTTTGTCAAAAATAAAGATGAGGTAAGCGATGATAATGGACATGGGACTCATGTAGCAGGTACGATCGCTCAATCTACTAATAATGGCTATGGAGTGGCAGGAATTGCCTATGAAGCCAGCATTATGCCTTTAAAGGTTCTAGCTAGTAGTGGTGGCGGAACGGTTGCCGATATTGCTGAAGCGATTAAATTTGCTGCGGATAACGGTGCCAACGTGATTAACATGAGCTTGGGTGGTGGCGGTGCTAGCAACATGATGGAAGAAGCGATTAAGTATGCTCATAATAAAGGGGTGGTAATTGTTGCTGCTGCGGGGAATGAAGGTCGTAATGCAGCTTCCTATCCCGCTCGCTATCCTGATGTAATTAGTGTTGCAGCGACCAATCCTGGGGGAGATAAAGCCTCTTATTCAAACTTTGGCGCAGGGGTTGATATTTCCGCTCCTGGGGGTAGTGCAGAGGGAAAAGGTGATAGTGGCAAGATCATTCAGAACACGATTAATCCTGCAACTGGTGAATCAGTGTTTGTCGGTTTTCCTGGAACTAGTATGGCGGCACCTCATGTATCTGGTGTGGCTGCGCTAATTAAATCTACTGGGGTTGAGACTCCAGACGAGATTCGAGATATTTTGCTGCAATCTACGCGCAAAGTTGAGGAAGATCATTTGAATCATTTTGGTTCAGGACATTTGGATGCTAATGCAGCAGTTCAGCTAGCGCTTAAAGGCAAAATTACCTTTAATGATTTCTTCCGTTGGCTGCGTAAGAGTGGTTATCTCAACCTTGGCTTCTGGGTTGATGGTGGTGCAGTGGCGCTATTACCCAAACTGGGTATGGTACTTGGCTCTTATTTACTCGCCTGGTTTTTACGCAACTATCTTCCGTTTACCCTCGGTTTAAACAGTGGTCTGATTTTTGGCAGTTCTGGCTTATTTTTCCTTCAAGGACTATATTGGTTTGATTTACCACAATGGCCGATGCGCCTGTTTGGTAGTTCTTTACCCGAATTAGGTAACGTGGTGTTTGGTAATGCTAACCTAAATCCGCTATTTGCCAGTGCCTTAATTCCTTTTGCCTTAACTGCTCTGCTCTTAAATTCTGGCCTAAAATGGTTTGCCATTGGTTCTAGTATTGGGGTGGCTGCTTGTTTGGGAGTTAGTGCTTTTACCGATCCTGGGATTTGGCTTTTAGGTAATGGTGCGATCGCTAGTACCTATTTGATCGTTAACGTCTTACTCTGTCTAGGTTTGGCATATATAGCTAGCCAAAAAGATCCTCAAAGAGTATAAGTCAAGCGTTAATTGACTACTAGGTAGACAGATAAGTAGGTGGGTGTAATTAAATTGGAAATGAGGTTAGGGAGTAACGAGTAACAAGTAACGAGTAATATGCGGAGCGGTATCTCCCCGTCGGCTTTTGGGTGGGAATCTTCCTACCCAAAACGCGACGGAAACTATGCGAGACAAGTCCTTTAGGACGAGTAACAAATAGCTCTAAGGGTAGGGGTTTGATCAATTATTTTGCCTACCTACTTATAATTAGATTAAGGGTTTGGTACTACCAAACCTTTATTTATAAGCGAGGTAAATGAGTATGACTGTAACAGGAACAATTGAAAAAAAAGGTTTTGGTTTTGGTACTTGGGCATTAGTCACCGATGATGGTACAACCTACGAATTAAAAGATGCCCCCGCAGAATTACAGCAAGAAGGTATTCAGGTAGAAGTTAAGGGTAAAATCCGCGAAGATGTGATGACTATCGCCATGATTGGTAAAGTGTTAGAAATCGAATCCTACAAGCTACTTTGAATTTTTTTGGTTTTTATTGGTCAACGAAGTAAAAATCAATAGAGACAGACTTATATCAGGTTCGGATGAACAGTTAAATGTTTTAATTTAGGGACCTGGGGACTTGGGGACTTGGGGACTTGGGGAATCACTCTATTTAAAGTCATTATCCATACTTGATATTACAGTTGGACAAAATTAGTACAGCTTTTCTTTCCTGTTAGGGGTTTAGCACAGGCACGTACTTGAATATTTTTTCCTGGTGCCATATCTGCATAATGTTCATTCCATTGGTCGACATGAACAATTGCCGAACCATATTTTTTGCCTTGGGCATCTTCTATATAGTGAATAGAGCGATAAGGAGCTTCTGATTTTGCCCAGACAGAATTACAGGTTGGAGAATAACGGATTTCTAGCCGATAAGGCATGAGTTTCTGATTCAAAATATAATTGCCAGTATTAGAAGTAATAGTCTGAGCATCGCGATCGCATTTATTATCGATCGGGTCGCGGTTAACACAGGTAAGATTATTACACAGGGGTATATTGGCAACTTTGCTGGTAGTTGCTTCTGGTTTCAAGTTATCTCCCAAATTATATAAACCTAAAACCGAGAAGGGTAAAAACACTGCGCCAAATAACATCGGCAATGACTTGAACTTTGAGGGTGGTTTTGTTAGTGGTTGATGAGGAAACTGCTCAACTTTAATTAAATTATTAGTAATCGCTTCAACATTTACAGGACGCTGACTGGGTAGATAGTTCATCATTCCATCTAATAAGTCGGCAAAAGAAACTGATACTTGAGGTGCTAGATCGCGCCAAATAATTTCTCTGGTATCTAAATTTTTAGCAAATTCTTGGGGATGTTTCCCTGTTAATAAATGAACTAAAGTACGACCTAAACCAAAGAAATCAGACTGAGGCAAGGCTGCGCCGTCAATCTGTTCGGGTGCAATATAGCCTGGTGTACCAATACTGGTAATTCCTTGATTGACTCCTACTTTACCCAGATAAGTATGAGTAACTTTTCTAGCTGCACCAAAATCAATTAAAGCTAGCTTTCCATTAGGCTGCAAAATAATATTGCTGGGTTTGATGTCACGGTGAAAGTATTGCTGCTGATGGAGTTGAGATAGTATATCTAATAATTGTTTGAGCCAATCTTGAGCTTGTTCTAGGCTAAGTTGATTGTTACCTTGTTTTAACCACTGTTCTAAATCTAAGCCGCTTATTTTGGTGATTACTAAGCAATGTACGGGGTTTTGCTGCCAGTGAGGCTGAAAGCTAAAATAACCATCCTCTGATAGTTTAGGAATACCAGCATGATTCATCTGGGACAGAATTTGCGCTTCTTGTTGAAATAGCTCCACCGCTTTAGGATAGTCTGTGAGCAGAATTTTTAAAACCTTGGTCTGGGAGTTATGATTGTCGGGTTCTAGTTGGTTCGGCTTAATGTCAATAACTTCGATGGTTAGAGCCAATTGGCTTTTCCCTAACAACTTGATTCCCCGATAACGCTGATTCAAAAGCAGGTTTGCACCACAACTATTACATCGATCTTGCCATTGGAGGTTATCGGGTTGAGAACAATCAGGATTAAAACAATAGCTCATATAGAAATCAACTTTGAGACTTGATATATTTTCGCACTACAGGTTGAATACTGTAAAAGCTAACTCGATTATTTTGGTCGATTTCTAAAAGCGATCGCCTTTTGAGACTATTAAGACAATTCATTATTTCCGAGCATCTTAGTTGAGTAGCGTATTGTAAGGTTAATTCCTGAAGAGAGAGGGGTTTGTCTGTCTCGGCAAGAGTCTTAAGTATGTTTTTTTCCCGATCTCCAAGGCGTTGATACTGCTGATGCAAAATAAACTGTAAATCACCTAAAAATAAAGTATTTTGACGCAAAAATTGGGATACATCACCATTGAATAGTTCGTTAATCAGAGTGGCAACTATTTTTAAAGCTAAAGGATGTCCCTGATAAACTGTGATAAGTTCATTCCAGGCGGAAGATTGCGGAATTTGTTTATCTGCCAAAATTCGATAACCAACTTTGGTTGAACCTTGAAGTTGATAAGAATGAATCAAAGCCGAAGTACTTTCCCAAATGGCTATATCCCTCGGTTTTTCATCACTAACTAATAACAGACAACTTTGATGTTGTTTTTGAGCTACCTGTCTCAATAATTCTCCATAGGCTTGACAACCGTTTTGATAGGGCTGTAGTGAGCTACCTGTCGCTAAGATGGTTTCTATGCCATCTAAAATTAATAAACAACGATGTTTTTGTAAATATTGCAGTAACTTAGTAATTTGGTGAGTAATCGTGATTGGCGGCTTTTTGTTGCTAAATAGCCTCAAAGCATCTTGAATGATGATTTCTATTAGAGAAACCTCACTTAAAGTACGCCAGAATACATAGTCAAATTCAGATTTTAATTGTCTGGCAATTTCCATAGCTACGGTAGTCTTGCCAATTCCCCCTAAACCAAAGAGCGTGACTAAACGACAATCTTGCTCTTCGATCCATTGCTTGATGGTATTTATTTCAGTACTTCGCTCATAACAAACAATAGCAGTTGGGGCAGATCCCCAATCCTGTAATGGCGTGATAACTTGAGAGAAATTTGATTGCATATTATCTAAACCAAATTCTTCAATCACCTCTTCTGGTTCGCTAAAGACTTTTTGGAGTTGTTCAAGTTCGATATTTAACGCCTGAGCAATTTTGATTAATTTGTCTTTTCCTGGTTTAGCGATCGCTCCACTCGAAAGTTTGCTGAGATAAGTTTTATCAATTCCTGTTTTTTTGGCTATTTGATAGGCAGTTGTCTTACGTTTGCTCAATAATTGTTTAAAAGTATTAGTGCTATGCTCGTGGTCTTGGTTAGTCACTTAAATAGGAAAAATATAATGAAGTATGACCATAATAGGCAAATAATACCTACTCTGGATCACTCATTTTTACCCGATCTCTTGAGGAAAAACGATTAATTCTTTAAATCTCTCCCCAGATCATTATTATTATTTAAGCAACTAGTAGCGGATTCAACTAGTTGAATTTGACTATTAAATTAGGCAACTTGGCAGATGGGAAATTTGCAGCTACAACTAAAAAACAGTTGTTTGATGTCAGTAATAAAATATAAAAATTGCTCATAGTGAATATCTAGAAGCAGTATTAACTATTTTTATTGGAATGGTATTAGACAATATTCATACGCTCGGCGATCGCTTCTGTCAGTGCGATCGCCCTTTTATCTGCAAATATAGCAATACTAGACAATGTTAGGTGCTTTTTGTGGTGATACTTGTGATCTTTAATTTAGTCGGTTTTAACCAGAAAATTTAAAATTTAGTTGCACTATATTATCAATAAGGTGTGGTAGAGTTTTCTTTAAGTAAAAAGAAATTTTATCTATTTATCGTAGTGATCCTTTTAGTGCGATCGCCAAATTTTCAAAACCTGCTCAATAAATGACGATCGCTAAAAAATATTACCCAGGAAAAAATTATTTACTCCTAGGAGGTTTGCTATTAGGAATTTTGATTCTCTGGCTTAGTTTCTTCGCTAGTCTTAGTTGGGGTGCTGCCGATATTGCTTTTAAGGATATTTCTCAAGCATTTACTAACTTTGATAATTCTACTAATCAGCTAATTATTCGTACAATCCGTTTACCGCGAGCGCTAATTTCTATATTAGTCGGAGCAGCGTTGGCTGTAGCAGGAGCGATTATGCAGGGACTAACACGGAATCCTCTGGCATCTCCTGACATTTTAGGAGTTAATGCAGGAGCAGCTTTGGCTGTAGTAGCGGGGACGTTAATCTTTGGTAGTAATTCTTTAATTATCTATGCTTGGTATGCTTTTGCAGGAGCTGCCATCAGTGCGATCGCCGTATATTTCCTCGGTTCTCTTGGTCGGGGAGGGTTGACACCTTTTAACCTAACCATAGCTGGTGCAGCATTGACAGTGTTTATCTCTTCGATTACCAGTGGTATTTTAATTCTGAGCCAACGTACCTTAGAAGAAATTAGGTTTTGGCTAGCTGGTTCGGTAGCGGGGAGAGATATGAATTTACTGCTGCAAGTGTTGCCTTATATCTGTATTGGTTTAATATTAGCGATCGCTCTTAGCAAACAAATTACTATCCTTAGTTTAGGAGAGGATACCGCTAGAAGTTTAGGACAGTCTACGGGATTGATTAAAATACTCGCTGCCATCAGTATTATTTTACTAGCTGGAGCAAGTGTGGCGATCGCAGGGCCAATTGGCTTTGTGGGTTTGATTGTTCCCCATCTAGTTCGTTTCCTCGTAGGGGTTGATTATCGCTGGATTTTGCCTTATTCAGCCATTTTGGGGGCAATCATTCTGTTAATTGCCGATCTTTGCGGTCGGTTAGTGCTTCAACCCAGAGAGTTGCCTGTAGGGTTGGTGATGCCTTTAATTGGAGCGCCTTGCTTTATTTATTTAATTAGATGGAAGATTAAAGGGTAGAGGTGACTAAATGACCAAACAATGGCTAATTATTCGCTCTCCAATCTTACCAATCTCATTTCATTTGGATCGGCGAGTTCCAGTAATTTTAATAATTCTGACTCTGGTAACTATAGTTGCTATGGTGATTAGCGTCAGCTATGGCGAATATCCCATTTCAACTCTAGATGTAGTCAAGACTTTATTGGGTTTGCCAACATCTAATCGGGATTATGCTTTTGTGATTAATACCCTACGTCTACCGCGAACTATTGTGGCTTTTTTAGTTGGGGTGGGACTAGCGATCGCTGGAACGATTACTCAAAGTATCACTCGCAATCCTCTAGCTGCACCAGAAATTATCGGCATAAATGCAGGCGCGACTTTAGCTGCGGTTTCTTTATTAGTTTTACTGCCTAATGCTCCCGTGTCTTTGCTGCCTTTTGCTGCTTTTGGCGGTGCGTTGACGGTTGCACTGTTAATTTATCTGTTGGCTTGGCAGGGAGGAAGTTCGCCAATTCGGTTAATTTTAATTGGCATTGGTTTCGATCTGATTGTCGTTGCTTTGACCGATATTATGATTACTTTTGGGGAGATTGATACTGTTTCTCAGGCTTTAGTTTGGTTAGCAGGTAGCGTTTACGGACGTACTTGGTCGCAAGTAATGGCTTTAATTCCCTGGATTATAATCTTTGGCTTAATGGCATTGCTGCTAACTAGAGAATTAAATACTTTAAACCTGGGAGATGAAGTTGCTCGTGGTTTGGGTAGTCAGGTTGAATGGCAGCGAGGTTTATTACTCTTAACCAGCGTTGCTTTAGCAGGTGCTTCAATAGCTACAGCAGGTGCAGTTGGTTTTGTCGGCTTGATGTCACCTCACCTGGGAAGACAGTTAGTGGGAGCTTCCCATGAAGGACTATTACCCGTATCGGCAATGATCGGCGGAATGCTGGTGGTCATTGCCGATTTATTAGGAAGAGTCTTGTTTGCACCTCTAGAACTTCCCTGTGGGATTATCACCGCAGCCATTGGTGCGCCATATTTTGTCTATCTGTTAATTCAAACCCGTCAAAGATGAACCAAAATTTAGATCCAGTCAACCCCTTAGAAACCCAACAACTTACTCTGGCATATGACGGTGCGCCAATTATTCGGAATTTGAGTTTAGTAATTCCCCCCCAGCAAATCACTGTATTGGTAGGTGCTAACGGTTGTGGTAAGTCTACTCTATTACGAGGACTAGCAAAGCTATTAAAACCCAAGTCAGGCATTGTTTATCTAGACGGCAAAAATATTTCTCAACTCAAGGCGACAACTGTAGCTAAAAAACTAGGAATGCTAACTCAAAGTCCTGTCGCGCCAGAAGGATTAACGGTAAGAGATTTAGTCGCTATGGGACGTTATCCCCATCAAAGCTGGTTACAGCAGTGGTCAACGGAAGATGAAAAGAAGGTAGCAGAAGCCTTGAAAATCACCACGATCGACGAATTAGCAGATCGCTCATTAGATAGTCTTTCTGGCGGACAAAGACAACGAGCCTGGATTGCCATGGTATTAGCTCAGGATACGGATATTTTATTGTTAGATGAACCGACTACTTTTTTGGATTTAGCGCATCAGGTGGAATTATTGGATCTACTCGATGAACTACAGGAAAGTCAAGGCAAAACCATTGTGATGATTCTGCATGACCTTAATCTCTCTTGTCGCTATGCCGATTATTTGGTAGCTATACAGCAGGGTAAGGTATACGCTACGGGAACTCCAGAACAAGTAATGACTGAAGAAATGGTGCGGGAGGTTTTTAATTTAGAGTGTCGTATCATCCCCGATCCTTTGGCAGATACTCCTATGTGTATCCCCCTAGGACGACGGGTTAAAGTGAAAGGGTTAAAGTGATATTCAATCCTGTTGGCATAGAACATTGAAAAGTTGAGCAAAGGTAATAGGTAATGGGTAATAGGTAATGGATAATAGAGTTTCAGCGGAATTAAACTGTTTACCACAAAGTTATTTTTGAGAATCGGGTTTAGTCTGAAATAATTGCGATCGCCGAAGGCATGGCTGTGCCAATCGCCATTGTCTGAGGTTGAAAAAATTTAAAACTGCCAGGAAACTGAACCAATTACGGTAAAGGGATCCCCTGGTCTAAGTGCTTCTCTAAAAGTTTCACTCGACCTAATATAATCCACATCAAAAAGATTTTGAAAGTTGAGGTTGGCTTGCCAATTATCTTGACGATAGAAAATTGCAGCATCGGTACGGACATAACTGGGTAACGTAAAAGTATTATCTAAGTCTCCTTGGCGATCGCCAACAAAAAAGACTCCCGCGCCTAATCCTAATCCTTGTAAGCTTCCCTGCTGAATTTGATAACTTGTCCACAAACTCGCGCTATTTTCAGGAACGTTTTCTAATTTATTGCCGACAGCAAAGTCATTATCTTCGGTAATCTCGGCATCGGTATAAGCATATGCAGCAATAACCTTCCAGCCAGGTAAAACTTCCCCCGCCAGATCTAATTCAATTCCTCGACTGCGAACTTCTCCCGCAGCAATACTAAAATCTGGGTTATCGGGATCGGTAGTAGCAAAATTAGTGCGATCGATTTGATAGAAAGCCAAGGTACTAGTAAGTTTTTGATTCAGAAATTCTCCTTTAACTCCCAGTTCGTATTGAGTACCAGTCGAAGGTTCAAGAACATCACCAGCAACGGTAGTGGAATTAAAGGGATCGGGATTAAATGAGCTGCTATAGCTGGCATATAAAGAAATAGGTTCAATTGGTTGATAAACTAAACCAACGCGGGGACTAAATTTTTCTTGAGATTGTTCGGCAGTAAGATCTTCGGTAAAATCAATTGACTTTTGCTCATAAATATCCAAACGTCCTCCAACTAAAAACTGGAACTGTTCGGAAATAGAGATTTGGTCTTGCAAATATATACCAAGTAAATCTGCTCTGATATTTTCGTCGCGAGCAAATGAAGTTAGTTCTTCAGGTTCGATATCGGGAACAGGATCGGCTTCTTGGGTAAAGACATCAATTAGAAATACGGGATCGTCTGGTAATCTTCCCTGTCTCCCCACACCAGTAGCCCGATCTAAATCTACTCCAGCTAAAAGCTGATGCTCGACTTTTCCCGTCGTAAACTCACCAACAACATTGGTTTGTAAGCTGTAGTTTTCATTGATATCATTATTTCGGCGAAATCCTCTTTCTAATAGCCCTGAATCATCAATTAATAATGAATCTAGACGAAAATCAGATGTCTCTGACGAAACCAAGCTAAAACTATTGCGGAGTTTCCATTTATCGCTAAAACGATGTTCTAACTGATAGCTAGCACTCAACTGTTCTAATTTATACTCATCATCAGACTGTTGAAAAATGCGATCGAAGGGAATATCCGCAACACCATCACCAATAGCCACAATACCGCGATCGAATGGTCGAGCTTCATTGGTATAGTTGAAATCTATCAGTACATCGGTGTTCTTGCCAATTTGCCAGCTAATAGTGGGGGCGAGAGATAAACGGGTTGTATCTTGGTCAAAATCGCGGAAACCATCACTGACTTCAAAGTTAGCATTTAAACGATAAAGTAATTTCTGCTCAGAATCGATCGCATCGGAAAAATCTAAACTAGACTGAAATAAACCAAAGCTACCTAATTCTAGATTCATTTCGGCAAATGGTTCTTCTAAAGGCTTTTTCGTCACCAGATTAACGATCCCACCAGGTTCGAGATTGCCGTATAAGATTGAGGCAGGCCCTTTTAAGACTTCGATGCGTTCTAATCTTGATAAACTGGGAAATCCCTGTCCAAAAGCACCCTGACGAAATCCATTAACTAAAGTGGTATCTTGAGCAAAACCGCGAATTACAAATCTTTCTGTCGTACCGCCAAAACTATCCCCTGAGCTAACTCCACTGACATTACGTAGTGCATCTTCTAGTCGATTAGCTTGTTGATCTTTAATAACTTGTTGCGGTACAGCTTGAATTGACTGGGGTATATCTTTTAAAGGTGTATCGGTGCGAGTGCCTGTAGTAGAGTCGGGAACTGTATAATCGTCTGCCTCTTCTTGTCCTTCACCAGTGGCAATAACTTCTATCTCTTCATCTGGCGCTTGTTCTGCGGTACTTCCTGGCGGATTGATAGTCAGTACTAAATTTTGCGATGATGGTACTACTTCCGCGCTTGGTGCTTGAGTTTCCCCTGTAATGGTTAAGCGAATACTGCTTTCATCTATTTCAGTAACGATGATTTCGCTAATTCCTGGTGCGGGGTTGTTTTCTCTAAATTCATTCCCCGATGGTAAAGCCAAAGTTGCATCTAAAAGCTCGATGATTAAGTTATTCCCTTCAGGTAAAATTAAGGGAACTAATTTTTGCTCTCCTGCTGCGGTTTCTAGAATTACTTCTAATCCTCGCTCCGTTTGATTAACCTGTACTCCTTCAACCCTGGTAATCCCTTGAGCAATTAAATTATGTAAATTATGACGATCGCCCTTTTTTGTCTCCCAGTCTTTTTCCTCTGAGGTAATCAAGCCTTTTTTTTGCCAATCTTTATAATTAATATCCTCTTTACTTTTTGCTCCTGCTAAGTCACACAATCCACACGTCATCGCTATAGCAATTAAAATACAGCCTAAACTATTGTTCCACAACTGAAATCGATAATAAAATTTCACTTTTTTTCTGTGACTAATAATAATTATTCTCAAGTATTTTAGAATACATCATTTGTTAGTAGTTTTTACGGAGACTTTGCGCCTCAGAGGGAATATTTTGCGCCCTAGAGGGTAGTAGGTAGTCCTAAAGGATAAGCTTCGCAAATAGGTAGTGGGTAAAAAAACGAAATCGTTTTGCTTCAGGATCGTCCCATAAACACTTTAGGATTTATGCCAAATTTCTTTCTAAATGCTGTAGCAAAACGACTTTGGCTGGAGTAGCCGACTTTTTTGGCTACCTGAGATACATTTAATTCTCGCTGTTGTAAAAGCTGTTTAGCGTATTCCATCCGTTGTTGATAAATATAGCCAAACACAGTTGTGCCGAATAGCTGGCGAAAACCCCGTTTAAGGGCGCATTCATTTAAGCCAATTTCTTGAGCTAAGTTGCTTAAAGAGGGAGGATGATCGAAGCGATCGCCTAAAATTTGTCTAGCTCGCTCAAGACGCTCGCGATCTGCTGATTTAAGAAAATATTGGTTTTGTTGCTCGCGATTCTCTGTAATCTGTGATAGCTGTAGTGCCATCAGTTCCCAGACTTTACCTTCTAAATACATCCGTGCGATCGCGCCTTGATAGGGACAATTTAAGATTTGTTGTAATACTGTCTGCATCTTCGGAGTTATCGAGCCAGAAACTACAAAGTAGGGTTGTTCTTCTGTTCTCAATAATTTGTCCCAATTGACATTAAGATCGCGATCGTCTTCTCCCCAGAAATCCATGACTAATTCGGGTTCGATGTGCATATTTATGCTGGTAATTGGTTGCTGGTGAAATTGCTCCCAGTCTTGGGCTACCGCTAAGCCACTACCGCAAAATATAGTTTGTCCTGCATCCAGGAAACTATCTCGATCGCAGTTTTGTCCGCTCATTTGAAAACACATTTCCAGGGGATGAAAGCGATCGCCTTGTTGCACGATCGCGCGATCGTGCAGTTGATACTGTTCGATGTTTATTTCTAACCCAGGGCGTAATTGAATCAAACGAGAATAACCTTGTCCTAGTTGTGATGGATAGGCATAGGTAAGATCAAAACGATCAATTTGGGATGAATTAGCTTTGATTTCTGTAAACAAATCGCAGTAATCTGCCTGTGAAATAGTGATAGTCATGAACTTTTAGGGTTTAAAATTTTCCTGTTTGACTGAATGAGCTTCTACTTCTTGGCGTGTAAGCCAGACGGGGCGCAATTGTTTTTGAGTAAATAATTTTAACTGCTCGCTAGAACTACTATGTGACTGGGTGCTATTGCCATAGGTAGTTAGTGCCATTGCCTTGACTGGTTGGGAAAACTCAACGGCAGCCACAAAAGTATCCCCTTCAAATGCCTGAAAACGTTTACTATCTTCCATCGGCATAAAATTAACTGTCCGAAAAATTCCTAAATATCCTGGCCCTCCATTGGCGGGTAAATCGACATTGCCGTAGCGCAGACGAAACACTTCACCCCAGGGGACATCGATCGCGCCATAATCTTGTTCGATCTTGTTTGCTACAGCTAAGAGTGTGGCTACTGCTTGCTGGGGATTAGCTAAACCATCGGGGGTACTGAGAGGAGAATTTGCTTGCCAGGGCTTACTAAATAGAGTATCAAAGTCAGTTGCTTCTAACCAAGCAGCGAATAAGACTGCCCCTTGACTATTAGCATTCGTTTGTCGATCCCATTTTGACAGCACATCAGCTATTTTTAAAGCTAAGGGACTAGCTTCTTGACGTAATGCAGGGAGTAAATCGTCGAGGAGTCGATCCGCCATTTCCATACGGGTTGAGTGTTTATCCGCAATCATTTCCTCTAGAGAGATTTTAGGATCTTCTGCTAGCATACGGGCAGAATTTTGGGGTCGAAAATTCATCTCTTGAGGAGCGATATAAGCAGGATAATCTTCAGGAGCGATCGCCTGGGGAAAAGTAGTTGTCCAGGGTGGATCGTTGGCGTTTTGTAGCCAACCACTGACAGGATCGAGAATACGGGGTAAATCTTGGTAAGGATGGATTTTAGTCCATAAGGTATCTGAGGTATCACCAGGAATAATACCTGACCAATAGGCAAAATCTCCTCGATCGCGAATGGGGACTTGACCGTTAAATAGGTGCATAATATGTCCCTGGCGATCGGCATACATTACGGTAAACATTGGTAGTTGTACGGGTTTAAGTGCTGCTTCAAACTCCTGCAAGTTATTTGCTTTTGCCATCTGCCACCATTGTTCTAATACTCCAGGGCGATCTAAACCAACAACTCTTAAAGCTAAGGCTTTTCCATCTTTTTGTTTGATTACCGCACCATGAATTGAATTTTGAACGAGCAGCTTTTCAGCTTTAATTGTGCCATCTGCTTGTCTTACTTTAATATCTGTAGTTTTCTGCTCAAAGTCTCGCACTTCCCCATCAAAGAGATATCCCTTACCCGAGAGGGTTAAGTCATACAAGTCCCAACCATCGAAAGTATTAACGGTGTGAGTCCAACCGAGATTATCATTAAAAGCGATCGCCAAAACGGGAACACCCACTAAAGTTGCGCCATAAGCATTGATACCTGGGGCGGTAATTTGTGCTTCGTACCAGAGGAATAAATCTGACCAAGGCAAATGAGGGTTAGCCAGTAACATCGCATTACCGCTCTTTGAATGAGACGGCGCGATCGCCCAGCCATTAGAACCTTTGGAGTACTTTTGTTCTTTACCGAGATTGTTAACTGTTTCTGGGTCTACCACAAAGGTAAAATTAAGTACTCGTTGAACGTGGGCGAGAACATCTTCTCCCGTCACTGGTAAAACTACTGCCACTTCATCGTCAATTAATTCAGGATGTGACTGAGCATAGCTATTAATACCAGCAGCAAAGGCATCTAAATAAGTACGAAAAGTGGAATTTTGTTGTTTATACCAAGTTTTTGCCCGTTGGGGAATACCCATGGTGACCACCCATCGATCGGACTCTAAATAATCCTCTCCCCAATATTCGGCCGCCCGTCCTCTAGCTTGACCATAAAGACGTAAGATTAAATCACCGTGGCTGTGCATTTGCGCCCAACCAAAAGCTTGAAACGCGCCTTGATTATCTACTCCATAGACATGAGGCACACCATAGTTATCCCAAAGAATTTCGGTATTAGTCTTACTCAGTAAATTGGTTTGTCCAACCAACAAAACTATCACTAGGCTGATTAAAAATAATGCTGACTTTCTTTTAAACATTGAACATTTAATTACTAATTACTAATTACTGATTACTGATTACCCATTACCCATTACCTATTACCCATTACCTATTACCTATTACCTATTACCCATTACCCATTACCCATTACCTATTACCCATTACCCATTACCCATTACCCATTACCCATTACCCATTACCCATTACCCATTACTTCCACCTCAGCATCTGGTAGTATCGTTTCGATATTTCGCAGTTGAGCAAAGGCATATCCACTTAAACCGAGGATTACGCCACCAACGGCGAATAAAGTATATTGAACTGCCATTCCCGAACCTAAGCCAGTACCAAATAAACCACCTAACAATGGGGTTAAACTACCTCCAGGCATCATCGCTGGTTCAAAAACGCGATCGGCTAAAATTCCCGTCATCCCCAAAGCAATTAGTGCGGGCATTTGCGTCATCAAAAAACGGGCTGCAAACACTCTTCCTTGGATTTCTGGGGGTATTTTTGCCAGCCAAATTGACTGTTCAGAACTACCAATAATCGGCCAAAATAAAGCAGCGAAGAAGGTAGTAATCAGCCACAGGGGAGGTGTATTACTCAAGCCAAAAGCGATCGCACTGGTAAAAGTTAAGATTGTCCCGAGTAATAAGCCGTGAATGCGACGTTGAAAACCACCCCAAATGCTTAATAAAATACCACCGATCGCACCACCAATGGCAGTAGCAGCATGAACGCTGGCAAAGATAGCTGTATTATTGTCACTACGAGCCAAAATCATTGGTGATTCAATTCCCGAAATAACGCGATCGATGAAATAGAAAATGATGATAAAAATAACCATCATTACGAGACTTTTTTGCTTGATAATGTAGCGAAAACCAAAGGTTAAATTCTGCCATGAATTATTATTTTCAGATGTATTAGTGTTAGTAATTGGTTGCGGTATCTTAACTAAAGATAATAAATAAATAGCGATGATAAAAGTCAATAAATCGATTGCCATAATTCCTTGTAATCCGATTAAATAATATAGTGTTCCCGCTAAAGCTGGGGCAATAATATTAGCGCCAAAACCACTGACATAATCATTTAAAACTGTTGCTCTTGTATAATGCTGTTTGGGTACGAGTAAAGATATGGAGGATGAATAAGCTAAATCTTGAAAGTAACCAAATAATCCGTTGACAGCAGCCGTAATATATAAATGCCAAATTTCTAAATGATTAGTTAAAGAAAGTATGAGTAGAAAAATAGTTGAAAGGCAAGAGGCAGTATCACCAAAAAACATTAAAAACTTACGATTATAACGATCTACAATTACCCCTGCAAAAATAGCAGCAATAATACTGGGGATTTTAGCAAATAGCAAAATCAAAGATAATGGTGTGGCTTTACCTGTAATTTCCCAAGCCCAAATTGTAATGGCAAAATCAGTTATTTCTGAACCTAAAATAGAAATTAATTGACCGATCCAAATAGTTATAAAAGGACGAAGATTAGAAGGTATATTGAAAAATTTCAAGATTTACTTATCCAGTATATATTTATATAAATCATCAATTACGGCATTAGCAGCTAAAGGGCCATAACCGATCCAATAGTCTGGGACTTGATAGACTTTTCCTTGTTTGACAGCGTTTAATTTCAACCACAAAGGATCGGATTTTAATTGTTCTAAACTATGCTGGATTCGGTCTTCTTTACTATGATAATCATCGCCATAAGCCCAGTAAAAAATAATATCTGCATCTGCTTCACTAATTAATTCTTGACTAATTAGTTGTTGCCCTCCTCCTTTATTTTGTAAAGGTGGGCGAGATAAACCCGCATCTTTTAAGATTGCACCCGAAAAGGAGTCTGGTTGATAGAAAGTAATTCCTTGAGGATAAATACGAACCACGGACACTGTTATTGGCTTACCTTTTTTATTTATTGCTGCTTTAAATTGTTCGAGTCGGCTGTAATAATTAGCAATAATTTCTGCTGCTAATTTTGGTTTGCCTAAAGCTTCAGCATAAAGTTTTAAATTGGGTTGCCAATTATTACTAGGTTGAGATTCACTTGTAATAGTGGGCGCAATTTGAGATAGTTGGGAATAGGCGGTGGGTGTACCTAAATCTAAAATCAAATCTGGTTTGAGTAATAAAGTTTTTTCTAAGTTAGGTTCGCTAAAAGAGCCTACAATTTCAACATCATCTAATTGCTTTTTTAAAAAATCTGGTTGTCGATCGCGATCGCCATTTAAAGTTGTGCCGACTGGTTTTTCCCCTAATGCTAAAATGCTTTCTAGGGCTGTACCGTGTAAAGTTACTAACCTTTGAGGATTGAGCGGGACTTTGACTTCAGCGATCGCATCTTTGACTAGGCGATATTCTGCTGTTGATAATGATGCTAGTTTTGAGCTAGTTGGTTCTGGTGAATTATGACTACAGCCAATAGATATTAAAATAGTCATTAACATCATTGTTAGTAATTTTAAAACACCCTGAGTAGATAACTTCATTTAGCTAAATTTAAACAGTTGATAAACATGGGATTATCTTCATTCCAGTATTGACTTATTTTATTAGTAAATGCCCACATGTTGAGATTAATTGCTGTAGTAATTGCTCTAGCCTGATGCCACCAAAAAATAGGAATAAATAAAATTTCTCCTGGTTGTAAAATAGCTTCGATACAACTTGTGCGCTCAAATAAAGGATACTTGGCTAAATCTGGATTTTGTGGATCGATGGGACTAGACCATAATTCGTCATCAATTTTGACGGGATAAAGAAATTGATGTTGTTCGGGAGAAAAGAGTAAAAAGGCTTTTTCGCCATAAATTTGAGCATTTAAGTTTTGATAATTGTCATTATGAATTGTCGATTTTTGCTTGGCTGCACCAATCCAAAGATGTAGATCATTTCTACTACTATCAGTAAAATAGTTGGGAAAATCAAAATCTCTAATAATTGGTTCTACTATGGGTTTCATTTCAGGATCATTAAGCCAAATGTTACCAAAATATGGTGGCCTTTGATCACAAGAATTCCAATTGGAAATCAAATCAAGATATTCAGAAAAACGTAAAAATTTATCTTGTTTATCCTCACCAAAAAACACATCAATTTCATTATCGCTGGCTCTCAAGGGGATAGTAAGATCGCCAAACATCTGTTTAAAACTTTCGGGAGTCCAATGACAATAAGCTTGCCATTGGTTCGCAATTCCAGTAATAATGACTGGTTGATTTTGGCTTATATATTGATTAAACTCTTTGATTGTTGGTTGATGTATACGTTCAATTGGTTTAATTTTCATCGTTCAATATTCAATGTTTAATGTTTAATCTTGGAAGAAGCCAGAGAATAAATTCTCTGTCTAAGACACTAAGTCCGTTTAAACGGACTTAATATTTCAGTCAAGAAATAAATTGCTTGATTAATTGTTATCAGAATGAAATAGTCCTGAATGTTTAATGTTTTAAAGTAAATTTACTTGTCTTAATTGTTTTAAACTCTCTTCAATTACTTGAATTACATAGTTCAGTTCCACATCTGTATGAGCAGTAGATAAACAACCACTACCTGCCCGAATTAATACGCCTTTATGGAGTAAATGATAGGATAATAAATCGATGCCAATATTAACTGCATCGCTACTAGATGACGGTATAGAATCTCTATCTAAAACTGCATCAAAACAAGAACCAAAGTTAGCCATCTTAATTGGCAATTCAAAATTAGCAAAACAATGATTTAATTTCTGAACAAATTGAGTAGTGCGATCGCCTAACTGTATTTGTAAAGTATTTCCCTGGGCTTTAAGATACTCTAACATCGCTTTGGCAGCAGCTAAAGATAGAGGATGTTTGCAATAAGTACCCGCAAAAAAAGTAGTTTTGACTGAGGGGAAAGAGCGATCGCCATAATTCCACATTCCCCCATCAATTTTGTCCATATACTCGGCTTTACCTGCAATTACGCCAATCGGTAAGCCACCACCGACAATTTTGCCATAGGTAGCAATATCTGCCTGTACATCAAACCAAGCTTGCGCCCCCCCTTGATGAACGCGAAAACCTGTAATCATTTCGTCAAAAATCAGCACAATGCCTAATTCTGCGGTTAATTTACGCAATTGTTGTAGAAATTCTTTCGGTTGCAAATCAGGGCGACAACTTTGTACGGGTTCGACTAAAACCGCTGCCAATTCTGCCTGATGATTCTGGATTACTGCTAAGGAATCATAATTCCCATAATCCAAAACCAGAGTATCTCCCACAACACTATCGGGAATACCATCAGCTTTAGCCAGTGTTTGTAAATTCCCGTCGATTTGTTTAAGATCGACTAATGTAGCATCAGAATGTCCGTGATAAGAACCAGAAAAGATCGCTATCTTATTACGCCCCGTAGCAGCCCTAGCAATGCGAATCGCTGTCATCACCGCTTCTGTACCAGTATTACTTAGGGTAACTCTCTCCATCCCAGTCAATTCCTTAATCAATTGGGCAACTTCCCCCGCTAGTTGAGTTTGCAGCCCAATTTCAATCCCTCGATCTAATTGTTCGATCATGGCTTGTTTAATGAACGGCGGATTATGTCCTAAAAGATTAATCCCAAACCCCATAATTAAATCTATATATTCATTACCATCCACATCCCAAACTTTTGCACCCAAAGACTTTTGCGCCACAATTGGATAACACATCTCTTTAAGGGGTAAACTAAATCCTGCTGTCACCCTCGGATCGGCTAAAGTTGGGCGAAAATCCTGGGCTAATTGCTTGGAAGTTTTAGTGCGATCGCAATATGCAGTCACAAATTGCTCTAAATAAATCTCTTCGGGCGATCGAGTTTGAGTTGTCAAAATATTGTCGTTAGTTAGCATCAGAGTAATGGGTAATGGGTAATGGGTAATGGGTAGGGGCGAATCGCCCTTACTCAAATTGCAGGTTGTCGAATGGGTTTTAAAAAGCCGTTTTTACTGAGATAATACAAATAAGTACGCAGTAACTTCTCATCCATTGCTGGACAAGAAATTCCAGTCTTGGCTAAAGCTTGCAGTGTATTCTGACAATCGAATTGTAAAGGTGGTGCATTCCCAGAATCCTTGTCAGAAGATAATAGAGAAATCAAAGGATATAAAGGATGTTCTAGCTGATTTTCGGCAATTGCTGTCAATTTAGCTTGCCATCGATCCTGATTAAGTTCTTGTAATTCATAACCAAAAGCACGAATTAAATTAGTGAGGATGTTAAAATCTAAGCGATCGCGATTGACTAAATGAAAAGCTTTACCTAAAGATTCTGGTTGCCGAGAAATACTAACAATCGCCTGACTGACATAATCTACAGGCATTAAACTATCTAAAAAGTCCCCTTGAGGAATAGCACCCAATTCGATACAACCAATTAATAATCTGTATAAGAAATCATGAGGATTAAACACTCCCGTTGTGCTATCTCCCGATATCCCCCCAGGGCGATAAATAATAACAGGTAAACCGCGATCGCGAGCAAGATTAACTAATTTATCGGCAACCCATTTACTTTGAACGTAACCGCCTTCTGGGGCAGCAAAATTATCAATTTTAGCTATTTCTGAAATTACCTGACTGCCAGAATTATTAACTCCAGAAAAGACACTAATTGTCGAAATAAAATGAACGGGTTTAATTTTTTCTGTACTAGCTAAGCGCAAGATTTCCTTAGTACCTAAAACATTAGCTGCTTTGAGAGTTGAATAGGGCATAGCATGATGTACCCAAGCACCATTGTGATAAATAAGATCGATCGCTGTTGCTAAAGATTGAAATTTTGCATCTGAAAGTCCTAAAAATGGCTGAGATAAGTCGCCTAAAACGGGAATAATTCTGGCAATAAAATCATCTTGCCAGAGAAGATAATTAACTAAAGATTGCTCGATCTTTTGTTTACCTTCTGCCAAATTATCGGCACGTACTAAACAATAAATATCCGCTTCAGTTTGTCGTAAAAGTTCGGCTAGCAAAAATGCGCCCAGAAAACCAGTTGCCCCCGTTAGGAAAATATTATTAATTACCTTGGGGTATTGAAATTGGGAATTTTGTAGAGAAATAGTGCAATCTAGAAATGCTTCTTGTTTTAAATCTAAAGTTTGTGTCTCAGTTTCTTCTTGTGTCTGGAAACTTTCTAGTTTTCCCACAAAATTAATCAGAATAGGTGCATCAAACAAAAACTGAAAAGGTAAATCGATTTTAAATACATTACGGATACGGGCAAATAAACGCACTATTAATAGAGAATGTCCCCCTAGATCGAAGAAATTATCATAAATTCCCACCTGTACACCTAAAACCTCTTGCCAAATGTCAGCCATTTTTTGCTCATTAGCAGTACGAGGCGCAATGTAATTTGCTGTAGTTGTAGCTACTAAATCTGGTGTTGGTAAATTATCGCGATCGCATTTACCATTAATCGTCATAGGTAAGCGATCTAAAAAGATAAATGCTGAGGGGATAGCATATTCAGGTAGTTGTTGTTGTAGGAAATTCTTAAAAGTAGCTACTTGTTCAGTAGTATTTTCTTTTAATACTAAATAAGCAATTAATTTACTTTCATTATTAGCATCCCGTTTTAAAGCTACTGCTACTTGTGTAACTGTAGGATGTTGACTAAGTATTGCTTCGATTTCTGCCAATTCAACGCGAAAACCCCTGATTTTAACCTGATTATCGATGCGTCCTAAGAATTCAATGTTACCGTTCGAGAGATAGCGGGCTTTGTCGCCTGTTTTGTATAATTTTCCATTCTGTAGGGGCGAACCGCCCTTCGGGTTCGGCACTTTGCTTATGTCGGGAAACCCGCCCACCGCAAGTGCCTCACCGTTCGCCTTGACCACGTGAAACGCCCCGACGTTGATAAATTTTTCTTTAGTTAATTCGGGGCGATTTAAGTAACCTCTAGCGACACCAATACCACCGATATATAATTCTCCAGGTACGCCGATCGCAACTGGCTGTAGGTTTTTATTTAAAATATAAGTCTGTAGATTGGGCAATGGTTTACCAATCGGGATGGTAGCTAAGTTATCGATCTGATGGGAAATTTTATAACTTGTAGCTACAACTGTAGCTTCTGTAGGGCCATAAGTATTAATTAGTTGACAAGATGTTCCTACTAATCGATTCCAGCTTGCTACTTTGTCGGGATTGACTACTTCGCCACCAATAATGACTAAGCGAATTGATTCGGGTAATTGTAATTGAGGATTTTGTTCTAATTCCGCCGTGAGTAAATGCCAAAAAGCTGTCGGTAAATCTAAAATAGTCATGCCATAGTCACGAGACTTTTCTAGTAACAATGAGGGAGAGTAGCCCATCTCTTCACTGCGTAAAACTAATGTCCCTCCTGCAATTAAACAGGGATAAATCTCTTCAACTGAAGCATCAAAACTAATCGAGGCGAATTGTAAAATGCGATCGCTTTGGGTAATTTCATATTCTTGTACTGCTGCTTGGGCAAAATTGACGAGAGAGGAATGAGCGATCGCAACTCCTTTGGGTTTTCCTGTTGAACCAGAGGTATAAATTACATAGGCGAGATTATCGGAAGTAGGGGCGCAAGGTGAGACAGTTGCGGTGGGCGGTTTCACCGACATAAGCAAACTGTCGAACCCGAAGGGCTTGCGCCCTGATTGTAAGGATGTAGAAATAGATGGAAGATTACTATCGAGGCAAATTATTTGAATGTTGTTTTGAGTAACAGTTAGACAAGATTTTATTTTGGCTTGTAAATGATTCTGAGTCAGTATCAGAGAAATTTGGGCATCTTCAAGGATATAATCTAAGCGTTGTTGAGGATAAGCTGAATCTAGGGGCAGATATGCACCACCAGCTTTCAAAATAGCTAAAATAGCAATAATTGTTTCTAGAGAACGTTCTAGACAAATACCAACAATAACTTCTGGTTTTACACCGATATTTTGCAAATAACCCGCTAACTCTTCGGCGCGTCGATCTAATTCTTGATAAGTTAATTGTTCTTCTTCAAAAATTACTGCTACAGCATCGGGGGTTTTAGCTACCTGTTGTTCAAATAATTGATGAATACAGAGATTATCTTGATAATTAACTTGGGTGTTATTCCAATCAATTAATATTTGCTGTTTTTCGGCAGTTGTTAAAATAGATAAGTCTACTAAATTAGCTTCAGGATCGGTAATAAACTGTTCCAGTAAATGTGCTAAATGTCTCAGTATTCCCTGAACAGTAGCAGCATCAAAGTTGCGATCGTATAAAATTTCTAAAGATAACTCATCCCTCAAGCCTGCGGAAATAGTTAGGGGATAGCTTGTCGATTCTACCGATTGAGTCTCTTCAATCTCCATTTCGATCCCAAATTCGGCGATCGCCGTATCGACAGGATAGTTTTCAAAAACTAAAATACTGGCAAACAGTGGTGAATCTTTTGCTACATCACTCCATTGTTGTACTTGGATCAAGGGAGTATATTCATATTGCTGCGCTTCAATTTGTTGGCTTTGCAGTGTTTGTAACCAAGGAATTAAAGATTCATTAGCAGCTACTTGAACTCGAACTGGTAAAGTATTGATAAATAAACCCACCATCGATTCAGATCCTACCAAATTCGGCGGACGACCAGCAGAAGTCGCACCAAACACAACATCTTCTTCGCCACTATATCGACTCAGCAGCAATGCCCAAGCACCCTGTAAAATAGTATTTACAGTCAATCTATGTTCTTTGGCTAAAGATTTTAAAGCAGTCGTAGTTTCTAAAGAGAGTTTTAGTGATTCTTCTCCCCATTTCCCCAGTTCCCTATCTCCCCGACGCGAAGCGAGTCCTTTAGGGCATTCCCCCATTACAAGAGGAGTAGGTGTAGTAAACCCTTTAAGTGTTCTTTGCCAATATGCCTTAGCTTGAGATAAATCCTGTTGTCGTAACCAAGCTACATAGTCTCCATAGGGGCGAGTAGGTTTTAAAGAGCAAATTTCATCTCTAACAATTGCTTGATAACTATCTAATATTTGTTTTAATACCAATGCTGTAGACCAACCATCTAAAATTAAATGGTGACAACTCCAGATAAACTGATCCGTATTGTTGTCTAAATGAATCAAACTCAAGCGCATTAGAGGTGGTTGGTTGAGATTAAAACCTGCTTGGCGATCCTTTTCTAACCAAGTTGCTAATTCTTCCTCGTCTGCTAGCGTATATTCTGACCAAGGTAGTTCTACTTGTTTGTATACTACTTGGAATGGTTCTTTATGTTGTTGCCAATGGAAAGAAGTTCGTAAAACAGAATGCTGGTTAATTACTTGTTGCCAAGCTTGTTTAAAAGCAGATAAATTAATTTGGTGATTAAATTGATAGCCACTTTGAACTACATAAATTCCCGTTTGGGGTGCATTCAGGGTATGAAACAGTATGCCCTCCTGCATGGGTGTCATCGGGTAGATATTTTCAATATTTTTTTGGTTCATAGTTAGTTTGATGATTGTGATTAATTACTTGTAGGGGTGATTGGCTAATCGCCCTCAACTATCGAGTTCGGAAAGTAATAAATCTAGTTCGGCTGCATCGAATTGCATTTGGAGAAAGTCTGATGGGGTATAGCCTCCAGAGTTTGGAGATTGACAATGGGATATTAGCGATCGCAGTTTCTCAATAAATCCTTCAGCTAGTTGTTGCATGGTGGTTTCTCGATATAATTCTTGGCTATAAGTCCAATCTAGGAATAATTGACCATTGGCGATCGCACTATTAATTTCGATCGAGCAATCTCGATGTCCTCTCAGGCTTTGATTATCTCCAGTAGATTCGTTTGCAGGTTGAAATAAAGATGAATTATTAGTTATTTGGTCTATTTGCCCTAAATAGTTGAATCTAACTGCTGCTTGGGGCAAGTTTTCTAGCTTTTCTCTAATTGATGCGTCATGGCTTAAATAGCGCAGTACACCGTAATTAATCCCTCGCTGAGGAATACTACGCAATTGTTCTTTGATGGTTTTCAAGCTTTCCCCTGGATGAGAATTATTGCCTAAATCCAATAAAACTGGAAATATAGTCGTAAACCAGCCTACTGTACGCGACAAATCGATATTATCTAAGATATCCTCTCTACCATGTCCCTCTAGTTCGATTAACAAAGAATTACTACCCGTCCACTCTTGAAAAGCTTGCACTAAGGCAGTGAGTAAAACATCATTAATTTGAGTCTGATACGCCGATGGAACTTCCGATAACAGGGCTTGTGTCTCTTCTTGGGTAAGACTCACCGATAAAGTAACTTCGGCTGCTACGGTATTTTCACCGCGAGGAAAGTCTACAGGTAGAATTTTCAACTTATCTCTATGATCTGTTACCTGTAATAAATTCAGCCAATAATCCAATTCTTCGATCGCCGTTTCAGACTGGGCGTATGTTTGCAATTGTTCCGCCCAATACTTATAAGAAGTAGTCTTAGCTGGTAGTTTAACCGTTTCCCCTTGGCTTAATTGTTGATAAGCAGTGGCTAAATCTTCCAGTAAAATTCGCCAAGAAACCCCATCGATAATTAAATGATGAGCAATAATTAGCAATCGGCTAGATTGATGCTTACCTAGATCGAACCAAACAATTTTGATTAATTGCCCTTGACTTAAATTAAAACTAGCTTGTAATTGAGATGCGATCGCTTTTATTTTTTGTTTTTGCCGATCCTGAGATAGTTTTGATAACTGATAACTGATGATGTTATGCCCTTGTGGTACTGATAACTGATGACTGATAACTGAAACCTCGCATTGCCAACCAGAATTGTTTTCTACAAAATGCGATTGGGCGAAGCCCACGCTGCGCGATCGCAATACATCATGATGTTCCCAGAGATGTTGTATGGCTTGTTCTAATAACTTGGGATTACAATCATTTACTTCTAAAATTACTGATTGATTCCAATGATGAGAATCCGTAAATTGTTGGGCAAAAAATCGCTGTTGAATCGGAGTTAGAGGGATAACACCCGTAGCTAAAACTTGTTCTGCTGATTGGGTTGTAGTTGTATTAGTTGTATTGGCTACTGTCCCTAAATCGGCAATAGTTTGATATTGAAAAATCTGTTTCGGAGTAAGTTGTATACCTGCACTTCTCGCTTTAGCAATGACTTGCAGACTCATAATAGAATCACCACCGAGTTCAAAGAAATTATCGTGAATGCCGATATTGTCTACTTGTAGAACCTCCTGCCAAATATTGACTAGAGTAGATTCAATTTGATTACGGGGAGTTGCGCTTAATTCGCGATCGCTTGTTATTTTTGGTATCGGTAAAGCGTGGCGATCTATTTTGCCGTTAGGTGTTAAGGGGAAAGATTCTAAACAGACAAATTCCCCAGGAATCATATATTCTGGCAGCCTATCTTGTAAATAACTACGCAATTCCTTCGATGCCAGTGAAATATTATTTGCCCCGATCAGATAAGCAATTAAACGCTGACGATTATCATCTTCTTTAACTTCAACTACAGCTTGTTTAACTTTGGGATGTTGTTCTAGTTTGGTTTCAATTTCCTCCAATTCAATCCGAAAACCCCGCAGTTTTACTTGATGATCGATTCTGCCTAAAAATTCTATATTTCCGTTATGCGAAGCGCTACCCTTTAGGGTAGGGAGATAGCGGGCTTTGTCTCCTGTTTTGTATAATTTCAGATTTTGTAGGGGCGAATGGCCATTCGCCCTTACAGGATTTTTCAAAGGATTGGGGATAAATTTTTCGGCGGTTAATTCAGGCTGATTAATATATCCTTGCGCTAAACCTGCCCCACCTATATAAATTTCTCCTGGAATGCCAATGGGTACTGGTTGTAAATCAGCATCTAAGATATAAACTTGAACATTACTAATGGGTTTACCAATAGAATTAATCGGTTCTGTTTGTCGGGGACATAAATAATAGGTAGTATCGATAGTAGCTTCAGTAGGGCCATAGAGATTATATAATTCACAGTGTTTAAATTGGCGATAAAAACGTTGTTGTAATTCCCCAGGTAAATTTTCCCCGCCACAAAATACTCTGCGTAAAGATTTACAGTTATCGATTTCTTCTTCTAACAATACTCGCAGCATAGAGGGGACTAATTGTAGAATAGTAATCTGTTCTTGAATGATTAACTCAGTTAAATAACTCGGATCTTGATGTCCATCTGGTTTGGCTACAATTAATCTCCCACCTACTAATAAAGGTGCATAAAATTCCCAGACAGAAGCATCGAAACTAAAGGGAGTTTTTTGTAAAACTTTATCTGATGAATTTAAGGGTAATTCTGTTTGCATCCATAGCATATGGTTAGTAAGGGCGCGATGAGGAATCATGACACCTTTGGGTTTCCCCGTCGAACCTGATGTATAAATGACGTAGGCTAAATTCTCAGGAGTAACGCTATTAACTGGATTAACAGCAGAATTTTGAGCGATTTTGTCTTTTTCTCGATCGAGACAAATAATCTTGGCTGGAGAATTAGAGAATAAATCTAATAGCTTGGTTTGAGTTAATAAGACGGCTAAATTGCTATCTTCCACCATAAACTGCAAACGTTCTGGAGGATAGCTAGGATCTAGGGGTAAATATGCGCCACCTGCTTTGAGAACGGCTAGCAAAGAGACAACCATTGCTAAAGAGCGATCGCAGCAAATACCGACGATAATCCCTGGTTTTACGCCATTTTGTTGTAAATAGTGGGCTAATTGGTTAGCTTGACTGTTTAATTCTCGATAAGTTAACTGAGAATCTTCAAATACTACAGCCACAGCATCGGGTGACTTGACTACTTGTTCGGCAAACAGTTGATGAATAGATTTATCTAAGGGATACTCAGCTTGAGTAGCATTCCACTCTACCAGTAATTGTTGTTCTTTAGCTGTCAACAAAGGTAGTTGAGTAATAGATTGTTCTGGGTTAGCGACAATACCAGATAGCAACGTCTGAAAATGTTCACTCAAACGGCTGATGGTGTCAGGATTAAATAAATCGGTGCTATATTCCCAACAAGCCTTTAATTCTGTGGCAGTTTCTTCAATTAACAGGCTTAGGTCGAACTTGGTAGTTGTAGCTTCTATTTCTAAAGATTCCCAGGTTAAGTCTGGTAGTTCCATATTTGACTGCGGGGCATTTTGCAGCACAAACATGACTTGGAATAAAGGCGTATGACTCAGACTGCGATCGCTTTTTACTGATTCTATAATTAAATCGAAGGGTACATCTTGATTGGCATAAGCTGATAGAGTGCAATCTTTGACTCTGGCTAATACTGCTAAAAAACTAGGATGATCGGCTAAATTTGTCCGCAACACCAAAGTATTCACGAAAAAGCCAATTAAAGCTTCGACTTCTGTACGGTTGCGATTGGCTATAGGCGAACCGACTACTATATCTTCGGTAGCAGTGTAGCGATATAACAGCACTTTAAATGCTGCCAACAAAATCATAAATAAAGTACAATTTTCTTGCTGGCTAAGGTTTTTCAGGGCGTTCGTTAATTCGGGAGAAATTACAAAAGTTTGTTTTGTACCTCGATAAGATTGAATATGAGGTCGAGGTTTATCTAGAGGTAAAGGTAAAATTGAAGGAATATCGGCTAGTTGCTGTTGCCAAAAATTGAGTTGTTGGTTTAATACTTCTCCTTGTAACCATTGTCGTTGCCAAGTTGCATAATCGGCATACTGGATAGTAAGTTCGGGTAATGTTGAAGGCTGCTGATTAATTAAACTTTCATACAGCGTAACTACTTCACCCACCAAGATATCTGTTGACCAACCATCACTGACAATATGGTGCATGGTAAAGAGTAAGATATACTTTGCCTCATCGAGACGAAGTAAAGAAGTTCGTAGTAAAGGCGGTATTTCTAAATTAAACGGGGTTTGTGCCTCAAGATTAATTAATCTTCTTGCCTCTGTTTCTCTTTCCTTAGCTGGCAGGTTACTTAAATCGATAACTGGTAAGGTGATATTTAATTCTGGAGTAATTATCTGCGTTGCTTGTCCATCAATGCTAGTGAATTTCGTGCGTAAAATTTCATGGCGTTGAATAATTTGATTAAAACAACTTTCTAAGATAGGTACATTTAAACAACCCCGCAAACCCAAAGCAGAAGGAATATTATAAAAAGGATTATCTGGTTCTAGCTGTTGCAGAAACCACAGACGTTGTTGGGCATAAGAAAGAGATAAATTATCGTTAGTTTTACGAGGAGTAATAGTTTCTGTGGCAGATACTTCTATTCCTTCTTCTTCTAGCAAAAATGCTAATAATTCTAGTTTTTCGGCAGAAAAGTCATCTTGTAGATCTATTGTATTCATATTTCTGGTATTTTCTAAACTCATCTTCGTTTACCTGCGGACAACAATTACTCACGTAAAGGGTTTATCTTAAAGTTGCTTTAGATGTTGCTTTTCTCTGCTGAAGTAGTTGTTTTACTTGTTCTGGAGACATATTCTCTAGTTTTTTGAGAATTTGCGCTCTTTTTTCCATAATTCCTGGTTGGTTTTCCCTAATAATTAAAGTTTCGGCTAATTGGGCTACCGAAGGTGATTCAAATAAACAGCGTATCGGTAGTTCAATGGCAAAAGCTTCACGAATACGAGAGATAACTTGAGTCGCTAGTAAAGAATGTCCGCCTAAATCAAAGAAATTATCGTAAATGCCAACTCGTTGTCGCTGGAGAATTTTTGCCCAAATTCCAGCTAAAATTTCCTCGATCGCATTTGTCGGCGGAGTATAGTTATTAGTTGAATCGAATATTTCTGTCGGTATTGGTAAGGATTTTCTGTCTATTTTGCCGTTGGCTGATATAGGGAGTTGTTCTAGAAATACGAAAGCAGAAGGAATAGCGTATTCTGGTAGTTTTTCTCTTAAAAAGTTGCGTAATTCTGGTAAAGGTAAACGGCTGTTTGTTAGGGTAACAATATAAGCGACTAATTTTTGGTCTTCTAGGTTATCTTCTCGAAGAATAACGACATTTTCTTTGATTAAAGAGTGTTGATTTAATATTGCTTCAATTTCCCCGAGTTCGATACGAAAACCTCTCAGTTTTACTTGATTGTCAATGCGTCCTAAAAATTCAATGTTGCCGCTGGGAAGATAGCGGGCTTTGTCTCCTGTTTTGTAGATTTGTTGATTGTTAACTGTAAAAGGATTGGGGATGAATTTCTCTTTAGTTAATTCGGGACGATTTAAATAACCTCTAGCAACACCAACACCACCAATATGTATTTCACCAGGTACGCCGATGGGTAGAGGTTGAAGATGTCGATCTAATATATATATTTGCGTGTTAGCAATAGGACGACCGATCGGGATTATGTTTAAATTACTATCAGCACGGCATTGCCAGTAAGTAACATCGATCGCTGCTTCGGTTGGGCCATAAAGATTATGCAGTTCACTATTTAATCTGGCAAATCTGTCAAAAAATCTTTGTTGTAAGGCAACTGATAAGGCTTCCCCGCTACAAATAACTCGTTTGAGGCTAGTTAAGGTTTCTACTTCTGATTCTTCTAAAAAGACTTGCAGCATTGAAGGCACAAAATGTATAGTAGTAATGTTATGGTGCGATATTTGTTTGACTAAATAAGCACTATCCTGATGTCCTCCTGGTTTAGCAATTACTAAACGTGCGCCTGTGCTTAAAGTCCAAAAGAATTCCCAGACCGAGACATCAAAGCTAAACGGAGTTTTTTGCAAGACGGAATCATCAACGGTTAATTGATAGGCTTCTTGCATCCACAACAGACGGTTACAAATTCCTCGATGGGTATTCATCACACCTTTGGGTGTACCTGTAGAACCAGATGTGTAGATTACATAAGCCAAAGATTCAGGAGTAGCGTTATTAATCGGGTTATTGCAATCTTGTTGGGCTATGTTTTCCCAGTCTGTATCGAGACAGATAAGTTGTGCCTGATGAAAAGATAAACTAGCCCGTAAATGTTGTTGCGTCAGAATAAGATTTAATTCTGCATCTTCGACAATAAACTTAATTCGTTCTGAAGGGTAACTTGGATCAATCGGCAGATAAGCACCACCAGCTTTGAGGATACCTAAAAGTCCGATCACCATTTCCAAAGAACGATCGCAGCAAATACCGACGATAATCTCTGATTTTACGCCATTTTGTTGTAAATAATGGGCTAATTGATTAGCTTTGCTGTTTAATTCTCGATAAGTTAACTGAGAATCTTCAAAGACTACAGCTACAGCATCAGGTGTCTTGGTTACTTGTGCTTCAAATAGCTGAGGAATGCACTGTTGAAGTTTGTTTTCAGCAATTGTAGTTGAAGTTTGATTGAATGATAATAGTTGAGATTGTTCTGTGGCTGTTAATAGGGGTAAATCTACTAGCTTGGTTTGGGGATTAATTACCATTCCTTCGAGTAAGGTTTGTAAATGTCCCAACATTCTAGATACAGTAGCACGATCGAAACAATTAGTTTGATAAGCGATCGCAATTGCTAATTCTTCCCCTGGTATCACCGTCACTGTAAGAGGGTAATTGGTATAGTCAAAAGCGGTAACGTTCTCAATTGTTAAAGTTTCTTGCTGGTGTAAAACTCGATCTACAGGATAGTTTTCAAAGACTACGATACTTTCAAATAAAGGCAAGCCTCGCGGTACTTCACTCCAGCCTTGGATTTCTACCAAAGGACTAGATTCAAAGTTACGAATTTCTAATAGTTGAGTTTGTAGCTGTTTTAACCAACTAATTAGGGAATCTTCAGCTTCGATTTGTACTCGCACGGGTAGAGTATTAATAAATAATCCTACCATCGATTCTGCCCCAGTTAGGTTTGTAGGACGACCAGAAACCGTTACTCCATAAACTAGATCTGTTTCGCTAGTATAGCGGTTTAACAGTAATGCCCAAGCACCTTGAACTAAAGTATTTAAAGTTAAGTGATTCTCTTTTGCCAGTAATTGTAATTTTGCTGTAGTCGAATGAGATAACTTTAAGGAAAGTTCTCCTTGTCTTGCACTCTCTTCTTCTCCTAGTCTAATTTCCAAAGAAGTCGGATTTTTAACTCCTTGCAGATTTTTTCGCCAAAATTCTTGAGCGTTAGATAAGTCTTGTTGTTGCAACCAACCGATATAATTGCTATATGGAAGGGGATCGCTTAAAGCAAAAGATTTTTCTTGACACAAACTTTGATAGATCTCAAGGACTTCTTTTAAAACTAATGCTGTTGACCAACCATCTAAAATTAAATGGTGTTTACTCCACACAAAGTAATAATCATCTTCACCACGCTGAATTAAATGCCAGCGCATCACAGGTGCTTGAGCAAGATTAAAACCCTCTTGTCGATCCTTTGCTAACCAAGCTGCTAATTTTTGATCATTTTTAAAATCTGTTTCATTTCGCCAATCATGATGCTGAATACTAACTGGAACTTGTTTATAAACCACTTGTAGAGGTTTTTCTAGTTTTTCCCAATAAAAGCCAGTACGTAAAACAGTATGTCTAGCTACTACTTGCTGCCATGCTTGTTCAAAAGCCGTGACGTTAAGATTGCCGCGTAAACGATAGCAAAGCTGAATAAAATAAACTCCTGTTTCGGGTTCGCAGATGCTGTGGAAAAGAATACCCTGTTGTAGAGGGGATAGTTCGTAAATATCGGCAATATTTTCTTTATTCATCACTTTAATTATTGATTGCTAAACATTACTATTTATCAAAAAGCTTTAAGCTCTAAGCTCTAAGCTCTAAGCCCTTTATTTAATCCAAAGTTGCTAAAAATTGGTCTAATTGTTGTTGATTTAAATTGGCTTGGGGAAAGTCTGATGAGGTAAATTCTGTTCTTTTGGAGGATTTCTGGTGCATAAAATCTTTTAAGGTTTCGATATATGATTCGGCTAGACTTAAGACGGTTTCTTCTCGATGAATTTGAGAACTATAAATCCAATCTAGTTTCAATTTATTGTCAAGAATATAGCTATTAATATTAAATAAATAACGACGCTTACCTAATAAGCTACGGTTTATACCATCTGATTCTGAAGCTAATTTAAACCAATCAGAATTGGCTAATGTACGATCGAATTGTCCTAAATAATTAAAACAAATTTCTGCTTGAGGCATAGTTATTAAAGCTTGAGATATTGCTCGATCTTGGCTGAGATAACGAAGAACTCCATAACCGATCCCGCGATTGGGTATTCGACTCAATTGTTCTTTAATTGTTTTGATAACTTCATCATTTGAATTAGCTTTTTTGATGTCCAAAAGTACTGGAAAAATAGTAGTAAACCAGCCTATAGTCCGCGATAAATTTACCTCAGCAAAAATATCTTCTCGTCCATGTCCTTCTAAATTAATTAATAGTTGAAATTCGCCCGTCCATTGAGTAAAAGCTTTTGCCAAAGCAGCCAGCAAGATATCATTGACTTGAGTATGATAAGCTGCGGGTAATTTTTGTAATAGGGTTTGAGTTTCTCTTGCGCTGAGAGATACGGATACAGTACGGGCGAAAGATTCTGTATTGATACCATCTGCATTATCCACTGGTAAAGGCTTAATTTTTTGTCTTGACTCACAACACCAGTAATCTAATTCAGCCTTAACTTTGGCTGTTTGTGCATATTCTGGTAAACCTTCAGCCCATTGTTTAAAAGAAGTTGTTTTGGCTGGTAATTGTATTACTTTACCTTGATTTATTTGTGTTAAAGCAGTTTGTAAGTCCTCTAATAAAATGCGCCAAGAAACACCATCAATAATTAAATGATGAATAACAATTAATAAGCGTTTTGGTTGATTCTTACCTAAATTGAATAATCCTATTTCTATTAGTTTGCCTGCTGATAAATTCAAGCTGGATTGTATTTGGGTTGCTTTTTTAGCGATCGCAGTTTTTTGTTTATCTTCAGCAAGATCAGAGAAATCTATGATATTTAATGATATTTCTGGCAATGATTCAGTAATTTCACTTTGCCATACTTCAGCTTGTTGATTAAAATGCGATTGGGCGAAGCCCACGCTGCGCAATCGCAATACATCATGATGTTGTAATAAATGTTTAATTACTTCTTCTAACTGTTTTGGTTCAATCTTCTGTTTTAATTCTAATAAAATAGATTGATTCCAGTGATGGGGTTCAGGTAGATTTTGCTCGAAAAAGCTATGTTGAATTGGAGTTAAAGGCACTAAACCTTTAATTAAACCTTGTTCTGCCAGACTGTGATTAACTTGAACAACCTGAGCTAATTGAGCAATAGTTTGATGTTCAAAAATTTGCTTAGGAGTTAAACGCAAACCGATTTGATTAGCTTTAGCAATAGCTTGAATACTAATAATTGAATCCCCACCCAATTCAAAAAAATTGTCGTAAATACCAACTTTTTCTTGACCTAAAAGTTCTGCCCAGATTTTTGCCAAGGCCGTTTCTACTGGATTTAAAGGGGCAACAAACGCTGATGATTGTGAATTAATTGTCTCTGGTGATGGTAAACTGTTGCGATCGATCTTCCCATTAGATGTTAGTGGTAATGCCTTTAGTTTGATGAAATGGGAAGGCAACATATATTGAGGTAGTTTATTACTTAAAAAAATAGGTAATTCCTGACTTATTTCTGATTCAGAAACAAAATACGCGACCAGATATTTATGACTCAAATTTTCTTTTACGATTACGACTGCATCTCGTACTTGAGGATGTTGACGCACTACTGTTTCTATTTCTTCTAGTTCGATACGATAACCGTGTAGTTTAATTTGATTGTCGATGCGGCCTAAAAATTCAATCTTACCGTTCTGTAGATATTGGGCTTTATCTCCTGTTTTGTAGAGGCGATCCCCCCTCAATCCCCCCTTACTAAGGGGAGGCAGCGCGTTGGGCGGGTTTCCCGACTTGAAGCGCCTGCCGTGGGTAGGGGGGATCGAAATAAATTTTTCAGCGGTTAATTCAGGTTGATTGATATATCCTCTGGCAACATTACTACCACCAATATAAATTTCACCAGGGACACCAATCGGCATAGGTTGTTGATGTCGATCGAGAATATAAATTTGTGTATTTGGTAAAGGATTACCCAGTAGGGGCAAACGGCTGTTTGCCCTCCAACTTAGACGACTGTTTGCCTTAATTGGATCGATTTGATGAATTAATACCCCGACAGTAGTTTCCGTTGGGCCATAATGATTAAAGATTTGACAATCTGGGGCTAGTTTATGTACCTTGTCAACCAATTCCCAGCTTGAGGCTTCACCACCCAAAATTAAGCGTTGACGGGGTAAAAGTTTTTCGGCATTGGCGGATGTTAGTAAAGCAGATAGGTGCGAAGGAACAATTTTGAGACAGTCAATTTGATGCTGATTAAAATAATCGGCTAAAGCAAGAGGATCGCTAGTCTTGGACTCGGCAACAATGTGCAAACAGCCACCAGTACACAAAGCACCAAAAATAGAAGTATTACCCAAGTCAGCAGCGAAGGTAGAAACTGTAGCAAAACTAGCAGCTTCTGGTATGTTTAATTTAGCTAAAACACCACTGAGATAATTAACTATTTGTCGGTGTTCGATCGCAACTCCTTTGGGTTTTCCTGTCGAACCAGAGGTATAAATAACATAGGCGAGGTTGTTGGCTTTGGGAGGATAGAGGTTTGAAGGTTTAGGGGTAGATTGAAGATCTTGATCGAGAGAGATTATTGGTATTTTATTTTGAGTGGTAGCTACATCTAATTCGATTTTTTCTTGTAGGTGTTTTTGGGTTAATACTAGTGATACTTGAGCATCTTGCAATCTAAATTTTAATGCTTCGGAAGGTAAATTAGGTTCTAGAGGTAAATAAGCAGCACCTGCTTTAAGAATGCCCAGAATTCCAGTTACTATAGCTAAAGAACGTTCGACACAAAGGGCAATAATGGTTTCTGGTTTAACGCCTAAAGATCTTAAATGATTAGCTATTCGATCGGCTTGGTTATTTAATTCTTGATAGGTTAATTGTTCATCTTCAAAAATAACTGCGATCGCATTTGGTGTTTTGTTTACCTGGGCTTCAAACCAATGATGTAAGCATTGATGAGGAGGAATCAGAGGCTCGGTTTGATTAAATTTAATTAATAGTTGTTCTCTTTCTTGAGGACTGAGAATATTTAATTTATCAATCGCAGTTTTGGGATTATCTAGTACACTTTCTAATAAAGTTTTAAATTCCCAACCTAAACATTGAATATCTTCTTGATTGAATAAACTGGCATCGTAATGTAATTGAATTGAGAGAGACTCAGCATAAGAGTAACAAGCAAGTTTTACTTTAAAGCGATCGATGCAGGCTGATAAGTTTTGAATCGTAAAGGTTAAATAATTAAGCTGATATTTATTTATTTGAGAATTAAACTCAAAAGTAAAAGGCAAAGATAAATGATTAGGTGTTCCACTAAAATATTCTTGCCATTGTTTAATTTCTTCAATCTCTTGAGCTACTATATCTAATACTTGAGAGAAGGTTATGTCTTCTTCTAATTTAATATTGAGCGGAATATATTTAGCTAATAATCCAACAACTCGCTCTAATTCTTGATAATTTCTATTGTCAAAACAAGTAGCAATTGTAATCTGTTTATCTTCGCTTAACCGCCATAATAATATCTGCCAACAAGTCATTAATAGAGTAGCAACAGAAGTATCATATTTTTCAGCTAATTGCTTGATGTCGTTAACTAAATTAAGATTAAGATTAAGCTCAATAAATCTGGGAATAAATTCTAGTTGACCATCAACTTGTTTTTCTCTCGGCAGTTTATTAATAACCAAGTCAGATAAATTTTTAGCTTGCCAATATTGTTGACCAACTTCAGCTTCTGGTGCTGCTAATAATTCATTTTGCCAAGCAGCTAAATCGGCATATTGTAAAGACTCATGATCTATTTCTTTCGCTGCTAAATAATTTTGATACGCTTGACTAATTTCTTGGACTAAATTGTGAAAAGATACTGCATCTGCACAAAGCGCAGAAATCGCGATCGCTAGTATATTTTTTTCTCGCTCTAATTTAATTAAACTGGCATAAAAAACAATACCCTGTTCTAAATCGAATTCAGTTTGGTTGAGTTCAAAAATTATTGTTTCAAGTTTATCTTGCCGATCTGTTATCTCATAATTAATCAGGTCATAATACTTTAAGTCAAAATTATCTCGATTACAAATGATTTGAACGGGAACAGTTAAACCCGCGATCGCTTGAAAACCAGTCCTTAAGATTTCATTATTTTGAATAACTTTCTCAATCGCTTTTTCTAAAATTATTTGCTCTAAATTACCTTCAATTAAAATTGTCCCTGTAACTCGATAAACTTGTCTTTCTTTTGCTAAACATGATAACCAAAGATTTTTTTGTTGCGGAGAGATTTCAAATCCCGTAATAGTTAAACTTTCCATATTTAATCTTAAATGTTACGCCATTCCAACTAAAACTTTTCTCGAACCACTAAAAGGATTTCTGCCGTGAGCAAATAACATATTATCTAGCATTAAAATATCCCCTGTTTGCCAAGTAAAAATAATTGCTTCTTGGCGATAAATATCATTAATTTCTTCGATAATTGAATTTTCTATAGGTGTACCATCTCCGTAAAAAGCATTACGAGGTAAATCTTGTTCTGACATCATTGATAGTAAAGATTCTCGAACAGTTAAAGGTAAATTAGAAACATGAAATAAATGAGCTTGATTGAACCAAACTATCTCTTTAGTTATGGGATGAGTGGCAATAGCTTGGCAAACTTGACGGGTTTTTAAATGATTTTCGTTGAGCCATTCAAATTCAATTCCAGCCTGACGACAATAATTTTCTACTTCGACTTTATTGTTAGTTTGAAAAACATTTTGCCAATCTAAATCTAATCCCCTACCATAATTACGGACATACATAATTTGTCGATCAATAAATTTTTTCCGAATTTGCAGCGGAATTTTCTTAAATACTTCACGACTATCGGCAATTGGTGTTGCTCCATCTTTTGCTGCTGGCTGAATACAATAAAACCAAATCTTCATTGCCCAATTACGGGTATAAGACATCTCATTATGTAGAGGAATAAATTGTTCGGCGGGATATTCAGTAGAAGTATAAATTTTTCCGTTGACTAAAGTTCGGGGTGTAGAACGATAAGAATAGTCGAGTAATTCTCCTGAAATAGCCTGAATAAATTTCTCGAAATCTGTTTCACTGTTCAATTTAAAATTGCGAAATAGTAAAGCTCCATATTTAAGTAAATTACTTTCAATCCAGTTACGATTATTATCAGCCCAGGTTATTAAATCTAGTTCACTAATAGTAGGTTCAATTACTAAAGGCGATCGCCTATCCAAACTAATAGATTCTGTTTTGATTAAATTTTCTGAAGTAAAATTAACTGATTTTCTATTAATATTTTTTAGATTAATCATCCCTGTATTTCCTCTAAAACTAAGCTCTAACCCATTACCCATTACCTATTACCTATTACCCATTACCTATTACCTATTACCTATTACCTATTACCTATTACCTATTACCTATTACCTATTACCCATTACCCATTACTTATTACTTTTCTTTTAAATTTACTTAATTGCTGAATTTGCTTAGTTTTAAAGCGATCGCTTTGAGCTTTCTGCTGTTCTTGTTCAGTTTCTACAACAACTTGTCGTAACTCATTTAACTTAAGTTCTGGTTGTTTGAGAATTAAACTAATTAATATTTGAAATCTGGCTATCATAGTGGCGATCGCACCTTCAGAAAATAAGTCTTGTTTATATTCAAAAAAGCCTTTAATACCAGACTCAGTTTTAGTCAAATCTAATTTAAGATCGTGACGTACTATGCCACTTTCTACATTTAATAAACTTAAATTTAATCCTGATAGTTTAAGTTCAGCAGCAGGCGCATTTTGCAAGACAAACCAGACTTGAAATAAAGGAGAGCGATCGCGATAACGTTCTGGTTGTAATTCTGATACTAATTTCTCAAAAGGTAAGTCTTGGTGAGCATATGCATTCAAGGCAATTTCTCTAACTCTTATTAATAATTCTTTAAAAGTTGGATTGTCAGATAAGTCAGTCCGTAAAACCAAAGTATTAACAAAAAAGCCAATTAATCCTTCAACTTCACTACGATTTCGATTAGCAATAGGAGAACCGATTAAAATATCTTCTTGTTGGCTATAGCTATAAAGTAAGGTATTAAAAACTGTTAGTAGAGTCATAAATAAAGTGACTCCTTGTTGTTGACTAAAAATTTCTAGTTGCTGAGATATTTCACTAGTTAGAGCCAAATTATATTGCTTACCAATAGAACTTCCTTCTCGACAGGGTTTATCTATTGGTAATTCCAAGCTTGTTTTAGCATCCTGTAACTGACGCTTCCAATAAGCTAATTGATGATCTAAAACTTCCCCTTGTAACCATTGTTGTTGCCAGATAGCAAAGTCTCCATATTGAATTGGTAATTCTGGTAGTGGTGATAGTTTTCCTTGGCAAAATGCTGGATAAAGTGCCGATATTTCTTTGATAAATATTCCTGCTGACCAAGCATCGGAAATAATATGGTGCATAGTCACCAACAGCATATATTTCTCTGCTTCTAGCTGTAAAAGAGTCAGTCTTAATAAAGGTGCTTCAGTAAGAGCGAATGGTTGTTGGGCATCAATTTTTTCTAATTTTTGCACCTCTGCTTGACGTTCTGTTGCCGATAAATTTTGTAGATCTATAATTGCCAGAGAAATCTTGAGTTCGGAGCTAATTTTCTGAACTGGTTGATGATCGACTAAGACAAAATTCGTCCGTAATATCTCATGTCGTCTAATAATTTCGTTGATGCTCTTGGTAAGTGCTTCTAAGTTTAAAATACCTTCTATTAGTAAAGCATTAGAACCATTGTAAGTAGTAGAATCAGGTTCTAATTGTTGGAGTAACCATAGTCTTTGTTGAGCAAAAGAAAGCGGTAAATTACTATTTCTAGCAACTGGTTTTATAGGGATAAATTCTAACGAAGACTCGTTATTTATTGTCGTTTCTATACATTGGGAAAATTGCGCGATTGTTGGTGCAGAAAATAGTTCTCCTAAAGGAATTTCGACTTGAAAAGTTTTTCTTACCTGAGAAATTACTTGAGTTGCTAATAAAGAATGTCCCCCTAATTCAAAAAAGTTATCTTCAATGCCTACTCGATCCAAATTAAGAATTTGCCCCCAAATTCCTACCAGTATCTCTTGAGTAGTGGTATTAGCAGCAGTATAGTTCTCTTGACTCCCCATCGGTACGACATTGGCATGAGTTAAAGCACGGCGATCGATTTTGCCATTGGGGGTTAAAGGTAGCATTTCCATCGCCACAAAGGCATTGGGAATCATATATTCTGGCAACTGTTGGCGCAGAAAACAACGAAGTTCCCTAACAGTAGGTATGGTTTTTGAACCAAACACGATATAAGCTGTTAAGGATTTAGGCTGAAAGTCATCCTCCTGGGGGATAACGACCACTTCACCTACAGCATGATGTTGAGCTAAAACTGATTCAATTTCGCCGATCTCGATCCGAAAACCTCTAATTTTGACTTGGTGATCGATTCTGCCTAAATACTCAATTTTGCCATCCGCTAGGTATCGGGCTTTGTCTCCCGTTTTATAGAGGCGATCCCCCCTACCCACGGCATTCGCTTCAAGTCGGGAAACCCGCCCAACGCGCTGCCTCCCCTTACTAAGGGGGGATTGAGGGAGGATTGGAATAAATTTTGCTGCGGTTAATTCGGGACGATTTAAGTAGCCTTGAGCAACACCCATACCAGCAATATGCAGTTCTCCTGGTACGCCAATGGGTAAAGGTTGGAGGAGATCGTTGACTATGTAAAATTGTGTGTTGGCAATAGGACGACCAATGGGAATAGAGTTGTCGGTTAAATTTGGTTGTACGGGTTCAATCGCCGACCAAATAGTAGTTTCTGTCGGCCCATACATATTCCATAAAGATGCCGCTTTAGCAAGTAGTTGTTGCGCTAAGTTTTTCCTTAAGGCTTCCCCACCACAAAGTATTTTAAGGCGATCGCTACCTTGCCATCTTGCTTCTAAGAGTAACTTCCAGGTAGCTGGTGTGGCTTGCATGATTGTAGGGTTATATCGATTTAATGCCGATAGCAGTTTTTGACCGTCTAAAGCTACTTCCCGACTAACTAAAATCACTTTGGCACCGACTATTAGGGGGAGAAAAATTTCTAGTACGGCGATATCAAAGGATATGGAGGTAACGGCTAAAAGTATGTCTTGTCGATCGCATCCTGGTTGACAACTCATGGAAGTTAAGAAGTTAACCACCTGAACATGACCGATTTGTACTCCTTTCGGTTTTCCTGTCGAACCTGAAGTGTAGATTACATAAGCTAATGATTCTGGTTGGAATTTGGACTCGGCTGGAGTTAGGTTGTGTTGGGCGATAGTTTCCCAGTCTGTATCTAGTTCGATGGCTTTTAGGCGATCTGTAGCTAAATGTCCCCGTAATTTTTGTTGGGTAAGTATTATCTCCAGTTTCGCATCTTCTACCATAAAGTCGATCCGCTCTAGAGGATAAGTAGGATCGAGAGGTACGTATGCACCGCCTGTTTTGAGGACAGCCAAAAGGGCAACTACCACGAGCGATCGTTCTAAATAAATACCGACTAAAACATCTTTGCCTACTCCTAACTGTTGCAAGTAACCAGCCAACAGATTTGCTTGATGATCGAGTTCGCCATAGGTAAGATGTTTATCTTCAAAGACTACTGCTATTGCATCGGGTGTCTTAGTTACTTGTTCTTCAAATAACTGATGCAGACATAGATCTAATTGGTAATCTTTTTGAGTATTATTCCATTCAACTAACAGCTGGTTTCTTTCTGATGCTGTTAACAACGGTAAGCGATCGAGATTAGTATCAGGATTAGCGACAATTTCGGTTAATAAAGTCTGAAAATTTGCCAACATCCTTTGAATCGTATCCTCACGAAATAAATCGCTACTATATTCTAAAAATCCAATTAATTCTGCTTGAGTATCTTCGATATACAGTGTCAAATCAAATTTACTAATCCCATTATCTACAGGTAAAGGAGTTATTTCTAAATCGGGTAAGGTTAAACTTAATAGTGGTGCTTCTTGATAAATAAACATTACCTGAAATAAAGGATTAGTAGATGGCGATCGCTCTATATTTAATTCTTTAACTAACTCTTCAAAGGGCAAATCTGAGTGATTATATGCTGCTAAAGTTGTTGCTTTTACCCGTTGTAATAATTCGGAAAAACTCGGCTCGCCATCTAGATTAGTTCTTAAAACAATTGTGTTAATAAAACAGCCAATTAAATTCTCGATCTCAGTGCGATCGCGATTGGCAACTGGAGTAGCAACTACAATATCTGTCTCTTGGCTATAACGATAAAGTAAAGTCTTAAATGCAGCCAACAACAACATAAAAGTTGTTACATTTTCTTGTTTGCTTAATTCTTTTAGACTTTTAGTAAGTTTATTAGGAATAATAAATGTTTCTCGACCACCTCGAAAACTTTGTTTAGCAGGACGAGGATAATCTGTCGGTAATTCTAAAATTGGTGGTATATTTTTTAGTTGCTGTTTCCAGTAATTTAGCTGTGGTGTAATTTTGTCTTGAATAAATTGGTGATGCCAAAGAGCAAAATCTCCATATTGAATTGGTAGTTCTGGTAAAGTCGTAGTTTGATTATTAACTAAAGCTTGATAAAATGTTGCTAATTCCCGACAAAATATATCCCAAGACCAACCATCAGAAATAATATGATGCATAACAACCAGCATCAGATGTTCTTGTTCTGACAGAGAAATAATAATACTTCTGAGTAATGGTAATTTTTCTAAATTAAAGGGTTGCCGAGAATAGTTATTAATTATTTTTTGAATTTCAGCTTCTGAATCTTGTTTCAAATCTATAATGGGTACAGATATGCTTAATTCTGGAGCAACAATTTGAGTTACTTGCTCATTAATAGTTTTAATAGTAGTCCGTAAGATTTCATGACGCTGAATAATTTTGTTAATACTTTTTTCTATAGCAACAAGATCGAGATTACCTACAAGCTTAAATAAATTTAATTCATTATATAAAGGTAAGTCTGGTTGTAATTGATGTCCAAACCACAACTTTTCTTGCATTAGCGATAATGGTAAAGTATCTGATGCTTTTCTTTGAGAAATTGAACTTTTTGTTCCTAAGTTTATTTGTTTTTGTTTTAACCGCAACTCCAAAAGTTTCCTTTGCGCTGGAGATAGTGCAGCAATTCTTTTAGCTATATTACTCATGATAAATTAGTCAACTCAATAATATTGTCAGACTCGCTCTTATTTTTTACATCTGCGATCGCTTTTAAAAATAGCTTAAAGCTGAATATTGTCTAAGTAATTGTTTGTTTTGATATTCTTCTTTTAAATTCTTGAGTTTAGACAAGCTGTTCATCACCGAAGCAGAATCTAAACCAAAATCAATTAAGCAAGCAATTTCATCTACGCCAATTTGCTCTAGATGTTCGATTGTTTGACTACAAGTTTCTTTAGTGCCAATCATCACTCTTCCTTGTAGATAACGCTCAAAAGCAAAATCAAATAAACAGGTGCGATCGTCTTCAGTAAATGTATCTGAACTAACAGGAAAATCAATTTTTTCTGCCAATTTTTCAACTAAGCCAAAATGAGTTTTAATATAATTACAAAAAGGTTCTTTAACTTGGATTTTAATCGATTCTTCATCATCCCCAATAAAAGTATGGAGCATCAAAGCTACTTTTCCTTGTTGAGCATCATAACCATGTTCAGCTAAAGAATTACGATAAAGAGCTATTTGTTTGGCTAAATTATCGGTAGTTTCATACAGCAAAGAAGTTAAAACATTCGCGCCAATTTTACCAGCTTCAATAAAAGTTTCATTGGCACCGCAAGTAATCCAAATTGGGACTTGAGCTTGTATTGGTCGAGGAAAAGTTTGAATTCCTACAGGTTTTCCTGTTCCTCCTAAAAATTCGACTTTTTCCCCTTGCCAAAGCTGTTTAAAGACTTCTATTCCTGACCACATCGCTTGTCGGCGATCGCTATAATTATCTGGTTGCAATAAAAAATCATCCGCGTGCCAACCAGAAGCAAAGGATATGCCCACTCTACCATCAGAAAGATTATCTACTACTGCCCATTCTTCCGCCACCCTGACGGGATTTTGTAAAGGCATAACAACACTACCCGATCGCAGTTGGATATTTTTAGTTACTGTTGCTAAAGCAGCAGCTATGACCGAAGGGTTGGGATAAAGTCCGCCAAAAGGGTGAAAATGACGCTCTGGAGTCCACACTGCTTGAAACCCGTGAGTGTCTCCGTATTTAACTGTTTCGAGCAAGAGATCGTATTTATTTCTCTGGGTTGTCGATCCGTCTCCAGAAAAGTATAGTAGGCTAAATTCCATCTTAATACCAGGTTGAAATTGAATTTGAGAATGGGCAATAATCGGTTTATTGCTACCAATTAATTAAGAATAATTATCAATTAATTGATAAAATAAAGGGATGTGTAGGCTAGACTTCAGCCTAATCGCTTTAACTTGATGGAGATTTTTGAGCAAGTTCCTGTTCCAATGCTTCTAAGGAAAGATTTTCGATTTCCACTAACAATTGTTCCATTTCCTCAGTTTCCTCTGTTAAAGTTGCTGGTGCTTCAATCACCGCAGCTAATTTAGCGATGGTAGGAGCTTCAAACAAAAGTGTCCGTAGGGGCAAATCGAGTTTAAAGGTTTCTCTTAGGCGGGAAGTAACTTGAATAGCAAGTAGAGAATGTCCGCCTAACTCAAAAAAGTCATCATTAATTCCTACTTGTTTTAACCCTATCACTTCTTGCCAAATATTCGCAATAGTTTTTTCAATTTCGTTACTAGGGGCAACATAGTTTGGACTCAGATTTTGCTGGAAAGAAGGCACAATATCTGATTTTTGAGCAGCATAGACAGCTATGAAACTATTGTTTTGTTCGATCGCCCTCGGTAAATCTTGAGTTGAGATAATAACTTGAGATAACCCGCTTGCCAAAGCGCGATCGAACACTGCTACTGCTTCGGTAGATAATAATCCATGCTTGAGGTTATCGGCTTGCCATTGCTTCAATTCAGTTGGGACATCTATATTAACTGCCATGCCAACTTCCTGCCAAGCATCCCAATTAATTGCCACTGTATGTCTACTAGCATTGTCGCAACCAGCAAAAGCATCTAAAAAGGCATTCGCCCCACAATAATCAGCCTGTCCAAATCCGCCCACAATAGAAGCTAGAGAAGAACACAGCACTAAGAAATCTAAATCGATTGCTTGTAATACCTCATTAAGAACTAATGTTCCTCTGACTTTAGGAGCAAAGATCTTTTCAGCTATTTCTGGGGTTTTCAGTTGAATAATACCACCACCAGCTATCCCAGCAGCATGAATTACACCATTGATAGTACCAAAACGTTCTAAAGCCAGGGCGATCGCCTGTTCCATTTGAGCGCGATCGCCAACATCCGCAGTTAAGGGTAAAACTTCTGCCCCCAATGCTTGTAACTGTTTAAGTTTACTAATCTTTTTACTAATATAATCTTCTTGCTCGTGAGTAGTTAACCACTCATCCCAAGTATCGTTGGCTGGTAATTGAGAACGTCCTAATAAAATGAGTTTAGCTTGTACTGTACGGGCTAAATGTTCGGCTAAAACTAAACCAACACCCCCCATACCTCCTGTTATCAGATAAACTCCACCTGGACGTAATTTAGATTGCTCTGAGGGATTTTTAGTAATAGGAATAGGCTCAAAAGTTTGTACCCAACGGCGATGTTTGCGATAGGCAACAAATTTATCGGCTGAATCAGTAGTTAATTCCGTAATTAACTGTTCGATAGAGCGATCGCTATGAGATTCTGAGAGATCGACTTGACGGCAATTGAGATAGGAATACTCTTGAGCAATAACTTTAATTGCACCTAAGACTGTTGCTTCTTTGTAGGACAAACTTTCATCGCCAATAACATCATAAAGATTATTAGTAGCTACGATAATTTCAATGTTGTGTTTTGGTTGTTCGATTGCTTGGGCGAGATAAATAAGATGCCAGAAAGACTGGGTGACTGGGTGATGCCCTAAAGGATATGCGAAGCGGTATGCTTTAGCACTAGCTTCGCGTCGGGGAGACGGGGAGATGGGGTGACTGGGTGATGGGGTGACTGGGTGATGGGGTGAAGTATTCCACAGGTAGATAATTTTAGTAGGAATGTTACCTAATTCGGAAATTGCTTGAAAAAGAGTTTGATAATCTTCTGAGTTATTAGGGTTGATGGTGTAGCTATAACGATCCTGGCTGAAATTATCTCCAATATATACGGCGATCGCATTTTGTCCATCTTGTTTTAACTTTTCGATTAGGCGATCGCTAATTGCCGACTGATCGACAAAAACTAAATAGCGATCGTTAGTTATCTTACTGTTTTGAATCAGAGGTAAGGCTTTCCAAGCAGGAACATAAAACCAATCAGCAATATTGTCTTTTTTACCAAACCCCCCTTTAAAAGCTTTCAAGGGGGGATCGATAGGATCGATCCAATAACGTTGACGTTCAAAAGGATAAGTTGGTAGAGGTACTCGATAACGTTTTTGGTGAGCATTAAAATCACCCCAATCAATGGCTACTCCTGCTAGCCACAGTCTACCCAGCATATTGAGGATAAAAGTGCGATCGTCAACTGTTTCTTTAGGATGACGTGACGACGACAATACTATTTGCCCTGCTGCTTGAGCAGAATTACGTTTAACAAAAGTAGATAAAGTTCTGCCAGCACCGACTTCTAGCAAAATATTTTCTTGTTCTTGTAGTAGTTCGTCAACTCCCGCAGCAAAACGAACTGTTTGCCTCATATGTTTTGCCCAATAATGGGGATTTGTTGCTTGTTCGTCTGTTATCCAAGTGCCTGTAACGTTGGAAATAAAGGGCATTTGAGGTGGATTTAATTTAACTTTGGCAATTTCTTGGGTAAAAGGGGCGATCGCATCATCCATCATGGGAGAATGGAAAGCATGGGAAGTATGAAGATGACGGCATTCAATACCTTTTTCAGTCAATTCTTTATTTATTTTAGTTATTGCCTCATCACTACCTGAAATGACGCATAAATTAGGAGCATTAACAGCAGCTAAAGATAATCCATCCTTTTGTAGGGGCGAACCGCCGTTCGCCCTTACCGTTGTCTCTGATAAAGACACCGCCAGCATTGAACCTGTCGGCATTTGTTGAATTAACTTACCCCGTCGCGCTACTAAACACAAAGCATCTTCTAAAGACATCACACCAGCAATGGTTGCAGCTACGTATTCTCCAATACTATGACCGATCGCAGCTTGTGGTTTTATTCCCCAAGACATCCATAATTGGGCTAAAGCATATTCGATAGTAAAGATAGCTGGTTGTGCTATTTCAGTTTGTTGTAAGGGCGATTCCTGTAGGGGCGAACGGCCGTTCGCCCCTACGATGGGATAAATTAGCGATCGCAAATCCAACCCCAATTCAGGTTCTAATAATTCCGCACAGCGATCGATCCACTCACGAAAAACAGGCTCAGTTTCATATAATTCCGTACCCATGTTGACATACTGAGAACCCTGCCCAGGAAACATAAAGACAATTGAGGGATTATTTAGCTGGGTACAATGAGTCAAAACCCTTTGAGGTTCTCGATTTTGCAGAGCGATCGCCACATCTTCAACATCTTTTCCTACCACCATGCGACGATAAGTAAATTCTTTGCGCCCCACCTGTAAGGTATACGCCACATCAGCTAAATTCAATTCGGGATGTTTATTTAAATGTTCTACTAAATTGTCCGTCGCTGTCTCTAACGCGGATTCAGTTTTCGCCGAAATAACCAATAATTCCCGTAGGGGCGATTCGCGACGCGCAGCTAGTCCTTTAGGGCGAATCACCCCTACGAGATCTGGGGCTTCTTCAAGAACAACATGAGCATTCGTCCCACCAATACCTAATGAACTGACCCCTGCGCGTCTAGGATGTCCTGCTGGTTCCCATTCCGTCAGTTTAGTATTAACGTAAAAAGGACTATTGACAAAATCAATTTGAGGATTTGGCTGCTCAAAATTTAGACTAGGTGGAATCGACTTATGCTTGAGAGCTAAAACCGTTTGAATTAGCCCAGCAATTCCAGCAGCAGCATCTAAATGACCAATATTAGTTTTTACTGAACTGATCGCACAAAAACCTGCTTTAGTGGTGTTGGCACGAAAAACCTGAGACAGTGCTGCAATTTCAATCGGATCGCCTAAAGTTGTACCAGTACCGTGAGCTTGGATATAGTCGATAGTTTCTGGTTCTACTCCAGCTAGCATCATGGCTTCGGCGATTACCTCTGCTTGACCATCGACACTGGGGGCAGTATAGCCGACTTTTCCCGCACCATCATTATTAATCGCTGCACCTTTAATCACCGCATGAATATAGTCGCCATCGGCGATCGCTTCTGATAATCTTTTGAGAACAACAATTCCGACACCGTTACCAATAATCATGCCTCCTGCTTGAGCATCAAAAGCGCGACAGTGACCATCAGGGGATAAAGTCCCTCCTGATTCGTGTAAATATCCAGCTTTTTGGGGTACGCGAAGGGAAACTCCACCAGCTAAAGCCAAATCGCATTGATAATTTAATAAACTTTGGCAAGCGAGTACAGTGGCGACTAGGGATGTCGAACAGGCTGTTTGTACGGTAATACTCGGCCCTGTTAGATTTAATTTATAGGAAACGCGAGTAGTGAGAAAGTCTTTATCGTTGCCGATCAGGGTTTGATAGGATTGAGCTGAACCCAGGCGATCGCGATTGGCATTGAAGGCATAATAATTATTAAGACTAGCTCCGCCGTAAACTCCCGTTTTACCTTGATACCTTTGGGGATCGTACCCAGCATTTTCTAGTGCCTCCCAGGCGCATTCTAAAAATAGGCGGTGTTGCGGATCGGTAATTTCAGCTTCTTTCGGATTAAAGTCAAAAAAGGGAGCATCGAATAAATCTATATCCTCTAAAACAGCACTAGCTTTGACGTAGTGAGGATTTTTCAGTAGGCTCGGATCGATTCCCGATTGAGTCAATTCCTCGTCGTTAAAAAAGGATACTGATTCAATTCCAGTGGCTAAATTGTGCCAAAATTCTGCTAAATTGCTGGCACCAGGAAAACGTCCTGCCATACCGACAATTGCGATTGCTTCTAATGATTCTTGTGATTCTGGGGTTTCTGAACTGTTCATCTGTTTTTTGCGAGTCGTTTTTGTCTATTAATTGCTTTAATTCTTTGGCTGGTGCGATCGCGTATCGATTGAAAAGCATCTTTCTGGTGGCAACTTTGAGTAAGATACACTGCTAAAGAAGCGATCGTCGGGTGCTGAAACATTTCCACCACAGATAAATCGCGTTGTAAAGACTTTCTCAATTTTTGATTTACCTCAAGTAGGAGTAAAGAATGTCCGCCGAGGTCGAAAAAATTATCATCGATCCCCACTTTTGTTAGCTGTAATGCTTCTTGCCAAATAGCAGCGATCTTTTGTTCGATTTCCGAACTAGGTGCTTGATGAGCTACTGTGGTCGATGCACTTTCGGGTAGAGGTAAAGCACGACGATTTATTTTTCCGTTAGGTAACAGAGGTAGTCGATCGAGGATCACAAAAGCTGATGGCAGCATATATTCTGGCAATAGATCTTGGAGATATTTTTTACCCTCTTCCCTTGACCATTGAAGATCGCGATCGCAAACGATGTATGCCAATAACTGCTGTCTTTGAGATATTTCTCTCACAACAACTACCGTTTCTCTTACGGCTGGATGTTGACTTAAAACTGCTTCAATTTCCCCCAATTCAACCCGAAAGCCTCTGATTTTGACTTGGTGGTCGATTCTACCTAAATACTCAATCGCGCCATTATGCCCTAAAGGACTAACTTCGTGTGACGCGACGTTAGGAGCTAATCCTTTAGGACGCGAAGCGGTATCCTTTAGGGTTGGTAGGTATCTTGCTAAGTCTCCAGTTTTGTATAAACGATCCTCCCTCAATCCCCCCTTAGTAAGGGGGGTAGGGGGGATCGAAATAAACTTTTCTTTAGTTAACTCTGGCTGATTTAAATAACCTCTAGCCAACCCCACTCCACCAATGTGTAATTCTCCCGCTACTCCAATCGGCACGGGTTGTAGATCTCGATTTAAAATATATATCTGCGTGTTGGCAATCGGGCGACCAATGGGAACTGTAGGGGCAGTTCGCGAACTGCCCTGACTGCCCTGATATTCTGGTTGACATTGCCAATAGGTGACATCGATCGCTGCTTCAGTTGGGCCATAAAGATTGTATAGTTCACAGTTAAGGCGAGCAAAAAACTTTTCTTGCAGGGGTAATGAAAGGGCTTCGCCACTACAAATAACTCGTTTGAGACTGCGACATTTCTGTGATTTTTCTAATTCTGGTTCGTCAAGAAATACTTGTAACATCGAGGGAACAAAATGCAGGGTTGTAATTTGTGCTTGCTCGATTAGATCGACTAAATAATCACTATCTTGATGTCCTCCTGGTTTGGCTATTACTAGAGATGCACCAGTTAGCAATGGCCAGAAAAATTCCCAAACTGAAACATCAAAACTATAGGGTGTCTTCTGTAAAACTTTCTCTTCTGGGATTAATCGATAAGTGTCTTGCATCCACAACAAGCGATTAACCAAACCTCGATGAGTGTTCATCACCCCTTTAGGTGTTCCTGTTGAACCAGAGGTATAAATTACATAAGCTAGGTTATCTGGTTCGACGTGACTGACTGGGTTGGCTATTTTGTCCCCTAACCAAATATCCTGATCATCCAAACAAATAATTTGTCCTTGATAGGTTGGTAATACTGATTGCAGATGCTTTTGGGTTAATAATACGTTGATGTTGGCATCTGCTAGCATAAATGCCAAACGTTCTTGGGGATAGCTACAGTCCAAAGGTAAGTACGCCCCACCAGCTTTGAGAATTGCCACCAAAGCGATCGCCAGTTCTAAAGAACGTTCCAGACAAACACCGACGATAGTATCTGGTTGAACCCCTAAAGTTTGCAGTTCATGAGCGAGGATATTGGCGCGTCGATTTAATTCAAAATAGGTTATTTCTTGTTCTTCAAAGCTGAGGGCGATCGCCTGGGGAGTTTTCGTTACCTGTGCTTCAAATAGCTGGGGAAAGCAAACTTGAGGATAGTCAACCTGAGTATTATTCCAGTTTGATAGCTGTTGGATTTCTAATTCAGTTAGATAAGGTAAATCTGATAACTTTGCTGCTGGATTGGTAACGATCCCTTGCAATAAAATGGCAAAGCGATCGACCATAGATGCGATCGTGGCTGCATCGAATAAATCTCGATTGTATTCAAAACAAACCCTCAATTCTGCTTCTGCTTCAATAGAGACGTTGAGATCGAACTGTGCTGTCTCGCGATCGATTCGATACTGACTCCAATTTAAACCCTCAATTTCGGGTAACTTCGGCGTATCTGTCACGGCAAACATTACCTGAAATATCGGCGTGTAGCTTAAATTCCGCTCTGGCTGGAGTGCTTCTACTAACTGTTCAAAAGGTAAATCTTGATGGGTATAGGCTTCGATCGCCACCTGACGTATCTGTGATAGTAATTCTTGAAAACTGGGATTACCTGCTAAGTTAGTTCGCAGTGGGATGGTATTAACAAAAAAGCCGATTAATCCCTGCAACTTTTGATGCTGGCGATTGGCAATGGGCGAACCAACAACTATATTTTCCTGTCCTGTATGGCGCAATAGTAAAATTTTGAATGCTGCCAATAAGAGTATGAACAGGGTAACATTTTCTTGCAGCGCCAGTGTTTTAAGTTGTTGAGAAAGCGTTTTGGGTAAGACTAAAGATTGGGTTGCACCCCCCTCAGATTGAATTGGTAGTCTAGGTCTATCTGTAGGTAACTGTAAAATAGTCGGCGCGCCCTTTAGTTTTTGCGTCCAGTAATCTAGATGTTTAGTTATATTTTCTTGGTGTAACCATTGTTTTTGCCAACCAATAAAGTCTCGATACTGTATGGGAAGTTCAGAAATTGATGAAAGGCGATCGCCAAGAATATCTTGATAAAAAGTACCAAGCTCATTAATAAATATCTCTGCCGACCAACCATCAAAAATAATATGATGAATATTAATTAAAAGTATATGTTCTTGGGGTGCTAAACATAACAGCGTAGCTCTTAGTAAAGGTAGTTCCGAAAGATTAAAAGGCTTTTGATGTTCTTGAGTGGCAATTCTTTTTACTTCTAATTCTTGTTTTTCTCTAGAGAATTGTTGATAGTCTCTTACGGTTAACGACAGCTTAAAATCTGCTGCGATTGCGCCAATTATTTGACCTGATAAACTATTAAAACTAGTCCGTAATATTTCATGTCTTTGAATGACACAGTTGAGGGCTTTTTCTAATATCTCCCTTTGCAAGTTACCTTGAATGCGAACGCCAAAAGCAATATTATAGGCAGAATTACCAGTTTTCAAACGATCTAGAAACCAAAGTCGAGCTTGAGCAAAAGAAACTGGATAAATATTATTATTTGTCGTAATTCTTTCTAAAGATATAGATTCAGTAGAATTAGATATTTCTAAGTTGGCTAAGATTTTTGTAGAGAGCGATCGCATATTCAAGCCTGAAAACAAATCGGCGATCGCAATATTAACTCCCAAGTCAGCTTCAATTAGATTTATTAATTCAAAAACCTTTAACGAATCCAACCCCAAACTAGTCAAGGGACTTGTCACTTCAATTTCTTGAGGCGATCTTTTTAAGATACGTGCAATGTTAGTTTGCAGATATGACTCTAAAAGTAACTGGGCTTCTTGAGAAGATTGTTGTAAAAGCTCTTTTCTAGTTAACTTACTTTCTCCCTCACTACATTCCTGAGTTTCGATAAAATCACTAGCAACTATATTTAATGTACCTGCCAAAAACTGATTCCTCGTTGCCCGACGTTGAATCTTACCACTAGAAGTCTTCGGGATACTCCCAGGCTTAATCAAAACCACACCATAAACCTCTATCTCATGCGCCTCCGTCACAGCTTGACGAATTGCTGTAATTACTGAATCCAGATTCGGTTTAGCCCGAAACTCCAACTCCTGTACAACTACCAATCTTTCCTCATTTTCCCTCTCCACCGTAAAAGCAGCATTACTACCCAAACGCAAAGCATCATGACTCCTTTGGGCCGTCAACTCAATATCTTGAGGATAAAGATTACGCCCCCTAACAATAATCAAATCCTTCAGCCTACCAGTAACAAACAACTCCCCCGACTCATCCAAAAATCCCAAATCACCAGTACGCAGAAAACAACTATCTGGACTTATTTCAACTTCAAAATCACCACTATTAACTCCTTTGCGCCTCTGCGTCTTGGCGCGAAACGTCTCTTCCGTCTCCTCCAAACGATGCCAATAACCCTTCGCCACACTATCCCCACGCACCCAAATCTCCCCTACTTTGACCGACGGACAAACTGTAAGGGTTTCAGGATTAACGATCGCAATTTCTAGATCGGGAATACTCCTACCGCAACCAACTAAAATTTTGCTATCTTCTTGTTCGCAGACTTCTACAATTCTATCTTCAGCTAAAGCCAATCTATCCACAGCTTTACTTTGATAGGAAACCTGTTCATTCTCTAGTCTTTTTACTTCTTTATTTTTTCCAGAAACTAATAAAGTTGTTTCCGCCATTCCATAACAGGGATAAAAAGCCGATGGGCGAAAACCACAGTCAGCAAATGTAGCTGCAAATAACTCTAAAGTCTCATGACGAATCGGTTCAGCCCCATTAAAAGCCACCTGCCAACTACTCAGATCTAAAGTAGCCCGTTGTTCGGCAGTAATCCTTTGCACACATAGTTCGTAAGCAAAATTAGGCGCACCGCTAGTAGTTCCTTTATATTGAGAAATAGCTTGTAACCAACGATAGGGACGTTGTAAAAACGAGGTGGGCGACATCAACACACAAGGAAAACCGCCATAAAGAGGCTGTAAAATACCGCCAATTAGCCCCATGTCATGATAGATTGGCAGCCAAGAAATAAACTTACTTTCAGGAGAATGTCCCATCCAACGATAAGTCATCGCTGCATTATGTATTATGTTCCCATGACTGACCATGACTCCTTTTGGCGTACCTGTAGAACCCGATGTATATTGCAAAAAAGCGATTGCATCTCTATCTACATCTGATTCCTGCCAATTAGCTTCAATTCCTGCTGCTAAACTATCCGTAGCTAGCCATCGAAAACTACCAATTTTGCCCAATAAAGACTGCATTCTCGGTAAAAGCGTCTCAGTGGTAAGAGCGATCGCTACTTCTGCATCCTTAGTTATAGCTTGTATTCTAGGGGTTTTTCTCTGATTTTGGGGTGGATAAGCAGGAACGGCAATAACGCTTGCATACAGACAGCCGAAAAAAGCTGCTACATAATCTAATCCTGAAGGATAAAGTAATAAAGCTCTTTCGCCACTTAAGTTTAATGCTTGTAATTGAGTTGCGATCGCTTTAGCTCGGCGATCTAACTCTCCATAAGTTAGCGTTTCTGTTTCTTTTTCTCCATCTTTTAAAAACTTAAAAGCCGTTGTTAGAGATTGTGAAGCAGCTCTATATTGCAAAAGCTCTACTATTGTCGAACAATTATCCACTACAAAATTCCGCTCCCCACCAAAGTGATTTTTAACTTGACGACATTCACCAACGATCAGAGTAGACTCTGCTTGGTAGCTCTATAGTCATTTAGCGCTGGAATTAAGCTACCACCTATTGCAATTAAATATCAATAAACTAATTACATAAATTTACATTGTTCATTTCTGTCCCTCAAATATTTCGCAAAAAAAGCTCTTAATCGCTTATAATAAAGAATTTTAGCCTAATTAACCAGAGCTTGAATTTAGCTGTCAAGTCTGAACAAATCAATATTTTGCAAAAATGCTCTCAAAATGAGTTATAGTTTATTGCGAATACTTTTAATTAAGTAAAAGACAATTAAGACGAGGAGTAAGGACTTGAATTGGGTCAAGTATAATTTTTTCTTATTTCAATTAAGCTTATTACAGTTATCGATCGCTATTAACCCCGTTGCAGCAGAGACAAAAAGCGATTGGCGAAGCGAGTCCTTTAAAAGAGCGCATCGCTCAAACTTAACAGCAGCAAACCCTGTTCAGAATATTCCCCCGCATCATCAGGTTTCAACTTCAGCCGCTGATTTACTAGCCCAAAGCAATCTTACTCCCGTTACAGGGTTAGAAACAATCTTAAAAACCGCAGCAGGAAGACAAAAATTAGCGCCGTTAATCTTACCTGAAGGCAATATGGTAATTGATCTTCTAGATGCAACAAACCTACAATCCTTATCTATTTTTCAGCCGACTGTTAAGGCTAATTGGCTATCTATGGGAAAGTTTCTCTGTTGCCTACCTTCGATCCTCAAGCGATCGCCAAGCGTAGGCGCAGCCTAATCGCGATCGACCGATCTACTCAAGCATGGACAATAACTAATTCTTTTCGTGCAGCTCATGTTGGTTGGGATCGTACTAATAATGCTTTTAGATCGCACCCTCGACAGTTCCTATATCCGAAGGTGTATCCTTTAGGACAACGGGGGGAACCCCCGCAATATGCGGAGCGGTATGCCACGGCACTAGCTTCGCGTCGTCCTTTAGGACGGACTGTCTCGCCACTAGAAACAGAACGAGAATTTGATTATGATGAGTTTCCCTTAGAAAAGTTTTATAATCTAATTTTAGAAACCAATCAAGAGTTGCCAACTGAAATAAAACAATCAACAACCATCGGCATAGAAATTAATAAAAATCCTTTTTTGCTTTCTGGAGAAGGAATTGATTCTGCACCTCAAATTACGACTTCTATTCTGCCTAGTAATTATGTAGCTAAAGATTTTATTAGTAAAAAAAATTATCTGGGTTTATTTATCGAACATGAAATGACATTAAGCGATCGCTTGTCGCTTAATTTTGAAGGTACATTTGATGTAGTAGTTAGCGACACTAGCGATATTCCTGAATTACCTACCGTTGAACCAGTTGAGAATAATAATTTTTATCCTGAACTCAGTCTTGATTATGAATTAACCGATAATATTCTTCTTTTTACTACCGTTGAGTATTCTGCCGAACCAATAGAAGGAACAGATATTAACGACAACCCTTTTAAGCGTGAAATAGATCGAGGTTTAGAACTAGGGATTGAAACCGAATTAAGTGATAATTGGCTCGCGACGCTTTCTTTCTATCACGAAACCCAGAATAACATTACTATCACCGACCCCAATGAACCTGATTTTGAGTTACAGATTAACGAGCAAACTAGCAATTCATGGACTGGCGAAATAAGTGGCGAAATTATTCCTGGTTGGTGGGTTTATGGATTTTATACCTATACCGATGCCTCTGTTAGCGAAGATGAAGTAATTACAGTAGGAAGTTCGGCTACAGGAGTGCCACGTCATAGCGGAGCTTTCTGGACTAGCTATGAAATTACTCAAGGTGTTTGGCAGGGTTTGGGTTTTGGGAGTGGAATATTGTGCCATGGAAGTCGCTTTGAAGATGTAGAAAACAGCTTTACTTTACCTAGATATCTGCAAACTGATGTAGCTATTTTTTACTCTCAAGATAATTTTAGAGCAGCAGTTAGCATCCAGAATTTATTAAATGCAGGTATAGAGGATGAAGAAGTTACAGCGCGATCGCTTTTGAGTACAGTCTGGTTTCAGTTTTAGATTTTAAACTCACACAGTGATAACAAGCTAGAAAAACTATGAGAGAGTCGATTGTATTTTTCCTATCTGGGCTATTGGCGATCGCTCTAGCCTTGGTACATTTGTTTGCAGGTAAGCTGCGCTTTCTCGAAACCACCCCTCGTAACATTTGGCTGTCTTGTGCCAGTGGCGTTTCAGTTGCCTACGTTTTTGTGCATATCCTACCCGAACTCAGCCAAGCCCAGGAAACGATTACGGAGGAAGTTGGGGAAACATTAGCTTTTTTAGAACATCATGTTTATCTTCTAGCCTTACTAGGTTTAGCCGTGTTTTATGGATTAGAATGCTTGGCAATGGTATCGCGTCAGCGCAATCAAAAAGCAGGCAAGGCAGATGTAACAGAAGCAGAAATTTTTTGGTTGCACATAATTTCTTTTGCTTTCTACAATGCTCTGATTGGCTATCTACTGTTGCATCGAGAACAATCGGGAATTCTCAGTTTGATTTTCTTTTTTTTGGCAATGGCTTTACATTTTCTGGTCAATGACTTCGGTTTGCGAGCAAATCACAAACATGCCTATCATAAGCTCGGTCGTTGGATACTAGCAGCAGCAATTATTTTTGGCTGGGCGATTGGACTAGGAAGCGAACTTTCACCAGCTGCGATCTCGCTATTATTTGCCTTTTTGGCTGGGGGAATAATCTTAAATGTGCTGAAAGAGGAACTTCCTGAAGAACGTCAGAGTCGTTTTTGGGCGTTTGCTTTGGGTGCGGGATTTTATACAGTGTTGTTACTAGCACTGTAATGCGATTCTAGTTTGTTTCTTCGCTAAGGTGAAGAATCCCACAGCAAGAGAAAACAAACTGTGGGAGTGCCATCATACGAGTAATCTACTAGAAAGTTTTCAAAAATTCGATTAATGCTCGTTTATCGTCATCGGCTAAATTTGCTCCAAACTCATGGCCGTGATCTTCGATAAAATCTGGAGCTAGATTGTATCTCAAAAGCAGAGGAGTCAGTACATCATCGGGAATAAACCGAACTAAAGAACTTAAAATTTTACCTCCTAGTTCGGAGTTTAATTTGCGTTGTAGAATTCTCGGTGTCCCACGAGGGTCTAAGTTAGCTAATAGTTTAATTGGAGTTCCATGAGGTACGTCGGCTTCTAGTTCTCCCATGGCTAAATGAGTATCCCGCTCAGTTCGATGGATAATGCGATCGCGTTTTTCAGGCCATAATAGTTTTTCTATGGCATCGTTAAAAGCTGTCATCCTACCTGCTACGGAAGGATCGGCAGTATATACACCCAGTTCGTTGTTGTGCAGCAATGGCGCACTTGACCACACACTGATTAAAGATGGAGTCCGATAATAGCCAGTTCCTCCTGGGGGGATATCGAATTCAATCGGTTGCTCTTCATCAAAAGGATTTTCTAAATTTAACTTGCCTGGGGATGGTAATTGTTTGTAGGTTTGAGATGAAAATTCCTCCCAGACCTGACCTTCTTTAGCATTAGTTGCTAAGGCACGAGCAGCATTAGTACCAATCTGCGTAATCGAATAACGTTTGTCGTCTGATAAGAAATTATGTTCGAGAAAATCAGAACTAAGGACTGACTCTCGATACCATTGTTTTGCCTGTTCGGGATCGGCAAGAATTTGGGCTGATGGCTGTTTGCTGGAGTGACAAGTAGCGCAAGTATCAGCAAAGACGATCTTACCTCGGTTTAAAACTGAGTCGTCTTTGGTTAAATAAGCTTTACCCCCTGGTGCATCTTTTAAGTACATTGGCGTAAGAGTTGTCAAAAAGGCCTCGGCATCCGCCATCCTCGCTTCAGTTTTTGGCCAATATTCGCATTCTTGGCTAGCTGTTTCGATCTCAAAAGGTTTTTGCGGTGTTGTTCCTAATAAAGGTTCGTGGAGAGTGAGCCAGTAATCGGAACAAGAACCGATATTGATATAGACTCGCTCAGAAGCTAAAGGAATGCCTACGGAATCAGCACCGTCTTTGAGTATGTGAGGAACTTGCTGTTTCGTGCCATCGTTCATTACTTCTTCGGCTCTCGGTCGATCTGCCAAGTTAAAAATGGCATTAATCGTATTGGGATTATCGATATGGTCGGTGGCAATCCGAGAAGTGTCTGAAGTACCTGGAGGCTGGCTATTCAAGACTTGCTTGCGAAAGTCTTCATCGGGTATCGTTCCGCCAAATAATGAGCCTTCTCTGAGGTATTGGTTACCCAGTGCAGAGACAATATTTTTCCATTGCGGATTTTCGGGATCTTGAGGTGGATTTAGAGGATCGAAGGCAATGTGACAAACTCCACAGGAGATCCCAAAACGATAAGGGGGTTCGACTTGGGCTTGGTTGGCTCCTGCTGCATAGTACTGAACGGCATCCCATTTTTCTGGGTCAAAATTAGGATTGGGAAACTTGCGCGCTCCCATAATCCCTGTCGCATTAGGATCGCGATCGCATTTATCTAACCAGAGACCATATTCATCTGGTTGGGTTGCAGCAGTACAGCTGGGGTCATTGACTACGCCAATTTCCTTAAACCGCTCATTGCGTTGATAGTGGTGAGATGGATCTACTGGATCGCCATCAGGACGGGCATCTAAAAGACTTAAAAAGTCAGCCTCCCCACGAGTTTGTCTGGCTAAGTCTCGGAAAAATTTCTCATTCCCACCAGTCCAAAAATACCAGGTCTGTAGACCCTTCTGTTCGGCTTCTGTAAGGTTGCCATAGTACTCTGATGGCACGTAACCAAGATAGTCTCGGTCGTATTCTGTGGCTTCGTCATTAGTTTTTTGCTTTTGAGCAGTTTGAGTCGGGTTTTGCTGCTCATATTTGGGGGGTGAGATCTCCCCCGTTTTTCTAGCTTCGGCTTCAGCAACCAATTCTTGCAAACGTTCGACTGATATTGCTTGGTGTTCAGAGGGAGAACAGCCTAAAATCATGAGCGAAATTGCGATCGCGCAAGTTATAACGCCTAAACGGGACTTTTTCATCTACTTCTCCTAGTACTTTTCTTGGCGAAAAATATAAGTTTTTTTATCTTTTGCCCAAAGTTTTCTTTTTCTAAAAATTAATTTCAAGCTCGATCTTTCTAGTCTTTATTAAGAATGATTACACTACTTAATCAAGTTAATCGGTTTGAGTTACTAGCGTAATTTTTTTTGACCAATCATAGAAACTAAGTAACTAGAAAATTAGTTAATGTTTTTCCAAAATGTCCTGCAATCAAGGTAAAACAGGCTTTATTAGTACATAGTTTCTAGAATAATATCAAGAAAAATTACAAAAAAACATTGAAACTACAAGAATAAGTATAGGCTTAAATTAAATAGTTTTAAATGTTTAGATAAAAATTTTAACAGCCCACAATAAGCAAAATAAATTACTTTGCTTGTTCCCTCGCTCCATATTTTTAGGAGGAAAAAGATATGTTATTTCAACCATTGAAATTCCGCCACCTGACAGTTAAAAATCGTATTTTTCGCTCCAGTATTACGGGGCGTTGGGATAACTATAATGGTTCGGGAAATCAAGCTCGGGTCAATTGGGAAAATAAGTTTGCTAAGGGAGGGGTTGGAGCAATTATTTCTTCTTATGCCCCTGTTTCTATTGAAGGTCGAATTACGCCTAATGTAGTCACCATCGACTGTGATGAAAGAATTCCCTTTTGGCGTACCGTGGGAGAAGCAGTACGCCGATATGAATGCAAATATATTATTCAGCTAAGTCATTCTGGTCGGCAGAGAGACATTGAAGGGATTGAAAACACGCAAATTATTGACCAGCAAATTGCACCGAAACCTGCGCCAAGCTCAACGGATCGAGCAGATCGAATTCACGGTCTACCTGCGATCGAGATGCCAACTAGCCAAGTTAAACAAATAGTTCAAGACTTTGCCAGAGCAGCAGCAAGAGCGAAAGAAGCGAACCTCGATGGTATCGAACTACATAGCTCTCACGGGTATTTAATCAATCAGTTTCTTAGTTCTGCCATTAATCAACGCACCGATGAATATGGCGGGGAACTTAAAAATCGCTATCGGTTTCTGCAAGAAATTGTGCGAGAAATTCGTAAAGTGGTGGGAGATGAATTTCACCTACAGGCAAAGATTAGTGTTAGGGAGTTCAATAACATTATTACGCCGTGGGAAAAATCTGGGAATACCTTAGAGGAAGCTATTCAAATTTGTCAGTGGCTGGAAGAAGATGGTGTGGATGCGATTCACGTTTCTAGAGGTAGCACTTTCCCTCACCCGTTGTTGCCCTCTGGCCCTTTTCCGTTCCAGATGGTGCGATATACCTACGATACGATGACCTCAAGCGGTGGCAAGAATAGCTTTCGCAACCTAATTTTATTTCGGTATTCCTGGCTGCAATTTATTTTTCAAAGGATTTGGGGACGACTACCTAGAAAAATCGAAAATAGCTACCAACAGCCTGTCAAGGGGTCAGAGATTCAAAACGAATGGCTGGATGAATTCTTTAAAGAGCATTTGTCTACCGCAGAATTTAGCAAGCTCTTAAATAAACACCAAGGGACAGTTCTCAGAGATGCCAAAGAAATTAAGCAGAATCTGCGAGAAATTCCGATTATTACCACTGGAGGGTTTCAACAAGCATCATACATCAATGCCGCGATCGCGGGTCAATATACTGATGGAGTGAGTATGGCTCGAACACTGGTGGCGAATAACGATCTGGTGAATCAATATTTCCAGCAAGGTAAAGATATTGCCGAGCGACCTTGCACCTATTGCAATCAATGTTTGGGAGCATATTTAGAATTACCGATGGGCTGCTATGCAATCGATCGCTTTTATCAACGTTCGATTAGCAATTTGACGACCAAAGAACGGGAAAAGGCGGCGGAGGAAGCGGCGATCGCTAGAACCCGTGAAGTAATGACCGTCTTCGATCCAGCCCCTCAGTTATCTATGCCACCGATGTAACTTGTAGGGGCGATTCGCGACGCGAAGCTAGTCCTTTAGGGCGAATCGCCCTACGGAATCGCCCTTACAAAATTCTGAATATATTTAATAATATTGAGGTTCGAGAAGTGACCAGCGAAAGTCAGGTATCTAATTCAAATTCAAAGCCAGCTTGGCAAAAAATTGTCGCGGTTATTGCAGCTATTTTAGTCGCGATTTTAATCTTTTTTATTTATTTAGTATCGCCACTAGTATTAGGCAACGGTACGGTTAAGTATGCAGATATTGAAGAACATTTCAAATATGGCTCGATTGGCGGTGAGGCAGCTAATGGTCTTCCCTACTGGGTTTGGAAAGCACTACCAGTTGTTTTTGCCGATCGATTACCTGGAGAGGGATATACTTCCCTGGGCTTTATTCAAGAACCAGGACAAGACTTACCCATTGGTTTTTCTCAAGGCAAGATAGGTTTCAATCGTGTTGCCCAAAACTGCGCCACTTGTCATGCAGGAAGCCTAAGAGATACACCAGAGAGCGAACCGCAGATTATTACGGCTATGCCCTCTAATACAGTCGATTTAGCGGGATATATTCAGTTTCTGGCAGCCGTGGCGATCGATGAGCGATTTACTGCTGATACGATGATGCCTCAGATTGAGTCCCTAGGGGCTAATCTCAACCCCTTAGAAAAGTTAATTTATCGTTATTTTGCGATTCCGCAAACCAGAGATGCCTTAATTACTCAAAGAAGTAAATTTGCGTTTTTAGATCGGCAGTCAGCATATGGCCCTGGTCGAGTTGATACTTTTAGTTCCTATAAAACCCGTCAGTTTAATGTTCCTGCCAACCAGCTACCCCAGTCAGAATTAAATGGGATTGCTGATTTCCCTAGCGTCTGGCAACAAAAACCCCGTGAGGGAATGCAACTGCACTGGGATGGAAACAATACTTCAGTAAATGAAAGAAATAATAGTGCTGCCTTAGCTTTAGTCACCCCCACCACCATTGACTTTGATGCGATTCATCGGGTTGCTGATTGGCTTTGGGAACTACCAGCACCACCTTATCCCTACGCAATTGATCGAGAGTTAGCTTCTGCGGGGGAAAGACTTTATGAAAACAACTGCGCTAGCTGTCATGCTTTTGATGGTGCAAAGGTAGGGAAAGTAACACCGATTGAAGAAATTGGCACAGATAGAGGTCGTCTCGATTCTTATACCAATGAACTGCTGGAGAATCAACGGACATTATTTGCTGGGATTAGTTATCGAGGTGAAGATCAGCAATTTCGGCACTTCCAAAAAACAAATGGCTATGCCAACATGCCTCTTGATGGAATTTGGTTACGCGCTCCCTATCTGCACAACGGTTCAGTTCCGACTTTAACTGACCTATTGGAACGACCAGCTAATAGACCGAAGACATTTTATCGCGGTTATGACGTATTCGATCGCGACAAAGTTGGTTTTGTTTCCAATGTAGCAGAGGAGAACGGCAAACAATATTTTAAGTTGGATACTACCTTACCAGGTAACAGCAATAGCGGTCATTTGTATGGTACGGACTTACCAGCTAAGGATAAAAAAGCATTAGTAGAATATCTCAAACAACTTTAATCATGAACACATATGAACACATACATTGTTTGGTTTAAGCGCGTCGTTTGGTTGGGAATTTTGATCAATTTTACTTATGCAATTTTTGCTTTTGTGATTCCAGAACAATTAATTACCTTCTTTCAATTGGGTGAGAGCAATTCGACTGTTTGGCTGTTTAATTATTCAGTTCTTTTGGTATTACTCAGTTGTTTTTATATTCCTGCTGCCCAAGATCCCGATCGCTATTTAGTTAATTGTTGGCTTTTAATTGCTGCTCGCTTAATTCCAGCCACAACTTTTTTTATTGGTGTTTCGATTGGTTATATGCCTAGTGGATTTGTAACTTTGGGTATTGGAGATTTAACTATTGGCATCGCCGAAGCAATCCTTTTAACTCTAGCACTGCGACACAAATCAACAGAATCAACAATAAGCTTCTTGCACAAGTCCAATAAACCTTGATTGAGTAAAGGGGAACGGGGAAAGGAGAAAGGGGAAAGGATTAATTGAACATTATGAAGAATTAATTTTTGCGCCTAGATCTAAATAACAATCAAATATTAAACAACAAGGAGATCAATAAATGACAACAACAACTCCAAAACCAAGTGATTTATTAAATATGTCACAAGCTGAAATAGACGAACTCTACAAACAGGGTTCAGTGGGTGAAATTCCTGATGGAGAAAGTAAAGGTATCGCTATTATTGGTGCTGGAACGATCTTGGTGAAAATATTGGCACTTCTGAGTAAGTTGTTTTTCTGGCGGGGAAAGTTTTTTTATCGAGAAGAAAAGTACTTTTTGAATATAATTCCTCCCTTTGGTTTTCAAGCCTTCAAAGGTGAAATCTATACAGAAAATGGCTGGTTTTGTGAAGGAGAAGCAATTATCTTGGACTACTCCAAAACCTCGTTTATCTTTCAGAAAGTTAGAGAGGAAATGCGCCAGATTGCTCCTGGCTTTTATTTAGCGCAAGTTTACTACGGAAGAACGCGAATCTCTAACTTCACTCTGGAATTTTAGAAGATGAAAAGAATTGTTCTAAATCTAATTGTATGGACTGTTTTAGTGCTAGTTTTGCTCACTGGTTGGCTGCTAGTTCCTGCTACTTTCTGGCAATATGTTTTCTTCTTGCGCGTCCCAATTGTAACGGGTTTATTGCTGTTAAGTTTACCCGCGATCGCCAAGTTTTTCTTACCAGCGATGCTCAAGAATTTATTTGTCCTGCGTGGTATCTGGCAATTAGCTTTTACAATCCTGGGTGCGATCGCAGCAGGTATAGCAGTAATATTTGTTGCCTACACCATACTTCATAATGCACCCGCTCGCTTTGACTTGCCAGAACTATCAGAAATACCCGAATCATGGTTATATGTTCTGGCGATCGCTTTAGCCTTACCGACTTGGATAGCTACCACTGACTTATCTCAAGAAGAACTCAACCACCAAAGATGGACGGGACTTTTAATCGGCTTAGTATCTAGCGGGTGTTTTTTAATCGCTTTTGACAAGATTAGAATTTGGTTAGCCAGCAATGATTTCTTCAATCAGTTATATCTGGCTTTTGTTTTCTTATTGGCAAAACATTCTACCAACGGTTATGTCAATCCCATAACTGGCGAACTTACTGCCGCTCATCTTAATGCCTTTGCTTTCTTTTTAGTTCTTTTATTAGTTTATCTGTTTATTTTTATCGCCTTTAAACCGCGCCCAATTTCTAGTCAGCGTGAAGCCCCTGCACTTTTATATGTCATGCTGCTAATTTCGGCAGGAACACTTTTTTTAGGCAGTTTTACCTTTTATTTTGATTACTTTCGCGTTTCTGTTTTGTCTTTTTGGTTGCTGATCTCTGCTGCTATGTATTGGCTATTTAAAGTGGATCACTTCTTTGAGCTTAAAGAAGATATTCTCAAGAACAAAAGTGAAGATCCGCAGTTAAAAGACTTTAAAACAGTCATCCATCAACGCCTCAAACACCAAAGCCATGAAAAAACTCTAGTAGTCGTTTGTGCTAGTGGTGGTGGCATTCAAGCAGCAGGCTGGATAACTGAAGTCCTGACTGGTTTACAGCACGAGGAATTGTTAGGAACTTCCTTTACTAAAGCAATTAGTTTGATTAGTGCTGTCTCAGGTGGTGCAGTAGGGACAATGTACTATCTCGATCGCTTTGGCTCTAAAGGTTATCCAGAAAATACAGAACTAGAAAACATCTTTAATAGTGCTACCCGAGATAGTTTGGACGCTACTGGCTGGGGCTTGGCTTATCCAGATTTGTGGCGAATCATTGCACTGCCTATCCTTCCCTCCCTTTTGAGTCCTAAAATTAGCGATCGCGGAATTGCCGTAGAAACAGACTGGCAAGGGGAAATGAAAAATCCGAATCAAGAGAAAACTTTAGCCACCTGGCGATCGCAAGTTCTGCAAGGTGAAATCCCCATTCCTATATTCAACGCGACTTTGGTTGAAGATGGTAATCGCTTTTTAGTCACGCCCATGACTTTTAGTGAATCCTCTGAGAAAAAATATTTGGATTTCAATCGTCTTTATGGTGACCATGATCTTGATATCGTCACGGCTGCCAGACTATCCTCAACTTTTCCTTATGTCTCACCGATTTGCTGCAACGATCTTGCTCTAGATCCCAAATACCATGTGGCTGATGGCGGTTATGTCGACGGTTCTGGTTTTGTGACCACAGTTGAATGGCTCAATGAATGGCTAGATCTTAAAAAAGGACTAAACATTAAAAGAGTTCTCTTGTTACAAATCAACGCTTTTCCTCAATCTGAGTTAAATCAAGAAATTAGAGAGCATCAAGGCTGGTTCATGGCGACAATCGCACCATTACTGACACTTTTCCAAGTTCGAGATCCAATCATGGCGACGCGAAACTTAACAGAAGTAGAAATGCTGCAAAAACAATACCCCAAAGAACAGGTAGACATTCGACACTACTCGATTTTCTTCCCTTCCCAATCTGAAGCACCAGAATTTTACAGTCAAGGAGGTCAATATCAACCACCTTTTTCTTGGAAGTTAACTAAAAAAGAAAAAGAAGCTATTAAAGACGGCTGGAAAGCAATAAAAACCAAGAAAAAAATTCAAGAGCTTAAAAAGCTTTGGCGAGAAGATTGGGGAATGTCTAGTGATTGAACATGGGTAGTAAGTAGTAAGTAGTAAGTAGTAAGTAGTAAGTAGTAAGTAGTAGGTAGTAGGTAGTCCTAAAAGGCGACGCGCAGCTAGTCCTAAAGGATAAGCTTCGTGACCAGAGGGAATCCTTTAGGGCAAATGCTTTAGCATACCGCTTCGCATATAGGTAGTAGTAAAAAACGTCCTAACATTGTCTAGTATTCCTATACATATTGTTTCATGAGTTTTTCTATGAGTTTTATGAGATTAAGAGACTAGAAGTAAAACTACTATAAAAGCAGGTAAATTTATCAAATACAAACAAGGAGAATTATCAAAACTATTTGAGCTTTTTCCTGGAAAAAGTAAGCTTTTTAACAGGAAAAATGGCAACTAAATGTTGACCCGCGCGATCCAAAGGCTAAGCGAAGCGCGATCGCACTCCAGAGTAAGCTATTTGTATTCGTTATTCTTTTTCTTTGTTACGAGCTGCTCAATTCCCAATTTACCCGAATTCAAGATGATATTTGCTAGGAATAAGTTCGTGATATTTAGCGAATGTTTTGACCAAGTTGAATCTTGACGATTAAATCAGTTCCTAAAAGGAGAAAAACAATGAAAAATCCAATCATGTTCGAGAAAGATACTACAATACTGTCAGCTAATTACGTTGCGCCACCACCACGAACACTGTCTTTATCTAACCAAATCCTTGATAGCGCTCCCAAGATAACAGTATTTCGCTCTACAGGTTCGGATACTCAATCTTCACGTCCTCATGCACATTCTTTTTTTGAACTATTTTTCCTTGAAGAAGGTGAAGGCTGGTACATGATAGGCGATCGCAAGCTTTGGGCTAAATCTGGCGATCTTTTTTTAATCGCTCCTGGCGAGGTTCACGATCCCAGTGGTCTCGATCGCGCTACTAAATGGATTGTTGGTTTTGAAGCCGAAGCACTTCACCCAGCATACACTGATGCCAATATATTTTTAATGCTCCCTAATCGAGTAATCGAGTCGTTTTTACCAATCAATAACCTTAAAATTAAACATTTCTACATTCCAGAGAAAGAGCGATCGCGATGGTTAGACCTCTTTGGACAGTTACAAAACGAACTTGGTAATCAAGAACTTAGTTTTATCGAGGCAGCACGCGCCCTGTTGATGCTATTACTCATTGAAACTGCTAGATTCAGCGAACCACAATTATCCAAATCAAACAAATCTTCTACTCAGCGATCGACCAAAAAAGGTTCTCCAGTAGTGGAAAAAGTGTTATCTTTCATCGCGACCAATTTCCGTAATTCTATTGGTTTACAAGAAGTTGCTAAGGAAGTTAACTTTTCTCCTGCTTACCTAACCGATCTGATTCGGCGAGAAACTGGAAAAACCGTAGGCAGCTGGATTGTCGAGCGTCGCATGACAGAGGCCCGCCACCTACTGCTAGCAACCGATCTCCCTGTGAATCAAATTGCGGAGTCAGTAGGCTATTTTGATTCAAGCTATTTTATTCGTCTATTTCGTCGGCTTAACGGTACAACCCCTCATGCTTGGAGGCTGCTATATCGTCAATAGCTGTTAGCTCTTAGCTATTAGCTTTAAGCACGAAGAGGTTTTGAACCTTTTCTTTTTAAGAAAATTTATTAGATCGAAGCTTGATAAATTTAAACATAACATCGAAAAAATAACCGCTCAAATCAAAAGAATGTCCCTTGTTTATCAAAGATAAAATTCCTAGACTAAAAAAACAATCAATTTAGATTAAACAAGTTAATTAATTGTCCAAAAGTTTGAATAAAAATAACTTACTTGCGTGGCAATTTTTATGATTTAAATTCCTGCGCTTTTCAGTTGAGTAGACCATATAGCAGTCCTATTTGATTCATGAAAGGACATTGATTGGTTTTTAGGTAGTAGGTAGTAGAAATTTCTTATCTCATTTGGGATTGCTATATAAATTAAACCTAATAATTAGCTAAGAGCTAAGAGCTAAAAGCTAACCAATTAAAAACGTAGTCTATTCAAATGAAAACAACTGTAAGAGTAGAGAGGTATCGTGATGGCTACTGACTACATTCTATTTGTACATGGTGTTAACACCCGCCAGGCACACGAGCAAAGTACATATGCCGATCCGCTGTTTGAGCGTCTGCAAGCATCTACTTTAGATAGCGATCGCCATTTGAAGAAGATAGCTTTTTATTGGGGCGATCTCAACGTTGAAATTGAAAATTCACTTTTAGCACAACTGCAAGCTTCTCCCCTGTGGGAAGGACTCTGGTTTAGAAAATTCCGCTCGCAGCAAATTCTTCAGTTTGCTGGAGATGCAGCTCTCTACGTTAGTCGTCACGTAGGTTCTAGGGTTGTCAAGAAGCTCAAGATGGATGCTCTTAATATAGTTGCTGATTACGAGCCAGGCGATCGCCTGCACGTCGTCACCCATAGTTGGGGGACTGTAATTTTATTTGACATCTTATTCGCCACTCGTTGGGATGAGCCAACTGTACCTGGACATCAAGAAGTAATGACAATTCGTGATGCCATATTTGGGGTATCTGGCACAGATGCCGATACTCGCGATCGCGGTATTAAACTTGCCAGTATTCATACTATGGGATCGCCGATCGCAATTTTTAGTCTTACGGATATCGTACCAGGGAAAGATGGTGCTAGTTCCCCTAGCGGACACGATATCACCCCCTGTCTTCAGAAGCTATTAGAGCATCTTTATGTAGCGCGACAACACCAAAAGCTACCTTGGAGGAACTATATTCATCCTGCCGATCCCCTCGCTTACCCACTTAAACAACTGATGAGTGGTCTAGTGGATGGTGATGCAAAATATTTAGATATTCAAGATGTAATTACTCGTCAAGCAGGAAGATTCGACTTTTTGACACAACCTTTAAACCAAACAGGTTTAGCTCTAATTCAAGGTGGTAATGCTCATGGTAGTTATTGGCAAAGTAGGCAGGTGGTGCAAGAAATTTGTAATGTCATCTTTGCCTAGAGTGACGGTTAGGAAATAGGAAGTAGGAAATAGAAAATAGGAAATAGTATTTCAAAGATGTCCTAATGTTTTTACTTATGGCTATATATCGAACAAAGCATCTTGCTTAGCAAATACTAATAATTAGGTAAAATTTATGAATTGCAAATTTAATCTTTTATCAATTGATGGCGGTGGTATTCGCGGCATCATTCCAGCAATTATTTTAGTTGAAATTGAAAAGCGGACAGGCAAAAGAATTGCGGAACTTTTCGATATGATTGCTGGAACTTCGACTGGAGGGCTAGTAGCTCTTACTTTAACTAAACCAAATCCAGTGCAACCAAATATCGCTTTTTATACAGCTAAAGATATTGTCGAGCTTTATAGAAATCATGGCAGACGCATCTTTGACGAACAAGAGTCATTTTTAGATGAATCATTAGAACAAGTTTACAACCAGTTTCGCAACCTTTTACAGAATTTGCCTCAAGCGATCGACTTACCTGAAATCGATATCAATAGTCTACGCGGGCCCAAGTTTCCATCAACTGGAAGAGAAGAAGTTTTAACAGAATTTCTCGGAGAGACTTTAATGAAAGAAGCACTTAAAGAAGTTTTTATTACTAGCTATGACACTGAATTACGAATGCCAATCTTTTTTACTAGTAACGAGCAAACTCAAACAGAAGAAAGACGTAATTTTCGTAAAATATGCGATGGTTACACGATGAAGCAAGCAGCAATGGCAACCTCGGCTGCGCCAACTTATTTCGCTCCTTACAAAGTTGAGACGATCGCCACCGATAGCGGTTATTATTCACTCATTGATGGAGGTGTTTTTGCTAATAATCCTACTTCCCTAGGAACGCTAGAAGCAATTATTTCCCACAAAAAAGCAACCAAAGAAACACTCAAGCTAGACGATATTCTGGTTGTTTCCCTGGGTACGGGTTCGCTGACACGGCAGTATCTCTACGATAATATTAAAAATTGGGGTTGCCTCGATTGGGGGCGATCGCTAATGGGTATAGTTTTAGATGGTCAGAGTGAGTCAGTAGCTTGTCAGCTAGAGCAGTTGTTACCAGAAAGCGAGGACGAGCCTCAGCGTTACTATCGCTTTCAAGGACTATTAAATGATGCTAATGATGATATTGACGTGACAACTCCAGAAAATATTGCCGAGCTAGAAAAGGTGGCAAGGCTAATCGTGCAGCAGCAAGATCGAGATTTAGATCGACTGTGCGCACAGTTAGTAGAGAAGAGATAGTATAGCCGTACAAAATTAGCGATAGACAATTAGGTAATAGGTAATAGGTAATAGGTAATAGATAATAGGTAATAGGTAAATAGCTAGGAACTATGAGGTCTTTCTTTTTTAGGAAATTTACTAGCTCAAAGCTTTACAAATTTACAAATAACATCGAAAAAAAAACCGATCAAATCAAAAGAATGTCCCTTGTTTGTCAAAGACAAATTTCCTAGACTTAAAAAAACAATCAATTTAGATTAAACAAGTTAATTAATTGTCTAAAAGTTTGAATAAAAATAACTTACTTGCATGGCAATTTTAATGATTTAAATTAATTGTTAATGGTCGTATAAGTTCTAGCTATTTTTGTCTGGCTTAAATAGATAATTAGCAGACAATTAGTCATAAGTTTGACCATAAGTAGAGAAGTATCTAACAAAATAAATCCATGAGACAATTTACTCAAAGTACGACACTGATGGGTTATGTGACTGAGATTAAAGAACAGGACTCTGCCTTTAGTATCAAATGCCGTAGTGGCGATGAATTATTGATCCATGTTGCCAGAGAAACCCGATTTCAGTCTATGCAAAATTTGGATGGTATCGATCGCGATCGCTATCCAAATCCTGAAGATTTTAGCCAAAATCCGTCACAGTTAATCAAAAAATATATTCATAGCGATCGCTTAGTTGCCGTCGAAGGTGTTTATTTAGAAGATGGTGCTAATCGTCGTTTAGATGCAATTAGTGTTCACCTATTGCAAGCATTTGATGGAGAATTTTTGTTCGAGCAAAATCACTGGTGGTTGACCCAAATTGCTCGACTATCCGACACTTGGCTCGGCTTTTTATTCCCGAATAAAGTCACCTATGAAATTGATGACTTTAGACTCTATCAGACCAACTTAAATATTATTGGTTTACGTACGGATGATAATATTCAGGAAAGTTCGACCCTATCTCGCTTAATCTACGGATTATCTTCAGCTTACTTGCTGACTGGTTCTGAAAGTTATCTCTCAGCTGCTCGTGCAGGAGTTCAATATCAACGGGAAACGTTTCGCTCTTTAACCAGCGATGGCAAACATTGCTTTTGGGCATCTGGTAAGCGTAAAACCGAGTATAGCTATCAACTATACATGACTTCTCAAAATGACGACGATCGCGGCACAATTCCCCTTTACGAACAAATATATGCGTTGGCTGGACTCGCTCAATACTATCGCATTACTCTTGATTGGGAAGTCCTCGATGATATCCTGCGCACAATTCGCACCTTTAACGATTTCTATCTCGATCTCGAATCGAAGTATGGCAAGGATGCTTTTGGGGATTACTTTTCTCACCTCGATTATGCAAACTTAAGCTGGGATAGTGAGGCTTTGGGTGATAACCACGGGCGGAAAAACTGGAATTCCATTGGCGATCATATTCCAGCTTATCTAGTTAATCTGATGATTGCACTCGAACCGCTGCCAATCACTGATGGCAACTATGAAGAGATGCAAAAGTTTTTAGAAACCTGCAAAAAAATTCTCCGTACCACCAGCACAATTATCATCGAGCAGTTTCCCGATCCTGACGAGAATGTGCCATTTGTAAACGAACGATTTTTCCGCAACTGGGAACCCGAACATGATTGGCGTTGGCAAAGAAATCGTGCTGTAGTCGGACACAACTTAAAGATTGCCTGGAACTTGACTCGTGTTGCCAATTACTACTACTTCTCGGCGGACAAAGTTATGGCTGAAGACTGTGAAGAGGCAGAGCGATCGAAAAAATTAGCCGACGATCTGATGAAGCTGGCAGACAAATTAGGCACTACCATGGCAGATCTTGGGGTAGATCTATTTCGAGGCGGTATTTTCGATACCTTAGAGCGCAACCCCGCCAACGGTTTCCCCATCGAATTTCCTTGGAGCAATACCAAAGACTTTTGGCAGCAAGAACAAGCTCTCCTCGCCTACTTAATTTTGCATGGTTGCAGTAATGAGAGTAAAGAACAAAAGCAAGAGTATTTGCGACTCGCTCAAGAGACAGCCGCTTTTTGGAATTTATTCTTTCTCGACCAAGACAGCAAAGGAATCTTTTTCCGCGTTACCGAAAGTGGAATGCCAGTAATTGAAGGTGGTTATGGTAACAAAGGCGGTCATGCCATTTCTGGCTATCATGCCTTCGAGCTAAATTATCTAGCGCATATTTATATTAGCTCCTACGTAACGAAACAACCTTTCTGCCTGTACTTCAAACCGAATAAAAATTGCCGTCAGCGATCGCTAAATGTCTTACCTGATTTTGTCAGACCCAATACTTTACAAGTCAACCGCATCAACATCGATGGCGGTGAACGAGACTCATTCGATCCTGATAACTTCCGCATTACTTTGAGCGAAAAAGAATTCCAGTTGGGTTCAGAGGCAGAGATTGTTGTAGAACTCAAGCCTTTATAGCTGAACTCGTTGAACTATTAGCAGGTAAGAAATGGCTACCCAAATATTAGCAGGGAAGAAAATTGCTGTACTCGTCGAGACTGAATTTATTCCTGAAGAAATTAAAACCTATCAAACACGCTTTCCCGAACTGGGAGCAACCGTACATTTAATGTCTCGGTTATGGTCAAATCCATCTGCGCGCTTTGTCTCCGATATCGATGAAGTAGATGGAGAAATTCCCGAATACATCGAAGTCAACATTGACTTTCAAAATGTAGATCTTAATGAATATGCGGCAGTGATCATGGCAGCTAACTACACCAGTGTACGCCTGCGTTACTTTGAACCCCCAGAAGGACAGCCAATAAGTCCAGAACAGACTCGCACTGCTCCTGCCGTCCAATTCTTCGCTAAAGCAATGGCGAATCCCAAAATTATCAAAGGCTTGCTGTGTCATGGATTATGGCTGTTGACACCAATGCCAGAGTTACTCAAAGGGCGAAGAGTAATTTGTCACCAAGTTGTTTTAGCAGACATCACCAATGCAGGTGCAATTTACGTACCCCCCCCTGTTGATTCCCAGCCCAACGACCCCAAAAATATTGTGGTTGACGGGGATATGGTGACAGGACACTCAGGAGGCGATGTAAATGCCTTTATCGATGCGATCGCACAGCAAATCGTCCTTAAAGAACAAGGCTTAAAGCTTAAAGCTTAGAGCTTTTATTCAAGATTCCACTTATTGTAATTAGGAGATCTTACCAATGACTAGAAAGATTTTGATCATACTATCGGAATGGGGTTATTGGGGCGAAGAATTAATTGGCCCCCTCGAAACCTTCGATGCTGCTGGCTATCAAGTTGAGTTTGCCACTCCCACAGGCAAAAGACCAGTCGCAATCAGTGTCAGTATGGATGCCACATTTGTCGATCCGCCTTTAGGTCGTCCCGTAGTTTCTCAAGAAATGGCAGAGAAAGTCAGAGCAATTGATGACCCCAGTAATCCCCGCTTAAATAATCCCAAAAGTTTAAGAGACTGGTTGCCCGAAAGACCTTACTGGAGTTCTGCGAAATTCCTGCGGGAAATGGAAGCATACTATCGCACACTTCAAGAAATCCGCGAACAAGAACTCAGTCAATACGATTCCATGTTAATCGTTGGCGGTAGTGGCCCGATGGTAGATCTGGTCAACAACCAGAGAGTGCATGACTTGATTCTCAACTTCTATCAAATGGATAAACCCATTGCTGCTGAGTGCTATGGAGTTCCTTGTCTTGCCTTTGCTCGCGATCTTGGCGATCGCCAAAGTATTATTCGGGGTAAGCACGTTACAGGTCATTGTTTGGAATATGACTATAAAGACGGTACGGGATTTATGGGAACTAACGTCGATCCTAGTCTCGGTAACATTAACTTTGGCCCTCCATTCTATCCATTAGAGTACATCCTGCGGGACGCCACAGGCCCTGAAGGACAATTCCACGGCAATGTGGGGCGTGAAGTCTCAGTGATTGTCGATTACCCCTTCATTACAGGTCGCTCCACTCCAGACTCTTATGCTACGGGTCAAAAAGTAGTAGAAGTCTTAGAGCAAGGTTTAACCAGATACGGCTGGTAGTAGATCGTCAAGTTTGAATTGATGGGTTGAGATTAGGTAATAGGTAATAGGTAATAGGTAGTAGGTTAAAAACTCATTACTCATTACTCAAAACGAATTTGACGACCTAGTAGTGAAAGAGGCGTTGCTGATTGAAAGCATGAAGCACAAAAAAATACTGTTCGTAGCTTTTAAATGCTACCCAGTAACAGCGTGTCCTTGTCTCTGCGCCTTTGTCCTAAAGGATTCCCTAAAGGGCGACACGGAGTTAGTACCCTTGCGGTATACACCTTCGGATAAACTTCGCGTCCGTCTTTGCGCCTTTGTGTCTTTGCGCGAGACTCTTCTAAAAAAAAAAATCATGGAAAAAAGAAATGGTCGATTTGCAATCATCGAACAATTACTAGCAGATGGCATCCGCTATATGTTCGGCAATCCTGGGACATCGGAAGAAGGATTTCTCGATGCACTCAGAGATTATTATCCAGAGTTTGAATACATTCTGGCATTACAAGAAACGATCGCCGTGGCAGCAGCAGATGGTTATGCTCGCTCTACTAAAAAACCAACGATCGTCCAACTCCATAGCGGTGTTGGTCTAGGTAATGGTATTGGCATGATCTATCAAGCAATGCGCGGTCATGCACCACTAGTCGTACTAGCAGGTGAATCTGGCCTTCAATACGATGCCATGGATGCACAAATGGCAGCAGACTTAGTGAGTATGGCAAAACCAGTTACCAAATGGGCAACCAGGGTAGTTCATCCTAGTTCGTTGCTGCGGGTATTACGACGGGCGATCAAAATTGCTGCTACTCCGCCGATGGGGCCCGTTTTTGTCTCCTTACCCATGGATGTCTTGGATGCTGTCAATGAAGAAGAAGTGGGAAACACTTCGATCCCCATTACAAGAGTTGCTCCCGAACCAGAGGCGATCGCCCAAGCTGCAACCATGCTAGCTCAGGCAACAAAACCACTCGTTATCGTTGGTGATGGCATAGCCTATTCCGATGCCCAAGCAGAATTAACCCACGTCGCCGAACTGATTGGCGCACAAGTCTGGGGTTCTGATTCATCCGAACCAAATATGAATGCTACCCATCCGCTATATGGCGGGCTGTTGGGGCATATGTTTGGCGAAGTTAGCAGTCGCACAACATCCCAAGCCGATGTCGTACTGATTTGCGGAACATATGTTTTCCCCGAAGTATTTCCTGCTTTGTCGGATGTGTTTGCTCCTGGTGCCAAGATCGTCCACATCGATTTGAATGCTTATGAGATCGCCAAGAACTTTCCTGTGGATTTAGGCTTAGTCAGCGATCCCAAAACAACCCTTGCCAAGCTGGGGGCAGAATTAGCCAAAACTCTCACCCCTGAGCAAAAGCGAATGGCTGGTCAGAGAACCACTAAAATTGCTGAAATCAAACAGCAGGCAATGAGTGAGCAGTTTGCTGCCGATCGAGCCGTGCATGACTCTGTACCGCTGCATCTATCACAGTTTGCCGAAGAATTAGCCAGACACTTACCACCAAATGCGATCGTCTTCGATGAGGCACTCACTCATTCTGAAGAGCTGTGTCGCTATATTCCACCGACGACCCTGGGGCATTATTTCCAGACGCGGGGCGGTTCTCTGGGTGTAGGCATTCCTGGGGCAATTGGCATCAAACTCTCTCATCCAGACAAAACAGTGATCGGTTTTACAGGTGATGGTGGAGCAATGTATACCATTCAAGCGTTGTGGACGGCTGCCCGCCATAACATCGACGCTAAATTTGTGATCTGCAACAATCGTAGCTATCGCATTCTCAAACTGAATATTTTGCAGTATTGGCAAGAACGGCAGATCGAGCCACATGAATTTCCCGCTTCTTTCGATCTGTGCAAACCAGCTTTGCAGTTTGACGAATTAGCAAGGGCAATGGGAGTGCAAGCCGTGCGGGTGGAGACACCAGAAGAGATCAAACCAGCGATCGCTCAAGCACTATTCCATAATGGCCCATTCCTAATCGATCTAGTGATCGGCAACGAAGTACCAGGCAGTCTAGTTAGTCCTAAATGCGGACAGTAACAAGTTTAATTACTCACAAAACAAGGAGCAGAAAAATGGCAAATCCAAATGTAGAACTCATTCAAAGAATGTACGAATGCTTTAATCGCGGTGATATGGACACTATTCGGCAAGAAATCTTTGCTGCCGACCTCATCTGGCGTTTACCTGGGCATCACCCCTTAGCAGGAACTAAAAATGGTGCTAATGAAGTGATTGCTTTCTTTGAGCAGTTGAATAAAGCAGGTATCCAAGTGGATCTCAGCGGTATTGATGCTTGGGGAGAAAGCACGGTTGTCGAAGTCCACCGTGGGCATGGAGAAAGTAACGGCGCGGTTTTAGATGCCCTTAACTGTACTCACTACCATATCCGTGAGGGCAAAATTGCCGATGTTCAAGTTTACATTAGCGATCAACATACAGTCGATCAATTTTTCAACGCTGTCTACGCTCTCAAACCAATCCCCGACCGCCTAGCCTAACAGTTACCCAGTTTAAAACACAAATAAAATCAGGAGAAGTTCAAATGCCTATTATTCGTGTCACCCTCTTAGAAGACTTCGCCAGTTCAGAACAAAAAGGTGAGATTGTTCAGGAATTAAGCAATACCCTTGCTAATGTCATGGGTGAAATTGTTCGTCCTTACACTTATGCCCTAGTGGATGAAGTGCAAGCAGGTGCTTGGGGAGTTCAAGGTGGAGTACTGATGACTGAAGAAATGATGAGAGCAGGAATAGCCACTTCCAATCAACAGCGATCGCTCCGCCTAACTGAACAACGGGTCAGGGAAGCATACGATGTACTGGGTAGCGGAGACAGACAGAAAATTGAGGAGTATTGGGATCAAGATATGACCTGGTTAGTTCCAGGACACAATCAAGTCTCAGGCTTGAAAAGCGGCTTAGATGAGTTCCTGGCATTTATGGACAAGGTAGGATTCCTCACCGACAACAGTTTCCAAATGTCCTGGGACAGAGTTCTCATTACTGGAGACACTTCCGCAGATATCAGACACAACACTGGACATCGTGCTGGAGACGAAAGCAGACAGTTAGCTATTGATGTCGTTCATATCCTGCGCTGGCGCGATGGCAAAGTGATTGAAGGTAGCGGACTTATTTTTGGCGACGGTACTGCCCAGTTCGATGAGTTCTGGCGTTAGTACTGAAATATGCCAAATACCAAACATCAACAAAAGAAATAAAGAGAAAGACCTGAGCTTACGTTACGAACAAATATAAGGAAAGAGATTTATTATGACATCTATGTTGTCCACCATATCAGAACAATTTACCAATGCTAGTCTGGCAGGCACTTATGGGCTAGTTGGTATCGGTCGGGGCGGGCAGACACAGACTGCTTCGGTTGGCGTTCTTACCTTTGATGGATACGGCAACGTTTCTGGAACGGAGATCACAAATGCACCAGGGACTGACTTTAATGCCAGACTTTTGGTCAAATCCTCTTTCCAGGGAACCTACACAGTCGATCAAGATGGGTCTGGGTATGGCTCAACCAGGATAATCTCAACCATGTCTGACGGTTCTAGCAGTGAAAGAGAAACTATCTTTTTGATTACTAAAGCCGAACTGGTCGGCAGCGTCAAGATTGCCCAAGAACTTTCTCTGATGCAGAATACCGTAGACCCTGCTTCGGGGAGTTTAATGATGTATTCAGCAACCAGACATCCAGACGGGGGAAAGTTCTCGCTAGCCAGCTTTCAAGGCACTTATGGCGGGCCTGGTATTGCCCGTGGTAACCAGACTCCAGCCATAGCCATCGGCGTTGGTGCAGTCAATTTTAACGGTAATGGTGGCTTCACTGCGGTAGATATCCAAAATCTGCCAGCTAATCTGTTTTCCGAGCGACGCTCAGTCACCTTCGATACCCCCGAAGGTAGATATACCGTAGAAGAGGACGGAACAGGAACCATCATCGGTCAAAACGGTCAGGCTGTTCTGGTGGTCACCAAAGCTCATGTGGTCGATGGCGTTAAGGTCTGCTTGGAGTATTTCTTCGTCACTAATGATTTGCTGCCGCCAACAGGAAACCTGGTGACGACCTTCGTGACCAAGAGACTGGCGTGAGATGTTCTACAAAAGAGGCTGGTGATGGAATCTCAACCAATGTTCACTAATTATAATCTACAAGGAACTTACGCCTTCAGCGGTACGGGATGGGGAGGTCAGTCTCCTTTGTCCTCGATTGGTCTTCTGACCTTCGATGGTCAAGAAAAGGTCACGGGATTCACTTGGCAGAACTTGCCTGGCGACCAGTTCGGAGAACGGAAGTTTCGAGAACTCCCTGTTAAAGGAACTTATACCGTCAACGAGAACGGCACTGGCAATACTCGCTCAGCCGAGGACACAGATCCAGAAATACTCTTGGCGATCGCCAAAACTAACCACCTCGACGGCACAGAAATTGTTCAGGAATTCTCTTTTGTCCTACGGCAGTTGGAGCCAGTGACAGGAAATCTATTCACAGCGATCGCAAAACGTTTACCGAAGGATGGTGAGTTCACCAACGCCAGCCTTAGTGGTACATACGTTGGAGCTGCGGTTGGGCGAGGTGGTCAGACTCCAGGAGCAGGGTTTGGCATCCTAACCTATGACGGTAACGGTGGGTTCTCCGAATCCAATATTTCCAACGTCCAGGTCGGGTCGTTCCGCGAACGGGCATTCGTTACTGGCTCTGACCAAGGGATCTATACCGTGAATGGAAATGGCACTGGTACGGTTGCTGGTGGCGGCGTAGTTTTCGTGATCACCGAGGCCGAGGTGGTCAACGGCATTAAACGTGCCTTGGAATATGCCTTTGTCGTCGCCGACCTAGTGCCAAGTAACGGTAGTTATTTTACAGGTATCACTAAACGACGGTCAGATTAGCCAGCTTAAAAATGACAGACGCTTAAGCAACTGCTTGAGACGATGCTCATTCCAGTAAGTTCAGCACACATAAGGAAAATAGGCAATGTTAATAGAAGAGAACAAGAACGCTATTCACCGTCTTTTTGAAGCACTCAGTCAAGGGAATATGGACACACTCGATGAGTTGATGATCGCCGATTTGATCCTCCACGGTGACGACCTTTTACCCTTCGGACGCGGTCGCGAATCAATTAAAAAACTGATTACGGCGTTTCGCACTGCCTTTCCCGATGTCACATTTACTCTTGAGCAAATATTTGCCGAGCAAGATAAGGTGGTCAGTTATGTAACAACAAGTGCGACTCACAAAGGACAGTGGCTCGGTGCGGCTCCCACAGGGAAAGAAATTACCTGGACAGCCTCGGCGATCGCCCGTTTTAACGAGGGCAAGATCGTAGAACTTTGGGGAATTAAAGATGAACTAGGCATGATGCAACAACTTGAGTTAGTTCCAATGATAGGAGGATAGGTAATGTCAGTAGCAGAGAACAAAGTTATTGTCCGCCGTTTCTATGAAGAAGTCATGAACAACGGTGAAGTGGAATTGCTAGACGAAATCATGGATGAGGAATTTGAGGATCGCGGTGAAGCACTTTTCGGCAGTCCCCAGGGTCGCGAGGTAATTAAGCAAGGAATTATCGCAACTCGCTCGATTCTTCCCGATCTTCATGTCAGCATTCAGGAAATGATTGCCGAAGACGACATGGTGGGAGTGCGCGGGATCATGCGCTGCACCCATCAAGGGGAATGGCTTGGGGTTAATCCAACTGGTAACGAACTGACCTGGAAGGGAATCGCCATGTTCCGTCTTGCTAACGGCAAATTAATGCAGCGTTGGTTCAACTCAGATGGTTTGACCATAGTACAGCAACTTGGTTTAGTTCCTCCATTAGTTAAATCAGCTTGGTAATTTTTTATGGCAACTATAAATATGCAGCTACCAAAACTAACTCAACTTCACAATTATCGATTACTTGGTCGCAGTGGCTTGCGAGTCTCGCCACTTTGCCTAGGCACAATGACCTTTGGTACTGATTGGAATTTTGGAGCCGACCGAGAAGAGAGCCGCAAGATCTTCGATCTGTATATGGAGCGTGGTGGGAATTTTATTGATACAGCCAATAATTATACTAATGGAACTAGTGAATCTTTTCTGGGTGAATTTATTGGTCAAAATCGGCAGCATTTAGTATTAGCGACGAAATACAGTCTTAATACTTATCCTGGAGATCCTAATGCTGGCGGAAATCACCGCAAAAACTTGATTCAGGCTGTAGAAGCTAGTCTTAAACGTCTGAAAACCGACTACATCGATATTTATTGGCTGCACTGTTGGGAATTTAGAACGCCGATTGAAGAGGTCATGCGTGCTTTAGACGATTTAGTACGAGCTGGAAAAGTACTTTATTTAGGAATTTCTGATACTCCTGCTTGGAAAGTTGCTCAAGCGAATACTCTCGCCGATCTTAAAGGTTGGAATCCTTTTATCGCCATGCAGGTTGAATACAACTTGATTGAAAGAACTCCAGAAAGAGATTTAATTCCCATGGCGCAGGAACTTAATATTAGCGTTCTACCTTGGTCTCCTCTAGCTGGTGGTCTACTAACTGGTAAGTACAGTAAGTCTCCTCAGATGACAGGGGAAAATTCCGAGGTAGCCATGGAGGGTGGTAGAGGAAATTGGGTCACCGACAAGCTCGACGATCGCAATATTCGTATTGCTGATGCAGTGCAAAAAATAGCTCAAGAGATCGGGAGTTCCCCTGCTCAAGTTGCCTTGAATTGGTTATTGCAAAAAAACAGTAATATTGTGCCGATTATTGGAGCTAGAACGATTAAACAGCTTGAAGATAACCTGAGTTGTTTAGATTTCACTCTTTCTCCTGAACATATGGACTATTTGGATGGTGTCAGCCAAATCGATTTAGGATTTCCCCACGCTTTTATCAACAGCGAGATGGTGAAAGACCTAATTAGTGGTGGCACTAAGATTACAACCAGTTTAATTCGCTGATAAAAACATGAACACACTAACCACTCTGACTGAGTCTGAAGTTAAACAATTGGTAGACGATTGGTATCTAAAATTAGATGTCCATGCACCCATTGCCGAGGTTTTACCCTTATTAGCAGGTGAAACTCTGGAAATGCAGTTACCAGAAACTACCCTGCACGGTCTAGATGGATTCAGATCTTGGTATGACCGTGTAATTCACACCTTCTTTGATGAAGTACACACTTTACAAACATTAGATATTACAATCGATGGCGATCGCGAAGCGCGACACGAAGTTAGTCCTTTAGGATACCCGAAGGGCTTGCACTCGAATGGGTGTAATCTCGCTGATGTGCAACTAGTCGTACGCTGGGAAGCTAGTCGCTGGAACGCACCAGCCCCAAAAAGTGAAAGATTAGCCTTTGATGCAGCTCAAAGATGGGTGGTAGTGCGATCGCCCCAGACTCAACAACCAGCGATCGTCACCTACATCGTCGACTCTTTGACTACCCTACCAGGATTCCCCAACCTTTAAATTTCAAATAACTGTTAAAAATCCACAAATTCACAAACTACTAAGGAGCATTTATGAACACTCAAGACATCATCAACAAATACTACGAATCTGCTAATGCAGGGGATTGGAATACCTGGGTATCGCTATTCGCGGACAACATGGTCATGGATGAGCAATTAGCAGGTCATCTAGAAGGAATTGAAATCTTACGAGGTGCAATTGGCGGACTTGAAACAGGCTATTCGCGCTTCCAAAATCAACCCCAAAAAATTGTCATTAATGGTCAAGAAGCTTGCGTTGTTTCTCACATTTCGGCGGCTAATGCTAGTGGCGTACCAATAGAGGCAGATGTTGCCAACTATTTTCGCATTGAAAACGGCAAGATTGCATACATGGCAAACTTCCACGACACTAGACCATTCGATCCCTTTGTCAATCAGAACGCGAGTTAATTCAATTAGCTCTTAGCTATCAAAAGTAGAGAGTATCTATATGAATGAATTTGATTTTATCGTTGTGGGAGTTGGTTCGGCTGGTGCAGTTGTGGCTAACCGACTCACTGAAAATCCAGAAGTGAAAGTGCTGGCTTTAGAGGCTGGCAATCCTGAAATTCCGCCGAATGTTTCTAACCCCTCAGCCTGGCCAAGCTTATTGGGTTCAGAAGTGGACTGGAACTATACCAGCGTTCCTCAACCTGGTTTAGATGGGCGAATTACGCACGAACCGCGAGGCAAAATTCCAGGTGGCAGCAGCAATCTATATATCATGATGCACATCCGAGGGCATCAAGCGGATTACGACAACTGGGCATATAATGGCTGTCCTGGCTGGTCTTACCAAGATCTTTTGCCCTATTTCCAAAAACTGGAAGATCAAGAAGATGATACCAGTCCTTGGGCAGGGAAAGGCGGGCCGTTATATGTTGCCAATGCCAAATTGCACAACCCGAATCCGACTTCGGAAGCGTTTATTCAAGCTTGCCTAGAACTGGGGCATCCCTATACGCCAGACTTCAACGGTTCCAATATGGAAGGGACAGGCTGGCATCATGTCAACATTAAGGATGGCAAGCGTCAAAGTACTGCCGTTGCTTACCTAAATCCAATTTTAAAGCGACCAAATCTAACTATTAGTACCAATTCTCAGGCGACTCGGTTGTTGTTTTTTGGCGATCGCTGTACAGGGGTGGAGTATAGACAAAATGGCGAACTTAAAACCGCCCAGGCTAACTGTGAAGTTATTGTTTGCAGCGGTGCGATCGAGTCACCTAAGCTACTGTTGCTTTCGGGAATTGGCAATCCGAGTCACTTACAAGAATTTAATATTCCTGTGGTGGCAGATCTCCCTGGTGTCGGTGAAAACTTTCACAATCACGTCTTGGTTGGTGTCATTGCCGAAACTGCTCAACCCGTACCACCACCAAATCAAAATCTTTCCGAAAGTGCCTTGTTCTGTAAATCCGAACCTGGTTGGATTGGCCCAGACTTGCAGATTGCTTTCGTCCACGTTCCCTTTGATGTAATTGTTGGTCAAAACTATCCCAATGCCATCAGCATTTTACCTGGTGTTGTTCGTCCCCTATCTCGCGGCTGGATACGCTTGGCAAGTAATAATCCCTTAGATAAACCCTTAATTAACCCTAACTATCTGGGAGTTGAATCCGACCTGGAAAGGTTAGTTCAAGGAGTCGAAATTGCCCGTGATATTTTTGCGACTAAAGCTTTTTCTGGTTGGGTAAAGCAAGAGCTGCTACCTGGTTCAGACGTTAGCGATCGCGATCAATTACGGGCATTTGTCAAGCAAAGAGCAGATACCTACCACCATCAAGCGGGTTCTTGCAAAATGGGCAGCGATCGCTTAGCAGTTGTCGATCCCCATCTGCGGGTTTATGGCGTAAAAGGATTACGGGTAGCCGATGCCAGTGTTATGCCTGTCGTGCCTTCGGGTAACTGTCATACAGGTATCTTGGCGATCGCCGAAAAGGTATCGGACTTAATTAAACAACAGCACAGTTTATCAGATTGATCAGACTAACAATACTAACCGAAAACTTAAGCTAAGAGCTAATAGCTAACGGCTAAAAGCTATTAAACAGGTGAATTATGACTTTACAAATTTTTTCGCAAGTAGCACTAACCTGCCAAGACCAGACAGCGACTGAAGAATTCTACAGCAAACACTTTGGGTTTAAACGGGCGAGGGTGGCAAAACTGCCAGACGGCAGTCAAATTGTGTTTATCAAAATGGGCGATAGTGCTTTCTATTTTGAATTGTTTCAAGCAACCGAAAAACTACCCATTGCTCCCGCGATAAATGATGGTTATCAGTTTCCTTCAGTGCGTCATCTAGCTTTCAAAGTTGATGATGTAGATGCCAAATTAGCTGAGATGGGGAACGATGCCAAAATTACCCTCGGCCCCCTTAACTTTGATGACTATATCCCAGGCTGGCGCACGGTTTGGATTGCCGACCCTGACAGCAGAATTGTGGAAATCTCTCAGGGATTCATCGATGAAAATTAGCTTTTAGCTTTTAGCTCTTAGCTTACAGATGCTTTACTTCTCGGGAATATAGCAAACTCCAATACCGATTGCACCAATCCAATTGATCAAATTCTCAAAAATAACTTTGTGGTAAACAGTTTAATTCCGCTGAAATTTTATCACCTATTACCCATTACCCATTACCCATTACTTATTACTTATTACCTTTGCTCAACTTTTAAATTTAAATCATGGCTACAGTTCAATTTACCTATTTTACAGGCTTAAGAAGATCGTTTATTAACAACGTTCGCTTGACTGGAACTTGGGATAGCAATGGACGCTATTCTGACCAGTGGACATCTTTACCAATGCAACAGACAACTGGTGAAGATGGTTGTCCTTGTTTTACGGCGACCGTAAATTTAGCTGATTCACAAATCGGTCAACAATTTCGTTGGGGTGTGATCTTAGATGCACCAGCAGGAAATAATCTCTGGGGCATAATGACCGAAGAGAATGATCTTAATTCTACAGAACGCGATCGCACTCTTATCCTACAGGCTCCAAATAGCGCAATCCAACAAGAAAGCTACTACCTGACTCATTGCCGTCGGTTGGGAGCGCAAAAATCTTATAATGGCACACCTCAACCAGGGATTCAGTTTGCCGTGTGGGCACCCAATGCCCGAAATGTGGAAGTTGTCTTCGGTCAATCGAGCGGTTACATTGCAGATACTGGCGTGGGAGAGGATACTAGCCGTCCGCGACTATCACTGTCTCGCCTAGGGGATGGAACTTGGCAAACTAATGGCGCAGCACCTCTAGCTAATTTTACTGCCTTCGATCGCCTGCCCTATATGTTCAGAGTAACTAAAGCAGACGGACAGGTAGCCTATAAAACCGATATCTATTCTCGCTGTCAGATGGGGAAAGGTAGAATTAACCCTGCCAATCCAGAACACCCCCCTTACTCTGGCGATTATCGGCAGCTTGACGGCTCGGTTAGCTGCTCGGTAGTCATCGATACCGAAACAATAACTAGAGAGCTTGAGGAGGAATTCTCATCGCAACAGGTATTTATCTCAGAGGCTGAATTCTGGCAAAACGAATTCGATCCTAATCGCCCCGTACCCCGTCGTGTGGAAGACTTGGTGATCTACGAACTCCATGTCGGCGCTCTCGGCAGTGGTCAAAATCGACCAGGCAACTTTGAAGATGCGATCGATTTATTACCGTATTTAATTGATTTGGGTGTAAATGCGATCGAACTTCTGCCCCTATCTGAATTTAGAGATGAGGTTAATTGGGGATATGAAACTTCTCACTACTTCGCCCTGGAATACAGCGCTGGCGGTAGAGACCAACTTAAGCATTTTGTTAGAACCTGCCACCGTCAAGGAATCGCGGTGATTCTTGATGTTGTCTACAATCACTATTCTCCAGACGCAGGGCGTGCGGAATGGGCTTACGACTCGGACGTTCCCGAACAAAATATTTATTACTGGTATGAGGGTAATTCTAGTAGCTATCCGCAGCCAGATGGCGGTTATATAGATAACTATTCTACAGGCTATGCTCCTCGCTTTTATGAGGAGATCGTGCGCAAAATGTTTATCAGTAGTGCTGCTACTTTAATTGAAGAATTTCACGTAGACGGATTTCGAGTCGATGCCACGGCTTCGATCCATTTATATAATGTGCTTCATGCCGATGGCAGGAGAACTGATAATGTCAATGTTTTTGGGGCGAAGTTCCTCAGAGAATGGACGCGAACCATGAAGCTGATTCGTCCCGACGTGATGCTGATGGCAGAAGATCATTCCGATTGGGATGGGGTTACCGAGCCTGTGGATAATGGCGGTTTAGGATTCGATGCCACTTGGTATTCTAGTTTTTACCACCATCTTGTCGGGGATGCTCAAGCAGGAACACAGTACGCCAGATTAATTACGACGGTGGGATACGGTGGCAACGAACCCTTGGCAATGGATTACTTTGCTGGCGCACTGGCAGCATCTGGAGATCGCAAGGTAGTCTATCATGAATCTCATGATGAGGCTGGTAACTCGCAAAACTCTAGACGAACTATCTCAGCAGCGGTCAATTCCGCCCCCCTGACTGGAGAAACTCGCCGTATTGCTGAAGCACGTTGTCGCTTTGCCTGTGGCATGACGATGCTTGCTGCGGGTACACCTATGTTTATGATGGGTGAGGAGATTGGCGCCCAGAGATTTTACCGCTACATAGATTTCTTGAGTAACAGGGAAGATCTTTTAGGGGAGCGTCAAGGAGAAGGTCGGAGGCTGTTTAGATTTTATCAGGATATCATTCGCCTGCGGTTAGAACATGCGGGATTGCGATCGCACCAGATTGACATCATCCATGTTCACAATGCCAACCGAATCATCGCTTTTAGGCGCTGGGATAATTCTCAAGAGTTGCTAGTGGTGGCAAGTCTCAATAATAGTCCTTTTAGCTCGGGATATGCGATCGAGAATTCTCGCCTGGTCAATGGTACGTGGCGCGAGATTTTTAACAGTGATGCCGAACCTTATGGGGGCAATAGTATCGGCAATTTAAGCGGATCTATCTCTGCTAGTAACGGTCAAATTTATGTTGTCATTCCCGCGAATGGATTTGTCGTCTTACAGCGACTGTAACTAAAAAACTCTTAGCCCAGAATGAGAAAGGAGTGTCATGACTGCTCAACCAGAATTAATTATTGAATCACAAGCTTTGCTGGGAGAATGCCCCTGTTGGCATCAGGAAAAGCAATTACTATATTGGGTTGATGTAGAAAAAAAACAATTGCACGTTTATCAGCCTGAAACTAAAACCAATCGGACAATCGAACTAGGAAAATTAGTTGGTTGCGTTGTTCCGAGAAAATCAGGTGGTGTTGTTTTAGGTTTAGAAAACGGCTTGGCTGCTTTGGAGCTAGAAACAGAAAAACTTACATATCTCGCGTCTCCTGAGAGTGATCTGCCATCGAATAGATTTAACGATGGTAAATGCGATCCAGTTGGGCGTTTTTGGGCAGGAACAATGCATAGAGATCAAGAGGAAGAAGCCGCTCAGGAAGCTGGATCGTTATATTCCTTAGATCGCAATCTAACAGTTCGACGATTATGGGGCGATCTTACCGTTTCTAATGGGATGGGATGGAGTCCAGATTATTCGACGATGTATCTGATCGATTCTCCGACTAAAAACGTTTTTGCTTTCGATTACGATCTCAAGACGGGAAACATTAGTAACCGCAGAGTTGTAGTTACCATCCCAGATACCTTAAGGGGATATCCCGATGGCATGGCGATCGATCGAGAAGGCATGATTTGGGTAGCATTGTGGGCGGGATTTAAAGTCACTCGCTGGAATCCTCACACTGGGGAATTGCTGCAAAGTATTCCTATCCCTGCTCCTAATGTTACGTCTTGCACATTTGGCGGTCTAAACCTGAATGAGCTTTACATAACAACAGCTAGAAAAGATATGGATGAAGCTGTATTAGCTCAGTATCCCCAAGCTGGTGGCGTTTTCTGGTTGAAAACAGATGCCGTAGGCCTGAAAAATTTTGAATTTATCGGCTAAATTGCTCTGGCAAAAATGCCTTTTAAATAACGTTTAAAAATTACACACATTACTAATTATTGAGGAATTAACAATGGACCCTATTACAACTGCAATTGTGGTTGCTCTGGCTAACGATGCGTGCAAAGACTGTTATGTTGCGCTTAAAGACGCTATGAAGAAAAAGTTTGGCGACAAAAGCGATCTGGTTGATGCCGTCGATAAATTAGAAAAGAAGCCAGACTCGGAAGCGCGCAAAGCCACATTACAAGAAGAAGTGGAAATCTCTAAGGTCAATGATGACCCTGAGATTCGCAAGTTAGTTCAAGATTTACTCGACCAGATCAAAGAACAGCCTGGTGGACAGGCGATGATCAATCAAACTCAAACCAACCAGGTGAGCGGTGTAAATGTTGGTGGAAATTTTGAATTTAAACCAGTTCAAGACGGAAGCAAGAGTTAAGGAAATAGAATCATGAAGTTATTTTGGTCTCAACTTTTGGCAAAAATAGGACGAGGATTACTCAATCTAGGTGAGGTCGAGTTGTGAGCCAATGCCCTAATCCTAATTGTCTGCATCAAAATCTTCCCAACACAAAGTTCTGTGTGAAGTGCGGTGATAAGTTAGCTTTAACAAGGTTATCTCAAGCACAAGATAACTTGGTTAAAAATGCTAACGTTGGGCGTGACTTGACCTTTGCGCCAGTTCAGAACATCATCGAGACGCAGATCATCCAGTCTTCGGTTGAGGTGGTCACCCAGCGAGAACTGAATAAAAATTCACCTTATCAGGGACTCAAAAGGTTTAACTTTAAAGACAGAGAGCGCTTTTTTGGCAGAGATAAGTTAATTGCCAGATTATTCGAGGCGGTGAATCGCAGCAACTTGAGTTTAGTGTTAGGGGCTTCTGGAAGTGGCAAGTCCTCTGTCGTGCGTGCTGGGTTAATTCCTGAGTTGAAGAAATCTCTGGAGTCTCAAACATTTTATGACTTCATCTTTACGCCCAATCAAGATCCCTTTGATTCTCTATATCGGTGTCTACTCAGCGAAGAAAAGGACTATAGCTTTAATAAAGCAGAAGCTGAGATTGCCCTGGAAGCAAAGACAGATAGCCTAGCTAGAGTGATTAGTACCTTAAGGCAGGATGGGGAACGATGGCTCATTTTTGTCGATCAATTCGAGGAGTTGTTCACTATTTGTGACAATCTAGACAAACGCCAAAACTTTATTTCAGGTCTGGTTCAAGTTGCCAAGTCGGGTAATAATTCGATCAAGATTATACTGGCAATGCGGTCTGACTTTCTGGAACAGTTGAGTTTCTATCCCGATCTAGGTAATATTGCCAATCAAAATAATATTCATCTGGTGACTGAGATGTACCCAGATGAACTACGACAGGCGATCGAGCAACCAGCAGCTAAGCATGGGGTTATGTTTGAAAAAGGGTTAGTTGAACAAATTATCCAGGAAGTTGAAGGACAAAAAGGTTATCTTCCCCTATTGCAGTACACCCTAAATTTGCTTTGGGAAAGTGAATGTCAATCTTTCGGTGCTGATGGTCGTCCTAATATCGAAGACCGTACCTTAAACAAGAAAAATTATGCAGCGTTGGAGGGGATAAGAGGGGCGCTGCAAAAGCGGATCGGCGAAATATACAGCAATTTGAACCAAGACCAACAGACAGCTACCAAGCAAATATTTTTGAAGCTGGTAAATATTGTTGACAACAATTCTGTCAGGAAAGCAGTTAGCAGACGGGCTTATCGAGATGAATTTGTCGGTGAATCAGTAGAAAAGATCCTCAATAAATTTATTGAAGAAAAGTTGCTGGTTAGTAATGTTAGTAGTGGCGAATATTCAAGCATAAAAGGACTGCCAGTGATTGAAAGCAAGCCCCTAAAACAATCGGCAACTGTAGAAATTGCCCATGAAATCTTACTCTCATCTTGGAATGAGCTAAAATGCTGGCTTGAAGAAGAAAAAGAAGCAATTATTCTCAAAAATTGGTTAGCTGGTGAGACAAGACGGTGGCAAAAAATTCGCTCAAAAGATGAGCTTAAAGCTCAGGATGAACTCTTGAAAGGCTCTCGATTAGCTCAGGTGGTAGATTTTAGACAAAAAGATACTTTTAAAAACATTGGTGGCTTAAGACCAGAGGAAAGTGAATTTATCGATGCCAGTCTAGCAGAAGGCGATCGCCTTCTCCATGTAGAGGAAGCACGCAGAAAGAAGCTACTCATAGCAATTTCTAGCATATCTGTCGTTTTTGCTGGACTCACACTTTTGGCAGGTATGCAGTGGCAACAAGCCGAACGGCAGAGAAGCATCTTACAGCTGAGCGAACAGGCACAGGAAGCGAGCAATCTGCTGAGTGTCAACCCTGTAGAGGGGGTAGTTAAGGCCATAGCCCTTAATGGCGAGAGTAGAGACAGATTTGGCGATCGCTTCGCCCAGATTTTACCCCAAGTACGCTCTAGTTTACGGGATGCGATCAACGTACCGATAGAACGCAATGTCTTGAGAGGGCATCAAGGTCCAGTTTGGTCAGCTGCTTTTAGTCCTGATGGTCAAATTATTGCTAGTGCTGCTGATGACGGGACAGTGCGCTTGTGGGACAAACAGGGTAATCCTATTGGTCAACCCTTTAAGGGTCATCAAAGTCTTGTTCATTCAGTCGCCTTCAGTCCAGACGGGCAATATATAGCTAGTGGCGGTGGTGATAACACAATTAGCACAATTAGGCTGTGGGATAAACAGGGTAATATCGTTCAGCGCTTCAAAAGTCATCAGGGTAGAGTGCTGTCAGTCGCCTTCAGTCCTGATGGACAGTATATAGCCAGTGGCGGCGATGATCACAGAGTGAAGTTATGGGATCTAAAAGGCAACCAAATTGGTCAACCCTTTGATGGTCATCAAGGGAAAATTTGGTTTGTTACCTTCAGTCCAGACGGACAGTATATAGCCAGTGGCAGCGACGACAACACAATTAGGCTGTGGGACAAACAGGGTAATCTTATCGCTCAGCCCTTTGTGGGTCATCAAGACCACGTTTTCTCAGTCGCTTTTAGTCCAGACGGCAAAACGATCGCCAGTGGTAGTGCCGATAATACGATCCGATTGTGGGATCAAAAGGGTAATGCGATCGGCAAATCCTTTATTGGACACGAAGATTTTGTCCGTTCAGTTATTTTTAGCCCTGATGGAAAATATATTTTAAGTGGCAGCGATGATAAAACGATTCGGTTGTGGGATCTAAAAGGCAATCAAATCGGTCAACCGCTAATCGGACACGAATATTATCTTTATTCTGTTGCCTTTAGTCCTGATGGGGCAACTATTGTTAGTAGTAGCGAAGATAGTACAGTTCGATTGTGGAAGAAAGCCGATTTCCTAGGCGATCGCACTTTAGTAGGACATCAGGATAAAGTCTTAGCTGTAGCCATCAGTCCCGACGGACAACAGATCATCAGTGGTGGTAATGACAAGACGATTCGGTTGTGGGATTTAAAGGGCAATCAAATCGGTCAGCCTTTTATCGGGCATGATAAAGTTGTCACTTCCGTTGCTTTTAGTCCCGATGGACAACAGATCATCAGTGGTGGTAACGACAAGACGATTCGGTTGTGGGATCTAAAGGGCAACCAAATCGGTGATTCTTTTAAAGGACATAGTAGCGCTGTCACCTCCGTTGCTTTTAGTCCTGATGGAGAATACATAGTTAGTGGCAGTCGCGATCGCACTCTACGATTGTGGGATAAACAAGGCAAGGCGATCGCTCTACCTTTTATCGGGCATGAGACGGCTGTTTTCTCCGTTGCTTTTAGTCCCGACGGGCAACAAATTATCAGTGGTGGTAACGACAAGACGATTCGGCTGTGGGATCTAGAAGGCAACCAAATCGGTCAATCCTGGGACGGACATCCAGATATAGTCAACTCAGTTGCTTTTAGTCCTGATGGAGAATACATAGTTAGTGGCAGTCGCGATCGCACGCTACGATTGTGGGATATACAAGGTAAAGCGATCGGTCAGCCTTTTATCGGACATGGCAGTGCTGTTACCTCAGTTGCTTTTAGTCCTGATGGAGAATACATAGTGAGTGGTAGTCGCGATCGCACGCTACGATTATGGGACAAACAAGGCAAAGCGATCGGTCAACCATTACAAAGACATGAAACTCCAATCAGTTCTGTTGCCATTAGTCCTGATGGGCAAAAAATTGTCAGTGGCAGTTGGGATACTACAATACGGTTATGGCAGGGGGGTAATTTTTCAACTTGGTTACAACTAGCTTGCGATCGTTTGCGCGAGCATTCTCTGCTTACAACATCTGCCACAGAAGAAGCCAAGGTTGCCAATCAAACTTGTGCCAAGATTAAGTAATTAAATTAGTTGTATTTGCTGCCGATTTGGGATATTGTAACGATTCGTAAATTTTACTTTATAGCGATCGCGCTCCTGATTAAGACTTAAACGAGTTTAAATTTAGTAATAACGGCTGGTTGTCTTCTGATTCTTACGAGGTCTACCAGCTTGAGTAGTGAAACTCCAGCCAATCGTTAGATTCATTAAGCTAACAGTATTTTTATACTAGATGGAGTTACTGTCGTTATTTACATTTGATTAGCTATGTGTGGACGATTTACTCTCGATACAACAGCATTTGATTTAGCTCAACAATTTAAAGTGGAAGTGAATCAATCTATTTCCTCTCGATATAATATTGCTCCGTCACAATCGATTTTAATAATCAAGCAAAATGAAAAAAATCAACGCTTTCTCGATCTAGTGAAATGGGGTTTAGTTCCCAGTTGGGTCAAGAGTCTGGATACTTGGAAGAGTAATCTAATTAATGCTCGTGTGGAAACAGTTGAAGAAAAACCCAGTTTTAGAGATGGTTTTAAAAAGCGTCCCTGTTTGATTCCCGTGTCTGGATTTTATGAGTGGTCGAAGGGCAAACAGCCTTACTACTTCTATCAAGATAAACCTTTGTTCGCGATCGCTGGCATCTGGGAAACTTGGAGCAATCTTGAGACAGAAGAACAGCTTTTATCCTGTACGATTCTAACTTCTGAGGCTAAAAGCGTGATTGCTGAAGTTCATCATAGAATGCCAGTGATTATACCATCGGAGTATTACGATCTTTGGTTGGGAGAGCTTGATGGAAGAAAAGAATTAATTGAATCCTTGCCAGAAATCGAACTGCAAATGCACCAAGTCAGTAAAACGGTCAATAGTCCAAAAAATGATCGTCCTGACTGTATCAAACCATTATGATATTAGGAGTCTTAAAACCCAGTCAGTAAATGAATCAAAGCAGAAATATTTTCCCAGATTTAGCTTCAAAGCGATTATAATTACTCTTCGCAAGCGCCAATAGATACCCAAGTGCTGTGAGATGTGCCGTCATCTTCGCGGAAAAACTCTTTTTTCCAGATGGGTGCATTATGTTTTAGAGTGTCGATCGCATAACGACAGGCAGCAAAAGCTTCCCCACGATGAGGACAACCTACCGCCACAATCACGCTAATCTCACCAATTTTGAGTTTACCTACCCGATGATGAATCACAATTCGGTTAGTATCCTGCCATTGGTTACGGATGTGAGCAGCGATCGCCTGAAAGACAGCGATCGCCATTGGTTGATAAGCTTGATATTCAAGATATTCGACAGCCTTGCCTTCGGTTTGGTTACGCACCGTCCCACTCATAACCACCACAGCGCCGTTAGCTGCATCATCTGCCAATTCGTATACTTCTGTCAAAGATAAGGGTGCAATCGTAATAGCGAAACTATCGTCAGGATTAGTAGCAGTTGTCAAAGGAAGTGAACCAAGGTTAACCATATTTGTTTGAAGTAGCTCATCTTCTTTAATTTACTGTACAAGATTAACTAAAGTAGAAGGCGATCGCCAAAAAGAAATATTACTCAAATTAGAAGCAATTAGAAATAGTCACGCCCAAAATTGGATTTAGATTTATTTAGATTTGGTTAGTTAATCAGGTAAAATTTTCATGGCGGTTTGATTGGGTTCTAAGTAACTCAGCTTAATCATTGTTGTAAATAAATCAATTAGTATTTGGAGAATTTTATGGATTTATCTCTTATTCCTGCTCAGCCTAAACCTGGCATCATTAATGTTCTAATTGAAATTCCTGGTGGGAGTAAAAACAAGTATGAATTTGACAAAGACATGAACGCTTTTGCCTTAGATCGCGTTTTATTTGCCTCAGTTAAATATCCTTACGACTATGGTTTTGTCCCCAATACTTTAGCTGATGATGGCGACCCTTTAGATGGTATGGTAATGATGGATGAGCCAACTTTTCCTGGCTGTGTAATTGCTGCTCGACCGATTGGGATGCTGTTGATGATTGATGGTGGCGATCGCGATGAAAAAATTCTCTGTGTTCCAGCCGAAGATCCTCGTTACAATGAAGTTAAGTCTTTAAAAGATATTGCGCCTCATCGCTTAGAAGAGATTGCCGAATTTTTCAGAACTTACAAAAACTTGGAAAAGAAAGTTACCGAAATCCAAGGCTGGAAAGACGTTGATGCAGTTACCCCTCTAGTTGAAGAGTGCATTAAAGCTTATAAGTAATTTACGATAATAAGGTGGGAATTCATAAAGTAATTAGTAACTGACGTTACGCACTCTTGTTGATTAGGGATATGGGGATATGGGGATCACAAGTCAACTTTACTTTCCCTAACTCCCCAACTCCCTAACTCCCTAACTCCCTGCATTCACAAAATTATTCCTTAGGTACTGTTACTATGCTTGTAAAATCAACTACCCGTCATGTCCGTCTCTATAGTGCCGAAGTCAAGGGCAATGAGTTAATCCCAAGCGATCGAGTCTTAACTCTAGATATTGACCCAGACAATGAGTTTAGCTGGAATGAAGACACTTTACAGAAGGTTTATCGTCAGTTTGATGCATTGGTAGAACAAAATAATGGCGAAGATTTGAGTGAATATAATCTGCGTCGTATTGGTTCAGATTTAGAGCATTTTATTCGCTCTTTATTGCTTAATGGTGAACTTAGCTATAACCTGGGTGCAAGAGTGCGTAACTATAGCATGGGTTTACCACGGATGGAAAGCCCTGATACTGAAGGGAAATACCTGTAAAAATACCTTTAGATTACGCAGCTAACAGTGGACAGAGTGAAGGAGAAGGTTGCACCTTGATTAGGGGAAGATTTTGCCCAAATCTTTCCTGAGTGTCTAGCAATTATTCGAGCGACTGAAGCCAGAGCAATCCCAGTACCCACAAACTCTTTGTTGGAATGCAAAGGCTTGAAGGGGAGGAATAAATCATCTGCTTGTTTCATATCAAATCCTGCACCATTGTCCTGAACATAAAAGACAGCAGAATTTTTGAGATAACCAAATTCAATCCGCGAATGAATGATCTTAGCCGAATATTTCCAAGCGTTAGAGAGTAAGTTTTCTAAAACAACTTGCAACAATACAGGATCTCCATAAGCAGTTATAGATTCTGCGATCGCAACTTCCACAGAGCGCTCTGGTTCACTGGCGATGATACTAAGATCGACAGTCTGCAATTTAATTTCTACATGCTTGGCACGATGTAGTTCAAGCATTCCTTCTATTTGAGCGTTAATGCGTTGAACTGCCTTTTGAATTTGAGCAATAAAGTCTTGCCCCTCGTGGTCTAGCTTCTGGGAATATTTGACTTGTAGGATTTCACTGAAACCACGCAATCCACTAATATTAGGTTCGGATAAACAGTTAAATGTTTTAATTTAGGACTAGCCCTAAAGGATATGCGAAGCGGTATGGTTTACCATTAGCTCGCAAGCTCGTCCTAAAGGATTAGCTGGCGCGTCCGTCCTTCGCGTCGGGGACTTGGGGACTTGGAGAATCACTCTATTTAAAGTCATTATCCATACTTGATCTAACTGGATTGCGTAAATCATGAGATAGAGTGTAGGCGAAAGCTTCCAGTTCAACCTCATAAAAGTCCTATTCCACTTTTTCCATCGGCGCAATTTTAGGAATAATCTTCGTCACATTCATACTCAGAAATTTGACGGCTAAGGTGGCTTTCTTACCACTGCCTAGAACATGGGTAATTTCTCCTGCACCAAATTCATGATGTAAAACGCGATCGCCTACGCTCCAGTCGATATCTATCGCTTGAGAGGTTCTTTCTGCACGAATGCGAGTACGATGGGAGCTGGCTACGTTGATGTTGCTATCAATTAACTCTTCTGGAAGCTCTTGTAAAAACTGAGAAGATACCGCAGGTTCTCTATTGCCCCACAGACGACGCTCTCTGGTGTAGGTTAAAAATAGCTGTTCTTGAGCGCGGGTGATGCCAACGTAACATAAACGACGTTCTTCTTCGATTTCCAACGGATCGTTTAAAGTTCTGTTGTGGGGTAATAAACCCTGTTCCATACCAACCAAGTAAACTACAGGAAACTCTAAACCTTTGGCAGCGTGAAGCGTCATCATCGAGACTTTTTGCTGTTTTTCGTTTAAATCATCTAAATCTGAGGAAAGAGAGGCGCTGGCGAGAAATGCTTCTAAACTATTTTCCTCGTTATCTTCCTGAAACTGCTGCACCGCATTATATAACTCGTAGATGTTGGCAATCCGATTATCGGCTTCATCTGTTCCCTGCTGCTGTAATTCTTTGACGTAACCCGACTGTTCCATGATGTAGCTCAATACTTCTGTCGCCGTCAAATTGTCTAGCTGATCTTTAGCCTCTTGAATCATGTGTGCAAACTGATTTAGAGCTTTAGCAGCGCGTCCCCCCATCGTGTTTACGGAGGTTTCATCATTAACTATTTCCCAGAGGGGAATACCCATCTGTTGAGAAGCATCCATCAGCCTGTCCATAGTAGTCTTACCAATACCCCGACGGGGAGTATTAATAATTCGCAGCAGACTTACGGTATCTTCAGGATTAACAATAATGCGTAAATAAGCGATCGCATCTTTGACTTCTTTGCGATCGTAAAACTTTAAACCGCCGACGATATTGTAGGGAATATTATTGTGTAGTAGTAAATCTTCAAAAGGACGAGACTGAGCGTTGGTGCGATATAAAATCGCAAAGTCACCCCAATCTATTTCGGGGTTGTTTTCCTTAATCTGCTTCATCTGCTGCACGACAAAGCGCGCCTCTTGCTGTTCCTCATCGGCTTTATAGAGAAATATTTGTTCTCCTACTCCTCTGGTTGGTTTGAGAACCTTATCAATACGCTGGCTGTTGTGAGCAATTAAATGGTTGGCTGCTTGCAGAATATTCTCACGGGAACGATAGTTTTCTTCTAGCTTAATCATGGTGCGGGTATCTTCATCGGGCAAACCATCCCCAAAATCCTGCTGAAAATCTAACAGGATGGTAAAGTCAGCCAGACGGAAAGAATAGATCGATTGATCCGCATCTCCCACCACAAAAAGCGATCGCCTATTCCAATTCCACTCTTTTTTATTAGTCTCACCATTAGTTGCCAGCAAGCGAATTAGATCGTATTGAATGCGGTTAGTATCCTGATACTCATCTACTAAAATATGCTGAAACTGCATATGCCAATAGCCTAGGATAGATTCGTTCTGCTGAAATAGTTTGACAGGAACCCAAATCAAGTCATCAAAATCTAAGGCATTGTTGGCAGCTAACCTAGATTGATACTCATTATAAATTTCTGAGATCACGCGACCACGATAACCAGGATCTTGTTTGGCTAAATCATTGGGAGTCAAACCCTGGTTTTTGGCGTTACTCACGGCGTAACGAATCTTGCGCGGATCGAATTTCTTACTATCTAAATTTAATTCCTTGGTAACAATATTTTTAAATAAACTCTGAACATCCGACTCATCAAATATAGAAAAATTCCGCTTCCAAGTACGCCCCCGCTCATCCTGATACTTATTAATATCAAAGCGCAATAACTTAGCAAACAGACTATGAAAAGTACCAATCCACAGCTTTTTAGTCGTCCTTTTGTATACTCTAGACTTTAATGTTTTTTGCTCGTACTCACTTAAAAACTCCAGCCGTTGACCATGCTGTTCTAAGGCTAACTCCGTGGCGAAAATATATTCAATTCTTTCCCGCATCTCCCGTGCAGCTTTATTGGTAAAGGTAACCGCCAAAATATGCTCTGGATCTGCCTGACGATTACGAATCAAGTTAGCAATACGATAAGTCAATGCTCTGGTTTTGCCCGAACCTGCCCCTGCAACTACCAACATTGGGCCACAATAATGCTCTACAGCAAGGCGTTGGGAAGGATTAAGATGGCCGAGAAAGTCAGTAGTCATACTGGGTCAGGATAGGGATAAAACAGTTAGTTTATATTTATTGTTTATGTTACCAACTATAGAGTAGGTAGTACTATTTCTCTTTATGTTGCTCCTGTAACTGCCGAAAGATCGACTAACCAGCGTACTGTTTGGGGAAAAGCAATCACAATAATTAAAACGATAAATTGTAAAACCATAAAAGGAATTGCACCTTTATGAATTTCAATGGTACTGATTTCTTTAGGCGCAACACTTTGGAGATAAAACAAAGAAAATCCGACGGGGGGAGAAATAAAAGCAGTTTGCAAATTAATTGCCATTACCACGCCAAACCAAACCATATCGATTCCTAAAGCCTGTGCAGCAGGAACGAATAACGGCATCGCAATAAAACAAATTTCAATAAATTCGAGGAATACTCCTAAAGCAAAAATTGCTAAATTACTGACAATTAGAAATCCTAGATAGCCTCCAGGTACACTAGTTAGGAGACTAGTAATCAAAGTTTTGCCTCCCAGGGCATCAAATACCAAACTAAAAAAAGAAGAACAAAATAAAATCATTAAGACCAAAGCAGTAATAATGGCTGTAGAGTGTGCTGCATTGGTTAAAAGTTGCGGAGTCAGACGTTTGTTTAGTGCTGCCAAGAGACAAGCTCCTACCGCTCCTACCGCTCCTGCTTCTGTAGGGGTAGCTAGACCAAAGAAAATACTGCCTAAAACTGCAAAAATTAACAATAATGCTGGTACAACCGCTTTGACTACTTGTGCCACTAAATCAATACCTTTAGGAATCGGCAAATCGGCAGGTAAGGCTGGCACTAGTTCGGGTTTAACGATCGCCAAAGCGATTATATAGAGCATATAAGCCCCTGAAAGCATCAAACCTGGGATTAATGCGCCTAAAAATAAATCCCCTACAGAAACCCCAATTTGATCGCTGAGGATCACTAAAACTATACTAGGGGGAATTAATTGAGCCAAAGTTCCCGATGCGACAATTACTCCTGAAGCTAGTTCTTTGTCGTAGCCATACCGTAGCATAATGGGCAAAGATAACATTCCCATGACAATCACCGTCGCTGCTACTACTCCTGTGGTTGCAGCTAGAACAGTTCCGACTAAAACTACTGCTAAGGCAAGTCCACCCCGCAATCTGCCTAAAACAATCCCAATAGTTTCTAATAATTCTTCAGCCAAGCCTGATTTTTCTAAAATTGCACCGAGAAAGACAAAATAGGGAATAGCCAGTAGCGTAAAGTTAGACATCGTGCCAAACCAAACATTGGGCAACAGCAATAGTCGATGAATATCAAATGCGCCTACTGCCATCCCAATCAAGCCAAAAACGATCGCCGTACCAGCAAAAGAAAAGGCAACAGGATAACCACTCATCAAAATGATGAAGAAGCCCAAAAACATTGCAATTGCTAGCCACTCAAAGCCCATCCTTTTCTCCTAAGCTTGTACGCATTTAAATTGTGTATTATGATCTGAAACAATAAACTATTTCCCTATCTCCCCGTCAATCTCAATCAACAAATTACAGCGAATTTCAGTTGGATAGAACCTATTACCCATTACCCATTACCCATTACTTCAATAAATTAATGTGTCTACTCAATCGAAAACTGCTGTAAATACCTGACAGCTTATTCAATATTAGTATGCTCGGAAGTTTCTAAATTTATTCGGTCGGATACTTGCTCATATCCCAACCAAACAGCTAAATACTTAATCGCTTGAGAGATACTTTGCAGGAGCAATAACCCTAAACCAACAGGAATCATAGTTTTAATTGGAGCGCGGGGCAAGCCATTAGCATCGGGGGAAATTTCCCAACTCCCCCAACTGCCATCGGGTAAATATCCCCAAGATTGCAAAACTGGATTAAATGTAACCCAGATACCGATCGCACAAAAAGGAATTAAAAATAAAACTGTACCTAAAAAGTCAATCAGCGATCGCTGTTTCAAACTGAAATTAGAGTATAAAAAATCAACCCGTACATTATCCCCGTGCTTGAGAATATAAGCAAATCCTGCTAAAAAAAGGATCGAAAATAAATACCACTGAAGCTCAATTAAGGCATTCGATGATAACTGCACCCCGATAAAACGTCCTAAATAACGAGCTATAACGTTATAAAAACCCACGCCGACAGTTAATAAAACCAACCAGTTAAGCAACCAGCCAAGCTTTTCTGTAAGATTATCGATCGCATTGGCAATCTTGAGTAGCGATCGCATTTGGGAATTTCTCATCATTAAATTTTTAAATAAGTAACTAATTTTACCCAAGAATTGGCGAGTTCAATTGTAGATATAGCATTTCCTCGATTGGCGATCGGTTATTATTATTGCTGCGATCGCACTTTGTATATTGCTAGATTTGAGTATCAATGCCTATTCCATCAGAAATTCAGTCTCTTGTCGATCGTTTAGATCGGGAGTTAAAGGAAATTGAGAGAGAAGCTACAGAAGGTTTAAATTTAGTTCGACCTATTTTGTCTAACTTTCCAGATAATTTCATACTGATTCAGTTTTTTGCTTCTCTTAATAACTTTCTTCTCTTTGTAGAAATCTCTAAACGACGAATAAATATTACTGTTAATCGTATTTCCAGTAATGATGTAACTAGCTCTGAAATTTTGGAAGCTGGTGAAGATTTAGGAACGGAGTTGGGTAAAATTTTAGAAGTTAAAATAAGTGTTAGAAGAATTATCGCTCACCTACAAGAATTACAATGAAACAACTACCAGATGAGAAAACTTTGCTAAAACTTCTGGAACTTGCGCGAGATGCAGAAAAGAAGGCTCAAGCTTTGTGCGATCTAACGACAGAAATTGATGAAAAATGGAGAGTTCGTTTGGATTCAAGGCGCAAGGTGATGAACCAAAAATCAGATCTGCGAGATTAATGGCAAAAATTTTGCTAGTCTATAGCGAGTTGGAATTGAGACATCAATAGTGAAACAATTACCAGATGAAAAAACTTGGTTAAAACTTCTAAAACTAGCTAAAGATTTTGAACACCAAACTATTTCTTTATACGAATTAGCTACAGAAATTGATGAAAAATGGCGATTTCGGTTCGAGTCAAAGCGCCAAGCTGCTATAGAGAAGTCTGATCGTTAATTTACTCTAATTAATAGTCAACTTCGCTATCCATTCATCGACAGATTGATCCTGGGGTAAATCACAAACTACACGATTATATTTTTCTCGTTGTAAATCGATGGCGATAGTATTGCCGTTAAAACGGGTAGACCAAAATTCTTGGCGATTTTTAAAATTTTGATAAGTTCCAGCAATAATTATCCCAGGAATTGCTGTACCAAGACTTTTCAGCCAAGGAGGTGAAATGCTTTTATCGTATTTAAATACTTGGATAATATTATTCTGGTCAAAAATCACTTTTCTTTTGAAAGACCAAAGCTTATCCCAACCAAATATCTGGATAGTTACTTGCTGATTATCTAAACTAATTCTATTCATATCACAGACAAAGTAGTTCACAAATTAATAAAAATCTTTTCAGAATCTGTCTTTTCTTCCCCAGAGAGTGCCAATATATCTGTCAACTGTTTTAAGTAAGTGTGAGGAATATGTTATGAAACGTCGATCTGTAGTTAAATCTGTCTCTTCTGGGGTAATTGCTGCTGGGGGAGTAGCAATTGTTGGCGGCTGTCAAAATCAACAAAACCCAGCCTCAACAGAAAAAGAAAAATCAGATATAGCTAATTTACCCGATCTTCAATGGCAAATGGCAACTAGTTGGCCTCCCTCTCTCGATACTATCTTTGGGGGAGCGCAGGTTTTGGCAGATCGTGTTGCAGCCTTAACTGGAGGTAAGTTTAAAATTAGCCCCCGTGCTGCGGGTGAAGTTGCGCCTCCTTTGGAAGTTTTGGATGTGGTGTCTCAGGGTGCAGTTCAATGCGGACATACAGCATCTTACTATTACATTGGCAAAAGTCCTGTTTTAGCTTTTGGTACAACTGTTCCGTTTGGTTTAACTGCTCAACAGCAAAATGCCTGGTTATATGAAGGAGGGGGTTTAGCCAAACTACAAGAGATTTATGCCAAAAAATTTAATTTAATCCAATTTCCTGCGGGTAATAGTGGAATGCAGATGGGAGGCTGGTTTAGGAAAGAGGTTTCTACCCTCAACGATCTTAAAGGTTTAAAGATGCGCATTCCTGGTTTGGGTGGACAGGTAATGGCTAAATTAGGTGTAACCGTGCAAACTCTCGGTGGTGGGGAAATTTTTCAAGCACTGCAAACTGGTGCAATTGATGCTAGTGAATGGGTTGGCCCTTATGATGATGAAAAATTAGGACTGAATAAAATAGCCAAGTTTTACTATTATCCAGGTTGGTGGGAACCAGGCTCGACTTTTGAGTTGCAAATTAACTTAAATGAATGGAATAAACTGCCGACTCAATATCAAGAAGCAATTAAAACTGCCGCTTATGAATCTAACGCGACAATGTTGGCTCGTTATGATGCTCGTAATAATCAAGCCTTGCAACGTCTCTTAAATATTGGTGTGCAACTACGTCCTTATAGTGAAGAAATTCTCCAAGCAGCAGAAAAAGCTTCTTTTGCTCTCTATGACGAATTTGCTGCCAAAGATCCTGATTTTAAAGCAGTGTATCAAGAGTGGCAACAATTCCGCGATCGCATTTCTGCTTGGCACAAACTCAATGAAAATAGTTTTACCAATTTTGTTTATTCACAAATAAAGAATTAATAAAATAAGTAGACAAGTTAAGACACTATAAGGAGTAATATCTAGATGATTTTAATAACTGGTGCAACTGGAAACAACGGTCTAGAAGTTCTCAAGCGACTGTCAGCAGGAAATATACAAGCCCGCGCCATGGTTCGCGATCGCGATCGCGCAAGTGCAATTAGCTCGCTGCCAAACATCGAAATTGTAGAAGGGGACTTCGATCGCCCAGAAACAATGCTGAGTGTCTTAGAAGGTGTAGAACGGGGGTTTTTGCTGACCAACTCATCAGAACGTGCTGAAGCACAACAACTCGCGTTTATTAAAACGGCCGAACAAAGTGGGGTTAAGCATATCGTCAAACTGTCGCAGTTTGCAGCCAATGCTAACTCACCTGTACGCTTTTTGCGCTACCATGCAGCAGTCGAAGCTGCAATTCAAGCCTCTAAGATGGCATACACCTTTCTGCGTCCTAACCTCTTTATGCAGGGGTTGTTAAACTTTCGCTCAACGATCGCGACCCAAAACGCTTTTTACGCAGCGATAGACAACACAAAAGTAAGCATAGTAGATATTCGTGACATTGCGGATGTAGCTGTAGCTGCCTTGACCGAAACTGGTCATGAGGGGAAGATTTATGACCTCACTGGGCCGCAAGCGTTGACGCATACCGAGATGGCAGAATGTTTATCCGTCGCTTTAGGTCGTCAGATTGCCTTTGTCAATATCTCACCCGAACAGATGCATGATATGTTGCTCGGCGTTGGTTTACCAGTATGGCAAGCAGAGGGACTAATAGAGGATTATGCTCATTATCAGCGCAATGAAGCAGCAGCGATCTCGTCGGGAGTGCAGGATGCGATCGGCAAAACACCGCGCAGTTTTGAAGATTTTGCCCGCGACTATGCAACAGTATTTAGTTGAAAGTTTTTTAAAGATTTGGCTGTGATGTCATTAGTTGAGGGTTAGCTTACTCTTTTAAAAAATCGCGTTATAAATAGCTTGTTAACTTAACTAATTTTCTGGTAATAGCCATTCCTTTGAACCTATGAAAACAAACAAGTCTCCTTTGCAAGTTTTTCAAAGTCGCAAAATGTTAGCCTTGCTCTTGTTGGGTTTTTCATCGGGGATGCCTCTATTTTTAACCAGTAGAACTTTACAAGCTTGGTTAACGGTAGAGGGGGTGGATTTAGCTTCGATCGGTTTACTGAGTTTAGTTGCACTGCCTTATTCGATCAAATTTCTCTGGGCGCCTTTTTTAGATCGTTACATTCCGCCGTTTTTTGGTCGTCGGCGAGGTTGGTTAGTGATTGCCCAGATCGGCTTAACAATTGCGATCGCTATAATGGCTTTTCAACAACCAAAACAAAGTCTCCAATTACTCGCTATCAATGCATTGATCATTGCTTTTTTGAGTGCTAGTCAAGATGTTGCTTTTGATGCTTATCGTACTGATATTTTAGAACCTTGGGAAACGGGTGCAGGTGCTGCGGTAGGAGTCTTAGGCTATCGTATTGCTTTATTAATTACAGGCGGATTGGCACTGGTTTTAGCCGATCGGATTTCTTGGCAAGGAGTCTATTTATGTCTGGCGGGATTAATGGCCTTAAATGTTATATTTTCTATCTGGTCACCAGAACCGATTTTACAAGATCAGCCCCCGACTAATTTAGTAGCAGCTATTGTTCAGCCCTTTCAAGACTTTTTTCAACGTTTGGGGGTAGTCAAAAGCTTTTTGATTCTAATTTTTATTATTCTTTATCGACTAGGAGATGCCTTAGTAAATAATATGGTGACTCCGTTTTTACTTCAAATTGGTTTTACTCAAACAGATATAGGTGCAATACAAGGAGGAATGGGATTAATCGCCACGATTGTGGGTACATTATTCGGCGGATTAATTCTCAGTCGTGTCGGGATTAATCGTTCTTTGTGGATCTTTGGTTTCTTGCAAGCTTTTAGTAATTTTGTGTATTTTATCTTGGCACAGTTAGGACACAATTATCAGTTTATGGTTGTGGCAATTAATGTCGAGAACTTATGTTCAGGATTAGCAACAGCAGGTTTTGTCGCATTTATGATGAGTTTGTGCAATCAACGCTTTTCCGCCACACAATTTGCTCTTTTATCCAGTTTGATGGCTTTTAGTCGGGATATTTTGATTGCCCCTGCTGGATTTTTAGCCAAAGAAATAGGCTGGCCAGGATTTTTCTTGTTTACTTTGTTTGCAGCCCTACCTGGTTTGCTTTTACTACCTTGGTTTGCTCCTTGGAAGCGAGAATCTGTTTAGATAGATAATTCAGTAAGCGATCGCAAGTCTCCATAACCTTCATTGGGACTGGAATAAAATGCGATCTCACTAATGGCGAATGATTGAGGTAATTGATTTTTCTGAAAAATAATGAATCGTTTGTTACAAAAACCAATAAAACTTCATTTTATCTCAGTGCCATTGCACAAAAATTGCACAAAGACTTTGGTTGAATGAACAGTATCCAAATGTCACTGAATCTCCTAACTTTTAAAAGCTTGCTCGCTATTTAGGTAGGGCAAAGTATTATAACCTGGATTTAACTATTTAGGTATTTAGATCGAGATAAATGCAGTTTTTGAGCGCAAGTTAGGGATCAGTTTTCCCAATCATCCATTTGGTGCAAATCTTAAGATTCAGGAGAAATATTGATGTTTGACGCATTTACCAGAGTAATTTCCCAAGCCGATGCTAGAGGCGATTATCTCAATCAAGGTCAGTTCGAGGCACTAAAAAATATGGTGGCTGAGAGCAACAAACGCATGGATGTAGTGAACCGCATCACTGGTAATTCTTCCGCTATTGTCGCCAATGCTGCTCGTGTTTTGTTTGCCGAACAACCTCAGTTAATTGCCCCTGGTGGTAACGCTTATACCAACCGTCGCATGGCTGCTTGTTTAAGAGACATGGAAATTATCTTGCGCTATGTCACCTATGCCACTTTTTCTGGTGATGGCAGTGTTTTAGAAGACCGTTGCTTAAATGGTTTAAGAGAAACTTATGTCGCTTTGGGAGTTCCCGGTGGTTCTGTAGCAGAAGCTGTGAGCAAAATGAAAGCTGCGGCGATCGCGATCGCTAACGACAAAAATGGCGTAACTCAAGGAGATTGTAGTTCTTTGATGTCTGAAGTATCTAGCTATTTTGATCGCGCAGCAGCGTCTGTCGGCTAATTAACTTCAACGCAAATCCATTTTTTAGACACATAGTAAAAATTTAAAACAAGAGGTATTTTACGCATGAAAACTCCTATCACTGAAGCAGTATCGGCTGCTGATTCCCAAGGTCGCTTTTTAAGCAGTAGCGAAATTCAAACTGCCTTTGGTCGTTTTCGCCAAGCTAGTGCCAGTTTGGAAGCTGCTCAAGGATTAACTAATAAAGCAGACAGCTTGGTTAAAGGCGCAGCAGAAGCTGTTTACAGCAAATTTCCTTACACAACCCAAATGCAAGGGCCAAATTATGCTTCTACTCCTGAAGGTAAAGCTAAGTGCGCTCGTGACATTGGTTATTATCTACGCATGATTACCTATTGTTTAGTCGCTGGTGGTACTGGCCCTATGGATGATTATTTAATTGCTGGAGTTGCTGAAATCAACGCCACGTTTGAATTATCTCCTAGCTGGTATGTCGAAGCCCTCAAATATATTAGATCTAATCATGGGTTAAGTGGTGATCCTGCGGTAGAAGCCAATTCTTATATTGAGTACGCAATTAACGCTCTTAGCTAGAGTTTTCTAGTAGCTTGGAATCGCAGATGACTATTGAAGCTCTTCTTGTTTGTTTAATGGTCAACTGCAATTCTAAGCAATTTTTTTAGCCACATAATAAGAAAATTTAGGAGTTAATCAATGGCAATTACAGCAGCATCTCGCTTGGGAATTTCTGCCTTTGACGAGACAAATCGCGTCGAACTGCGCCCTAACTGGACTAAGTCAGAAGCTAAAGTAGCGATCGCCGCCGTGTATCGACATGTGTTAGGCAACGACCATTTGATGAAATCAGAACGTCTGACTAGTGCCGAATCTCTGTTGGGAGATGGTTCGATCTCAGTTCGTGAATTTGTCAGAACGGTAGCAAAATCAGAACTTTATAAGACAAAATTCTTTTATAACAACTATCATCCCCGTACCATCGAGTTGAACTTTAAACATTTACTTGGTCGTGCGCCTTACGATGAAACAGAAATTGTTGAGCATCTAGATTTATACCAAAATCAAGGTTTTGAAGCAGATATTGATTCTTATATCGATTCTGAAGAATATACGCAAAGCTTTGGCGAGCATATTGTTCCTTTTTATCGAGGTTTTTCCACCCAAGCGGGGCAAAAAACTGTCGGTTTTACCCGTATGTTCCAGCTTTATCAAGGTTATGCCAATAGCGATCGCGCCCAAGGCAACACTGGTAGCCCTCGTTTAACCTACGATTTAGCCCGTAATATGGCAACTCCCGTTCAAAGTCCTGGGGGTAATGGCTCTTTGTCTGGAACAACTACCACTGAAAGAGGTGACTTATATCGATTGCGAGTAACTAAAGGCACAATCGGCACGCCTCAAGTACGTCGTAGTATGCAAGAGTATATCGTTCCTTACGAAAGACTTTCAGCAACCATGCAAAAGCTGAATAAGCAGGGTAGTCGTATTCTTAGCCTTACCAACGCTTAATTTAAGCTTAATTTAAGATAATTATTAGGAGAATAGTAAGTGGCAATTACAACAGCAGCCTCTCGTTTAGGGGTTTCTGCTTTTAGCGATCGCGCACCTTTAGAGTTACGTCCTAACTATACTCAAGACGATGCTCAGGCGGTAATTAAGGCTGTTTATCGGCAAGTTTTGGGTAACGATTATATTATGCAGTCTGAGCGTTTAACCGCTACAGAATCTTTACTGTGTAATGGTTCATTGACGGTACGGGAATTTGTCCGAGCAGTAGCTAAATCAGAGTTATATAAGACTAAGTTCTTTTATGACAATTTTCAAACTAGGGTGATTGAGTTAAATCTCAAGCATTTATTAGGTCGAGCAGCCTATGACGAGTCTGAAGTGATTTATCACCTCGATCTTTATCAAAATAAGGGTTATGAGGCAGATATCGACGACTATATCGACTCCGCTGAATATGAAGCCAGCTTTGGTGACAATATAGTTCCCTATTACATCGGTTTTGCGACTCAACCATCGCAGAAAATAGTTGGTTTTACCCGTATGTTCCAACTATACCGAGGTTATGCTAATAGCGATCGCGCTCAGGTAGCAGGCACAGCATCTCGCTTGGCCAAAGATCTGGCTCTTAATAGTGTTTCTGCGGTGGTAGCACCTTCAGGGGGAGGAGTCGGCTGGGCTTATCAAGAATCTAGTCAAGGAAATGCTCCCAATAAAGCATTTAGAACTGCCAATCAAGATAATCGTATTTATCGCGTTGAAATATCGGCAATGAATTTACCCAGATACCCTAAAGTGCGTCGGGTTAGTCGAGCTATTTTAGTGCCTTACGATAAACTTACCCCCACGTTGAAAAAGATCAACAAAATGGGTGGAAAGGTTGCCAGCGTTACCTTAGCTTAAAGGAGAGCTTAAGACAATGTTAGGAAAATCAGTAATTAGCGGTCGTTCGAGTTCATCATCAAACAATCGTATTTTTGTGTATGAAGTTACGGGACTAAAGCAAAGCCAAGATAATGATAGCAATAGCTATTCATTTCGTAACAGTGGCAGTACTTTTGTTTCTGTTCCCTATAATCGCATGAATGAAGAAATGCAGCGGATTGGCAAAATGGGGGGAACTATTGTCAGTATTCAATCTCTCGAAGCTTTGAAGCAACAGGAGCATAAGGATAATTCTGAAGCACCTGAAGAAACTAAAGCTGCCAGACACAAGAAAAAACAAGCTGCTAAAGATCATCAAAATTGATTTTAACAAAAGCTTTAAGCTCTAAGCTCTAAGCTCTAAGCTTTAAGCCTAGTTTAATTCCTCCACGAATTAAGTTGTAGGGGCTTAATTAATCAAGCTCCTACGATTGATGGTTTTAAATTAACTTTGAATTTTGTTTAAATTTTGCTTAAATTTTAAAATATAACAAGAGCCAATGGTTACTCAATTTAAGTTTTCTCTGAGAGAACGTCAGCACTATTTAATTCAGCAGTTGGCAAACTGGATCGAATCTAAGTGGAAGCATGACTTAAATCTCTCTCCCTATAACATTCCTGAAGATTTGGGTTATGTCGAGGGCAATCTGGCAGAAGAGAAATTAATTATCGAAAATCGTTGCTATCAAACCACTCAATTTCGCAAGCTACATTTAGAGTTAGCTCAAGTAGGCGATCGCCTTGATATTTTACATTGTGTCATGTTTCCCCGTCTCAATTACGATCTACCTATATTTGGGGTGGATTTAGTCGGCACTCAAGCGGGAATTGGCGCAGCAATTGTGGATTTGTCCCCCGTAAATAGCCAAGGAGTTCTTTCTTCTGATTATATTAGGGCTTTGGCAAATTTACCTGCCATCGATTTTTCCCAGCCTCGCGCATTACCCGCATGGGGTAATATTTTCTCTGGGTTCTGTTTGTTTGTACATCCCCATAATGCTGAAGAAGAAGGACTTTTTCTGGAGAGGGTGCAACAATATTTAGCCGTACATTGTAAAATTGCTCTGGCGACATCTGCTCTTACTGACAAACTAGAACAGGCTCAAGTTTTATCAAGACAACGCCACTACTGTAATCAACAGCAACAAAACGATAAAACCCGCAGGGTATTAGAAAAATCTTTGGGTGAAACTTGGACAGATCGCTACATGAGCCAGATGCTCTTTGATTGCCCTTGAGTTAGCAGATTTTTTGGTGAAGTTTATAGTTAATTTTAATTTCACATTGCTTAAACAAACTTAAGTTCAAGTTAAGCTCAGTTAATAAAAATAATTACAAATTTAATTATGGCGGGAGTAAAAAAATCTCCAACCAAAAAGTCATTCTTAGAAGCAGTATATAAACATTCCTTAGAGGCGATCGCCATTTTAGATCATCAAGATCGGATCGTGGCAATAAATCCTGCTGGTTGTAGGCTCTTCGGCGTTAGTAAAAAGAAGTTGATCGATCGATCGATTAGCCAATTTTTGGTATCTGCTATTAATTGGGCGCAGGTTGCAGAGCGAGGCGAAATTCAGCTTAAGCAAGCAAAAAAGCAGGTTAAGACTGTTGAATATAGTCGAGTTCTAGATTTATTACCTGATTACAATCTACTGGTTTTGAGAGACGTTTCTGATTCTCAATTACAGGCAACAGCCGAACTAGATCTTTATTATCAACGAGTAGAATTATTTGCGGAAGTTACCCTGAAAATTCGTCAATCCCTTCAGTTACCAGAAATTCTTCAAACTACTGTGACTGAAGTGCAAAGAATTTTAGCGGCAGATCGTGTCTTAATTTATCAGGTTTTTGCCAACGGTACGGGAATGCCGATTAAAGAAGCAGTATTGCCAGACTTTAAGCCAATTTTAGGGGTAGAGTTTCCTGAAGAAGTATTTCCCGCAGATTATCGGCAGCTTTATACCAAAGGAAGAGTTAGAGCGATCGCTAATGTTCATGCGATCGACGCGGGATTAGCAGAATGCCTGATTGAGTTTATGGATGAATGGCAGATTAGAAGTAAGCTGGTGGTACCGATTCTGCAAAATTTTAAGTCTCCAACCGCAGGCGAACATCTATGGGGTTTGTTAATTGCCCATCAATGTCAAGCAACTAGAGAATGGACAGAATTTGAACAAGAATTAATGCAGCAATTAGCCGATCAGATTGGCATTGCCTTATCCCAAGCAGAGTTACTGGAAAACTTAGAGGACTTGGTTGCCGAACGTACTGCTAAATTAAGGCAAGAAATCAATGTTCGTACCAAAGCAGAAACAGCGCTGCGTCATAGTGAAGAACAGCTACGTTTAATTGCCAATGGTTTACCTGTTCTCATTGCCTATGTAGATAATCAACAGCATTATCGCTTTAACAATCAGGCTTATCAAACTTGGTTAGGGCTATCTCCCCAAGAGATTTGTCATCAGCATCTTGCCCAAGTTCATGGAGAAGACGATTATCAACAAGTTAGCCAACATGTTGCCAGCGTACTTAAGGGAGAAACAGTAACTTATGAACGCGATCTAGTTTTACAAGATGGATGTCTGCACTCTTTAAGTGTTACTTATATTCCTCACCTGCAAGAACAAAATACAGTTCAAGGATTTTTTGCTCTGACTAGCGATATTAGCGATCGCAAAGCGATTGAACGGATGAAAGACGAATTTCTTTCCGTTGTCAGCCACGAACTGCGTACGCCGTTAACCTCGATTCATAGTTCCCTCAAAATTTTGTCAACTGGTAAGCTGGGTAGCCTGTCAACTCAGGGCGAGCGAATGCTTAAAATTGCCGACGAGCAGACTGAGAGATTAGTTCACCTAGTCAATAATGTTCTGGATCTCCAGCGAATTCAGTCGGGCAAAATCAATATGAACAAGCAAGCCTGTCCAGCCAGAGAATTGATAGAAGAAGCAGTCCAAGCGATGAAAACTTTGGCTCAGTCACAAGGAATTCAGCTATCCTGCCAACCCAGTAATCTAGTTGTTTGGGCAGATCGAGACTATATAGTACAAACTTTGACCAATTTGGTCAGTAATGCGATTAAATTTTCTCCCGCTCAAAGTACCGTAGTGCTATCAGCAGCAAAAAACCCTCAGCCAAATCTTGATCGCCAACCTCAATCAATCTCCTACATTACTTTTGCCGTTCAGGATCGAGGACAGGGTATTCCCCAAGATCGCCTAGAAACAATCTTCGAGAGGTTTCAACAGGTAGATTCTTCTGATTCTCGCAAAAAAGGAGGCACTGGTCTAGGTTTGGCTATCTGTCGTCAGATAGTGGAAGGACATGGTGGGCAAATTTGGGCTGAAAGTTGTTTAGAAAACGGCAGTACTTTTTATTTCACCTTACCAGAACTAATTCAATTGGAGAGCGATCGCCATGACTAAAAAAAACATCTTACTGATCGACGATGAAGAAACTATTCAAGAAGTAGTCCAGGTGGGAATCGGCATCGAAGCTGGTTGGCAAGTAGAGATCGCTTCTTCTGGTTTAGAAGGAATTAATTTAGCGCAAAACCAACAGCCTGACGCTATTCTCTTAGATGTCATGATGCCAGGTATGGATGGTATCGATACTTTATCTCAATTAAAAACTAATCACCAAACCAGTGATATTCCCGTAATTTTTTTAACCGCCAAAGCCCAAGCTGCTGAAAAAAACCAGTTTAAAAGTTTAGGAGTCGTCGATGTAATTACTAAACCTTTTAATTCTATGACCCTTGCCAGTCAAATAGCCAAAATACTGGGATGGCAGCTGTAATTTTATTATTAATTTTCTGATTAAAATTGACCAGATATATATGCGAATTTTATTAGTTGAAGATGATCAAATTTTGGTCGAGCTATTAAGCACAACTTTAGCCCAACAAAGCTATGCGATCGATGTGGCAACAGATGGTGAACAGGGATGGATTTACGGTTCTACCTATACCTATGATTTAATCATTCTCGACTGGTCTTTGCCCAAATTAGATGGAATTGAGTTGTGTCAGCGTTTTCGCGCTCACGATTATGATACGCCAATCATCTTATTGACATCTCGTACTGGTAGTCAAAATAAAATTCGTGGTCTTGATGCTGGTGCAGATGATTATATTTGCAAGCCGTTTGATGTCGAAGAATTAACTGCTCATATTCGCGCTTTACTACGTCGATTGACCTGTGATTTCTTGCCTGTATTACGGTGGGGAAATCTAGAGCTAAATCCCTGTACTAGCAAAGTTACCTATCAGGGACAATCATTATTGCTCACAGCTAAAGAATATCGATTGCTAGAGTTGTTTCTACGTCATAGTCAAGAAGTTTTTTCAGTGGAAAAGATCATCGATCATTTATGGTCTTCTACTGAATATCCTGCTCAGGCAACGGTAAGATCTCACTTGCGACACTTACGTCAAAAATTAAAACATGCCTGTTTCCCTGATGATTTAATTACCACTGTCAGAGGACAAGGTTATTGCCTCAAACCTATTGCTCAAGATCGAGACGTTAGTAATTTACCAACTCAGACTAGCCCAGAAATTAACCCAGACCAAGAATTAACCAAACAATCGCTACATTTAAGTGCTTTAACCTCTATCTGGGAAAAACATCAGTCTAGAAGAGAACAACAACTAACAACTTTAGGTCAAACTATTAACTCGTTAAGTGCTGGCAATTTAGAAATTAGCGATCGCCTTTCTGGCATTATTGTGGCTCATAGTTTGGCGGGGAACTTAGGACAGTTTGGCTTAGATCGAGCTGCTGAATTAGCTAAAGAAATAGAACAACTATTGCAAAATGATTTTAATCACGACTCAAATAAATTACTGGTGTTATCTGATAAATTTGCATCTCTACGAGCAGAATTAACTACTAAACAAGATATAGTTCGGCAAATATCCGATAAATTAGCCGAAAATTCGCCTTTATTATTAATAATTACGAGTAATAGCGATTTTGCTGCACAATTAATCCCTGAAGCAAAAAATCAAGGAATTCGCACAAAAGTAATCGCTACTCCTGAATTAGTGCAAAATTGGCTCGATGAAAAACAAGCAAAAGGTGAGCAACTTCCACAGGCTGTGCTACTAGAAATATCTTTTACTGAAAATGTGCAAGAGTATTTAGCCTTAATTGCCGAATTTAAGCTACTAACACCATCCATACCAGTTATTGTCATTGGCGATCGCGATCATTTTGGCGATCGCTTGCTCGTAGCACGACATGGAGGCAAATTTTATCTTACCCAGCCAGTTAATCCTAGCCAAATTATGGCCGTTTATCATAAAGCAGTACAACACTTGTCTTTGGGGAAAAAGGTGATGATTGTTGATGACGACGTAGAACTCTTACAGACATTACCAACTTTACTCAAGCCTTGGGGATTTAAACTGACTACCCTAGACGATCCGCGACAATTTTGGGATGTACTGCAAGCTGTTGCTCCCGATCTATTAGTGTTAGACATAGAAATGCCCCACTTGAGCGGTATTGAAATATGCAAAGTTCTACGAACTTATCCCTACTGGTGTAAATTACCAGTTTTATTTCTGAGCATTCATCAAGACGCTGCTATCTCCACTGAGGTATTTGCTAACGGTGCCAATGATTTGGTCAATAAACCAGTTCTTGCTCAACAACTGGCTCACCGAATTCTTAATTGCCTCAATCTTAAGAAATAAACTAGCTATAAGCCATAAGCTGTAAGCTATAAGCCAATCAAAGTCTTATATAGCTGGTAAAAACAATAGGACAGCTTTGAAATACTACTTCCTATTTCCTACTTCCTATTTCCTATTTCCTATTTCCTATTTTCCCCTCGATCTATCTGCCAAGATGACGCGAAGCCATAGTCATCATATCGCTGATATCAACATCGCCATCGCCATCAGAATCGAGAAAGCTATTTACCACAGGATTACCTCCCTGGACATTACTTTTATTGTTTCCTGTCTTTAAGAGATTTAGCACCAAAGGCACGAGAATGGGCAGCATTGACTGAATTGTCTGAGAATTTAAACCAGTACGCTGGCTAATTTGTGCAATCATGTTTTGTAGCTGAGAACTACCAAATAAAGCCGATAAAACTTGAGGACTAGCCTGAGTACCGCCAAACTGATTTAACATCTGATTAACCTGTGCCGTACCACCCTGATTACGTTGCTGTTGCAGTGCCGACTTAGTATAGCCCCCCACAATTGACATTGCCGACTCTACCGCACTAGGGTTAGTTTGATAATTTCCGCTTAACTGCTGCACCGTATCGAGGATTGAACCAAGTTGGTTATTGCTTGCTTCTTGCTGGGGGTTATCGATCGCGCTGAGGATTTGATTAAAGATACTCATATTAATCGTGGTTACAGTAATTTTGGTTTGAGAAACTAATTAATTATGACAATTTACGGTATTAATGGGCGAATTTTGGGGTGAAGCCAAGTTGTCCATATTCTGTGCCGTCAGCATTACCTGACCGCTAGGAAGACGATACCAGCCACGGGCAGGAGGGGGTAAAATAGCTTGTTTAACTGGTTTGATTGGTGTTTTACTCGCAGCAACAGGCGCAAACTCAATCAGCGATCGCGCATTTAATAGCTCTTGAGGTCGATTTGGTAATCCACCGCGACCAGTAATTGTGAGCTGACTATTATTTCTTGATTCTGAGGGGCAAGCCACCGCGACTTCTTCTTGAGGTTGGGTTGGTTGTTGAGGTATCTCTAAGGAACTTAGGCTAGTAGTCGGTTCTAAAGTTTCGATGTCTACCAACCCGTCTAAACCTAATTCAGAACTAGCAGTTACCTGACAGGTTTGACAGATAAACAATCCTTGGGTATTAACTTGAATATTGCCTCCCATACCCATAAAGGCATTAGCGGTGACGCGACTACCTTCTAAAGCCAGTAGATTGTTACTGTTGAATGTAATATTCCCCCCATTACCCGTTCCCCTGGATGTAGCAGTGGTAAAACTTCCTCCTCGCCAAATAAGATTGTCAGCATTTAAAATAATATTGCCACCTCGACCAGATTGAGTGTCTGCCGAAATTACCCCTTGGTTATCAAGCATAATTGAATCGGCATTAACCTCCAGACTACCCGCATTACCACTACCTGTAGAGCCAATCGAAATGGCCGCGCGATCGTCAATCTTGAGCTGGGGGGTATTGATGGTTAAATTACCACCGTTGCCTGTAATTGTGGTTAAAGGTTGCGCCCCGACTGAAATATTACTGATTAAAGTTTCTGAGCGATTTGGTACCAGATCGGTATTTTCTGCCCGTCCCGCAACGGTTACTGATTCACTAGCATCGATCGCGACACTGCCACCATTTCCTAGACCAAGAGTAGAAGCTGTGATCTGTCCTCCTTGCAAAATTTCTAATCGACTAGTATCAATTGCAATATCACCACCTGCACCGCTAAAAAAAGTATTGTTAGAAATAAATGAACTATTGACTACTAATGATTCTGAGGCGTTAAGCAAAATAGAGCCTGCCGATCCACTTCCTGCCGTGGCAGTAGCAATCAAACCTCCTTGTTTCAGTTCTAGATTGGCGGTTTGAATCTCAATTGTTCCTGCATCACCACTATTTGCAGCAGCGGCTAAGATACCTTCATTAATTTGGTCGATGCTCAGATTAGCAAAAAATTCTGGACTAAATAAATTGGAATCGAATAGAGTTGATTGGAGTTGTTCATAGCTAGTTCCCGTAATTTGTACCGAATCTTGAGCGTTAATTTCAATATTGCCTCCTGTTCCCTGACCTAATACCGAAGCGTTGATTAATCCACGGTTTAATTGCAGCACCTTGGTATCGATCTGAATATTTCCCCCTGCTCCATCTTGCGTGGTGGCAGATAAAGCCCCGCCCTTAGCCAACAAAACTGAATCAGTAACTAGATTAATACTGCCCGCATCCCCCAGGTTATCACTCTGTACGTCAATAACTGCGCCATCTCGGACGGTTAAATTAGGAGTGGTGATGCTTATATTGCCTGAAGCACCAGTAACTTCTAGCTCAGGTATAATACTGCCAGAGGAGGCAAATAAACCCCCAAGAGTTATCCCTGTTTCGGTTGTAATTCCAATTAGCTCAACCGATTCAGCAGCATTAATCGTTAACTGTCCCCCCTCCCCTGCATTGAAAGTTGATGAAGCAAAGTTGGCTCCATCGCGGACTAAGAGTCTACCAGTATCAATGGTTAAATTGCCGCCGTCAGAGTCACTAAAAGTGGTAGTGCCAATCCCCGCAACCGCACTCACAGATAGTTGTGGATTATCGGTATTAAAGACAACTCCTGATACGTCAATGCTTTCTCTGGCTTCAATCTGAATATCTCCCCCCAAACCACCAAAGGGAATTACTGTGCCATCTGGTAGGATTGCCCCTGAATTACTAGCAATGACGGCATCTTTTAAAGTTATGGTGTTAGCACTCACATTAAGATCGCCCCCCTCCCCTGAACCTAAAGTGGTATTGGTAAACAATCCCGTGCCGATAATACTCTCAGGAGGGCTATTGCTTAAATCAATAGAATCAGCAACTACATTTATACTTCCTCCTGAAACATCACCAAAAGTAAGATTGATTACCGTTGCCCCATCACTGACTTTTAAGCGATCGCTAGTTAGATTAATATTGCCCAAAGAAGCCGTCGCTAAACTGTCTACCCCCCCACCGTTCTGGATTGCCGATGCCTTTAGGTTAATCTCATTGGCAGTTACATTAATATTCCCTCCATTTCCAGCGATATAGACAGGAGTAAAAATAATTGCCCCGTCGGTTAAATTTAAAGCATCAGTTTCAATCGCGATGTTCGCTGCTGTACCAGTAGTAGAAGTCCCCGCAAAAATCCCTGTAATCCGACTGTCTGGTCGTAAATTTCCCTCAAGAGCATCAATGCGATATCTTTGTTGAAATTCTAAAAATCCAGCGCCATTGATATTGATTTGTGTAGCAGCAATCTTAATATCGCCAGCACTTCCAGCACCAAAGATACTACTATCGATAAACGATCGCGGATTAATATCTAATTTGCCTGTGGTAATGTCAATTGCGCCACCTTGACCAGTTGCCCCTGCTCTAACATTATTCGAGATCTGTGAGCTATTTTCACCCACCGCTGCTTTTCCCGATAGAGCTAGAGATTCTGAGGCATTAACTACAATATTTCCCCCTGGGGCATCTGCTAGGGTTTGAGCAGTAATTTGCGATCGCTCTAGAATAATATTACTTCCCTGCACTTGAATTCCTCCCGTGGAGTTAGCAGCTATATTAGGGTTAAGTAGAGCAGATCTCCCCAATAGCTGAAGTTCCCCAAACTGCGTTACTTCTTCATATCCTAACTGCCATCCCGCAGCAATTTCACTAATACTAACCTGTCCTGCACCGACGCTACCCAGGTCAATTCTGCCAGATTCGGCTGTGACCACTCCACCATCAAAAGTAATGCCGTTACCTACTAAAGCGAAAGTATTGCCTGGTGATATTTCTAACCCCGTATTGAGATCTGCTCCTGATACTTCAATTGCTGCCGAATTTTGTCCCAACTGTAAACCCACGGGGGCGCTAATAGTCAATAAAGGTTGGCTATTGGGATCTGTATTCAACACAGTACCATCTTCAAACACTACGCTGTTGGCGGTACTACCCAAAAATGATCCGCCGATATCTAACCTGGCGTTACTGCCCAAAGTAATACCGTTGGGGTTGATCAAGATCAGATTAGCATCGCCATTTGCTCGAATTAAACCGTCGATATTCGAGCCGCTACTGCCTGTAACGCGACCAATAATATTAACGATCTCAGCACCATTATTAAAATAAGCTGTGTTGCCAGTTTCAACAGAAAACTCTTGAAAACTATGAAATAAATTACTATCTGAGGAAGTCCCTCCAGTAATCTCCGTCACGTTATTGTCAGTATTAGTTTCAGTGCCAAGACTACTATCAGGAGTAACTTGAGCTGCAAGGGGATAACTCACCAAACACCAGCCCATTAAGCTGCCAAGAAATCCGCAACCATTAAATCTGCTGTGGTCGTTGCTCACCCAAGCTATTGCAGCTTGAGTATCCTTGCGCCAAAATTTTGCCATTTTTTCACTCTAAAGGACTCAACAATCGCTTTTTTGACCGAATTACCATATTTTGTCATGATACAGAGCTAAAATAGCGCCAGATTAAAGAAAATTAGTTTATCTCTTTTCTCGCTGGAAAACCTGTAGCTTTTTCCTTAATTTGAACTACAGTTGTACCGATGAGCGCTAGCAATTACTAAATGAAAATATTTATTAGTACAGGAGAAGTTTCTGGAGACTTACAGGGTTCGATGCTGATTAAATCCTTGTATCAAGCTGCTGCTAAACGTCAGATTGACTTAGAAATTGCAGGACTAGGTGGCGATCGCATGAAAGAAGCGGGAGCGAAGATCTTAGCTAATACAGCAGCCATTGGTTCAATGGGATTTATTGAAGCTATCCCTTTTATCTTACCGACGATTAAGATTCAAAAATTGACCAAAAACTATATCCAGCAAAACTCTCCTGATGTCTTGGTCTTAATTGACTATCCAGCATCTAATTTAGCTTTGGCTAGCTACGTTAAACAGCATTTACCTCATATCCCCGTGGTCTATTATATTGCACCTCAAGATTGGGCAGTCCCGATGTTAAATAACGCTGCTAAAATTGCCCAGGTGGTAGATAAACTGTTGGCAATCTTTCCTGCCGAATATGAATACTTTAAACAAAAAAAAATTGATGCTGTCCTAGTAGGTCATCCCCTGCTAGATCGGCTGGAACATGCACCAGATAAAAAACAGGCTCGTTTAAATCTGGGATTAGAATTGTCAGATACGATTGTGACTCTACTACCCGCTTCGCGCCAGCAAGAAATCAAGTATTTACTTCCCGTGATGTGTGCAGCAGCACAACAAATATTGCAGCAGATGCCAGAAGTTAAATTTTTACTTCCTGTATCCTTAGCTAACTATCGCTCAGCTATTACCGCAGCCGTGGCAGAATACAACCTACCTGTACAAATTCTCGATGGCAAAACCCTAGATGCGATCGCTGCTGCCGATCTGGCGATCGCCAAATCAGGTACGGTTAACTTAGAAATCGCCCTGTTAAATATTCCCCAGGTGGTAATCTATCGCATTCATCCCCTGACCGCCTGGATCGGTCGCCAAATGGGCTTTAAAGTGCCTTTGATGTCCCCAGCAAACTTAGTTGTCAACCGCATGATCGTCCCCGAATTACAGCAAGAAGAGGTCACCGCCGAAAATATTACTCGCGAAGCCATTAAACTTTTACCCAACTCAGATACTCAACCAGAAATTACCGCAGGCTATCAAAAAATGCGATCGCTTTTGGGAACAGTGGGAGTATGCGATCGGGTTGCAGCAGAAATTTTCAAGTTAGTTGATTAAAACTATCATCAGATTTTTATTGATAAAGTGAGAGAAAATAAATATATCCTTTAGCATCATTGATGGAAATTATTGGTTTATTAATTGAAAGTTTTGAATCCACAAATGTACCTGAACTAAATGTTTACAATTTTAGAAAATACTTATGAATTCTCAGTTATCAGTTAATAGAGAAGTTGTTCCTTTGAAAATTCGTTTGCATCAATCGATGAAGATGACAGACGAACAGTTTTTTGATTTTTGTCAACTTAATCAAGATGTCAATATTGAACGCAATTCCCACGGAGAATTAATTTTCATGTCCCCTACTGGTGCAGAAGGAGAGGAAAGAAATTTTAATTTAGTTGGTCAATTATGGTTGTGGACTAAGCAGAATGCTACTGGGGTTGGGTTTGGTTCTAGTGGTGGTTTTACTTTACCTAATGGTGCGGTACGTTCTCCCGATGCTGCATGGATTGATAAAAAACGTTGGCAACAAATTGACAATAATTTACGGAAAAAATTCGCGCCTATTTGTCCAGACTTTGTAGTGGAGTTGCGTTCGGAAACCGATAGTTTACAAATTTTGCAGGATAAGATGCAAGAATATATTGATAATGGTGCTTCATTAGGCTGGTTAATCGATCCCATAAAGCAAAAGGTTTATATTTATCGTCCTAATACTAATGTAGAAGAGTTAGACCATCCTGTTAGTTTAGATGGAGAAAATGTTTTATCTGGCTTTGTTTTGAATCTTCAAGATATAGGTTTTTAGGATTTTAGATTATGGATACAAAACAACAATTAATAGAAAAGAGGAGGAGTTAGATTAATTAATATTGATTATGCACGAGTTTCGATTGAGCGATATTTGTTTGAAAATTGTCAGTTTATTAAACCGTCAGCGATTTCAATCGCTGCCTAATACCCAAAGTCATCTCAAGATGACTAAAATCAAACTGCGATCGCACCCAAATTTTATCATCTTACTTTAATTCCCCACCCTGAACCCCTAATCCGTTTCAACGGATTTTATCTATTAGACAGAGAATTCATTCTCTGGCGGTCTGGCGGTGTGGGTATGTGCCTACCTAATCGAACAAATCAAACGGGAAACCTAATTCCCCCGCTATAATTATGACGCTACGTAATTAATGAAAGATACGTGCAGGTTTTAATTAATAGATATTTGTTGTTAAAGGGCGAGGATAAATTAAATTGATTGATATTAATAAATTACCTACAGGATGGTCAATTAAGTCTTTAAGTGAACTTTGTATATTAAATCCCAAACACAATAACAATTTATTAGATGAATTAGAAGTCTCTTTTGTACCAATGGCGGAAGTTGATGAAAAAACTGGCACTATTTCACCAGATGTTGAATGTAGAAAATTAGGAGAAATTAGAAAAGGATATACACACTTTGCTAACGGAGATGTCATTTTTGCCAAGATAACTCCTTGTATGGAAAATGGGAAATCTGCTATTGCTGAAAATCTTTGTAATGGTCTAGCTTGTGGTTCTACAGAATTTTATACTTTGCGTAGTTATGGTGCAATTTCACCTCAATATTTACATCCTTTTCTACGCCAGAATAGCTATATACAAAATGCTTCGATGAACATGACAGGTGTAGTAGGTCATCGACGTGTTACCAAAGATTTCATTTTATCAACAAGTATTCCTTTACCACCCCTCAACGAACAAAAACGCATAGTCACCAAAATAGAAGCCCTACAAACAAGAAGCACCGCAGTAAAAGAGGAACTCAAAGCAATTAAACCTCTACTAAATCAATTTCGTCAATCTGTTCTGGCTGCTGCTTTTCGTGGTGATTTAACTAAAGACTGGCGAGAACAAAACCCCGATGTAGAACCTGCTTCAAAGATTGTAGAATCTAATTCTGATTTAGTATCAAGCAATCTACCTATTAGTTGGTATCAAGCTTTAATTGGTGATGTTGTTGAAAATCTAAAATATGGAACATCCAAAAAGTGTAGTTATAAAATAGATGGTATTCCTGTATTACGCATTCCTAATGTTGTTGATGGAACTATTGACCATTCAGATTTGAAATATGCAGAACTGTCAGACAAAGAATTAGATAAATTAAGACTCACCCCAGGAGATGTTTTAATGATTAGGTCGAACGGGAGTGTGTCATTAGTTGGTAGAACAGCCATCATTGATGAAGCAGAACGAGGTTTCGCTTATGCTGGATATTTAATTAGATTAAGACCAAACAGAACCTTAGTTTATCCAAAATATCTAAATCTATGGTTTTCTAGTTATGAGATTAGATTACAAATAGAGATTCCTTTACGCTCAACAAGTGGAGTTAATAATATTAATAGCGACGAGACAAAAAAATTACATATTCCTCTTGCACCACTTGAAGAACAAAAAGAAATAGTCCGCCGTATCGAATCTCTCTTCAAACTAGCAGACAGTATCGAACAACAATACCAACAAGCAGAAGCCGACTTAAAAACCCTCAATCAATCCATATTAGCTAAAGCATTCCGAGGCGAACTTGTACCCCAAGACCCTAATGATGAACCAGCATCAGTATTATTAGAAAGGATTAAGGCAGAAAGACAAAGAGATAAAGCTAAACCTAAAAAATCTGAGACTGAGAAGAAACGAAGTAGCAAGAAAGAAGATAAACAATTAGAGATACCTGGAATATAGCAAAGCTGTTTATGTTCTACGGTAGATAGCGGGTGATTTGGATAAACAAACTCACCCCTAGACTTCTGACTGAATTTTCATCAAACTCAAAACCCTTAGCATTCATCATTACTTGTTAAGACATTTTATTTTCAGCAAAACTTCTAAATCCCTAATTGCTCCGTAATTAACTATTCACAAGTATTTGTGTTATATTGATTCAGGACTAAATTAAAAAAGTCATAAACGGGATGTAGCGCAGCTTGGTAGCGCGCCTGCTTTGGGAGCAGGATGTCGCAGGTTCAAATCCTGTCATCCCGATTTTACGCTAATGATTGTAGGTGAAATTTTTTCTCCTATCCTTGCCTTCCTGGTAAAGAATAATAAGCCGTAACCAAAGTTGTTTAGAATACGGTAAGAGAGTATTCAGTGGTAACGGTAAAATATGGTTAATGTAGCTGTGATTGACTACGATATGGGAAATCTACACTCTGCCTGTAAAGGTTTGGAGAAAGCGGGTGCAGTGCCTAAAATAACCAATGCTGCTGAAGATATTTTTGCTGCTGATGCCGTAGTTTTGCCAGGTGTAGGAGCCTTCGATCCTGCCATGAGACACATTAGAGAGCGTAATCTAGAAGAGATAATTAAGCAAGCTATTGCCACAGGTAAACCATTTTTAGGTATTTGTGTGGGACTACAGCTTTTATTTGAAGGCTCGGCTGAAGGTATTGAAAAGGGATTAGGTATTATTCCTGGTATGGTACATCGTTTTAAAAGTGAGCCAGGAATCACTGTGCCACAGATCGGTTGGAATCAACTGGAGTTTAATCAACCCAATCATCCACTATGGCAAGATTTGCCCCCTGAGCCTTATGTTTATTTTGTTAACTCGTTTTATGCTGCTCCCCAAGAGCCTCAATTTAATTCGGCAATGGTAACTCATGGTTCACAAACCGTAACAGCTGCGATCGCTCATGATAATTTGATGGCAGTCCAGTTTCATCCAGAAAAGTCTTCGGAGAATGGACTAAAGATTCTCTCGAACTTTGTCACCCTGGTACAAAACCAAAAAAGTTAAGGGATATTTTTAAAGCTAATTTTCTTCAGGCTCAACAACATTACCCATAAAAAGGATTATTCCTGCACGATCGTCATGAATGGTGAAGAAAAAGGGGCGATTAATGTTCATTGTAAAAGGCTTATTTTGAGGTGTTGCTGATGTTATACGAATACCACTAGAGGTAGCTCCCGCAGCTTCTGTTCCCTCTTCGTCGACCTCAATTACCGCTTTGTGTTTAACCTGAGCGAGAGCCACAGCACTATCTGTCATGGCAGAAAAGTCTGCTTGACTAGAATTAAATACCTGCTGCATCCCCAGAGAGGACAGGACATCTTTTAACTCTTTAGTATATTCCAGCTTAAATTTGGGTAGAGAAACATTGCCTGGTTGCGATCGCATTTGATTCAACCATGTTTGCCAATTAGCTAGATTTAACTGCTGATTGAATTGCTCTAGACTGCTATTGGCTTGAGGGAGAAAAATATACATTGCCAGTTTACCTTTGCCGTAAGGTAGCCGAATCGCTTGAAACTGTTGGTTTTCATAGTAGCGATAGTCTCCTGTCTGACTCATCATCGCTACAGGTTTTGTTGTCTTAGATTCAAGATAGAAAGGTTGCTCTGTAGTGGCATTAGGATCGAACTTATCTGTCCAGCTTGCTTTAAAATAGATGGCGTTGATTAGATACAAAGCAGCTTCAGGCGAGAGCGAATCAACGATCGCAGGAATTTGGTTAGCGGTGTTGCTGGCTACCCACTGATTAATTGTATTCTTGGCGGAGGTGTCGGTAAAGTCTAGGTTGCTGACTTTTCCCTGATAAAAATCTTGGGTAGTTTTAATAAAACTATCTTTTAAACTAATATTTTGATTGACCCAGAGAGAATTAGCGATCGCCAATTTTCCAGAGTTATCGGCAGTGTTTAAAGTTTCAATTAACTGCTCATAGTTAGAATCAACTGTTGCTGGGTCAAATTGTTCTAATCCTAGAGTTTGGCTGATTTCTGCCTGAGTTTTTCCCGCCGTACCGTTGCGCGTCATCCCTAGAGCGATCGCTATACTCTGAGGTGAGATAAATATGTTTTGAGACTGAGATTTTGGCTGTAGCTGGAGTTGAGCAAATAAATCAAAGCCAAAGCGATTATTGGCGTTTACTAGCTGATTTAGTTTAGTTCCTGGTTGGCTAGCAATTAACTTAGATCCACTAGATAGCTGATTGAGAGAACTGACTGAGCTGGCTTCTTCCTGAGATGCTAATGCCGCTAAACTAAGCAGTAAAACTAGAGCAAAAGTTCCCCAAAGAGTATTACGGTTCATTGGCAATTAATTATTAACAGTGCAGATTATAGTAGTCTAAGATGCAAAAGAATACATCAAGTTGCTGACGATAAATTACCAAATTCCTTGACTATAGACATCAATCGAAACCCATGTTAGAAAAATTTTAGATAACCAAGATTTTAGTGTAGCCTGTGTTATTTATATTTATGGACTTAAACTGGAATAACCTAAAATGTTTAAACTGTTCAAGTAATTTTAATTAAAAATTATATCAAGAGGTAATTGGCGTAAGATGAATTTTTTAGAAATTATTGATAAGGGCGGTATTTCTATGTATCCCCTGCTGTTTCTTTCAGTACTATCTATTGCAACTATCCTCGAACGGCTCTGGTTTTGGTCAAGAGTAGTTTTCCAAGAAAAGAAAATTTTTAATCAGATCATGGAAGCTGCCGAACGCAACTGGAATTTGGTAGGTAAAATTGCTCAGGAACATATTAGTCATCCCTTGGGAAGTTTTGTTTATTCTCCCTTTTTACTATCTAACCCTGACCCTGATATGTTTCACCTCGCTCTAGAATCGGCTGCTGAAGAACAAGTAGCGCGGATGCGCAAGGGAGACAAAGTATTAGAGGCAATTATTGCTCTTTCTCCTTTGTTAGGCTTATTTGGAACAGTTTGGGGACTAATTCAAGCCTTAAGTTCGATTAAAATCAGTGACTTAGGTACAGCAGATGCTTCTGGAGTAACCATGGGGATTGGGGAATCATTGATCTCTACGGCAGCAGGTTTACTAGTCGCCATTGTTAGCCTCAGCTTTTATCGTATGTTTCAGGCTTTTTGGGCAAATCAGATTAGAATCTTACGTCGCACTGGTAGCCGTCTGGAAGTTATGTATCGCGATCGCTGGTCACAATTACAAGAAGACGAAACCCCTGGCGTTATTAGCAAAGACGAATATTCCTTTGTCGATATTAGACCCCCTAATCTTCGATCCCCCAATCAGTAATCACTAATCAGTAATCACTTACATGACTCGTAAACGAAAGTACCAGCCGAAACCAATTAAATCGATGAATCTCTGGCAGGATGATAGCCAGCAAAGTGGGGCAAATATTGAGATATTGCCCTTAATTGACGTTATTTTCTGTATTTTGATCTTTTTTATCTTAGCTGCGGTCAATTTTTCGCGTCAACAAGCAATTAGTCTGGATTTGCCTCAAGCAAAAACTGGTACGCCACAGTTGCAAAATATTTTAATTGTGACGATTGATGATCTTGGTCAGCTATACGTTGATAAGACTTTGGTTAGTCGCGCTGATTTGTCGTGGGAAATTAAAAAATTCCGACAGGCTAATCCTGATGGCTTGATGACTTTGTATGCTGCCAAAAACTCGACCTACAGAGAAGTCGTTGAAGTTTTAGATATTCTGCGGGATGTGGGGGGCGATCGCGTGGCGCTAGCCACTCTACCCGAAGGCTCTCAACCAGTACAAGTTGCGCCGACTCCAGGAGTTAATCCTGCTCTACCTGGCACTAGCGCTCTACCTGGCTTACCCGACACCATCGATCCCTTTTCTAATCCGTCTAATCCGCCTAATCCTCCTAGTCCGCCATTGCCATAAAGTTTACTGAGCTGATATTGAACAATTATTAAAAAATTACTGTTTAAGTGCCAAGGTTAGACCATCGGCCATCGCCAGCATACTAATTTCTACTCGGTTGTCTTGATGGAGTTTTTGATTGAATTCCCGAATGGCAACCGTTCTTTTATCTGTATCTTTAGGATCGACAACGCTACCAAACCAAAGGACATTATCGATCGCCACTATTCCTCCAGGACGCAACAGAGTTAAAGCCCGTTCATAATAGTTAGAGTAGTTAGATTTATCAGCGTCAATAAAGGCAAAGTCAAAACTACCGGCTTCACCATTGGCAATTAACCGATCTAAGGTCTCTAATGCGGGTGCTAAACGCAGATCGATCTTGTGGGCTACTCCTGCTAATTCCCAATAGCGACGAGCAATCTCGGTACATTGAGGATCGCGATCGCAAGCTATTACTGTTCCCGATTCAGGTAACGCCAGCGCCACCACTAAAGAGCTATAGCCTGTAAACACGCCAATATCTAGAGTTTTCTTAGCTCCTAACAGTTTGACTAGCAACGCCATAAACTGTCCCTGATCGGGGGCTATTTGCATAATACTAGCGCTGTGTTGGCTAGTTTCCTGACGTAATTGAGCTAGTACCTCATCTTCTCTTAGGGATACTGAAAGTAAGTATTCATATAGCCGATTATCTAGTCCGAAACTTTCTTTGCTCATAACTTTTTATCTGTGGATGATACAAAAAAAGGAGAGCTAACTCTCCTAATGTTAATAACTAATCAGTCTAAACCAAACTAAAATTCAGCTTAATTATTTTTCAACCAGCTAAAGTGAGCGCGAACATCTTTACCCACTTCTTCAATTGGATGTTCTGCTTCTAAGCGACGAGTTGCCGTAAATCCTGGTTTACCTGCTTGATTTTCTAAAATAAAGTCGCGGGCGAAATCTCCTTGTTGAATTTCTCGCAGAATTTTACGCATTTCAGCGCGGGTTTGTTCATTGACGATTCTAGGGCCGCGAGTATAGTCGCCGTATTCTGCTGTAGTGGAAATACTATCACGCATTTTAGCCAACCCGCCTTCCACGATTAAATCGACGATCAGCTTAACTTCATGTAGACATTCAAAATAAGCTAATTCAGGCTGATAACCAGCTTCGACCAAAGTTTCAAAACCTGTCTTGATTAAGGCGCTGAGACCGCCACAAAGTACCGCTTGTTCACCAAATAAATCAGTTTCAGTTTCTTCTCTAAAGGAAGTTTCTAAAATTCCTGCTCTAGTACCACCGACACCTTTAGCATAAGCCATAGCGCGATCGCGTGCCTGACCTGTAGCGTCTTGATAGACTGCAAATAAGCAAGGTACACCCTGTCCTTGAGTATAGGTACGTCTAACTAGATGTCCTGGCCCTTTAGGCGCAACCATCATTACGTCTACACCTTGAGGAGGGACAATTTGTCCGAAGTGAATATTAAACCCGTGAGCAAAGGCTAAGATTTTACCATCACTAAGGTGTGGGGCAATCTGTTCGGTATAAACTTGTTTTTGGACTTCATCTGGTAGCAGAATCATAATTAGATCTGCTGCTTTAGCTGCATCTTCTACAGGATGAACTTTCAATCCGTCTGCTTCTGCCGTAGCTTTCGATTTACTGCCAGGATATAAACCTACAATGACATTAACACCGCTATCTTTTAAGTTGAGTGCGTGAGCATGTCCTTGAGAACCATAACCGATAATTGCTACCGTTTTATCTTTTAAGAGATCTAGGTTAGCATCCTCGTCGTAATACATCCGCGCCATAAGAGTTTCTCCAGCATCGTTAAATCTTGCCTGATTATTATAGTTTTTTTAGGTGGTTTCAGAAAATACAATGAATACGATAAACACGATAGATTATGTCTATAGATAAGTTTAAATATCAGGGAATTTTTAAATAACGTAGTTTTGTTTTTGACTTTAAAAACCAGTCCAATTTATCAGGAGAGCAAAAAACTACTCCAGTTAGTAATTCCTCTGGCTAGCGCCCAAGTGGCTCAGTCTCTCATCGGTTTTGTCGATACTTTAATGATGGGTCGTTTAGGAGCGACAACCCTTGCTGCGGGAGGGCTTGCCAGCATTACCTTTATGACTTTAACTAGTGTAGTTGGTGCAGTAATCATGGCTGTAACGCCTCTAATTGCTGAGGCTGATGGTGCGCAGAAAAAGCATCGAGTTGCGACCATTACTAGCCAAGGATTTTATCTCGTAATAATTTTAACCATGCCCCTCGCCATAATTATTGCCAATCTAGACCGTCTATTACTAGCCATGGGGCAAGATCCTGTCACCATTGCCCTGGCTGATACTTATCTGGACATCATGGCTTGGGGGTGCTTTCCTATTTTGGGATTTATGCTCTTGCGAGGAGTTGCCTCTGGTTTATCTCATGCTCGTCCCTTGATGCTAATTGTAATGGGGGGGACGATCTGTAATATTGTGGGCAACTATGTACTTGCTTTTGGTAAGTTTGGTTTTCCCCGCTTAGAAATTGCAGGTTTAGCGATCGCCAGCGTAATTACCCTTTGGCTCATGTTTTTGGCTCTGGTAGTCTATCTGCTCCGACATCCACGACTTAAAACCTACCGTCTTTTTGCTCAGTTGGGTCAATTTCAGTCAGTTATCTTCCTCAAGCTGATTCGTCTTGGCACACCGATTGGCATTTTTATTGCCTTGGAGTCAGGATTATTTGCCGTGGTTACTTATCTTATGGGTGCATTGGGTACAGAGACTTTGGCTGCTCATCAAATAGTACTGCAAACTATCGTAATTATCTTTATGATTCCTTTGGGCATCTCTTACGCTACAACCATCAGAGTCGGTCAAGCTTTAGGCAAAAATGACCTGGTTGGTATTCAACGAGCTACTGCTCTCAGTATTATCTTAGGATTGATATTTAATCTAATAATCGCGATCGCCATCTGTATTTTTCCCCAATTAGTTATCGGACTCTATCTTGACCTCAGAGATCCTGCTAATTTAGCCGTAATTACAATGGCTGTGCCGATGCTGACTATCGGTGTGGTGGCACTAATCCTCGACGGGATGCAAAAAATTATTTATGGCGCACTCCAGGGACTCCAGGACACACAGATTCCCGTGCTACTGAGTATTCCTGCTTTTTGGGGGATTGGCTTAACTACAGGCTATATTTTGGGCTTTAACTACGGTATGGGAGGAAAGGGTTTATGGATTGGACAGTCTCTGGGCTTAGCGATCGCCGCCATCTTGTTTTTAATCCGTTTGCTCCAGATCTTTAATCGCTTTAAATTTAAAGCGATCGCGATTATAGACAACACCAAATAATTCTCTAGTTTTAAATCACTAAAAATCAATCAAATTCAGATTGATTCCCATCAATATAAGCGCTCGCCTCATCTAGAAATAGTTTTGCTTCATTACTACTAGTATTAACTGTAGTTAGAGAGTTTTTAATTTTCGAGGTGATTGAAATTAATTTGCGGGCAATAATCTGAATTAACTTAGTATCTTTTTTCGTCTGCGCTAAGCCATTTTGATTAATCTGATCGATTTCTCGTTCTAGCAGCTTATTAAGATTGTTGATTTCAACTAAAATTTTGCCAGTATCCTGCATTGGCTGCTTAATCTGCTCGATCTTGGATTTCGCCAAATTAACTGTATCCTTGACGTGACTTAGCTGATGTAGCCCTGTTTCAATTGTATAAGTGCGCTCTTTGACGATCGCTTTTGACAGAGACAATCCAGTATGGAAAGCGATCTCTTTAAAGTTTTCAATTTCGTCTGGCTGCCAATCTTTAAAATCGAAGCATTGATGAGCTACTAATAAACCAAAAATCTTACCGTTGTCCCAATTGATCCCTGCAACCAAATTAGATCTGACGCCTATTTTAGCAAGACTATCAATGTAGCATTCGCTCAGGCCAGCTTCAAAAACGTTAGGTGTTGCCCGAACTCGCCCACTCTCGTATTGCTCTGAGTAACGGTATTCAAAACAGGGATCTTTAATTACATTGCCTAAAATCGGTGCTAAAGCAGGAGCAGTAGCTTCGGCGACAATTTTACCCATATTTCCCTCTTGCAATCCATAGATTACAACGCGATCGCAATTAATTATTTCCTTGGCTTGCAATACCCCAAACTGTAAAGCTTCCTGACTATTTACGGCTCGATGAATTTGTTGTGTTGCGGTGGTAACTAGCTGTCGAGCTTCCTTAGCATTTTTTACCTGCAATTCTAAAGCCGAATAATACTCATGTTTAGCAAGTTCTTCAATCAGCCAACCAGACACATGAAGAACAAACTCTACCTCCGACTGTTGCCACTCTCTACTTCTCGAACATTGATGCATGACCAATAATCCATATAAGGAGTTATCCTGACGGACAATTGGCACCACCAAATTCGATTTAACCTCAATTTTTTCCAGGTTTTCAATATGACAAGGATTGATTCCCGATTTATGAATATCAGTAATTGCCCGCACTCGACCTTTACTATACTTTTCAATATAGCCCGCCTCAAAGCAAGGATCTTTAATTGTCCTACCCAAAATTTGCGTATAGCCAGGAGTTACTGCTTCGGCGACGATTTTACAGTAGGATTCTGCTTGCATACTATAGACAACAGCGCGATCGCATTTGAGAGCTTGACGAACAATGCTAACTCCAGCTTGTAGAATATCTTCTTCTGTCTTAACATCGCGCAAATTACTAAACAATTCGGTCAAAATTGTTTTGGCTGCCGAACCATTAGCCGATATTTCCGTCAACGATAGTGATGGTTGAATACTCATTATAGATTATTAATATTATTGATCTTGTTAAATGTTTTTTCTACCTTAGTGAGCAAAACACTTGAACTAGTTATCAAGGGATCGGCACTGCTCAAGAATAGAGATATATTTGTTACTGTTATATTTATGTGTTACTACTGAGAATCTTAACTTATTTGAGTCAAAAAATCTTCTGTACAATGCAAGCAAAATTAGCGCAAAATAAACACAAAACGCTCATAATTAGCTATTTAATCAAGATTGAGTCATTTGATTAGATACGTTTAGTGTGAATCAGCTTCGTTCAAATTAACTAGCTTTTAGCTTTTAGCCTTTGGAAGAAAAGAACAGATATCGTAAATTAACTGATTTGAGCTACAACCAAAGTCAAAAAACTCCCATTTCTATTGCTTGGTTTAGATACAACTAGAGAGCTTATAGCTTATAGCTAAATCACTCTAATTTTTAATTCACACTAGACGTTTTTTAATATCGAGTATCAGCAACTTGGTTTGTTTGCTGATAGTTAATCTATTAATTAAAGTCTACTGTTAATGACAAATTGGTAGCAAAATATTTAAGCAGTTTACTGAACTGCAAAGGAGCTTCAAAATGAACATTGTGTCCAGTATTATCGATCCTGTACAAACTAGCCTGCGGACAACAATTAGCCATTACTTGGTTAATCTTGATAAATTTGGGATCTAACTCTCCCACAATCAGTAGCAGGGGAATCTGTATCTCTGGAAGACTTTTCCATAGTGTAGGCTGTGTCCCTAAACCGATCGAGCGTAAGGACTTGGCTAGCTGATTAGGATCGTTACACAATCTTCTGGCGATCGCCTGGGGATAATGAGGATGCTTTCTCAAGGATGCAAATAACGGGTTGCTGTACCATTGTTGGAGAAAATTAGCAAAATCAAAATCTGATGACTCTAGTTGCTCTGCCAGCTTTGAATCTTTTGCTCTACGGCGATCGCGCTCTAACTGACTAGATAATCCTGGGGAAGCAGATTCTAAGATTACTCCTGGAAAATACTGAGGAAAATAAATAGCTAGATAAAGAGCAATTCTGCCTCCCATCGAATAACCCACTAGAATACATTGCTTGATGTTTAACTCGACTAATAAGTTAATTAGTGCTTGAGCAACATTCGGCATCTGATAATCGCTATCCTCTTCTACTATAGTCTGACCATGACCAGGTAAATCTACAGCTAGACAGCAAAACCCTGACAAGTTATTAATAACCCGATCAAAATCATGACAGTCTCCCATAAAACCGTGCAGAAATAAAAGCGTCGGCTGATGGCGATCGCCTTTGAGGACATAGTGAAATTGATAGTTATTAATTATTTTATTTAATTAAAAGCTAAAAGCTAAAAGCTAAAAGCTTAATTCACACAGAACGTTTAGTGATGATGATGGTGATGAGTAGCTTGGGTTTTAGCTAGCTGAGGATTTACCGTATTACCAGATTCCCCTAATAAAGCTTCAATCTGAGGATTTGCCCACTCCGCTGCCATGTGCATAAATTCAGGATGGCTATTGACGCAGGGCATCTGAATAAAAGTAACGTCAGAATGCTTGTGCTGAAGACTATGGATAATATGATCTACATCTAGTAGAGTTTCGTGGTTTTCAGTCGCAAAACCAATGGGCATCATCACAATCGAAGTTGCTCCTAACCCAATCAGATTTTGAGCAGCTAGCTTAGCGTTGGGCTGTGTCCACTCAATTAGAGGCGTGTCGTGGTTGAGCCAGCCGACAGAAATAAGCGGATATTTATCAATTAGTTTTTCTCTAACCAATTCATACATAGCTTGACTTTCATCAATGCCTGAAGTAAATCCTTTGGCTTTATGGGGACAGCCATGATTCATTAAGACGATCCCAATTTGTGAAGCTAAATGCCCTTGAGCTAACTCTGCTTCAATCTTTTCTTCCACCATCTGCGCCATCAAATTAATATATTCTGGCTTGTTGAAGAAGGAAGGAATGTAACGGGAACTTTTTAACCAATGAGTATCTCCATCTGCTTGCTGTGCCAAGGCTTTATTCACCTGCTCGACAGCAATACCGCTAGTGAAAATAGAATCAACTACTAGCAAAGGATAAATTAAAATCTTCTCAAAACCTTGCTCTTTAATTTCAGCCAATACCTGCTCGGGTAAATGAGGCGCACAGAAGTTAAATGCTTTAAAGACTGCTATCTTTTCACCCCAGGTTTCTTTAAGTTCTTTTTCAATACCTACTCTTTGCTCTTCAAAGATGGCGTTGTGGGGGGAAATAAAATTATTGTGCTGATGACTCCATTCGTGAAGGTCAAAAATTGCTAATAATTTGGCGATCGCTGGATAAATCCAGGTAGGTACGGGGGCAAATTTAGCCGTCAAAAGATTGAGCGCCTGTTCGTTGTAGTTAGCAAAGTCTGCATAACTTTCTACTTCGCCATAGCCCATTAATAATACGGCTACTCGATTGTTTTGATTATGATCGGATTCATGATGATGATGATGCTCATGAACTGTAGAGGCTGATTGATGAGGGATTGTAACCACTTGCTACTTCCTTTGATAAATTGAATTAATTTGTGAATCGGATTTAGAAGAGATATATGCCGTCTTTTGCCGAGATAAACTAAAGTCCAAGTCCTATTACTAATTAAGCTAGCACATTTAACCTCGATGCCCCCCTAGGGCATTGAAAAAGTTAAGATTTAGCAGCATAAATTAAACTTTAATTTACTTGAATTGTGTAGTGATGACATCAGAAACAGATTTATCAGCGATCGCTCATAATCCATCATCTCCAACATCTGGGAAAAAAGTAGTAGTTTGTCGCGGGCGTAGCTGCCGTAAATACCAGGCGCAGACTGTATGGCAGAATTTTGCCCAAAACTTACCTCCAGGGGTTGAACTGATCTCTGTTCCTTGTCTAGGACAGTGTGGAAATGGTTCAATGGTTGTTATAGAACCAGATCGAGTTTGGTACTGGCAAGTTCACCCCGATGAAGTTGACACCGTAATTAAGCAACATCTGATCGGGAAATCTCCTGTTAAGGCGATGTTGTATCCCAAATTTCATCAGTAATTAGATAAAATTGCCAGACTTAGAAGATAATTTAAAATAGTATTAATTTAAAATTATTAGCAATAATTAAACTAATATTTAGCTGGTATTTTTGATTTTTTTGAAGTGAATATACTATACAATTGACTAAATAAACGAAGATAAAATCAATAGACATACAACATTTATAAATATGCCCGATATTGTTGATATTGCAGTAAACACAGAAGGATTTAGTACATTAGTTGCTGCCGTAACAGCAGCTAACTTAGTTGAAACTTTGAAAACTCCAGGCCCTTTCACTGTTTTTGCTCCCACTGATGATGCCTTTGCTAAACTTCCCCCTGGTACAGTTCAAACTTTAGTGCAAAATCCGCCTCAACTAGCAAGAATTTTAACTTATCATGTTGTTTCTGGTAAATTAATGAAAGCTGATTTAGCCAAACTTGAGTCAGTTATTTCTGTTGAAGGTGCGCCTATTTCCCTCGATTTTACTGATAATTTTGAAGTTAAGAATGCCACCGTAATTGCAGCAGATATTGAAGCGGATAACGGCGTAATTCACGTAATCGATAATGTTATTTTAATGGGATAAATTATTTCAATTTCGGACGTATTTTTATACCCTTGTAAAACAAAGCATCTAATACCATTTATCTTTAAAGTTGCACTTAATATTTTGATTGTAATTCTCGCGCAAAGACGTTTATCCCGCTTAGTTTGGGGCAAAGACGCAAAGACGTTTATCCCGCTTAGTTTAGGGCAAAGGAGTCAAATCTAATTTAATGCATTTTCATAGAGAAATTGGTATAAACAAAACATAGGGCAGGATTGCTGAATTTGTCGTTACTTTCAGCTTACTACCTGCCCCTTTTATGATTCCATCAGGTTAATTAATGATTATTTAACACTGCGGATGACTCTTTTGAGAACATTCCTGCTCCCAACATCTTTTAAATAGAGTAATTTGATATAAATACCAAAAATGTCTAATATTCCAAACAGAATGTTGATGACCTAGCTGCTGGTTAATATACTGCCAAGTCAATAGAGTAATGAGCTGTATTCTTCTATTCATCGACCAAGATCCTTAATTAATAATTAAAAGTTGTTTTTAAGCTGTTAGCTAACCGAATAATTCGACTACGGCTAATCTACTTGTGGAATTGCCTTCTAATCTTAATTTTGCCCAATTGGCTCTCATTCCCCATGCTCGGAAATGCTTAAAATTCAAGCGGGGATCACGGGACTTCGGTGTTCTTACTACTTGTCAAATTAGCAAGATTCTGTATATTTAAGCTATGCTGCGAATAATATCTAAAGTAATACGACCATTAAAATCAGGAATCGGCGCTGCTGGTTTTGATAGCTTAACTTGAACTTGACTTACTTTTTCCAGGCTTAAAATTTTGTCAGCGATCGCACTAACTAACTTTTCGACTAGATCGAACTTAGCGGTAGTAATCTGTTCTTTGACAATGGCGATCGCTTCTCGATAGTCTAAAGTATCCGTAATATCGTCACTTATTCCCGCAGCACTCAAGTCTACCCACAGAGTTAAATCGACTTCAAACCATTGTCCTAAGACCTTCTCTTCAGGTAAATACCCGACATAGCCATAAGCACGAATACCACTAACTTGAATTGAATCCATAATCAATAATCAATAATCAATAATCACGGTGAGTATAAGCTTTAGCATCCTTGCCTGTATAGCTAGCCGCAATATGACCATCGCCAGTCAGCTTATATTTATAAGTAACTAAACCTTCCAAGCCAACTGGGCCACGGGGAGGCATCTGTTGTGTACTGATACCAACTTCTGCACCAAAACCATAGCGAAAACCATCAGCAAAGCGAGTTGAACAATTATGATACACTCCCGCAGCATCTACGCGATCGCCAAACATCTCTGCTGCATGGCTATCTTCTGTGACAATCGCCTCGGTATGTCTTGAGCCATATTGATTAATATGGGCGATCGCTGTCTCTAGAGAATCGACTATTTTTATTGCCAGAATTAAATCACTGTATTCTGTTTGCCAATCATGTTCTTGAGCCGGTTTAGCCTCAATAATCTTTCTAGTTGCCTCATCCCCGCGTAATTCTACTCCCTCGGCATTTAACGCCTGAGCAATTTGGGGTAAAAACTCCTGGGCGATATTTTGATGTACTAATAAAGTTTCGATCGCATTACAGGCTGCGGGATAATGTGTTTTTGCATCAACGGCAATTTTAATTGACTTGGCTAAATCCGCTGCTTTGTCTAGATACAGATGACAGATGCCGTCCGCATGACCCAAAACAGGAATACGAGTATTATCCTGTACATAGCGAACAAAAGAGTTAGAGCCTCTAGGAATGATTAGGTCTACATACTGGTCAAGTTCTAATAACTGCTTAATTTCTGCTCTAGTGGTCAATAACTGCACCGCAGCAGGGTCAACTTTGGTCGCTGCTAATGCTTGAGTAATAACCTTGGTTAAAACCTGACAAGAGTTAATTGCTTCCTTCCCACCTTTAAGAATTACCCCGTTACCAGATTTAATTGCCAAACTAGTAATCTGAATTAAGGCTTCAGGACGCGCTTCAAAAATAATGCCTAAAACCCCTAAAGGACAAGTTACCCGCTTTAAAATCAAACCTTCATCTAACTCACGGTGAATCTGAGTAACGCCGATGGGATCTGCTAGTTTTGAGACATCTCTAACTCCTGCGATCGCAGCTTGTAATTTAGACTCCCCTAGCTTTAATCTAGAATATAGTGCGGGGGCAATATGCTCGGACTCGGCTGCCTTAAGATCCGCTTCATTGGCAGCAATTATATCAGGAGTAGCTATTTCCAGAGCTTTTGCTACTGCTTCTAAAGCAGAGTTGCGGTCTTCGGTTGATAAGACAGCTAGTTTAAGTGCTGCTGCACGGGTTTGTTGCGCAATTGTGGTTAAAGAAAGTGATTCTGTTTGGGAAGCAATCATACTAAGGGTAATGGGTAATGGGTAATGGGTAATGGGTAATGGGTAATGGGTAATGGGTAATGGGTAATGGGTAATGGGTAATGGGTAATGGGTAATGGGTAATGGGTAAAGAGTTTCAGTGGAATTAAACTGCTTACCACAAAGTTATCAAAAAGCTATAAGCTGTAAGCCTTAAGTTATCTGTGCGACGGGCGACGCAGGAGCTTATACTAAAGCACTCGCTTCGCATCGTCCGAAGGTGTATACCGCAAGGGTACTAACTCCGTGTCGCCCTTTAGGGAATTTTTTAGGAGACTTTTATCTTGTGTCACATTAGCTTTAGCAAAGAAGTATCAACAATTTTAACGGAGCAGTCAGTTGAAGAATGCAAATTTTTACTAATTAAACTGGAGTAAAGATCTTTGATTTAAAGCCTGTACTGGTCTAGCGTTGTTGCCGATCGCTTGAAAAAATCTGGTTAATTGCGCTTTAGAGACTGATACAGGTTGTTTCAAAACTAGCCAGGTAACAATTTCTGAACAGGGAGGCGTAGTCAGAGAACCTTGATAGCGATAGTATTGCTGACTGTTTTCGGGTAGTAACTGCAACGCATTAATCGTTAAGTCAGACACCTGAGATGTTTGAGCATCAGATCGAGGTATTTGCTGCCAAATGGATTCTAGCGCTTGACTCATCTCTCCTTCTGACATTAATACTGCCAAAACTACTAAATCTCCTGTAGCTTGGTTTTGATGTACAAAATGCGCTTCCATTTCGGCAGCCTTGCCTGAAATTAAATGCTCACTAGGTTGATGAAAGTGAAACTGCAATAGTTCATATACTTGACCATCTAGAGTCAAGCTGCTTCCAGATTGATAATCAACTCTAATAGTACGACCGTTGTTAACGATTGTCAGTGGAGTATCTTGATAATTTAAGTCTAGACTACCAACATTCAAAGTAAATCCAGACCCCTCTATATTAATCGGTGATTGAGCTTGACCCGAACGACAAGTCTGAAACTTGGGATCGAGTTCTCCCCAGAAATCTGTGCCTGTTTCTCCTTGATAACTCCAGGTACTCGCCTGTGCTTTATCAGTGTTAAAACATTTTAAAGCGATCGCCTCCACTAACAAAAACTTGCATAAACTTCTCCGTTGCATATATATAATTGATACTCGATCTAAATTCCGCTCAGTTTACCTTAAGCTTTAATTATTGAGAAATCCTTAAGATTGTTGTTTTGCTCACGGCATCACGTAGCTTTAAATCTAAGATTAAACTTAAGATAGATTTATTTAAAAAAGTACAGTTTTTTAATGTAAGTATATAAATAAATAATAAGATAAGCAAACTTTTGTAATGTCTGACCTCAAATACGAAATAAAGCAAGCAGAGAACCAAAGGTGGGGGATTTATCAAGGCGATCGCCTACTGGCTACAGTTGGCAGTTATGAAGCTTGTGAGTCGATCTGGAAATATTTACAGAAGGAGCTTTCTTATACGGATAATATTAAATCCCGACTATCTTATCGCAATGCGCTCAATAAAAATTTGTTAGTTAATCCTAGCAAAAACGTTAGTTAATTTAATTCATCCTCTAGCTGAGACTGGAGAAAATAAGATAACAAATAAACAGTAAAGTAACTACTATACAGGCAATTTGAATTTTAAACAGGTAACCAACGCTTTTTTCTAATCGTTCCTGACTATGTTTCATTCGGTCAACTTTAAACTGAAGATTTGAGTCGTGATCGTGAACCATTCTCATTTCTGCTTGTATTATGTCTTGAATCTTAACTTCTAAATGCTCTCTCAAATCTTCGCTAGAGTTTTGTTTTATCTGTTTTAATCTATTTTCTATTTTGTCTAGAGATTTATACAGATGATTTACCTTACGCTTAATCTCAGAAACTTCTTCAACTTCTGATTTGCTAGTAATGATTTTGTGCAGATATTTTTCAATCAGTCCGACACTTAACTGAAAATACCCTTGATTAACGTAGTAAATTGCATTTTTAAGCTCTTGTGCTGTGGTATTTTTTAATAAATATCCCTTCGCACCATTTGTAAGCGCTGTGCATAAATGTTCCTCGTTATCATGAACAGTAAGAATTAATACTTTGGACTGGGGGAACTGCTGAGTAATAATTTTAGTGGCGGTTAAGCCATCCATTTTAGGCATTTCCACATCCATCAAGATTACATCTGGCTGTAAACGAGGAATTTGTTCGATTGCCTCCTGACCATCATGGGCAAAACCAACTATATTGATTTCGGAATCTGGTTCTAAATAAGTTTCTATTAATCTATGAGTTAAATTCTGATCGTCTACAATAAGAACGTTAATCATCTAAAATTATGGTTTAGGGCTAAAGCTAGCTCGCAGCATTGCGCTTCAATCGCTTTATTGAAAATTTATTGATTAAGTATACAGTTTTATTTATCAATGCTTCAATTAAAGTCCAGCATCATTGCAACTATCAATATTGAATAATCTATAATTTAAGAATTGAAGAAAGTAGCTGCGATCGCACTATTAACAGGTTTGGAAAATAAATAACCTTGTCCATACTTGCATTGAAGCTCAATCAACTCGGCACACTGGGTTTGGGTCTCAATTCCTTCGGCGATTAAATCTAGCTCAAATACTTCGGCGAGCTTAATAATGGTTTTGACTAATTCTAACTGATGGCGATCGCTTTCCATACCCTGAATAAATGAGCGATCGATCTTGAGGGTGTCAACTGGTAAACAGTGGAGATAGCTGAGAGAAGAATAGCCAGTACCAAAATCATCCATTGATAGTTGAACTCCCAAGCTTTTAAGCCTCTCTACCGTAGGCAATACCAAAGCTATGTTTTCGATGATCTCGCTTTCAGTAATTTCCAGCTTCAGACATTTTGGATTTAAGCCTGTCTCCATTAAAATCTGGGCAATAATATCTCCTGCGTAGGGTTGAGAAAACTGCTTGCCTGTAATATTAACACTAACAAAAATTGATTTAGCCGCTGAATTTTTTTGCCACTGCACCATTTGCTCACAAGCCGAACGCAATACCCACCAGCCAATTGGTATAATTAACCCCGTAGCTTCGGCTAAAGGAATAAAATCGCCTGGAGAGATTAAACCCCGCACAGGATGCTCCCAGCGAATTAAGGCTTCAAATCCGATTAGCTGCTGGTCGACTAACTGTACTAAAGGTTGATAGTATAGTACAAACTGCCCTTGTTCGAGTGCCTTGCGCAAATCATCCTCCGACCTAGTTTTTTCTAGGCTTTGCAGATGCAACCTCGACTCAAATACTTGATTACAGGCTTGTCCCCTGGCTTTTGCCTGATACATAGCAAGTTCGGCATTCTGTAAAGATTGCAGCAATCCATTGGTGGTATTTGCTGATAGGTCGCTAGTGTCGGGAGTAGCAATGCCGATACTGGTACTGACTAAAATAGAATACTCGGCGATTTTAATTGGTGTTGACAGCTGCTGCTGAATCTGAGAAGCAATGGCAGCAGGACGCTGCTCGTTGACAAAACTAGTTAAGAGGATGGCAAATTCGTCTCCCCCCAAACGAGCCAAGATATCTTGAGGTCTAAGACAGGACTCTAGCTGACGAACAATTTCGACTAAAATGCGATCGCCAATTTCATCGCCAAAGTTGTGGTTAATATTTTTGAATCGATCTAAGTCCAAGCACAAAATGCCAAAGGAGTATTCTGGATGCTGCTTAAGTCGCGACAGTTCTTGCAGCTTTTCAATAAATAGCTGGCGATTGGGTAATTTAGTTAATCGATCGTGATCGAATTGATGATTCAGCCTAGCTTTAATTTGCCGATCTTGAGTCAGATCCGTTTGAGCGCCAATCAATTGGCAAACTACTCCAGCCAAATTAGCCACAGCAATACATTTACACCGCATCAAACGATACTCTCCATCTCGGTGTAACAAAGAATATTCCACTTCAAAGCGCTCAACTTTTCCTTGCCAGCACTCTGTTAAATGCCTTTTAAGCTTTTCTACATCTGTGGGATGGACTCGAACCAGCCATTCGATCAGACTATGATTAATCTCTTGCTCACCACAGCCGATCATCGACTTCCAACGTGCGGAATACTCAACGCGATCGCTACTTAAATCCCAGGCCCAAATGCCATCGCTGGTTATTTCAGTCGCCATTAGATATTTGGCTTCACTGTTTTGCAAATCTTGGCGTAATTTGTCTTCGGCGGACTTTTGCTGAGCATCAATCATCGTTCTGGTTGACAACTCACTATTCAATAAAGGGAGTACATTATTGAATGCAGGTCTGATGGCAGAATTGTTCACAAATTTAGAAGCTGATTGGCTAACATACTGTCTGGCGAACAGACTCGGTATAGAAGTAAAATAAACTCTTAAATTACTCTACATGAATCGTATAAGACTAAGACGCAGAATATTTATTTTTCAATATTTTCTTCAGATTTAACGAATTACAAGATTATTTTGCATCAATCATGAGATGTATTGTGGACAAAAGCTAACGAGCAATTAAGCCAAAAGCGATTTTTGATCCCAAAATAATTCTAAAGCTAATTAGACTCAGGCTCAGACTCATCGATCCTATTTTTTGGCTAAATAATATTTGAGAACATAAATTAATTTGCGATCGCCTTTTCGCCAACTCAAAAATTACTAAAAAAAAGGATAGCCCTAAGACTATCCCAGCGATTTTCAATTGTCAAAATTAGAATTAGATTTGAGGTACAAATCTTTCTTTCTCTGGTACTTCAGCATACTCGGAAACAATTTGCTTCAACTCTTCACCGTCAATTGTTTCTTTTTCAATTAAAAGATCGACTAAGCGATCGATTACTTCACGATTTTCGCGGACAATTTTCCGTGCTAGTTGATGACCATGTTCAGCAATTTGACGTACCTGATCGTCAATACGAGAAGCAACTTCTTCTGAATATTCAGCACGAGAAGTCAAACCAGCACCTAAGAATACTTGATCGCCCTGTCCGCCACCTAATGCAATTGGCCCTAGATCGCTCATACCATAAACGGTAACCATTTGACGTGCCATTTCTGATACCTGCTGTAAATCGCCTCCAGCACCAGTGGTTACTTCGTCGCTACCAAAGATTTCTTCTTCCGCTGCACGACCACCCATAGCGCCAGCAATTCTCGCCATCAGCTGAGAACGGCTAACCAAACCTTGGTCTTCGCTAGGAGTAAACCAGGTGAGACCTTGAGCCTGTCCACGAGGAATTAGAGTTACTTTCTGTACGGGGTCGTGATCTTTGACTAAAGTTCCCACGATCGCATGACCAATTTCATGGTAAGCAATCAATCTTTTACTCTTACCGTCGGTTAAAGGAGTACCCTCCATCCCAGCGACAACACGGTCTACTGCGTCATCAATTTCGTGAATGGTAACGGCTTCCTTGCGTCTTCTAGCAGTTAAAATAGCTGCTTCGTTGAGTAGGTTAGCCAAGTCAGCACCAGAAAAACCAGGAGTACGGCGCGCGATCGCATCTAAGGACACTTCAGGGGCAATTTTCTTGTCTCTGGCATGAACCTCAAGAATTTCTAAACGACCCTTGATATCGGGGTTATCTACCATTACCTGACGATCAAAACGACCTGGACGCATCAGCGCGGAGTCTAGAACATCAGCACGGTTGGTTGCTGCAATAATAATGATTCCTGTATTGCCTTCAAAACCATCCATTTCCGTTAGCAGTTGATTAAGAGTTTGTTCTCTCTCATCGTTACCGCCACCAATACCAGCACCACGCTGGCGACCTACTGCATCAATCTCATCGATAAAGATTAAACAAGGTGCATTTTCTTTGGCTTTCTTAAATAGATCGCGAACACGGGATGCACCGACACCGACAAACATTTCCACAAATTCCGAACCAGAAATACTGAAGAAAGGTACAGAAGCTTCACCAGCGATCGCTTTAGCCAATAAGGTTTTACCAGTTCCAGGAGGCCCAACTAGCAATACACCTTTAGGAATTTTTGCACCAACGGCAGTAAATCTTTCAGGCTGTTTTAAGAAAGTTACAACTTCCTGTAGTTCTTCTTTTGCTTCGTCAATACCAGCTACATCATCGAACATGATGCCTGTTTTTGCTTCCATTTGAAACTTGGCTTTAGATTTGCCAAAGTTCATTGCTTGTCCAGGGCCACCAGGCATATTGTTGGAACGACGGAATAAGAAGAATAAAGAACCAATCAAAATTACAGGGAAGATGAGATTTCCTAAAAGTCCCCAGACTGCTCCTTCATTACCAGCAGGATGATATTCAAAGCTGACATCAGCATCTCGTAGTTTGGCAATTAACTCAGGAGAATTAGCAGGTAGATCAACTCTTAGCTTCTGTAGTCGATTATCTAATTCAGGGTCGATCGCTTGAACGATAGCTGTTCTACCATTGTCATATAGCTCGACGGAAGTAACTCGATCTGAATTTAAATAGTCGAGGAAGCGTCCATAGGTCATACGAGTACTAGCAGTATTGCCACTCAAGCCACTGCTAGCAGTTGGGGTAGTAAAAGTTCCTTGCCACAAGAAAAAGCCGACGACCAACAAAGGTAGTGTCCACAGTAAGGCAATTCTCCACGAAAAATTTTTCATAAGATGTAACTTGTTTTTAATTGAATATTTATTAGGTTATTTTTATTTGTTCTGAACGGTCATGTCGTAGTAGTCTTTAACCTTTAGTCAAGTTTCTTTTCTTTATATTACCTCTAGCTTAACTAAATTTAACGTAATTCTCATTTTTAAATCAAGATTAGTTAAGTTCGGTTGGAGTAGAGATAACCTGGTAGCTGTGTAGGCTGTAAGCTATGGACTATAAATTGTATGCTTCAAAGAGCAATCTACAACGCTTTGTGTGAATTAGCTTCGTTCAAATTAACTAGCTTTTAGCTTTTAGCTTTTAGCTTTTAGCCTTTGAAAAAAAAGAACAGATATCGTAAATTAGCAGAAAAAATGCGCCTACTATTAATTTAGTCGACGCAACGTTAATTATGATGTTTGTGATGGTGAGTTGACCAGAAGCTTAGTAAGTCTCAACGTGCCAACGGTGTTCTTTTTTCATTGTTTTACGGAACTCTTCCCAATTAGCATCATGCTTGGCAGCAGCAGCACTTAACGCCTCATCGATACCGCCTTCCATGCCTTTTAATCCACAGATATAGGTATGAGTTTTGGGATTCTGCATCAATTCCCACAGCTTGTCTGCATGTTCGGCAATTCGGTGCTGAATGTACATTCTGCCGCCTTCAGGGTTTTGTTGTTCACGGCTAATAGCATAATCTAGGCGGAATTGATCGGGATGATCCGCTGCCATTTTCTCTAGTTGCTCTTTATAGAGAATATTTGGCGTTGTGGGAATACCAAAGAATAACCAAGCCTGACCTTTAAAATTGTAATCAGGGTTTTTATCTCCTTCTAAGAACATCCGCCAGAGATAAGCACGGAAAGGAGCGATTCCTGTACCTGTAGCAATCATGATGACGTTGGCATCTTCATCTTCAGGCAAGAGCATTTCTTTACCTACTGGGCCCGTAATTGCTACATCGTCCCCTGGCTTGAGGTTGCAGAGGAAGCTAGAGCAAGTACCTTCAACATGTTCTCCAGTTTCAGGATGTTTATATTCTAATTTACGAACACAGAGAGAGACCGTTTTATCCTCTAAATCATCACCATGACGAGTAGAAGCGATCGAATATAGTCTGAGCTTATTAGGCTTACCTTTATCATCTTCCCCAGGAGGAACAATACCAATACTTTGACCTTCTACATAATGTAAATCTCCCCCAGAGAGATCAAAAGTCATGTGACGACAAGTACCAATACCACCTTCATCTACCAAGTCATAGATTTCGGTACACTTGCCAATGTAAGGATCTTTAGGACGATAAATATTAACGGGAACTTCAGTTTTAGTTTTTTTTGGTGTTGCTTGAGTCATAGATTTTTTATTGTTAGAGGCTTGCTTCTGCTCAGGTGCAGATTGAGTGACAGCTTGACTATCTGGCGCTGGTACATCACCCCCAGCAGGCTTGATGCTAATTACTTTTCCGCCTAAACTATTAATACGGCGCATCTCCTGATTCATTCTGCTATAAGGAACAGTGATTAGTACTGTCCCGCTGCTGCGAATCGGCACTTTGGTATCAACGCTATTTTGAGATAAACCTGTTACCTCATAAATGAATAAACGGTTTTTGTATGCGGTGTTGCTGCTAGAAAACGCGGTGCTAGAGTTGTACATTACCTGGACTTCATCCCCCAACTAAAAATTTAGAGTATTAAATATTTTACATAACTGATATTGATTGCCAGACTCGTAATTTGAATTGAACAGGCAACCAAGGCAGCAGTTTTGATTATTTATGTTGCTCTAATAGACTATCATTGGAGGACTCTTATTGATTCATCCACCAGTAAAAACCTCGGATGAAAATCTGGTAAAACTTCAGTCTTAAGTTTCTAACTTACATGCTAGCGAGAAACAGAGTCTGTAGTTTAGAATTCAATTTCATTTTTTCTTCAACTAGTTGATTGGCAAATCCAGATTAAATTTTGCCGTTATTGTGGCAGATTTTCAGACTGCATCCTCTTGTAGAGGGAGTTAGGTTCTGGTAAGATCCATCAATGTTAGTAATTAGCATTTAATAGTCAGATTAACTAGCTTAAAATCAAGCTTACTTAAGTTGTCTCGATCACTAAGTGGGCAAGACAGTTTGAGAGTATCTAGTTGGAATGAACTTGTGTGTGTCTCCAAGTACCATATGACCTAGTATCAGGCTAAAAAGTTTGTGACTGGGCTAAATCGGGGTATATTTGCGAGTTTGCTCCTGAGAGATAGCTAATCAATATAAGTTAAATATTTAGTTTTTGTAGAAGAGGAATTTTATGACCGCTGATTTAGACCGAGTGGTACTGATTGGAGTAGCAGGTGACTCTGGGTGTGGTAAATCAACTTTTCTTCGCCGTTTAACAGATTTATTTGGTGAAGAGTTTATGACTGTGATTTGTCTTGATGACTATCATAGTCTCGATCGCCAAGGTAGAAAAGCAGCTGGGGTGACAGCTTTAAATCCTCAAGCCAATAATTTTGACTTGATGTACGAACAAATCAAGTCCCTGAAAGAAGGTAATGCGATCGATAAGCCAATCTACAATCATGAAACTGGTGAACTCGATCCTCCAGAAAGAATTGAACCCAACAAAGTAGTTGTCATTGAAGGTTTGCATCCTCTGTACGACCAAAGAGTACGGGAACTGGTAGACTTTAGCGTCTATCTAGACATCAGCGACGAAGTTAAAATTCAATGGAAAATTCAGCGTGATATGGCTGAACGTGGTCATACCTACGAAGATATTTTGGCTTCGATCAAGGCGCGTGAACCTGACTTTAAAGCTTACATCGAGGTACAAAGAGAATTTGCTGATGTTGTAATTCAGGTATTACCAACTCAGTTAGTACAAGACAAGGAAAGCGAATTACTTAGAGTTCGTCTAATTCAAAAAGAAGGCATAGAAAACTTTAATACTGTCTATCTCTTTGATGAAGGTTCAACTATTCACTGGCGACCATGTGGACGTAAGCTAGAATGTCCGATCCCAGGAATTAAGATGTATTACGGCCCTGATACTTTCTACAATAATGAAGTTTCGATTTTAGAAGTGGATGGTGAGTTTGGTAACCTCGAACAAATGATCTACATCGAAAGCCATCTCAGCAATACTAGTACAGGTCACTATGGTGAAATGACTGAATTACTGCTTAAGCATCGGGATTATCCTGGTTCCAAGAACGGAACTGGTTTGTTCCAAGTGTTAGTTGGCTTGAAAATGCGTGAAACTTACGAAAAGCTAACAGCTAAAACCGTAGAACCAGCGAAGGTATAGGTTACATAGCTAAATTACCATAGTTGTCTTGAAGTCGCGAGAGTTAAACGAACTATTCGCGGCTTTTTAATAGCTATTTTTCGTAGTTTAGAGAATTGCGATAAATATGCAGGGCAAATTAATCAGGAAAAAATATAGCAATACTAAACAATGTTAGGACGTTGTTTACTAATACCTACTACCTACTACTTACTACCCACTACCTACGAGCCGAGCGCCCTAATTGTCTATCGCTAATTTTGTACGACTATATATTGCTTCAGGAAGAGAAATCGGCGCATATTTGCCACTTGCATGAGCAATAAATATATACTTAGCCAGAAGTTGAGCAAGTTTTAAGTTTGTCACAATGTAGGGAGTAAATTTAGCTAAAATCTTACTCTCTCTTATGTCTGCCAATGGATTAGCGGTATTCGACCGTACCATCGAAAAAACACATCAATTTATTAACGATGTTGCTGAGCAACTCAAACTTGAAGATAAGCACACTGTTTTTATTGGTATTAAAGCAGTTTTACATGGTTTACGCGATCGCATTCCTCTAGAAGAAGCTGCACAACTAGGTGCGCAATTTCCCGTCATGCTGGCAGGTTTTTATTACCAGGGTTGGAAACCCGCAGCTACACCCACCAAAGAAAGGTCTGTCGGCGCTTTTGTCGAGAAGATTCGCGATAATCTACCTCAAGGAGACTATCCAGTCGAGATAGAAGTATTAATCACTGGAGTTTTTGCTGTTTTAGCCCAATGGGTAACGGAAGGAGAAATTGTTGATGTGGCTAATATGTTACCGAAAGATATACAAAAATTTTGGCCACAGCCTGTAGTTGCTCAACTGAATCAATAAAGGAGCTTTGCTCCTAGCTATAAGCCATACTACCCACTACCCAAAGCTATTTCATTTTCATATATCCAGAGAATAAATTCTCTGTCTAAGTACATTAAGTCCGTTTAAACGGACTTTAATTTTAAGCCAAGAAATTTATTTCTTGGTTCACTACAGTTGGAACGAAATAGCCCTGCCCACTACCTAACCTCAACCCATCAATTAATATTTGACAGACTACTAGTCCCGTGGGCGATCCCCGTGCGCTACCTGAAAGGCAATTACCCTAAAGGATATGCGTAGCGGTATACCATTTGCGAAGCTTATCCTTTAGGACAAGGGTACAATGTGCTTTAGGACTAGCTTCGCGTAGCCTGACGGATCGCCATTGAGATTTGTAATAGGAGACAGTTGGGCAAAATTAAATTAAGCTAATGCTCACAGTTGCTATCAACATTTGACAGTAATTCATATTCTGTTTGATTAAAGTTTGTTGATTTATTTTACAAACCAACTTAACTAGAAAAAACTGAGCTTAAATGAAATACATAAGTCGCCACAGATCAACTACCCCAAAATTATAATGCTTGAGTTTTTACTTTCCCTCTTCAAAATCTCAAGTGATTTATTGGATTTGCAATATTCAACTCATTAACCCATTTAACTACTAGGGAACAATTTTTTATGGTTTCAACTTCGCCAGTTAATTCAGCTATCAGTTCAATTCCAGCTAAGGTTGAGCGCGATCCCCTGAAAACTGCCCAGGGTGTATACATCACAGTTCACGGTCATTTCTATCAGCCTCCTCGGGAAAACCCTTATCTCAATACGATTGAAAGGCAACCTAGCGCTCATCCCTACCATGATTGGAATGAACGCATCCATCACGAATGCTATCGTCCTAACGCTTTTGCCCGCATACTTAACCACAATCAAGAGTTGCTGGGAATCGTTAATAATTTTGAGTATCTCAGTTTTAATATTGGTGCGACGTTAATGTCGTGGTTAGAACAATACGATCCCGCAGTCTATCAAAGGATTTTAGAAGCCGATCGCTTGAGTAGTGCTAGATTAAATGGACATGGTAATGCGATCGCTCAAGTATATAACCATATTATTTTGCCCTTAGCCAATCAACGGGATAAAATTACGCAAATTCGTTGGGGTAAAGCTGATTTTCGCGATCGCTTTGGTCGTGAGCCTGAAGGTATGTGGTTGGCAGAAACAGCCGTTGATTATCCGACTCTAGAAGCCTTGATCGAAGAAGAGATAAAGTTTATTATTCTTGCTCCTTCCCAGGCTCAAAAATGCCGTGTAATGGCGACAGAAGATGAATTAGAGTCTAAATGGCATGAAGTTGGGGGGCAACAAATCGATCCCACCCGTCCCTATCGTTGTTTTGTCGATCGCGATCGCTATATTGATATTTTCTTTTATGACGGGCCAATCTCCCGCGACATGGGCTTCAACGATGTTTTAAATACCGCTGATAACTTAGCCGATCGTTTAGGACAAGCAGTGAGAAGCGATCGCCTTTCGCAGTTAATTAGTGTCGCCACTGACGGAGAAACTTTTGGACATCATAAAGGCGGTACGGAAAAATGTATTGCCTATGCCTTGAGCCAACAGTTCACTCATCAAGGTTGGACGGTAACTAACTATGCTCATTACCTCAGTATCTGTCCTCCTACCTGGGAAGTAAAGTTAAAGCCTGTAACAGCCTGGAGTTGCGACCACGGAGTCGATCGTTGGCAAGATGATTGTGGATGTGGCAGTGGTGGTGGTTGGCATCAAAAATGGCGGAGACCTTTAAGAAATGCTTTGGATTGGTTACGCGATCGCCTAATTACAGTTTATGAAGAGGCTGGCGCTAAATTCTTCCGCGATCCCTGGTTAGCTCGTAATGAATACATTCAAGTAGTGCGCGATCGCTCTGTGAAAAACGTGACTAATTTTTTACTGCGTCATCAGGCAAAGGAATTATCCTCTACGGAACAGATTGATGCTCTGCGTTTGTTGGAAATGGAGCGTCACACTTTATTGATGTACACTAGCTGCGGTTGGTTTTTTGAAGAAATTTCTCGCCCTGAAGGAGTACAGATTTTACGCTATGCAACCCGAGCGATGGAATTAGCTGGAGCAGTGGCGGGGATCGATCTTAAGCAGGATTTTCTCAGCTATCTAGCTCAAGCACCGAGTAATGTTGCTGCCTTTGGTGACGGCAAAAAAGTTTTTCAAGATCTAGTAGCACCTTCTCAGGTGAGTTTGCATCAAGTAGCTGCTCACTATGCCATTAGCTCTATCTTTACCGATTACCTACATCAGGAACGAATTTACTGCTATGAAGTTGAGCAGCTAGATTATCAAAAGCAGCAGATGGGTACCCTTACTCTTTCCTTGGGACAGATTCAATTAACCTCGGAAATCACCTGGGAAAGCAAGCATTTTGTCTTTGCTGCACTGCATCTGGGGGGATGGGATTTTCATTGCTGCATTACGGAATTTGATGGTCGTTTGGCTTATACAGAGCTAAAGCAACAGCTATTTAACGATCTCAAGCAGGCTAGCGCCGCTCAGGTAATCCTGAAGATGAACCGTTTAATGGGGGATCACTCTTTTAGTCTGCAACATCTGTTTGCCGAGGAAAGACAGCGAATCGTCAGACTGTTAACTGCTCAAACGAAGAAACATCTTGACCAGCTTTATACCCAGGTATATCGAGAAAACTATAGTATGCTGGCAGCTTTTCAACGAGAAGAAATGCCTGTACCTCAAGAATTAAAAGTAGCTGCGGAAGTGGCGTTATCTTACCGCTGTATTGAGACGGCGAACACCTTAGAACAGGGGATCGAAGAAGAGGCAACTATTGATAGCGCACTTGCAGAACTCACCGTTACGGCGACAGAGGCAAACTACCTCGAATGCTGGCTCAATATTCCCGATGTCAAGCTAATCTTGGAACAAACAATTGTTCGCCTCTTGTGGCGACTACTATACGACGGTAATCCTGTAACCTTAGAAGCTGATGTAACCAGGATTGAAACAGCGATCGCCGTGGGAAATCAACTACGTTTAGGATTAACTTTAGATCAAGCGCAAGAAGTCTATCTTAGCTGCTTACACCAATACATTGTGCCTAACTGTTTGCTCGATTCTACTTATCCTGACTACCATAGCTGTCGCTGGGATATCACCCAAATTAAACCCTTACTCAAATTAGGACAAAGTTTGGCGATCGATGTTAGTTGTTGGCTGTAAGATCTTGGCAAGTTGTTATTTGAGCTTGCTAGTAATGATGTTTATAGCTGTTAGCTGTTAGCTGTTAGCTCTTAGCTTTTAGCTTTTAGCTCCAAATCAATCACAATAGGTAAGGTGGGATTAGTCTTGCCTTACTTAAGTAGCTAGGCGGAATTAAATATAAAACCAAAAACAAGATAGATTTTAATGGTAATTAGTTATCTCTCCCTAATTCCCTAATTCCCTAATTCCCTACCAGACTGTCTTCTAATTAATTTGACCTACCTACTGATAATCATAGCCATACTTAATTTCCGAGCAAATCTTTTGCCTTGTGATACACTAACTTTTCTGCCTCAGTAGCTTTGGCTAAGGATTCAGCATGAATTTGTTCCAAGCTAGCAATATACTCGTGTTTCTGACTCAGAACGCTGTTAGCCTTGGTAGAAGTAATAGTTGCTAATTGCGCTCTTAAAGGAAGCTGTCGAAACACAGCTAAACGTTGCGATAAGGATGACATCAATAATTCAAAGTAGGTAAAACTAGCGACACAAAACACGTTTATATATACTTACCAGAAAACTGGCATTTATTATCGCTACAGTAGAGCTAAGAATTACTATTTAATCCAAAAATTTGATTAATTTTCACATCCTTTCTTTAAGCAAAACAACTTTAGTAATCCTCTTACTTAGTTGCCTTCAACCTTTAGCGTGTTTTGCCCTGCCTCCTGCCGAAGATGTTCCCGAAGAAATTTTGCGTACAGAGATCATTTTTGAAGGGCGATCGCCTGTAGATGGTAAACCATTGTCGGCTAGTGAATACGAGGAACTACAGGCAAGGTTGCGAGAATCACGTTTTGATCCCCAAATCAACGAAGATATTCAGCAACTTATCTTTTTGCTACAGATTAGAAAACTGATTCAGACTATAATTCCTTTTTATTAAAGCATTTTAGCTAAAAATCAATAATTTATTTGTATTGTGCTTAAAAATAGTTAAAGTATTCTTACAAACAGTATAAATAAAATTGCAGCTTTAATTTTCTGACTGGCTTCAATTAATGCCTGTTCAGCGTCTTTTTTAACAAACTGACCACATAATATACACCCCCGATATTGATACTTTAAATGTCTCTTACCATTGCTCCCGAACAAGTTAATCAGATCGTTCACAATCTTCACCACAATCCCTTTGAAGTATTAGGTCGTCATCCTTATGAAGAGAACGGAAAAGTTCACAGCTGGGTAATTCGTGCCTATCTTCCCGATGCTTCTGCTGCCTGGGTGGTTTGTCCCGAAGAAAGAACTGAGTATCCTATGCAACCAATGCATAACCCCCATTTCTTTGTTTGTGTCGTTAAAAATCCTCAGCTAGCTAACTATCAACTACGGATCAAAGAAGGAGATAACGAAAAAGTTATTCACGATCCCTACGCCTTTGATTCACCAAGACTGACAGATCTTGATATTCATCTCTTTGCTGAAGGAAATCATCATCGTATTTACGAGAAGTTGGGCGCACACAGTACCAAGATAGACGGTGTTGCGGGGGTGTATTTTGCTCTTTGGGCCCCTAATGCTCGCAATGTATCTGTGTTAGGCGATTTTAATAGTTGGGATGGCAGAAAGCACCAGATGCGCAAAGGCAGTAGTGGTATTTGGGAATTATTTGTTCCTGAAATAACTTATGGTGCTGCTTATAAATATGAGGTTAAAAACTGGGAAGGACATATCTACGAAAAATCCGATCCTTATGGTTTTCAGCAAGAAGTTAGACCTAAAACAGCCTCAATTGTGGCCGATCTCGATAGCTATCAATGGAACGATGCAGAATGGATGGCAAAACGTCGTCGTAGCACTCCTTTAGAACAACCAATCTCGATTTACGAACTTCATTTAGGTTCTTGGATGCACGGTTCGGCAGATGAACCAACAAAGTTGCTTTCTGGGAAAACAGAACCAATTCCTGTTTCAGAGTGGAAACAAGAAGCCCGTTTTTTGAGTTATTACGAGTTGGTAGATAAACTAATTCCCTATGTTAAAGAATTGGGTTATACCCATATTGAGGTTCTACCTATTGCCGAACATCCTTTTGATGGTTCATGGGGATATCAAGTAACTGGGTACTACGCTCCCACTTCCCGTTATGGTAACCCAGAAGATTTTATGTACCTAGTCGATCAATGTCATCAAAATGGCATTGGCATAATTGTTGACTGGGTTCCTGGTCATTTCCCGAAAGATGGTCATGGTTTAGCATTTTTTGATGGAACTCACCTCTACGAACATAGCGATCCGCGCAAGGGTGAACATAAGGAATGGGGAACTTTGGTTTTTAACTATCATCGCAACGAAGTACGTAATTTCCTAGTAGCAAATGCCCTCTTCTGGTTTGATAAATATCATATCGATGGTATTAGAGTCGATGCAGTAGCCTCAATGCTTTATCTCAACTACTGCCGTAAAGATGGAGAGTGGATTGCCAACGAATATGGTGGTTGTGAAAATATCGAAGCTGCAAATTTCTTACGTCAGGTCAACAGTTTGTTGTTTAGCTACTATCCAGGGGTACTATCTATCGCTGAAGAATCTACCTCTTGGCCTATGGTTTCCTGGCCTACCTATACTGGTGGTTTAGGCTTCAATATGAAGTGGAATATGGGCTGGATGCACGATATGTTGGATTATTTCAGCATGGATCCCTGGTTTCGCCAATTTCATCAAAACAACCTGACTTTCAGTATGTGGTATCACCACAGCGAAAACTACATGCTGGCGCTATCTCATGATGAAATTGTACATGGGAAAAGCAATATCATTGGTAAGATGCCTGGGGACGAATGGCAAAAATTTGCTAACGTGCGTTGTTTGTTTGGCTATATGTTTACCCATCCTGGCAAAAAGACTATGTTTATGAGCATGGAATTTGCCCAGTGGAGTGAGTGGAATGTTTGGATAGATCTAGAATGGGATCTCCTCAACTATCATAGTCACAAAGCTTTGAAGCAGTTTTTTTGTGATCTAAATAGGATCTATAAGAGTGAACCCGCACTATATAGCAGAGATTTTGAAGAAGAAGGTTTCCAATGGATCGACTGTAGCGATAATCGTCATAGCGTCGTGGCATTTATTCGTCGAGGCAAAGATCCTAACGAGTTTATAGTTGCCGTGTGTAATTTCACTCCTCAACCCCACAGTCACTATCGAATTGGTGTTCCTGAAAAGGGTTTTTATACCGAAATATTTAACAGTGATGCTGGCAAGTATGGCGGCAGCAATATGGGTAACTATGGTGGTAAATGGACTGATGATTGGTCTTGCCACAATATGCCTTTTTCGTTAGACCTCTGTTTGCCTCCTTTAGGTGTCTTGATGTTGAAGCTAGACCGCAAAAAAACTCAGGCAGCTTTGGAAGGGAATTAATCAGAATATAAATTAGATCGCCGTGCCTGCTAGGCAATGACTTTTCCCTTCACTGCTACGGTGGTGATTATCTACCATTGCCTAAACGGTTTCACGAAATCGATTAATTTGTTGAGTAGTATAGTATCAAGTTCGCAAACTTCGCGTTGCCGAACTTGATTTTTCCTTACTGCGGTATACGCTATCGGCTATGATGCAAAAATGCCAAAGTGAAATATCATACGGTGATGTATAGTTTGTGTGTGGCTCAGGTATGGTATATGCTGGGAAACTTGTTTGATAACATCTAACATATGCCATTTTTTTTGGATTGGGGGTGAAAATAAAGCTAAAAATGGAGCTAACATGAATGAGCAGCTACCTCAATTCATAGAGCGCGTTGTAGCCCGTTTGCGATCAATTCAGGGAATTGCAGCGATCGCTTTAGGGGGTTCCAGAGCAAGAGGTAATTATACCCAAAAGTCAGATGTGGATCTGGGAATTTATTACAAACCAGAGAGTTCATTTGATCTAATTTCTCTAAATCATCTTGCTTCTGAACTTGACGATAACCATCGCGCAAATTTAATTACCTCAATTGGTGAATGGGGAAGATGGATCAATGGTGGTGGTTGGCTAAAAGTAGAAGGTATATCTGTAGATTTTCTCTATCGTGATCTGGCTCAGGTTAACGGTGTTATTGATGATTGTCATGAGGGAAAAATCACGATTGATTATCAACCTGGACATCCCCACGGCTTTGTGTCCTCCATTTATATGGGTGAGGTTGCCATTGGTCTGCCACTTTACGATCCAGATGGTATTTTAGACGCTCTAAAGGCTAAAACAAAACTCTATCCAATTGGGTTAAAACAAGCCACAATTAATAAGTTTGCCTGGGAAATTAGTTTCTCACTGTTTGTTGCCCAAAAGGCAGTTGCACGCGGTGATGTTGCTTATGCAGCAGGCTGTTGTTTCCGCAGCGTGGCTTGTATGAATCAGGTGTTATTTGCACTCAATGAAGAGTACTTATTGAATGAAAAGGGCGCAGTGGCAATTGCCAAGAGCTTTGCGCTTTGTCCACAGAAATATCAAGAACGGATTGAAACCGTGTTTGCTTTGTTATCAGTTGATGCAAAATCAATCATGGATGCGATCGCCATCCTGGATGAAATTGAGCAGGATTTGAGCCAATGGTATGGCAATCGTCGGTTAGCCGTGTAAATCCTAGAAACTTAGCAACGTCATTATTCAGGGAGAGTACTAAAGACTTTTCTCACAGACTGCTGCGCTTTAGATTCTAATAGCTGCCAGTCCACCTCTCCTAAATCATCTAGAAGACGAGTATCTATTTCTACGGGATAAGCAGCCTCATTCTCTTGACTAAAGATGTGTTGAATTGGCTCATATTCTTGAAAACAAACCTTGTAACAAAGTTCCCAAATATCAATCTCTATTTGATAATTAGAGGAAGTAAGACAAAGGTGATAGCCAGGGATCGGTGCTGTGACCTCTTTATATGTTCCTTTCCAATGAGAATTTTCTATTTCCTTACGAATATTATCTATAACTCTGAGCATAGCTGGCTGCATCAACACCTGAGCTTGCTCCCACGCTAATGTATTTTTAAAAGTTGGTTTCATGATGAACCTGATGATTTTGAGTTCAAACTGATTATTTTTTAGCTATAAGTTTTAAACTACTACACAGAGGTCAACATCAATTCACCTAACCACATAATTGAAAATTAAATTAAGACCTAATGTTACGTATTTTTAAGTCAATGTAATTCCCTCATAGTTTGGCGATCGCCTGTCCGCACCAACTCTAACAATACGATCGCGTTTACAATTCATTTAAGCGGGAATTTGCGTTTCTATGTATTCAACAAAACTAGATGGTTGTGGAATATCATCGCCATCTTCTATCATTCCTTTTTATTTTTATTGCTGATAATTTTGGCGATCGCCTGTCCACACCAACTTCAACAATGCGATCGCTTTACTGCTTTTAACTAATTTTCTTAAAGCAAAGAAAGTACGTTATTACTATACTCTGTAGGATCTTGTCCTTTGTTGCTATTGGAAATTTGGGTATTTTGAGAAATCGCTTTAATTCTATTCTCGCTGGTAGGATGGGTACGAATAAATTCTGGTGTGTTGCCACTGCTTTCTAATTTAGCGAGAAAGTCAGCAAAAGCCTGGGCAGGATAGCCAGACTGCTGTAATATCTTTAAACCGCTATTATCGGCTTCATATTCAAAAGAGCGGCTTTGAGGTAAGTCTAGCGTTAATTGGTAAGCTATTTGCGCCAACTGACTAGTTTCTACTCCTGCTGCTCCAGCGATCCCTTGAGCTGCCACCGCCTGCTTCAAAGCTTTCACACCGTGCTTTTCATTGATGTGAGCAATCTCGTGAGCCATTACGGATGCTAATTGCGCTCTATTTTCGGCAGTTTTTAATAAGCCAGTAGTAACGTAAACAAATCCGCCAGGAGTAGCAAAGGCATTAACTTCGTCGCTGCTAACTACCTGAAAATTAAATGGAATGTCTCGACTATCGCTAGCACTAACCAACTCTTGTCCCAGATCGCTGACGTATTGCTGAATCTGCGAATTATTATAAAGCTGATACTGGCTTAACACCTGTTGATTGGTCTGTTTGCCGATTTCGATTTCCTGTTCATCAGAAATATTTGCTATCTGAACGTACTGCACTGTACCTTTAATTACGTCAGTAATGTCAATCGCCAAGCTTTGTGATGCCGATACTGAAATATTACTAACAGTAATGACGGACGTTGCTAATAATAGCTGAAACCAAGTTTGTCTTTTTGACAAGTGATAATTTATCATAACTTTATACTTGTACTTATACTTGCTAATAATTTATTTAATGAAATATTTTTATGATAGATCGTTTCGTTGAAGCTGGAGCAAAACAAGTTTTTTGCAGGAAAATTTGAGAGTTACGGTGTAATTTGTATTTTCTGACTAGATTAAAAATATACCTTTAGATGGATTGCTAAGATAATAATTGTCTTTTAGCAGTTAACTTAAGCCAAGACTTTATATCTTTGGTGGGATGTTGTTACAAAGCGATCGCAGTCATTATAGAGAATAATTAAGAATCATATTTTGAGGTCAGTTTATGTCATTCAACAAGTTAAACAACTGGTTAAAGTCTTCTATTCGTGCTGTATTAACTGTATTTGTATGTGGATTACTATTTCTTTCGGTTGCTAACCCTGCTCAAGCAGTGACCAGTAAAACTACTGACGGCGAAGCGAGACTAAACAATATTCAAGACAAAACAGATGATGTTGCTCGTTCTGCTCCTCTGGGAATTGAAGAAGTAACGAAAGAGTCGCAAAAAGGATTGAACGAAGTACAGGGTGCAGCAGATCAAGAGAAAATGGTTTCACCCGATGAAACGGATGCCACCAGCGTTAAAGACAAAGCAGCTAATTTCTTTGACAACTTAACTAAATAGAAGCTAATTCAAAGCCATATTATTAAAGCGTCAAACATCAAAAAAATAATCTTCGGCTTTTAGGTTCAAACTAATTATTCCTAGCTTTTAATAAATATCCTGGCTGTATCAACCATCTTAGGTCATGCAGTCAGGATTTTTAATATCATTTAAAGATCGATTAATTGTCAAGCAACCCATAACAGTTATCCAACATTTAACATGAATTCCCCAACCAATTTTATTGCTGAAGTAATTTCAACCGTAAGCAATTTAACTGAAGCTGCAACTGCCGAAACTCAAAAAATCTTAGAAAAAACCACTGTATCTACAGGAGAGACTTTAGAATGGATTTCTTCTAACCCTGTACTGCAAGCAGCAGATAAGCTCATTGGCTTAGACTGGATAAAGCCCTTTCTCGGTAAAGCAGATACTACCAAAATCAAGCAAGTTGTGGCGGAAATGCGATCGCAATATCCTCATGAAACAGCAGATCAAATTGCCCAGCGTTTAATCATTCAGAAAACTTGGTCAGGTGGACGCTTAGGACTACTGACTAATATCATACCTCCCATTGCAGCCCTCTTTTTGGGTATAGAATTAATTGCCACCACCAAGCTGCAAACGGAAATGGTCTATGAAATTGCAGCAGCTTATGACTTAGATCTAAATGAACCTGCCAGACGAGGAGAAGTTTTGGCAATTTTTGGTTTATCTTTAGGCGCAGATGTTTTAAAAACAAGTTTAAGCGTGGTGGAGATTATTCCAGGAATTGGCGCAGTGATCGGTGCTTCGACAAATGCAGCTATGCTATATGTTTTGGGGCAAACAGCCTGTCGTTTTTATCAAGCCAAAGTTAATCATTCAGAAGTCTCGATGCAGACAAAAACTGATACAGATTGGCAAGTAGCTTTAAAACAGTCTGAAATCATGGATCGGATCTTGGCGCATATGATCCAGGTAAGTTATCCAGAGCAAACTTGGGCAGAAATCTTACCTCAAGTAAAAACAATATCGCCTTCTTCTGTCGAAACTATTGCCGTCAATCTCAAACAACGTCATGATTTATCGGCATTACTTGAAGAATTAATTCCTGAGTTTGCATCTTTAACTTGGAAAAGATGTTATGACATTGCTATTTCTCAAGGTAATATTACCCCAAAAGAACAAGAAATTTTGAGTCAAATCGCCATTAAATTCAATCTAGATTTGTCAGCGCTCAGCAGTGAAAAATGAACAATAAACAAGTAATCCCCAGTATGAACATTCGGCAACAACAGTTGATTGCAGAAACTGCTTTGCGGATTCGTAAATCATTAGATTTATCAGAAATACTTGATACCGCAGTTAAAGAAGTACAGCTTTTAATCAATTGCGATCGCGTAGTAATCTATCGATTTACCTCAGATCTGAGTGGTGATATTGTTGCTGAGTCAGTCAAACTTGGTTGGAAAAAATCTTGGGGACAAAATATAGTCGATACCTGCTTTCAAGAACAAGGTGCAGCTAGATATGAACAAGGCGAAACTTTGGCAATTGATGATATTCATGAATATGGACTGTCCTCATGTCATATTAAGCTCTTAGAAGAGTTTCAGGTCAAAGCCCATATAGTTTGCCCTCTATTACTTGCACCTAGTTCAGCACCAAAATGTCCTCAGCTTTGGGGTTTACTAATTGCTCATCAGTGTAGCAGTCCCCGTCATTGGCTAACTAATGAAGTGGAATTATTAGACAAATTATCAGTCCAGTTAGCGATCGCCATCCAGCAGGCTGAGTTATTAGATAGTTTACAAAGAGAATTAGAAATTAGAAAACAGGCAGAAAATTCCCTGAAAGAAAAGGCGATCGAGTTGGAATGGTCTAACCGAGAATTACTTAAAATTACATCTTTGCTGAAAAACCGTAATCGGGAGTTAGATCATTTTGCTTACGTCACCTCTCACGATCTCAAAGCACCACTAAGGGCGATCTCGAATTTAGCAACTTGGTTGAGTGAAGATCTAGAGGGACAAATTCCCGCCGAAAATCAACAGCAACTCGATCTCATGCAGTCTCGGGTTAAGCGGATGGATGGCTTGATCCAAGGTTTATTAGAATATTCTCGTGTGGGGAGGCAAAATATCTCAGTCACAGTTGTTAATTTAAGCGAATTAATCAATGAGGCGATCGATTTTCTCTCTCCTCCCCCAGAATTTGAAATTGAAGTTCCGCCTAATCTACCTACCTTAACCACCCAAGCCCTTTCATTACAGCAAGTTTTTACCAACTTAATTAGCAATGCGATTAAATATCATCATCAACAACAGGGCAAAATTACCATCTTGGTAGAAGAACAAGAGGAGTTTTATCAATTTGGCGTGCAAGATGACGGATTAGGGATCGATCCGCAGTATCACGATCGCATCTTCACCATCTTCCAAACTCTGCAAGCTAGAGACTCGATTGAAAGCACAGGCATTGGTCTCTCAATTGTCAAAAAGATTGTCGAAAGTCAAGGAGGCAAAATATGGGTCGAATCTCAACTTGGGGAAGGAGCAACTTTTTATTTTACCTGGCGCAAGTAGGGGAAATAGGTAGTAGGTAATAGGTAATAGGTAATAGGTAGAAAGCAACAATGAATGATAATTAATTATCAGTAATGAGTAATGAGTAATCAGTAATCAGTAATCAGTAATTACAATACTCCCCTTACGGATGATTTTCCATTGCTGTTCTTGCCAAATAACTACTGTAGAAGGAAGTCCACTACCAGGAGTTAAATCCATGTTTTCTAGCACCAACACCGACGGAAAAGCTTGCTCGATCGCCTTCATTGTTCGCAGAGCATCTTGTCCTGAAATATTGGCACTACTAGTTGCTAAAACCCCAGTCTGGCTTAAGATTTCGAGTGCAGTAGGACAATTGGGAATACGAATCCCCACGGTATCAGTATCGATCGGGTTAATTGCTTGGGGTACTCGATCCGAAGCGGGAAGAACTAAAGTAAGTGCGCCAGGAAGATGTTGCTGGATTATTTCTTGCCAAATTGCTAACTCAGCATCATTGTAAGTAATGTAAGGAAGCAAATCATCAATCGAGCTTCCCAGTAAAATTAGGGGTTTATTTGCCGAACGCCGTTTCAATTGGTAAATTAAGTTACCCAACTCTGGCTTTACTGCTAATGCAGGAACAGTATCAGTAGGAAAACTGACAACCTTACCAGCGATCGCTCCTGCAATCAATTCTGTCTGAGAAACTTTCACCATAGATTTTAATTTTTTGCTGCTTGAAAAACTAATTAGTAATCAACATCTGTAGGCTAAGACAAAACGCTCAATACCAGCAAGATCGCGAAATACTTGGAGATCTTTATATTCTCCCTGCTGTTTTAACAGCGCAACCACTGTATCTGCTTGACCAACCATCAATTCAATTAGCCAGATTCCCCCAGAAACTAAATATTCGGGCGCAGTTTTAATTAAATAACGTATATCATTTAAACCATCATCACCACCATCTAATGCTAAACGAGGCTCATGCTTGGCTACTTCTGGCTCTAGTTGAGCAATCTGCGACGACGGAATATATGGCGGATTAGAAATCATGCCTGTTATTTGACCTTGAAGCGAACTCAAAGGACTCCACCAGCTACCCTGATAAAATTGAATGTGGTTGAAATTTACGCTCTTAGCGTTTTCTTGGGCAATTTTTAGAGCCTCCGCACTGAGATCTACCGCATGAATTGTTGCTTCGGGAAAAACATCTGCTAATCCTAAAGCGATCGCTCCACTACCAGTACCTAAATCTACCCAATGTTGATTAGAACCTGAAATTAAGCTGTTTTCTAAAGCTATGTCAATGATTAATTCTGTTTCTGGACGAGGTATCAACACAGCAGGGGTAACTTTCAATTGAAAACGTCTCCAAAAGACTGTTTCTACCAAATATTGTACGGGTAGACGCTCTTGAAGACGCTGTTGCCATAGTTTAGTTAACTCAGACAGAGATTTGTTACTTTTAATTTGCGCTTGATTTTGCCATGTACCCAAACGCAAAGACAGACTGTCTAGATCGGTAATTGTTTGGACTAACCAATCAACTTCATCTGGATCTACACGATTGGCGATCGCGGTTTTTTTTGCCTGTTGATACCAGCTATATAAATTTTCACCAGCAATACTGTTCAATTATTCTGCTGGCGCTGGCGCTGGTGCTGGTGCTGGGGTTGGGGTTGGTGCTGGTGCTGCTCCCTCAGTAGGTGTTACTGTTTGTAGGAACTGAATTGATTCTGTGGAAGGAACTAAGACAATTTTTTCCAGAATTTCGTCTGAACCTGTTTGTAAAGTTTCAATCACCCCTTCTAGAGGATGAACTTCAATATTTACGTTATTAGCTACTTCTGGTTGTTGTTGTTTAAATCGGGCGATCATTTCTTCTAGCTGTGCTTTATCAAAGAAAAAGGGAATCACCTGCTGAGAATTTCTTTCAAAGGTTAAATATCCTTTACCTTCACCGCCTTTTGCCACAAATAGAGGCACTCCTCCTTTATATGGCTGTTTATTAGCTTCCCCAATAGTTTTAGCTGAGGCTACAGCTTCTTTCTCAGGAACATAGGCAAAGTTCAAGGCATTGTTTTCCCCTTCTGCCGATCCTGCCAGCTTATAAACTTCTCCCAATGAGACTGGAACAACTCTAACTTTTTCTGCCAATTCAGGATTTTCGGTTTTGAGCTGATTGACAAACTCGTTAGCATCACCTTGGGAAATAAAAACCCCCGCTACTTTAGCTTTGTCTTTTCCTGAAGCTACTAAAGGCGCACCTTTTTCGTCTGCAATGGTGAATACTGGTACGGGATCGAGTTTTTTGAGAATTTCTGCTTCAGGTAAAGCGATCGCCATTAAGTTCTCGATTGCGCTCCAGCTAAAAAAAGTAGCTCCTGCGACTCCTAAAGTTATACTCCAACGGATCAATAATTTAATCATGGGTGTCTGTTTCATTACAATATCTACTGTCTGCTCTATTGTGTATGTAAAACTGTAAATTACCTGGTAACTTGTGTAGTTTTTATGTCTATCTCTTGTTTCTTAAGTAGAAAAACTTATCCTATTCCAGGCTGAGCAAAATAAATTAGTATTTTCGCCTATTATATAAAAGGTAATCTGCTTAGGCAGATTCCAGACATATATTATCTTTATTCCCTGACATAAATATTTGCCAGTGGACAATTATTCTTTTGGATGGAAACAAGCAAGCTTAGTTTAGCCTCTATGTTCTGCGATCACCATATTTTGATTTACTGGGCGAGTAAAATTTTTAATTCCTCACTCCAGGAAGTTGGGCTAGGCAGACTCGAACTGCCGACTTCCACAATGTCAATGTGACACTCTAACCAACTGAGTTATAGCCCATCGAGACTATGTAATTATATCAGTAAAAGTGCCAAAATTGTTCGATAATTTTTAATTTATTGGTTTTGAGATTGTAAACCAGCTAGTAAAACTACTGAAAAACTAAGTAGGTAGGCAAAATAATTGATCAAACCCCTACCCTTAGAGCTATTTGTCCTAAAGGATTCCTAAAGGATTAGCTCCTTCGTCCTAAAGGATACCGCTCCGCATATCGCGTCACCGCTCCGCATATTACTCGTTACTCGTTACTCGTTACTTGTTACTTGTTACTCCCTAACCTCATTTCCAATTTAATTACACCCACCTACTTAGATGTATGAGGAGATTTTCCCTCGGCGCTTCCTAAATGAGGGAACGCCCGATCAAAGAATCTAATTATCTTCTTTTAAGAAATCTTTAATCACCTTATGCTCATCCAATTCCTGTTCAGAATGGTTGTTGCGGGTATCTGTAATTAACCAATTGAGGGCAGCAGCCTGGAGATCGATCGCCGCTCCAGTTTTATCGACACAATAGCGCCCAAATACCAGCTTATCAACCAAGCGAATTCCTTCTCCTAAACGGGAATATTCAAAAATTACGCTATTATCTACCGTTGCTCCACTACAGATATAACAGTTAGGGCCAATCATGGCAGGGCCAACAATTTTGGCGCCATCTTCAATTTTGGTCATGCCACCGATATAAACAGGGCCTTTAATGTCTACTTTATCCCAATTGACCGCAACATTTAAACCCGTGTAGATTCCAGGGGCAACCTCTGTACCAGGAATATTAACGTTTTTGATTTCCCTGGTGAGGACACCCCGAACAGCTTGCCAGTAGTCAGGAACCTTACCAATATCAACCCATTCAAAATCCATCGAAACAGCATAAAAAGGTGCTTCTTTTTCCACTAGCTTAGGAAATAATTCGCCCCCAATATCAAACTCTTGTTTGGGAGGAATATAATCAAATATTTCTGGCTCGAAAATATATATACCTGTATTAATATCAGTGCTTAAAGCTTCCTCTACAGAGGGTTTTTCCTGGAAAGATTTAATTCTGCCATTTTCGTCTGTTACCACCACACCATAGCTGGGAACGTCTTCTTTAGGTACTTTTTTGGTAACCACAGTAGCGATCGCACCATTGGCTCGATGTTGTTTGACGGCTGCGGTTAAATCTAGATCGATTAGAGCATCACCACAGAGAACAACAAAGGTATCATCAAAAAACGCATTAAAATCCTGAATTTTTCGTAATCCGCCCGCCGATCCTACTGCTTCGCCGACCAATTTACCATCAACAATACTACCTTCAAAAGAATAGCCAATATCGACGCCAAAACGTTGACCATCGCGAAAATATCCTTCAATTTCATGCGCCAGGTGACTGACGTTGACCATAATTTGATCGAAACCATGCTGTCGCAGCAGTTCCAACAGAAACTCCATCACTGGCTTCTGTAAGATCGGAATTAGGGGTTTGGGTATTGTGTATGTTATGGGACGAACGCGAGTGCCTTTGCCAGCCGCCAAAATCATGGCTTTCATTAAAGCTTCTCCTCAACCAGACTTAAAAATAACTATTTAAACTATTCCAGTGTATCAACAATGTTCACCGAAGAATCAAGTTTGCAAATACGAATTTAAAGGACGGATACTTAAGTCTTGATAAAACTCTTCTTGAAACAGTTCAACTTTTGACTGTGCCGAAAGCAATAGTAATGCCCAAAAAACTCCCGCGCGATCTGAATTTAAGTGTTCGGGGATTGTCGTTTGCGCTGATTGATTAATTTGCCATTTTTGTAATAGCTGTTCCCAATCTACATAATCTTTGTTTGGGGATAAATTAGGTAAATTAAGATGCAGAAAACTTTCTAACTGGGCTGCTAACTCCGTTAGATTTTCATTGTGAGCTAGTTGAGCGATCGCTTTAATGGCAGCACTACGGGAACGTTGAGAGCGACGGGGAGAGCCATCTGTGGTCACCGCTTCAATTTCTGCTGCAATATGTTCTAGCTGCTCGATCAGTTCTTGTAGGGTAACTCGCCGTTTTTTGATTGGTTGCACCGCAGTACGGCGACGTAAATGCTGTTCTAGATTAGCAGGTAGCGATCGCCTTTCGGGATCGAGATAAATTTCTGATTCAAACAAATCATCAGCGTCAATATCTGCTAATTCCTCTTCTATTTGATTGAGGCTATCAGCTTTTAGGAGTACTAACATTGATGCCCAAAGGAAAGCTTGACCAGAACGAGGTAAGTCTGCCTCCTGTTGTGGAGATTCTGTTTCGCCAATTAATCCTAGTTCAGCTAAAAACCGATCGATAATACTAATCACGGGAACATCCCAGGGATCGATCTCGCCACGTTCTGCTAGATTAATTAAATTAGAAATCGCTTCCTGTGCAGGAGTTATAGTCATAATTTACAATTAACGATGTTTACAGCTATCGTTTGAAATTAATCAGGGCGCGATCGCGCAGGCAATTAGGCTCTACCTACCCTTCGCGATCGCACTTGAAGTAAATTAAATATTGCTACTTAATTAATTTGTTTTTTAATCTTAAAGCAAGATTTAGCAAGACAAGAGAATTTGCGGTAAATATCAGTATTTACACTTAAACTGATGACAACCACCGCTACAATGAAGTTGCTTTGCAGGTTTTTTTAAATATTAATACCAATTCTCTATAACAATGCACTAAATTAAATTTAACCCCTTTGCGTCTTTGCGTCTTTGCGCGAGATTTAAACTTAAAATATTAAGTGTAACCTCAAGGAGAAATGGTATAACTAGAGCAAAAATAATTTTTAGACTACTACAAATAGTTGAGAATCCGATCATCACAATCAAGATTGCTTTAAGGGGTAGCTTGCTCAATTTCTGTTAAACGGCGATCGAGACTTGTAACCTCTTCTTTGAGTTCAATTAATAGCGTCGCCAATCTTGAATATAAGGGATCGGTGCGTCCAATAATCTGTCCATCAACTACGGTAATATTGCCAGTCGTATTACGAGATGCTGGAGGAGTCGATCGCTCTTTTAGTTCGGCAGCAGGAATATTAATTTGAGAACTAGAACTGCTACTTCTGAGGCGGGTTACTTCCTGTTCTAAACGATTAAGGCGCGATTCCAGGGAAATAATGTCGGATTTGAGACTAAGATCCGACTGGGCTAATAATGGTTGATTGAGCGTCGGCACTAAATAAATTAGGCTTATTAGGATGAAGCTTAGACAAATAGTAAGTATAAAATTACGCCATTGCCAAAATCGGTCAATCATAATTAGTTTTGATTACCCAGAGGTTTAAGCCAATTTTTGTTTTGATTTTAATTTTCGCTCCGTAGATATGTTAGAGGCATCTGTCAAACTAAATAAATAATAAATACTGTTATTACTTCTGCTAAACGGCGTTAGTTTTATTAGCATCAACTTCTAATCTCACCATGGAAACATGACTTAATCCTTGAGCATCCAAAGTGTTTTTAGCCAGATATAACTCGACAAATTGAGCAATAAAATCGTCACGCTTTGTTTCTGGTACATATTTGGTAAAAGGCATCCAAGTAGTACGTATCCAGCCTGCTAATCCTGCTTCCCCCTGATGAGTCATGTCTTTGGGTACTAATTCTAAGCGTTTAACCCTAAAGCCAGCTTGTTGCAACCAGGTTTGATAATCTTCAAGTCCATAAAAGAAATAAGGATTGTTAAAATCGGCAAAATAAGGTTGCCACAAATCCCTAGCTGTTAACTCAGCAAAAATAGCTAAGACTTGGGCTGCATTGCCCTTTCCACCACAGGAAATAATTAATCTTCCTCGCTCTTTTAACGCTTTATTTGCAGCTTGGAGAAATAGCTGATGCTCGTCTACCCAATGAAGAGTGGCGTTGGAGAAAATTAAATCAAACTCTTGATTAAAGTCAAGCGATCGCGCATCAACGCAAGCAAAAGTAAGATTAGGATAGTGGCTGGGAGGATATTTCTCAGCAGCATAAGCAATCATCTCAGGTGAACTATCTACGCCGACGATTCGGCTTTGAGGTAAACTAGCGGCAAAGTCAGCGGTAATCTTGCCATCACCACACCCCACGTCAAGAATAGACTGGTATTCTGCTAAATTTAAGTCTTTAGTCAGCGATCGCGCCCACTTTAATTGAGCATCGGAATTTTTCGCATAGTCGGCTGGATTCCACTGTGAGGATCTTAAATCTTCCATAATCTATTCATTAGTTTTGTTGGTAATCTATCTTACAACTAGACTTATGACAGCTTTCAACCTCAAGCAAGACTTAAATCATCATTAATCGCTCACTTTCTGACTGTGATTTAGATCAGGGCTAAATAGCTCAAAATCAACCAGAGTTGAATTGTTAAAGATCTAAAAATGTTACTTGCTTTAGGTGGAATTATGGCTACTCAAGAAAGAACCAATCAAATTAAGATGACTTTACCTCTAGTAGCGCTATGCTTACCCTTATTTGTCAATTACCATGTCAAGGCTGAGAATAGTTGTCCTTACGAAACCTATATTCGTGTTGAGCAAAAATGTGTAGATATCTCTGCTCAAGGATTAAACGACATTACCGCAGAATTTGAGAGTAATGCAGTTAAAGAGGTGAACCAAGAACTTGCACAAGTCAGCCAAAAGTTAGAAGAGTTGAGCGAAGAGTTAGAAGAGTACTGTCTTAAAGAACAACCCGAAACTTCTACTCAAGTGGCAATTATGGAAGATGTTTGTCAGTATTAAGTACTATGTTCAACACTTCTTACTCTTTAACTGGTTGTTGCGATCGCTGTTCAATTTCTTCGAGAGTTTTGAGCAGAATTCTTTTGGCTTGTAAATTCCAGCCCCATTTTTGCACATTGATCGCAATGGGAATACCGATAGCTGGCGCGAGAAAATCTACAGGCTGGCGCAAGGAAATGCCAAATAGTAATCCTAATCCCGCAATTCCCCAGAAAGGTAAAGCTACAGTCTGACGTTGTTCCTCAATTAGCTTACCAAAAAAGCCTTTGGGCATTAATTCTAGTAATTCTGCCTTGACTTCTTTTTGTTCCTTGGGGGTGACAGAAATACCAATTTTGCGTCTTAATTTTTCAATCTTGCGTGCATCGCTACTGTATACGGCTAGTTCGTCTTCGGCTAAAGCAATGAGGCGTTCTAGTTGTCCGTTGTTGCCGTCCATTATGTTGATAATATTTTTTATAGTATTGCGAACATTATAAATTAAGCTGTGTAGCTATTTTTAGTGATCCTACAGATATAAAGAATTACCATGTAGCTTTCGATTTTATTTAACTTGTCTTCAACGGACATTTTTTCCAGGGCTATTTCGTTCTAACTATAGTGAACCAAGAAATAAATTTCTTGGCTTAAAATTAAAGTCCGTTTAAACGGACTTAATGTACTTAGACAGAGAATTTATTCTCTGGATATATGAGAATGAAATAGCCCTGCATTTCTTCTAGCTCATCAACTATTTTTAAAGCTCCCTGATAATCCTGTTCTTCTATCCTTTTTCTCAGTTCTTGTAGTTCAAACATTAATCTTGCTGCTCAAGCGTCTTTACCAATATTCTACTGATAGCTTATAGCTTTGACCGTTTACGCCGATTTGAAATGTCCTATGATAGTCTAAACAACTTCATTATTTAAATGAATTTTTCTCCTCAACTTACTGCCCTAGCTAGCTATTTAGCTGGAGAATTCAGTAATCAACCCCAAGCGCTAGAACAACCCGCTTGGTTCGTTAATTTGCGGCTTTGGATTCGCCCAGTACCTATTTTTACTGACGATAGCATTACTTTATTTGCGGAACAGGCTAATATACTTAAGCTCGATCAGCCTTATCGTCCGAGAATTTTGCGTTTACGAGAGCGAGAAAATATCGAGGTGGAATTTTATATGTTTGAAGATCTTGCTACTGCCAGAGGTGCGGGACAAAATCAAGCTTTAATTACCCAGATTACTCCCGATAAAATTAAGTTTTTGCCCAACTGTACGCTTAAGGTTGCTACCCAAGAATTAGCTAACGGAACATACTGTTTTGCAACTACTCCAGTCACAGATGAACCCTGTAGCGTTACTTATCAGGGTAGTACTTTTCAGGTTTTTCTGGGCTTCAAAGCTACACCCAGCGAGCTACTGACTTATGACAAAGGTATCGATCCTGCAACTGGAAAAGGAATTTGGGGTGCGTTAATGGGTGCATATGCTTTTACGAAGCTGCAAGATTTTGCTCAAGAATTAAATCTGTAACAATTATTGTGGAGTTGCGATTAGGATGAAGATGGATAAAATCTGGTTATTGTGGGAAATTCCTTTAGCTTGCTTATCTTTTTTATTTAATAAGATAGTTAAATTCGCGATCGGTAATTTGTTTACGGTTTATCTGGCGCTGAATAAAAAAAAGGCTTCCCAGTGGCGAGTATTATCGGCAAAAATGATTAAGGCTCCCTTAGTTTTGCCTGTTTTAATGACCAAAGCTCCACGCTGGAACACCCACGCCATTATTGGTACTTTAGGGCCATTTAAAGTTACAGAGGCGATCGCTATTGATACTAAAACTGCTAATCAATCGGCTCGTTCTTGGATTGCAGTAGTCTATAGTTTTCCTGGATATAAAACCGTTACCAGCCTCGAATCAGAACAGTTGGATGTTAATAGTTCTTGGCAGACAATTAAGCTACCTGCGGGTAGATATTCTCTGGGAGTTCGCTACTATAATCGTGCTGAAATTATTAATTATCCAGCTATAAAAATAGACGGACAATTATTTGTTGAAGCTGATAATATTCCTAGCGATATCAACAAGTATTACCATGATTTAATTAACGCTAAAAATTGGTTTTACTCCAGCCTGCATTACTATATCTTTACTATCCTGAAGCTGCGTAACTATCTCCCAGAATCTTTTGTCCGTAACGAATATTTACCCGTTGGCGCACCTGCCACCCATTTTGCCTATAATTATTTAGACGCTCAACAAACTCTACAAATCGCCACTGCGCCAGAAATTATCGAGCAGTTTGATATTTATTTTACCTTCTACGATCGCTCTAGCCTGCCTTTAACTTGGTGTATTATTACCGAGCCAAAATATACCCTAGCACCGCAGGATAAACAAGGTTACTTCTTAGTGAGAATCCGCCCAAAACCTGAGTTTACCAATACTAAAATTAAGGTTAAGTCTGAAATATTGGTGCCAGATAGCTCAAATCAGCATCTAACTATTGGCAATTCTAATAGTCTATCAAGTTTTAATTAATGGGTTTAGATCAGCTCTTAGCTTTTAGCTTTTAGCTTTTAGCTTTTAGCTTTTGATTTAAAGAGTTTAAACGTCAATCCCGATTCATCCTCCAAAGCGATTGTCTAGAATATATCTACATCAACACCTTTTCTCCTTAAAGCACCAATGGTACAAGCTCCGATTCAAACAACTACTAAAGAATTAGCTATCTTGGCTGTCGATCTAATCCGTCAGGCGGGTTGCGAATATGGCGATATTCGGATTTGTCACGATCGCAAGCAAAACTTATCGGCGAGCGATCGCTCTTTAAATCGCCTGAGTGACAACGTGAGTTCGGGTTTTGGGGTACGAGTCTTGTTAGATGGTGCGTGGGGTTTCGTGGCTTCCCATCAGATTACTCCAGCAGAAATTACGCGGATTGTTAACTTAGCTGTGGAAACCGCCAAAGGTAGTCGTCTAACGCAACAAGAGCCTGTAAAACTAGTTCCTGTAGAAGCATATCAAGCTCGATATACCACACCCATTCAAATCGATCCTTTCACAGTACCGATCCAAGAGAAAGCCGAGTTGCTGCTTCAGATTAACGAGCAGTTTTTGAGCTATCAAGACAAGGGCATCAAAAAAGCCTATTCATTCCTTAGTTTTGCCCAAGAAGATAAAATATTCGCTTCTACCGTGGGTTCAATCATCGAACAAACCCTATATCGTAGCTATCCTGGCATGGGCTGTACGGCGATCGCTAATGGTGATGCTCAAGGCAGAAATTACGAACGCCCACCCCTTAATATTGGCTATGAACATATCGATCGCGCCGATCTACTGGGTAATATTGACCGAGTAGCTAACGAAGCCATTGAAAAAGTACACGCTCCAGAATTTACAGGAGATGGTAAAACCACCTTAATTCTCAAGCCGAGTAATCTGTTCTTAACTATTCACGAATCTGTCGGACATCCTACTGAACTCGATCGGGTATATGGTTATGAAGCTAACTTTGCAGGAACAAGCTTTGCTACCACGGATAATCTACACCAATTACAATATGCAGCCCCTTGGATCAATCTGGTAGCCGATCGCACTCAGCCCCAAGGACGTAGTACAGTAGCTTATGATGACGAGGGTGTACCCGCACAACGCTGGTATGTAGTCAAAGATGGTATCCTCAACGACTATTTATGCGATCGCGAAACCGCTTTTCGTTTAGGTAGAGGTAGTAGTAACGGTAGTGCCTTTGCCGATAGTTGGTCAAGTACGCCAATGGTACGTATTCCCAATCTCGGTTTAGAACCAGGAAAACCAGGCGATCGTCATACTGCCACCCTGGAACAAATGATTGCTGATACTGAAGAGGGCATTCTTATTGACGGCATTGGTAGTTATTCCATCGATCAGCAACGTCGTAACTTTCAGTTTGGTGGAGATGCTTTCTGGCAGGTAAAAAATGGCAAGATTACAGGAATGCTCAAGAATGTTACCTATCACAGTATGACTACTGACTTTTGGAACAGCATTGATGCTCTCGGTGGCGAATCTGAACTAGTTCAATGTGGAACAAATATGTGTGGCAAGGGTGAACCGATGCAAATTGCCCAAATGACCCATGCTTGTGTTCCAGTTAGGGTAAGGGATATTCAAGTAGGTAGAGGTTCATAGATTGGAATAGGAGAGATAGAGTTTTGTCTTAGGGATCAGTAAAAATGTTATTGTCTGTTGAAAAGCAATCTATAACTTCTTTTGCTGTTTTCCCTAAGCATTTAGTAGCTACCATTCATCATCATATTCTTCTAGATCTCGCTGCTCTAATAGGGTAGAGATGTCGTCTAGGGGCAATTCATCATCTTCATCATACTCATCAAAAAAATTGTCTAACTCCACTACTTCACCTTCAAAACTTTGAGTCAGACTAGCGATCGCCTGCTGTAATTCACTATCTACATAATTTTCAGCTATTACCTCAGTCTTAATGGCAGGAGTAAGATCGGCAGCAACAGCGGGGGGAGTTAAAACGGGGGAGTTTTCAGTGGCAATGACTTGAGGGCGATTCTCTAGAGAACTCGGAGCGATTACGCTCCCATTAAAATTATGGTCGAGAGATTTTGTTGAGGGAGTCTGGAGTACTGGTGTTAGGGTTGCTTGGTTTTGACTTGAAAAATTGGGTGGCTTAATCGCAATCGCTGCATTCTCTACTGGCGGTACTGTTTTAGTACTGGGTGGAGGCGGGTTTGGAGGCTGTTCTGGGGCAGAAAGTGTTGTTTCAACAGGTCGAGCGGTAGTTGCAATCGAATTCTTGGTCGTATTGCCTTGAGAACTAGCAACCTCTAATTGGACTCTCACTTTCCGTTGGCAGACTTGAGCAAAGGCGGCTTCAATATTAGGCACTTTACCTTGATTGAGCTTTTGTAGTTTAGCCGAACTAATCCCCACGATCGCACTTAAACCATCGAAGCTGACTAAATGACACTGTTGTTTTAATAATGCCTGAGTTGTGGGAGGCTGTAAGCAACTGACCACCTTAGTCCAGATTTCTTGATTGGTAACTCGATCTTGATAATTGTTAGGTGCATTTGTAGGCGTAGGATTTGCTGCGGCAGTTGGTTGATTAGTAAAATGTTGTGGCGCTACATCGGAGTGCGTTTTCTCCTTATTTTGCTGTGTTGATGCTGAGTCTGGCTGTGGGACTGTCGATTGCCGAACATTATCTCGCTCGATCGCCATAGCTGCTTGAGGAGTAGTTTCTCTAGGTACTGCTGGGGGAATAGTAGACTCCACAACAGGAGAAACAGGTGTGACAACTGGGTTGACCGACATAGACGGAATTGTTTGTGACGGCATGGCAATCGCTGCATGAGCTTCTGGCAATAGTCCCAGTAAAGTAACTTCCAGCCACAGGCGAGGTTGAGTTGTCCGTTTGAGTTGAGTTTCTGCTTCTTTTAGGTGTTGTTGTCCGCGCAAAATTAACGCAGTCGGCCAATTCTTACCTTCAGCACATAGTTGTTGCCAACAGATTTCTGTCACAGCGGTTAATTCGGCATGTTGAGGTGCGGTTTTAGCAATTAACAAATTGAGATAGAAACTAGCTAAGTTTTGTAACACTACTAACGGCTCTCTACCTCTGTCTAACAGACTGCGACACTGTTGTAAAACGGCGATTGAATCATTATTCTTAATTGCCTGAAGTAGCTTTAATAAATCTTGTTCTGGAACAGCACCAACTAAATCCCAGACTTTCTCTACCGTGATCGTGTCAGGTAAAAGACTGAGCTGATCGAGTAAACTTTCCGCATCCCGCAAACCACCGTTAGCAATTTGGGCAACTAAAGTCAGAGCATCATCAGCGATCGCAATTTTCTCAGCCTCAGCAATATATCTCAGGTGACTGGTCATCTCTGTCAGAGGAATACGTCGATAATCAAACCGTTGACAACGAGAAATAATTGTCGAGAGAACTCGCTGAGGATCGGTAGTTGCCAAGATGAAAACTACCTGTGCTGGTGGCTCTTCTAAAGTCTTCAGCAGGGCATTGAATGCTGCGGTACTGAGCATATGACATTCATCAACAACATAAATCTTATAACGACACTGAACAGGGGCAAAGCGCGATCGCTCGATAATTTCGCGAATATTATCCACCCCCGTATTACTGGCAGCATCAATTTCCATTACGTCTAATGCCGAACCTTTGGCGATCGCTAAACAGACCTCACATTTTCCACAAGGATGAGGAGTAGGGCGATCGCTATTTAAACAATTTAAAGATTTCGCTAAAATTCTGGCACTAGAGGTTTTACCTGTACCGCGAGGCCCTGTAAATAAATAGGCAGGAGCAATTTTTGACTGTTCTAAAGCATTACTGAGAGTTAAAGAGATCGTTTCCTGACCAACCAAATCGCCAAAAGTTTGTGGTCGGTACTTGTGATGTAGAGGTTCGTAAGCCATAGTTAATGTGGATTTTTATTTTTTACTCATTCGTAAAAAATTATCCCTGTACAATTGAGCAATATTTAGCTGTAGATAATGCTTGGATAACCAAGTTTCTTCAACCAGACTCAAAGCATCACTGTTTTTATGTGAGCCGATTGCTTTGAATAAAATTAGTTTAACTTTTCTAATAAATCAGTATATTTGATCTAAGGTCATGAGTCACACGATTGGACAAGTCAAGCAAGATACACCACAGTCAAACTCTAACTCAAATCAGTCTCACCAAGATGTTCTAAAGCCTGAAGTTACTTCATTAGCGCAGTCTGGATTGTCAGATGCTGACTATGAATTTTTATTCAATCAGCTTTTAGAAGGTATTGCTCATGGTTGGCACGATCACCGAATTATTAAGTTTTTTAACCAGCTAGGCGATCGCGGACAACAGGCTGACTGGGTGATTTGGCTAGAACGCTTTAGAGAAAAGCTATTAAAACTACCGATTCAGTCTAAACGCCAATGGGGAACAATGATGATTCGTTTGGGTGAACTGACTCAATCTGCCACCGAAATTAATCAAATTGGTGCAGCTGCTCATCGCATTGGTAGGGAATTGCTGTTTGACAACAGTCCCGCTGTAATCTGGGAATATGCAGGGCCTGATTTTAGTTTAAATGAGCAGATAGAAACTGAACAAGAGTTATCCCAAAGATTACCTGATGATTTTAACGCTTTGGGGACACAGGAAACAGCACGGGAAACAGCAGTGGAATTGGATTTGGCTGTTGATGCTGCTTCGCAGGACAATGATTTCGACCCTCAGTCCCAGTCAAATCTCTGGCTGGAAAACGTAGATTCAGTTGCTTCAGACTCATCTACAAATGAGATCCAAGACAATACAGCCAACAGGCTCGATCTTCCACCAGAAACGGCGAGCTGGCAAGATAATCGTTCCATCGCTTCCTCAACTGAAATAACTGAGTCTTCTGATGCTAATTTAGATCTAGATCTAGACCTAGATCTAAACAGTTCACATCAAATTACCAGTGACGGTGAAGAATTGGAATTAAAATTAGAACCTGAATTAAAACCCGAATTAGAACCTGAATTGCTGCTAGACGATTCAAGCTTAGAAGTGATTGAAAGCTGGTTTAACCTCGGTCTCAAGCAGGTTAGTGCAGGAGAATATGCTCAAGCGATCGTTTCTTGGGATAAAGCGTTAAAAATTAATGCTAATTTACCAGAGGCATGGCATAACCGAGGTAGTGCTTTAGGACGTATGGGCGACTATGAAGCAGCCGTAAAATCGTTTCAAAGTGCCTTGGCGATCGACCCTAATAATTATCAAGCGTGGAACGATCGCGCCCATGCTTTGTATCAGCTGGAAAACTGGTCTGGGGCGATTGAAAGCTGGAGTCAGGCAATTAAGTTGATGCCAGGAAATCATTTGTTTTGGTACAACCGAGGTTGCGCTCTCGAACAGCTAGCAAAATGGTCTGAAGCGATCGCTTGCTATGAAAAAGCTTTAGAAATTAAGCCAGATTTTCAGCCAGGACGGTCAAGATATATTAACCTAGTAGCAGATAATTCTCGTCCAAATTAGCTAAGATGACGGTAATCAAGATATCGTGTAAACTTTATTATCCTAAAGATGATATTTCATCTCTAGAACTAGTTATCAATTATTTAAATTTTAGCTATTTATGACTGAATCATCTAACAGCACAATGGAAGAAACCAGAGTATCAAGCGAAGAACGAGTAACTCAGTTAAGAGATTTAATTGATACTCTAAGAATCGCTGAAGAGATAGCTGGAAAAGGTTACCTTATTAGCAGTTCTGAACTGGCAGATTTAATGGATATTAATGCTAGTGCTGTTACCAGTAGAGGTGATCACTGGTCTTGGCGTAACTGGGTTGTTTCCCGAGTCAGGCGAGAAGGCAATCAAATTTTATGGCAACTAGAAAGAGTTGATTAATTATAAAAAACCATGACTTTATCCCTACCTGGCAATGAGCAGCTGATTGTTCGTCCTCTTCAACATCGTGATGTGGATGCAATTAATGCCTTAGTGAGCGAATGCGTCGCTAAGGAAACTTCCAAGCGCCTAATCACTATCGATCGAGAACTAGAACAGGTCGGCTCTTGGTATGGATTAAAAAGGTTTTTGGCTCTTTTACCCCGTTCTTATTATCATGGCTGGCGAGTTTATGTGGCACAGCATTTATCGGAAGTTCTTGGCTTAATTCAAGTTTCTTCTCTCAATAGCACTCGTAGTACTTGGAGAGTAGAACGGGTATTGCTCAATAGTAATTCTCCTAATCTAGAATTACTCAAAACACAGAAAGAGATAGGTTCTCAGCTACTGCGCCATTGTCTGCAAAATATCTGGGAAGCTCGCACCTGGATGTTAGAGGTGAATATTAATGAGAAAAATCATCTAGCTCTCTATCGCGAAAATGGTTTTCAGCCTTTGGCACAGATGACCTACTGGCAAATATCAGCGGATTTAATTGCTCAACTAGCCCAGCAAGACTCGGATTTACCCAATTTTCTACCTATTAGTAATGCTGATGCACCTTTGCTGTATCAGCTTGATTGCGTATCGATGCCACCTCTACTGAGACAGGTTTTTGACCGTCATGCAGATGATTTTAAATCTGGTATGGTGCAAAACGCGGTGAGTCAGATTAGACTGTGGCTCAATGGTACAGATGTCGTTAGTGGCTATGTTTTTGAACCCCAGCGCAAAGCAGCGATCGGCTATTTTAGGCTGGAATCTTCCAAAGATGGTTCTCGACCCCATCGCGCCCAATTAACCGTTAATCCTGCCTATACTTGGCTTTATCCTCAGCTGACGGCAAAGATGGCGCAAATTATTCAAGAATCTGTCGATCGCAAACGAGGTTTGGCAGCAGACAAGCAGCTTTATTCCCAGCCATTAGAGATAGTTTCTGCTGACTATCAGCCCGAACGCGAAGAATATTTTAATAAAATGGGTGCTACGGCTGTCGAACAAACTCTATTAATGTCTCGCTCGGTCTGGCATAAAATTAAAGAAGCTAAACCCCTAGAAGGATTACAGTTATCAGGGGTACTTCAAGGATTGAAGCCTGCTGGGGCAGCGATTCCTTCCCGCATTTCTTGGCTTAAATCTCTTTCTGGTTCCTATCAAAATATTGTCAGACAAAAAAACATTTTTTGCGCTAAATCTAGTCATTTTGCTGCTGTCGAAAAAAATAACAACTCGGGAAAATCTTTTAAGCCTCCTCATGGCGGTTTAGTTTAACAGGCAATTTACAGCGAATTTCAGTTGGATAGAACTTATTACCCATTATCTCTCTTCTGTCACTCTAGGCAAAGTAAAATGAGGAAAAAAGCTTGAAAGTCAGACAAAGACTATGGTTAAGCCTCGCTCCCCTCGACCAACAGTTCAATGTGTAGATACTTACTGCCAACTATATAAAGATTTATTCATAGAAGGGAGAGCTTATGAATCATTTAAATATCTTCAGTTGGGATTAATAAGTGACCTGAAAAGGAAAAGTTTACCAGCGCTCGCCAAAGCAATAGGTAAGACAAATGCTCAAGGACTTCTTGATGCAGTCGCTCTTTGCTGGAAACCAACAAGTCACAAAGGATTAGCCCTAAAGGATTAGGAGCTTCGCTCCGTCCGCCTGGAGGCGCGTCACCGCGCTGCATCACTACATCATTTTATTAGTCAATCACCAGAGCTACTCGTAGTTCGATGCCGAAAATTACTACAAGAACATAATTTAATTAAAGGCTTAACTTTTTATCATTGGTGGCCAAGAACTAGAACAGTTTAATTAAACTGTTTATCCGTACTTGATATTAGCTAGTTTCGGGAAATGGTATTATCACCCCGTCACCGCGTCAATCTCAATCAACAAATTAAATACCTGACAGCTTATCTAAACTATCTTTTCATTAATACCAGCTAGCTCATAACCATGAACGCGCCAACTATAGTCCTGTTGATGCTGTACGATAAAGACGACTTTAACTAAATTACCTGATTGATCCATAATCATCGCAATCAAGGCAGGAAAATTATTTACCAGAGTAAAACCACGGAACATAACTGAACGAGGCTTAAGTATCGCACCGTATTTAGCAGTCATTATCTGGCTAAAATCTGCTAGCGTAAATTTATTTTGAATCTTAGGACTAGTTAACGATAAAGCTGTTGCTAAATCGTTTGCCTGAAATGCCTGTAGTTGGTTTTCGATTAGCTGACGAATCAGCATTTTGTCACTTTCAGATATATACATTGAGAACTACTGCAAAAACTAAAAACTAATTACTTTTGAGGCTCGAACGTTAGTAAATATTCTTGGCTTAACCTTTGACCGCACCTGCGGTTAACCCTTGAACGATCTGACGTTGAAAAACTAGAACGAGGATCACCAATGGTAGAGTACCCAAAACTGTAGCAGCAGCGATAGGGCCATAAGGAATATCAAATAAACTTGCCCCTCCTAATTGAGCGGTAGCGACAGGAATCGTTTTCTTGGCTTCTTCTGTAATAAAGGTGAGGGCAAAAATATATTCATTCCAGGCAAAAATAAAGGTCAAAATGCCTGTGGTTGCCAAAGCAGGCAAGGTCATCGGCAGTAAAATATTAATTAGCATTCCCCAGGTTTTGTAGCCGTCTATCTTGGCTGCATCCTCTAAATCTTGAGGAAGTTGCTGAAAAAAACTTCTCATGACTAGAATTGTCAAGGGTAGGTTAATCGCCGTGTAGGGAATAATCAAAGCCAAATAGTTATTACCCAAGCCCACAGCCTTAACTAATTCTAGCAGTCCTAAGAACAGCAGCACATAGGGAAATAAAGTAATAATTAGAATTCCCGTCAAGATAAATTTCTCTCCTGGTAAATTTATCCTCGTAAGGGCGTAGGCAGCAGGAGAACCCAGTACTAAACATGCAATAGTAGAAATGCTGGCCACTAAGGCGCTATTCAAGATATAGCTTAAGAATGGACGACGGCTAAATAGCTGAGTGTAATGTTCAGAAGTAAACTCATTTGGTAAATAAACATTGGGAATAGCGGAAATATCTGCGTTTAACTTGATCGAAGTAAGTATCTGCCAAAAAATTGGCGCCAGAAAAAAAATCATCATGGCAATAATTCCGCACCACAGCCAGAATTGAGCAAATGAAACGTTGAGTTTTTGTCCTTTGGGCTTAGCTAACGACATAGAACTCCTTGGGTCAAGTTCACTACAAGGTCACTAATGGAACTATGTTACATTCTTTGGGTACTCAAATTATTTTTAAATAAATAGCGGTAAAAAACCATATATCTTACGGTGTATTGATGAGATAGTCAGTTCACTCGCTAAATTGAATAAAAAAGTTTTTTGGCGCTCCAGGATTAAATTCAACATAAGTCGATAATCGATTCTTAGCTTTTTGATAAATCACCTAATCTGCTGTGGCCATTGCTAATTTAAAAAAAATACAATGGTAATCGTCACGATCGCCAGTCATCGTGAAAACTATCCACATTGATAATTAGCGATGATTAGCAAATCGATTTTCAAGCAGCACTATTTTCAGATCATACTACTGATCTTTGCTTGGCTTTTAGGCAATATCTGGACGTATCAATGGTTTATCGAATCATTACCAGATACCAATACTTTAAATTTAATTTTATTAACGATTGGTTTGATTGTTCTCTTAGCTCAGATAATTCCCAGGGATTTTTGCTCAACCGAATCACTCAGTCTACGCTTTGGGATCTATCCCTTCTTGTTGATGTTAGGGGGAGAAATCGGGGCAATTATTTTAAAATGGTCGCTGAATATTCCCCAACTAACCCTACTCTGTTTTATTCTAGGTAGCTATGGTTTGTTAGGCTTGTTTATTTCCAGTACAGCTTGGCATAGAGGTTTAAGTGTGGCGATCGCCATTGCTTGTATAATTCCTTTCTTAGTAGCTTTTAATAGTGGCTTAGGTTTTCCTGTCAGGGTAATTACTGCTCACGCAGTCGCTCAAGTATTATCAGATTTTCATCTGAGTGCTGTTTCCTCCCATGACATTATTGTGATGGAAAACGGGATTGCCCAGGTAGATTTACCCTGTAGTGGGATGAAAAGCCTTTGGACAGGGACAGTGTTTTTATTAGGGGCAACTTGGTTAGAAAGTCGTCAATTAGGATTTCGTTGGTTGCTAGTGGCGATCGCCAATTTGTTGTTTTTAATCGCTACTAATGTGATGCGAGTATTCATCTTAGTTTTGATAATTGAAGTTTTTCAACAACAGCAAATAGCCGATATTTTACACCTACCTTTAGGTATTGTGGGATTTATGCTCGCTAGTGCTTTAACCTGGATGTTATTACAAAAAGTACCTCAAGCTTCTCTGGATTTAGCCAAAATTGAAGAGCAAAAATATTATCAAGATAAGCATAAAAATATAAATTATCTAAATTACCAATGGTTGTTGTCACTAGTGATAGTTCTCGGAATTATTGGACAATTTAAACCATTTTCAGTAGACAATATTACTTTAAAATCTATTAATTTGCCTTCAGAAATAACCACCGAAAATTTAGCCTTAACCACCGCAGAAGCAGATTTTTTTGATAGCCCTGCTAACCCTCTGGTGCAGAAAATACGCTTTAAGAGCGATCGCTTGACAGGACGATACAAGCCCTCGAATGAATTCGGGGGACACGTCCTTACAGGTTCAATGTTGATGGTGGCAAGCGACACTTGGCAGTCTCACCATCCTCCCGAATTATGCTTTTTGGGTAATGGTTTCAAAGTGGATAAAATGAATTCGACCCTAATTAATGATTCTATCAATGCTCGCTGGCTATCACTACAAAATGGAAAACTTTCAGCAGTTTATTGGTTTCAATCTGAGCAAACAACTACCGATGATTTTGTAACTCGTATTTGGGATTATATTTCCCATCGTTATAAGACTTGGGTATTAGTATCAGTGTTATTTGATCGCGCTGAAAATCCCGATAGCCCTGAAATTAAAAACTTTAGTAATACTATCTACCAGACTATCAATAGTAACTACTTTAATCATTAGCGAGCGCTCATTACCAAAAAAGCTTTTAGCTTTTAGCCTTTAGCTTTATAAAATTACTTAAGTAAATAGCTAAGAACAAGGGTGAAACTCTTTACAAATTACTCATTAATTCTTGCCCACTCAATCAATGGAAAACCCAAAATCACTTCGTAATACTATCTGGCAAATTATCTTTTGGGGTTGGAATTTAATCTTTCTCAGCCTAGTTTATTTTGGCATTACACCTTTTATTGGCATTTTGCTAATTATCGCGACCTTTGATGGCACGATTCCCCTGGACTTTGCCTTAACTTTACTGGCATTAATTGCTGTCCCTACAGTCTCCACTATCTATGGAGCGAAATATCTGAGCAAACGACCTCAAGATCTCATGCGCTGGTTTTATGGTGTGGAAGCACCTCTAATTACTTGGTGTTTGGTACGGTTGTTTCTAATTCGGGAATTAACCTTTGCGAACACTTTTATTTTAGGGACTTTATTAGTTTGTATTGTGGCATTTGCGATCGAGGTTCTCCAAGGATACCGCGGTAATCTAAAGATTTTTTCTTGGGTACAGATGATTACCCATACCCTGATGTTATTTACTGGGATATATCTGGGGACAATCTTACTATTTTATGCCCTACCTGTTGCTGCCTATATTCTCATGGGAGTTTGTGGTTTAGCGATCGCATTTTTCTCTTTTAATTGGGTTGAGGGATTTTGGCATAGCTTAACTTCAGGTAGCTGGCTATGGTTTTCGATCGCGGGCATATTTTCTCTGGTCATGTTTAGCTTTAGTTCAGCTCTATTTGTCGGGATGCCCTTTGCGATCACGAACCTTTATCTCAACTCAGGCAAGAAAATTATTCAAGCTTTTGCCCAACAACATAGTAAACAAAAGGCTATACAAGTGGGAGTAGCTGTGGTAGCTACATGGCTAATTATTTTTAATATTTCTAATCAACAACCCCAGGTTAAAGCATTTAGCTTATTAGAACAATCATCCTTAAATAAACAAGAGTTGCTGGCTGCTTCTGGCACAATTCGCCAAGGACTAATTAACGCTAACCTTTATCCCTATCGTTACCTCAGCACGCGGTCAGGAAATAACCATATTTATAATATGTACAATTCCCTACTACCTGAGCCAATTTCTCGCTTCATGCAAGAGCGATATAACCAGCTTCTCTCACCGTTTCTATACCAAGGTTCTCGTGATGATGTTGATAAATCCGCCCAGCTTTATGCAGAATTCTTTGATACCCCAATCCAAAAAGCCGAACGTGATTCAGTCCGTCATGCGATTCAGTCTACTGCCATAGTAGATCAAGCAAAAGCAGGACTACTCAATATTGACCAGAAGAAAGTCTGGTTAGCCAAACAAGAAGTAAATATTGCACCTCACGGAAGTTGGGCGGATGTAGAAATTCACGAAGTCTATGAAAATCAGACTAATGATGTAGAAGAGATTCTTTACTACTTCTCCTTGCCCGAAAGTGCAGCTATTACAGGCTTATGGTTAGGAGACACAGAAGACTTAGATCGACGCTTTGCCTATCAAGTATCTCCCAGAGGGGCCGCCCAAGAAGTATATAATTCTCAGGTCAATCGTACTCGCCCTGTAGATCCTGCTTTACTCGAACAAGTTGGGCCTGGACAATATCGCCTCAGAGCTTTTCCTGTTCCTCCCAAAAGGACTGTGGGCCAAATTGAGATAGGATTAGATCGACCAAAAATGCATCTCTGGTTAACTTATCAAGTGATGCAGCAAGAGCAAGGTTGGGCATTACCTAGATTAGCTGAGAAGCGGAATATCTTTTGGACGTGGCAGACTCAGCGAATTCGCAATGGTCAAAAGCAATGGTTGTTTGCAGATGCTTGGCTAGAAGACTTTAGTGGTACGGGGAAAAATTTAGAGCGAGAAACCTATCAACTTAATTTAGAAGATGGATATAGTGTTGCAGTTAAACCCTTGAGCCAGCAAGATTATGCTCTACCAAAAAATCAAAAATACGCTTTAATCCTGGATAGTTCTTACAGTATGGGAAATCAGCTAGCAGAAGTCCAACAATCAATTGAATGGTGGCAAAAGAACTTAGATAGTCTTGCTAGTAATGATGTGGATTTATATCTCACTAATGCTGATCCTAAACAAGCTCAACGTCTAGAAGATTTTAACGATTTGCATCTAAATCAACTAACTTTTTATGGCTCTTTGCAAACTGATGAGATGCTATGGCAGTTTCAAATGCTGCGGGATAACCAAGATTATGATGCCGTCTTACTACTCACAGATGAAGGTAGCTATGAGCTAGCTTCAGATCGACCAAAGCTACCAGCAATAACTTCTCCTCTGTGGATGGTACATCTGGGCGGTCAGTTACCCAAAGCTTATGAAGATGATACCTTGCAAGCAATTCAAAATAGTCATGGGGGTGTCGCCACCAATCTGCCGACGGTAATCAAACGTTTGGCAACAGAACAAGCAGAGGTTAAGTCAGTGGTGGATGGCTATAGTTGGACTGTAACTAAATCAGACTCAAAGACCAACTCTAAACAGGGACTTGAGCCTATTGCTGCCCGTCAACTAGTCTTCAATTTAGGTCATCAAGATAAAAATCAGCAATCTATAGAGAAATTAGATGCTATCCATCAAATCGCGAAGCATCATAAGATTGTAACCCCCTATTCTTCAATGATCGTTTTAGTTAATGAGCAGCAAAGGGAGCAACTAAAAGCTGCGGAAGCGAAAGCAGACCGTTTTGAGCGAGAAATCGAAACAGGAACGGAACAACTAGACACCCCTTTTAATCCTTTTGAAACAGCGGAAATTTCTGGAGTTCCCGAACCCGATCTTTGGATCTTACTGAGCATAGTTGCCTTAGCACTGTTCTTGGTATTGCAAAAACAAAAGCTTAATGGTTCTTTAGAGGATTAACCACATTTGAGGATTTTAAGGAATTAAAATCTCTCTTACTTGGGTAATTAAATCTATGGCAGCTTGTCTAATCGTATCTTGACTCGCTGCTACTGCACCGTATTGATGAGGATACATAACCCCTCTAGAACTACTTACTACCGCACCTAAACCATCAGCATTAAAACAGGCTTTAATCCCCTCATTCCCGCCACCTTGTGCGCCAACCCCTGGAACGAGAAATAAGCTCTGGGGTAACTGTTTACGTAGCCTTTGCGCTGCTTCAGGATAGGTTGCCCCCACAACTGCACCGATACCGCTATAGCCAAATTCACCGATACTTTGATCTGAGGCTGGTTTAATTAGATCGGCAATAATTTCATACAGATATCTGCCATCAATCTTTTGTCTTGATGCGCGTTCCCTAGCGCCGTAAGACGGCGCGGGGTCGCATCGCTGTGACTGGACAATCGCTGCACCAGGATTGGAAGTTTTAACACAGACAAAAATACCCTTACCCCATTTAATTGCTTCGCTGAAAAAAGGCTCAAGACAGTCTTGACCCAAATAGGGAACAATAGTGATGGCATCAGCAGCTAAAGGACGCTCAGGTTCACGAGGTAAATAGCTTTGAGCATAGGCAGTAGCAGTGGAGGCAATATCCCCCCGTTTGACATCTAAGACTACTAATAAATCGCGATCGCGCGCTGCTTGAATGGTTTTTTCTAAGGCTACAATTCCCGCTGAACCAAATAATTCATAATAAGCACTCTGGGGTTTAACGGCAGGAACTAAATCGGCGATCGCATCTAATACCATCAGATTATATTGATAAATCGCTTCTGCACAGTCAGTTAGACTACTTTGTTGATGTATGCCCTGTTCTTTTAGCCAGCTTTCGGGCATCCTTTCTAAGGCAGGATCTAACCCCACAATACAAGGAGTATGCTTTTGCATGATTTGGGTAATTAACTGGTCAATAAATAATTTCATAAATCCTGTTACTCTAAATTGAAGACAAGAAAAAAGGTGAGTAATTTACCCACCCTGCAACACTGTTTTACTTAAAGCTTAGAGCTTAAAGCTTGGAGCTAATTCAGATCAACCCTTTTACATGGCTCATGATGCCTTCTGGATCTAATCCTTGATAAGAGAACTGTTCCCAAAGTCCACCACAGCCTTCTTCATGAACACCAAGATAGGCATATTTAGGGGTTAAACCACGTTCGAGCAACCAGGAACCAAAACGGCTACCTAAACCTGTACGACGGTTGAAAGATTCAACTACCAAGACAAAAGGCGCTTGACCAATTTTTGTCATCATCTCTTCATCAATCAGATTAAGAGTCGATTTGTTGATTAAACCAACGTTAATTCCTTCTTGCCTAAGACGTTCTACCGCATCCAAGGAACGATAAAGAGCATCGCCAAAGCTGACAATATAGCCTGCATCGCCTTCGCGAATCACCTCATCTTTACCAGGGGTGAAAGTATAATCGCCACCAAAATATTCTTTACCCGCATCATCGAGAATCATCGGCACTTTAGAACGGGTGGAGAAGATAAAGCGCATTCCAGGATCGTGGAAAACTTTGTTAACACAGGCAGTCATTTGGTGAGCATCAGCGGGGAAGTAGAGACGGGTTTCATAACCATCTTCTAAGCCGTTGTCTGCATACATATTGTTAATTCCGAAGTGACAGGTGTTGTCTGCCATATCGTCGATACCAGCGTGGGAGAAGTGGCACAAGAGATTAGACTTGTTGAGACGTGCCATAGTGATTTCCGAAACACACATTTCTAGAAAGGCGCTAAAGGTAGCAAAGACACCCTGTTTACCTTCTGCCATCCCAAAACCAGCAGCAGCGGAAAGATTACCCCGTTCCATGATTCCCGAAGGGATAAAGACATCGGGATAAGCATCGTGAATGGTTTTAAAACCGCAAGAACCTTCTAAGTCACTGTCAATAAAGATCACTTTCTCTTTCCGTTCAGCATCGCTCATTTTGCCGAGGACAGAAACTACCGCATCACCAAAGACGTTACGGTTAGAACCGAGTTTATCGCTCACTCCCAAGAACTTATAATCGTTGCTGGGTTTTTTTATATTTTTGAGGAAGTCGGCTGCTGCACCTTGATTATGTTGCTCTAAATAGGCGATCGCTTTATCTACCGAAATCACATCATGTCCGTGGGTAGTGCCTTCGATGCCTTCAATCCCAGGACACATCGGACGCTTATTAATTAGAGCCACAGGGCCATCACTCATCACCGCTGCGCACATACGGCTATAAAGAGAGTCCAGATCTTCGCCGTCGCCTTCATTAACTTCTAAACCGTGACCCGTTAGAGTTTTAGCTACATCGTAACCAGGTAGATAATCGGAGGGATGTCCAGCAATAGTTACATCGTTATCATCGATAAATAGCTTAACGTTGAGGTTTTGTGCCACTGCTAACCGCGCAGCTTCAGCGTCATTTCCTTCCTGTTGCGCACCATCAGAACCCAAACAAACAACTACTTTATCAGGATTAGCTAGGGCAATACCGTTAATGTAGGGCCACATATGTCCTAAACGACCAGAACTAAATTTAACCCCAGGAGTCAATCCCAACTCAGGGTGTCCAGGTAATTTAGAGTTAGCACCACGATAATTTAGTAAATCCTCTTGCGGTAAATCACCATGCAATGTTGCCATGAGATATTGAGTCGCCACCCGATGTCCTGCTTCATCAAAAAAGATGGGGACAAACTTATCAGGCGCACCACGGAAAAAAGCATCCAGAATCATTACTTCAGGAACAGTATCAAAAGGGCCTCCAGTATGTCCACCAACCCCTCTTGCTGCACCAGTAGCAGTAAAGAACACGATCGCCTCACGGCAGAGTTGAATATTAGCTGTCAATGCCGCTCTTTGTTCATCTGTCATCGCCTTGCTCGGATCTAAGGCTAAAGGTTTATAAGCACCTAAATCAATGGGAAAACGAGTAGTTGTTGCTGTCATGATTTATTTTATATATTGTGTGAAAAAATTGTAATTTTAATGTAACTTTTACAACTGTTACAACGATAATTTATTTCTGTTACGAACTTAGGGAAATTTGCTACTCAGAAAAAGCGATCGACAAGTTTAAGTTTATCGGGTTGTGGTAAATGAGGGAAATTTGTGTCGCAATCTGGAATAAACCGCTACAGATTTACTGTTTGCTATTTTACCAAAACTCTTTTTAATCACTCGAAGATTGAAACTGTAACTTGCCTGACTCGTTGACTAATCTTTGTTCTATAAATTCTAAACAATGGTTGTGTTCATCTGCCACAATCACTTTTGCCTGATGTCCCTGACTCATGACCTCAGAGCGATCGCGATATTCGTAGGCAATAATAATCAAAATATCCCCAGGCTGACAAAGTAAGGCAGCTCCACCATTGGGGCAGATTTCTCCCGATCCAGGTACTCCAGCGATCGCATAAGTAGACCAACGTTTACCGTTTGCCAGATTGATTACGTCTACTTCTTGTAGGGGCAGAATTCCTACCTTACTCATTAAATCTCGATCAATAGTGATACTACCGACATAATTGACATTAGCTTCTGTGACTCTAACGCGATGAAGCTTAGCGTGCATTAACTTGATCTGGCTCATCGATTCTCTCTTAACCTGACACTATCTATGATAAACCTTTAGGCAATAAACACTGGTCATCAAAAGAGATTCAATTTGTGTAACTGATGGCGAACAAATAGCAAATTAGGCTCTTTTACGCATTCTGCGGGACGCTATTTTAGCAGATTCTACCTTAGCGATCGCTTTGCTTAAGGGCATAATCCGAATCCGCCCATCAAAAGAATTCGCTTGATATACTTTATGCTGATTGAGGTCTATAGCAGTCATCCAGCCACTATTATGGTGATATGCTCCTGTTTCAATATCTAGCCAGCCTTTGCCTGCTGCAATTTGTCCTGGTTTAACTCCTGGGAAGGTAAAAGTGATAGTATGCCCTGTGATAATCAGCTTATTTTTAAATATGGCTCGATCGTTACCATGAAAATCTTCTCTGATCCAGCAAAACTGTTCGGCATTCTGTTGAGCGAGAGGAACATTAGGATCGACTCCTGCATGAACCAGCCAATAGTCTCCCAGATCGAGATATAAAGGCAAACCCTTGATCCAATCGATATGCTCTTGAGGAATTTTGCTGTCGTAGCTATCCACCGTAGCGTGACCACCACTGTAAAGCCAGCTTTGATACAGATCGACTGAGACTTCTCCTGTGCCAACTACATCCAAGAGCATTTCTTCATGGTTGCCGCGTAAACAATGAAACTTATTCCGCATGACCAGATCTACTACCTGGGCGCTTTTAGGCCCGCGATCGATTAAGTCGCCCAGAAAGTATATTTCATCTTTGCTAGTGGGTGAAACTGCGTCTAGTAGGGCAATTAAAGTGTCATAGTGTCCGTGTACGTCACCAATAACAATTCGGCGGTTTTTAGTCATGCTTGCTGGTTTGACAATGTGCATTCTTGACAATTAATTTTTACTACTAACAGTTTTACTAATAATAAAAGGAAATTGTTAACTTACTAGTAAGTATTCCCGTTTAATTCAAGATGATGTGCATATAATCAAAATAAATTTTTGCTTGACTATTCGAGACAAACTATCTGGACAATAAAGCAAAATAAACGTTCTTTAGTATAAGAAGATTATGATGAATCGAGTAGTCACTTACAGCACAAATGCTACTATTAAAATTCTGCAACAGCCTTCAAACCCTGAGTGGATCGAAACAGCGATCGCTAACCTCGATACTATATTATTAGATCATTCTCACTGTGAGCGCAAAGCAGCAGGGGCAGCAATTAATCTCATGTTTCGCTATCCTGCTCACCAGAAATTAGTGCGTCAATTAACTGCGATCGCTCAAGAAGAACTCTCACATTTTGACCAGGTAAATCAATGGTTAGAAAAACGTAATCTTCCCTTAGCAGCTTTAAATGCTCCACCTTACTTTGCTCAGCTAAAATCCCAGGTACGCCACCCCGAACCAGAACGCCTAGTTGACCTGTTGCTAATTTTGGCAATTATCGAAGCTCGTTCCCATGAAAGACTAGGATTAATTGGAACATATTGCCCCGATGCTGAATTAGCCAAGTTTTATCGTAGTTTGATGGCATCAGAAGCCCGTCATTACGGCATCTATTGGTTACTAGCATTAGAATATAGCGATCGCCCTAAACTTGAGCGTCGATTAACCGAATTAGGGGAATATGAAAGCAGTATTTTGGCAACGATGCATCCTGAACCCAGGCTACATAGTTAGGCAATGAGCAGTAATGAGTAATGAGTAATGAGTAATGGGTAATGGGTAATGGGTAATGGGTAATGAGTAATGAGTAATGAGTAATGAGTAATGAGTAATGAGTTTCAGCCCAATTAAACTGCTTACCACAAAGTTATTTTTGAGAATCGGATTTAGTATCAGTAATTAGTCATCAGTAATCAAAACAGTGAACGAAGAATATCAAAACTTCACGATTAGAGATTGGCAACAGAGCGATCGCGCCTCAGCAGCAGGAGTGATTAAGACGGTGCTAGAAGAGTATGGTTTGCCTTGGCAGCCTGAATTGGCAGATCGAGATGTAATTGAGGTGGAACAGGCCTATTTAAAGACTGGAGGTGAGTTTTGGGTAGTGGAGCAGGATGCAATTGTGGTCGGCACAGCGGCATATCAACCGATAGCTAGAGGACAAAAGGCGGTGGAAATTCGCAAAATGTATCTGCTACCAGAAGTAAGAAGCAAAGGACTAGGAAGATATTTATTGCTAAAACTAGAGAAAGCGATCGCTATTAAAAATTATCAAGAAATTTGGCTGGAAACCGCAACAATCTTAAAAGAGGCAGTAAAATTATATGAGCGTAATGGCTATGAACCCGCCGAAGGTGTGGAAACCGCAAGATGTGATTTGATTTATCTTAAACGGTTACCCACTAAATGAATACTAGAATAGATCGCAAGTAGATTATGTTTTTACTCGCTGGAGATATTGGCGGCACAAAGACGATTTTACGTCTGGTGGAAGTGACCGAAGTTACTCTTACCGAAAAGACTTTTAAAACTGTTAAGGAAGCCCAGTATATAAGTGCTAATTTTCCCGACTTAGTACCAATGGTGCGCGGGTTTTTAGCGCAAGATGAATATATTAAGCCACAGTTGGCTTGTTTTGCGATCGCAGGGCCTGTAGTCAATAATACCTGTCACTTAACTAACCTAAAATGGGTGCTAGACACTCAACGGTTACAAACAGAATTGGATATCCCCAGAATTAATCTACTGAATGATTTTGCTGCCAATAGCTTTGGTATATTGGGCTTAAAAGATTTTGATGTCCATACCCTACAAGAAGGAGAAGCCAGAGAAAATTCGCCCATCGCCGTCATTGGTGCAGGAACAGGTTTAGGGCAGGCTTTTCTAGTTCCCCAAGGTAAGAAATATCAGATCTTTGCCAGTGAAGGGGGACATACAGATTTTGCTCCCCGTAATGATTTGGAGATGGAATTACTCAAATATTTACGTCAAAAATTAAATATTCAACATATCTCGGTTGAACGAGTAGTTTCGGGTCAAGGAATTACCTCAATTTATCAGTTTTTGCGCGACAGTGGTTATGGGGTTGAATCTTCGACAATAGCTGAAAAAATTAGACTGTGGGAACAGGAAGCAAAAAAGACGATCGACCCCGCAGCGATAATTTCTCAGGCAGCTTTTAAACAAAGCGATCGCCTCTGTGAAAAAACTATGGATGTCTTTATTGAAGCCTATGGCGCAGAAACGGGAAATTTAGCTCTAAAATTACTTTGTTACGGCGGGATTTATATTGCAGGGGGAATAGCTGCTAAAATTTTGCCGCTGATGCAAGATGGCAGATTTTTGCAAACGTTTAAGGATAAAGGTCGAGTTAGTACCTTAATTGAAAAAATTCCCGTTCACATCGTCTTAAGTCCCCAAGTTGGTTTGGTAGGCTCGGTGTTATATGCCTTGCAGCATCAAGAATGATTACTGATTATTTGCGACGCGAAGCTAGTCCTTTAGGGCGAAGCTTATGCTAAAGCATTTGCGAAGCTTATCCTTTAGGACTAGCTACGCGTCGTCCTTTAGGACTAATTACTAATTACTGATTACTGAGAATTACGGCGTTGCTAAATCGAGGTATACCATTTGCGAAGCTTATGCTAAAGCACTAGCTACGCGTCGTCCTTTAGGACAAGGGTACAATGTGACGTTTTGAAATTGTTATATTGTATTGAATCAAAAAGCTAAAAGCTAAAAGCTAAGAGCTACGAACAGTATTATTTTGTACGTCATGCTTTCAATCAGCAACGCCAGAATTACTTGTTATTTAATAAAAGAGTGGTTTGAGTGAAGTTGGGTTTGCTGATGCGTCGATTGACTCGATTGGGAATGGCGTAATCGTACATTACATGGGCTTTACCCACTAGGACAACGATTTGGGTATCAGGGTATTTTTGATAGTCAAGAGCGATCGCTTCTGCCATAGTTTCATCCCATAATACTTGGGCGGCAAAGAAGTTATCTGCATCCGTACTGTTGCCCTGTCCCTCTTTTGCGTGCTGTTGATAAATTTCTGTTAGTCTTTGACGGTATAGGGTATTGTCTAGCTTAATGTCTTGCAGGGGTGGAATATAGCGAAAGTCACTTTCTACAAGACTATTGATACCTGATTCGGCTACTTTTTGGGTAATTTCAGCGGGAGTATTAAGAGCGATTAGAGAAATTTCCTGGGCTTTAGCAAAACGTAGAATCGGCGCATAAAATTCCCAATCAAAACCCCAACGTGTGTCATATTCAGTTTGTTTTCTTAGTTGCTCTTCGCTAATTATTCCTGCTAGATAGCGGTCTAACATGGGTTGAAATGGACGCTGAAACATTTCCATGGCGATCGCTAATTTTTTGGCCGAATCAGCTTTAGCTAGATTATCTTGGAGTTGAGTAATAATTTCTAGCTGTTGTTGGTGGATAGCAGGACTATCATGGTTTTCCCCCAAATAAATCACATCATTTTGTTGAATTTGATTTAAATTGTAAGTATTTATTTCTGGAACTGGTTGAGCAGTAGCAATTAAACTTTGAGGAGATTGAGTAAAAAAGAATCCTGCTAAAAATATTCCTGTCACATAAATAACGGAGGACGATTTGAACTGCATTATGGCAAGTTTGGGTTGATGATCTAGTTATTAGTTATGACTAGAAATATTTAGTAATTAACTGTGATATTTGTTGAGGCTTTACCTTACTATAACGATTTCGGTTGGGCATAACTAGATTGGGAGCTTGCTTACATTGTTTCAAACAACCAGTGGTTTTAATTGCTACGTCATCGATTATTCCTTTTGCTTGTAGTTCAGCTTTTAACAATTCATAAGTGGCCCTTCCTCCTTTATTCCAACAGCTTGAGCCTTGGCAGACTAGTATCTGAGCTTTTGATTTGTGAGTTTTAATTACGGTATTGCTGGAGGTTGCTTGTTCTGGCAGCAATTCTATACTGTAAGCTTTATAACTAATCTTTGCCTGATGTAGTTTATTTTTGCGCATCCCCGCCACTTTTAAATAGCAACCAGGTTTGAGATATTGACTCAGAACATTTGCTTGTTCTTTAGCCACTTCAATCGTATAGTCTGCTTCTGGGGTAGATAGATACAAAGATTTGACGCGACCTTTGGAACTGACCACAAAATCTTCTAACCTACCAACAAGCATAAATTCGGAAACTAGAGGCTGTACTGCGACCATGGGCTAAATCTTGTATAAACATCTGCGCAACTCAATTTTTATTCTAATTGATTTTAATTATCAATAAACTAAACAAAAATTTTAAATGCCCGTTGTAGTAAATTAATAACTTTTACAAAAACAAAACTCTATATTGTACATGCTCTTGAAATTATTACAAATGCACTACGCTGACTTTAGTAAGCTTGTGTTTCTTCAACTACATCCCAAGCAGCTTCACATTCTCGATCTATTTCTGTTTGTGCATCCAAAGCTACGCGACTGTGTAGTAGAGTTTCCTGAATTTTTAATGAGAGGCTATCAGAAGCAGATTGTGATGATATCTTGGACTTCATAATTAGATCGGTTACAGAAATTATTCCTCGAAGATGCTCCTGAATTACTGGTGCTCTGCTGATTCCTGTTTCGGCAAATAGTCGAGCCACATTCTTTAAATCTAAATCGGGATTGACCACAATGCAGGGTTTAGTCATAATCTGGTAGATCATCACCGATTCAGGATCTACATCTTGGGTGGCTACTTTATAAATAATGTCTGTTTCAGTAACAATTCCGTAAGCGCCGTCTTCACTGGGTTCAACTATTAAAGAACGTACTTTTTTATCCTGCATTAAGGCGATCGCTTCTGCCACAGTTGCCAAGCTATCGATCATAAATACGCTGGTAGTCATTATATCTGCTGCTCTCATTTCCTTTCTCCGTTAGTGTCAATCTACTCGAAACCACAGAAAATATGGGTGTCAAATCCAGTAATTCTTTATTTATAAATGAGCAACTTGAGAAACTTGTGAAGATGAAATAATTAAATAAAATTTTGGCGTTGGTGATTTAATGGCTGAAAGTAAGTGTCTATCTCCCTAACTTATTGGGAATTCCCTCACATCCTCCTGGTACAGTTGAGCGAGACTTTTCGCCACACCAAGAGCAGATATAGTAACGCTGTTCATCACTTAAGCGTTTAATTCCTGAAAAATTAGCTTTTTCCACAACCACACCAGTATGTTTTCCTGTTTCATAGTCAGGCTGTACCGTAATACTACGAGGAGTTGCGGTTTCTACCGACCCATAAAATAGGCGAGCGCCCTTAATATCTGCTCCAGCTAGATTTGCTTCATACAATACAGTACGAGCTAAATTTGCTTTAATTAAGTCGCAATGACTGAGATTGGCTCTCACCATATTAGCTTCACTTAAGTCTGTCCAGCGGAGGTCTTGTCCGACTAAATATGCTCCTGCCAGCATCACTCCTAGATCGATTACCCTAGTACCATGGGCGCGATCTTCAGAATACCCACCACTACCATCTAAAATCGCTCTACCAAGGAGATTATCTCGTTTGAGGGGAGTCAATAAACGGGATTGAGACAGAAAACGCAGAACTTTAGCTTTCCCGTTTTCATCAATACTAGAGACAATTGAGGCGGTTCTACCTTCGGCGATCGCTCTTTCTTGCGGCCAGTCTTCTAATAAACCTTCGTCATTTAAGGTCAGGTCAGAAATACCCTGAAAATAAGTATCAATCGTCTGCTGTTGAGTAATTCGGTTTTGCTGAATCGTTAAATCCTTAGAAATAACGTATTGCGCCCAAGCGACATAAACCGCCAACATCGCAATTAAAATTTGTCCGACAGCGCCGATCCATTCTGCCCAAGAGCCAAATTCATCGTATTTAAACTGAGTAAGCCAACTGCCAATGTTGCTGTAAAATCCTAAATAATTAAGCAGCCCAGCGATCGCTCCAACAAAGCCGATAAAAGCCAAGATGGTTCTTCTTTCTTGAACTGTGAGGAATTTAATCACCCAGCCTCGAACCGAGCCAAATACGACTCCTAGAGAAAGACACAAAGCAGCGATCGCACTTGCCAACCCCAACCAAGAAAGTCTAAACCAGAGACCTAAACCCATCAACAAGAGACTAATTAAAATCAATTGTGATTGGGAAAAACTAATTTTACGACCAGTATTTTTTTGAGGAACTGGCGATCGCCTCAGTCCAGGAGATTCTAAAGACTTTGATTTGACTAGAGATAACGATTCTTCCTCTAGATCGACCTTGCCGTTTTCCAGCTCTGTTATATTTTCTGGATTAATATCTGGATTAATATCTGAATTAATATTCGAGGTGGAATCAGTCCTGTCCTTCATTCTTGATAAATTTTTGACATAATATTTTTTAGACCATATTCAAGTCCAGCAGCAATCTTTAAGCTCAGGGATGATCATTTGTTTTAAGTCGGCTGATATCCCCGATCCCACACAGAAATAATAATGCGACCTTGAGCATCTCGCTGAACTTTACCTTCTAAATTATCCAGCTTAAAAAAACTGAAGCTAGTTTCACGATTGTAAACGCTACGTAACTTGTCTCTGATATCGGCAGGAGCCTCCCCCCCGAGCATTTTAGCTAAAGTTTGCTGCATTGCACCCAAGCTAACCGCTTGATCTAGGGCAACATCTGTTTGTCGAATCTTGCCTGTCTCATCAGATTGATAACTAAGATTAACGCGATCGGGAATCACATCATAGTAAACTAGCACCTTACTATTTGCCTGCCAGCCTTGTCTTTCTGAATTCGGCTTACCCAAAGTACTCACGAGTTGACTTTCCGATATTCCAGTGGTGAGGATGGGAATATTTAGTTCATCTGTCGGCTCTAAATCAGCATTAGCTAAAGTTTTTGGCTCTTTTTGCTCGGCTTTTGGCTCTTTTGTGAGTTCAATTTCAGCTTGTTGGGCTTGCTGTTCGGCTTTTAACTTGGCTTCGGCTTGCTGTTCGGCTTTTAGCTTAGCTTCGGCTTCAGCTTTTAACTTGGCTTCGGCTTGCTGTTCGGCTTTTAACTTGGCTTCGGCTTCGGCTTGTGCTGTTTCACCTTCGTCCGTATTAGAAAATAAATCGGGCTGCCTATTTGCTGTCTCAACTTCTGCTGTTGGAGCATCTCCAGGCGATCGCCAGAGATTAGAAACTACCACAAACCCCGCAGCAAATGTCCCCGCTGCCACTCCTGTAGCGACCAGAAGAAATAAACCAACTGTATTCCAGATATTTTTCTGGGGGCGCTTTAAAGGTCTTGATTCAAATGCCAAGGTGTTGTGAGCATTCGTGAGTAATTCCCGATTGTCAGAACCTCGATTGGGGGCAACATTTAAGGTGACTCCTGTCAGATTATTAGGCTTATTAGCAATGTCTTGATTTAGGGCAGCTAACATTTCTTGAGCAGTAGCAAAGCGATCGCGAGGATGAAACCTAACAGCACGAGTAATGATGTCAGCTAATTCAGGATCTAAATTAACCGCTTTTTCCTGCCAGATAATTTCACCATTACGAGGATCGGTTTCTAGTTCATTAGGAGCTAGTCCTGTCAACAAAAAAATTGCCGTTAAGCCCAAACTATAAAGATCGCTAGAATAAATCGGACGACCTGCTGCCTGTTCCGAGGACATATAGCCAGGAGTTCCAATCGAAGCGGAATAGGTACTATTATTGCCGTTAACCTCTGTAGCGATCGCTTCTTTAACTGCACCAAAATCGATTAAAAATGGCAGTCGATCGCCCTTACGCAGAATAATATTTTCTGGCTTAATATCTCGATGAATAATTCGACGGCTATGAACATAGTCGAGAACAGGTAAAATCTGCTTGAGAATCTGTCTTACTTCATCACGATGCAGATTGCCTTCTTGCTCCCAATATTGATTGAGAGTTAATCCTTCAATCCATTCCTGGACTAAGTAAAATTTGTCCCCTTCAGAAAAATAAGCATAAAGCTGAGGAATTTGACTGCTACCGTTGCCCAACTCTTCCAAAATGGCTGCTTCGCGCTGAAAACGCTCTTTCATCCAGGGCGGCATTTTGGGCTGCTTAACAATCGGTTTTAGCTGCTTGAGGACACACTTTCGTCCCGACGGCATATGGTTATCTTCAGTAAGATAAGTTTCGCCAAAGCCGCCTCTACCCAGAGTTTTAATAATGCGATAGCGGTTATTTAATAGTGCTGTCATATTTATTTGAGATGAACGGCTATTGATCTAAAAACAACTCGACTATTCCTATTTTAAAGCGGGCGAAAGATAACGACGAACTTAAAGAGCGACTATGAGCTTATTTGAGATCTAATAAACCTTTTTCTTTGAGCTTAGGATTAAATCTAATTTCCATTTGAACTCCGCGATCGCTTAAGCGGCTGAGTATTTGAGCCTCTACTCGTCTGGCAACCTGCTTCCGTATTTTAATTTGCTTTGATTCTTCGCTCTGTTGATATTGTGCCTTTTCTTCCTCTGTCATAGCGGGGTTGGCATCAATTGGCTCAGTCCAAAGGTGCTGCTGTGTATCGTTACCGATAGGAGTCTTACCATTTTCAGCGATCCAAGCTGAGGCAATTTCGGCTAAAACTGTTCGACTCGGACGGGCGATCGTTTGGATCTTAAGCCAATGACAATGCTGGGGTTGTCTAATTAAATGTTGCTTGAGGCTTAAATATACGTCACGGGAATATCCAACATAGACCAAGGACTGATCTTGAGCAAAAATGGCATAAACTCCAATTTTACCCGATACGTCTTCATTAATGTGACCATCAGCCATTAAATATGGTTGGTATTCCAGACTAGCTAGAGATGCTGTTTCGGTTTGAATAGACATGTTTATCTGGCTTTAATAAGACTGTAATTTAAGACTGTGATTGGCGATCGCAGTCTGTGGTTAAATTAACAGCACCTAAGCTTTGGTGGAGGTGTGCAGAGATTAAGTTGCTGAGTAATTTTAGTAATTAATAGTTAACTTTGCGGTAGATAGCGCATAAGCGACTAGGCTGAAAAATTTTGGCTTGAAACATGAAGTTAGGGGGGACGTTGATAATTATATATTCGCTGTTGTTGTGATACTGTTCAAACTCTCTAGGCATCCCTTTTGGTGTCTGTTGACTATAGGGTACTGGTTGAAACAACAGATCGGTAAATTTAATAGTAGTTTCGTGTAATTTTTGACTAATTTGTTCGGTAAATGTCTGATTAGTTAACAGACTAAATAAAATTTCTTTGGCTTGGGATTCTAAAGTGAAAGTTGCGTCAAAGTTTTTGACTATTCTTAAACCCATTGTTTAAATGTCGATAGTTTATCGATAATATATCAGGACTATTCAAGATAGTATCAGAAATTTTCGTTGAATTATTAGCTGTTAATTTTTCGTATTCAAGAGCAATAAATCAAGATAAAACATTTGTCTCTATTGAGTTTGAGGCTCGATTTTTGATTATTAATTATCGCTGCAATTGTCAAGACATGGCAAAATTTTACTCAAGCAGCTTGAGCAGTTTAAAGCTTATTTAAATAACTAAGTAGGTCTGCCATTTCTTGTTGGCTAGGCTGAAACTTTGGCATGGGGGGAGTTCTGCCACTGGTTACTTGAGTAATTATATCTCTTGGTGATTTCCGCTTAGAAATATGTTCTAATCTTGGCCCAACACTTCTTTGTGCTTGTAGATTATGACATCCCGCACAGTTGATCTGAAAAATAGCCAAGCCATTTTGAGGATCTCCATCAAGGGTCAAAACTTGATAAGCGTAAGGGTCGGCAGATCTTTGCCAATAGATACCCAGAATGCCAAAGCCGATCACCAATAATACTGCCATGATGATTATTGTCAGGCGACTTAGCCAAGCGTAGGATTGGGCTAACTGGTTATCCACTATATAATTTTAAAATTACGAATGTTTACTTATGTTTACCATGATTAATAAACTAACTTATAATCTTAACTAAAGGCTAGCTAACAAATCAGTATTTCAGGTTGAAACCACCGATTATTAGCATCAGGCTAAAAGCTCAATTAGATTAGAAGCTGCTCTTTTCGCCAAGAGTTATAGATGAGCTTGCCAATATTAGCGTAGGATATAGTCAAATTAGATAACTTTTTAGGAGACACCTTGTGATTGAACCTCTACTTCTAGGAATTGTACTGGGCTTGATTTTTATCACCTTAGCAGGATTATTTTTTGCTGCGTACATGCAGTACAAACGCGGTAACAAGCTAGGTATTGACTAAATATCTAACCTATGATTAACCAGCTTATTTTTAACTACAAAAGTTAGTAGCCAATATTAATCACCAACTAACTAAGGGTGAAGAGACAAAATATGTTTCTTCATCTTTTTTAGTATAAGTACATAATCTATTACTTCTGGTCAGAAGAGACAAAATTTTGGATAAACTTTAGATCTGGGGTTTGACCATGAGGCTCAAGCTCAGCATGTCGATAATCTAAAGAGCCTGATAGCTTGATTTTGATATAGCTGTCAGGCTTAAAAGGCAGCAGTTGTGACCATTCGATCGCCGTAATTCCTGGTACGACTTCTTGACCTTCCCAATAGATTTCGGGGTAGAGACTATCTATTTGGCTAGGTTCGAGGCGATATAAATCTAGGTGATACAGAGGAATACGACCATCTAGATATTCGTTGATCAGGTTAAAGGTGGGGCTAACTATCGGTTCTTCAATCCCTAAACCGCGACCAATCCCTTGAACTAAAGTAGTTTTTCCCGCACCCAAGTTACCCATCAGTAACAGTGTTGAACTAGGAGGCAAATGTTCACCTAATAGACAGCCAAAATCAAAAGTAGCTTTGAAAGTAGGCAAGAAAATTTTTAACACGAATTAAAAACTGTTGTTGAGGAAATAAAAAGCTTAAACTTGCGGTTGATTGTCTTAGTCAAACCAAGACCAACTGGAATCTGAGCAAAAGTTCATTAAAAGTTTATCTTATTTGACCCCAAGCAATACACTTCCTTTATATTGAATTGATATATTTATAAATAAGCCAAGTAACTTTAAGTTGGGATAACAAAGTAAAGCGGACTAATCAGACTGTAATGCTTTGTTACTCCCCTTTATTTTTTTTACTACTAATAATATACTTCAATTACTTTGAGTAAGAGCCAGGTAAAACGCTAAACAGTTAGTTATATAGCCGTACGTAAAAGCGTTATGACATTTCTGAAATACTATTTTTTATTTCCTATTTCCTATTTCCTATTTCCTACTTCCTACTTACGAGCCGATTACTATTAATGTCCTAATCTAACTTTGTACGGCTATATTTTCGGTTGCCATTTGCCACTATACCAACGCAACAAAACTCTAGCAAGCTGACTAGAACTGTGACGCACATGACCTCTAACCGAATCTTCTTCCATCACGTTTGCCATAACTATTCTACGGTTAAGTTTAGCAATTTCGTGGCGGTCTAAATCAACAGGATGAGAGTTTTCTAAAGCATAACGCTCTAAAGATACAGCGCTAGGAGGTTTGCGATGGACTAAAACCGCATCAAACAACTTGCCTTTACTAATGCGATCGATTTCCCTAATGTGATCGGCAACGGTGTAACCTTCTGTTTCCCCAGGCTGAGTCATAATATTGCAGATATAAATGCGGGGAACATCAGCCTTGGCGATCGCATCGCGAATTTCAGGAACCAATAGATTTGGCACAATACTGGTATAAAGACTGCCAGGGCCAATAATAATATATTCCGCTTCTTCAATTGCCTTGACGGCGGAGGGTAGGGCAGGAGGGTTAGCGGGAATACAGCCAATATTTTTAATTCTACCTTTGGCTTCAGGAATGTTAGACTCTCCCTCAATCAGTCTGCCATCTTCCATTTCTGCCCATAAGCTAACGTCACTGAGGGTAGCAGGCAAGACTTTGCCGCTAATGGCTAAAACCTTCGAGCTAGCAGTTGCCGCCTGTTCTAAGTCCCCTGTAATCTCGCTCATCACCGTGAGAAACAAATTACCAAAGCTATGTCCGACTAGTCCGTCGCCTGCCTTAAAACGATATTGAAATAGCTCGGTGAGCAATTCTTCTTCATCAGCTAAGGCTGCCAAACAGTTACGGATATCTCCTGGGGGTAATACGCCAATCTCTCTTCGGAGTCTACCTGAAGAACCTCCATCGTCGGCTACGGTAACGATCGCCGTAATATTGCTGCTATATTCTTTAAGTCCCCGCAATAAGGTCGATAAACCAGTGCCACCACCGACGACCACAATTTTGGGGCCACGGTTAAGACGACGACGATCTAGCAACATATCTACTAGTCCTTTGTCCTTATCTACCCCTAATACATCGGTAATTGAACCCATAGTGCGCGACTGTCCCCAAATAATTAGAAATATTCCCGTCATTAAAACAACTGGGCCTGAAATATAGTTGGGAACAACAGTAGTTAAAAATTCGAGAATATTCGCCGTAAAAGACAGTAAACGATAGATTGGCGTCATCTTACTCCAGATCGCCGAACCAATTACCGCTAGGATGAAACCAGTAGCACTAATGAGTAACCATCTTTTAATAAATAATCCAGGAGACAACCATTTAAACAACCGATTACGGCGACGAAGTTTTTTCTGATGGGGGGATGAATTTTTCATCTCAAGTAATGGCTGTTTTCGAGATAGATACCAGAGTCGTTAAGATAAACATATCCTATCGTGCTGTAATTGAGTTGGCAGGTAGCCATAGTCAAGAGTGCAATCTTCAAAATAGAGTTTATGGTTTTAAGGTTAATCGGATCTGGCTCAAATGGAAATTAAAATCTTAGGATTAGATCCTGGAATCGCTATTTTGGGCTTTGGTAGCATTATTTGTCAGATCTCGGCAGAATTTAACTTAGATGCAAGAGTACAACTTCAAGATTACGGCATTATTGAAACCGCTGCCAAGACACCTTTTAGCGATCGCCTTTGTACGATTTATGATGACCTCCATGCTGTAATTGCCGAGATTAAACCCGATCTCGTGGCAATAGAGAAATTATTTTTTTATCGCATGAGCCATACCATCACCGTCGCTCAAGCTAGAGGAGTTTTAATGTTGGTTTTAGGGCAGTCTGGTTTACCTTATGTAGAATTTACCCCACCAGAAGTAAAGAAAGCTTTGACAGGCTATGGTAACGCTCAGAAGATAGAGGTTCAAGAAGCAGTGGCACGAGAACTTGCTTTAGACTTTATTCCTCGTCCTGATGATGCTGCTGATGCTCTGGCGATCGCTTTAACGGCTTGGTTTCATCAGAGTGTTTATCCAATAAATTAGTTAAACATAAATTTTTGTTTTTTTTGCTCAATCATACAAAAACTAATCGACTCGAACTTGTTTGCGCCACTTAATAACTGCTTCTAAAGGATCGCTGATAACTACATATTGTGCCAATAAAGTTAAATCTAAATCTGGTAATAATTGACTTTGTATTTGCTGTTGATAGTTATTATCTTGCAAACAATAAATTTTAAGCTGTTGATCCTGCCAGAACCATACTTCCGCGACACCCAAACGCTGATAAATCTCTAGAGTATCAACACCGCCACTGGTATAAATAACTTCAATTGCCAGATCGGGAATATCTTTATCTGTACCGATACAATAACACTCGTCTGGTTCTTTTCCTGCTTGCTTATCTTCTTTACGAAAAGTAGTTGAACCCAATCCCCAAAAACGAATACGATTCTCTTCTAGATAAACTTCTAATAACCTGGCGATCGCTTTTTTATCTAATTCATGACTACGACTGGGCGACATAATTTCTAAAGTTCCTAATAAGTAAGCCACTCGATAACTAGAACTATCCCCCAATGATGTCAGAAGTGACTCATAAGCTTGCCAAGTTACATTAGAAGTTAGGAATTTTTCTTCGCGATCGCTAGCATCAAGTTGAAAAAAATCTCTTAATAATGCCGAAGTCATAATTTTATGGGATCATTTTGGGGTTACTCAAATTATAGTTCTTCTGTATTTTGTGTAATTAAAGAGCGCTTGCGTTACTTCTTATGTACTAAAACACCACTCTTTAATTTTCTTAGCTAAGGAAAGAGGTAGTGGATATTCGCATTCATCGGCACTCCACCAATGAACAGATCTTAAATGATGTGCGATCGCATGATGTAAGATAAATTTGTCTGGCGATGGCGTAGCTAAAATATTGTGAGAGCGAGGTTGTGGCATTTTCCAATCAGTATTAGGAGATGGACTTTTAGTCTCTCCTTTAAAATCAGTATAAGATTCGACACGACTGGTAGTTTTTATTTGCTTGCTAAGTGTCTGTGGTTTGGGCGCAACACTTAATATAGTTCGAGTAAGTGGAATATTATTGATCTCGCAGTTTGGAGCAATAAATATTCCCTGCGCAAAAGATGCTGATTCTGGATTGAATTTGGCTGTAAAATCTTCATCTTTTGTTTCTAATCCGTAGCCTTGTGCCACTTCATTACTCTCTGAATCTCGAACTCGCATAATAGTGATTTTCTTAGTTGGTGGATTATCTTTGTCAAATTTTCCATCTTGTAACCATTGCCAATATGTTCGAGCATTTTGCTCGTGAGCATATAGATAGATGTTGTCCGCATCGGAATAATTAATACTAAGTTGTTCTAGCATTGTATTGACGGTACGTTCATCCTGCCGAGTCGTATTTTTGGTATTATTCGCTAAATGACAGATAGATTGAGGAAAAGAACGCAGTTTTGTATCTTGTGCTGGTAATAAAACCTTAATCTCATTTTTGTAGATAACCACTAACACTGGTTCGTTAAAGCTTTGGCTAGAAGTTGCTTTGTTGCGGGAGATGACATAAAATCCCGCATAAACGTTATTATCTTCGGATGTAGTTAAAGGATAATGTCGATCAAATGGCATTATTGCATCTAAAATCGACGATAAAGCTCGATTTAAAAGACTTTTTTTAGCTTTTTTATCTAAAGTAGCTTCTTTGGTTTCTTTATCGATATTTTCGGCAGAAACAATACATTGAGGAATGAGATTGTATTTTGGCAGTTCTGATTTAATGTAAGATTTTGGATCGGCATCGCCATTATATAAAGGATGATGTGAAGACAAAATTTCTACTATGATTGGCTCAGGATTCTCTGGCTGATATTGTTCACCGAACTTTTTAATATGTTTTAACTGAGGAATTTTTTTGTTTTTGGAGTCTTTCTTTTTAGATTTTTCGTACTGTATGGGATCGGCTAAACTTTGTGACGAATAGAATTTTAGTTTTAAGCTATCTCCAAAATAATGATTGGCAACTTTTTCGATAGCATCTTTTGTTTTAGAATCAGCCAAACTGCATACATGAAGGGTTATATTGTTTGCTCTTTGTTGCAGAAACTCTTTAAATTCTTCAGTTAATTCTGGTAGTTGATTTTGAGATGGTTTTTGGAGCTTAGGATTTTTGATGAATTGCCTTTTAATCGATTTATCAGCATCCTTAGATTTTTCTTTTATTACGTCATTATCTTTAATTGCTGATATTTTTTGCCAAGGTTTAGTTAAAGTTGCGCCCGCAGGAAGAAAGGCAATAATTTGTTTTAATAATCTTCTACTATCAGAAATAGTGAATCCTGTCCCCCATCCTGCTTTTTGCCAGCTTCTGGCAGGTATGAGAATATCTGTCTTTTCTGTTTCTATATAATTCAGAGGATTTTGGAGAACATCTTCTAGATCGGGAATATCTACTGATAGCTTTTCTAGTATTTCGAGAATTTTTTTGTCTTTCCAGCGACGCTCAAATTTTTTCTCGTCTGCGCCTGTAGAGTTATTAGACTCGCTTCTACCGTGACTTTCTCTTCTAAAGTTTTTAGCTTCTAAAACAGTAAAAGCATTTGGTTCAAGAAGATTAAAATTTCCTGACCAAGAAGTTAATCGACGAATATAACAATGGGTGGTTTTGGTTTGTAAATTAATGTCTACATTTTCTCCTCTTTTGACTACCCAACGTTTCATCTTGAAATGAATATTAATTCTTCTATCGGAAAAATCGCTTTGGCTAGATATGATAATTCCAAGAGAAGATTTATAACCGCTAGGAGTAGAAAAAGGTGGCCAAGAAACTAACTCTACAGTATTCCCTTTTCTTCCTGGAGCAAACAGTAAATTGAATTCATTATTGCCCAGCTTGTATCTATATTCTCCATCCTGATATTTACTTAAATGTTTTGCTACTGACCAGGCTGGCGACCACCATTCTAATTGTTCTGGGGTTGCAGACTTCCACTCAAATTGATTAGGAGTACATAAAGATTTTAAATATTGATGTTCTAATTCTGGATACCAAACTTCAACCCATTTGCTGAATATCAAAGATAAAATTTTAGGGTCTATCGGTTCGTAAGCTAAAAAAGCTGCTGGGTTAGGCTGACCGTCAACAACAAGTTTATTAATGACTCTGATTTGAGGTAAAAGTAAACGTAGTATATCTAACAAGGAATTTGTTGGGGCGTTTTCTTGTTCTTCTCCGTAACTACTTTTAAATCGTTTTAAGTTAGGAAATGGCATTACCCAACCAGCAATATCTTTAGTTAAGGCCTCAATATATTCAAAATAAATTGGTTGAAAATGATTGTATCTCTGGTTTTTTGCCATAATTTACTTTGGTTAGTCGATATTTTATTTTTATGCCATCACTATTATTAATACTACAATTACAGCTTTACTCCGCTAATAAAATGAGTCAAACGAGTCAGAGGGTAATAAACTGGCCCGTATAAAGTTTGAATTAAGCGACTAGATGAGCCACCTTGTTTAATAGCATCCCCTAAAAGTTTTCGTACTGCTAACAAAAGAGAATTTTGCTCTGTATCACCAGCACGCTTACCTTGTGCAGTTTGAGGCATAAATGCTGCATCAGTAAACCAAACAATGGTTTTACGACCTCCACGAGTGCTACGTCCGATCAATTGAGTTAAATTTACTGCTAAAGTCCAAACAAGAGGCTGTTTCATTGCCACTCCTTGCAATTCGTCTGGTAATTGAGAAAAAATTTGCGGTACAGCTAGAAAGATATCTCTTGTGTTTCTGGCTTGTCTTTGAATAGTTGCTACAGATTGAGAACCAATATTATCTACTGCATTTTTGTTAACAGCACTAATGATTAGTTGATTGTCATCTGGACGAGGATGCTGTCTAACTAGAATTACCATACCGCCAAAATAAGGTTCTTGGGGATTGTCTGGGTGCATTAAGTTGACGGCACGTGAAATAGCGCCAATTGGAGCGATCAACAGTTCTTTTCCTAAACTAGGAAATTCTGTCATTTTGGAACGGGGAACATTAATATCAGGCGACCATAAAACACTGTCTCCATCTCGAACTACAAAAGAGGCTTTATCTTTATAGGGTGGCTTTAAACAGTCATAGAAAGTTTTTGCTTCTACGTAACTATTAGTAACTAAAAGTAGATTTTTGCGATCGCTATCTATCTTGTTGACCAAATAATCTTGAAACTGCTCGATTAGAGGTTTACCATGTGCAGAAGGACGACACAAACCAGAAACCATCTTACCAATGTTGTTGTAACGTTCATCCCCTTGTGAACCTGATACCCAGACAGGATCGCCAGCATCATCAGATACAGGACAAAAGAAAAATTCGCTTTCGTAAGCTATTGTTTTAGCTTTTTCTGGAGGTGGTTCAATTAGTAAGCTGGGTTGTTGTTGAACGTGGAAGGGATATGATTGCTTGTTTTCTCCTGAATAACTAGTGGCAGAAGTGACTAGCAAATGAGAAGGCACTAACCCATCAACGCTAAAAATATCTCTCCATTGACTAAAAAGCGATCGCCCAATACAAATACCTCGATGTATTTTTAGGTGTCCATCTTGATATTGTGCGCTGGTTACAGCACCTACAGGAGAAGCAGGTAATAAACGTTCAAAATCTACTGGAGGAATCAACGGTAAATTAGATTGAAGTTCGCTACTAGATTGTCTTCTCGTAGAAAAGTGCTTACCTAATGCACCCAAAGCTTGAGTTGCAAAAATAGATAGTTGTAATAGAGTTGCTAAATTCTTGGTAAATAGTTCATCATCTGATTCTAATCTGCTTAGTTCGGTATCCCATTTGGTTTCTTTGATAAATTCCACGCATTTATCATGAGGAATATTTTGATAAGCTTGTCCTGCTAAAATTCCTGCAATTGAAGCTAATTTGCTAACAATTTTACTGTCTTTAGGATTCAGTCCTGTTAGATCGGGATCGGTGGGGTTATCTTGTATGGGTTTAAAAATTTGACGATACCTTTCGTAACTACGTTCGTATTTTTGAGCAGTTGGTTGACGTATTTTTTTACCCAAGCGTATTTTGATTTTTCCCGACAGATGTTCGGCAAGAGTGTCAAACAAAGACCAAGCAGCAAATAATCTTCCTTCGCCAGAGCATTCTTTGAACAGTTTTTCAATTTCTTGTATGGGTTTTTTCCCTTTGTTGGCAGTCTCAATATCTCTCAGAGAATACATCAAATCCCCAATTGCTTTACAAGCTAAAAATTTCCAACCCTCTGATTCCTCAAGACAAGAATCTTTAAAACTTTCAAGAACAACTATTTCGCCTTCTAAAACACTGTTTACGTGCTGATAAAATTCACTACGCGACCAAGTATCTTGAATTGGTTTAAAAGATGCAATAGTAACAATAGGATAAAAAAGCTCGTCTAGTTTAGGTTGAGCTAGATCGACTTCATCAACTACGAATAAATCGGTTGTTAGAGCTAAATATTCCAGAATAGTAATGTTTTCTTCTAGATTGTGACGAGATACTTTCTTATGGATAAATCCTGGTAATGTCCCGACAATTAATTGGGCTTCTTCTAATTCCTTTGATGTAATGTGTTGAGGACAAACACCAATCAGAGGACAATCGTACTTTTTCTGCTTCGGATCGTCAATATCTTCTAGTTGATTAAAACAAGGTGTTTTATTGCGTCGTTGACTATTTGACTGGGGAATTGATGATGTTGCTAAAGCAAACAAAGAGCAACATTGACTGAGCCATTTAAAACCAGGGTGAGTAAAAGATTGCTGTCTATTACCAAACATCACAGCTTGATTAAGCCGACTTAGATGTTTATGTCGTTCCGAATTACCAATAATGGGAATAGCTTTAATACCTATTTTTTGAGCAAATTCTAACCAATCTTGAACTTCTCCCAGACTATTAGTAGCGATCGCAATTCTTTTATTTTGTTCAATTAATAAAGTAATTAAACATTCGATTAAGGTAGACTTCCCACTTCCAGTAGGGCCTAAAATATGACTCTCACCATCAATAAAAATCTCGTTGGTTTGTCGATCTTGCTTAATATCCCAATAGCTCGATCTCTCTATGATTTCTCCCGCATCGTAACCTAAAACCGAGCTTAAATTTCGTCCTCGTTCAACTAATTGTTCGAGAGATATTCTGATTGGCAAATGATTATGATTTAGATTAATACTAGGAATATTATTTTGATGCTGTATTCCTATATTTGCGATCGCATCTGAAATTCCAACTAATCTTATCTGCTCTGAACTAATATTAAATTGATAATTTCCTTGAGGTGCTGGATTATATTCTCGTTGAGAAAACTTAAGGGAGCTTTTTGTTAGTATATTTTCATATACTGCATATCGATTCATTACCATATTATTGCTTAGAGTAATACGGTTATTGTCATAATCAAGCTCAAATCCCAACCATCCAGCAACATCACTGTTAGCCATATCATCATAATTACGCAGAGCAATTTCCCAACTAATTGAACTACGAAACTCTGGTGCTAAATGACGTAAATGTTTAATAATTTCCCACTGATTATCGTTAATTACTGGTTCTCTATAACCCTGCATCAATAAATGAGCTTCACGTATTTGTTGCCTGGGAAAATAAGCTTGCAAGGCATACAACATTAATTCGATACGAGCAAAATTAGAAAACTTCAAAGGAATGGCACCACTTAAAGGTTGTCTAAGAACATTTATCCAGTTGCTTGAATCTCTCATTGTAATTCTCTTTTGACGCGCTTAATTAATTCTGATTCGGAAATTAGAGGAATACTCCCTTGATATTTACTTTGAAAAATTGCTTGATATTTAAGTTTATTTAATCGATAATCTGGAACAACAAAAAATGATTTAGATTGACCAAAATTTTGGATGGTATCTTGATTCAGTTTTCTAGCTAACTTAGTTGCACTTCCCCAGTCTTTAGCATCAATTGCCCAAAACTTACCATCTGGAAATGTAATTTTTAAATCTGCTGTATCTAATTCTGGCCACAATTCTATTTCTAATCCCATATCTTTGAACTTTTTATCTAAGCGTAGCTCAATGAAAGATGGTCTAATTACAGAAATAACAGTATCGAGAATTGGTGCTTTATCAACTTTGCGATCTAAAGGTTTGCAATATCCAATTTCTCTGGCTGCACAGTCTAAATATCCGCCACAAGTTTTACATAGTGGTTTGGAATCTGATTGAGGAGGTGCGTCTCGATAGGGTTTAGATAAAAACTCTTTGACTCTTTCAATTTCGGGATGATTATCTCGCAAAATAGCTATATCGGATTCTGAAGGAAAAAGATTTTCTGCTATAAAACGACGAAATATTGTGTAAGTGCTATGAGGCAAATCAAACCTTCTGATTTCCTCCATCAATCGGGGAATATAGCTTTGATTGTTATCAATATCTAAACTAAAACTATATTCACTAGCATATTCTTCACATTCGTCAGATGGTCTTGTCATGTCTTCTATTAGAGGTTCATCAGGAAAATCAACCCATTCACAAAAATCTGGTTCAACTGCTTCTACTGACTTTCTAGCTGCTTCAACCATATTTAGTATGGAAGGATGACGCATTCCTCCATCGCGCAATATCCACTTTATACTTAATTTTTCAAATGCTTCGTACAAAGGCTGAGGAAATGGCTGAGAATGATCGACTAGATAAGCAGGTTCACCCCGATTAATGCGATCGCCTACTTCTATTAATCCTTTGCATAATTTAATCAATAAGATTTCATCTTCTGTTTTTTCCTTTGTCATCTTTGCCAATAGTTGATATTTAATCAGTTAATCTTAACTTGTCACTAATGGTTATTAATGAATACCACAGCCAGCTTGGGCTATTTTTTGTAACTGAACATTATTAGTGAGTTGCAGCACCTGCTTAAAAGCTTGGGTGGCAGCGTCAGCTTGGGATATTTGGCAGAGGCTAGTTCCTTTATATAACCAGTTGATTGCCTGCTGTTGTGGAGTTAAATTATCTTGTTGTAAAATTTGCTCAAAAGATTGAATAGCTTGAGCATAATTACCCAATCTGTAGAGAGTAATTCCTCTGTCTTGTTGAGCAGCTAAATATTGAGGCTGGTAAGTTAAAGACTGATTAAAAGCAGCTAATGCCTGTTGATTTTGCTTCAGTTCTAACCAACTTTGTCCCTGTCGTCTCCAAGCGATCGCTAATTGACGATTTTTGGTAGCTGTTGCTGGTTGAGACTGGAGTAAGGCGATCGCTTCTTTAGCTGCTGCTATTGCCTGCTGGTGTTGAGCGAGATCGAATAATACCTGATTTTGATTAAGCCAAAAAGTTGCATTCTGAGGATTAATGGCGATCGCCTGTTTAAAAGCAGTCAAGGCATCATTGGATCGACCCAAGTAATATAGAGCCTCCCCACGACAGTTCCAAGCTAAATCGGCTCGCTGATTTAAACTAGTAGCTTGAGAACAGGATTTTAGTGCTTCTTGATACTGATTTAATTTTAATAGTGCAGCTCCACGATTAGCCCACAGTAGATATGATTGCGCAGAATTAGAATCAGTTTTTAACAGTCGATCGTAGGCAGAAACAGCTAAAGAATATTTTTTCTGAGCTAGTAAATTGTTAGCTTGCTGTGTTTGCTGAATCTGCTGTGTTTGAAGATATCTAACAATTAAAATAGAGCCTAGGCCAATAATTCCGCCAATACTGAGGAGGAAAATTATTATAGTTAATAATCGCGAAAATTTTACGTTCACATTACGTCATTTAAATAAGTGGTTCAGGTTTCCCGCCTTTTAAACACTGGACTTACCCGACCGTTGCTCAAAATAGCTATCTTGACTTGCTTGTGTTCTAACTTTACCAGATTAAAAACTAGTTGTCAGAGCTTAATTATGATTAAACTCTAAGGCTTTTTACCCATACATAAACGATACAATTACGATAACATCTACTTTTTAGCTTAAATCGTAATTTTATGACTGCCACTCCCCTCAAACGAGATAACATTGCCTCTGTACCAGATCAATTAGGGCGTTTTGGCCCTTATGGTGGTAAGTACGTTCCCGAAACTTTGATGCCAGCTTTGGCTGAATTGGAAACTGCTTATAACCAGTATAAAAACGACCCCAATTTTACTCAAGAACTACAAGGATTATTAAAAGACTATGTTGGTCGAGCAAATCCTCTTTATTTTGCCGAACGTCTAAGCCAGCACTATACTCGCCCAGATTTTCAGCCTAAAATTTACCTCAAGCGTGAAGATTTAAACCACACGGGAGCGCACAAGATTAATAATGCTTTAGCTCAGGCGTTATTAGCGATTCGCATGGGTAAAAAGCGAATCATCGCCGAAACAGGTGCAGGTCAACATGGAGTTGCTACCGCCACAGTCTGCGCGCGTTTTGGTCTGGAATGTATTATCTATATGGGTGTACAAGATATGGAAAGACAGAAGCTTAATGTCTTTCGGATGCGCCTATTAGGAGCCAAGGTAGAGCCAGTTTCCGCTGGGACAGGAACGTTAAAAGATGCTACCTCTGAAGCAATTCGAGATTGGGTAACAAATGTTGAAAGTACTCACTATATCTTGGGTTCAGTGGCTGGCCCCCATCCTTATCCGATGATGGTACGGGATTTTCATGCGGTAATTGGTCGTGAAACTCGCCAGCAGTGTACTGAAAAATGGGGTGGACTACCTGATATTATGATCGCCTGTGTTGGTGGTGGCTCGAATGCGATGGGCTTGTTTTACGAGTTTTTAGCTGAATCTAGCGTGCGCTTAATTGGCGTAGAAGCTGCGGGAGAAAGTGTGGCATCGGGTAAACATGCTGCTACTCTAACTGAAGGTCGTCCTGGGGTTTTGCATGGAGCAATGAGCTATTTATTGCAGGATACTCAAGGACAAATTATCGAGGCTCATTCAATTAGTGCAGGGCTAGATTATCCTGGGGTAGGCCCAGAGCATAGTTATCTTAAAGATACTCAAAGAGCAGAATATTATGCCGTGACTGATACTGAAGCGATCGCTGGTTTGCGTCTATTATCAGAATTGGAAGGTATTATTCCCGCCCTAGAAACTGCTCATGCTTTTGCTTATTTAGAGCAACTTTGTCCTCAATTGACAGGAACTCAACGCATTGTCTTGAACTGTTCGGGTAGAGGGGATAAAGACGTACAAACAGTAGCTAAGTATCTTGGCGATCTGCTGTAGATAATAAATATAAAATACAGACTAAAGTATAGCCGTACGTAAAAACGTTAGGACATTTTTTAAATACTATTTCCTATTTCCTATTTCCTACTTACGAGCCGATTACTATTAATGTCCTAATCTAACTTTATACGGCTATATTAGGTGTTTGAGCCAATTTCTCGTTTCTCTTGCTCAATAATGACTATATGACTACTCAATTATCGTCTGCTACTGACTCAGCAAATCTCTATAACCGAGATTATTATCTTTGGCTATCACATACTGCTCAACTGATCTCTGAAGGTAAACTTTCTGAGGTAGATACAGCCAATTTAATTGAAGAAATTGAGGACATGGGCAGAAGTGAGAAACGAGCAATTGAAAGTAACTTAGTAGTTGTCTTGTTACACTTACTCAAGTATAAATATCAGCCAGAAAGAAGAACTAATAGTTGGAAATCCAGTATCAGAGAACATCGACGGAGACTAAGAAAAGCTTTTTCTGCTAGTCCCAGCTTAAAAGGCTATTGTGAAGAAGTTTTCTCTGAATGTTATCAAGATGGAAGGGAACAGGCAGCGGATGAAACAGAATTACCTCTGAATACTTTCCCTCCAGAATCTCCCTTTACCTTGGACGAAACTCTTAATCCTAATTATTTACCTGAAGACTAAACTATGGTAAAAGGCTTCTCCCTGGCTATTAGCTATTTACTTAAGTAATCGCGCATAAGCTAAAAGCTAAAAGCTAAAAGCTAAAAGCCTGATACTGATTAACTGCTGATTGGGTTAATATCCCAACAACTTGAGAGTTTCCGCTCGATCAAAAGAGCGTTTTTGGGCGATCGCTATATGTTTAATTTTCTCGCGAAATTCCTGATACTTTGACTGGGGTTGAGGTTGATTTAGACAATGTTCAAACAGATATTGGAAGTTACTAGCACCGCTAAACTTGCCATACCAGACTTCAGGTTGTCCTTGAGTAAATAAATAGTAGCTAGAGCGATCGCTACAAAGGGAATCGACATGAATTCCTGTTTCATAGCGTAAACTCTCGGTGGAGTAGGGGGCATTAGCTTTAAAGCCTTGACTAGATAAGTATTCAGTTACTTGTGTTAGGGCATCGTAGTTAATGCCTTCAATGTGCCAGCCATAGCGTAGTTTTAAGCCATTAAGCACCTGTTCTAGGGCAACATTACCCGCCCTCTCGCCAATCCCGCCAAACGTGCCTGAGATACCCCTAGCGCCTGCTAATACTGCCTGGATTGTGTTTTCTAAGGCTAAACCGCGATCGTTATGGAAATGGACAGACAGGGGTGTTTTATCCCCCGTGAACTCGATGAGGTTGCGTAGCCACAGTTTAGTATCTTCAGGGGTGAGAATGCCGACGGTATCGCAGAGGATAAAATGCTCGATGTAGGGCTGAAATTTATTGATACACTCGACGAGGAAATCGAAATCGGCACGACTGGCATCTTCCGCTGCAAAACAGATTTTTAATCCTCGACTAGCAGCATATTGGAGATTGGCTAAAATTCGCTCTAGCATTTTGTCGCGGATCTGGTTAATTGTAGCCGTATCTTGGGTTGAGGAATCTCTTAAAGTTAAAAGGCGATCGCTGACAGCATTGAACAGAATAATTGTTTTTACCCCACAGGCTTGGGATTGGTCGATATGACTTTTGCCCATCATGGTTGAAGCGACTATCTGGGGAAGATTGCGATCGACTAAATTTTTGACTAACTGGGCTTCTGTGGAATGGATCGCAGGCATTAATGCCACATGATGCACTCCTGTTTGGGCAATTAGTTGCGCCAGATCGCCTTTGGTTTGGGCATCAAAGAAGATACCAACCTGTTGCTCTCCGTCTCTGAGAGTTTCGTCAAAAATAGTGAGAGGGATCTGTGTCATCACCAAACATTATCACTGCAATATATAAGATACGCAAATTTGGTGCATTTTATGCGCTCTTAAAAGTAAATTTCGCCCTAATTGTGACTAATTTGCTATAAAGTAACTCTAAATTTGATCTTTCGGTAGTGAGTGAGTCGAGTTTGATTGTATGAATAAGTTGTCAGAACAAGTTTCCGTTAATCTTTCTCTCTGTCATGGGGCTGTTTTGCCGAGTTCTGTTTTTAGTACTAATTTACCTAAAATGCTGGAACGGGCTGCTGAATATTCGACGGGAATTGTTTTGATCGATGGAAATCAGTCAACGTTTTTAGCCTACAGCGATTTATTGGCAGAGGCTGAACGTGTCTTAGCTGGGTTACGTCAACGTAATTTACAACCACAAGATCGGGTGATCCTTCAGCTGCAAGATCCGCGACATTTTTTTGTTTGTTTGTGGGGCTGTTTTTTGGGTGGATTTGTACCTATTCCTTTGGGCGTAGATCTTAATGGCGATCGCCGTATTGAGCAAGCTTGGGAGTTATGTAATCCTTCTGTGGTAATTGCCGATAGGGATATAGCGGATTTAGCTACAGTTCAAGTTGAGGATTTGTTGGGTAATAATCGCGATCGCTATTGGCATCAGGGCAATTTGGATGATTTGGCGTTGTTATTATTGACTTCGGGCAGTACAGGGAAGCCTAAAGGAGTAATGTTATCTGCCCGTAATTTAATCGCCAGCGTTTACGGTATGGCTACGGTGAATCAGCTTTCTCAACAGGATATTAGTTTGAACTGGATGCCTTTGGAACACGTCGCTAGTTTGGTGATGTTCCATTTGACGGAAGTATATTTGGGATGTCAGCAAATTCAGGTTAAAAGTGAGTTTATTCTGCAAAATACTCTGCAATGGTTGGATTTAATCCATCAGTATCGCGTAAGTGCCACCTGGAGTCCTAATTTTGCTTATAACTTAGTTAATCAACAATTAGAACGGAATTTAGATCGGACAGTTAAACACAATTGGGATTTGTCTTGTCTACGCTGGATGGGCAATGGGGCAGAAGCGGTTGTGGGCAAGACTATGGGGCAGTTTCTCAAATTACTTACCCCTTATGGTTTATCTCCGACGGTAGTTAGCCCTGGTTACGGGATGTCGGAAACTACTTCGGGAATAGCTCATTGGAGGGCGATTGACCCTTCGGGTTCAGCACTTTGCTTATGCCAGGATACCTGTCCACCGCAAGTGCTTCACCAATCGCCCCTACAGGATTTTTATCTGAATTTGAATCGGGAATCTGTGTCAGTCGGTGCGCCGATTCCTGGGGTGTCTTTACGCATTGTAGACGAAGGGAATCAAGTAATTCCTGAAGGTGAAGTTGGGCTATTACAGGTTAAGGGGGAAACGATCACAGCAGGATATTATCAGCAGTCGGAGTTAAACCAGGAGATCTTTACTGATGATGGTTGGTTTAAGACGGGGGATTTGGGCTTTTTGGAGTCGGGGCAACTGACAATTACGGGGCGAGAAAAGGAAGTAATTATTATTAATGGGGTTAATTATTATAATCACGAAATTGAATCCGTGGTTGAAGCGATCGCAGGAGTGAGCATTTCTTATACTGCTGTCTGTGGCGTTATGGATCTTAATCGGCAAGAGCAAATAGCGGTTTTTTTCCATACGGATTATCGAGGTAATGAGTTAAGAGGATTAATTAATACCGTCCGCAGGGATGTTTTTACGCAGATGGGGGTTACTCCTGCTTATATTATTCCTGTGACGCAAGAGACTATACCGAAGACGGCAATTGGCAAAATCAAGCGATCGCAATTGAGTCAAAGATTTGCTGCGGGGGAGTTTAAGGCTATTATTTCGGAGATAGAACAGTTATTTAACCAGCGGAATTTAAGTCAGCAGGAGTTGCCTGGTAATGCGATCGAACAGCGACTGGTAAAGATATGGCAAGAGGTTTTGAAGTTAGACAAGGTTGGGGTTAAGGATAACTTTTTTGAGTTAGGTGGAAATTCTTTATTACTCATGCAGGTATTGAGTAAGTTGACTCCTGAATATGATTTGTCTGCGGTGTTGCTGTTTCAGTATCCGACTATTGCTGCTTTGGCTAATTATTTGCATAGCGAACCAGAATCTATTGCTGTACAACAGGGTAAACGTCGGGGAGAGTTGCGCCGTCAGGCTACAGGTAATCGAGATATTGCAATTATTGGTATGTCTTGTCGCTTTCCAGGGGCGAATAATATTAACGAGTTTTGGCATAACTTGTGTGATGGCGTGGAGTCGATTAGCTTTTTTAGCGATCGAGAGATGATTAATGCTGGGGTTGATGCTGCATTGGTTAATAATCCTAATTATGTAAAAGCTAGTCCGATTTTAAATGACATAGAAAGCTTTGATGCCGATTTTTGGGGCTATAGTCCGAAAGAAGCTCAATTACTAGATCCGCAGCAACGTTTATTTATGGAATGTGCTTGGTCAAGTTTGGAAGATGCAGGCTACGATCCTTTTAACTACCAGGGTGATATTAGTCTTTATGGTGGTGCAGCAACTAATACTTATCTGTTAAATAATATTTATCCTCATCGCCATCAGATCGATCGCCAGGATGATTTACAGGTGATGAATTTAAGCTCGATGGGGGGCTTTCAAGTCACTACGGCAAATGACAAGGACTATCTTACCACCAGAACATCTTATAAGCTTAATCTGACAGGTTCGAGTGTGAATGTGCAAACAGCCTGTTCCACCTCTCTAGTCGCGGTTCATTTAGCCTGTCAGAGTTTAATTAATGCCGAATGCGACATGGCTTTAGCTGGTGGTGTTTCCGTTCATTCTCCGCAAAAAATGGGCTATCTATACCAAGAAGGTATGATCTTATCCGCAGATGGTCATTGTCGGGCATTTGATGCTGAGGCGTCAGGCACAATCTTTGGTAGTGGAGCGGGGATGGTGGTGTTAAAGCTACTAGAGCGAGCGATAGAAGATGGCGATCGCATTTATAGCGTAATTAAAGGATCGGCGGTTAATAATGATGGTGGTGCTAAGGTAGGTTATTTTGCACCAAATGTAGACGGGCAAACTAGAGTAATCGCCGAAGCGATCGCCTACGCAGACATCTTACCTCGATCGGTTAGTTATATTGAAGCCCATGGTACAGGGACAAAACTAGGCGATCCGATTGAAATTACAGCATTATCCCAAGCATATCATGATGATACCAGAAAAAGTGATTGTGCGATCGGTTCAGTAAAAACTAATGTCGGACATCTGCAAATGGCATCGGGAATTGTCGGTTTAATTAAAACCACCCTGTGTTTATATCATCAGAAAATTCCTGCAAGCTTACATTTTAATCGTCCTAATCCGCAGATTGATTTTGCGCAGGGTCGTTTTTATATTAATACTCAGCTACAAGACTGGAAAACTGAATTTTATCCTCGTCGTGCAGGAGTTAATTCTTTAGGGATTGGTGGGACTAATGCTCATGTTGTCTTAGAAGAATTTGTTAATCAAACAGAAACTACGACTCAATTATTGCCTGCTTATTTATTAACTTTATCGGCTAAAAATAAAATTGCTTTAAAGGAACTAGCGATCGACTATCAAAACTCGTTCGAGAGTAATTGTGCAGCGTCTTTAGCAGATATTTGTTTAACTAGTAATATTGGCAGACATCATTTTGATTATCGTCAGGGTATTGTTGCTAAAGATAAACAGGAATTAATTAAAAAACTAGCAGCAATATCGATCGAAGAACCAATCCAACACCATAAATTAGCTTTTCTGTTTACAGGACAAGGTTCGCAATACGTTGATATGGCAAGGCAATTATACGATACCTGCGATGTGTTTAAAGAAAATTGCGATCGCTGTTGTCAAATTTGTGACACGTCCCTGTGGGATGTTGATATCAATCAAACCCAATATCTTCAACCGTTATTATTCATCATTGAATATTCTCTGGCGCAACTATGGTTAGCTTGGGGCATTAAACCTGATGTCACGATCGGACATAGTATTGGCGAATATGTAGCAGCAACTATTGCAGAAATATTTAGCTTAGAGGATGCTTTGAAGTTAGTTTGTGCTAGGGGTAAGTTGATGCAAAGCTTACCTGAAAATGGGGCAATGTTGGCAGTTTTTAGTAGTAAAGATAAGATCGAGCATTTACTTGCTAATAAGATAAGTATTGCAGCGGACAATGGGACGCATTTAGTATTATCAGGATTGGAAAAAGATATTGAGCAGATTAGTCAACAACTAGATAATTTAGCAATCAAAACTAAATTATTAAATGTATCTCATGCTTTTCATTCTCCTTTAATGCAGCCGATGATAGAGGAGTTTAAACTAGTAGCCGAAAGTATTAATTACTCTTTACCTAAAGTACCGCTTGTTTCTAATCTGACGGGAGAATTAGCGGATGAAACGATCGCCACGGCTGATTATTGGATAAAACATATATTACAACCTGTTCAGTTTGCTCAAAGTATTGAATATTTAGCTATTCAACAGGTAGATATATTTTTAGAAGTGGGAACAAAACCCATTTTGAAAAATATCGTCACAGGTATTATAGATGATCGAGATAATAAGTTATTTTTACATAGTCTCGATTCACAACAAGCAGATTGGCAAAATATCTTAGAAAACCTGGCACAATTATATACAGCAGGTATAGAGATAAACTGGCAAGCTGTCACCCAAAACTATAACGCCAATAAAATATCTTTACCTACCTATCCTTTTCAAAGACAAAGATATTGGTTTGATATTCCGACAGAAGTTACTAACTATCAAGCTATAAAAAGTGTTGATAATTTAATTCATCCTTTGTTAGGTAAGTTAATTTCTTCTCCTGTAAAACAAACCATTTTTCAATCTTATCTACAGGCTGATACTTATAATTGGTTACAAGATCACTGTTTAGCAGGTAAAATTATCTTTCCTGGTACGGCTTATTTAGAAATAGCGATCGCCTTGGGCTTATTTCATGGTAAAACTAACCGATTGCTAATTAAAAATATTGATATTTATACTCCTCTATATATTAAAAATAACTTAAATAACTTAAAGCTAGAGCAGGAAATTCAAATAATAACCTCTGACACAACAGAAGCTTGTCATTGGGAAATTCATAGTTTAAATGATGGTGAATGGCAACTACATTGTTCTGGTCAAGTTTCTAGCTCAAATATGCTAATTGAAGGTCAAACTTTAAACGAGATTAGAACTAAATTTAACCAGACTGAATTAGATGTTGAACAACATTATTTAAACTGCCAAGACAAAGGAATTAACTACGGTAAAAGCTTTCAGGGCATCAAACAACTGTGGGCAAAAGATCATCAAGCCTTGGGATTAATTGAACTACCAAATCACCTCAGCAGCGCAGCCTATTATTTTCATCCTGCACTATTAGATGCTTGTTTACAAATACTCTTTGCCGCTTTACCTAGAGAATTACAAGCTATAACTTATATCCCCGTCGGTTTAGAAAAACTAGATCTACAATATTTTCCTCATCAGCGAGTTTGGAGTTATCTAAAATTACGACAAGATCATAATCAGCATCAAGTCTTAATGGCAGATGTCTGGCTATATAACGATTTTGGCGATCTAATTGCCAAAATTGAAGGCTTAAAATCTCAAGCAATCAAATCTCAACCAGCTTGGCACAATTGGCTATATCAACCGCAATGGAAACCACAACCATTATTGACTCCATCCTCTTTATCAAATACGGGTACGTGGTTAATTTTTACTGACAGTACAGGTATCGGTCAACAGTTGGCTAGACAACTAGAAGATCGACAGCAGCAATGCCATCTTATTACTCGTGACACAATTACCGACGATCCTCAAGCTTGCTCAGATTTAATTCAACAACATCCTACAGTTACAGGGGTTATATATCTCTGGAGTTTGGATCTTACTGAAAACTGGCAAGAGTGCCAAAATTATTTATATCTAGTACAGGCTTTAATTCAATCCGCCACTCATTCCTCTTTGTGGTTTGTTACCCATAATGCACAACCTGTTGGTAACTATCAACTTACACCAGGAATTAAAAACTCTTGTCTTTGGGGGATGCAAAAAGCGATCGCTTTAGAACATCCTGAGTTAAGATGCGTTGGGATAGATATAGACTCTTTGGATAACGCAGCAGCTAATATTTTTCAGGAACTTGGCGACTCAGGAATGGAACAGGTTGCCTATCGAGATAATCAGCGTTATGTTAGCAGGTTGGTAAGAATTGTAGGGGCGATTGGTCAATCGCCCATTGGTAAATCTTCCATCAATAAGGGAAATTTTCAGCTAAATATCAATAATCCTGGTAATTTAGATAGTCTGCAATGGAAATCTATTAACCGACAACAACCTCAAGCTGATGAAATTGAAATCGAGGTTAAAGCTACGGGGTTAAATTTCCGTGATGTGATGGTAGCTTTAGATTTATATCCCGATCAAACAAAATTTCTAGGCATAGAATGTGCGGGGATAATTATTTCTGTAGGTAGTAAGGTAACTAACTTTAAGCCTGGGGATGAAGTGATGGCAATTGCCGAAAACAGCTTTAGTCAATACCTAGTGGTTAATTCCCAGCTAGCTATTAATAAACCTGCATCTTTGAGTTTGCTTGAAGCAGCAACTATCCCTGTAACTTTCCTGACAGCTTATTACACCCTGGTTTATGTGGCCAAACTCCAGCCAGGAGAAAAGGTTTTAATTCACGCAGCAGCAGGGGGAGTTGGTTTAGCTGCTATTCAAATCGCCCAAAACATCGGCGCGGAAATATACGCCACGGCTTCTATGTCTAAATGGTCATTGCTGGAGTCTATGGGAGTAAAACAGATTATGAACTCCCGTAGTCTTGATTTTGCTGAAGAAATTATCTCGGCAACCAATGGCAAGGGTGTTGATGTCGTATTGAATTCTCTTTCAGGAGAGTTTATTGCTAAAAGTATTGCGGTATTAAATAAACATGGGCGTTTGATTGAAATAGGCAAGCAAGGTATTTGGTCACCATCAGAGGTAGCACAAGTAGAACCAAGTATTAATTACTCGATTGTCGATCTCTGGCAGATCACCCAAGACAAGCCTGAATTAATCCAGCAAATGTTAAGGGAATTGCACAGTAAACTAAACAAGCGATCGCAATTTATAGCTGAAACATTTAAACCCCTACCCCACACTGTCTTTACTCAAGAGCAAACTATTGCTGCTTTTCGCTATATGCAGCAGGGGAAACACCAAGGAAAAATTATCATTGCAATGAATAGTAGGGATTATGCCAGAATAACCCCTACCCACAAAACATATACAGGTACATACCTGATTACAGGAGCAATGGGGGCAATTGGTTTACAGATAGCCCAATGGTTAGTAACTAAGGGGGTAACTAATCTTGTCTTGCTTGGACGTAATGATATCAAACCTGAATTAGAAAGTAGTCTCAAAAAAATTCAAGATAAGGCCCAAGTTAAACTTATTAAAGCAGATATTGCTAATACAGATCAACTAGCCCAGGTTCTAATACAAATCGAATTAGAGTTACCGCCACTAAAAGGAGTGGTTCACTGTGCAGGAATAATCAGCGATCGCACTATTGCCCAACAAGACTGGCATAGTTTCGAGCAAGTTCTTGCCCCAAAAGTTCAAGGAGCCTGGAATTTACACCATTTAACCCAAAAATACGACCTAGATAACTTTATTCTGTTTTCTTCCGCCAGTTCTCTACTTGGTTCGGCAGGACAAGCTAATTATTGTGCTGCTAATGCTTTTCTCGATACTTTAGCTCATGCTCGACGTAATTTAGGATTACCTGCGATCGCGATTAACTGGTGTGCGTGGAAAAATACAGGATTAGCTGCTAATACTCAGATCACAAACGCTTTCAAGCAACAAGGAATTGGCTCAATTAAACCTAATCAAGGAATTGAAATCTTAGAACAATTACTATTAAATGCTCCCCCACAGATAGGGGTAATCCCCTTTGATTGGGATCTATGGCAACAACATAATTCTGTTACGCCTTACTACGAAAATTTAGTTTCTGTACCAGCTTATGCTGAGAATAGTAGTGATTACAAACAACATTTGCTTGCTGCAATTCCTGAGCAAAGAGAATATTTATTAAAAGAACAAATAAGTCAACAGTTAGCAGATATATTAGGCATTAAAGATTTAAGTAAGATTGATTTAGCATCAGGTTTTGCTGAGTTAGGCTTAGATTCTTTAGGTTCAGTAGAATTAAGAAATAAACTCCAATCTAGTTACAATCTAAAGCTATCGCCAACTGTTATTTTTGATTATGCCAATCTTACAGCACTGAGCAATTATTTATCATCTTTGTTATTCAATTCTGAGCTAATTAAAAATAAGGAAGCTGCTGAAATAAATAATAATGCATTAAATATTGAGAAATTATCAGAATCACAAGCAGAAGCTTTACTATTAGAAGAATTAAATAATCTCGATTTTGAACTTGATATTTAAATTTGAGAACGTTTAGTAATTTCTTTAGCGATCGCTTTTAAATTTTCTTCTAAAGAACTTTCATAAATGCCATAAAAAAGAGGCTTCTCTGTATTATTTTCAGGCTCAACTTCTACTGCCTGACTAACCAAAATTTTACCTGGAGATGTTTCCTTAATTTGCCATCTACCAACTAATTTCTTTAAATCGCCATCAACGATCTTAAAGTCTATTTTGTTTGGTTTAGTTTTAATCGCCTCAATCTGGACAGTAAACTTTTGTTTAAATAACCAGAGATCGACTACGTTCACCTGCTCGAATAAAATGCGATCGCCTTTTGCCGAGATAATCTTACTAGAAGCAAGATTAGGTAAAAAACGCTCAAAGTTATCATAATCAGTTAAAACTTCCCAGGCAGTATTGATCTTGCCTGCTGTCTCTACTTGACCCAAATATTTACCCTTTTCTCCTTTCAGTATTACTTTGCCTTGTTTTAGACTAGTCTTTTCCTGTGAGGATAAATTGGTCAGATTATTGTCTGAAGCAACAGTATTCTGAGCTTGTGCAGTAAAATCTCCACCGAAATCTGGTTGTATACCCGAGATTAAACCCAAACAATAAATAAAAAGTAATGGTTTGATTAAAATAGGCAAATTCATAAAATAAAATTTAGACTTGATGAATCAATCTTGACCATCCAATTTTAATTTGCTAAATAAATAAATACCAACTAACATAAACAGCAATACTAATAACAAACCATTAGAACAACAGTATTCAAGGTTGAGTGTTGCGCAATAGGTGCTTAGTTTTGGTCAGCGCTAAAAAAATAAGGCAAGCAAAACTTGCTACCTAAGCTAATATCGTGCAGTGCAAAATTGATACTCTAAATACTATTCCTTCAGCTAAGATAACTGTATATATCTTGTTTTCAGTGGAATTCGGACAAAAAATCGTCAAACTAGAGAATTAACATGCACATTTCTCCATCCCTTCTAATTCCTGTTGTGAGTGGAATATATCTTCTCGGTATTCACTTAATCTTAAAAGCCTGTCAATTGAAAAAATTTTAACAACTAAAAATTATTGTTGATTGATTTCCAGATTTAATCTGCTGTAAGTTGCGATCGCACTTCTAATTTATGGGTATCATATTGATTTGCTACAGATATAGCAAATGAAAGATTGTCTTGCTGAAATTAAAACTAATGTACGCTTAATGTGAATTACCTTCGTTCTAATTTACTAGTTTTTAGCTCGAAAAAACTCCTTACATAACATACAGCGAATTTCAGTTGGATAGAACCCATTACCCATTACCCATTACCCATTACCCATTACCCATTACCCATTACCCATTACCCATTACCCATTACCCATTACCCATTACCCATTACCCATTACCCATTACCCATTACTTCGATAAATTAACGTGTCTACTCAATTGAAAACTGCTGTAAGTTGCGATCGCTTTTAAGAATAATTTAAAATAAGTAGTTAATATATAGCTATTTAACTAGTGTAATTGCGATTGTTTTTTAGGACGATTGAGGATTGAAATCAGACATAGGGACAAAGCCGAAAATAAATTTCCATTGAGCGTATTCTAGTGCCATGTAGTGATTAGAACATAGAGAATTCAGGAAAACTAGATGATCTCACTAATTAATTCTCAAAAACTACGGCTAAAGTTTCAACGAAGATTTAGACAATATTTTGCCATCTCGCTTAAGCAGCCACAGTGGTTGTTGATGTTTGCGTTTAGCCGTATCCATTTTATTCGTTCTTTAGTGTTGCGATTGAGTAAACAAACTGTGCAGTTGGATTTGGATTTAGCTAAAAAAGATTCTTGCTTTTGTGATCTCGATCCTGATTGGGTGGTTAAAACTCTCAAAAATGACGGTTTGCACTTAGGTATTATCATTCCATCCCATCTGCTGAAAGAGATTCTAGATTTTGCTCAAACAGCTACTTATCAGGGAAATGGAGATTGGCGATTTCCTTTCTCACTGGCTAATAGAAAAGTGCAAGAAATAAAATATGGCAGAAATTTTCGGCTTGGTTACAATTTTGAACCTACGTCTCAATGCGCGGCAATTAAAAAATTAGCGGCAGATCCTAAACTTTGGGAAATTGCAGCAAAATATTTTAGTACTCAGCCAATGCTTGCTAGTACTCAGATGTGGTGGACTTTTGTCAAAGACACACCTGCTGAAGGACGTGCTGAAGGGTTTTATCGCTTTCACTACGATCTCGAAGATTATGCCTGTGTAAAATTTATGTTTTATCTTACAGATGTCGATTTAGCTGATGGTTGTCACGTTTGTGTCAAAAGTAGCCATCAAAACAAAAAGTTAAGTCATCAATTCTCTTTATTAAGGGAAAGAAACGACGGCGAAATTACAGAATACTACGGTCATGAAAATATAATTACTATCTGCGATCGCGCTGGGGTTGGTTTTGCCGAAGATCCATTCTGTTTTCATAAAGGAATTGTACCTCAAACTCGCGATCGCTTGATTTTAGAATTTAAATTTACGCTCAATAATTATGGCATTATCTTGTGAAAGCAAAGAGTGGAGAACAGATCTAGTTCAATCTTCCTCAAATCATGGCGGGAATTGCTGCTTCAAGTGCGATCGCAATATGTGTCCAGTGAGTTCCTCCCTGACAAAAGGCGATATAGGGTTCGCGCAAAGGGCCATCTGCGGAGAATTCGGAGGTGCTACCATCAATAAACGTGCCTCCTGCCATAACTAATTGGCTGGCGTATCCAGGCATTTCCCCAGGAATGGGTTCAACATAGGAATCTACAGGAGAATGCTGTTGAATCGCTTTACAGAAGGCAATCAACTTTTTAGCCGAGCCTAACTGTACTGCCTGAATAATATCGCGACGGGGTTCTAGGGGTAAAGGATTAACCCGATAACCTAACTGTTCAAAAACATAAGCGATTAGATGACTACCTTTAATCGCTTCCCCAACCATTTGTGGTGCGAGAAACAAACCCTGAAACATCAGACGATTTTGATCAAAAGTTGCCCCACCACTGCTGCCAATTCCTGGTGTGGTTAAGCGACAGGCTGCCATTTCAACTAACTCTTTTTTCCCCGCAATATATCCCCCCGCCGTGACGATTGTGCCTCCAGGATTCTTAATTAAAGAACCCGCCATTAAATCTACTCCCACCGCCGTTGGTTCAAGTTCAGAGACAAATTCGCCATAGCAGTTATCGACAAAACAAACCGTATGGGGGTTTTGCTGTTTAACCGACTCCACAATTCGTTGAATATCGGCAATAGATAAGCTTTGTCGCCAGGAATAACCACAGGAACGTTGAATCAAGACCAAACGAGTTTTACTAGTAATGGCGCTACTTAACCCCGACCAATCAATTGTGCCTTGTTCGGTTAACTCAAGCTGACGATAATCAATGTGCCAGTCTTTTAAAGAACCCTGATTCTTACCTCGTAAGCCAATTACTTCCTCTAGAGTGTCGTAGGGTGTGCCAGCCACTGCTAACATTTCGTCACCTGGTCGTAATACGCCGTATAAAGCACAGGCGATCGCATGAGTCCCTGAAACAAACTGTACTCGTACCGCAGCAGCCTCCGCCTGCATGACTTGAGCAAAAACTCGATCTAAGGTTTCTCTGCCTAAATCATCATGTCCATAGCCACTAACACTAGAAAAATGCTGTACTCCCACACGCAGATCGCGGAAGGCGGTTAAAACTTTTTTGAGATTTTGCTTGACCTGAGCGTCAATTTTAGAAAAAATCGGTATTAGTGCTTTTTCTGCTTCTGAAAGCAGACGATCAGTTTTCATGATTTTAAGGCAGTGCTGAGATTTATGTTTCAGTCGTCAATCGAGTAATGCTTTTGCAGTTTATCTTAGTAATGGCATATTCTGACTAATAATTCAGCATGAAAACCAACAGCAGATTTGATTATGTTTGTTGCTTCGCGAGTGCTACTTAATAGATGATGTATGAAATTACACCATTTAACAGATGATATATGGAATTACATCATCAATAATTACATATAGTTGAGATTTAGATTTATAAATGATTGCGACATCTGAAAAAATTCCTCCTGCTTGGGGAACAATTATTTACCTGGCGATAATTCACTTTGTAGCTTTATTTGCCATATTTCCCCGCAATTTTAGCTGGGGTGCGCTGGGGGTAGCGTTTATTCTGTACGTAATCACCGCAGGATTTGGTATTACTTTGGGATTTCATCGCCTCGTATCCCATCGTAGCTATCAAGTTCCTCGATTACTAGAATATTGCTTAATCTTTTGCGGTACTTTAGCTGGTCAGGGAGGGCCCTTAGATTGGATTGGACTGCATCGGATTCATCATCAATATTCCGATTTAGAATCTGACCCACATAATTCGTTGAAAGGCTTTTTCTGGAGTCATCTTGGCTGGATGCTATGTCAAAATCCTGCCAACGCGAAAATTGCTCGTTATACCAAGGATATCTCAGGCGATCGCTTTTATCAATTTTGTCAATACGGGATGATTCCCATCCAGCTTATTTTAGCGGGAAGTTTATATTATTTTGGCGGTCTACCCTGGGTAATTTGGGGCGTTTTTGTCAGGCTAGTAGTGGTGTTTCACTGTACTTGGTTTGTCAATAGCGCAACTCATAAATTTGGCTATAAAAGCTATGAATCTGACGACACATCCCTCAACTGTTGGTGGGTAGCACTGCTTACTTTTGGTGAAGGTTGGCATAATAATCATCATGCTTTTCAATATTCTGCTCGTCATGGTCTAGAGTGGTGGGAAATTGACCTAACTTGGATGGTGATTAAAACTTTATCTGCTTTGGGACTGGCAACTAATGTTAAGCTGCCACCAAACAAAGTTAAACGAATAACTAGTTAACCTGAGTTCGGGATAAGAAAAGGAGGGAGTAGTAAGCTGAAAATGTATATAATTCAGCACTCCCATCCTATGTTTATTTTAGAAGAATTGTTTTGCGACCTAGATGATTTTTGTCAATCTTTTGAACCTCAATGGCGATCGCCGTTAATCTCGCAAGGAGTCAAAACTCGCTTTGTTCTAGGAATCCCTCAATAAATTGAGGGAGGATGTCAAGCTTCAAACACTACCCTGAGATTGCCACGTTTTTTTGCCACCCGACAGGCAGTGGTGTTGCCCAGGCGCTCAAATTCTAAGTCAAGTATTGTCGAACCAACTTTCAGATTGTGCAATGAAAGAGAATTAATAGATTCGGGTAAAACTGGCTCGATCACTCGCATACGGTTGTTTGCTGCATCGGGAACAAGGTTAATTGCCACCTGCAATAGTTGAAATAGCGTACCTGTTGCCCACGCTTGGGGAGAACAAGCCACGGGATAGCGTACGGGGGTATTTTCTTCTCTTCGTTCATATCCGCAAAACAGTTCTGGTGGTCTGAGATAGGGCTGCTGAAGAGTCATATCGATAATTCCCGTAGCGACTTCGAGGGTTTGCTCGACTAAACCAGATGATTCTCTGGGAATTTCCCTAGCGGTAGTGCGTAAACCCAAAGCAATAATACTATTATCGTGGGGCCATACCGAACCAACATGGTAGCCCATCGGATTGTAAGCTGGAGATAAATTGCTCAGAGTACGAATGCCCCAACCACTAAATAAATCTGGCGCACGCAGTCTTTCGGCAACGTTCATCGCTTTTTCGGGTTGTAAAATTTCCATTGCTAAACAGTGACCTGGATTGCTGGTGATGCTATCCACAGGTTTTCCCTCCCCATCTAAGGCCAAGGCACAGTAATCTAGATCGGGCAGCCAAAAATCTTTATTAAAGCGACTTTTGAGTTCTAGAGCCTCTCGATACCATCTGCCAGCGAGATCGGTTCTTTTCATTAAATCGGCGATCGCACAGAGACGCATTTTCGCCCCATAAACGTAACCTTGAACTTCACATAAGGTAATCGCTCCTGTTGCTAATTGACCTTGGCGGTTAACGATGCAGTCTCCAGAATCTTTCCAACCCTGATTGAGCAAGCCACTGGGAGAATTACGCGAGTAGCTTAAATATCCTGTTTGTCCTAAGTTGCGATCGATCCAACTCATTGCCGAGAGGGCAGCTTCCCATAGTTGCTCGATCGTCTCGCGATCGCCCGTCCAAGCATAATATTCGGCATAGAGAATTAGCCACAAAGGAGTGGCATCTACCGTACCGTAATAGGGAGTATGGGGAATTTCGCCACAGCGCGCCATTTCACCCAGGCGTAGTTCGTGTAGGATTTTGCCTGGCGCTTCTTCCCGCCATTGATCTGCGGTTTTTCCCTGATATTCGGCGAGGATAAATAAAGTATCTTTAGCAATTTGAGGATCGAGGATTAGCGTTTGCCAGGCTGCAATAATTGAATCTCGACCAAACAAGGTGGAAAACCAGGGAATTCCCGCTGATAAGAATTTTTTGTCTTCAAAACTTTGACGCAAGAGATAAATATCTTGCTCTGCTCTTTCAATTAACCGATTGAAAGTACTACTGTCGGAGCGAATTGTAGTTACCTGTTGCTGCCATTCTTGTAACTCCATTGACTCTGCTGCTTTTGCCTGCATCAAGGTCATGGGCGTGCCTACTTTGGAAATAGAATGATTGTTAGCCAGTAGCTGCACACGATAGCCTAGGTGTGTGGTTTGGTGGGAATTCAACTCTAAACGCCAAATAGCAGTGTTGCCTTTGAAGTAATCAGGCTGACGGGACGAAAATTGAATGCACGACGACCTGACTACACCGTCTAAACCTTGATAGACTAAAACTAAATCCTGGGCTGCTTTGGCTGTTAAAAGAGTGCGATCGCTTTTACCTCCAGTAAACTCGGAATGAGATTCATAAATAAAAGGGCTACTTGCTTGTTCGATTACCTCTACATCGGATTCTAAATTCTCGCTTAAAGTAGCTTCTGTTTCGATTATTTGTGACTCGACATTTTCTGCCTCATCCATCAAACGTAATAGTTTGCCTCGCTGTTTGCGTTCCCAACCGCGAATTTCAAAGAGATCGACAAAATCGGCATCAAAACTCAAACTAAGCTCAAAACTAACGGGACTGGTGCTGAAGTTAGTAATCTCTAATTCTTCAAACAGTCCGCCATTAATCACAATTTCTCGTTCAATGCCAATCGTTTCTGCCCCAATCTGCTGTTGTTCTAAATGAGGATTAGCACAGAGAATAGAAAGGGCAAAGCCACTGCGGGCATTACTGCTCAAAAGAATTGGTAACTGACCATCGATTTGCAACTCTAGACGACTCAAAAAACGGGTGTCTTGACAAAATAATCCGACACTAGTGCTGGCTTCGCCTGGTAAACAGCCTGGAATATTCCCTAGGGTATCCGTAACCAAGAAAATGTCATCGTCTTTGAGAGTTAGGGTAGAAAGCCTCGATTCGTTTTTAACACACGGCCACTGAGGGATTGGAGAGGTTTCGACGGGGACGTAAGTTTTGCCATTGAGTTCGAGAGGCTCTGTCATAGCACCGTACAAATTGTTAATTTAGCAAAGGTTTAGTTAATTTAGATTTTACATACTTTATGCCGATAAACGATTTTCATCCACAATTAAATTTGGCACGCGATGATTGGAACTGGGCTGCTGGGCTAACATTTGGTAAACTGCTTCATAGTCGTCAACCATACGCTTGACACTAAAATTAGAGACAACGCGATCGCGACAGGCAACTCGATCTATTTCGCCGATGCGATCTAGCGCCACAATACATTCCTCGACACTGTGACACAAAAACCCCGTTTTCCCCGCATCGATTACTTCTGGAGTCGAACCCATAGCCATAGCTATTAAAGGCGTACCCACTGCCATCGATTCTGCCATCACTAAACCAAAAGGTTCATTCCAAGTAATGGGAAATAGTGTTGCTACCGCACCACCCATAAGCGGACATTTTTGCTGATGATTAGCTTCGCCTAAAAATTCAATCTGTTCACCATCAATTAAGGGTTTGATTTCCTCTTCAAAAAATTGACGATCTACGGGATCTACTTTCCCTGCCATCTTTAAGTGCCAGCCAGTACGTTTAGCGATTTCAATTGCCAGGTGCGGGCCTTTTTCTGGCGACATTCTGCCTAAAAAAGCTAAATAGGGAGGATGATCGGGCTGGACATAGAAAGGATATCGGCCCGTATCGATACCGTTATAAACAGTATCGACATAGTTTAAGTGAAGATCGTTGCGTCTTTGTGAATTAGAAATACTAATAAAGTTTTGATGCCGAGCATTGAGCCACAGCGGTTCAATCTGAGGGGGAATAACACCATGAACTGTATGTAGCGTTGGCGTTTCCACTAGGTTTGCATAGGGAAATACCACTTCTCCTATATGAGAGTGAATCAAATCGAACTCCGCAGCTTGGGCAAATACTCGATCTAGCTGTAGGCTTTGATAAACTGCAATTTCTGCTGGACTTACTTCGAGTAAGCGTAGAGCTTGGGGACAAGAAGGCTCTAAATGGGCTAAAGTTTGGGAATCTCCTGAAGCAAAAAGCGTAACCTCATGACCTCTACGCACCAATTCATCTGTTAATAGACTAACTACAATTTCCGTACCGCCATAAGCAGGAGGTGGTACTCGTTCGCAGAGAGGGGCAATTTGAGCAATTTTCATCTCCAAAACTCCTAAAAATTTGTGGCAATCTTAATTAAAAGTGGCTGCTGCATTATCTATTTTTTGGCTAGATAATGAAGTTTATTTCTTTTCTTTGATTTAATTAATCAGTTATTTATTGTTAGCTTTAGGCTACCTGTTGACTACTAAAAAAATCCTCTTTCTAAAGGTAGAAATTAGTAAAAAATATTCTTCCTGAATGTAGACTGCAATTTTTATAGTTTATTTTTTGATGAGCAGGTGGAGTTTTGCGGTAACGCCGATACAGAAAGCCTGCAAGCGAGACATTTTATGGTTAAACTTTGAGTAAGAAATAAATCTCAATCTTTTCAATAAGTACATAATAACTAATAGGAATCTAACTTTTATTAGTTATTATTGAGCAATTAATGAGCAACAAAGCACAATTTCATCATCTTATATTATGAAGCTGGACTCTTCTGTATCTAAGAATCCCAAATAAAAAATATTTACCCAAGAGCCAGATAATAACTCAACAAAAATTGCGAATACTTAGAGAGCGATCGCCATTTTTTATTTGCTTTCCACGCAGATATAGCAATACTAGACAATGTAAGGATTTTAACTAGCTAATAGCTAACGGCTTCGCGGTTTAACCACCGCTTACAGGAGGAATCAAGACTATCTCATCACCATCTTGTAGTGCGGTAGACGATTCAACAAATTGTAAATTTATCCCAAAACGGGTAACATCTCGCCATTTAGCTAGCTTGGGCTGTTGTGCAATTAAAGATGCTAAAACCTGCTCTACAGTTGTCTCTGGTAATAACGTCAGATCTAGTTCTGGTGTGCCAAACGCCTCCTGATATACCGCAAATAATTTAACTTTAACTTTAATTTTTCGTTCCTCTTCAACCATCACTATGTAAATCCTTAATATTCGATGCTCAATACTTAATGAAATTACCAAAAAAAGCTTTTAGCTTCAAAAGATTACTTGAGTAAAGAGCTAAAAGCTAAGAGCTAAGAGCTAAGAGCTAAAAGCCCTTTACTCTTCAACCTGATAGCCAAACTCCGCTAAGCGTAACCTTGACTGTCGCCATTTGGGTTCAACTTTAACAAATAGCTCCAAATGAACCTTCCCAGCAATCAGCTTTTGAATCTGCTGTCGTGCCTCTGTACCAATGGTTTTGAGCATTATACCTTGCTTGCCAATCAAAATTCCTTTTTGCGAACTACGTTCAATATTAATGGCGGCATTCACCTTAGTTATTTTAGGCAGCTCGACAATTTTCTCGATGGTGATGGCTACCGAGTGAGGAATTTCCTGGCGGGTGTGGAGTAAGATTTGTTCCCTGATTAATTCCGCAATGATAAAGCGTTCTGGCTGATCTGTAACTAGGTCTGGAGGATAGTAATAAGGGCCAGTTTCTAGCCGATTAATTAAAGCCTGCTGCAAGTCTAAAGTTCCTGTGCCTGTAGTCGCCGAAAACTTAACCGTAGACCAGTGAGTATCGGCAATTAGCTCGGCGTAGGTATCATCAATAAACTGATAGTTGCTTGGTTGGAGGTCAACTTTATTTAAGCCCAGAACTACGGGAGTATCAATCCGCTTGAGAATATCAAAAATAAAGCGATCGCCTGTTCCTGCCTCACTAGAACCATCCACGACAAACAAGACTAGATCTACCGACTTAATCGCTGTTTTGGCATTTTGTACCAGTACCTTGCCTAATTCATGGTGAGGTTTATGAATCCCAGGAGTATCGACAAAAATAATTTGCGCTTCAGGGGTGGTTAAGATTCCTCGTAAACGGTTGCGGGTAGTTTGCGCCACAGGGGAAGTAATGGCAATTTTTTGTCCAATTAAATGATTCATTAAAGTGGACTTGCCCACATTTGGTCTGCCGACGATCGCAATAAAACCCGATTTGAAATCAGGGGGGGCGATGGGAATTGTCGGAACTAGGCTATCGATATTTTCTGGGGAATCCATGAAGAGGTAAAAAGTAAGAGGTAAGTTAGCAATCGAGAATGTCCATTACGTATTCTCCTTGATTAACACATTGGTTAGTCGAGATATCAAAGACTATTCCTGAAGTTTCAGCCTGAACGTTGATAATTTCTGGCGTAGTTCCCTGCTTATTAAAACTGAGCAACTGATAAATTTGCTCTCCAGGCTCTACTTTAGTTGCCAAGGGTAATCTAGACTGAATCATTCCCCCTGTCGGGGCGTAATAACTATTTATTTTCTGTTTTGATACTAAGGTGGTTTCTGTCTTATTGATGACTCCAGGCAACATTTGTTTATAGGCGAGGTAGTTTTTAATGCCCCTGAATCCCTTAGCGACAGAATTGGGATCGATCGCCATTCCTCCACCCAATTCTAAAGTCCAGGCTTCAATATCAAACTGGATTTTTTGACCTAAATTAGCTAATTCCTGCTCTAAGGCTAGCCACGGCTTAAGAAATGCCTCATCAAAAGCATCGCCGTCATATTCATCCATCAACACGCCATATTCCAGCAAGAGATATTTGATGCTTTCTACTCTTTCTTTAAAACCAAAAGTATAGTCGATCGCTTGATTACTAGAACTATGAATATCAATTACATAATCGGCATCCAGACATAAAGACTGTAGCTGATAGCGATATTGTCGGCTGAGGGGAACACTGCGGGGTAAGCTAATGCGGTCTAATTCTGCTCCCCAAGCTTGTTCGATCATCGCTAGATAATTACGACGAATCTCTTCTAGGGGTTTATTTAGCTGAGACTGAGCAAATTTGGTCAAATCTGCTGCTTCTGGCTTATATTCCCAAAAAATACGATTCCAGTTTTTGCCATCGTAGCTATTAAACCTACCTGTAGAGAAAAAATGCGATCGCTGATTAACCCCCAAAGGATTACACACAGGTACTAACCAAATTTCTCCTACTAACTGGTCAGCATTTAAAGCCGTTAAATATTCAATTAGCTGCTGAATCACCGCATTACCGACAATTTCCGCCCCGTGGAGGTTTGCTTGGATATAAGCTTTTTTACCAGGGCGATCGCCCTTAAACTTATAGATCTGTAGAGATAACACATCACCAGAAGCTAACTTGAGTAAATCAATGGTAGAAATTTGAGGAATGAGCATCGTTGATGTAGCGGTTTAATAATATAGAACCAGCCCTTATTTTATTCAAACTTGCTTCATTCAGGTTAGCGATCTCTTTTACGAAGTAATTTTTCATTGTATTCATCCTCAATGAAGGCTTTGGCTGTCGTGCTTAGTCGTGGACTATCTGTAACAAACCAAATAAATGTATGGGTGTCTAGTAATAATCTCATTCCATGTATTCTTTAAATTCCTCCAGTGGTTCATCAAAGTCATCAGACATCCAGACTTGACCTTTCGCACTACCAGCTTGAGCAGGATAACGCTTAACAGAATTGGTTGGAATTAATTTTACCACCGAGCCATCTTTGATAATAACGACCTCTTCTCCACGTAGTGCTGCATCAATTAAATCTGGTAACTTTTGGGCAGCTTCGTCAATAGTAATGGGATTCATAATTTTTATCTCCTGAAAATCGTACTTCCATTTTAGACAATGCCCAACAAGCCAGTTAATTTTACTTATTTCTTAATCACTCGCAATTCAAAATAATTTAATCTAATCTAATAAGAATCAAAAAAGTGCAATTAATCAAAGATAGCTTTTATTTAGTTCAATTTAGCTTGTTATCACTACTCAAAATAGCAGAACCAATGCTAATGAACCAGGCTCACCTTTTTCTGTAATTGGTTTAGTTTCTGTCAAGTTTTAAAGATGTTTTTACTAACAATTAGAGGTTAACATTATGGATACAAGACGTTTGCAGATTGCTTTACTATTTATCATTGCCTTTCTAAGTAATATTACAGCGATCGCAACTATTCCAGAAGCCAAGCCTAGTGTTATTTCTGTCCCCACTAAACCCGATGCAGTTTTTACTGTCTACCTAAAGCAACCCCAAGATGCGCAATATTTGGCCAATAAAGTAGACATCGATCGCTATAGTGGCAAAGTGCTACACGTAATTAATAGTAAGAAGGCTCAATTGGGCGATCGCATTTTAAATGCTTTTGTTCCTATACACTACGGCACGTTTGGCGGTTTACCAACTCGTATTCTTTACGTATTTGTTGGTTTAACACCCACTATTTTATTTTTCACTGGGTTAGTGATGTATCGCTTGCGTCGTCGTCCTCAAAAGGTTACTGAAAATAGCACATATAGCAGAATTCACACTAGACGTAATTAGTAAGAGATCGAGCTTAGACAAAATTCAACCAACTGAAGACATCTTCAACTGTAAGTTGCCAACTATTCAACACATCTAAAACGGGTAAGATATCCTGCTTATCTTTTACTTCTGGTAATTGGTTAGGTTGAAAAACTGTAATTGATTCATCATCAGGATCGATTAAATAGCCTAATTTTGTGTCATTTTTGAGACAAAATGTAATTTTACGAATGACCTTATTTGCGGATTGTTGAGGGCGCGTCTCCCGAATCGCATTCGGGAGCTTGTGCCGCCCGTCGGGAGAAAGGATTTCAACGATCCAATCTGGAGCTAATTCAAATCTATTAGCAATACGACCATTTTTATCTAAAGGAATTCTTTGCCATTCAAAAACAGCTATATCGGGTACTATCGATTGTTCTGCAAAACTACAGCGTAATTCTGTAAAGGCATAAACTAATTTTTGCGCTTTTCCTGCTTGATTGACAGCAGATGCTAATTCAATTTGTAAAGTGCTATGTTGGCCTTGTGGCATAGGTTTTTGGTAAATTTGCCCATCAAGATAATATTCAATTGCTGGTTTAGTTTCTGGTAATTGCAAAAATTCTTCTAAGGTTAGTGCTGAAGTTGGTTTAACAGGTAATTTCATCAACTCTAGTTCTGTAAAGACTTGGTACTTTTAATTTTAATAATTTTAAACCTCCTTTACATCAAAGTAAGGATAAAAATGTTGCCAAACGTTCCAATGATAAAGAGCATGAGACCAGGAGATGTTGAAATGCTTACAATATTCCTGCTTATGGTCGAGTTGATGCTTTGCTTTGTTATAGCCTTTTCAAGATCTAGTAAATTTCCCCACATTATAATTAGTTGAAAACAGTCTAGACTTGAGAAAGATGACATCAATTGTTAGAACAAGGTAAATTAAAGATCAAAAGAGTCGATCTGATTATAAGGAGTTTTAATGTTAGAGCTATATCAATTTGAGTTATCTCACTATACTGAAAAAGTTCGTCTAATTTTAGATTACAAACAGTTAGAGTATCGTAAAATCGAAGTTACTCCTGGAGTTGGTCAGATTGAACTGATGCAAAAGTCAGGTAGTCGCCAAGTACCAGTTCTCAAAGACGGCAGTACTTATGTTGCTGACTCGACAGAAATTGCTTTGTATTTGGAACGCAAGTATCCCGAACGCCCAATCCTACCCACAGATTCCTTGGCTAAGGGACAGTGTTTGCTAATTGAAGAGTGGGCAGATGTTTCAATCGGTTTAAAGGCGCGCAAGGCTTTTATCGGTGCTTTAAATCAAAATCAGAATTTTCGGACTTCTTTGTTACCAGATAACACTCCCGATTTAGTTAAAACTGCTATAGGAGCTATTCCTGGCGAGGTTTTAGAGGTGTTAGGAACAGGGGTTGGCTTTGGTGGAGATGCCGTTAAAACAGCCAAAAAAGGTTTAACTCAAGATTTAGAAGCTTTATGTCTAATTTTGCAAAACCAAGCTTATTTAACGGGAGATACGCCAACTTTAGCTGATTTTGCTGTGGCAGGATTGAGTATTTACTTGAAGTTTCCCGTCGGTTCTTATCTCAATATTCCCGATCCCCTCAAGGGCAAGGGTATTCCTGGATTAGCTGATAATATTACGTTTGAACCTTTCTTTGCTTGGCGCGATCGCCTCTATGCAGATTTTCGCCGAGGTTCTAGTCTTCCTCCTACTGGTACTGCACCTACTTCCATCAGCATTGATTAATTATTAAAGTTTTTAGGGGTATTAATGCCCCTTTTTTATTTGGCAATACAATGATGATCGAGTCATATTATAGAATCATAACTTCTATATTCCTTTACAGCCATGAGAGTCGGTCTACAGTCTTACCTTAGTGATGCCAATATTGATGCTCGGTTAAATAGTAGTCAACGTCAACTTTCTCTGGCAATCTCCGCTATTCCTGATGACCAGACAACAGAACTACCTCTAAATCTCTGCTTAGTTTTAGATCGCAGTGGTTCAATGTCAGAAAAACCATTAGAAATGGTTAAAGAGGCTGCTATTAATCTGATCGAAAAACTCAAGCCTAACGATCGTATTAGCGTGGTGACGTTCGATCATCGGGCAAAGGTGATTGTGCCAAACCAAAAGGTAATGGATGTTGAGCCAATTAAACAGAAAATTCGGCTGATGGTGGCGGATGGTGGAACTGCTATTGATGAAGGATTACGCTTAGGACTCAAGGAAGTAGCTGCCCACAACCTGCACTGTGTATCCCGCATCTTTTTATTAACCGACGGCGAAAATGAACACGGTGATAATAATCGCTGTCTGAAACTGGCAGAATTAGCGGCTGAATATAACGTAACCATTGATACTTTGGGTTTTGGTGAGCATTGGAATCAGGATATTTTGGAACAAATCGCCGATTTAGCTCAAGGAACTTTAGTCTATATTGAACAGCCAAATGAAGCAGTGACTGAGTTTGAGCGTCTTTTTAACCGCGCTCAGTCTGTCGGTTTAACCAACAGTTGTTTAACGGTGGAGTTAATGCCTAAAGTTCGTCTGGCTGAATTAAAGCCAGTGGCACAGGTAGCCCCTGAAACAATTGAACTACCAATTCACTTAGAAGGTAATTACTTCACGGTTCGCTTGGGAGATCTGATGATGGATCGACCACGGGTAATTTTAATTAATCTTTATCTTAATCAGTTGTCTCCAGGCACCCATAAAATTGCAGCGGTTCAGCTGAAGTACGACGATCCTAGTACTAACCAAGAAAATCTCCACTCCGATGTTCTGGCGATTGAATTAGAATCTCAAGATTCATATCAGGCTCAACCCAGCGATGAAGTCCAAAATCATATTTTGACTTTAGCTAAATATCGTCAAACCCAAATTGCGGAAACTAAGTTACAAGATGGCGATCGCGCTGGGGCAGCTACAATGTTACAAACTGCTGCCAAAACTGCTCTACAACTCGGAGACAAAGCAGGTGCAACGATCCTGCAAACCAACGCAACTCGACTCCAGATCGGTAAAGATTTATCCCAAGGCGATCGCAAAAAAACGCGATTGGTTTCTAAAACAATTATCAAAGACTAAAAAACACTGCAAAATGTTTTAATCATAGTACAGTGTTTAATCGTTTTAATTAGATAATTTGTCTGGATGTAATTTCAGCAATTTAAAAACTATTAAATTAAATCTAACCACCAACCAGCGACATTAGCAAAATTACAGCTACGCTGCTAAAAGCAAGAAGTAGAGCGAATATAATTGATTGACTTAAATCCGAAGAAACTTTCATGAGCTTAATTTTCCTAAATATTTTTGTCAGGTTAAATAATACAGATATTAATTAGAAACTACAGGATTTAGTAATGATAGTTGGGGATCGAGCAAAACTTAGAATAAATAGTTTCTAAATTGATTTTATATCTATTCAAATACTATCTAATAATTAATTTTTTTTATTAAAACGACTCATATTTGCAACTTTTGTTAATAGAACTTCGTCTAACTAAATAATTTAGCGATCGCAGTCTGGGTATTACAGCCGCTTTCATTTGAATAGACTATGTTTTTAATGAATTAGTTCGTAGCTTTTAGCTTTTAGCTTTTAGCTCTTATTTGAATTTCATTGTTGTGGTCTACTCATTTGTGACGCGACGTAGGAGCTAATCCTTTAGGGAAAAGCGTATTAAATCTAATACTTACAAATACTTAAAATTGGTTTTGAGGAGAACTACGATGCTTAATAAAATTAGTTGTAGATCTATGGTCAGTAAGCTATTTAGCTGGTTTATCAGCATAATTTTAAGCTCGTTTTGGTTAAATTCGCTAGATTATGTTGCAGCTAGTGAATCCCCAAATCATCAACGGCATGTCTTGTCTAGATTGAGCTTTGGCACAACTTCAGCCCAGTTAGAACAGGTTGCTAAAACTGGAATTGAAGCTTATATTCAGTCTCAGCTTAAGCCTCAATCTATGAGTGAATCTTCCCGACTAGAAGACTATTTAGCCCAGCTTGGTTCAATTAACCAAAATCCAATCGAACTGAATCAAAATGCTACTGCCCTACGCAAAAAGCTCAAAAATTCCCAACTATCAAGTGAACAACAGCAAGAAATTCAGCAAGAGATCGCAAAACTAAATACCAGCACGATTAACAAAGTTGCGGATGCTCATCTAGTTAGGGCAATCTACTCTAATCGTCAGCTACAGGAAGTGATGGTCGATTTTTGGTTCAATCACTTTAATGTTTACGCTCAGAAAGACGCGGTTAAGTTCTGGTTATACGACTATGAAAATCAAATTCGGACTCATGCTTTAGGCAACTTCTATGATTTGTTATTGGCGACAGCAAAACATCCAGCGATGCTCATGTATTTAGATAATCAAATGAATACTGCGCCAGATAGCCCCGCAGGCAAAAAGCACAACAGGGGTCTAAATGAAAATTATGCTCGTGAGTTAATGGAGTTACATACTCTTGGAGTAGAGGGAGGCTATAGTCAGGATGATGTAATTGCTCTGGCTCGAATATTTACTGGTTGGAGTACGGATCGTTCGGGGAAAAAGGGAGAACAACAAGGCTTTTTCTTTTTTGCTAGCCGTCACGATCGCCAAGATAAAGTGTTTTTGGGACAGCAAATTCCTGCTGACGGTGTTAAGGAAGGCGAAGCAGCTTTAAAAATCCTGACAAATCATCCCGCAACTGCCCATCACATTAGTTATGAGCTAGCGCAATATTTTGTCGCCGATCGACCCCCCGAATCATTAGTTAACCACCTAGCCAAGAAGTTTCTGGATAGTCAGGGGAATATCCAGCTAGTTATGGATGCTTTAATTCACAGCCAGGAATTCAACGATCCTCAGTATTTTGGCCAAAAGTTTAAAACCCCTTACCAGTATTTGATTTCCTTGGTGCGATTGGGAGAGATTCAACAGCCTAACCTCAAAAGATTACGCGGGATGCTATTTCAGCTATCAATGCCCACCTATGGATGTATAGCTCCTAATGGATATAGCAATACTCAATCAGTTTGGTTAAATCCCCAAGCAATGTTACAACGAACAGGTTTTGCCAGAGCGATCGCCAATGGCGTTCTAAATAAAAACAGCCGAGTTGAAATCCAACAATTGGCACAAAATTTAGGCGCATTTTCTCCCCACACCAAAGAAGTAATTGAGCAAACACCTGTCAAGCTGCGTACTGCCTTGATGATGGGAAGTCCCGAAGCAATGTATCGCTAAAACAACTGAGTAAAAAGCAAAAAATATGCGCAGAAGAAATTTTTTAACGGCGGCAGGTTTAGCAACAGGAGGAATGTTACTCCCCATCGGTTGTAATAGCTGGGTGGCGCAACAGGTAAATAGCAAAAACCGTAAGCGTCTAGTGGTAGTTTTTCTTAGAGGTGCTGTTGATGGCTTAAACATGGTGATTCCCCACCAAGAGGCAGAATATTATGAAGCCAGACCAACGATTGCCATACCCTATCCACAGCAGCCCCAGGGGACGCTCGATCTGGATGGCTTTTTTGGTTTACATCCCCAACTCAAAGAGCTGATGCCGTTCTGGAATCGCCAGCAATTAGCCTTTGTCCATGCTAGTGGTTCTCCCGTACTGGAGCGATCGCATTTTCAGGCTCAAGATTATTGGGAAAATGGTACTCCTGGCGTAAAAGATACCCCTGATGGCTGGATGAATCGACTGCTAGCTCAACTACCTCAAGATCGACCCACTCAGGCTGTTAATGTTGGGGTGACTACTCCTTATATTCTCAAGGGTCAAATGGCGATCGCTAGTCTCAAACCTGGATTGAATTCCGCCGTACCAATTCCCAGCGATAATCTTGCTGTCCGCCAAGCTTTTAGTCAGTTGTATAGTGGCAGCGATCCTTTGAGTCAGGCTTACCAAACTGGGAGTAAAGCTAGAGATATAGTTATGTCGGAGTTAGCTCAAGAGATGATCGAGGCTTCACGAGGAGCAAAACGGGTTAATGCTTTTGTCGATGACGCTGTGGAAGTGGCAAAACTGATGGTGGGCAATGCTCAGACGCAATTAGCCTTTATGCAAATTGGTGGTTGGGATACCCATGTTAATCAAAATCCTCTTTTGGAACGCTTGTTGCCTTCTCTGGGGGAAGGTCTAGCCACTTTAGCTCATGGGTTAGAGCCAATTTTTGCCGATACTGTAATTGCGGTGATCTCAGAATTTGGCAGAACGGTGAGAGAAAACGGTAATAAAGGAACAGACCACGGATACGGCAACGTAATTTGGCTTTTAGGAGGGGCAGTACGTGGCGGTAATGTCTATGGCGAGTGGTTGGGTTTAGGCGAGTCGGCAATAGAGCAAAACCGAGATTTGCCAGTTACCACCGACTTTCGAGAAATATTTTCAGCAATTCTCCACCAGCACTTATCTGTTCCGAGCGATCGCCTAAATCAAGTTTTCCCCAATTTTCACCTGGCTAATAAAATCAATTTCTTGGTTTAGATTTTTAACTGAAATGTCAGGCTAAGTCCCACGCTGGGAGGATGTCACATCGAACTGTTCCAAATACTTTTACCCTGATCCTCATTGAAACGATAGAAAATAGGTTCATCCTTAAATTGATGTTCATTAGAAACATGTTGAAAAATGCCTTTATCGAGCATTTTCTGACCTAAAACGATCGCATCTTCTCTCGATACTTTTACCTGAGCGACGATCCAATCGACAGCTTCATTACCGAGAAAACACCGTTGAAACAGCATTAGTTTATGACGTCGGGTTTTAATTTCTACGCCTCGTTCTGAATGCATATTACTCGCTAACTCTCTGATACTAATTCTTTGAGCATTACCCTTGGCTTGGGCATTATTAGCGGACGATTGAGGTTTTGCTGTCGTTTGCTCACTAGAACCAGGAATAATATTAGCTTTATACTTGTTATTTTGCATCCAGATGCCAACGCTATTTTTGCCTTTTACTAGTAAGGTGGCAATCTGCGATCTCTCTTCATGATCTAGATATTCTTCGCGGCATTCTTTAATGGCTGCTTCTATTTCTTCCTTGGGGAAAGCTTTTTCTCTAATAAACAGATTTTGGTTATAGATTAAGCCCGATAATGTCTGATCTCCGCTTTGTATTTTGCAATACTGTACCTGTGTATGATCTAAGAAAAGCATTTTTCCTTCACTCCTATATCTGCCCCTATAGCTGTTGTACAAAATAACAATCTGTTTACACAGTTATAACCTAAGTTTTACGGTCATCACTGTGAGAAATAGTTACTAATCTGCACTGTTGACTAGAACGATTTCAGTATATTCAAAATTACTCAAACTGGGTTGAACCAAGAGATAATTTTGTCGGTTTAATTCGAGACGATCTGGCTTACAGTTCTGTTTTGGGGAATAATAGGTTAACACATATTCTTGTCCAACCAATGATTGTGTTGACTCTTCTACTTCTCCCTGCCATTGAGTTTTAGTCACTAGAATAATTAGTTGGTTGGCTAGCTGAGGAATTGCTTTGGCTACCTGTCGACGATAGATTTGATCTAGGCTGCCGAAAGGAGAATCCATCACAATCGGAAAAGTACTGCTATCATATCCCAATAAACTATTGCCCTCGCTCCATTGCCTCACGCGATCGATAATGCCACCAATAAACGATAGGCTTAATATTTGGTTTTCTCCCGTTGATGCAGCCACAGGTGTGGCGATCCCTGAAGTATTTTCGCTTAGGGTTAATTTATAATCGCTGCTCAGTTGAGGAATATAAGGCGTAAAGGAGATAAAGCTAAAAATTTCTTGCACTTTTTGTTCCAAAGCCAGGCGAAACTGTTGCTCCAGACGGGTTCTCACTTCATGCAGTCTAGCGATCGCTTCTTCTGTAACGGCAATTCTGGTTTGAGCCAACTGTTGTTTATTCTCGGTTTGTTGATGTCGGGCGATCTGTTGGTTTAATTGTTCTAATTGCTTAATGCGATCGCTCTGTTGCTGTTGGTTTTCACCCTGTTCTAAGACTAGACTTTTAATTTTCTCTTCAATCGCCTCGATATTTTGCTGTAGCTGTTGGGAATCTCGATTGGGATAGTTATTTAGTTGTTTATTAGCCTGTTCTGTCTCGGCTTCAAGGCGATTAAGTTCAAGATACTGCTGCTTAATTTCTGTCTGTTGTCGATCTAGCTGCTGCCAAAAATCAGCCGACTGAGATTTAATTGTGTTTACCTGTGTCTCTAACCGAATTGCCGATTCTTCGATGTTTTTTAATTCCGCTTTTTCTAGCCATGACTTGACACTGTTATATGCTGCTGTCTCAGGAATAAGAGTCTCACCACAAAGACAAGACTGTCGATCTAATAGTTGCTGAATAAATTCTTGTTTGAGTCCACTCGAAAGCTGTCCGCGATCGCGTAATGTTTGCAATAAGTCTAAAAAGCGATCGCCGATTTCTGGGAGAAATACTACATAACTATCCTGCGACAATAACCTTTTCAGTTCCTTTTTACTTTGAAGTAGATTTTGCTTAATTAATTTCTGCTGTTTGACTAACTTGAGCTTAAGCTTTTGAATTTCATTAACACCACTAATTTCTAATAGCTGTCGTGATAAATTTGCTTTATGTTGTTCTAACTCAGCTACTTCTCTGGTGATTTTGGTAATCAGTTTTTTAATCGCTTCGAGATCTTGCTCTAGCTTGATTTCTTCTCTCAATAGCTGCTTGGTTTGAGCGTCGCCTAATTCTGCCAACTCCTCTTGTAAACTCCTTTTAGCTTTTTTTAAATGTTCAATTCCCCGATCTAAAACCTTGACTCCTAATAACTCTTTGGTGTCTTCAGCAATAGTCGAGTTATGATTCTGACGAAAGAAACCATCGATTCTTTCCCCGTCGAAAAAAAAATACTGATGCAAACTAGCGGGTAAAATGCGGTTAATTATATCCTCTGGCGACTCTAAAGGCGGATACCAACGTCCATCATCTCCCGCTACTAACATAAATAAATTAGCCTGAGTGTAGCTAACCTCATGTTGAGCATTTCTGGTGGCGTAACACTTGCGCTTCAATTGATAAATCTGGCGATCGCGTTCAAACTGTAGCTCAACCCAGCATTCTACCGCTTTTTCTGGTGGTGCTTCCACTAAAGATCTTTGATTAATTAATAATTCTGGTAAAGCGAAAGCTGCGGTAAACTTCTCGTAAAGCACCCAGGTGAAAGCATTGAGAATTGAAGTCTTCCCTGCACCGTTATTACCATAGATTACAGTAGTGTTTTTTGCTCCGCTGGCAAACTTGATCTGTGGGGTTTTGCCATAAAACTGGCGAAAGTTGCACAGTTGCAGGTAATTTAACTTCATTGCACAACGTGTTTAATAATATTTAGAATATCATCATTAATATTACGGGGAGTTTTTAAATAAAGCTTGTCTTTCTCTAACTTTAAAACCTGTTCAATTACCTGCTTGACTTCGGTTGGGGCATTGGCGATCGGTTCTTGAATTGAAGTTAAATCCGAATTTAATTGCTGATTATGATTAAATAGATTGCTCATAAATAATTTAAGTTGTCTTCAAATTGGTTGAAGCTGGCTAAATGTTTTTTCCCTTAATCATCAAAGTGAAGCAGTCGCTACAAATTATAGCAACTTAAAAAACTATGATAATGAGATGGAGCTTAACAATTCTCGTCTTGGACTGGAGCAAGAATTTTTTATTGTCGATTTAGAGGGTTTTTTATCCCATCGCGCTGATGAATTTCTAGAGCGCTGTTGTGCGATCGCCAAACCCAGTAATCGCTCTGCTAATTGTTTTGCCCCAGAATTTGTTAAAAGTATTGTAGAGATCAATACTGTTCCAGTTAATAACTTTAGCGAATTAAAAGTCGAATATCTCGACCTGCTGCGAATCTTGTTAAAAGCAGCCCAAGAGTTAGATTTACGAGTATATCCCTTATCTACCTATCCTCTATTTACTACGCCAGTAATCAGGAATAAACCTAATTATCATTTGCAGGTAAGAACTGTCGGCGCGGGAAGATTCGATCATGCTGCAAAATGTACAGGGACGCATATTCATTTAGATCTGCCTACTGATGTCGTAGATCGCCAAATTGGTCTGGCTTATAATTCCTCTGCTGAAGCGAGAGAAAGAGTACTAAATATTTATAATCTGGCGATCGCTTTTGATGCGGCCATCATTACTTTATCTCGCGCCTGTCCTTTTTATCAGGGAGAAGTAGCAGGTAAGGCAATGCGTACAATTCACTATCGAGGAAGCAAACGTTTTGCATGGCAAGGAGTTTATACTAACCTTCCGTCTGTAGGTGGTTTGATGCCCTATGCTGAAACCGTCGAAGATTTAACTGGACAGCTATTTCATCGCTACCACAGTTGGCTACAGGCAATGGATCTCGCAGGGGTAGACAGACAAATGTTTTTCGATTCTGGTGGTGAATTATTAACCGCAGGCTGGAATCCAATTCGACTTAATTCGATTGGGACAGTCGAACTAAGAGGCGCAGATAGTAACTATCCTCATGTAACCCTGGCATTAGTAGCTTTAATTTCTGAGGCGGCAAATCGAGTGCGTCGAGAAAATATAACCGTTCGACCCCAGGTAGGATGCAAAACGTTCCAGCTACAGGGGCAAAAATTGAATGTACCAGAGTTTGACTATCTCAATAATGAGCTGCTATACGCTGCGGTAACCGAAGGAATTCATAACACAGCGATTAAAGATTATCTCGATTCAATTTTAGAATTTAGCTGCCACGAAGATAGCGAGGTTGGTCATTATCTAGCTCAATTTAAAACCACACTGGGAGAATATACCACTACCGAGGCTCAATTATTAGCTAAATTTCCCACCACCACAGGTACAATATCACAAGCAGACGGTTTAGCTTTAGTTCGTTATTGTTGCGATCGCCTGGAAGAAGAAGTCGGTTATCTTGAATCTGAGCATCCAGACTCGATTAGGAAGTAGGAAATAGGAAATAGGAAATAGGAAATAGGAAATAGGAAATAGGAAGTCCTAAAGGACGACGCGTAGCTAGTCCTAAAGGATAAGCTTCGCAAATGCTTTAGCATAAGCTTCGTGACCGTAGGGAATCCTTTAGGGCAAATAGGAAGTAGTATTTCGAAGATTTCCTAACGTTTTTACCTACAGCTATATTTGTTGCCCAATCTAAAATTAGCCGCCGTATTCCCAGCCAGTGCTAGATAATAAGAGCTGATCGCCTTCTCGGTGAATCCCTGAAGCAATTACTTCGCCAACATATACTGTGTGGTCACCTTCTTCTACTGCGCCGACTACCTTGCATTCAATATATCCTAAAGAGTCTTGGATAATTGGACAGCCTGTTGCTTCTCCCTCATAAAATTCTACATCTTCAAATTTATTACCAACACGGGTTTTTGGTCGAAAGAAAGATGCTGCTAAATCTTTTTGTGCTGATTCGAGGAAACTAATCGCAAATACTTGAGTGTTTTTAATCATTTCATGAGAGACAGTGCCTTTTTTAACGCAGTTAACGACTAAAGGTGGTTCAAAAGATGATTGCATTAACCAGCTAACGGTAAAACCATTCATTTCCTCCCCTTCCTTGACACCGCAGATATAAAGTCCGTGGGGAATTTTACGCAGCATTATTTTTTTTGCTTTCTGGTCTAACACAAGCCTTACTCCTTGATTTAAGATCATCGAATCATTAGGCAATAGTTTATCAAGCTTCCGTAGTCAGAAAAACTTTCTTTTGATAGAAAAATACTTTATGCCACACGTAACAAAGTTAAAACATTTTTGAAATACTACTTTTTATGTCCTATTTCCTATTTCCTACTTCCTATTTCCTACTTACGAGCCAATTATTATTAATGTCCTAATCTAACTTTGTACGACTATCACTTGGAGTATGCCAAATTTAGCTAAACGACTGATTGGATTGACGGGGGGAATCGGCACAGGCAAGACTACCGTCTCTAATTACCTCGCAGATCGATATGCTTTGCCAGTCTTAGATGCAGATGTCTATGCCAGAGAAGCTGTAACCCCAGGTTCGCCAATTTTCCAAGCTATTTGGCAGCGATATGGTGACCAGGTTAAGTTACCCGATGGCGAGCTTAATCGCTCTGCTTTAGGGGAGATTATTTTTAACAATCCTCCAGAAAAACAGTGGCTAGAGTCGCAGATTCATCCTTTTGTGCGCGATCGCTTTGCACAAGAATTACAACATTTAACAAGTAACATAGTAGTGTTATCTATCCCTTTGCTGTTTGAAGCGAATTTGATGGCTTTGGTGACAGAGATTTGGGTGGTAAGTTGCGATCGCTCTTTACAAATTGAACGATTAAAGCAGCGCAACGGTTTAACACCTCAGCAAGCAGCAGCCAGAATCAACAGCCAAATGCCTTTGGCGCAAAAAATAGCTTTAGCCGATCTGGTTTTGACCAATGACGCTGGATTAGCCGAACTTTATGCCCAAGTCGATGACGCTATGCAATCTAATAGGTCGTCAAGTTTGAATTGATGGGTTGAGATTAGGTAGTAGGTAATGCGTGACTTCTATACGTACTATCCCTCAAAATAATTTTGACACACCACTAGAACCAAAAACAGCTGTAAAGATCGATAAATATTATTAAATAATATAATTTTCTGGTTAAACGGTAACAATAGCTACAGAAATTAGCTATATTATTTATGTGTAAAGCAAAAATAACTGTATCTGCTGCGATCGCAGTAGGTACTTAAATGACAACTGCTTTGTCGCATATAGAAAATTATATTGAGTAGCAAAACAAGACAATGAAATTACAATTTAGAGGCAAATCTTACGAAGCTCCTCATCTTGAGTGGGATGTCAGTGAAGGAGAAATTGGTGGAAAATATCGTGGTAAACCTTGGAAAGTCCACCATTTGAAAGAACAACATCGTCGTAAGCACGTTAAATCAGAGCTTACCTATCGTGGTGTTCACTATACCCAAGATTAATTTTAATTATTGTTCGTTTAGAGGTGCTAAGATTTAGTGCCTCTAAGAGGATGTCTGAGAACTCAATTCTGTTATGCTTAGACCCTAGCAGATCCCCCCTAGCCCCCCTTAACAAGGGGAGAATCGGAATCAAAGTCCCCCTTAACAAGGGGGATTTAGGGGGATCTACCCACTGGAAACGTAGCAATTAGACTTTTCAGATATCCTCTAAGTCATGAATTTTATACTTTGACTATCATTTATTTTTAACCAGAGATATTTTAGTAATGTTAAATTTATCCCGCTCTTTAAATTATCGAGACGCTCCAGGCGATAGTGAATTAAGCGATCGCTTAATCGTAGATCCTTCAGTAAAGATTAAATTGCCGCGTCACATATCTTGTTTAGAAAGTCCTCAACATAATCGGACGACTAATACTCTGCATCAAGGTTCGCAAACATACTCTGCAAGACGAAATACTGACTCAGCAGAAGCTACTAACCTAGCTGTTAATATTCTCCGATACCAGTTGCAAGATACTCTTGCTCAGCAGAAACATATAGAAAACTTGCAAAACAGTCTCCAACATCGCTTAAAAGTAGCCCAGGCGAAAGAAAACTATCAGCTTGTAACTATGCTGCAAGAGGAATTTAGACAGTTAGAAGCAAGTAAGTAAGCTAGCTGCTAAAAGTTTCAATTCCTAATGAAAAAGATTAAGTCTTGTTGGCATTAAGATATTGGCGTAAACGAAATAGACTTAAAGTCTGACCGAGATTGAGGGGTAAAATCGATACCCCTTCCAAACGAGATTGCAACCAACCATCACCCCAATGCCATTCATGAAAGCCGTCAATACCTTTACTCAATAGTAGGCGGAGGCTGTGATCTTCAACAATATCTACCTTGTGGTCAATTTCTACTAATCCTAAAGAGCTAACAAAAGTATCTCCAGGACTTAGCTTGCCAGATAAGGAGGCAAAGTTTTGGGGCCACATCCATTGCTTCAAGCGATCGCTTTGGAGTAAGCTGTCTTTAATCATTTGCTCTGAAGCGTTAACTTCAATTCGCAAGTTACTTTGCTGAAAATTTCCCAACATATTTGCTCAACCTTAATTCTTGGGATATTTACCCTAAGATCAGTTTAGTAGAATTTATCAAGTAGTTTCAATACGGCAGCTTAAAAATATTTAATTAACTTGCTACTTCTGTACGGGCGAACAGCCGTTCGCCCCTACCTTCTGACTTCCTATTTCTTAACTCGCTTCACATAATTAAACAATCGGTCAGGGCAATCAAACCTTTGTGGAATGGTAAGCTAGCAGTTGCACTTAAAAAAAATATTAAACAGGAATTATAAAATGAGCGAAGTACAGGAAACGCCATTACTGTTAAGAGCAGCCCGTGGCGAAAAATTAGAGCGTCCTCCTGTTTGGATGATGCGCCAAGCGGGAAGATATATGAAAGCGTATCGTGATATTCGAGATAAATATCCTAGCTTTCGTGAACGTTCTGAAATTCCTGAAGTAGCAATTGAAATCTCCTTGCAGCCTTGGAAAGCTTTTCAGCCCGACGGTGTGATTATGTTCTCCGACATTGTTACCCCACTTCCTGGTTTGGGTATTGAAATGGATATTGCCGAGGGGAAAGGCCCAATTATTAGTTCGCCGATTCGTTCACAGCAGCAGGTAGATGAGCTACACGCTTTACAACCAGAGGAATCTCTACCTTTTATTAGAACTATTTTAGAAAGCTTGCGCTCAGAAGTAAACAATCAATCTACCGTCTTAGGTTTTGTTGGTGCGCCCTGGACTTTAGCTGCTTACGCCGTAGAAGGCAAAGGTTCTAAGACTTACGCAAATATCAAGGGGATGGCATTTTCCGACCCAACGATTTTACATCAGCTATTAAGCAAGTTAGCAGATGCGATCGCTACTTATGTCTGTTACCAAATCGACTGTGGCGCTCAAGCGGTGCAGATGTTTGATTCTTGGGCGGGACAACTATGTCCCCAAGATTATGAAGCCTTCGCTCTACCATATCAACAGCAGGTATTTCGTAAGGTTAAACAGACTCATCCTGATACACCACTGATTTTATTAGTTAGCGGTAGTGCTGGTTTGCTTGAGCGCATGACTCCTTCAGGGGCAGATATTGTCAGCGTCGATTGGACGGTGGATATGGCTGAGGCTAGACAGCGACTAGGTAAAGATATGAAGGTACAGGGAAATATCGATCCTGGTGTTTTGTTTGGTTCTCATGACGTAATTCGCGATCGCATTTTAGATACAATTCGCAAAGCAGGGAATCAAGGACATATTCTTAACCTAGGACACGGGGTATTGGTGGGTACTCCTGAAGATAATGTTCGCTATTTCTTTGAAACCGCCAAGCAAGCGGATCAATTATTGGCGCACGCTTAGCAATGAGTCCTAAAGGATTAGCTCGCAAGCTCGCGTCACAGTGAGCAATGAGCAGTCTGCCCTAAAGGATTAGCTAGCGCGTCCGTCCTTCGCGTCGCAATTAGGAGAAGTTTAAAGTCTCTTCTAATTGCGCTAAAAGCTAATGGCTAATGGCTAAGAGCTAAAAGCTAAAAGCTAATAGCTAGGGCGCAGCCCTTTACTTAAACAAGTCTGGCTTACGTTCGGAACTACTCGGTGTTGGTGCAGCAGCATTGCTTTTTAGGTATTGTCCTGTACCGCCGTCAGCGGGATCTAAAAATGGTTTCAGGTTAATATCTTCGGGTGAAGATTTACGGGAGTTATTACGGTTGCCACTACCACCATTAATCACCTTACCGATTTCGTTTAAAATATCGCTTCCTCCTCCTTGGCGATCGCCAAAGGTATATACTCCTTGAGTAGAACCACCATCGTCAGCAACCAGTAAATTATCGAAGATCAAATCACGAGTTAATTGGGGATCTTGTCCAGGGGGAACGGTTAGAACCAAACGGCAATCTGTAGGATCTACTTGGGTTGTGACGCAGATAGTATCATAGCCATTTTCGGTTCCTGTAGTTAACTCCAATAATCCATCATCACGATAGGATTCAAAGCGATCGGTAATCGCATTACAACGTTTTTGGGGAGTCCAGCCACCACCTAGTTCGCTAGGAATTGCCCAAGCATAACCCTGATCGGGTCGGCTTTCGGGATAATACATTACGGTGTATTCACCATTGACCAGTTCGCAGTTAAATCGAGTATCAGCGTTGCTAGTAGTCCGAGGACTGGCTGGCTCAGAGCCTGGTTCGTTAATAATCACCTCTGGCGGGTTGCTTTGAGCAATAACTTGACGTAAGTGTTGAAGACGATTGGGGTTTAAACCTTCAAGATCCAAAGCATTAACCTTAGTAGGGATGCCTAAAAAAGCGATCGCACCAGGAATACTAGCTAGTGAGACTAAAGTTTTAAAATGCTGATTTAAATTCATAGATCTGAGTGACTTTTTAATTGATGTTTGAAAAAATAGTTAGTGATTTTGTATAGTTATGAGGGTAATTATGTTGAATGCCTCATATTTAGTTGACGCTTCAGTATTTTTGACGATCCACAAAGGCAAAAGTTTCAGAGAAACCGAATAAAGTAGTGGATAATAACAGATAAATCTAATTTTCTATTCATTATCAAGTTAGCTAAAAACCAGCAGATTATCAAAAAATAGGGGTTTTATACAATTGAGTGTCAAACAAAGTTATGTTATTGCAGCCGAAGCATGGCAAGCTCTCGAATCATCTATTATCTACTATCGAGGTAAGCCTATTGGCACTTTGGCTGCTGGTGACTATAGCTCCCCTGCTATAAATTACGATCAGTGTTTTGTCCGAGATTTTGTGCCTGCTGCTTTGATTTTTCTCACTAGAGGCAGAACTGATATTGTCCGTAATTTTTTGCTTGAGACTCTCAAACTACAGATTAAGGAAAAGCAGCTTGATTTCTTAGAGCCTGGACGGGGATTGATGCCAGCGAGCTTTAAGGTGTTGCATCAGGGATCTGAGGAATTTCTCAAAGCCGATTTTGGCGACCATGCTATTGGTCGAGTTACTCCTGTAGATTCTTGTCTATGGTGGACATTTCTCTTAAGAGCTTACGTTAAAGCCACAGGCGAAAGTTCTTTTGCTCACAGTCCTGAAATGCAAAAGGGGATTAGATTAATTATCGAGCTTTGTCTCTCGGCACGATTTGATATGTACCCCACGCTACTTGTTCCTGATGGAGCTTGTATGATTGACCGTCGCATGGGAATTAATGGGCATCCTTTGGAGATTCAGGCGCTATTTCATACTACTTTGCGCTGCGCCAAAGAATTGTTGCTCTACAACAAAGAAAATGTCAAAATTCTCCAGGCAATTGAGAATCGCATTCCACCCTTAACTAGCCATATTCGTCATAACTACTGGTTAGATCCAGAAAAGCTCAACGTCATTTATCGTTACCATTCAGAAGAATATGGTGAAGATGCTTTAAACCAGTTCAATATTTATGCTGAATCAATTCCCTATGCTGAACTAAGTGAATGGTTTCCCGAACAGGGGGGATATTTAGCTGGTAATTTGGGTCCTTCTCACCTAGACTGTCGGTTTTTTGCTTTAGGCAATATGATAGCAATCCTGTCATCCTTGGTGACACTACAACAGGGACAAATTATTCTCCACACCATTGAAGAAAAATGGGAAGATTTAATTGGTTGGATGCCCATGAAAATCTGTTTTCCTGCCTTGAAGAATCGAGACTGGCAGATCCTGACTGGCTGTGACCCCAAAAATCGTCCTTGGTCATATCATAATGGGGGCAACTGGCCAGTACTGTTAGGTTTTTTTGTGGCAGCAGCAGTCAAAATGGATCGTGTAGATCTAGCGCAAAGAGCAATTGATATTGCTGCCAAACGTTTGCACAAAGACGAATGGGTAGAGTATTATGACGGAAAAAATGGTCGTCTAGTGGGTAAAGAGGCGAGAAAGTATCAGAATTGGACTATATCTAGCTTTCTCTTGGCTCAAGAGTTAATTGATGAACCAAAGTACCTCGACTGGATCTCTCACGATTAGGTCAAGCTTTAACTGTAGTAGATAGAGGTTTAATCCCTGCTTGATTGAGAATTTCGGGAATTAAGTCCTCGCGCTTGACTGCCATTAGGTGCACTCCTTGACAGATTGATTGAGCTAGCTTAACCTGTTCGGCTGCAATTTTTACGCCTTCCTCAAGCGGGTTTTCTGCCTTAGCTAAACGTTCAATAATAGCGTCGGGAATGTCTACTCCTGGCACGTATTTATTAATGAACTTGGCATTTTTAGCTGATTTTAACAGAAATATCCCAGCTAAAACTGGTTTATCACTAATCGAGGCAATTTGGGTCATAAATTTATCTAGCTTGTCAAAATCAGTAATCATCTGACTTTGAAAGAATTGCGCTCCTGCTTCCAGCTTCTGTTCAAATCTCTTTTGCAGACTTGACCAGCTTTTTAACTGTGGATCGACCGCAGCACCAGAAAATAAATTTAGGGCATCATCGGGCATGGTTTGATCGTTAAAATCGACGCCACTATTGAGTTTAGTAATTAGCTTGAGCAACCTGACTGACTCTAGTTCAAACACTGAGCGAGATTTCTGGTGATCTCCCGCCTTGACTGGATCTCCTGTGAGCGCCAAAACATTACGAATACCTAGGGCATAAGCACCCATAAGATCTGCCTGTAAGCCAATACAGTTGCGATCGCGACAGGCCATCTGACACACTGGTTCGATATCATGCTGTAAGAGAATTGTCGAAGCAGCGATCGAAGACATTCTTAATACTGCACGACTACCATCAGTAACGTTAACCGCATGAACTCTGTCTTTTAACTTTGATGCTACCTCCATCATTCGAGCGGGGTTGCCTCCTTTTGGTGGTGCGACTTCCGCCGTCAGTAAAAATTTTTTATCTAATACTGCTTGTCGAAAATTATTAGTCATGTAAGATTGCAAGGTTAATTATTAGTATGTTTTAACAGCCAAATATGAGTTTTGTTGGTTATTTTTTCATTATTCTAATTATTTCCATTATTTTGAGCGGATGCAGCTTTTGATTATTTTAAAAAGGTGGTAAAAATCCTAATGCATCTTTAACTCTAACTAATGTTTGATTTGCCACAACACTTGCTTTACTCGCTCCTTCTCTTAATACCGAATCAAGATAATCTCGATTATTCATCAATTCATAGTATCTAGCTTGAATTGGTTGTAGTGCTGCGATCGCAGTTTCGGTAAGCAAAGGCTTAAATTGTCCCCATCCCATATCCTGACACTCTGCTGCTACTTCTGCTTTGGTTTTGTTGCCGAGAATCTGATAAAGAGTCAGCAAATTATGACATTCGGGTCGTTCAGGATCGTCAAAAACCAGTCCTTTAACGGGATCTGTCTTACACTTTTTAATCTTGCGTTGAATGGCATCGGCAGGATCGAGTAGCTCAATCCGACTAAGTTCTGAAGGATCGGATTTTGACATTTTTTTAGTCCCATCCGTTAGACTCATCACCCGCGCACCCTCTTGGCGGATCATCGGCTCAGGTACTTTTAACACAGGCTGTTGCTTTTTACCAAATTGGTCATTAACTCTCCCCGCAATATCTCTGGTTAATTCCAAATGCTGCTTTTGGTCTTCTCCCACAGGTACTTTATCCGCATCGTAAAGCAAGATATCTGCTGCCATTAAGACAGGATAGTCTAGTAGTCCAACACCTACGTTTTCACCTTGTTTAACGGCTTTTTCCTTAAACTGGATCATTCTTTCCAACCAGTTGAGAGGAGTTACACAGTTGAGCAACCAAGCAAGTTCGCTATGAGCCGACACATGAGACTGTACAAAAATAGTCGAACAGTTTAAATCAATCCCGCTGGCTAAATATACCGCAGCCATTTTGAGGGTATTCTCGGCTAAAACTTTGGCATCATGGGGGACAGTAATGGCATGAAGATCGGCAAAAAAGAAGAAATTATCGTAGTCTTGCTGGATGTCTACCCAGTTACGAATTGCTCCTAAATAGTTGCCTAAATGTAAATTGCCAGTAGTCTGAATCCCTGATAATACCCGCTGCTTGCTCATGTTATTAATTACTGATTACTGATTACTAATTACTGATTACTGATTACTGATTATTTGCGAAGCTTATCCTTTAGGACTAATTACTGATTACTGGTTACTATTTAATTTTAGGGTTTATTCTGATGAAACAGCGATCGCCTTCATTTTTTTCGGCAACTAAATTATTAATTTTAATTGGTTTGATTCTAGGGGCGATCGCCGTATTATATCCTTTATTGGTAGTGCTGCAAGCTTCCTTTACTACTGCTGATGGTCATTTTACCTGGGCTAATTATCAACAGGCTTGGCATCGAGGAGGATTTTTCTTAGCCTTTGCTAATTCGACCATTGTGGCTTTGAGCGTTACGGCTTTACAAATTATAACTTCTGCCTTAGCGGGATATGCTTTAGCCAGACTAAAGTTTAAAGGAAAACAGGCGATTTTGCTCTTAATTTTAGCTACCTTAGTTATTCCCTTTCAATTACTGGTAATTCCCATCTTCGTCATTTTAAAATGGGCGCATCTGATCAATAGCTATTGGTCATTAATTTTACCCACAGCAGCTAATGGTTTTGGTATATTTCTGCTGCGCCAATATTTTTCTAGTATTCCCATCGAACTAGAAGAAGCTGCTGCTTTAGATGGCGCTAACCGTCTCCAGATTCTCACTCAGATTATGTTACCTCTTGCTCGCCCTGCGATCGTCACTCTTTTTCTCTTTACCTTTATTGGTGAATGGAATGATTTATTTAAACCATTGGTCTTTACTACCCGTCCAGAATTACGTACAGTACAGCTAGCATTATCTGAGTTTCAAGAACAGTTTACTAGTGATTGGTCTTTGTTAATGGCTGCGGTGGTAATCGCTACTGTTCCAGTCTTGGTTTTATTTTTGATTGGTCAAAAACAATTTATTCAGGGTATTGGTTCGACGGGAATTAAAAATTAGTTACAAATCCTATAATAAAAGTTACCTTGCTCGGCAGTATCAACAGTATCAATATATGCTTATTTCGGCAGATCTACTTTTCTTCAATTGTTAGCTGCATTAAAATCTTCTGTCAAAATTTTTAGTCGGACAATTTGCTCTCCTTCTTCATCTAAAGGTACTTCAATAATCTCTCCTGTTAAAGACTCCAGGCAAGTTAAAAGCGATCGCAAATGAGGATTAGATGCCCCCGTTTCCACATACAGGCGATCGGCCACATTACTCATCCGTTTCCAGGTAGTATAAAGTTTGCCTACTGTTTGTTCTAAAGTAGTAGCCTGTTTAACTAAATCCGCAGCAGTGTTGATACAGTCTAGTCTCAGGGCTTCTTCTAAAGCTAATTCCATGTCTACCGCTTTATCCCGCAAAGTTTGTACCTGGGCAGCCGCATCGAGGTATTTAGCCAGGTTTTTGGCTTCAGTGGTCATCATTTTGACCGTATCAATATCAGGACTTTCGGCAATTTCCCGTTTGATTTCAACTAAATGAGATTCTGGTAGCTTCTCCATTTCTCTGACTAAAGGGGCAAGGTGACGTGTGGGTAAGATGCCTGCTGTTGCCTTTTCCTTAATCTCATCAGGTAGTAATTCTGAACTCATCGCTGTCCACTCATCAGAAAGCTGCTTGACTTCACGACGGGTAATGCGATCGCCTTTTTGAGCAGCCTCGCTAACTAATTGTTGAATTTCGGGGGCAGATTTAGCAGTTTCGACAAATGCCCGCTTACTAAAGTTATTAATATTTTCAGCATCCAACATTCCATCTGCTAATAGAGTGTCGGCACTATTTGCCAGTTGAATTAAAGCATAAGCCTGAGATTTAGTAATCTCGCGATCTTTTAGCCAATTCAGAAAACCTGCCCCTCTACCTTCACCGCCTTTCTTTTCCCTGTCTCTAATCGAGCGTAATACACGCCCGCGCCAGATGTCTGTTTGCAGATCAAAGCGATCGCATATTTGCCAGATCTTATCTAACTGATTTCGGAAATCAATTTCCAGAATTTCTTCATCTTCAGGATCGGGCAAATCAAAATTAAAATCGGCGGGAATCTCCAAAGCGGCAATAATTTCTTCTTGGGAGACTCCATTTCCATTGGCTAGGGTAACTTCACTCATGCAGGGCTTAAATTTACTGATAAAAGATGTGTCTATGGAAACTCTTAGCTCTTAGCTACATTCTCCCACTCGTTGGGATTAGCTTGTGATTCTAACTTAATACCTCGTTTAATAATCCCATAGCTTTGACCATATATTGAGAATTGATCTTCGTTTTAAATTAAGCTTATGATTAATTCATGATTATTCGAAGAGAAGCTTTAAAATCTAAAAAGTAGATATTCCTGCGCCAATTGTTTCTAGTCATTCTGTAGGCTGGAATGATCTAATTGTTGCTTACGATAGATATCCTTATCCGTTGTCGGATTGAACGAGCTAAAAACTTAATGCAACAGGGTAAATTATCTCTTGCTGAGATCGCAACTCAGGTAGGTTTTGTCGATCAAAGCCATCTTCATCGTTATTTTAAACGTTTGGTGGGTGTTACGCCTAAAACTTATGGGAAAATACAGTAGGGATAGCGATCGCTCTACAAAAAACCAGAATATCCAAACATCGAAGAAATATACAAGATAGTTAACTAGAAAACATTTAATATCGACGCTGTAACCACAAATAAAAGCGATCGCTTTTATATCTGTTCCTTTTGCTTCACTGCTATGCTGATGAGCGCGGACAACAGTTGAATCTATTATTTGATATTCATTGTCACTATCTTGTGCAAGATCTTGAAAAACTAATGTTCTTAACTCGAACTGAGGTTAAATAGTAAACTGTGGTTTAAGCATATAACTAGGTTGGGCTATGCCAAAAAACTTGAGCATTGCTGGTGCATATTCTAGATAATCAACAGTATCCTTAGTTTTACTACTAGTTGGGCTATTATAGACAATCAAACTGCCCTCTGGGCAATGTCTACCTGAATGGTGATCTTCAACTCGAATCTGTTTAAAACCTAAATCTAAATGGCTAAAACACTTGCCTTTGATCCAAAATTGCTCGGCACTGCCACTTAAATTAGTTGAAAGAGTAATCACTTGCTGATTTAAATCTATTTCTAGCCAAATATTTTTTAAGTATTGCTTAGACTCTTTGATAATTTGAAAACATTCTTGTGCTTGCTTTTGCGAGGTAAAATTTAAGCTGTATTGAGGAATCATTGCTGCATCTACTTGATAGTCATATTCTTTACCTTCACAGAGTAAATTTAGTAATTTTTGAATATTTTCCAGTATGTAGAAATGCATGGGAGTTTCTGTCAATTTCTCATTCGCAGCTTGTCCCATACTACTTACCAAGATAAGCGATCGCTCTTGTTGCTGACAATAATTAATTAATCGCTGTAAAAAATTATCTAATAAATCCAAAGATACCAGAATTTCTGAGGAATACTTATTTAACCACTGTTGGTCATAAAGTTTGAGGCTATAGTCTTCAGGGAATAATCCATACCAATAGCGGTGCATATTGGCAGCAACATGGTTGGTAAAAAAGATAGCTAAATCAACATTTTTAGATTGCAGTTGTTTGAAGAAAATATCCGCTAATAAAGTAAACTGTAAATTCCTTAGTCTTTCTTTATTGACTTTACCTGTTTTAATTCGAGCGACAAGGGTAGCAGCATCTAACAAAGTCTTAGTCTTTATCCCCAAAGCTGGAGATTTAACTAAAGTTGCAATAGCTTTTTGGCGAGGGAATTTGAGCGTTGTTGCTCGACCATTTTCTGAGGTAGCACTGGTATTTAAAACCTGAAAATCTTGAAAAATTTCGGGTTTGGTAAGGTTATTGCTGGCAAAACAATCGGGAATGACAAATTTATAATTACTGTTGTCTATATAGCTATCTGCTGGGGAAGAATGCAATGTATTAATTAAGCCTACATTTAGCCCACTTTCAGCTACTAATTTCCAATATAGGGGATAGCGATCGGGTTTGGGATCGTTATACCAATGAATTTGATGCTGATCGTATTCCACCCCAGTATTTAATGAACCCCAAGTCTGGGAAGGATACAAAAAACTTTCTTCTACATCTTTTGCTTCTGTTTTGAGTACCAAAGATTCATTTAATAATTTGGCGATAGTTGAATTAGGCTTTAATTCCCGATAGTGGTTTAAAACTTTTAAAGGAACTTCATTAATTTCAATAACAACAGCTTTTTGATTCATCTTTTTATCTTTAAACTAACCGTCTTAATTGATATATATCATGTTACTATTAAACTATTTTATTATTAAGTAAAAATACTCAGAATCTTAAAATAAAGTTAAAATTTTTTGTAGGGCGATCGCTTAATAATACCTTACCCTGAAGAGCGATCGCTCTAACTAGACAAGAAACAATTACACTTAAACATATCAGTAGATTATTTAGATTAAAAAAGTGATATTTAATGAGTAATCCGATTATTGAAACTCATTTAGCTGAAATATTAGGGCAAATTAATCAAAAGCTCGACAAACTCTCACAAGAAGTCACAGACTTGAAAACTGAGGTTAAAGGTGAAGTTAAAGCTCTGGATGCTCAAGTAGAACAATTAGACAAGAGAATAACTAACTCAGAATTTACTAATCGTGAATACTAATTGGAATTGTAGTGATTATTTTGGGTGGTGCTGCCAAGATTTTTGGACTGGTGGGAAATTAAATATTTACTCGTTCATGTTTTTATAGGTAGCAACAGAAGAAGGTGAAATACGATTGAGATAGCGGAAAATCCAATATTTTAAAACTGTGTCGAGAATCACGGGAAAAGTAGCAATAAATAAGAAATTAAAATCGCGATTTTCAGGTAATCCTAAATGCCGAGCAACACCTTCTAAAATAATTTCCCATCCGTGGGGAGAGTGATAACCGACAAAAATGTCCGTTAACAAAATAATTAAAAAAGCTTTAGCACTATCGCTTAAACCATAGGCAATTTCATCGAGGAACGATTTAATCACCTGAATTTCTCGTTTACAGAAGTAAACAATGCTACCAAAAGCCACTAATGAAAAGAAATCAGCAAAGACATTGCTGATCGCATTAATACCTCGCCCGCGAAAATCTTCGGCTAACTCTTCTGCTTTTACTTTTATTTCTAATTCTTGTTCTGCTTGAGAAAGAGGAGGTATTAAACCAATAATACTTTGGAAACGAAGCTTTTCTTCATATTGGCGTAATTCAGCAAAAGCTTCTTCTTCGAGATCTTTATTAATAAATAATACTTGTTGTGGATGTTCATCAAAGTATTTTTGCACCAAAGGAGTAATGAAGACAGTTTTGGTTACTTGATGTGTTAACAAAGGCACAATAATTAAGACTAGTAGAAAGCGAATTGAAATTGCTGTCTTGTTACGGCTTTTACGAAACCTTTTAACTATTTCTTCCTCACTATCTTCTAGTTTGGGATCGATTTCTTGTTTGATTCGGTTAAGCGTCCGCATAAATGAACGTGGTAAAACGCTAGTTTTATCAGTAATAGTTTCTGTATTAAGTTCTTTGCCATTTCTTTCTGGGAATGATTTGTTTAGAGCAATTGAACGCTCATTTTTATTAATAATTAATCGGTTGTTTTTTTGATTTTTGTCTAAACGACGAGTCGGCGTAATTTCTAAATCTTGGACAACAGCAGTTTTATATTTATCAGTAATTGCGTCAATAAAAGCTAACTTTTCTATGGTCGTCAGCTCACGAGTATCATCAAAACCATTACTGTAGCGTACAATGATCTGGCTAGAATCATTTGCTTGATTACTTGAAAAAATTAATAACCCACGGCTAATTTTAAATTCCGTCAATCGAGCATTAATCGTATTAAGATAGTTTTTAACATCTCCCTTGAATACTTTGATGACGCTGGGGGAATATTCGACAGAATTATTAGATACGATTTGTCCTGCAAAATGATCGTCTTCGATCGCCTTGATTCTGATTGCTGCCCGATATGCTGCATCCAATGCTCTTTCTGGAGTAGCAGATAACCAACGTCTGCCAACATTAAAAATATCTTGAAGTTTCATTAATTTTAAACAGCACAAGCAATAATTCGGATAATCGTGCCTAGTCTGAGATCGAGTCAGAAAATTGGTACTTTACATAATACTTTACATAATAATGAAGTATAAGACTTATATTAATAACTTAGTCAAATAATAGATTTTGCTTATTTTATCTCTTTGGCTCACTGGAACATCGCGCACAGGAAAAACTTCTCGTTTAGTGGCAGAATTTTCTAGCTGGGTGAGAAAGCAGCTGCTCAAACCAAAGATTAAAGCTTTACCTGCAAATTTAGCCTCAGCTATTTTAGTCTTTGCTGCCAATAATCAAAATCGCCGTGAATTGAGCGATCGCCTAGTATTAGCGGTAGATGGTACTTATCCCGTGGTGTGCAAAACTCCTGTCGGTTTTATTACCGATGAGGTGATGTTGTTTTTCCCTTTGATCTTTGAAGAATTAAAGCTCAAGGCACAGTTTCCCCTTCGACTTCGCCCAGAAACCGAACAAGAATTAGCCACTCAGCTATGGCGTAATGAACCAGACTGGCTAGAGTTATGTGAGCTTGACGGTGAATATCGTTTAGTGCGACAAACCTTGGATTTAATGCAGCTTGCAGGGGCTAGTGGTGTACCGACAGAAGATATTTCGGCAATACTATATCAGGGAATGTCTAGTAACGATTTAGGTAGCGAGAGCCAACGTCATTACAGAATGGGAGAATTACTGCTATCGTGGCGTAACTGGTGTCTAGAGCGCGGACTACTTACCTATGGCTTGATTTATGAGCTTTACTGGCGTTTTTTGCTGCCCAATCCTAAATATCAGCAGCATTTGAATAGTCGTTATCAGGCAGTATTTGCTGATGATGTCGATGACTATCCCGCGATCGCGCGCAATTTGTTTGAAGTTATGCTAGATCGGGGTGCATCTGCGGTTTTCACCTATAACCCTGATGGTAAAATTCGCTTAGGTTTAAACGCCGATCCCGATTATCTGTCTGGTTTAGCCACTCGTTGCCATCAAGAACAGCTTTTCTCCACCACTGCTAACCTAGGAACTGAATTTGCTGATACGGCAGTAGAACTAGTTACAGTCGGCTCTTGGGGGAATTTGCTACCTGAAACTAACGATCTAACATCTGCTCCTGAGACAATCCAATCTTTACAAACTATTTCCCGTGCTGAATTATTGCGACAGACTGCGGAAATCATTATTCAAGTCGTAGAGCAAGATATTAAACCCTCCGAAATCGCCATTATTGCCCCTGGTTTAGACGAAATTGCCCGCTATAGCCTAATTGAAATTTTAGCAGCCAAAAACATTCTTGTAACGCCTCTAAATGAGCAACGTCCGCTGAATAGTTCTCCCCTAGTCAGAAGTTTATTGACTTTGTTAGGTTTAGTTTATCGAGATTTAGGTCGCTTGGTAGAGCGTGATGCGATCGCCGAAATGCTGATCGTCTTAAGCAAATCACAGATCGATCCTGTAAGAGCAGGTTTAATTGCCGACTATTGCTATCATGTCGATCCCGAATTTCCTTATCTATCGACCATAGAAGCTTTTCCCCGTTGGGATCGTCTGGGACATCAAGCCACTAATGCCTATCAAAAAATTGTGCGCTGGATTGAAGCAGCTAAAATCCGTCAACAGCAACAAAGTTTTTTAACTCCGACAATCTTACTATCCGAAGCAATTGAATATTTTTTAAACAGTTTAAACAGTAGCTCTTTAACGAGCGATCGCCTAGCCATATTGCGAGAATTAATGGAAACTGCCCAACATTTCTGGGAAGTAGACCGCAGACTGAGACAAAACGAGCCGAGCTTTCAAACCCAGACTGCCACTGTCGCCCAGTTTATCCAATTATTACGCAGAGGGACAATTACCGCTAATCCTCGACCGTTACGCCAATTTTCGCCCAAAAGAGAAGCCGTGACCCTAGCAACTGTCTTTCAATATCGTCAAGAGCGATCGTCCCATCGTTGGCAATTTTGGTTAGATGTCAGCTCTCCCCTTTGGTCACAAGGTGGTGCAGCCACCCTGTTTGCTGCGCCATTATTCCTCAAGCAGTGGACAGGAAGAACCTGGATGCCCGAAGACGAATATGCTATGGATCGAGAACGTTTAGAGCGAATTTTGCGGGACGTTATGGCTAGAGCGACCGAGAAAATATTTCTCTGTCATAGCGACTTAGGAGTTAATGGCACAGAGCAAGCAGGAGCATTATTACCTTTAGTTCATGCCACAACTCAATATCTCGATCTCGATCCACTTGCTAATCAACAGACATCCTCAATGGGTAATGGGTAATGGGTAATGGGTAATGGGTAATGGGTAATGGGTAACGAGTAACGAGTAATGGGCAATCAGTAATTAGTAATCACTACACTGGTTGATAAGCAGGAAAATTCGTATAACCTTCTGCACCAGGGGAATACCAAACATTCATCTCTGCATCGGGATTAAGTTCCCAATTATGGGCAAAACGAGCTGCTAAATCAGGGTTACTGATATATGGTCTACCAAAGGCAACTAAATCTGCATCTCCAGAGGCGATCGCTTTTTCCGCATCTGTGCGATCGTAACCACAGTTACCAATTAAAACTCCAGCATAAATTTTTCTGAATTCTGCAATGGTCATTGGCTCACCTAATTCATGGAAGCCAAAAGCCAAACCATCTAGTAGGTGCAGATATGCTAATTGATAGCCGTTTAATTGTTGAGCGATATAGGTGAAAGACTCGCGGTAATCTGGTGAACCCATATCGTTAAAACTACCATTAGGAGAAAGCCTAACTCCGACACGTCCAGCATCCCAAACAGTTAAGACTGTTTCGACTACTTCTTGTAAAAAACGATAGCGATTGGCAATACTGCCACCATATCGATCGGTGCGATGATTGGTTTTAGACTGTAAAAATTCATCGATTAAATAGCCGTTGGCAGCATGTATCTCGACACCATCAAAACCCGCCTCTTTAGCGTTGGCTGCTGCTTGGCGATATTCTTCTACTACTAAAGCTATTTCAGCTGTTGCTAAAGCTCTAGGTGTTTCATATGGCTGTTTACCACTAGGAGTATGCGCCTCACCACCTTCAATCTCGATCGCGGAAGGAGCTATCGGCAGTTGATTATTTAATTGGAAACTGCTGTGGGAAGCTCTACCTGTATGCCATAGTTGTAAAAAGATTTTTGACCCCTGCTCATGTACCGCATCTACTACCTGTTTCCAGGCTATAGTTTGCTCAGGAGTGTAAATTCCTGGACTATTTGTCCAGCCATAGCCTTGTTGAGAAATTGCCGTACCTTCAGAGATAATCAAGCCTGCACCTGCACGTTGAGCATAATACTTCGCCATCAAAGCGTTGGCTGTTTTCTCTTCACCCGCACGTCCGCGAGTCATCGGAGCCATTACCACACGGTTTTTTAACGATAAATCTTTTAGTTGAAAAGAACTGAGGAGGTGAGGCATGTTGGTGATAGTCATAGTCAATAATTAATCTGATTGAGAACAATAGTTTTAACAAAAGCTCTCAGCTCTAAGCTTTAAGCCTGATTTAATTCCTCCACTTTGCACATGGTAGAATAAGACATAGTGAGGGTTAAATCCCCTAATATGTAAGCTTATGGCTTATGGCTTAAAGCTTCGCGGTTTTAACAGTTTTAACGTTGGTAAGTGCCTACCAATCTGGCTTGAGCTGTAATATGATCGGCGATCGCCTCAAGTAATTGCTCTCGATTTAAAGCTGCCTGGAGTTCGAGGGAACGATCGAGAGCATATAGCCAAAAATAGTAATGATGCACGCCGTGTCCTGGTGGGGGAGCAGGCCCTGTATAACCCTTGTTGCCAGAACTGTTCACCCCTGCGGTAAAGAGATCTCCTCCAGCTTCGGCAATCTCGGTAATGTCGGCAGGAATATTGTAGACAACCCAGTGAGTAAATCCCCAAGGTAAAGGTGCATCTGGGTCGTGACAGATTAAGGCTAACTCTTTGGTTTCGGGGGGTATTTTACGCCACTGTAAGGCAGGAGATATATTTTCACCATCGCTAGTATAACGTTGGGGAATGTTGCCCAAAGGAGAAAATACAGGGCTACTAATTTCTAAATCTTTGAGTCTTAATTGCATAAAGGTCTTAATTACTCGTTCCTAAGATCTAGGCACAAATTTGTTGAACACTAGCAAGCATCTTTACTTCGTTCAACCATACATTGAGCTTGGGGGTGTTTTCTGTTAGCGCCTTAAATTGGGGCGTTTTTGCTAAATAAACAAAAATGGGAATTAGATAAAAATCGGCAATACTAATCATGCTGCCAACTAGAAAAGGAGTCCCGACAACTAAGTCTTCAATTGCTTTTAGAGCTTTTTGCGTTGGCGCGATCGCTCCTTCTACTGCTTGCTGGTCAGTTGTCCCACCTTGAGTAGGTACAATTAGATTCTGAATCACAATTGTGCCAATCGCAGGAGCATAAAGATAGCTATCTATAATCGCCATGATCTGATGCATCCGTGTCTGCATCAAAAGATCGGGTGGACTAAACTTACCCTGAGCCAGTTTTTGATTGATGTAGTAGGTAATTGCGGCTGTTTCGTAGATTGTTTGACCATCTATTTCCAGCGTGGGGACTTTACCAAAGGGATGCTTGCTTAAATAGCTTTGTGTTTTGTTGTCACCGTTAAAAATACCAATATCTTTTAAGTCATAGTCGATATTAGCTTCTGCTAGTAACAAACGAGTCGTACGGACATAGGTACTTACAGGTGTACCGTAAAGAGTGATATTAGGCATTGGTATTTAAAAATTAGTTCAATTTGCTGGGCTAGTTGCGCCATTGCGCCGACAGTTTTGATCTATTTAGCTGCTGGTTGTTTAGCAAATAATTCAATCGCCTTGGCATTAAAAGCAGGGATGTCATCAGGGTTACGGCTAGTTATCAAACCATTATCTTCGACTACTTCCTGGTCAATCCAGTTCGCCCCTGCATTTTTAAGATCGGTTTTGAGCGAAGGCCAAGAGGTAAGATTACGCCCTTTAACTACATCAGCCTCAATTAGAGTCCATAGTGCATGGCAGATAGCAGCGACGGGTTTGCCAGCATCAAAGAATGATTTGACAAACTGTACCGCTTTGTCGTTAGTGCGTAACTGGTCGGGATTGGCTACTCCACCAGGCAGCAGCAAGGCATCATAGTCAGCAGCTTGAGCCTTTTCTAAAGGAACATCTACAGCAAAAAAGTCTGCTTGATCAAAATGATTCCATCCTTGAACGCGATTGCTATTGAGGGAAATGATCTGAGTTTGCGCCCCTGCCTCTTCAAAAGCTTCTTTGGGCTTGGTTAATTCAACCTGTTCAAAACCATCAGCGACTAGAATGGCAATTTTTTTGTTATTTAATTCTTGTGACATGATTTTTGCTTAATTTTTACCTAATTATTTAATGCTTTATTGTTATAGTTCTTGCTTAGTTGGACGAATGATCATCTCATTAACATCAACATCCCCTGGTTGCTCGATCGCAAAGGTAATGGCGCGGGCGATCGCATCTGGATCAATTGCTACATTAGTCAACTGTTTGACCATCTCGGCTGATTCTTCATGAGTAATAGTACTGGCTAGCTCAGTTGCCAATGCACCAGGCGATATATTTGTCGAACGGATTTTGCCCTCAGATTCAAGCCTAATGCCTTCAGAAATTGCTTTAACAGCAAACTTAGTAGCACAGTAGACTGCACTCCCAGGAAATACTTTGTGTCCTGCTACTGAAGAAAGATTGATGATGTGTCCCGATCCTTGTTGCAGCATGAGTGGCATGACCGCAGCCACTCCGTAAAGTACCCCCTTAATATTGACATCAATCATTTTTTCCCATTCATCTACCTTCGCTGCTGCCAAAGGTGATAAAGGCATCAAGCCTGCATTATTAACTAAAACATCTATTTTTCCATAAGCTTCTTTGGTTGCCTGAACCAATTGCTCTACTTGAGAGCGATCGCTAATGTCTGTTACCTGATATTTAGCGACACCACCGTCTTTTTGAAGATCGGCTACTAAATCTTTCAGGCGATCTTCTCTTCTAGCTGCCAGCATTAGCTTCGCTCCATTTTTGGCTAATCGGCGCGCCGTAGCTTCGCCTAAACCACTGCTTGCTCCAGTAATAATGACTACTTTTTCTGCTATTTCAGACATTTTAGACATAGATTTGCTTAATTCGTAGTAGACCAGTCGTCTAGTAACTAATCAATGCTACTGACTAAAGTAGGTACAATAAATCTAACTAGAGGGGGATTTACGGAAAATTGATTGAAATCGTCAGTGAAAGTAAAGTCTTTAAAATCCCAATTTGTTAAGGTTGGATGTAGGTACAATTGCCTGTAAGATTTTCAGTTGCGGAGGATAGTTGTCAATCATGGTAGATCTAAAGTCAGCAAAGCAAGATAATCAACAAGTAACTGTAGTTCGCCCTGGTTTAAATCACCAGGATCTACTATGGCCCATTTTAATTTCTGTTTTGATTCATGGTTTAGGATTACTTTTTTTTGCACGATATCAAAGTCTTCAAACTGTTACACCAGAAAAAAGCGATCTCAAACCAATTGAATTTACAGTTGTTCCCAAAGAGTCGGCAGAGACTATCACTGAAGATCAAAGTGGCGATCGAGCAGCACCCCCAGAACCTACAGCAGTTACGCCACCAACGCCCCCTCAACCAGAACCAAGTCCTGCTCCTGCTCCACAACCGATTCCCCAACCCACCCCCGAACCAATACCTACGGTTAAAGACCAAACCCCAGTCCTATCAGGCTCAGATAGTGCTTCAACTCCAAAATCAGCAACAATTCCTGCGCCTCAACCAAAACCTGTAGCAACGCCACCCAAAAGCGATTCAGTAGCCACGAGCTTACCGCCCAAAAGCCCACCTATTCCTGAGTCTAATCAGCCCAACAAACCTGCAAACCCAGACGGTGTGAGTACCAGTGCAGGTGATTTATTAGGAGGAAATTTTGAAAAAACCCTTGCTAGTGGTGGAGACGCATTTTTTAGTCCAGAAGCTCTTAAATACAATAGTGTTTTAAATCCCGAACAGCTAGCAGCTTTAAAAGGTCTCGATCTCAGTGAATATCTGGCTGAAATGGAGGGAAAGGTAAAGCCTAACTGGAATCCTGCTTTTCGACAAGACGATCGTACTACTGTGTTAACTTTTAACATTGAAAAGAATGGTCAAGTTACTGGACTTCAAGTATCTCAAGGTTCTGGCTCTGATGAAGCAGATCGAGAAGCTTTAGAGGCGGTGCAAAATTCAGTCCCGTTCGCTCCTTTACCTGCCGATTTTCCCTTAAAAGCTCTGGAAATCACATTTAGCTTTAATATTCATATTTATTAAAACGTCAATTTGAGTTCAGATGGGCGATCGCCACTCACAAGAAAATCGACAACTAAACTATCTCTCACTAAGTAAGGTTATAGGATCGACTATCTGTTGATCTCTTAAATGAATTTCAAAATGGAGATGAGAACCCGTACTAAAGCCAGTATTACCCATTTCGGCTATCTGCTCCCCTTTCTCGACTTGCTGACCATGAGTAACTAAATTTCGGTCATTGTGACCGTACAAAGTAACGCTGCCGTCTAAATGCTCTAGCTTAACAGTGTTGCCGTAGCCATCGTGCCATCCAACACCAATTACTGTTCCCGCTGCTGCTGCTACAATAGGTGTACCAATGGGTGCAGCAATATCAATTCCTTGATGCATTCTTCCCCAACGCCATCCATAGCCAGAGGTTACTACTCCCTCAGCAGGCCAAGCATAGCCGTCAAAAGTATTGGGTAGATATGCGTCTGGGTTAGATAAAGGAGGCAGTTTTAAAGCAATCAGATTTTGTTTGATTAAATTGGATTTTATATTGCGCTGTGGCAAAGGTGAATTTAATTTAGCAGTAGTAGATATTTGTGCAGGATTAGATTTTGCTTTTGATTCCAACTGTTGGTCAGTTACGGAAACTAAACTAGCTGTTTTTACATTACCATTTACTTTTTGTTCCTGTTCCTGTTTATACTGTGCGCGCAGTTGGTCTATTTCTGCTCTGAGATTAGCGATGTAGGGATCTTCGTCGGCAGATGGAACAATATTTGTTTGGTTACTCTTTGGCTGAGGCAAAGTGCGAGAATTAGTTGTGGGAGCTAAATTAGCGATCGCCGAATTGCTAGAATTTAAGGTATTATTTTGATTATTTTGAATCGCTGTAGTCGGAATTTGTAATCTTTGATCGACAAAAATAACATTTGAATTGGGAATCTGATTAAGTTTAATTAGCTCGTTTCTCGATACTTGATATTCACTAGCAATTTTGGTGATGGTATCTCCTTGCTTTACTTGATGATAAATTAGCGACGGAGGTTGGGGTTGGGTTTGGGCATTCGCCAGGTATGATTCTTGATTGTTTGAGGCAGGATTCGTTCGTTTTGATTGAGCTAAAAGAACCGTACTAGCAGGTTGAGGATTATCTAACTGCGTTGAAAATCCTAAGTGAGATTTGAACTGAAAAGCAAGTAGGTTGAAAATTTGCGGGAGAGATGTAAGCTGTTGCTGTGATTGAACTGAATCAACGCCTGGTTTAGTAATGGATAATTGTTCAATTAAGGGGCGATCGAACTCTATAGCATGAGTCAATTGATTTTGGCCCATTGTTTGCACCACCATTACCGATGACATAAAGACACCTAGTTGGAAGTATGTATTATTAGCAAGTTTAACCATATCAAGATTGGTGTCTGATTTTAGAAAGAATACAGCATTTTTTTTCAGGCAGATTTGGCAAAGTCTGGGTCATTTGTTTCACTTTGCTAATTAGTTGCCTTGATGATTAGAGCTTATTTTTAGAGTAAATTAACCTAAAACGAGATTCTAAACAAGTGTAGTACGAGCAAGAATACAGTTAATTGGTCAAAATTCGGTTAATGTGTTGACTGTCTAATTGCTTCAAATAAGCCAACGGAGACACTAACAGAAAGATTTAAGCTGCGTACCTTTGGTTCAGCAATATCAATACGGACTATTTGATCGCAGGCAGCAGTTACTTCTGGAGGCAAGCCCGCAGTTTCTTTACCAAATACCAGCCAGTCTGTTTCTTGATATTGGCAATCAAGATAATTTTTTGTACCCCTGACACTAAAAGCAATCAGTCTACCTCCTCTTTGCTGATGCTCTTGCCAAAAAGCCGCCAAGTTTTCATGATAGTGGAGTTTTACGAGCGGCCAATAATCTAAACCTGCTCTTTTAAGATGGCGATCGCTGATTTCAAATCCTAGAGGTGCAACTAGATGTAATTCAGTCTTGGTAGCAGCGCAGCTACGGGCAATATTGCCCGTATTAGGGGGAATTTCGGGATTAACGAGGACAACACGAACCATTTAAATCAATGAACAGTGAACAGTAATTAGTAATCAGTAATCAGTAATCAGTAATCAGTAATTACTAATCTATCAGGCAATTAGGGCTTGTGGACAAACGGCATAATCGAGATCTCTTTCTTGCCGAGCAATGTTTTGGATATCTTGTTGAATAATATCTACGGGCGACATTCCCTGTTCGTATAGTTTTAGCCATTGTTGGGCGCTGTTTCCTTGACGGAGAATTTTTTTCAAAGGAGAAAGGAAGCAGCTAAAACCGCGTTTTTTGGCAGTGGGATAAACTTCGTCATAAATTTCTGTAATCCAATCCCGAGCCAGAATCTTCCTACCATCCTGCCAATGGCGTAGTTCAGCGTCTAAACTAGAGCGGGCAGCTAATACTTCATTTTCGTCAGTTAGTGCCATTAATTCTGACTGTAAATCGTAAGTGGATAAATTACTTTGTTGTAGTGGATCGAGTTGAGGATCATCAATCATCTGCATGATTCTGGCTTCTAATAAAGCAGTGATTGCCAGTAAAGCCAGAGGATCGACTACGAGATCGCAAATTCTTAGTTCTAAACGGTTGAGATTATAAGGACGGCGATCGCCATTGGGACGCACTGCACTCCAGAGATGGCGCACATTACGCATGGTTTTGGCAACTAGCTGCTCTTCTGTCCAGCGGATAAAGTGACTATGACTTTCAAATAATGGTACGTTTTGCGGGGTTTTGGGGAACATTTGCCACCGTGTTGAGTGACTCCCTGTTACTTGACCATCAATAAAAGGAGAAGAGGCGCTCAGGGCTAAATATAGAGGTGCTTCTACCCTAACTAAACGACAAGCCTGCATCAAGATTTCGGGATCTTCAATGCCAATATTAATATGAATACTGGCAGTTACAACGTTAGTACCGTAAGTCTGCTCAATATAATCGTGATAAGGATTATTAGGATCGGAACGCCAAAAGCGATCGCTTCCTCCCAGGGACATGGTACTACCAGGAATGAGGGTATAATCACCTAACGTTTGCAGATAGCCTCTTAAGGATTGTCTGGGCTTTAATAAGGCACAGAGCAGGCGATCGTAGCCACAATAAGGAGCGGTGGTATATTCTACGTTACGACTATCAGGCTCGCGGACAAAACCATCTAAAGCTTGAACGATTTTATCTGACAAACCAACAATTTTTCCTTCTGGCGTGCCAGTGTACATTTCAACTTCAAAGCCTTTAGATAGTAAACTCATCTTTTTTGCGCAAATATTGCTACGAAAAACCTTTCGCTTTATTTTCTCTTAAATAACGCAACAAGAGAAACTTACTTAAGTAAGAACCAAAGATAAAAAATTTCAATAATTGCTATGTATCTGTTGATACACATATGATTAGCAGTATAAATTATCACAATCTAAAGGAAATCTAAAGATTATGCTGTCTAGAATGTGCTTTTCTTAAGTTATGATTTCAAATCGCATAATCAAACAAAATTAAAAATAAGTTATTTATGGCTACAGTTTTATCTAATCCAACCCCAAAAACCACACACTATCAGACAAATCAGCAGGTTAAATATCTTCATCTAGAAGCTGAAGTGGATATGCTACTACAAAAACTAAACGTTTTAACGCAGCGCAAGCAGTTAACTGAACTGCCGTCGAAAATCTCCTAATTAATCTCTTAGTTTTAGATTAATTCCCTCTGCTTATTTTATTTTGGTGTCAAGCCTCAGCTTAAAATAATTAGACTAGAACTTAATTACAGTTCAGACTTAAAAATTTCAAAAAGTAAATATGACCATCCATCCTCAGCTAGCTCAAGCCTTAACTCGGAAAAATGCTCTCAAGGTGATTAGCGGCTTAAATAACTTTGACCACCAACAGGTAACAGCAGTCGTTAAAGCTGCCGAAGCTGGCGGTGCAACTTTCGTCGATATTGCTGCTCAACCTCAATTGGTGGAAGCGATTCGTAATTTAACCAACTTACCAATCTGTGTCTCTGCGGTTGAGCCAGAATTATTTGTCAGTGCCGTCAATGCTGGTGCCGATCTCATTGAAATTGGTAATTTCGACAGTTTTTACAGTCAGGGCAGAAGATTTGAAGCCGCTGAAGTTTTAGAATTAACGCAACAGACTCGTTCATTGTTGCCGACAGTAACTCTTTCAGTCACTGTCCCACATATTTTGGCTTTAGATGAGCAGGTTCAGCTAGCAGAACAGTTGGTACAAGCTGGTGCCGATCTGATTCAAACTGAGGGAGGAACGAGCATTCAACCTGGCAATCCTGGAGTGAGAGGCTTAATTGAAAAAGCAGCCCCCACCTTGGCTGCTGCTTACAGTATTTCTCAGGCAGTAAATATTCCTGTACTTTGTGCCTCTGGTTTATCTAGCGTCACTGTGCCAATGGCGATCGCTGCTGGAGCATCGGGAGTAGGAGTCGGTTCAGCGATTAACCAGCTAAATAGTGAAGTGGCTATGGTAGCTGTCGTTCGTAGCTTGGTTGAAGCCCTCTCTGGCAGCCAGGTATCAGTGGGCTAAATACAGCTTAAATTTCTGACAAACAATCTTTAAGCGCATAAACCACCTGCTCTTGTTCGGCTGGGGTAATCCCAGGAAACATGGGCAAAGACAATACTTCTAGGGCAGCTTGTTCCACGGCGGGGAGCTGTCCTTTTTGATAGCCTAAATCTTGATATACAGGCTGTAAATGTAGGGGAATCGGATAATAGATCATCGAAATAATCCCTTTTTGCTGTAATTTCTCCTGAAGCAGTTGCCGATTATTACTCTGAGGTGATGAGCTGACACAAACGGTATATTGATTCCAAACGCTGATGCCCCCAGGTAATGCTTGAGGTAGTTTAAGATTGACATGCTGTAAGAGCTTCTGATAGTACTGAGCTGCTTGGTTACGTTGTTCGTTCCAATAATCGAGATACGGTAGCTTGACACTCAGGATCACTGCCTGTACTGCGTCAATACGGCTATTGATGCCCACAAAATCATGACGATAACGCTCAGGAGAACCATGTTCTTTGAGAATTCTCATCTGTTTGGCGATCGCTGGATTATTAGTGGTAATTGCCCCGCCGTCACCACAAGCACCTAAATTTTTGGTGGGGAAAAAGCTAAAACAACCCACATCACCAATACTGCCGATCTTCCGATCTCCCCAAGCAGCACCCGCAGCCTGAGCGCAATCTTCAATGACGTATAGCTGATGCGCCTTGGCGATCGCCATTAATTCATTCATGTTGACAGGCTGACCAAAAAGATGAACTGGCATAATTGCCTTGGTTTGGGGTGTAATCGCCTGTTCAATCTGAGCTAAATCAAAATTAAAAGTATCAGGATCGATATCCACAAATACTGGCTTTGCTCCCACTCTGGTAATCACTTCCGCCGTCGCAAAAAAACTAAAGGGGGTGGTAATTACTTCGTCTGTTGAGCCAATTGTTGAGCCAATATTTAAAGCCCGTAGTGCGAGAAAAAGGGCATCTGTGCCAGAATTACAGCTAACGCATTCTCTGACTCCCAGATAATTAGCAAATTCTCTTTCAAAAGTAGCGATCGCCTCTCCGCCTATATATCGACCAGAATTAAGGATTTTGAGGACAGCCGAGTTAGCTTCTGCTTTAATTAATTGATATTGTCGGGTTAAATCAACTGGGGGAATCTGTTTCACTCGCTTAGGGTTAAGTTTTTTTGACCAACGGTAATCTCTGACTTAGATAAAATAGAGAGGAATTTAATTGTTCAATTTCAATTCTCAATTCAATTTCAATATAGGGTAGCGCGAAAAACTGTCATTTAGTGGTATTTATTCATAAATGCAGTAACTTGAGAAATATTAATCCCGATCGAATAGTACAGTCAAATGGAATCAGCAGAAAATCAAACACAACCAAACTTAGATCCCAAATCTGAGTCAAATATCAGCCCTCCTTTGTCTAAAACCGAAACAATTGCGCTGTTAAACGATAGTATTGACCGACTGGAAGAAACTATTAAAAGAATTAGCGAGGATTCAGCCAAGATGCCTTCTTCTGACTCCATTAATACTTTATTGACCACAACCCAAGCATTAGAAGATGCTGTTACTCCCCCTGCTGAGGTTAAGGTATCTCAAAGCGAACCTGTCTTCACGACTCAACCAGCTGATCCCATTCCAGAGCCAGCAGCTCAAAAAACGACTAAAAGATCCCCTGCTAAAGCTCCAGCAGCCAAAACTCCCGTATCGAGAGTTCAAAAGAAGAACAATATTGGTTTAATTGTGATTGGCGTTACAGCGATCGCGATCGCCATTGTCACAGTCTTTTGGCTTTGGAAACCTCCAGTAATAGCTAATTTATTCCCCCAAGCCGAACCCACACCAAAAGTTGCCGTTGATCCAGATCCAATTCCCGAGCAGTCTCCAGTAACCCCCTCCATCAATGGGACTGAGAACTCAAATAACTCTGATAATATTTCTGATAATACTAACGTCAGCGACTTTCCTGCTGAAATAGAACCGATCGCTGAACCAATCGAAGATGTAGTCAAAACTATTATTCCTCCTGAATTAACGTCTCCTGGAAAGCCAAAAAATCTCAAACTGGTCACAATTAAACCAGAGTTGAACTTTACTCCCGAACAAAATTTTATTGCCACCTTAAAAACTAAGTTAGGAGAGCTGGCTCAAGATGAGCCGAGTGAGTTTATTAAGAATATTCAAGTTAATTTACCTGAAAGTAGTCTTTTAGTTGAGGTGACTGATAACTGGTATGAACTGGATGAACTGCGTCAAAAAAGCTTAGGAAATGAGATTCTACAGCGTTCTCGTGGACTCAGTTTCCAAAAACTAGAGCTAAAAGATCGACTAGGAACTTTAATCGCTCGTAATCCGATAATTGGCGACAATATCATCATTCTCCAGCCTGAAAAACCGCAATTGTCGGAAAATTTAGGCTAAAAATAGCCCAAAAGATGACAGGGAGATCGTGGTTAACTTGTACAATATCTCTGGAGCAATTTTAGTAATTTTAAAACAGGATATAGTAACAGGTGGTCAAAAAATTGAGTAACGAAATCTTGATTAGTATTGCTGTCGTTCTCCTCTGTGGATCGGTACTAATCTTTTCTGCTTTGAGGGGAGGCGGTTCAGCAACGGCGATCGCATCTGAGCTACAGCAGCCTAGTACAAACTCGCAGTTAATCGCTCAAAACAACATTTCATCCGAGGAATCTATGGATTTATCAAACGCTACTACAACAGACTCAGGCTTAAAATATATTGTCGTTAAAGAGGGTGATGGTGCATCCCCCCAAACAGGAGAAAACGTTACCGTTCACTACACAGGCACTTTAGAAGACGGCAGCAAGTTTGATAGTTCCCGCGATCGCAATCGTCCTTTTTCTTTTAAGCTGGGTGTTGGTCAAGTAATTAAAGGCTGGGATGAAGGAGTTGCGGAGATGAAAGTAGGCGAAAGACGCACTCTAATTATTCCTCCAGAATTAGGTTATGGTGCCAGAGGCGCGGGTGGAGTAATTCCGCCGAATGCAACCTTAATTTTTGATGTGGAATTATTAAAAGTTGGTGGCTAGTTATAGTCGTACAAAATTAAATTGGGACATTAATATTAATCGGCTCGTAGGTAGCAGGTAGTAGGTAGTAGGTAGTCCTAAAGGACGACGCGACCCTAAAGGGTTAGCTTCGCGTCAGCTAGTGCCGTGGCACATTGTACCCTTGTGGTATACCGCTTCGCATATAGGTAGTAGGGGCAAACAACCTTTTGCCCTTACTAAACTTTGAACACACTTTTGTGATAGTTAACCTGTCGGCTCATCCAGAAATTTTGATAGCGACGAGCAATTAACCGAGGTAGATTAAAGAGTGAATGTTTGATCACTTCAGGATGAGACAAGATTCTCTGGATGCAGATTAATGTTCTCCCCTGCTTCAAAGGTTCGATCGCGAGGTAATAATTGAGCCAGACCTGGGTTTCTCGCTTTTTAAGCCTTAATGCTGCTGCTACTTGAGGATTTTGGTCAATATATGCGGTATTTTGAAAAAATCGCTCTATCGCCTCACATTCTTCTTGCATCCGTCCAATACACCCAAATTCTGACTGTTGGAGATCAGTTTAAGCCGAGGTTCTTTAATAGCTTGAACCACTTGTAGCATGTTATCTGTGGAGCAATCATTAACTACAATCACTTCAATGTTAGTCAACGTCTGAAACAAAGCAGAATTAATGGCTTTAGCGATATACTTTTCCGTGTTATACGCGGGAATAATAACGGAGACTTGAACATTCATGGGTTTGATTGCTGTAAATAATCTTGAAAGACACAGATCACAGATTGATTAGAAAGAGTTGGCATCTAAATGATCGGGGACTTTTGCACCCATGAGGTCTAAAATAGTTGCGCCACAATCTACTGCTCTAGCTGAATGATTAAATAGCGACAAAAATCAGCTTATTATCAGCATAATCATTCTTAGTGAGCGCTTTAATAAAGATTAATTACTTAATGCTCAACTAAATTAAACTTTTAAATTAGACCTTTACAACTATTTTAATTATGTACTGACGTTACGCAGAGAAAATTTAGTAATTACAATTATGTAGGGAGATAGGGAGATAGGGAGATAATTATTGCCCCAAGTCCCCGACGCGAAGCTAGTGCTAAAGCACTTGTCTACCGAACTAAGCGGCATATGCGGAGCAGTATCCTTTAGGACAAGTCGCATAGTTGGAGATACCGCTTCGCATATCCTTTAGGGCAAGTCCCCAAGTAAAAGCCATAGAGTAAATTAGCAGGTGCGTAACATCAGTTATGTACTAGGAACTAAAACAGTTCAAGTTGTGTACTCTGCGTTAATTTCCACGTATTTATAAGTCAAGTCACAACCCCAAGCGATGCTTTTACCAGCACCTAAACCAATCTCAACGGAAATTAAGACAGTATCGTGTTGCAAATATTCTCCTGCTGCTGCTGCTTTGAGATAATTACTCGCAGCATTGCGATCAAACTCTTGAGGTTGTCCATTCCGCATCAAGACAAGATCTCCCAGCTTAATATTTAGCTCGTCCTGATGAAACTTAACTCCTGCTCTACCCGCTGCTGCGGCAATTCTACCCCAGTTAGGATCGCGACCAAATACGGCTGCCTTCACTAAAGATGAGCCAACAATAGTTTTGGCTACTTGAGATGCTGCTTGATTATCGGGTGCGCCTGATACTTGGACTTCAATTAGGCAGGTTGCTCCTTCGCCGTCACGGGCGATCGCTTTGGCTAAATATTGACAAACTGCCGTCAACATTCTTTCTAACTTTTGAGCGTTGGGACTATTTTCGGTGATTGCGGTAGTACGGGACTGTCCATTAGCTAGCGCCAGCACACAGTCATTAGTACTGGTATCACCATCGACAGTAATCTGATTAAAGCTTTGATCTACGGCACGTTTTAACATTTGATGCCATAAACCAGTCGATACGGCAGCGTCACAAGTAATAAACCCCAGCATTGTTGCCATATTAGGGGCGATCATGCCTGAACCTTTAGCAATTCCTCCAATACGGACAGGACGACCTTCAATCATGCTTTCTAAAGCAATTTCTTTGGTAACTAGGTCAGTGGTAACGATCGCCTTAGCTGCATCAGTCCCACCATTTTCACTCGCTGCTCTCACTAAAGGTAAAATTCCTTGACGTAGCTGCTCCATCTTGATTCTTTGGCCAATTACCCCTGTAGAAGCCAACAAAACAGCATTAGGATCGATATTCAGTTCTTGAGCTAGTAGTCTAGCGCTCTCTTGAGCATCTTCCCAACCAGCTTCTCCTGTGGCAGCATTAGCCTGTCCCGCATTACATAAGATCGCTCTGGCACTAGCTTTGAGTTGAAGACACTGACGACAATAATCAACGCAGGCAGCACGTACCTGAGAAGTTGTAAACACCCCTGCGGCGATCGCATCTGATTGAGATAAAATCAGCGCTAAGTCTTTTGCCCCTGTGGATTTTAATCCTGCGGAGATGCCTGCTGCAATAAATCCTTTTGGTGCAGTGATGCCACCCTCAACTATCTGCCAGTCTGCCATTTCTCTGCAATTATTTAAGATTTGCTTTAAAGCAGATTATACCAAGACTTTAAACCCCAAACTCAAGTAGTTTCAAGTCTTAATTTTACGCCTCGATGCTAGATGATCCAGTAGTGACACTATTAGTGGTAATATTGCCTCACCATAAATATCAGTCGGTTTTGTACAGATCTGTGCAAACGTAAGGGGGGAAGCCCAGTGAAAATCTGGCACTGTCCCGCAACTGTAAGGAGTTAGCCCTCAGCAACCTCCAAAGTCAGAATGCCCACCGATGGTCTTATACATTAGCTTTTTTTAGATCTGCGAGGTACAGATGATGCTAGTTTCCGTTAACTCCTGTGGCAGTTTAATTACTCTACGCAATTTCTGCTTATTTATAGCTTCGATTACCAGCTTAACGTTACAAAGTTGGTGGTGGTGACGCGAATTAAGCACATAATGCTGGACGCTGCCAACTGGTAGTATCTTGACTTGGTGCATCTTGCTGCAATCTCGGTTATTTTTCGGCTGATTTAATCCAAAACTTGGTAATTTATGAATAAGAATAAAGCGATCGCTTTTGGTTTGGTTTCTACTGTTTTCTTGAGTATTAATCTTTTATTTAATGCGACTCCTGCTCTAGCCCATCATGCTATGGGAGGTACGCTACCTATTACTTTTGGGGCAGGTTTTATATCTGGTTTAGCTCATCCAGTAATCGGCATCGACCATTTAGCATTTGTGATTGCCATCGGCTTATTGGCAGCTTTAAGTAGCAACTTAGGGATGATGATACCGACTGCGTTTGTGATCGCTACGGCGGTGGGTACGGGAATTCATCTGCAAAATATTAATCTTCCTACTCCTGAACTAATTATTTCGGCTTCAGTATTGCTAATCGGGATCTTTTTAGCCCAAAAAAATCAGGTTAACTGGTTGCTGTTGGCTGTAATTAGTGCGATCGCGGGTATTTTTCATGGCTATGCTTACGGTGAATCCATTGTCGGGGCGGAAACTAGCGCTTTGGGTGCATATCTCCTGGGTTTTTGCTTAATTCAGTTAGGGATCGCTGCGATCGCTTTCTATCTGGGTAAAAGAGTACTCAATCAGCCAAATAAATCAATTCTCTGGCTACGCTTTGTTGGCTTTACCGTCTGTGGTGTTGGGTTTACTTTTTTGTCCAACATCGTCTTAGGTTAAATTCTCTTAATTATTAAGTTATTAACGGCAAAAAACCAGAATAATCATGCACAAAATACCCGTAACCGTAATTTCAGGCTTTCTTGGGGCAGGCAAAACCACTCTAGTACGTCATCTACTACAAAATAATCAGGGCAAACGGATCGCGGTATTGGTCAATGAGTTTGGCGAAGTTGGCATTGATGGAGATTTATTGCGATCGTGTCAGATTTGTGACGATGAATCAAATCCCCAAAGTAGTACCCAAAGTAATATTGTCGAATTGACCAACGGTTGCCTCTGCTGCACTGTTCAAGAAGAGTTTTATCCGATCATGCAGGAATTGCTCCAGCGTCGAGAGCAAATAGACTGTCTGCTGATTGAAACTTCAGGATTAGCTTTACCAAAACCCTTAATTCAGGCATTTGGGTGGCCAGCAATTCGCAACAGCGCTACGGTAGATGGGGTAGTAACGGTAGTCGATTGTCATGCCTTGGGCATGGGTAATTTAGTTGGTGATTTAGCTGCTTTAGAGTCTCAAAGAGAAGCCGATCCTAATCTCGATCACGAAACTCCCATTGAAGAGCTATTCGAGGATCAGTTAGCCTGTGCAGATCTAGTCTTGCTCACCAAAACCGATCTAGTAGATCGAGAAACCTTAACTAAAGTAACAAATTGGCTGAAGCATGAGTTGCAACCTGGGGTGAAGATTGTCACAGTCAAAGACGGGTTAATCAACCCCGATCTGCTTTTAGGGTTTAATGCTGCCGTAGAAGATGACCTTGATAACCGTCATTCCCACCACGATCATGAAGCAGAACACGAGCATGATGAGGAGATTAATGCGATCGAATTAATTTTAGACCAATCATTTGAACCTCAAGCATTAATTCAACAACTTAAAGAACTCGTAGCCGAACAAGAAATTTATCGCGTCAAGGGTTTTGTCAACGTGCCAAATAAGCCAATGCGCTTGGTCTTACAGGGGGTGGGAAATCGCTTTGATACTTTTTACGATCGCCTGTGGATAGCAGATGAATCTCGACAAACTAAATTAGTCCTAATTGGACACAATCTAAACCGCCAGATGATTGAAGCCAAGCTGGTTAAACCGAAAACCTTAGCCCAATAATTTACCTAATCTTCGACAATTGTACATTTTGTGGCTACATTATGAACTTACTGTAAATCTTGCTAGTTGAAACCGAGATAAATGTCTGTGATCGGACAACTTCAGTTAGAATTACGGTGGAGTGAACATGTAGTTTATTTTGTTAACGGCTCATAATATCTCAGAAAGTATCATGAAAATTAAAACATTGGCTGGCATATTTGCTGGGCTTGGTGTGATTATTGGTAGCGCAGTCTTCAACCCTGCCGAAGCCCAGACTAAAAATACTAATACCTATTATTGCGCTCAACTAAACAACAGCTGGAACACTTTTGTTAACACCCCTAGAGGTAGAGTAAAACTAATCAACTGGGAAAATGAATTTTCTCCCGATTGGACTCCCCAAAAAAGATGTTCTGCGGTATCTAGTAGATTTCAAAAATTTCTCGATCAAGGTAATTTGAAGTTTATCCGCACAGGCAACGTCAACAATCTACCCGTCCTATGTGTAGCTAATGCTCGTGGTGGTGACTGTCCAGACGAAAATGTGCTAATTACTCTCAAGCCAGAAACCGATCCTGAAGGAGTACTAGTTAAGCTAGTAGATTTCCGTCGTAGCGTTAGTGGCGAAACTCTAACCCTTAGTGCGGATGACCCTGGATTCTACTCTGACGGCGAATTTTATGTCGATATGAACAAATTCCTCGAAAAAGTACCAGTAGAAAAATAAGTCTTGCCTTGCGAAGTACTCATGCTAGATTTTTTAATGAATGAAATGGCTACCCCGTAAGGGTTATGTAAACCAAGACATAGCAAATAGGGTTCGTAATTATTTTATTTTCAATTCAACATCCCAAATAGCCAAGATAATCTTTTGTCTTATCTGTACAGGGGTGTTTTTGTCTGGAGATAGCGATCGCTTTAAAGTAACGATCGCCTCGGCTTCTCCCCAGCGGTTAGCCACTAAAATTAGCCAGGTAGCATCAGATATTAGTGTCAGAATCTTAAATCAAGATTTTTTAGGTTCTGGCTTTATCGTGCATCAGAATAACCAAGAATATCTAGTAATTACGAACCAGCACGTTCTGCGGGCAGGAGAACCGCCCTACACGATTGAAACTGTTGACGGCAGTACTTATCGTGCAGAAGTAATTACTCAGATGAGTATTTCTGGGGAGCAATACGATCTAGCCATGCTCAAGTTCAAAGCCGATACCGACTATCAGACAGCCAAAATCGGCAGTTCTTCCAAGCTAGAAGTGGGCGAATCTGTATTTGCAGCGGGCTTCCCCAATCAAGAACTAAGTTTGCCACAAACTTCTGCTGTGTGGGCGCAATCTAACATCTTTGGGCCGCGAAAATTAAGTTTAAAACTAGGTAGAGTAGCAATTATCCTCAACCAACCTTTGACCGAAGGCTATCAGATTGGCTACACCAATGATGTAAAAAAAGGTATGAGTGGCGGCCCATTATTCAATTCTCAAGCAGAAGTAATTGGGATTAACGGCAAACATGCTTATCCTCTGTGGGAATCTCCAGAAATTTATCAAGATGGTTCAGAGCTATGTCCAGCACTACAGGAATTAATTACTCGCTCTAGCTTGGCAATTCCCATCGAAAAAACTTTAGAACTGTCAAAACAACTAAAATCGCTGAAATCAGTTGAGCTTGAAGATTCAGTTCAATCTAACCTGTCAGAGCAAGATCGGCAGTTAGTTGCCAAAATGCAGGCTGAAGCTAAAGCAACTGAGCTACAGTGCCACCAGGAAGATAGCTTACCACTTAGGTTTTAAAAGAAATTAATTGATGCCAAAACGATAACCTTTGCCGTATACGGTATGAATTAATTGCGTTTGCTGTTTAATTTCAATCTTGCGTCGTAATAGTCTCACTAATGCAGCTAGCACATTGCTACTAGGTTGCTCATCGGCTGGCCAAAGATAGCGATAGATTTCTTCGTGGGCTAATAATCTGTCTGGGTGCTGCATAAAGTAGGTTAGTAACTTGATTTCTTTTTCCGAAAGATTAATCGCTCGATCCTGACGATATACCATTTGATTTTCCAGATCTAATTCGAGATCTGCCACTTTTAAGCGATCGCCTTGGGGAGTTTCCAAAGTCGAGCGACGCAATAAAGCCCGTACTCTAGCCATTAATTCCCTAAGTTCAAACGGCTTAACCAGATAGTCATCGGCTCCTGCATCCAAACCATCAACGCGATCGTCTAATGTATCTTTAGCGGTTAACAATAATACGGGAGTGGAAATGAGCTGCGATCGCACTGATTGACAGATTTCGATTCCCGACTGATGGGGTAACATCCAATCTAGAATCAGTAGATCATATTGGTTTTGCAGAGCTAAGTTCATTCCTGCTGCACCATCATTAGCAATATCTACCTGATAACCTTCTTGTAACAAAATTCGACTCAAAGGATCGCTTAATTCAGTTTCATCATCCACCAAGAGAATTTTCATTTCTATTGTTTGTGTAGGGTATTTATTTATACCAATTTTCAAGATGAAGATGCAATTCTAGCTAAGTACTGTAATTCTTCTATTACTCCCGCAACAGAACCCTTCAAAGCCTGATGTACGGCTGACAACTTGGCTAAGTCTAGCTGGTGCGTCCATTCGTTCATAAAAAACTTTTTGACTTCAATAGCTAATACACAGGCAGAATCAGGAAAATGCTGGTGAACCCATTCAGCAAAATATCCTCCTTGAAACTTAACGTTTTCTCGAATATCTAACTGTCTACCCAAAAAATCAAACCCTCTCATGTCGTGAATAAATCGCTCGACTACAGGGTGCCAATATTCTCGGTTGAGAGATCCTGTACCTAAATTAATCTCTGGATTGTCTATTTCCCTAGCTGGGAGAGCTTGCATTCCTTGACGGTAGTGATTGTAAGTATGTAGATCGTAAATAACAAAGCGCCCGTAACGTTGCTCTAAGGTTCGGCAAATTTGCCCAACTTGAGTATAGAAGGCATCGTACTCGGCTAAAGACCGTTCAATTAAGTCTGGGGGGAGTTGTGATTGCCAAACCTTTAATCCCCAGGCATCTTCGGGCTGGAGGTAAATAGCCTGATGGCGGGGACGATTGAGATCGATTTCAAAACGCGATCGCAAAACAACCAGTCTTGTTTCGGCAATATCTGTCCAAACAGCCGTAAAGGGGTCTTCTTCTCGCTGGCGCTCATCTGGGCTAATAGCCAGTAATTGTTTTACTTCTGAGCGTACATCATGACCATCATGAAGAGCTACTGCAACGACTGGTTGGTGTCCTTCAGTTGAGATCCAAAGCTGTGACATATTTTTTTGCTTTGTCGGTATAAATGAAAAAGTAGATGAGGTCGATCGAATTTGTGTTGGTCAATCGCTTAAAATCAGGTTATCTTCAGTAAAAAAGAACAGAACAGAACAGTTAGCTTAACCAATGAGTATTAGTAGCCTGGAATTTGAGTTCGATCTCATGTGGGAAGAGCTTTTTCCTGACTTAGATTTAGAAACAGAAGTACGGCTAATTCCTCAACGTCGCTTTAAATTCGATTATGTAAACTTTGCTGCCAAAGTCGCAATTGAGATTAATGGACAAATTTGGCACAAAGGCGGACATAGTACAGGAAAAAGCCTGATGCGAGACTATGAAAAGCTAAATTTAGCCCAACAACACGGCTATTGTGTCTTTCAGCTATCTAAGGAAATGATTACCGAAACTTGGCTTAAAGCGATCGCCGAGACAATCCGCAGCCGACATCAGAATTAGTTAATAGTTAAGCGATCTGTATTTTGTCTCTTTTCGCTCCTGTCTGTACCTGCCATAAGCCAGCATAAACGCCATCTTGGGCTAATAGTTCTTCATGAGTTCCTCTTTCAATCAGTTGACCATAATTCATCACATAGATGCAGTCAGAATGTCTAATGGTGGAGAGACGGTGAGCGATCGCAATGGTGGTTCTATTTTGCGTAATTTTTTCTAAAGAACGAGCGATCGCAGCTTCGGTTTCGTTATCGACGGCAGAGGTTGCTTCGTCTAAGACGAGGATTGGCGGATCTTTTAATACGGCTCGGGCGATCGCAATGCGCTGTTTTTGTCCCCCAGATAGTTTCTGTCCTCTTTCCCCCACAATGGTGTCATAGCCTTCGGGTAGTTCCTCGATAAACTGAGCAGCTTCAGCAATTCGAGCCGCTTCTTGGATTTGGCTAATGGTAGCATCAGGAGAACCATAGCTGATGTTTTCTCTCACCGTACCGTGGAATAAGAAGACATCTTGGCTAACTAAACCGACAGCACGACGCAGATCCCACAAGACGATATCTTTGATGTTTTGACCATCTAAAGTGATTTCCCCTGACTGCACCTCATATAGTCGCAGCAGAAGCTTAACTAGAGTACTTTTACCCGAACCCGTAGCACCGACGATCGCAATAGTTTGACCTGCGGGTATATCAAGGGAAAGATTTTTAATTACTGGCTCTCTCTGGTTGTAGGCAAAGGTAATATTGTTGAGATTTACTGCACCCTCGATCGTCGCTAGAGGTAAAGATTTTTCTCCTGAATGGATGGCAATGGGAGTGTCTAATAAATCCATCACGCGATCGATAGAAGCCATTGCTCGTTGATAGAGGTCAAAAGTCTGTCCCAAATGGGTTAATGGCCAAAGTAATCTTTGGGTGAGAAATACCAGCACACTATAAGTACCTATCGCTAAAGCGCCAGATGCAGCCTGCGTCCCACCATAGAGCAAGATGCCTGTAAAGCCAGCCAGAATTACCAAGCGAATTAAGGGAATAAACGCAGCAGAAAGAGCGATCGCTTTATGATTACTCTGTCGATAGGCGTTACTATCTTTAGCCAGACGTTCGATTTCATAGGCTTCAGTAGTAAAACTTTTGATCGTGGTAATCCCGCTGAGGTTATTGGCTAATCGAGAATTGAGGGTACTAACTCGTTCTCGCACTTCCGCATATCTAGGGGCAAGCCATCCTTGAAAAGCGATCGCACCCCAAACAATAATCGGAATTGGTGCAATTGCCATCCAGGCGATATCGGGAGTCAAGACAAAAAATGAGCCACCAATGATTACTACTGTAGTTAGAACATGAATAATTTCATTTGCCCCAACGTCTAAAAATCTTTCCAGTTGGTTAATATCGTCGTTGAGAACTGATAGCAATGCTCCTGTACTGCGTTCCTCAAAGTAGGCTGATTCTAAATTTTGTACATGACTGTAGGCATCCAGACGAATATCGTGCTGCACATCTTGAGCCAGGTTACGCCATAGCCGAGTAAAGGCGTATTCAAATACTGATTCTAAACCCCAAATAATTGCCGATAAAATTGACAACACCAAAAGCTGTTGAAAAATATCAGTAATCCCAAATCGCGCCACGATCGAATCTTGTTTCTGAACCACCACATCTACTGCTGCACCAATGATAGCGGGAGGCGCAAGATCGAACAGTTTATTGAGAATTGAACAGATTGTGGCTTGCCAGACTATTTTTTGATATTTATCTCCATAATGCAACAGTCGAGTTAACGGGTGTTTTGATGATTTAGCGTTACGCACAGTCATGAGGATTGTAGTTGACATATTCTTTATGCAACTTAACAAAATTTGCCCAAAGAAAGTAGGTTTTAAGTACAAAATAGGTTAATTTATGCCACAGTAGATTTTAAATTAGGATTATTACTGCTAGATACTGGCACTACTTTTGGTGGAGTTGGAGCCAAATAAACAACTTATTATTTTCATCTTGAATTGCTAGATAAACTTGGCGAAATTTTTGGTTTCAAGTAAATAACTTTGTTGCCTGCACAGCACTTAAGATGTTTCATTCATTTTCAGAAAACACCATTTCAAAACTAGTAGGACAATAAAGTTTACCATCAACTAATTTAATTGATTTTGAAGTATCTTTTGTTGGTTGTTCGCTGGCGCAAACGATTGATTGAAAACCGTCATTAAGATTGAGATTGACTTTTTGGGCGCTAATATAGCTTTTTAGAGTATCAAACTTCGGAGTCGCTATTACCTGAAATAATTTATCTTCTTCTAGAAGATCGCTTTTGTAATTGTAATAGGTATTTGAAAGGAGTATCAGCTCTGCAAAATTATTTTGATTATTGAGAGAATTTTGTGTAACCTTGAAATAATTTTGCCATAATATGCTACTAATAGTTTCTTGCGCTTCATTTTCTACATCTCTATGTGGTGCAACTTCAAATCCAGTAGGACAAGCAAATTTACCGTCAACTAGTTTAATAGATTGTGAAATATTTTTTGTTGATTGTTTGCTGACACAAAGAATTGAGCGAAAAGAAAAACCATTGAGATGAAATATGCCACTGATATAACTTTTTAAATTATCAGATTTGGGAGTAGTTACTGTTTCAGCTAATTTACCATTTTCTAGAATATTGATTGAGTAATCATAATATTTGGTTAAGGGCATAGAAAAAGGAAAAAATTGCAGATCGTTTTTATCTTTAGCAAAACTTGAATTTTTTAGAAAAAAGATTTTTTGCAGATTTCTTGAAATATCAACAATATTTCGTGCTTGTTGTTGTACATCAGATAATACAATTCTAAATCCAAGAGGACAAGCAAATTCACCGTCTACTAATGTAATTAATTCTCGAATATCTGAAATTGGCTGTTCACTGGCGCAAACGACTGATTAAAAAAAACCATCAAGATAGGCTATTCCACCAATGTAACTTTTGAAATTGTCGAGCTTTGACTGGGCTACTACTTGCGCTAATTTACCATTTTCTCGAAGATCGATCTCATACTCATAATAAGTATTGTCAGGATAAATAGGCTGATGCTTTGCCAGATCGCTTTGATTTTCGGCAAATTTAGTAAATAAAAAGAAATAACCTTGCTGTAAGCTATTGAATAGAATAACGTTGTTAATTGCTTTTTCTTCTACATCCTGCAAGACAATCTTAAATCCTCTAGGGCAATTAAGTTGACCTTTAACTAATTCAATTTTACCTACAATAACCTGAAGATTAGTTTTGCTTTCACAAACAATTGAATTCAAGACATTGTTATTAAATGATAATGCTCCTGTATAAGTTTTTAATCCTATTTTATTAATTGGAGTGGCTATTGTTTGAACTAGATTGCCATTGTTAAATATCTCAAGTTTATATTTATAAGATTCACTAGACTGTGTTAATTTTAAAATATCATAGCCATCTAGATTATAATTATTTAGTTCTTTAAAGCTATTAGTAAATCGTCTTAATTCATTAAAATAAGATTTTTCTGTTTTTGCCAGTAAATTAATTAAATTTTTGGCTTCTATTTCTTGAATATTTGTTGTGGTATTTTGAGCATTGACTAAAATTGTTTTTGTGCTTAATATCGCAATGGATAAAATTAAAAAATAATGAATTATTTTGAATTTTGTTATCAACATACAGATCAATTTATATTGCTATTAAACTTTAAAATAATAATACCCAAATCAAATATAAAAGTAATTCATGGTAGTAAAAAAAATAGCAATACGACACCTGAACAAAAAAAGAAGTGGCAAAATACTTAAAAATGGTACGAAATTGTTTGCTCAATCACTAATTCAATAATTAGTCATTACAACCATCCCCTAAGACGATAAATAAAAATGCCAATATATTCTCTTAAGGCTTGGGTGGTGAAGTCTAGACTTTCGGAAGTGGGAATTAAACTGAGAATTCGCGACTCTTTACTATATCTACTTTCAATTAAATTGCGATCGCTGACCATAAAATCCGCTGGTGCGGGGATCGCCTCAATCTTTGCTTTATGAAAAATGGCGATCGCTCTGGGCATATGTGCAGCCGAGGTTACAAGTAAAATTCGTTTTAGCTTCTCTCGTTGTAAAATTTTTTTAGTGAAGATTGCATTGTCATGAGTGTTTAAAGAGCGAGATTCTAGGATCATGTCAGCACGCGGAATGCCGAATAATTCTAAAATAGTTGCCATACTTTCTGCCTCGCTCGATTCTCCGCCGTACCATTGAATTCTTCCTCCTGAAAGCACAATCTTAGGCGCAGCACCATCCTGATATAGTTTTGCTCCATATAATAGACGATCGCCGCGATCGCTTAAATCGGGCATAATTCGGGGAGATTCATTATTTCTGGTACCACCGCCTAAAATGACGATCGCATCTACTTGGGGTGGTGTTGCTAAGGGTAAATATTTTCTTTCTAAAGATGCAATCAGATGGTTGCCTACTTGGATATTACCCGCGATCGCTAAAATAATTAATGCTAGTAAAATCGGTAAATAAGCTTTACGGGAACGTCGGTAAGACAACCATAAAGCATACAGGATTAACAGGCATGATAGTCCCAAAGGATAGATAAATAAAGGTAGTAATTTAGATATAAACAGAAACATAATTAGCCTGATATAAATTAGCTTTGGTTTAAGCAAAAATTAATTTTACAGGAGTACTGAAAAAGTTTGAAATAGCTAGGATGACTAGGGAAACCTATTTTTTTGCTAGTTATTATTATCTAGGATTATGAGATTTTATCGGTGGACATACTGGTTAGTGGCGATCGCTTTAGGTAGTACAATTAAGCTTCCCGCTCAAGGAGTTCAAGCTCCTGACGGCACGGTTTCTTTTGAAGCAGGATTATTGTTGAAAGATGCTCACACTACTTTTAACGGAGTTAGAGTTAGACAGGCAAGATATTATTTCGATCTAGAATTACCAAATGATATTGGTGAATCATTACAAAAGGTAGTAATCCAGCAACGCAGTGGGGGAGATGAGGTTAAATTTGAACCCGAAGAAACTGAGGTGTATTTAGGCAATCATCACGATAAAGCAGAGCCTGTACAGGCGATCGCTACAATAGATGAAGCGACAGAAAAGATTACAGTTGAGCTTGAGCAGCCAATCCCTCCAGGTAACAGCGTGACGATTGGCTTGAAGCCTGAAAGTAATCCTGACTATGGTGGAGTATATTTATTCGGTGTCACAGCTTACCCTACAGGAGAAAAAGCTCGTGGCATGTATTTAGGGGCAGGAAGATTGCATTTTGATAACAAAAGTGACAATCATTTCTAGCATTGAGTAACTGGTAACTAGCAACTAGCTGAGATTTTCCCTTGTCCCTAATAATTATTTGCAGTGATTACTTACTTTTATTTGTTTGATTCGTAACATATGTCGAGATTTTGTTGTTCTGGCTACATCATTGTCAATTTTAAAAAGCTAAATATAGGATTGACACCTAAAAAAAATCATGCATCTCAAAAATAAAAAAATAGATCCTTGATGCTAATTTACAAAAATTAATATTAGTATATAATTGCAAGAAAAGAATTTTCAATTCATCTAGTTGTTCATCTATAAGCAAGTTTATTAAGAGCATTAATACTAATCCTAAATTCCTTCTTTTTTCTATGAAAAACACTCAAACCGAGCAGACAGCCCTTCCTCATGTAGTAATAGTCGGCGGTGGTTTTGGCGGACTTTATGCAGCTAAATCTTTAAAGGATGCCCCCGTTAAAGTGACCTTAATTGACAAGCGTAATTTTCATTTATTTCAACCTTTGCTGTATCAAGTGGCGACAGGTACTTTGTCTCCTGCTGATATTGCTTCTCCTTTACGGGTGATCTTGAGCAAGCATAAGAATACTCAGGTTTTATTAGATCAGGTTGTAGATATCGATCCTGATGCCAAGAAAGTTTATTTAGAAAATCGAGAGGCATTAAATTATGATGCTTTGGTAGTAGCAACAGGTGTCAGTCATCACTACTTCGGCAACGATCAGTGGCAGGATGACGCTCCAGGCTTAAAAACCGTAGAAGATGCCTTAGAAATGCGTCGTCGCATCTTTACAGCGTTTGAAGCAGCCGAGAAAGAACCTGATCCAGAAAAGCGTCAAGCGTTATTAACCTTTGTAGTTGTTGGTGGTGGGCCGACTGGAGTAGAATTAGCTGGAGCGATCGCCGAAATTGCTCATCAATCAGTCAAAGATGACTTTCGCGACATTGATACTACTCAAGCAAAAGTGTTGTTGTTTGAAGGTATGGAACGGATTTTGCCACCCTATCCTGAAGAGTGTTCCGTCCAAGCCCAGAAATCCTTGGAAAAATTAGGTGTAGATGTTCAAACCAAGACTTTAGTTACCAACATTGCTGATAATTCTGTAACCTATCGTCAAGGTGAAACAACCCAAACCGTCAATGCCCATACAATTCTTTGGGCTGCGGGAGTAAGAGCATCGTTTATGGGTAAAGTGTTGGCAGATCGCACAGGAGCAGAATTAGACCGTGCTGGTAGAGTTGTGGTTGAGTCTGACTTGAGCATCAAAGCCTATCCTGATGTGTTTGTTATTGGCGATCTAGCTAACTTCCCCCATCAAGGACGTCCTTTGCCTGGAGTTGCCCCTGTGGCGATGAAGGAAGGAGAATATGTAGCGGATTTAATTGCTAAAAGAGTAATTGGCGTTAAGGTTAAACCCTTTAGCTATCAAGATCTAGGTAGCATGGCGGTAATTGGTCAAAACAAAGCCGTGGTCGATCTCAATTTTGCTCGATTCTCTGGCTTTATCGCCTGGATTATTTGGGTGTTTGCTCATATCTACTACCTGATCGAGTTTGATAACAAGCTGATCGTGATGATTCAGTGGGCTTGGAATTATTTTACTCAAGGAAGAGGAGCGCGTTTAATTACCATCAATCCTTCTTTACAGTTAGAAATTGAGAGTCCCCAAGAGGACAAAAAATCTGCGCCTGAGTCAAAACCAGAGCCAGTATCAGTGTCTGCATAACATGAATACAGATGGTTAATATGATGTAGTAGGGGCGAACGGCTGTTCGCCCTTAATGTTCGCCCATACCAAAGCAATTTAGATTAACTTTTGGCTGGTTGGGGAATAGAAACATCAACCAGGCTAACTTCTTGCTCTAAATTACTTAGAGGAGGATTCATCGCTTTAACATTACCCACAACTAGAGTCACTAGCCGATCGGGCTGTAGGTATTCCTGAGCAACTTCTAAGATATCTTCTCTGGTTGTATTTTGAACTTCATCCTGATATTTAAAAATAAAATCTTCAGGGTAATCAAAATATTCGTAACGCATTAGTCGAGATATAGTTTGGCTGGGATTTTGGAAGTTAAACACAAAAGAATTAAGTATTGACTCCTTAGCATTTGCCAGCTCTTGCTCTGTAACTAGCTCGTTACGCAACTTTTTAATCTCGTTGATTACTGATTGAATAAAAGGAACGGTACTATTGGTTTGAGTTTGCCCTCCCGCAATAAACATCCCGTCATAGTCGTAGTTAGGACTCCAAGCACCATAAACACTATATGCCAGACCCTGACGCGATCGCACTTGGTTAAATAACCGTCCACCAAACCCGTTGAGAACACCATTTAAAACACTGAGAGTTGGATAGTCAGGACTATCAAACCGACCGCCAATATGACCCAAGAGAATGTTGCTTTGAGTCTGTTGAGGACGCTCTATCGCAAAGATTCCTTGCTTATATTGTTGAGTTGCTGCTGGTGCTTCTAAAGCTACTGTGGGAGTATCTACCTGCCAATCACCAAAAGCATTCTCTACTCGTTCGATCATCTGATCGCTCGTAAAATCGCCGACAATACCCAAAATTATATTTTCAGGACGAACATAAGTTTGATAAAAATCGATCGCATCTTGGCGAGAGATATTATTGAGGGTGTCATACTCAATCGTGCGAGCATAGGGACTAGTTTTACCATAAAGAACTTTATTAAATTCACGCTCGGCAATTGCAGCAGGATCGTCGTTACGGCGGGCAATTGAACCCTGCTGTTGATTTTTAGCGATCGCCAATTGCTGAGGAGTAAAGGCTGGTTGACGCAACACTTCGGTAAATAAAGGAAATACCGTCTCTAAATCTTCGGTGAGGGTACTAAAATTAGCACTACCAAAACTATCTTCGATACTAGTTTCGATGCTAGCAGCTTTTTGCTCCAAGATTGTATTTAACTCGGCTGCGGGATGGTTTTCTGTACCGCCACTGCGCATTACTGTTCCCGTCAACTTAGCTAGACCGACTTTATTATCAGGTTCAAAGCGCGAACCAGTCCGAATAATTGCCGTACCGCTAACCAAAGGTAAATCTCGATCTTCCACCAGATAGACCACCATCCCGTTATCTAGTTCGTATCTTTGATAGTCAGGTAGCTCAATTTCTGGTAGAGGCTCAAATTCTAAATCTGTATAATGTTTGGGAGTATCGGCGATCGCATTTGACCGCACAGTGAATGATAATAAAACTGTAAATAATGCCAGCCCTAACCAAGAAAGTATTTTTTTACTCATTTATTATATCTATAGCGAAAGAAGCCTTTCTATTGTATATGGGCAGTCGTTAAATATCCTGAAGTAACAATAGCAAGTATCGCATTGTCTTTAAGCTAGTTTTTAGTTTAGGGCGATCGCGTAGCTAATCAAAGACATCTGGAGATAATGGCGGCGAATAATTCCACCACGAGGATCTACGGAACATTGTCGTTCGTGTTCATGGAGAAACGCAAATAATTAACTCTTCTGGCAGGAAAATTAGAAAATTATGATGTTGGGGTGGTTATGAGAAAATAGAGAAGTTACTTATTTTTTTTGTCCTATGACTACAGCAGACCTATTCCCAACGCTAAGAGGGCTACCGCGTGCGGAAAAATTGAAAGTCATGCAATTTCTGATTGCAGAGCTAGCGCAAGAAGAAGAGCCGACGCTTCAAGCTGGAGCAACATATTCCCTTTGGTCGCCTCTCAATTCTCACGAAGCGGCTCACAAACTCAGCCAACTTCTCAAATCGGATCAAAGGGCACACAATGCATAATGCCCAGCGATTCAACTTTGTGGAAGGGTTTGATACTTTCGGTGTTTCCGATGCCTTGCCTCAACTACCGCTTTCCCTGACATACCGGGGTTCAGCGGTGGAGGTTTCAGCCCTTTTGGATACAGGCGCAAGTGTTAACGTCCTACCTTTCAGCGTCGGACTTCAGCTTGGTGCGGTATGGGAAGAACAAACAGTTTCTGTGACTCTCGCTGGCAATTTAGCTGCGGTTGAGGCGAGAGGTTTACTCGTTTCTGCACAGATTAGCAATTTTGATCCAGTGCAATTAGTTTTTGCATGGAGCTTGTCTGATGATGCTCCCTTACTACTGGGTCGGATGAATTTTTTTTGGGAATTCGATGTTTGTTTTTACCGTTCACAACTTGCTTTTGAAGTTCGTCCTAAACTGTAAAACGCTGTATAACGTTACATTAATAAATTTTGATCTTCTTCTCAAGTAGCATCACTATTAAGAATGTGCGATCGCTATTCTGTGTGCCGATAGTTAATCGCCTATTATTCAACATTCAACTTTGAGAAAGACGTTGAACAGGTGCGCCACCAAGTAGCCTGTCGGTTTCCATTAATAAATCGGGAATCTTTTCGGCATAAGGACTATTCGTTAAACAGGCTTGGAGATTTAGCTGAGCTACTTGATCGGCTTTTGCGCCAGGAAACCAATGACCACCATTAGTTAAAAGGTTATAACGAGCCTGACCATATTCAATCATGTCGTAAGCCAAAGCTAAATTACGCAGCCAAAGAATTACGGGTAGATTAACATTGCCAGGAGTTTGCTCGTAGTTAGGTAGCCCGACTTTCCAATTACTAAACCAGTCTTTACCCAGTACGGCGATCGCTTCTTGTTCCAAACGCTCTAAAATTGGGGGTAAGATCTCGTCTGCTTTGTCTAGCAGAGGTAAGACTTTGAGGTGTTCATCAAAATCTGAAGGTTTAGCTGCACCTAAGCTAAGGGTATGAACTTGAGGATGAGATAAGCAAAATAAGTTATTGAACACCATTGGACTAAGAGGCTGGCATAATTCCACTAGTTTTGGTGGCGGATTATAAAGATGTCCTCCTTTATCAGCGGGAGAGATAATAAATACACCCATATCCTGATCTTGGGCTGCTTCAATGGCTGACCAGTTCCACTGATTGATGTAGTACCAGTGCAGATTTACATAGTCAAACTCCCCTGTGGCGATCGCTTTGGTAATAATTTCCGTTGAGCCGTGGGTTGAAAAACCGATGTGTCTTACTTTTCCTGATGCCTTCAGTTTTTTAGCTTCATCGAGACATCCACCAGGGCGCATACTATCGTGGAAAGTTTCTTCATTATTGATGCCGTGGATGCCTAACAGATCGACATAATCTAGCTGGCAGAAGTTGAGAGACTGTTTAAATTGGCGACGAAAATCTACAGGATCGCTTTGGGGAGAGACTTTGGTTTGGAAGATTAGTTGTTCTCTTGGTAGCTGAGGTAAAATCTGTCCTAGCTGCATCTCCGAAGTACCATAACCCCTAGCAGTTTCAATATGATTAATTCCCAGTTCCCATGAACGACGAATAGTGGCTTCTAAATTACGCTGGTTGGCTGCGGGGATGTCAGACTGAGGAAGATCTTGCCACTTATATTGATATCTCATTCCTCCACAGGAAAAAACGGGCATCTGTAACTCTGTGCGACCAAAGCGACGATATTGCATAATCAAACTACTGTTAGTTATTTATATTCCTAATCTCTACATTTTAAGCTAAAAGCTATAAGCTATAAGCTGCAACCCTTTTTTGTCACTTTCCGAGAATTAAACTACAATCAAAAAAGTTGTTGTTGGTTGTAAGGTAGAGAGGGCAATGGATGTAGAGTTACAGATTCTCAAACATTTAAACATAGATGCTCGACCAGCAGTTTGCATCATTGATCGATATTGCTTTGCTTGTAATGACTTCTTTTAATTTCACCTCCAAGAGTTTTAGATGGATTAATTGTGAGATGCGCACCGCGAAGTGGATCTCTTCGAGATCGCACTGCTCTAAAATTTTAGGGAGTATGTTCTCCCCTACTTTTTTTCGTTCTCCTATTTAATTGGACTTCACTTATGGCAAAGCATGAAAATAGGTTCCATATTGTAATCCAGGAAAAAAATAATTTAATTCGATAAAAATAATCGCGACTATGACTAAGACAAGAGTAGCTGCGACGGGTGCGCTGGTTAAATATTTGATGAAATATTGCATGACTTTTTAATTAGGTTTGTGTGTTGCTTTGAAGTCAATTAAACTATCGAGGTGAAACATAAATCTCATTCTCTTGAGCAGTCAATTGTCCACTGGTTAATTCTTTGACTGCCAAGACAGGCCAAAGTAAACCTTGGATTAAAGATGGAATTGCTAGAGATAAATCGATAAATATTTCTGACTGTTCTTGGGATTTTTGCTGAGAAATTTTTTGTAAATAAGCACGTCCCGACCAACCAATGAAACCTGCAATATAGAAAAAGATACTAAAAGCGATCGCAATATCAACAGCATTTCGGAAACTAATAACTAAATGAGGTAAGCCATCTTCACCACAGGATAGATATTCAGAATAAGCGCGATCGGGTTCGTTAAAGTAATAGTTATTAGGATAACTAGCAACCTTCTCCCTATAAGCAGGGGAGTCTTTACACTTGACTAAAATGCCATTTGCGGTCGCGGTCTGTGGAGTACCAAACCAAAGGGCGATCGCTAAAATTAGAGCTAAGATTTTGATCTTCATTGTTTTACTATTAGTAATTTAATTGGAACTTTAAACTTCTTTTTCTGCTCCTTCTTTTTCAATCCAAAGAAATAAGAGCGCGAATACAGGAAAAGGAAGAATATAAGTAATCAAGGGAATAAAAATCCAAGGCAACCAAGAAACCGCATAAGAGCCTGTCATTTGTGTCATGTCTGTCATAATAATCCTCTTTGTTATTTAGTTGTTAGTTGTTAGTTATTAGTTGTCACCTATTACCTATTACCTATTACCTATTACCTATTACCTATTACCTATTACCTATTACCTATTACCTATTACCTATTACCTATTACCTATTACCCATTACCTATTACCTATTACCTATTACCCATTACCTACTACCTATTACCTCCTACCTAATTACTATCCCCAAATCCAAGGAGTTAGATGTTGACTAACATTAACTGCTCCCCGTAAAATTGCATCTAAATCGTCAAAGTTTTCGAGCAAAGCGTAGGCAAATACCGCACCTCCCATTGCACCCAAAAATATTCCACCACCAAGTTGAAACCAGTCTTCTTTTTTTCTCAGAGGTCTAAGAGCGTCTTGAGAATTAGAATTATAAGCACCTCTAGGATCACCTTGAAAAGTGGCAAGGGCAAAAATAGAAATACCTAAAACTGCCGAAGCGGTAATATAAATAGCGGTAATGACTCCACTGAGATTTGCGCCGTGACTAGTTTCGCGCAATGGCCCAACCACAATTTCAGGGCCAATTAAGAAGTAACCATGAGCCATACCAATTTCTAATCCGCGCATAAAAGGACTTAAGCCTTCACGATAGGCGGGTAAGTTGTGAATAAATAATTTGACTAAATCTGAGTCATTAACTGGAGTAGATAGATTACCCCAGCAAGGATCGCCTTTATAGGGTTTGATTAATTCTTCTTCAGCATAGGCTTGGGAAAAATCAGGGGTTTTTGTTTGAGTCATTTTGTTTAATTAAATTATTTAGTAATAAATTGTGAGGAAACCCGACCGTATGCCCTGTTTGCGATCGGGTATGGTCTATTTTGGGAGAGGAGAATCCCCCAAACTCGATCAAAGAGCTATAAGTTCTAAGCTCTTTGGGTTATATGTGCTAACCAAATTTACCCGCTGTCGAAGCAATCAAAAATGCTCCATAGGTGGCAATGTAGCCAACCGCAAAATGGGTCAATCCTACCAAGCGAGCTTGTACAATCGACAGCGCGACAGGCTTATCTTTGGGATAACCAAAGGATAATGGAGTGTGTTCATGCGCCCACATTAGGGTTTCGATTAGCTCTTGCCAATAACCGCGCCAGGTGATCAAGAACATAAAGCTAACCGCCCAGACTAGGTGTCCGAAGAGGAAGATCCAAGCCCAGATGGCTAAATTATTTGTTCCGTAAGGATTGTAACCATTGATTAACTGGGCAGAATTTCCCCAAAGATAGTCTCTAAACCATCCCATTAGATAGGTAGAACCTTCATTAAACTGGGCGACATTACCCTGCCAAACTGCCAGATGTTTCCAGTGCCAGTAAAAGGTAATCCAACCCAAAGTATTGAGCATCCAGAAGGTAGCTAGATAGAAAGAATCCCAAGCTGAGATATCGCAAGTACCTCCTCGTCCAGGGCCATCACAGGGGAAAGCATAGCCAAAGTCTTTTTTGTCGGGCATTAATTTAGAGCCACGGGCATCCAATGCACCTTTAACTAAGATTAAAGTAGTAACATGAAGACCTAAAGCGATCGCATGATGAACTAAGAAATCTCCAGGGCCAATCGTGAGAAACAGCGAATTAGTACCGTTGTTAATCGCCTCTAACCAACCAGGTAGCCAGACATTAGCATGATTAGGCCAAGCAGTAGAAGCAATACTATCAGGATTAGAAAGTAAGGTGCTGAGACCGTATAGTGCTTTACCATGAACTGCTTGAATCCATTGCGCAAATACAGGCTCGATTAAAATTTGCTTTTCGGCTGCCCCAAAAGCTACCTCCACATCATTATGGACATATAAGGCAAGAGTATGAAAACCGAGGAACAAAGATACCCAACTGAGGTGAGAGATAATTGCCTCTTTGTGATCTAATACTCTGGCTAAGACATTATCCCGATTCAATTCTGGGTCGTAATCTCGTATTAAAAATATTGCCCCATGAGCGAATGCACCAACCATTAGGAAGCCAGCAATATACTGATGATGGGTATACAAGGCAGCAGTGGTAGTAAAATCTTTGGCAATAAAAGCATAGGGAGGCATCGAATACATATGCTGTGCTACTAAAGAGGTAATTACCCCTAGACAAGCCAAATGCCAGCCCAATTGAAAATGCAGTGAATTATTGTAAGTGTCGTAAATACCTTTATGTCCCCGACCAGTCCTGGGGGCAATAAAGAAACCATCCCAACCAGGGCCAGCTAAAGCTTCTGTCATCTCTTTGATATTGTGACCAATACCGAAATTAGTACGGTACATATGTCCTGCAATAATAAAAATAACGGCGATCGCCAGATGGTGATGAGCCATATCTGTCAGCCACAAAGACTCGGTTTGGGGATGGAAACCACCTAAAAAGGTCAAAATGGCTGTTCCAGCACCTTCCGAAGTACCAAAGATATGTCCTGGAGTATCGGGATTTTGGGCATATGCGCCCCAATTACCACTAAAGAATGCTCCTAGACCTGCGGGATGAGGTGGGGTACTTAAAAAGTTATTCCAACCTACGTGTTGTCCGCGAGATTCGGGAATTGCGACGTGGATTAAGTGACCAGCCCAAGCTAAGGAACTAACACCAAATAGACCAGCTAAATGGTGATTGAGTCGGGACTCAGCATTTTTAAACCAAGCTAAACTGGGACGGAATTTAGGCTGTAGATGTAGCCACCCAGCAAATAACATGACTGTTGCCAGGAACATGAGAAATATCGATCCCATGTATAGCTCATTATTAGAGCGCATCCCGATGGTATACCACCAGTGATAAACACCTGAATAGCAAATATTAACAGGATTAGAAGCACCAGCTTGGGTAAAAGCTTCAACCGCCCCAGGGCCAAATTGCGGATCCCAAATAGCGTGAGCTATGGGCGAAATATTGAGGGGATCTTGAATCCATTGTTCAAAGTTGCCTTGCCAAGCCACATGAAATAGTAGTCCCGATGTCCACAGAAAGATAATGGCAATATGACCAAAGTGAGAAGCAAAAATCTTTTGATAAAGATTCTCTTCATTCATACCGTCATGTAGTTCAAAATCATGCGCTGTGGCAATTCCGTACCAAATACGTCGGGTAGTTGGATCTTGAGCAAGGTCTTGGCTAAATTTAGGAAATTTAGTAGCCATAATAGTTGCTTAATTTTTGAAGATTATGATTAATTTCGTAGTAGGGGCGATTCGCGTTTGCGTAGCATCTCCGAAGGAGAATCGCCCCTACCTGATAACAAAGGACAAATATCTAACCGAGTGCTGTCATCCTTGCTAAGAAGAATGCCCAGGTGGTGACAATTCCCCCTAGTAGGTAATGAGCCACTCCAACAGCCCGACCTTGAGTAATACTAAGGGCGCGGGGTTGAATAGCAGGAGTAATTTTGAGCTTGTTGTGCGCCCAAACAATTGATTCGATCAGTTCTTGCCAATAGCCACGACCACTAAACAAGAACATGAGGCTAAAAGCAAAGACAAAGTGTCCTGCTAAAAACATGATGCCGTAAGCAGAAAGCGAACTATTGTAGGAAGTAATTACTTGGGAAGCTTGCGCCCAAAGAAAGTCTCGTAGCCAACCGTTATTGGTAATCGAGCTGGTGGCAAAATTTCCAGCGGTAATGTGATTGATCGTTCCGTCTGCGTCTACTAGCCCCCAAACATCGGACTGCATCTTCCAGAAGAAGTGGAAAATAACGATTGATAGGGAGTTATACATCCAAAACAGACCGAGAAAAACATGATCCCAGGCTGATACCTGACAAGTACCTCCTCGTCCTGGCCCATCACAGGGAAAGCGGAAACCCAAATTTGCTTTATCGGGAATTAAACGAGAACTGCGAGCATACAACACGCCTTTGAGCAGTACCAACACCGTAACGTGAATGGTAAAAGCATGGATGTGATGAATCAAAAAGTCTGCCGTACCCAAGGTAATCGGCATCATTGCTACCTTACCGCCTACAGCTAACACTCCGCCACCAAAGGCATAACTGACAGGTTCACTCAAACCAGGTGCAGTAGTTCCCAATCCTCCTAAGACAATATTATTTAAACCACCAAAGACATTCCCTAACGGTTGAGCAGCTTCCAAAGCGGAATTACCAACCGCCATAGTATGGATGTGTTGAATCCACTGAGCAAAGACTGGTTGTAACTGAATTCCCGTATCGGAAAACATATCTTGGGGACGACCAAAAGCCCGCATCGTATCGTTATGACAATAGATAGCAAAGCTGTGGAAGCCTAAAAACTGACATACCCAAACCAAATGAGAAATAATCGTATCGCGGTGACGAAGCACTCGATCTAATAAGTTGTTGACGTTTTCGGCTGGGTCATAATCCCGCACCATAAAGATCGCAGCATGAGCAGCAGCACCGACAATCAGAAATCCGCCAATCCAAACATGATGGGTAAATAAAGATAGGCTGGTCGCATAGTCCGTCGCCAAATAGGGATAGGGTGGCATTGCATACATATGATGCGCCACGATAATGCTCAGAGAGCCTAACATTGCTAGATTGATCGCTAGTTGAGCGTGCCAGGAAGTAGTTAGAATTTCATACAGACCTTTATGTCCTTGACCTGTAAATGGCCCTTTATGAGCTTCTAGTATTTCCTTCATGCTATGACCGATACCCCAATTGGTACGGTACATATGCCCTGCAATGATTAAGACTACTGCTAGTGCTAGATGGTGATGGGCGGTATCGGATAACCACAAGCCACCCGTAACAGGATTCAAACCGCCTTTAAAAGTTAGAAAATCAGAATAGACTCCCCAATTTAAGGTAAAGAAAGGTCGTAATCCTTCGGCAAAACTAGGATAAAGTTCCGCCATCTTACTAGCATCAATAAATTCATGAGGTAGAGGGATATCTTCAGGCGCAATTCCTGCATCCAAGAGTTTATTAATTGGTAATGCCACATGAATTTGGTGTCCCGCCCAGCCCAGTGAACCCAAACCTAGCAAGCCAGCTAAGTGATGATTCATCATCGACTCAACATTCTGAAACCATTCTAGTTTCGGGGCGCGGACGTGATAATGAAACCAGCCAGCAAAGATCATCAGAGCAGCCATTACCAAACCGCCGATCGCAGTACAATAAAGCTGGAACTCATTGGTAAAACCAGCAGCACGCCAGAGTTGAAATAAACCAGAAGTGATCTGGATTCCATGAAAACCACCACCCATATCGCCGTTGAGAATATCTTGACCAAAGATCGGCCAAACTACCTGCGCGCTGGGTTTGATGTTAGTCGGGTTTGCTAACCAAGCGGTATAGTTAGAAAACTTGGCACCGTGAAAGTACATCCCACTCAGCCAAACAAAAACTACCGCTAAATGTCCAAAGTGTGCCGAAAATATTTTGCGCGAAATATCTTCTAAGTCGCTAGTGTGAGTGTCAAAATCATGAGCGTTAGCGTGTAGATTCCAAATCCAAGTAGTAGTTTTAGGCCCTCTCGACAAAGTACGGTCAAAATGCCCTGGGTTTGCCCACTTTTCCAAAGAAGTAGGTACGGGATTAGTATCTACGACAACTTTCGCCTTTTGCTCCGATTCGGAAGGGCTAATTGTCATTTATATTCTCCTTTATTAGTCATTAGTAATTCATGACAAGTTCGGTTTATAGCTATCAGCTATTAGTTATTAGCCATTAGCTGGGGAAATATTTTTGATAGACTAAGACTCTTTAAAAAGTGATTGCAATCAAATTAGACTTAATCTGTAGGCTAAAAATAATTAAGCTGAACTTGTCGCCAATGGTAATTAATCATTAGTCATTCGTTGTTTAATAGCAATTACAAATGACCAAGGACAATTGAATGTATTTTGGATATTGATTATTTAATTATTGAAACCGTTTGCGTTGTAGGGAGGCAGAGCCGTAATTACGCTTTTTCTTCAGCTTATTTCTGGCTAAAACTGAATTAATTCGACTAGAACGTACTAAATCTGCGTTGTGGAATCTCATAACGATAACTCCTTACTAAAAGGGTAAATATCGATTATTGCTGCGGTTTCCGAGGCCAGAGGCAATAAGTCGATTTTAATAATTTTGGCATTAACCAAACAAAGCTCGTTTGATTACTTGTTTGATTACTTAATGTTTATGATTTGGGAAATATACCAAATACTACAAAATATTGTTGGTAGCAATATACAAATTACTCTACTTAAACTTATAGCAACAGAAAATAAAAAATTATAAAATAAGCCTATTGTTTTTACAAAACTTTATAATTCAATTGAAAAAATACTAACTAGCTTACTTTATCGATCCTGATTAATGATTATTAATACTATTGATATGTGTATATGCTCTTTATAGAAAAAATAAAATGAACAATCAACTAAAATAGTAGGTAAATATCTTTAAATAGTAAATATTTGTAAAATGCTTAAAAAATCTAAAAATATTTAGGTAGAAATAAAAGTAATCTTAATTAAGAATAATAAATAAAATTAGATAATTGTTAGTGAATTTATTATAAAAACTAGATCCTGACAAAAAAATTTAAATTTGTAGATAAATGAAAATTTTATTAGTTGAAGATGATCAAATTATTGCTCAAGCTTTAGAAAATATCCTGCGCGATCGCCATTATATTGTCGATCATGCTGATGAAGGTGAATTAGCTTGGGAGTTTATCGAAGCTTATGATTATGACTTGATTTTGCTCGATATTATTTTACCCAAACTAAATGGAATTGAATTATGTAAAAGATTGCGTTCTGCGGGTAATCAAACTCCTGTATTATTATTAACTGCTCAAAATTCTAATAGTAAAAAAGTCATTGGCTTAGATGCAGGAGCAGATGATTATGTAGTTAAACCTTTTGAAGTTACTGAATTATTAGCTCGTATTCGCGTTTTACTACGGCGTAAAAGTTCTCTTACACCACAAATTTTACAATGGAGAAAACTAAGTTTAAATTCTAGTAATCATGAAGTAACATATGATCGAAAAAAATTAACTTTAACTCCCAAAGAATATCGTTTATTAGAGCTTTTTTTACGTAGTGACGATCGCGTCTTGACAAGAGAAACGATCCTAGAGCGTTTATGGGATATAGAAGAAGCTCCAAGCGAAAATGCGATCGCTGCTCATATTAAAGATTTACGGCGCAAGCTAAAACAAGTAGGTGCTAAGGCTGATTTTATCGAAACTGTTTATGGTATTGGTTATCGTCTGAAGCCATTAAATAAAGAAGCTGATTCTGAGAAAATAGAACAGCAAACAGAACAATTATTGTGTCAACAAATTACGCAAGAATTAACAGCAGTCTGGCAAAAGTTTGAGCATGTAAATAGCGATCGCTTGGCAATTCTCGAACAAGCTAATCATGCTTGGCTAGCAGGTAATTTAGAAAGTCAGCTTTTAGAACAGGCACAAAGGGCTGCTCATAAGCTAGCAGGAGGATTGGGGGTTTTTGGCTTTGCTCAAGGTTCTCGTCTGGCATTGGAGATGGAACAATTATTAAAAATCGGCTCAAAGGTAGATCGAGCAAGGGAATTTTCAGAGCTATTGGCAGCTTTTAAAACATCCTTAAAACCTGATGTTGAGCCACAATTAAACCCAGTACATCAAAATCGACCTGTAATATTGGCGGTAGATAATCATCCCAAACTAGTACAGCAACTGGTTGCCGAAATGACTGCGCTCGACATGAGTTTCAAACTGGTAAAAGAGCCGACATCTCTAAAAAAGGCTTTAGCGATGACTAATCTCGATGCTCTGATCTGGGAATTTTTTCTGGCTAACTCTACGGTTAAAACCATAGATGAATTTGCTCAAATCTTTGAGGAGAGATTACCTTTACCAACAATTCTGTTTACCGACTGTGAAGAAGAGGCAGCAAAGCTTAAAGGCATAACTTCTTTACGGCTAAAAATCGCCCGTCTCAATCATCACATCTTGCTCCAGCGAGCTAGTTTGGATATCCAAGCCACCAAATCAATTGTTAAAGCTTTACAACAATCTCAGCAGAAAGTTGCCAAAATTTTAGTAGTAGATGATGACCCACAGATCCTGGCGGTGATCAAAAATTTATTAAACCCCCTCAAGATCGACTTAACTGTCTTAGACAATTCCCTAGATCTGTGGCAGATAATCCCTAAATTGAAGCCAGATCTACTCATCTTAGATGTGGCAATGCCTTACTTGAATGGGATTGAGCTATGTCAACTACTGCGAAATGACTGTCGTTGGCGAGAGTTACCAATTTTGTTTTTGACAATTCACAACGACCTTAGTACTGTTCAGGAAATTTTAAGAGCAGGTGGTAATGATTGTATTAGTAAAACCCAAACTTCCTCACAATTAGTTCCTAAAATATTTAATCACCTCAATCGTGGTCAATTACTCACCAGCTTGGTGGCATAAATGCCTTAGTTAAAGATCATGATGGTGAATATATTCAATTTCGCACTGTCGCTCCTTGTCATGCTGAATATTTAACGGCAATGGAAATACAGTCTTCTTGACGACATTTTAGATTTAGAATGACTAAAAAAATTTTAATTATCGATGATGATGACGATATCAGAGAAGCCACCCAACTTTGCTTAGAAATTGTTGGTAATTGGCAAATTGTAACCGCCAATTCAGGCAGAACGGGATTAGTCGAAGCGATCGCCGAACAACCCGATCTAATCTTACTGGATGTTATGATGCCAGATATGGATGGTTTAGAAACTTTAAAAGAATTACAAGCTAATACCGTAACTAGAGACATTCCAGTCATGTTTCTCACCGCCAAAGCCCATCCAGCCGAACAACGTCAATTTACTCGGTTACAAGTGTCAGGAGTAATTACCAAACCCTACGATCCTTTTGAACTCTCAAATCGCATCGCTCAAGTTCTTAGTTAGAAGTACTGTGGTATTTGGAGTGGCGGAGTATTAACTCTTTTGACTTAATACTTTTTTCAGTCAAATAAAATTAAATTTAACCTCCAGTAGGTTCGAGACTAATTAACTGCCCATTTTGTTCGTCTGTGAGAACGTACAACAATCCGTCTGGCCCTTGGCGCACATCGCGCACACGCTGACCGATATCGATCGCATCTTGACCTACCACATTACCCGATTCGTCTAAATCGATACGGCGAACATCCTGCGAAATTAGTCCACCTGCGAAGAGATCGCCTTTCCATTGTCCAAAGCGATCGCCCGTATAAAATGCCAGTCCTGAAGGGGCGGTTGCTGGTGTCCAGACAACTTTTGGGTCTTCCATCCCAGGACGCGATCGCTCGTTGGAGATTTCCCCACCAGTGTATTCTTCGCTGTAGGTAACGACAGGCCAACCGTAATTTTTCCCTGCTTGGGGCTGGTTGAGTTCGTCCCCACCGCGCGAACCATGTTCGGTTGCCCATACTCGCTGGGAAGTCGGATCTAAGGCTAGTCCTTGAATATTACGATGTCCGTAACTCCAAATCGCTCGATCGGCATTAGCATTTGTGGCAAAGGGATTGTCTTTGGGGATAGAACCATCATCATTAATTCGCACGATCTTACCGAGACGACTATTGAGGTTTTGTGCTTGTTTGCGAATCAAATTGTCGTTGAGAGAGATGGGTGGGTTACCACCATCACCAATAGCTATCAACATTGTCCCGTCAGGTAGCCAAGTAATACGCGAACCAAAATGCTGGTCGCCTGATTTAGGCTGAGTAGCCTCAAATATGACTTTTAGGTCGTTTAAAGCTTTGCCGTCAAACCTTGCTCGTGCGACGCGCGTGCGGTTTGCATCTTCGCTTCCATGAGAATAGGTGAGATAGATAAAGCGATTTTGGGCAAAGTTAGGATGCAACGAGACATCCATCAAACCGCCTTGACCGACGGCTAAAACTTTTGGTACTCCAGTAATTGGGGTTGGATCGAGGGTTCCGTTGCGAACGATGCGTAGTCGCCCTGGTCGTTCGGTAATCAACATTGCGCCATCGGTTAGCCAAGCAATGCTCCAAGGGTGTTCTAAGCCTTCTACTAAAGTTGTTTTTGAGAAGCTGCTAGCAGCAGCAACATCGCCAGTAGGAACAACGGGGGCGTTCGATGGTGTATTTGTAGCTACTGGGGAACTTGTATTTTCGGCATTAGTGGAGGCGTTGGGCAAGTTTTGTAACTGAGAACAACTGGCAAAAATTAATAGGACGATCGCGCTTCCTAGCCCTTGAATTAGGCGATTGGTTCTTGTTTTTCTCATTGCCAATGGTAAACGTAGGCGGTGACTTCCATACACAGATCGAACTTTTCAAAATCGGGTTCTTCCCAAGTTAGGATGGGTTGATCGCCGATAGATCGCATTGAATCTGCTGATAGCGAATTGCTGTCAATTTTTGGCAATGTCAGGCGATCGCTTTTCTGAGCATCCATTGCTAACTTCTGGTTAAAATTTGATTTTAACTAACATTTTGCACCTCTTGCACCAAGAAAAGTTGATATGTTCGATAGTGGCTGAAAAGACTTTCAATAGGGGGAAGAAAGCCTGTTGTTCAAGTTATTCCTTATTAATATTCCACCGAACCGTCATTAATCCGATAGGGAGGCCCAGGATTAGCGAGAGCTTGAATAAGATGGTCAAAATAGGGAATAACCTCGATCGCATCTTGAGCGTCAAGTAAAGCGATCGCTTCTTCTTTTAAACAACGCAAGGCTTCGACCCAATTACCTAAAGGAATACCAAGGGACTGATACATTTCTCTCATCCCCAGGATACCAATATCATCCAATGGCTGATTGTTACCAGCTAAAACGCAATAGGCAATTAAACGGATATACCAGCCTTGATCGCGCTGACAAGAGTTAGTCTTGCGCAGATTTCCGCTATTACTAGGAGTAACTGGGCATTTTTTCCAGAATTTACGAGAACCCCGTTGCACCAGTCTAGTTTCATTGTCGGCAAGAATCCTGGCAATCCGAATTCTATTTGCTCCCGTATGACAAAAGTTTTGTAAGAGATGAATCTCGCTGAGGCTGGGATAGCGAAGTTCTTCATCGGCATTAAGAATCACTTGTTTAACTATACTCATATTGGCGAAGAGTTACGATTTTACGTTGTTTGTTTATTAGTTTTAAGCTATTAGCTTTTAGCTATCAGCTTTTAGCTTTTCTGGTTCGGGTTCAACTGGAATTGAATTAGAGTTTGTAACTGTCTGAGATTGACTATCTTCGTTAGCTGTTGCCAAAATAGTTTGTTTTACAGGAGTTGTTTTGGTTACGCTACTGCCATTATTTTCGGCAGCCAATTTAGTCAGTCGCGCTCGATCTTCTCTAATTTTTTGAGCTACAACTTCTCCTGCGGTAGTTTGACGTGATAATTGTGCTTGTGACCAATTAATTGGTTCTGGGAGCGATCGCTTTGCCCAGCCTTTAGGGGTAAGATAGCGTTCATAGGGGACTGTATCTTCACCAAAAGTTGCTAGATATTCATCGCTGTCTAAAATTTCATCAATTAGAGCATAAAAACCTTGTTTAGAACAGAGATCGTAATACTGATTCATTTCCAAGCGTCCATAAGTAGGGCGACCTAATAAACGCCGATGAATGTACTCGATCGCTTTTGTAATATAAAGTTTGTCCCAATATAAACTACGAAACCAAGTAGATTTAGCTAATTGACGTACAAATTCGCGGACTGTAATTTCACCGTTTTTAAGTTTAGTTTCCGCTACGGTTAAATGTTGACCAGAATAAGGTTCTCGTCCCAAAACCTGTCGATAAGATCCTTTGATGATAGCTGTAACAGAATGATGTGAGAGATTAACATTTCGTTGTCGATGTTCACGATCACTATTGTTCAGCTTCAAAATTGTTTCTGGAACTAAACTGTTAGTTACATTTTGATTACTTAAATTAGAGTTAATCAATAGACGCTGATTATCTTTACCAAAAAGTGTCGGTTGAGCGTAGCGATCGCGTGTTTCGCTGGGAAAAACTGCCCCAAACTGAGTTTCTAGAGGATCGTTGCCAACACCGTAAGGATGCTGGTTTGGTAAAGGCTGTTGATAGTTACCAAACAGAGTCACAAATTGAGGTATTTTACGAACGACAGCACTATATTTAAATTGGTCTAATTGCGCTCCCCAGTTACGACATTCCTGAGCTTCTTGACCTAAACCTCTTACATAGGGGACGGTTTCTTCACCGAAATAATCGGCATATTCAGCCGAGTTGATTAAAGCATCAATTAAAGCTGACAAACCACCACGGGAGATAATTTCAAAGTAATCTTGAAACTCTTCCATTGAACTCAAACCTCGACCTAAAAAGTGAGGAAATGCTAGTTCGATAACTCTAGAAATAGTGTACGGTTCATAGAATAATCGGCGATAGAGACGAGTTTTACCCAGGCTACGGATAAACTCTTTCATCGAAATGTTGCCACCTGTAACCTGAGATTCTAATTCTTTGAAAGCCATGCCATAGGTGCGATTGATGTCGCATTCAAATATCTGTCGGTAAGCTGCTTTAATTACAGCTTGTTTTTCTGTCACCGACGTATTAGATTTCAGCGCAAATTTAGGTCGTGATTCCGCAGCCAAAAAATAACTTTGGGGTAGTTGTAAGCCTTGCTGGTCATTAGATACTCCTTCTCTCAGTCTCACCGCAGGCTTTTCGACTTCATAGGCTTTGATTAAGACATCAAAATAATATCTAACGATCTCTTTCGCCTCCCGATCTTCAGGAAAATAAGTCAAAGACTTCCAACACATCTCTTGGAGAGCAACAATAGTAGCTACCGTCACATCTTCAGGAATTACCCCCCGTAACCCCTTGGTATTAACAGTTAAAATACTCTCATTGCCAGCGACGATCGCATAAGTAATGTAGCGCAAAAACCAACCCAAATCTCGCATCGATCGCTTCATTCTTTTCGTACCATAACGAGAGATATTAATCGGCTTAAAACCCCCTGGTAATGGTTCTCTACCCGTCGCCTGCATCCTGTAAACTGCTTCTAGTAACAGTTCGACAAAGTTAAAGGTACGACCACTAATTAACGAACGAGGCTGCAAATTCGGGAAATTCTGGAAATTTTGGCTTTTACTTTTGTTCTGAGTAACCTTGGCTTTAGCAACGGCAGCCTGAGTAACAGTTATCGGTTTAGTGTAGCCTGGTAGATCGACCAATTGTTGAGGCTTTTCCAGATAATCCATCGCATTACCACCATAGAAAATGCGATCGCCTCCAGCAGCTACAATAGCATCGGCGTTTTGACTAATCCTATTAACAATTTCTAATAACTTAGTACCAGAATTAAAATAATCAGCGAGTCGATTAAGTTCACTTACTTTTAAATTACGATCCTGTTGCTCTGCCTGAGAAATTACGGCAAGGGGTGTGGTTTGATATCTTTGAGGATGAACAACGGGACTACCACCGCCTGTATTAACATTCATTTGTTTTACCTAATATTATTTATCAAAAAAGCTTTTAGCTGTCAGCTGCGGACGCTACCGCGTCCCAGTCGTCGTAAGACGACGATCTGCGCGAAGCGCTGCGCTTTTAGCCTTGGTTTAACTTCTAAAAGCGCGATTGGGTTTAAGACCCCACTGTCTTTACGGTGTCTACGATCAGGCATAGTTCAAGACTATGTTTGATCGAGCTAAAAGCTAACGGCTAAGAGCTAATAGCTAGGGCAAAGCCCTTTATTTTCACTGAAATCCTTGAATAACGTAATCAAAATAAGGAGCGATCGCATTCGCATCTTGAATACCGAGCATTTCGGTAGTTACTTCTTTGAGACAACGCATACATTCAGCCAAGTTTTTCAGGGGAATTTCCAGCGACTCATACATCTCTTTTACACCTTTAATCCCTATTTTCTCGATTGGTTCTGTATCACCCAAGACGAGCGCATAAGTAATTAGACGCAGATACCAGCCTTGATCTCGTAGACAAGAAGCTCTAAAAGTCGGATTGCCAGTATTACTGGGAGTATTAGGATATCGCGACCAAAATCTCTGACTACCTTTTTCTATGATCGCCTCTTCATTAGCGACTAAAATTTGAGCTAGACGCAGCCGATCCTGTCCACCTTGATAAAAATCTGCGATCGCTCTTAACTCTCCCAGACTCAGATAGCGTGCTTCACGATCCGCACTAGCAATAGAACGGGTAATAATGCTCATTGTTAACTATTAATTGTTGATTGTTATACCATTTCTCAAAAGTAATAAGAGACTTGGTAGTAGCGTGTCTAGACTAAAATATTGGGTTCATTTAAGTAGTGTGGGGTGTGCCTCGCACTACCGATTTTAATTATTTCAACCCAACAAGTTAGAGTGGACGCGCTAGTAGGTTGGGTAGAACCAAGCGTGAAACCCAACAAAATCTTTTAATCGTTGGGTTTCGTGCCTCAACCCAACCTACAATTTGATTTTATCTCTCCACTTACTATTGAAAATTGGTATTAATTGTTGGTTGTAAGTAGGGAGTAGTAGGGCGAGGCACACCCCACCTTACTGATCCAAAAAGTATTGCAGACGTTCAACTTAAGCCAGAACAAATATAGTCAAAATAGACACCCATTTCTTTACCAGCTTCCGTACCTACCAAATCCGCAGTAACTTCTTTCATTGCTTGAATTGAGCGCACTGTACCGCCAATGGGAACTCCCAGAGAGTTATAAGTTTCTCGTAAACCATTGAGGATGCGTTCATCGAGAATCGAAGGATCACCAGCTAGCATCGCATAGGTAGCATAACGAAGATAGTATTCCAAGTCCCGAATACAGGCTGCATAACGACGGCAAGTATACATATTGCCTCCAGGAGCAGTAATATCGGTATACATCAACGACTTAGCTACCGCTTTCGTAATGATCGATTTAGCATTAGCACTAATAGCCAGAGAGGCTTTGGCACGTAAATCGCCACTTTTAAAATAGTTTTCTAATCGATTCATCGCATCACTATCTGGATATTGAGCGCGAACATCAAAAGTATTGATTGTAGAAGTAATAAGGTCTTGCATGATTTTATCTCCTGATTGTTTTATGTATGAGCTAAATTCTTGGTAATTTAAGAAGCTTATAGCTTATGGCTTAGAGCTTATAGCTGGGAGCGAAGCTCCTTTATGAAAGCGATTGAATAATGAAGTCAAAATAAGGTGCGACTTCCATAGCATCTTCTTCATCCATCATTGCTACAGTTTCTTCCTTGAGGCATTGCATACACTCAGCAATATTACGAATTGGTATTTCTAGAGAGTTGTACATTTCTTTAATACCAATCGTGCCAATTTCTTCGAGGGGTTTTTCGCTACCTGCCAAGACAGAATAGGCAATGAGGCGAACGTACCACCCTTGATCTCGCATACAGGAATTAGTCTTCCTTTCGACACCACTATTACTAGGAGTGACAGGACAACGTTCCCAAAATTTATTAGTGCCATTGCGAACAATCTTTTGTTCATTTGCAGCCAAGAAATTGGCGATTTTTAGCCGTTGTTCCCCAGTTTTCAGAAAATCTTGGAAAATATGAATTTCTTTGGGGCCAAGATAACGAGCTTCACTATCGGCATTTAGAATTAATTCAGCAATCATACTCATGATTCTTCTCCTGTAAATGTAATTTATTGGCTAATTTATTTATTGGCGATTACGCTGCGCGTACCCTACGGATCGCTTGGATAGGTTTGACTGGCATAAACTCCTAAAAGGATCAGAAGTATGGCTAGCATTAGCAATCCAGAGGCGATTCCTGTAGCAGTAGTGGCAAATTGTCCTTCACCATAGGCAAAAAATATTGGTGGCATAGTTTTGTTAATGGTTAATGGTTAGTACTTCAAACTCGTCCAATCTACGTTCATCCCCTCCAGTAGAATCGAAGAATTAACAATCTGGACAATGATCAGCAGAAATAAAACAAACAACAAGATGATTCCTGCCATCAGTGGTGTTGTCCCCCAACCACGAGTAACTTTTCCTGCTTCGGAGTTAATTGGTTTAAAGAAATACTGTAGGGGGGCAGTTTTTTTCGAGGCAAATTTGGATTGTGTCATTTTTAGTCATTCCAATTATTTGACCTAGGTTGATCTGTTATGGCTGTTAGTAGTTAGTGGTTAGTAGACTTCGGCATAAGTTAAGTTTCTAGTTAGAAATAGGCAGAAAATCAATACCCATTACCTATTACCCATTACCCATTACCCATTACCCACTACTCATTACTTCCTGGTAGCGGTACAAGTTCTGGCTGCTTCCGACTGGTAACATCGCCAACTTTTGTCCAAACGCCAAACTCGACTTGTTCTTCTAGTTCGATATTGATACCCGAAAAGACATCGCTGAATATGGCGCGAGTGCCGTGCCAAATATGACCAAAAAACCAAAGTAAAGCAAAACAGGCGTGGAAATAGGCAAAGAAACCGCGATTACTGGTACGGAATACGCCATCGGAATCATAGGTTTCGGTATCGAATTCAAAAGCTTCTCCCAAGACTGCTTGGCGAGCATATTTCTTGACTTCGACAGGGTTGTTAAAGGTTTGACCATTTAATAGTCCGCCGTAGAAACTAACTGTGACTCCTGTTTGCTCAAAGCTATTTTCCGCTTCAGTTCGACGGAAAGGAATATCAGCACGAACGATGTTATCTCGATCGGTTAAAACCGTTGGGAAAGTTTCAAAGAAGCTATTCATGCGTCGGACAGTTAACTCTCTTCCCTCACCATCTTGAAAAACTGGATGACCCAGCCAAGCTAGAGGTAAACCATCCCCATCAACCATCCGACCATAGCGGAATAGACCACCCTTAGCAGGATTATTGCCAATGTAATCGTAAAACAGTAACTTTTCAGGAATTTTTGACCAAGCTTGCGATAGACTATCCCCCGCAGCTAGATTATTTTCGACTCGATGTTCTATTTCCTGTTGATAGTAGCCTTTATCCCACTGAAAACGAGTTGGCCCCCAGAGTTCGACGGGAGTGGTTGCTGTACCGTACCACATCGAAGCACTAGCGACAAAACCAGCAAAAAAGAAGACTGCCAGACCGCTAGCTAATGCACCTTCGATATTACCCATCCTCAATAACTTATACAGTTCTTCGGAAGGACGCACCACAATGTGAAATAGTCCGCCAATAATGCCCACAATGCCTGCTGCAATATGATGGGCAACTACCCCACCAGGATTATAGGGGTCAAATCCCGATGCGTCCCAAACAGGCGCAACTCCCTGCATATGTCCCGTTAGTCCATAGGGGTCTGATACCCACATTCCTGGCCCAAAAATACCAGTTAGATGAAAAGCACCAAAACCAAAGCAAAGTAAACCCGCTAATAAAAGATGAATGCCAAATATTCTGGGTAAATCTAAGGTTGATTCGCCAGTTTCTTCATCAAAGAAAGTAACTAAATCCCAGTTAACCCAATGCCAACAAGCAGCTAAAAACTGTAGTCCCGAAAAAATAATATGAGCGATCGCTACAGTTTCAAAAGTCCAAAACCCAGGATCACTAAAGCTTTCCCCCGTGATACTCCAACCCTGCCAAGAATTGGTTACTCCTAATCGCGCCACAAACGGCATTAAGAAACAACCTTGTCGCCACATCGGGTTAAGTACGGGGTCACTAGGGTCATATAAAGCCAGTTCAAACAACAGCATTGAACCAGCAAAGCCAGCACAAAGAGCATTGTGCATTAAATGAACGGATATTAATCGCCCTGGGTCGTTTAACACCACCGTATGGACGCGATACCAAGGTAAACCCATTGGTGATCTCCTTATATTAAATACAAAACAAAAATTGACGTTGCTTATTTAAGTAATGACGTACAAAATGTTACTGTTCGTAGCTATTAGCCGTTAGCTCTTAGCTTTTAGCTTTTTAATAACTGTTATTCACAGGTAGAAAAGCAAAACATTACGCATTCACCAATGTCCAAAAATGTTAGAAAAAAAGCTTGAGATACGTACCATCTAACGAGCCAGGAAAGCAATAGTCTAAAACGATTACCATGACTGAGAAAGACGCAGCTATGATTGCATAAACTACGGGAAAAGCGATCGCATATCTAACAACTTTCAGCATTCTCGAACCTCCAATTACTTTTTAAAAGTCAAAAGTCAAAAGTCAAAAGGTAATTACTAATGTGATTAATTATCTAAAGTGTGCGATCGCTAGAAGCGATATCCGTAATAACTGTTATGGCTGAAAAAATAGCTACAGCAGCCATTAACAACATTGGTAAGACAATTGGCAAAATCATTGCATATCTAAAAACCATCTCTTATATCTCCCTAAATGTATTGATCAAGAACCCATTACCCATTACTCGTTACTCGTTACTTGTTACTCATTACTCATTACTCATTACTCATTACCCATTACTCGTTACTCGTTACTTGTTACTTGTTACTTGTTACTGCGCATTACCCCGTGGTAATACTTCGTCTGGAAACTGAAAGCTTTCATGGGGCTGATCTTGGGGTGCCATCCAAGCTCGCAAACCTTCATTGAGTAAAATATTTTTGGTGTAGAAAGTCTCAAAACCAGGGTCTTCGGCTGCTCGTAACTCTTGAGAGATAAAATCATAGGCTCGCAGGTTAAAAGCTAAACCAATCATGCCTATAGCACTCATCCACAAGCCAGTTACAGGTACAAACAACATAAAGAAATGTAGCCAGCGTTTGTTAGAGAAAGCAATCCCAAAAATCTGTGACCAAAAGCGGTTAGCAGTAACCATTGAATAGGTTTCTTCTGCTTGAGTGGGACTAAATGCGCCAAAAGTATTAAAAGCTTGGGCATCTTTGAATAAAGTGTTTTGTACCGTTGCCCCATGAATGGCACAGAGCAAAGCCCCTCCTAAAACTCCTGCAACTCCCATCATGTGAAAGGGATTAAGAGTATAGTTATGGAAACCCTGGAAAAACAGCACAAAGCGAAAGATACCAGCTATCCCTAAGCTAGGAGCAAAAAACCAGCTAGATTGTCCCAAGGGATAGACTAAAAAGACAGAAACAAAAATAGCAATGGGAGCAGAAAAAGCGATCGCATTATAAGGTCGTAGTGAGATCAGACGGGCAATTTCTATCTGTCGCAGCATAAAGCCGATTAACCCCAAGACTCCATGAAAGGCTGTAAACGTCCATAAACCGCCAATTTGACACCAGCGCGTAAAATTCCAATTCGCTTCTGGCCCCCAGAGAAATAAGAGAGAATGACCCATACTATCTGCTGGAGTAGATACCGCAGCCGTTAAAACATTGCATCCTTCAAGATACGAACTAACTAACCCGTGGGTGTACCAAGCACTGACAAAAGTAGTGCCAGTAAACCAGGCACCAATCGCTAAATAGGAACAGGGAAAGAGTAATAACCCTGACCAGCCAATAAACACAAAGCGATCGCGTTTCAGCCAGTCATCAATTTGCCTAAACCAGCCGATATTTGATTGTGGAAGATCGATTGCAATAGTCATTGAATTTTAGATTTATATTTGGTTAGGAATACTTGTCAGGAAAAAACTGATAAACATTAAGGTTGCCATCGCCATAGTTAAAGTTACGATGGACATGATTTGTACACTATTAAAAACTCTCTGAAAATTCTGCATTTTCTTGCTCCTAAAATTCTGTTGTTGATTGTTGATTGTTGATTGTTGATTGTTAAATGCGTTGGGTTACGCTCTCTATATCGACCTTTCTAGGTCTTTTAGTGGTTGTATCGCTAACCCAACCTACCTACTTACCTTTTCAAGGGGCTAGGGATTAAGGATTACCCATTACCCATTACCCATTACTCATTACCTACTACCTACTAACCACTACCCATTACTCATTACCTACTACCTACTACCTACTACCCACTACCCACTAATCAATATCTCCCATCGATAAAACAGGCTCATCCTTGCGATCGATGCCTCTTTCAAAGCCAGCAGCTTGCGCCCTCGCCCTACCTGCGTGCCACCAATGACCAACTAGAAAGAAGAAAGCCAGAATAATATGAGAACCAGTCATCCAAGTCCGAAGTGATAAGAAGTTAAAGCCGTTGATTTCAGTGGCTAAACCAGCTACGGAGTTAATTGAACCCATAGGTGCTTGCACCATATAGTCTGCTGCCCGTCGTATTTGCCAGGGTTGGACATCGTTGCGTAGTTTATCAATATCTAAACCGTGGTCTCCCCGTAAAGGTTCGAGCCAGGGGCCACGAAAATCCCAAAAGCGCATAGTTTCACCACCAAAGATAATCTCTCCAGTAGGCGATCGCTGTAAGTATTTACCTAAACCTGTAGGGCCTTGAGTGTTAGCAATATTTGCTCCTAAATCTTGATCTCGCATGAGAAAGACGAAGGACTGGGCTTGAGAAGATTCTGCAACTGTCGGGCCATAGAATTCGCTGGGATAAGCGGTATTGTTAAACCAGATAAACATGGCTGCAATAAATGCCTGTCCTGCCACATTACCTAAACTTTGGGAAAGATAGGCTTCACCCGACCAAACAAAAACTTTATGAGTCCATTTAAACGGAACAGTCAGAACGTGCCAGATACCGCCAGCAATTAAGATACAGCCCATCCAAATATGACCACCGACTATATCTTCGAGATTGTTAACACTGACCAGCCAACCATCACCCCCCAGAGGACTACGGAAAAAATAACCAAAGATCACTCTTGGATCGAGAGTGGGATTCGTTACCAGACGGACATCGCCCCCACCAGGTAGCCAAGTGTCATAAATACCGCCCCAAAACATCGCTTTACAGACGAGAAGTAGAGCAGCTACCCCTAAAGCAATCAAATGGTAGCCCAGAATCGAGGAGATTTTATCCTTATCTGACCAATCGAAATCAAAAAAGCCAGCCAGTTTACTTGGGCCACGCAGAGAATGATATAGTCCGCCAATACCCAAAACCGCCGAGCCAATCAAATGCAAAACGGCGATCGCCATAAAGGGAAACAGACTGATAACTTCTCCCCCAGCACCAACTCCAAAACCCAGAGTAGCAATGTGAGGCATCAACAGGCAGCCTTGTCTAAACATCGGCAGATCGGGGTCATAGTGCGCAACTTCATAAAGCAGCATTGCCCCTGCCCAAAAGGCAATTAACCCAGCGTGGGCAACGTGCGCTCCTAGAAATTTCCCCGAAAGGTTAATAAAACGAGCATTACCTGCCCACCAAGCGTATCCTGTGGAAGCTTGATCTCTTCCTTCTCGTACTGGATTTATATCATCTCCAGCCGTGGCAGTAATATTTACAGTTAAATCAGTAAAAGGTGTTTCCATATTCTTTTGTTAATGCTTGATTGTTATTTATTGATTGTTGATTGTTGATTGCTACCCATTACTCATTACTCATTACTTTTCCCACTTACTCCGACCTTATATCGCTAGGAAAACTAGTGGCTTCTTGTTCTGAATTGATTTGCCAGTCGGGAAAAATCGGTAAACTGGTTGATTTTTTGGTGGTTTCTGACAAACCCAAATTGGCATCGAGAACAACATCCATCCAGGTGGGAATAATTTTGCCTTGATGAACAATCGTCGGCTGTTGAAAATTAAATCCTTCAAAGTCAAAAGCAGCAATGTCAATCCCGATCGCTGCTGACCAAATACCTGCTACGGGAAAGGCAGCTAAGAAAAAGTGGAGCGATCGCGAACTAGGAAAACTCAATCCCCAAATACTGCGCTGATAATTTTGAGCTTTACCAAAGTTATAGGTTGGTTTTCTCTGACCAAGCTTATAGCCTGCATTAATCGATTCCTGTTCAGTTGTATTGCGAATTAAGGTAGAAGTGACAATTGAACCATGCACGGCACAAAGTAATGCTCCACCTAAGACTCCAATTACCCCCAACTGATGAAACGGATTCATTAAAATATTGTGATCGGCTTGGAATCGAAACATGAAGTAAAAAGTACCTGAAATTCCTAACGGCATCCCTTCGGAAAATCCTCCTTGTCCCAGAGGATAGATAATCAATACCGATACAGCAGCAGCGACAGGAGCGGTAAAAGCCAGAGAAATCCAGGGACGCATTCCTAAGCGGTAGCTTAATTCCCACTCTCGATCTTGATAGGCAATAATGCCAATAATAAAATGCAGAATAATTAATTGATAAGGGCCACCGTTATAGAGCCACTCATCAATGGAAGCAGCCTCCCAAATCGGATAAAAATGCAATCCAATAGCTGCTGAGGTTGGCACAACTGCTGCTGTGATCGGATTATTCCCATCTAATAATGAACCAGAAATAGGTGAACCCAAAGGATCTAAATTCACAGGTGGTGCAGCGACGATCGCTATGATAAAAACAATACTGGCAGTTAGCATTGTCGGAATCATTAACACTCCAAACCAGCCAATATAGATACGGTTATTGGTACTTGTAATCCAGCGACAAAACCTTTCCCATAAGCTGATGTTGTCTATCTTTTTGAGAGTAGTTTTGAGATGAGAATCTAATTCCGCTGAAGAGTTAAGTATGCGATCTCGCTGTATCATCTACTGATAGCTCCTTATAAAACAGTGAACAGTGACTAGTTAGCAGTGACTAATAAGTACCAAGTAGCAAGTACCAAGTAGCAAATAACACATAAAAACTATTACCCATTACCCATTACCCATTACCCATTACCTATTACCCATTACCCATTACCCATTCATTGACCCAAGCAAGCCCTAACTATTAATTACTGGTGCTTTCAAGGCGATAGGTGTTGCTTCACCACAAGCTAAATCTAAGGGAAAGTTATGAGCATTCCGTTCGTGCATTACCTCAAATCCTAAATTGGCGCGATTAATTACATCTGCCCAACTAGGAAGCACTCTTCCCTGAGAGTCTAAAATTGACTGGTTAAAGTTAAAACCATTGAGGTTAAATGCCATAATGCAGATACCTAGAGCAGTAAACCAAATACACACTACGGGCCAAGCTGCTAAGAAGAAGTGCAAGTTACGACTGTTTTGGAAGCTAGCGTATTGAAAAATCAAGCGACCGAAATAACCATGGGCAGCAACTATGTTGTAAGTTTCTTCTTCTTGACCAAATTTGTAACCATAGTTTTGGGACTCGCTATCACTGGTTTCTTTAATCAAAGAAGATGTAACTAATGAACCGTGCATGGCTGCAAAGAAAGAACCACCAAACACCCCAGCCACACCTAACATATGGAATGGGTGCATTAAGATATTATGCTCGGCTTGGAAGACAAACATAAAATTAAATGTACCGCTAATGCCCATCGGTAAACCGTCAGAAAAACTTCCCTGTCCAATGGGATAGATTAAAAAGACAGAGACAGTCGCAGCTAAAGGCGCACTAAAAGCCACGCAAATCCAAGGACGCATTCCTAAACGGTAGCTTAATTCCCATTCTCGACCCAAATAGCAGCAAAGAGCAGGAATATAGTGAAAAGCAATCATTTGATACGGGCCACCATTATATAGCCATTCGTCCATCGAGGCCGCTTCCCAAATTGGATAAAAGTGCAATCCTACAGCATTAGAAGTAGGGACTACGGCTGCGGTAATAATATTATTGCCGTAGAGTAAAGAGCCAGATACAGGCTCACGAATACCATCAATATCAACTGGAGGGGCAGCAATAAAGGCGATCGTAAAAACGCAAATAGAAACCCCTAGTAACGGGAGCATCAAAACCCCAAACCAACCTATATATAGTCGATTTTCGGTGCTAGTAACCCACCGACAAAAACGCTCCCATAAACTTAACTGTTCTTGTTGTTGAATTGTTGTAGTCATAGCTTTTTGCTGTCTCTCAACTAAAAATTTATTAACTAAGTTTTGTTCGTTAACTACGAACCTTAAAAAAGTTTGAAACAGAAATTTGTTAGCTATCCTTTTGCCTTAAAACAAGTAACGTTATTAATAAATGCGGTATGATAATTAATAATTCCTTGCTAAAAGGGTAGGGACAAAAGCCCCATCGTTGCGGTTTCCGAGGCCAGAAACGATGGGGTTATCATTGGGAAAATTCCAACTGGATGGCAACTAATCTACATCCGTTGCGCAAATATTATCTAAACAATCTGAAAAACTTATGAAGAAGGTGAATGTTTCCGTAAATTAAAATTCATCTTCATTAGTTCCAGTTGAGTAGGAGAGAAATCTGATTGGCTAAATTTAACAGATCGAAGGATTTGGCGATCGCTTTTAGTTCTTCATTTTTCTGAAACTCAAGTAGCTCTTGAGATTGGGGCGTAGCTGTCAAGAGAATTAGAGGAATCGCATTAGTTAAGGAATCTTGTTTTAAATTCTGGACTATTTCTCTCCAACATAAGTCGGGCATTTTTTCATCCAGATCGAGTAATATAGCGTCTGCTTCTGAAGCCCTTTCAATTGCTTGAATACCAGAATTTACGGTCGTTACTTCACAGTCAGCAATAGTCTCTAGACAAAGTAACATCATTTCGGCGATCGCATCGTCAGTATGAATTAGTAAAATACGTCGAGTTTTAATACACATCGACTGTAACTCTCTTGTTGATAACATGAATAAGGACTTGAAGTAGCGAATATACAGGGAAGAGCTAGCTTCAGAAAAGTGTATTTGAAGCTTTTCTTTGTATCCTAAACAATAAATCTGAATAACTAATGAAGTTAGGGACTTGCAAAGAAATAAAATACTAGGGCAAACGCATCTAAATTAGAAGCAATTTGTGTTTGCGAATTTGGATACTGTTGCTAAAACTTGGTTATTCACATTTCCAAGTAACAATAACTCTGAAGTTGCGATACAATACAAATCGCTTTAATACGACGCAATAGGCATCATGGGGAACACTTTTGGGCAGATATTTCGCATCACAACTTATGGTGAATCTCACGGTGGAGGTGTTGGGGTAGTCATTGATGGTTGTCCTCCACAGTTAGAAATTAGTGCAGAGGAAATACAGGTAGATTTAGATCGTCGAAGACCAGGACAAAGTAAGATTACAACACCTAGAAAGGAAAGTGATACCTGTGAAATTATGTCTGGGGTTTTTCAGGGTAAGACTACTGGGACACCAATTTCGATCTTAGTGCGTAATAAAGATGCGCGATCGCAAGATTATGATGAGATGGCGCTCAAGTATCGTCCTTCCCATGCTGATGCTACCTATGATGCTAAGTATGGTTTTCGTAATTATCAAGGTGGTGGACGTTCTTCGGCAAGGGAAACTATTGGTCGAGTGGCAGCAGGTGCGATCGCCAAAAAGATTTTATACTTAGTCGCTGGGGTGGAAATCGTCGGCTATGTTAAGCGAATTAAAGACTTGGAAGCCGAAGTTGATTCTGATACCGTCACCCTAGAACAAGTGGAAAGTAATATTGTCCGTTGTCCCAATGCCGAATCTGCGCAGGTGATGATCGAGCGGATCGAGCAAGCTAGAAAAGAGCAAGATTCTTTAGGTGGAGTAGTTGAATGTGTGGCGCGACATGTACCCAAAGGTTTAGGCGATCCTGTCTTTGATAAGTTAGAAGCAGATCTGGCTAAAGCGGTGATGTCTCTGCCAGCTACCAAAGGGTTTGAGATCGGTTCGGGTTTTGCTGGTACTACCATGACAGGAAGTGAACACAACGATGAATTTTACATCGACGAACATGGGGCAACACGCACGGTTTCCAATCGCTCTGGTGGGGTACAAGGAGGCATTTCCAATGGCGAAAATATTGTCATTCGGGTGGCGTTTAAACCCACGGCAACTATTGGTAAATCACAAAAAACCGTAACTCAAGGTGGAGAAGAAACTGTTTTAGCTGCCAAAGGTAGACACGATCCCTGCGTATTACCAAGAGCCGTGCCAATGGTCGAGGCTATGGTAGCTTTGGTATTATGCGATCGCCTGCTATACAATCAAGCTCAGTGCAAGACGCTATCGATCTAAAACTATTCAAACTATAGCTCTACGTAAAAACGTTAGGACATCTTTGAAATACTATTTTTTATTTCCTATTTCCTACTTACGAGCCGATCGCCCTAATTGTCCTAATCTAACTTTGTACGGCTATACATGATTCCCAGAAGATATGAACGAATCAAGCAAGTTCTGGCTCAACGACAGCCCGATCTGACGGTATTAATGGAGGATGTCCATAAACCTCATAACCTTTCGGCAATTATTCGTACCTGTGACGCGGTGGGTATTTTTGCCGTACACGCCGTAAATCGTCATACTGATACGCCAACTTATTCTCAGGTTGCTCAAGGAAGCGAAAAATGGGTCAAGTTACATTCTCATCCTGATATCAAAACTGCCATTAAACATCTCCAACAGCAGCAGCATCAGGTTTACGCGGCTCATCTAAGTGCGATCGCTGTAGACTATCGTGAAGTTGACTATACTAAGCCAACAGCGATTCTTTTAGGTACAGAAAGATGGGGTGTCACCGCTGAAGCTGCCGAACTGGTGGATGGACATATTATTATTCCCATGCAGGGTATGGTACAGTCCCTTAATGTGTCTGTGGCTAATGCGGTAGTCTTATTTGAAGCCCAACGGCAACGTTTACAGGCTGGCTTTTATGATCGAGTTCGTTTAACTCCAGAAGTTTACCAGCAAACTGCTTTTGAATGGGGCTATCCCGATATTGCAGCTATGTATCATCGTCAGGGGAAACCATATCCTCAACTGGGTGAACAAGGGGAAATACTGCATTAAAAGTGAAGGTAATGGGTAATGGGTAATGGGTAATGGGTAATAGAGTTTCGGCTCATCTCATGTCATAGTAGCGAGTATCCAGCCACGATTTTACTTCTTGTTCCGAATTAAAAGAACAATGAGAATTTGAACTGGGGTCATATACTCGCCAGTAAATATTGCCAGAGCGATTAGGCTCCGCCTACCCTTCGGGATCGCCTTTTTGGATAATATGAGGCTCTATTCTGTTTTTAGCTAAATACCTGCCAATTCTTTCGATGATCCTAATAATATAGTTTTTCACGAGTTTAAATAGTTACCAAAACGTTTACTGAATGCCACACAAATAATTACCCCCAGCGCAAAACCAAGAGTGCGACTAGTTAAGGCTTCATGGAGTAAAATTGCTGATGCTAAAATAGTGAGAAAGGGTTGAAGCAACTGTATTTGACCGACATTAGCAATCCCTCCCCAAACAAGTCCTTGATACCAGGCAAAAAATCCTAAAAACATACTAAAAACGCTGACGTAAAAAAACCCCAGCCAAGCATTAGTCGAAATAGAATTAAACGAAGTAGGGAAAGCATTAAATACAATTGGTAAAAGAGCAGGTAGAGAAAGCACTAGTGACCAACAAATAACCTGCCAGGCACCAAATGTACGAGCTAAAATTGCACCTTCCCCATAACCTACGCCAGCAGAAACTACTGCGCCAAATAGAGCCAAATCTGTCGCGCTAAGGGATTTAGTCCCCGACTGCATCGCAAAGATAATGACTAATCCACTACCCATGAGAGCGAAAAGCCAGAAGGATTTAGTAACCTGTTCCTTACCCCGCCACACACCATAGAAGGCAGTAGCAAGGGGCATAAGTCCTGTAATTACTGCCCCATAGGATGCGGGAGCATTCTTCATCGCGATCGCCGTCAGCAGAGGAAACCCAACTACAACCCCGACGGCAACCACTACAAATCTAAGCCAAAACCTCTTAGGTGGTATGGATTGCCGAGTTAGAGTTAGCAAAATTATTGCTAAACCTCCAGCAATAACAGCTCGACCTAAACCAACAAAAACTGGGTCTAATTCTGCCACGGCAATACGAGTAACGGGTAAAGTAAGACTAAAAATTAGTACTCCTAAAAAACCGTATAACCAACCCCATAATTCCTTACTTATAGTCATTAATTAATTAGGCGAAGAGGGTAATTAATTAACAGTATTAATGATTAGAAACTCGATGGTAAGGTACAGAAAAGTCTGACTTTTGCTAGTACAATTTTGGCAACTAATAACTGTTCTAGTTAAAATAACTCAAAACTGTACCAGTATAATCTTCGTTAGATCGCCTAAGATTGCTAAAGACGTGAGGACAAAAAATGAAGATTCCTATTGACCGTCAGGCAGCCAAACCAATTTATCTACAAATTCGCGATCGCTTGAATCGTTTAATCAAATTAGAAACTTTCAAAGCAGGCGATCGCTTACCTTCAATTCGTACTTTAGCTAGAACTCTTCAAGTCAATAAGCTTACTGTAATTGAGGCTTATAGCATCTTAGAAGCAGATGGTTTAATTCATGCTCGTCCTGGAGCGGGATATTTTATCAATCCGCCAGCTACTATTTGTCAACAGACTAAATCTAACTTCGCGCCGATTCAAGAAGTAATTATTCCTGAGAATAAGAGTATTTCCTTTATGGAAATTTATCAACTTTCAGTTCAGGTAAAAAGTAAACCAGGGGCGATCGATTTTAGTAGTGGATTTCCTATTTCATCAGGTTTAAAAGATTTACAACGTCACGCCAGGCGAGCGATGAAACAGGTTACCGAAACCTTATTTAATTATGATTTTCCTCAAGGACAAGAAATTCTCAGACAGCAGACGGCTAAAATGCTAATTCAATTAGGATTAGAAGTTTCTGCTCAAGATCTAATCATTACTAACGGTTCAAAACAAGGATTATCTTTAGTAATGAATTATTATCTTCAGCCTGGAGACTGGATTGTAACTGAAAGTCCAACTTACTATGGCACATTAGATATTATCGAAAATATCGGGGCAAAAATTATTGGTATTCCCATGCAAAGTTCTGGTATGAATCTAGAACTTTTAGAGCAGTATCTGAAAAGCCATCGTCCTAAATTAATCTATACAGTATCTACTCTGCACAACCCGACAGGTATCACAACTACACTCCAGCATCGTCAGCAACTATTAGTTCTAGCCGAACAGTACGGATGTTTGATATTAGAAGATAATGCCTATGAAGGTTTAAACTTTGCACCAGTACCCCCACCAATAAAATCATTAGATTGTAGCGATACCGTAATTTATACAGGCACTTTCTCCAAAACCCTCATGCCAGGTTTAAGAGTAGGCTATTTATTAGCTACGGGAAAACACTATCATCCTTTACTACAGCAGAAACTGTTTCACGATCTTCACGTTTCCACGGTTTCCCAGGCAATTGTAAGTGAATATTTAGCTTCAGGACAACATCGTCATCATCTCAACCATTTGCGATCTAGTAATCTATCTAGTCGTAATGCGATGCTACAAGGGTTAGCCAACTATTTCCCCGATGAGGCAACCTGGACAATCCCCAATGGTGGTTTATTTCTTTGGGTACAGCTACCACCTGAAATTTCTCTCTTATCCCTAGCGCATCAAGCATGGTCAGAGAATGTTTTTGTTTACCCAGGGATGCCCTTTTTCCCAGGAAAAAAAGGATATAATGCCTTGCGCCTAAACTTTTCCCATTCTCCCGAAACTATCGATCGTGGTATTAAGGTTTTGGGGAAATTATTAAAACAGCACTTGATTTAATTCACCTTAAACGTAAGTAAAATATAGACTAGGACTTTCGTTTTAATTACTATTTTGATGATGAAGCGATCGCAAAACTGGAAGAACTACTGACCATACAACAAATTATTATTTTCGCCATCAACTAGATATTTGACGCTAATCATTTTTTATCATCCTATCTTTCTAAATCATCTAAAAAGCCTGGAAATATATTTTTGAGATTTTTAAAACCATCAATGATAATTATCATTTTAGACGTTAGTTTACCTCTAGACAAGTTCTTAACTCTATCTTGATAGTTAGCTATTTTTTTTCTCAACTGAGGCTAATTCTTGTTTCTTTTCTTCTATTTTATTTTGATACTCTTTTTTTCTCCATTCGTCTGACGATTTTGAGGCTTTTTCTGATTGCAAAAATGATATAAAATCAAATTCAAAATTATTTTTTAGATGCAATAGTAATTCATTTATATATATATTTACACTATGAGTAATTTCTTTTAGAGACAAGTTATTTGTATCGGCAAAAATTTCCCAAATCGAATAAAGTCGCCAACTATTATTGTCATTTAACATAACTGCAAGAATAGGTTTGTCTTCATAATCCATAGATTCATAGTAAAAATCAATTATTTTTCCAGATTCAATCATCTCTACCCATTTCATTAATGCTAATGCTAGCTCAAGAAGCAAAATAGATTCCTCATCAAAAAATAATTTGTCTTCTATGGTTATTTTTAAGCTTCCTTCAACATCAGCAAGCATTTTCCAGCCCCAGTCTTTTGAAAGAGCTTCAACATTACTAAATGATATTTTTAGTTTTGAGGAAATGCGTTCCATATTTTTCAATATCCTTCTTTACTATCTGGCCCAACAATAACACGTATTTTTGTTTGTCCTTTTGTACCAATTTCACGACCTAAATCAGTTATGACACGAAAAGAGTATCCATCATTATTTGACTCAAAAACAGCACTAGGAGATGTTAATGCTTCATCTATAATCTGTCTTATCGTTTCTGGATCGTTTGTGTTGAATTTAGCAGCTCTTTTTGCCTTGGTACTCAACAAATGTTTGTTTTTTGGAGTCCATTCGGATATTTTACCTAAAGCTTCTTGAGCTTTGTTAGGAGCGCTAGCAATAACACTATCAGTATTGATATTGATTACTTTAACTGCTGATTCCAATTAGAAACACTCTCGTGTGAATAAGTTTAGATTTCTTCAACAAAAGCTTATAAACCAGAGCTTACTCTTGGATATAAATTTAAGAATTGCGATCGCCCCCAAACGTACTCAGATTACACCCAAAACCTACTCAATAGACTAATCTGTTGTCTCGATCGATCATATTTTCTTTAATCCTCAAATCTCGCTAGGATAAAAATGGCGCAAAGGCAGATTAATCATGGTAAGTATCAAACCCTGGCAGATAGTAGTATTAGTAATACCGATCGCGGCAATTATAATTTTTCTTTTAGTAGCAGCAGGTTCACAAATTCACGATTGGGGTCTTAACTGGATTTGGGGAGTAGTGGTAGTAGTTTTTACCCTGTGGCGCTGGTTATTGGTGAAGTGGACAAAATCACCCCTAGCGGAGATGGAAGAAGCGATCGCCGAAATCAAAGAAGAGTTTTCGGCACAGGATTCGGAGCTAAATGTAGCAGCAGACAAAGAACGGCAGATAAATGCTGCTCTCCAACAGGTAATCGCTAAAACCAAGCTGGATGAGCCGATATGGTCAGATTGGCAGACTTTTTGGCAACGATGTTTAGAATTAGTTAGTGCAATCGCCCATACTTATAATCCTGAAGTAAAACGCCCTCTACTCAATATTTATCTGCCCCAAGCTTACGGTTTAATTCGGGGTACAGTAGACGATACAGATCGTGCCATGCAGAAATTGGCTCCTGTTTTAAATCGAGTTTCGATTGGACAAGCAGTAGAAGCATTTGAAGTTTATCGTAAGTTAGAGCCATCAGCGCGCAAGCTAGGTAAAGTATTCAATTGGTCACAATGGTTAATTAATCCCACCGCAGCAGTAGCCAAGCAGGCCACCAAAAAATTTAATAATCAAGCAAATCAAGAGTTATTAGTTAATTTTGGTCAATTAATGCGAGAAGTGGCTTTAAGAAATCTAGCTCGCCAGGCGATCGCCCTCTATGGGGATGAAACTATCGCGATTCCTCTGCCTGAAGTTACTGCCGATCCTGCCTTACCAAAAGCCCAAACTCAAACCCTCAGAGCTATTTTAGAATCGGTTGAGCCTGAGACAGAAGTTGCTCAAAAGCCTGTGAAGATAATCCTGGTGGGGCGTACAGGGGCGGGCAAAAGCAGTCTGATTAATACCCTCTTCCAAGCCAGTCTAGCGGAAGTAGATATCTTACCCAGTACCGAACAGATCAAAACTTACACCTGGAAAACGCCAACTAACGAAGTTCTAAACCTATTAGATACTCCTGGTTACGAACAGGTAAACCGCCCAGAATTGCGATCGCAAGTATTAGATTATGCAGCCACCGCAGACTTATTATTATTAGTCACGCCAGCCCTAGATCCTGCCCTCCAGATGGATTTAGATTTCTTGCAGACATTAAAACAAGATCTACCCGACTTAAGTGCAATTGGCATTGTGACTCAAGTAGATCGCCTCCGTCCAATCCGTGAATGGAATCCCCCCTATAATTGGCAAGAAGGTACACAGCCTAAAGAAAAGTCTATCCGCGAAGCCACTAACTATCGCGTCGAACAACTGGGAGATATCTGCGAACTGATCCTGCCAATCGTGACCGAAGACCTTAGCAGTAATCGCCCTGCTTGGAACATAGAAGCATTATCTTTAGAGTTAGTTCAGGCGATCGCCCCTAGCAAACAGTTACGTTTAGCCCGTTTCTTGCGAAATCTCGACGCTCGCAGCAGCGCAGCAGCCAAAATTATCGATCGCTATACTCGTCAAATGGCAACCACTCAAGGTTTAACCTCATTGCTCAAAAGCCCGATCCTCAAATTCATTTCCACTATGACCACAGGAAATCCTACCCTCGCTTATGTTTTAGCCGAACAAATCCCCGTCGAGCAAGCCCCCGTAGTCATGGGTAAACTCCAGATGGCTTACGATCTTTACACCTTACTTAACCCAAACTCTAGTATCAGCAATTTCGATTTGCGCTCAATCTGGTCATTACTCTTAGAAAATAATAGCGTGGGGAACAATAACGCCTGGGCATTTGGTCATGCTTTAGTTGAATATTGGACAAAAAATCTTACTTCAGAGCAATTACGCGATCGCTATAATTTTTATCTCCAGCAAAAATAAATCTTTTAATTATCTAGCTAACATCACTACAAAATAAAGTACAAGTAGCTAGGTAATGGTAAAACTCTACTATCGTGGCATGGCAGAGCAAAACAATAGACCTAAAATAGGTCGAAGTGCGAGACTCTTAGGGATTAGACCTGGCATCGATATCAATATTGAGCAAATGCCAATGGGTTATCTGGATGAGCAAGGATATTTGTTGCCAGAGTCACAGCGTAAAATTTCAGGAGAGCTTGCAACTGTTGCCATTAAGGACACTAAGGGAATGTCTGTTTCCATCTCAATCGAAGGTTTACCCGCATTTCGTAAGCCTGCCAGATTTGGAGGAACTGGGAAAGACCCTTTATGGCAAATTGATGACAACATTATCACTGGAGATTTACAGGCTGTCCAAGATAGCCCAACCCACGTTAGCATCTTGCCAAGAGTTACAATGTCTTTAGAAAGGTACGAGGTAGCATTAGCAAACACCCAAAAACATTGGGAAAGAGTTCATGAATAAGATACACAAACAATAGGAATCTACAAAAATGGCGTGGATATTTAGTTTGTCAGCAGAATGTGGTTCCGATGAGAGTAACACAAATAAATTTGCTGAGTATTTCGAGGGAATATCATGGATATTATCCAATGGACGCAAATGCCAATGTCGCACAGACACTTTCCAAGACATAGAAGAAAACTGGTGGTGTCGAGTATCGCCAAGTAATCTTAGTGAAGTGGGAATAGATAGCCCTGAAAGTGCTTATTTAATGACAGAGTTGGGCATTCTATTCTATCAGTCGCTACGATTTGCCCCGACCTTTCGTTATGGGCTAGTTGGTGTTGAAGTAGATGAATTTAGAACTTACAGCGAGCTAATTGAAGACTTGTCTAATTTATCTATCCCAGGATTAGTTGTGACAAAAACACTTGAACCAGAGTTAAAGGGAAAATTATCAGCTTTTCGCTCCTTTAGTACTGGTTATGTTTGGCAACCCTACGCAGGAGAAGTCTACAATCCGCTGATGGCATCTCCAGACTTGAAAAATAAACTTAATGAACTGATGGCTGTGAGTTGAGTTCAAACCGCCGAAGGTGGATGGCATAACTTTAGCGATAAAAAAAGGTTTTCAGATGATACTACATTTTGTACCCAAAAAAATCTTAATTCAGAGCAATTAGGCGATCGCTATAATTTTTATCTCCAGTGTACAAGGTAGAAAACCTAGATATTAATACAGGAAAACTAGCAGCATGAACTTAGATAGAATTACCTTCAATCCCGAAGTAATGGGTGGTAAACCTTGTATTCGAGGAATGCGGGTTACGGTAGGAACGGTTGTAGGTTTGATGGCTTCAGGTCATACCCCAGAGGAAATCCTTAAAGCCTATCCCTATTTAGAAAATGATGACATCTATCAGTCATTAGCTTATGCTGCGTGGCGTACAGAAGAAATTGAAGTACCCCTGACTTCTGCATGAAAATAGTTATCGACATGAACATACCCCCTTCGTGGGTATCTGTATTTGAAGCTGCTGGTTATCAAGCCGTCCACTGGTCAACTGTAGGTGATATCACAGCTAAAGATACAACTATCATGGCTTGGGCGGTGAGTAATGGTTACATGGTTTTTACCCATGACTTAGATTTTGGTACGCTGTTGGCAATATCAGAAGCTAATACACCAAGTGTAATTCAGGTTAGGACTCAGGATGTTTTCCCTGATAAATTGAGCAAGATAGTATTAGATGCTTTAAAACAGTTTCAGTCTGAACTAGAGACGGGTGCTTTAATTACAGTGAATGAAGCTCAAGCTAAAGCCAGGATACTACCAATCAAACGAAATTCTTAACCGATGGAATAGCCTCATCCTAATTCTGAAGATGCCTTAGAACTGCGTACCATTGAACTATTTAAAGAGATAGGGTGGGACAAGACCGCTAATTGTTATTATGAATGGAAAGATGAAAAGAGTGCGATCGCTGATCTCTTAGGTTAGGTACAGCGAAGCGTAACTCAACACCTTACAAGAGCGATTATATGATACTTATCAAGGCAAGTTATTTTCGGGCGATCGCTATAAATTTTATCTCCAGCTAAAATAAATCTATCCACTTCGTTGCCAAAGTGATGGAGCAAAATTCTCAAGTTAAACTGCTCGATTTTAAACAAGACAAGGCATCAAATGATTTTGTCCCAAATCCTGCCGTTCTCTCCAGCAGGGGATGGAATGGTATTCATCTCGAAGTGCATCAACAACCTAAATTTGAAACTAACGAACACCAACATACCATGCATGTAATTGCTTGTGGTGTCGCCGATACATCAGCACCAGGAGAGCGATTTCTTGATGGGAAGGTTTGCGCGGAAAGACGAGAGCAAGGTGATATTGCCATCATCCCTGCTGGTATTGCTCATCGTTGTAACTGGAAAGTTTCAGCCATGTTTGGTATTCTGGCAGTTGAACCCACACTATTACAACAAGTCGGTCAAGGTTTAGTAGATAGCGATCGCATTGAACTGATTCCCCAGTTTATGAATCAGCAAGATCAATTGATCCAGGGAATTTTTGCTACTTTAAGCAATGAATTACAGTCCCATAAAATTGCAGGTAGTCTATTGGTGGATAGCCTTAAAACTACATTGGCAATTCATTTATTACGAGAATATTGTGTTACCAAGCCAAAGCTTTCTAGTTATGGATCTGGCTTGTCTAAACTTAAGCTTCAACAAATAACCGAATATATTAACGAACATCTAGATTGTAATTTGAAAGTGATTGAACTTGCAGCGATCGCCCAAATAAGTCCCTATCATTTTATCCGTTTGTTTAAACAGGCTACGGATAGAACACCCCACCAGTATATTTTGCAGCGCCGAATTGAGAAAGGAAAATATTTATTGCAGCATACTCAATTGAGTACTGAGGAAATTGCTGCGATGGTCGGCTTTAGAGATCGCAGTCACTTTGCCAAATATCTCAAGCGTTTGACTGGATTGACACCAAAACAACTTCAAGCCAAATCGCAATAATTTACTTAAAGAAAGCAACTTTTTTCTAGAGTTTGCAGAAGCCAGACTTTTAGACTATCAGTAGTAAAGAAAAGCTGAAATAAATCAAAATGAGTAACATCGAAATTAAAACCACCTATGTCCAAGTACCAAACCAAGACTTACAAATTGATGCTTATCTAGCGCAACCAGCCACAGAAGGTAAATTTGCTGCTGTGATGGTTTTTCAAGAAATTTTTGGCGTTAATGCAAATATTCGAGAGATTACCGAATTAATTGCCCAACAAGGTTATATAGCGATCGCTCCAGCGATGTACCAAAGGATTGCACCTGGCTTTACCCGTGATTTCAGTTTTAAAGATCTCGCTTATAGTCCCGAAGCCTATCAACTTGGTTTGCAATATTATCAACAGGTTCAGTATCAAGAAATATTCAGCGATATTCAAGCGACAATCGCCTATCTTAAAACATTGCCCAATATCAAAGCAGATGCGATCGGCTGTATTGGTTTCTGTTTTGGCGGTCATATTAGCTATATGGCTGCTACCTTACCCGATCTTAAAGCTACAGCTTCTTTTTACGGTGGAGGCATTACCACTTCTAGCTATGGTGAAGATATTCCCACTCTCGATCGCACTGCCCAAATTCAGGGTACTATTTATCTGTTTTTCGGCACAAAAGATCATTTAGTGTCTCAAGCAGAAACCCAACAAATTGAAGCGGAATTACACAAACAGCAGATCGATTATCGTATATTTCGCTATGATGCAGGACACGGGTTTTTTGGGGGATTTTTTGCAGACAAGTATCCTTTTTTAAAAGAGCATCCCAGCTACAATCCTGAAGCTGCACCTCATGCTTGGCAACAGGTATTAGAACTTTTTCACAATAATTTGTAATACCAATTCTCTGTTTTCTCCTGTTCTTTAATTAAAGCAACCTAAGTTTAGATATTACGAAGAGTATTTCCAATCGTGCGATCGCTATAATTTTTATCTCCAGCAAAAATAAAGATACCAAATGGATAGGGTTAATATACGGAAAATTTCCTTGTATTAAATAGTTCGTCCATGGAGGTTAGATTGTCAGTCGAATTGATGGATACAGAAACCAACGAGTTCTTCTTTAATGTGAACTTCTGGAATTATCGAACGATTGTCGAGGTCATCCGATCATTGCGTTTGCTTTCTGACGAACGCGTTGATCGATTGCAGGAACCTTTTACTGGAGCTGGCTTGACGAAAGATGAGATTAGCTTGGTTACTACCGAATTGCGATCTCAAGTTTTGCCATGTCTTGAGGATGATGAGCGATTGTTGCTAGATGGGACGAAAACGAAAACATCTGACGATGGTACTTTCTACAAAAGCGATGAAGATAGGATCAAAAACTATAGCATCAACAAAGCGGTTTTGATACAATTCATCGAAGCGATTGAGAACTGCAATGGATTTGAGGTATGCTGATCGAATTGGAAATCTGAGATGTAATTTAGAAGCTTAGGCGAACAAAATATTGTACTAAAACTGGGGTCTGACAGCTTCCTGATGGTGACATTTTTGACTCCCACTAGGTCAACATTGGCGACGAGCAGCCGATCTGAGCGCTATTGTACAGCGCGATCGCTGATCTCCTAGGTTGGGTAGAGCAAAGCGTAACTTAACGCCTTACAAGAAAGATTATAAGATATTTATGAAGGCAAGTTATTTTCGGGCGATCGCTCAGACATTCAATATTTGACATGAGATAGTTTGCTAAAGCGATCGCTAATTTTTACTATTATGCCCTTCACATTATCGATGGGAAGGGTGTGACTGAGTTCATATAATAGAAGAAACCTCTGACTGTTTTCTACCTATGCCAGTAAGCACCGAAATTATTAAGCAAGACTTAGATCGACTGAATCACAATCAACTCCAGCAAGTAGCTGATTTTATTGCCTTTTTAAAGTTTCGCGATCGACGTCGTCATCGGGTTGTCCTCGATCCAATACAATTGGCTAGCATGTTTACGGAGTTTGCTGATGAAGATCGCGCCTTTGCCGAAGCGGGCATGGACGACTATGCAGTCATGCTCCATCAGGAAGACCAACCATGACCAATCCCTTGAAACGGGGTGAAGTTTGCCTAGCTGACCTCAATCCAACTCAAGGTTCTGAGCAAGCAGGTATTCGCCCCGTTATTATTTTTCAAAATGATGTTGTTTCCCAGTTTTCAACTACGATTATTGCCATTCCCCTCACCACCAACCAACGTCGCGCTGCCTTACCTATATGCTTACTGATTGAACAAGGTAATGGTGGACTTAACCAAGATTCTGTTGCTCTATGTTTTCAGATGAGAGTGCTGGATAAAACTCGTTTGATTCGTACACTAGGACAACTAAGTCCCGAAATAATTGCTCAATTAGAAGAAGTAGTTTTGCTAACCTTGGGATACGAGTCATGAATATGGCAAGGAAAAGGCGATCGCTAATTTTTACTATTATGCCCCTCACATTCTCGATGGGGTGGAGTAGCAAGATGATTTAAATCTTTCAGCTTACTTTTCCTAGCAATAACCGACAGGTAAGTCTTTTACTAAACAATAAGGGCGACTGTAGGATAGAGGGGATTCTAGCGAGTGTTGTAATAAAAAATCGGGATTGCTCATGATCTTCTCGGTCACTCCATCATAAACAATTTGACCTTGGCTTAAAACGACAGTGCGATCGCAAAGTTCTAAAGCCATGTCTAGATCGTGAGTAGCCACTAGTTGAGTCAGAGGCAGGTTTGTTAATAGCTCGATCAATTGACGACGAGAACGGGGATCTAACTGTGCCGAAGGTTCATCTAAAACTAATACCTGGGGTTTCATCGCCAACACTCCAGCGATCGCAATTCGTTTTTTTTCGCCTCCCGATAAATTCTCGGTATTTCTGGCTCCATAACGTTCTGGATCGATATCAACCATCATCATGGCTTGTTTGACTCGCTGGACTAATTCTTCATCTTGACAGCCACAATTTTTAGGGCCAAAAGCAACATCATCCCAAACTGTTGGCATAAATAGCTGATTATCAGGATTTTGAAAGACTAAACCGACAAAGTTACGAATATCGCGCAAATTATCGGCATCCATCCACCATTTTCCTACTTTAATCCTGCCTGATTGAGGCAAAATAATGCCATTGAGGTGTAATTGTAGAGTTGACTTACCCGAACCGTTAGCACCAATTAAGGCTACTCGTTCCCCTGCCTCGATCGCTAAATTAATGTTGTTTAAAGCTTTAGTGCCATCGGGGTAAGCATAAGTAAGGTTTTCAATTATGATTGGATTATGATGCATTAAGATTATCGATAAATTTTAAACCAGAAAAAAAGCTTTAAAGGACATTGTAGCCTTGTGGTATGAACGATCGCCTAAAGGAAATATTGTGTATCGCGATCGCAAAATTAAATTTATTAGATCGGTAAAAGTTGAATAAGCAACAATTTAATGTACTCCAAATTATGGCTCATACTACCTACTACCTGTACGGGCGAACGGCGACGCGGAGCTAATCCTTTAGGGCGTTCGCCCCTACCTATTACCTATTACCTATTACCTACTACCACTGGGGTAAATAAATAGATTGTCCCAACAGCGCCAAAACCAGAGTTAAGGTGAGGACTAGAACATCACGTCGTCCACCAGCGGGTACTTTTTCAACTACAGGCACTCCCTGATAACCACGGGCTAGCATTGCTTGATACACTCGTTCTCCTCTCTCAAAGGTGCGAATAAATAAAGTCCCGATCATATTACCAATCACAAAGCGTTGCCAAACACCGTTTTTAGGAAGATTGCGCGAAGTAGCAGCTCGACGCATTGCCTGAAACTCTCTAATTAAAACGCTTATATAGCGATACATTGAGGCTAAGATAGCAACTAATAAAGGAGGAACTCGTAAAGCGGTTAAAGCATTGAGCAGGGCTGGAACTGAAGTTGTCAAGGTGAGTATATTAAGCGTTAGCAGCGATAGCAAAGCCTTGATCGTGACACTACCCAAAACAGTCAAACCTTCTGTGGTGATGCGTAAGATTCCCCAAGACCATAAAACTTCACCACCATCTCGAAATAAAGTTCCTAGTAATACAGCACCAATGAATGCAAACTCAACAGCAATCCTTGTAAATAGTACTTTTTTAGTAACGCGACTAAAAAAAACTACTCCTAATACTCCTAAACCATAAATCGCCCAAGACCACCAGCGTCCGTTCGGGGTAAGAGCGATCGCAAATACCATCAGTAATGCACATAATAAACGAGTACGGGGAGCAAGAGAATGCCAAAAAGTAGCTTGTTTGCTATCGATGTCTAAATGAAACGCCCCTAAATGTAGCAATAGCACCTACCTACTTACTTCCTAATTAATTGATATTTACTTACTCGATTGTTATTCTTCTGACTGAGAAGCAGTATTGTTATCGACGGCAGAAGAATTTTTAACCACGAGTTTGCCAATTCCCCACGCCAATCCAAACGTAGCCAATGTGCCAACTAAGCCTGCCATTGGTGTTGCTACGGCTTCGGGGACTCCTTTAAGGGCATATTCATCAAATATACGAGCAAAAGGTAATTTGTTGGCTGGTGCATCTTCACTAGCCTTCTGTTCAAATTTTAAATCTTGGGAAACGCGATCGAGACCATCGGGATCTGAACTAGCGAAAGGAGAAACAAAAATGGCAATTAACAAGGCAACACCTAAGCCTGAGAGGACAAAAGTGAGATTACGACTTGGAACTTTATTACTCATAAAACCTAAAATCTGTTTAATTATGCTCTAACTAGTTAACGGTGTACTAAAGGGCGAGAATTAGATATTTTACTGTTTTGAGAAGGGTTGTAAAGCAAGTCTGGTCGAGTCCGCCAAACAAAACTCACCACCGCCAAAGTAATTAATGCTTCACCAATGCCAATTAGCACATGCCAAAATGCCATGGCTGAGATACCGACATTCAAAGGTACAGTTCCTGATAAAGCTAATTGTATGGCAACTAAAATCGAAGCAATAAATACACTTGACCAAGCACTAATAGCTGTAGCGATCGCCATTCCCCGCCAGCTATCACGACCGATTGCCGAGCGAATTGCCCGATAAAGGTAATAACCGCCAAAAGTGCCGATCAGCCCCATATTGGCAATATTTGCGCCCAAAACAGTAATGCCACCATCCTGAAAGATCACGGCTTGCACGATAAACACAACACTGACTACTAAAGCACCAGCCCAAGGGCCGAGTAAAATTCCCGCTAACGTACCTCCTAGCAAGTGACCAGAAGTTCCACCAGGTATGGGAAAATTAATCATTTGGGCAGCAAAGATAAAAGCAGCACAAACTCCCATAATCGGTACTGTCCGCTCTTGATATTTAGCTTGTACTTGATTTAAAGCTACTATAATTAGAGCGATCGCAATTACCCAAGTAATTAAACTAATGGGTAGGCTTAAAAACCCATCTGGAATGTGCATTGCCAACGATGGCTGTGTATTCCAGAATAACCAATTGCTAGAAGACATAATAGATATCACAAATATCACAATAATTGAGCTTTTCCTTGCATAAATTTTGACAATACTTTTAATTTTTAATTATTGTCATCTCAACAATCTTAAGTAGTTTTACGGTCAAAAACATCCTGGGGGGGGGGATTAAATCTCAAGTTTTAACTAAAAATTAAGCTTTGCTCGAAGTTTTGAGGCAGATAGTTAAAAATACCTTAAGTATGATCCAATCAAATGATTTTTCAGCTTCTGGAGATGTCTAACGTTTATTACCTAAGTCAATCCAGCTTTTTGGTTAACCAGCTTAATCAACTCTGAAAGCAGCCAAATAGTTAAAAAAGCGATCGCCATACTTAATATTTTCCAACCGTCAAACAGATCTTGGAACGTAGTTACAAGTACTATTCCTGGTTTAGTCACAAAATCCCAGCTATTGAATCTTTCAAACCGACCAATATAAACACCAACTATACACAGACTATGGGCGATCGCATTTACTAGAATTAAATATTTTTGAGCGATAAAATTTGTTAAATATAGTTCTAATTTGACCAGCGAGATGACATACGCTTCAAATCCTAAGCAAATAAAGAGGATATATTGCGGAATTAAAATTAAAATAATTGCCCAGTTGGGATAGTTTTCTTGGCTTAGTTCAATAATATGAATTGAGTCAGTCAAGATATAAGGTGCGTTGGGCAAAAAAGCAATAAAAATGAGTAATAATGTCCACCACAATATATTCCGCATCGCTGGAGGACGAAATAAATAAAAGCTAAGTAATAGAGGAATAAAAGCTAAAAATAAGTTCCAAATAATCCGAGGCGTACTTTGATTAAATAAATCGCTAGATATTTGTATCCAGTTAATTAATTGTGCTGCCATTTACGGTTGCTTAATCTTACAATGCTCATTGCTCATTGTGACGCGAGCTTGCGAGCTTATACTAAAGCATTTGCGAAGCTTATCCTTTAGGACTCGCTTCGCATCGTCCGAAGGTGTATACCGCAACGGTACTAACTCCGTGTCGCCCTTTAGGGAATCCTTTAGGACTCATTGCTCATTGTTCATTGTTCATTTTCTGCCCTGAACTTGCTTAATTAAGTGATTTAATTCTGGCAAAATAAGTTTGCTAATCGCCAATTCTACGGCATTGCTAGAGCCAGGTAGAGAAAAAACTAGCTTTTGATTTTTAACTCCTGCTACAGCGCGGGAAGCGATCGCTCTAGAGCCAATTTCTTGATAGCTCAAATAGCGAAATATTTCGCCAAAACCAGGGATAGTTTTGGTTAGCCAATCACTAACTATGTCGTAGGTAGTATCTCTCGGCGCAATCCCTGTGCCACCAGTAAAAATAATTGCTTCTAATTCAAACTGATGCTCTAGATACTCCAACAATTCTTGAATCGCCACAGGTTCATCTTTGACAATAGTGTAGATTGATATTTGATGTCCTGCATTTTGCAGTAACTGCTGAATTATTTGACCACTGCGATCGCTTTCTGGTGTACGAGTGTCACTTACGGTAATCACAGCGCAATTTACCGCAAAATCTTGGCTGTCTGGATGAGGAATCATGAGATAAAATCCATAATGAGCGGGAAATCTGAAGGCATACAGCTACCAAGTCTAAGATTTCCCTGATTTTATTAATTCTTTTGGCTTTTTGGCGAAATATTTTTAATTTATTAGGATTTACCTAAGCCGTGTTCGTCAGCATATTTATTCATAAAGCGGACAAAACGATCAAATTCCTCAACCGATTTCATTATTAAAACCGCTTCAATCGCTCTAGCCTCACCGTTAATAAACTTGCCCTTTACTTCCCGACTTACAATTTCACCTTCATCGTCTATTAAATACATCCCCGTGATTTCCTCACTGCTTTCTTTGCTTAAAATTTGAGGATCGGCAAAATAAAAAGTAGCTGTCCCGCTGTTACCTGTCTTAGAGCGAGTAACTTTTACATCAGGAATTGTGTCTTCCACTAAACCTCTAGCAAATTGAATTTCTGCCATCTTCTTTAACTCCTAATTTAAATTCATAATCTATTAATAACTCTTAATCATCTCATAGATTATGAACCAGCATAAAGAGCTTAGACAATTGTGATCGAGATTTTTGAGCTGATCTAATTTCTAATGTTTAATACCAGTCGTAATTGTCAACAGGATCGGGAGGTTATTTTACTCCTTGCTCTATTTATTAGCAATTTCTCAATAACTTCTTTACTCTGAGTTAGGCAATTGTTAACCAATCAGATTAGAATCTTACATTGAATGCAAATAAAATGGTTCATTTTTACCCAAAAGCCGACCGTCAGAAAATTTTGTAGAATTCCAGTTGAGGTTAGTGATGGCGACTAGTTACCTAAATAGTGAGGCTGCGATCTGCTTAAAAAATGACCAGGTTAAGCACCGCAGACCGATCGCCGTCGATCTTTTTGCTGGTGCAGGAGGAATGACTCTTGGTTTTGAGCAAGCAGGATTTGATGTTTTAGCAGCGGTGGAGCTAGATCCGATTCACGCTAGCGTCCATGAATATAATTTTCCTTTCTGGACAACTATTTGTCGCAGCGTCAGTCAAACGAGCGCTCAAGAAATTAGAGAACAATCGGCAATTGGCGATCGCGATATTGATGTTGTCTTTGGTGGGCCTCCCTGTCAAGGTTTCTCCCTCATGGGAAAACGGGATTTAAGTGATGAACGCAATTCTTTGGTCTTTGATTTTTTGCGTCTGGTTTTAGATTTACAACCTAAATATTTTGTCCTGGAAAATGTACGAGGCATTACTATTGGCAAGCAAAGACAAGTTTTGGAAACAATCATGACAGAGTTTACGCAGCATGGCTATCAAGTTAGGCAGAATCCGCAAATTTTAAATGCTGCCAATTATGGAGTCCCCCAAAATCGCCAGCGATTATTTCTCTTAGGCTGCCGTCAGGGTTTGACTTTACCTCAGTATCCTGATGCCAAAACCTGTTTTGACCAAAATCATCAGACTAAGCTAAAAAGCAATTACCCAGCTAGTATTCAGCGTCGCTCTTTACCCAATACACCGACGGTTGGTGAAGCGATTGGCGATCTCCCAGAGGTCAACCACTATCCTGAATTAAAGTTACGAGACTGGGTAGCTGCTAGTTATGGACAACCCAGCGCCTATGCTAGCAAACTGCGTACTCCTATTCTGGTCACAGATAATTATGCTTATCAGCGGGAATACCCATCAGAACTTCTAACCTGTAGCCGACGTACCAATCATACATCGCAAACTATTACGAGATTTGCCCAGACAATTCCAGGAAAAAGCGATCGCATTAGTCATTTTCACCGCCTGGATCTTACGGGTATCTGTACCACCCTGAGAGCGGGGACAGCCAGCAATCGTGGCGCTTTTACTTCTCCTCGTCCAATTCATCCCATAACTCCTCGCTGTATTACCGTCAGAGAGGCAGCAAGACTTCATTCCTATCCTGACTGGTTTATGTTTCATGCTACTAAATGGCATGGCTTTCGGCAGATCGGTAATTCTGTCCCTCCCCTATTAGCTCAGGCGATCGCGCAAGAGATAATTAAAGCTTTAGAACTAGTGCCAATTAAACCCCAACAGCAGTTTAGTTTGGTTCAAACAGAATTACTTCAGTTCAAGATGACGCAAGCAGAACAATATCATCGCTTAGCAACTAGGGCGATCGCTCGACGAAGTATTATCAAGCCTATTGCTTAATAGTTTACCAAGAGGGAAAAGGGTAAGGGCTTGCCCTAAAGGATATGCGTAGCGGTATGCTTTAGCACTAACTTCGTGTCGCACCGCATAGTTTGGTGGAAAAGCGCGAAGTTGCGTTGCGGGGGTTCCCCCCGTTGAGCAAACTTCGTAAGAAGGGAAAATAGATTAGTCTGCTATTCATGCAAGAGGTCTATTATCAATAATTGGCAACTAGGTAAGAACTAGGTTATTCCCCGATCGCAACTTTTGGTGATCGCGATCTCACGCTCAAACAGTATGAAGTCACTGTAAAGCTATTGTAAAGCTTTTATAAATGTAATCAAGTTACATGAAACGCAAGTAAAAACTCAGTCATTGGCTGATTGCGCTCACAATTACATTTAACAAGTTACTTACTATGGCTAATTCAAACAATATTTTTAACACTAACTCTACTATTACTGAAGATTGGCAAGGAGGATACAAACTAGAACTAGACCTCTCTGCCGAATCCCAAGCTGACAACTGGCAACTAGACTTTAATTTACCCTATAGCATTCAAGCAACATACGGTGTAGACCTGATCGACAATGGCAACGGCAACTACAGCATCACAGGACAAAACGATCAGGTCAATCTGACATCAGGACAATCAATCAAGCCCATTTTTATTATTGAAGACGGCGGACAGCAAGCTTTAAAACCAGAATTTAGCGATTCAGTAGATGTCGTCACACCTAAACCTGAACCTGAAGCTGAACTTGAACTTGAACCCATTAGTTCTCCTGTTAGTTCTCCTGTTACTCCTCCAAGCTCTCCTGTAAACATTCCCAGCGATTCTGGAGAATCAGTCGGCCAAAAAGGACAATTTAACTATGGCGAAGTCTTACAGAAAAACTTCCTGTTTCTCGAAGCAAACCGTTCAGGCGCTTTACCTGCGGACAATCGTTTAGAATGGCGCTTTGACTCCACGACTAACGACGGTAAAGATGTCGGACGAGATTTAGCAGGGGGCTACTTCGACGCTGGAGATCATATCAAATTCATCCAACCAATGGCATTTAGCAACACCATGCTGGCATGGGGTGGAGCAGACTACAAAGAAGCCTACGCCCAATCAGGACAACTTGATGAGCTAATGGAAGCTGTTAAGTGGGGAACCGACTGGTTCTTAAAAGCACACGAAATGGATAGTTCGGGCAAAACTGAGCGTCTGTGGGTTCAGGTAGGTGATAAAGCCGATCACGATCACTGGGTATCCCCTGAAGAGATTGAAAGTAAAGCAGCTCGTCCTTCCTTTTCCATTGATAATGACCGTCCTGGTTCAGATGCAGCGGCGGGAACTGCTTCAGCCCTCGCTTCGGCTGCCGTCTTGTTCCGTGGCACAGATGATGCCTATGCTGATGAGTTGGTCAAAAATGCCGTAGCTCTCTATGAGTTTGCGGAAACCCATCGAGGCAAGTATTCCGATTCCGTGCCTCAAGCTTCGCCTTTCTATACTAGTTGGAGTGGCGATGGTGATGAACTAGCCCTAGGTGGTGCATGGCTATATCGTGCTACGGGTGACAGTAAATATTTAAGTAAAGCGGAGAACTACTTTAAAAATGAAGTGGGTGGCTTAGGAGACTGGTCTTACGCCACCGATGACCATTCCTATGGTGCAGCAACATTACTCGCTCAAGAAAGTAGTGACCCCTTCTTTAAGGAACAGACCAAAAATTGGCTCGATACTTGGGTTGAAGGACGAGGTAGCGTTAAGTATACCAGTGGTGGTTTTGCTCACCGTGCTAACTGGGCTTCTGTGCCACTGAATATGTCTGCTGCCTTCGCTGCTGAATGGTATAACGACAATGTGGAAGCTAATTCTAAGTACAGTGATTTTGCTAATAACCAGGTGGACTATGTTCTGGGGGATAATCCAGCTAAGTTTAGCTACGTGGTGGGATTTGGCGATAATTATGCTCAACGGACTCACCACAGGGGTTCGGCGGATACTGCGCCTTTAGATGGTAGCGATCGCCCTAACGATCATCTGCTCTATGGTGCTGTGGTCGGTGGGCCTGGTGCTGCGGATGATTTTTCCCACAATGACCGTCGTGATGATTGGGTCACTAATGAGGTGGGTACTAGCTACAATGCGCCGTTTGCTGGCGCGGCAATTCAGCAGTATGAGAATCTTGGTGGCGATCCTCTTTCTGAGTCTCAACTCGATCAGTTGATTGGTGTTGATGCTAATGGTACTGGTTTTTAATCTTCAATCAAAGATTAAGTATTAATTATCAAGCTTTAAAGGACAAACGATCGCTCGTCCTTTAAGGCTTTTTTTCGTATTATACTAAATCCGATTCTCAAAAATAACGTTATGGTAAGCAGTTTAATTCCGCTGAAACTCTATTTCCCATTACCTATTACCCATTACCTCTACTTAACTTTTAAATGTTGTATACCAACAGGATTTAGTATTAGCTTTTACTCAAAAGGCTGCGCATCTGATCCGCTTTCTGACCAGAGCCATATACGGGAGAAAACTTAGCTAACAACTCGCGAAATTCTTTGCCGTCAATAGTTTCTCTTTCTATTAATAGATCTACAATGCGATCGATCGCTAATCGATTTTCACTAATAATGTTTCTGGCTTTGTTGAGACAATCAAAAGCGATGTTTCTAATACGGATATCGATCTGAGCTGCGACTTCCTCGGAATATTCGTTTCTAGAGCTTGAATCACCCCCTAAGAATACAGGTTGATCCTGACCTTCAAGGGCTAATGCTCCTAAATCAGACATGCCAAATTTAGTCACCATTTGTCGGGCAAAAGAAGTTACCGCTTGAATATCTTGGCTAGCTCCCTGAGTCACCTCATCAACCCCAAACACCTCTTCTTCTGCTGCTCTACCACCTAATGTGGCAGTTATTTTAGCCAAAATTTTGCTTTTACTTTCTAATCCCATTTCTTCGTCGGGAGTAAACCAAGTCAATCCCCCTGCACCACCGCGAGGAATAAGGGTCACCTTCTCTACAGGATCGTGACCAGGAACCATTGTTGCCACAATCGCATGACCGACCTCGTGATAGGCAATTAGTCTTTTAGATTTACTATCTACTAAAGGAACTCCCTCCATACCCGCTACAATACGGTCTACAGCATCATTCACCTCAAGCATCGTTACTGCTTGCTTATGTCTTCTGGCGGTTAAAATTGCAGCTTCATTAAGGAGGTTGGCTAAATCTGCACCACTAAACCCAGGCGTACGTCGGGCGATCGCTTCAAGGGATACTTCAGGAGCAATTTTCTTGCCACGGGCATGAACTTCGAGAATACCTAATCTACCCTGTAGATCTGGATAGTCAACAATCACTTGACGATCAAAACGACCAGGGCGCAATAACGCCTTGTCTAAAACGTCTGGGCGGTTAGTTGCTGCAATCACGATAATGCCACTATTGCCCTCAAAGCCGTCCATTTCTGTGAGTAGCTGGTTCAGAGTTTGCTCCCGCTCATCATTTCCGCCACCGATTCCTGTCCCTCTTTGACGACCAACTGCATCAATCTCATCAATAAATACCAAACAAGGGGCGTTTTCTTTGGCTTTCTTAAACAAATCGCGGACGCGGGATGCTCCTACCCCAACAAACATTTCGACGAATTCTGAACCTGAAATACTGAAAAAAGGTACGCCAGCTTCTCCTGAAATTGCCTTAGCTAATAATGTTTTACCCGTCCCTGGAGGGCCAACTAACAAAACACCACGAGGAATTTTTGCTCCGATCGCCGTAAATTTTTCAGGCTCTTTCAGAAAGGTAACAACTTCCTGTAATTCTTCTTTAGCTTCCTCAATTCCTGCCACATCATCAAACTGGATGCCTGTCTTAGCTTCCATTTGAAACTTGGCTTTAGAGCGACCAAAGTTCATTGCTTGACCAGATGTGTTAGCAGAGCGACGCAGAATCATAATCAGTCCAGACAACAAAACCATGATAATTAGTAGATTGAGCAAAATTCCTACAGTAGTGGAATGATCGATCGAAGTTTTGGTACTAAAATCGATGTTTTTGGCTCTGATCTTGGGAATTAAATTTTGGTCTTGCTCAAATAAGAGTACTTCGCTGGGAGCATCGTCTTGAGACTGTCCTTTTAAAACTACGTGGGCTTTGTTAGTAGTTTCATCGATCTCTACCTTGGTGATTTGATTTGACTCTAGTTTTTCTAGAAACTCACTGTAGCTGAGGGTATTTTTGGAACGTTGTTGGGCTAGGACTGGAGTTGCCAATAAACAAGTCGTTAAAATCATCCATCCCGCAGCTAGCCGACCAATAATAGTAATAGCTTTAGTTTTTTGAGGTTGGCGATTAAGCCGACGGACGGGAGTTAGAGAGACCCCGCCGTAAGACAACGGGGCTTCCTCTAACTTCGTAATATCTAGCTTGGTTTGCTGCTGAATTTGACGATTTTCCATAGTGTTTATTATTTATCTATAGCTATCTATCTGCTTACCGCAAGAGGTAATATAAGATCTGAAAATTTGAGAATAACTCCAGCCTAACTAAAAAAAAATGTTTTTACTATAATTTAACAGATTTGATGATCGATAATCTATGCTGCCAAATTTAGCGCTGCAATCAATGATTTTTTGTTTAAAATTAAATGTTTAATTATCTATTTACCGCCAATTAAACCTCGACGATTATCTGTCAGAGAAAACTGGATAAACTTTTGAAGATGCTGAACATGTCGATTATCTATTAGCCGATCGAGTTGGGCGATCGCTTCTTGAACAGGAATATTTTGCAGATAAAGTAAGCGAAAAGCTTGTTTTAATTGGCGGATTTCTTCATTACTAAAGCCTCGCCGTTTTAAGCCAACTAGGTTAAGCGATCGCACTCGTGCAGGGTTGCCCTCCACCATCATATAGGGCGGGACATCTCGGCTAATACGAGTCATTCCCCCCACCATGGACATCGTGCCAATATGGACAAACTGATGGATCCCCAAAACACCGCTAATAACCGCCATCGACTCAATCTGGACATGACCAGCGATCGCCACACTATTCGCAATTACTACCTCGTTACCAATCATGCAGTTATGACCAACGTGGCTATATGCCATCAGTAGATTGTCGTTACCAATTACCGTAGCTTCTCCTTCATCGGTAGCGCGATTGATCGTGACATATTCGCGAATACGGTTGCGATCGCCAATAATCACCTCACTATTTGCCCCTTTATATTTAAGATCTTGGGGTTCCAAACCAATGGCTGCACCAGGAAAAATCTGGTTGTCTTGACCAATTGTAGTTAAACCATCAATGATGGCATGGCTACCGACTACTGTATTTGCGCCAATTCTAACCTGACTGCCGATTACCGCATAAGGTTTAATTTCCGCCGTTGGGTGTATTTGAGCATTTTTATTGATAACAGCAGTTGGATGAATTAAGGCTGTCAAAATCAATTCTCCTAAAGGCTATGGTGATTCCCTCTGGGGGATTAATTATCATTGGAAGCAAGACAGTAAGCCTTTGTGCTTCAAAACTCTTGAACGGAGAAACCAAGTCACGTTTGCTACTGTCTAATTCAAAGTTATGCACGATGATAACTTATCTATTCAGGATCAACAGACTAAATCGCAATATTTGCGGATTATTAGTAACAAAAAATACTTTTTTTGTACTTCATAAATAATTAAGTTTACTGCTCAATCAGCGAAAATAACATTTCACCTTTGACTGCCAATTCTCCATCAACTTCTCCTTTTCCCTGCATCTTGGCAATACGATTTTGCTTAAGTGATAACAGTTCTACAGTCATAATCAAGCGATCGCCAGGAGTTACAGGACGACGAAAACGCACCTTGTCAATACCTGCAAAGGCAAAAAACTTGCCACTCATTCCAGGTAGCTGAACTAAAACAATCCCTCCTACTTGTGCCATCGCTTCCACCATTAATACTCCAGGCATCAGAGGAAAATTGGGAATATGTCCAGGAAAAAAGGGTTCATTAAAAGTGACATTTTTGATACCGACAGCTTTCTCTCCAGGCACATAATCAATAATGCGATCGACTAGGGCAAAAGGATAACGGTGAGGTAATAGCTGATGAATTTCTTGAATATTAAAAGTGGTTTTAAGCTGGGTGTCGGAAGTTTCGATGACAGAATCCATTATTTTAATTACTGATTACTGATTACTGATTGCTGTTCATTGTTCATTGTGACGCGAGCTTGCGAGCTTATACTAAAGCATTTGCGAAGCTTATCCTTTAGGACTCGCTGACGCGAAGCTAACCCTTTAGGGTCGCATCGTCCGAAGGTGTATACCGCAAGGGTACTAACTCCGTGTCGCCCTTATGCGAAGCGGTACCCTTTAGGGTTAGGGAATCCTTTAGGACTCATTGCTCATTGCTCATTGCTCATTGCTCATTGTTCACTGATTTGCGCCAGCTTTTTAGCTAACTGAGTGTGTAGCTTGTGACTGGCTTTGTAGGCCAAGATATGAGCGGTTGGTAATTGACCCAACAGACTAAGATCTCCTACTAAATCTAATAGTTTATGACGGGCTGGTTCATTAGTAAATCTGAGGGGAGGATTGAGCCAGCCGTGATGGCTACAAACTAGAGCATTTTCCAGGCTTCCACCTTTAATTAATCCTGCTTGCTGTAACTGCTCGATCTGCTCGGCAAAACCAAAAGTACGTGCTGGGGCAATTTCGATCGCAAAATCCTGTTCAGCAGGACTCCAACTATGCCACTGATTACCGATCGCCTGATAGGGAAAATCTATACCGTAGGTAAAGCGCGTTTGAGTCGCTGGCAAAGCTGCCACAAAGCAGTCACGATCGCGAATCCAAATTGGTTCTTGGGGGGTAATGGGCGCTTGAATAGATTGATTCTGGTGAACCTGTATTCCTGCTTGGGCGATCGCTTCACACCAGTTTTGTGCTGAACCATCTAATAGAGGTAATTCTTCGGCGTTGATTTCGATGCGTGCATCATCGATTCCAGATGCTACCAGAGATGCTAAAAGATGTTCTACTGTCCTAACTTTGGCTGTTTCTAGGCTTAATTCAGTAGATAAGGTAGTATCGCCCACGGCTGCAATTTGAGCAGGAATTTTGGGCGCATTAGGCAAATCTACCCTCACAAAATAGCGCCCTTCGCCAGGCAAAGCAGGCATCACTTTTACCGTACTCTGTTTCCCTAGGTGCAAACCTATGCCTGATAACTCAAAGGCATTTTTTAACGTACTTCTCATAATTGCTTTGAATATTGCACCTAGAATTTCTCCCCAATGCCAAATTGAATTTGACTGTCGCCCTCATCACTAATTCCATAATCTACGCGAATTGGCCCCAAAGGAGACTGTATCCTAACACCCAAGCCATAGCCAAAACCGCTACCAGGTAGATCTCTTTCAATGGAAGGACTCCCTGGTACGCTATCGTCAGAACCAATAGTTGTACCGTAGTCAAAAAAGAGTGCGCCACCAACAATTTTAAAGATAGGGAAACGATATTCGGCTGTAGCCTGGAGAAAACTCTTGCCACTGCCAACTTCTCCATCACCATAACCCCTGATCGAGTTACTACCACCCAAAATAAAAGCTTCGTAGGGGGGTAAATCACCAAGAATCGTACCTGCTTGGAAGTTAAAAGCCAGTGCTTCGCTCTCACCACCAAAGGGAACAATATTGATTGGGAAGTATTGGCTGTAGTTAGCCCGAACACGATTAAATACAATTCCGTCAAGGGGAATGGTTTGTTCTGTACCGACCCTTAATAAAGAACCTTTAGTGGGTTGCAAAGCATTATTTCGGCGATCGCGCGTAGCATTAAAAGTAACAGACAAAAGATCATCTGTACCATCATCCCCTGCAGCCAGATTAAAGCCCTGTTCCGACAATGGAGCAATATCTCCATCACTGTTTTTGACTTCTACCCTTTGATATTTAAGACCTGTTGATAGTGTCCAATCTCTGCGCCTAAAAGGATCTGAAGGTATGGGACGAGAAAAGTTAATTCCTCCTCCTGTACGTACAATCCGTGGAGAATCACTGCCGTTCTGGGTATCAATATCTTCATCTCCGTTGAAAACCAACGAGATTGAGCGACGACGAAAAGCATTAACAGTATAGGAGGTACGGCTCTTGCTAGTTGCAATCCAAGGATCGGTAAAGTTTAGATCGAACAGCAAGCTATCATCACCCACCTGCAACTCTGTGCCTAAAGTCTGGTTATTTCCCCCAAAGTTTTTTTGTTGATAACTAGCCGTACCAAATAAACCACTATCAGAACTAAAACCTGCTCCCGCAGCAACCGAACCACTACTACCTTCGACTACGTCAATATTAACTACTACCTTACTCGGATCTTGCCCTGGACTAAAGGAAAAACGAGCATCCTCAAAAATTCCTAAGCCGAAAATTCTCTGCAAGTCTTTTCCTGCCGTATCGCGATTAAAGACATCTCCTGGCGATAGTTCTACTTCTCTAGTAATAATAAATTCACGGGTTTTTCCCTTAATTGGTTCATCATTTTCATCGAAATATCTAACTTTAATATCTTCAATCACACCCTCGGCAACTACCAAAGTGACATTTCCTTCTGGGCTAACCTGGGGCGCGCCGACAACCTGAGCCAGTTGATAGCCATTCTTGCTATACCATTCATTTACTTTAATGATGCCCTGTTGAAGATCTCGTAGATTGAGAATCCGTCCGTAGTTAGCGCCAAAAAACTGATCGACTTTCTCAGGAGGTAAAACTCCCTTGCCGTCTTGTTGGGAAACTGTCTGGACATTGACATCATTTAAAATGGGGTTTGGTTCAACATCAAAAGTAATTCTGACACCAAGAGGCGTATCCCCTGGAGTCACTTCTACATTTTGGAAAAACCCTGTAGCGTAAACAGCGTTAACATCTTCCTGTAGTTGAGTTCTGGTGGTGGTTCTGCCTGGTTCTGTGGCAATGGTGGCGTAAACAATATCTTTTAACTCTTCATTAGCGCCATTTACTACTACTTCTGCGACTAAAACACGAGGTTCATTAGGAGATTGAGGCCGATCTTGGGTTGTTTCGCCTTCTGGAGGATTGACTGGGGTATTTCCGTTACCAGGAGTTTGTGATTCTGCGGGATTAAATTCTGGTAGCTTGATGTCAGGAGTAACTTGAGCATCATCGGTAGACGGTAAGTTGGGTTCAGGGTTTTGGGCTAGCTGTACTGGCTCGATCTTGCCCAATAAAACAGCTCCATTGTTGACGATAATTTTGTTTGACTGATGATGGATAGAACTTTCAGCTCTACTTGCTGGAGTAACACTACAAGCGAGAGTTGTTACCAAGATTGTAAGTAAGGTAGGAGATAGACGCAATTTTTTCACTTCGATAAACACTTCCACACACCAGATTAAAGAACTATGCGAGTAGACAATTTTGGTAATTATCTTGCTTTTGGTTGACCAATTTAACTCACAACAGACTAATAAGTAAGTCTGGTTTTAGATCGGAGTCTGGAATATGGTGACTGGAGTAACACTATACTTGCTTAGGAATTAATAAGCGATAGTTAGGTTATCAAGTTTTTCTTTTAACTTCGAGAGCATTAATAAGCGATCGCAAGTTAGCTATGAATTACCACCCTCAACGTTCTGGTCGATTAACTACCAAAAAAGTATGACTATTTCCGCTGTTCTAAGTTCCCTATTGTGTAAATTAATTATGCCTATCTAGATTGAACTATTAAAGTCAAATAGTTGATAAAGCATTGATTGAATTTAATTATCCGTGAAATCTATAATTTTAACTGAGTTAAAACGCGCTGTTGAACTTCTTGATAGGCATTTTCTACTTGACCTAAATCTCGGCGAAAACGATCTTTATCCATCACTCTGGATTGGGGGTCGTCTTGACCTTGATCCCAAAGACGACAAGTATCAGGACTTATTTCATCAGCTAAAAGTAAATTTTGTTGGCGATCAATACCAAATTCAAGTTTAAAATCTACTAAAGTAATCTTACATTTGTCGAAAAAACTTTGCAGATTTTGATTTATTTTTCGTGCCATTTCTTCGATTTCTGCTAATCTTTCTGCTGTAACTAAATCCAATAAAAATATGCGATCGCGAGTCAATAAAGGATCGCCCAATTCATCACTTTTGTAGTAATATTCCACCAAAGGCGTAGCTAATATTTTCCCCTCTGGTAATCCTGTTTGACGGCATAAGCTACCTGCGGCAATGTTTCTGACTACTACTTCGATCGGCACAATCGTTACTGCTTTGACTCGCATTTGATTGGGTTCAGGACAATCAAGGTAGTGGGTAGGAATATCTTTTGACCCTAACCATTCAAATAATGCTGCCGTGATTTGGCAATTGATCTCTCCTTTGCCCTTAATTTGCCCCCGCTTCTGGGCATTAAAGGCTGTCGCATCATCTTTATATACAGTAAGCAATATTTCTGGATCTGCGGTGGCATAAAGAATTTTTGCCTTGCCTTCATATAGTTTTGCTGCTTGTGACATACTTCAGTATTAGTAGTTGCTTGCAATAATGAACGTTTAACTGTAAAGCTTAAGTTAAGAATAGGTTAATAAAATCTAAAAACCTTGTTAAGATATGAAAAATAAAACCCTGTCTATCGTAGCGTTTGCTCGTAGCATTTAAAAAACCTTCTTGTTAAGATCGGTTAATACCAGTAATTGTAAAAAATTGTTAAGTTAAAATTAGACATAACACAAATAAAGATACATAGAGTGATTATTAATTGATTTCAAAGTAGATCCCCGAACTATGACAATTGACCAAAGTAAAAACGATTTTCTTCATCCGCGACATTCTTACCACGGCAGAGTAAAGCCCGAAAACTTGGTATTCAATTCCAATTTGCAAGAGTTTGCTCAAAAAATCAGCTATATCTGTAACCTAGAAACTGGCGGAAAAATCCCTCCAGAGGTCGCTTATCGGCGGATTAAATCTCTGTGGAAAGAGCTGAAGAAAAGTAAGAAGGAGTTAAATATCGGGCAAGATAGTCAATCAACTAACAAGTAACTGAGTCAGATTCCAGATTGTTCAAATTTAGAATAGTGACTGCTATAACTAATAGGATTATTCATTATGGCTGACTATGTCTCGCTCTAAAGCTCTACAATCCTATATTTTGATTCGTTTGTTGCTTGCGCCTTTAATGTTGTTGACGATCGCCACTATTGTATTTTTGCTGTTGCGAGCAACTCCAGGAGATCCAGCCGATGCGATCTTAGGTACTCGTGCGCCTGAAGCTGCTAAGGCGGCATTGCGATCGCAGTTAGGTTTAACCGATCCTCTTTGGCAACAATATCTAGACTACCTCAAAGATTTACTGAGCTTCAATTTAGGTAGCTCTCTTTCCAGTCGGGGTTTATCAGTTTGGTCAGTAATCCAAGAATATTTTCCTGCTACCGTTGAACTTTCCTTTTGCAGTATGGTAGTAGCGGTAACTGTAGGCGTATCTACAGGAATGGTTTCCGCTGCCTCCTCGAATAAGTTTTTAGATGCTGGGGGAAGACTATTTGGCATTATCACCTATTCTCTGCCTCTATTTTGGGTAGGGATGGTATTACAGCTGATCTTTGCCGTGAATCTAAATTGGTTTCCTCTAGGTACTCGCTTTCCCGTAAGCGCCACAACTCCGCCTAATATTACAGGGCTATATATCGTTGATAGTTTACTAGCGGGAGACTTAGGAATGCTGCTCAACACCATCCATTATTTAGCATTGCCCAGTTTAACTTTAGGCTTACTCCTCAGCGGTATCTTTGAACGCATCGTGCGGGTGAATCTCAAGCAAACTCTACAGGCAGACTATGTAGAAGCAGCCAGAGCCAGAGGCATTGCCGAAAAGCATATTTTAATTAACCATGCGCTGAAAAATGCCTTAATTCCTGTAATTACGGTATTGGGTTTAACCTTTTCCTCCCTACTTGGTGGTGCAGTGCTAACAGAAGTCACTTTCTCTTGGCCAGGGTTAGGTAATAGACTATATGAAGCAATATCTTTGCGCGATTATCCTACTGTACAGGGAGTAATGGTATTCTTCGGAATAATTGTAGTGTTGGCTAGTATTGCGATCGATATTATTAATGCCTATATTGATCCTAGAATTAGGTATTGATTAGTGATTACTGATAAAAAATTATGGCTCGTTTAAATATTCATAGCCTGTCAATGCAAATTAGCCGTATGTTTGAGCAGGGACAGTCTTTCTTTTGTGAAATTAAGGTGCAGGATTGGTTGCGGGAACGAAATGAAAATCCTGATGATTATGAGATTTCTTTCGAGGAGAAACCAGCACCACCAGGTTCGGGATTAGTTATTATGCGTGAAATTAAACTACGTCGTAAAGACGGCAAACCAGTAGAGAACTGGATTCAGGAAGACATTAATAGCTATGCTTAAGCACCATCAACGCGATCGATAACGTAGCAAATGATGAGCCAGATACCCGCCGAGACAAAAATAGTTAATAGCAGTTTAAGAATAAATAGCTTGATATCCGATAAATCTTGACTGAAATTATAGATTAGGGTGGCATCGATCGCGGCGGTGAAAAATCCCAAACCTTGCTTTAAATTTTTATTGGATAATTTATTATTCATAGAAGTTATTAATCAATTATTGACTTGCTAGTCTTTCTAATTCTAAGGAGTAGTTAGAGATCTGCCCACTAGTAATCTTGCGGTAAAGTAGTGAGTTTAGCGATCGCCAGGCTAATCGTATTTTGGTAGATGCAATATTGATATCTATCTATGTGACTAGATAATTCTTTAATTTTTAGTATTAAGTTAGATTAAGAAAGCCCCTCTATTTTTAATCTTTTTACGTAACCTGTGGAAGTCTGGAAAGCTCTTGAATCATCAACTAAACAGAAGCTAATTTACCTTTTTTTAGCTGGACTGCTATTTTGGATCAGCATCACTCTTTTATTACCCGCTTTGCCGATCTACGTTCAAGATCTGGGAGGAACTACCAAGCAAGTTGGCTTTGTGATGGGCAGTTTTGCGATCGGACTTTTAGCTTCTCGTACCTGGTTGGGCAAAGTAGCAGATCGTCGCAGTCGGAAAGTAGTAATTCTGATTGGTACCCTGGTGGCATTTTTAGCACCTATATTTTATTTATTCGTACATTCTATCTATGGTCTAGCATCGATTAGAGCTTTTCACGGTATCAGCATTGCTGCCTTTACAATTGGCTATAGTGCTTTGGTGGTGGATCTTTCTCCCATCCAGCATCGAGGAACATTAATTGGCTACATGAATCTGGCTGTACCAGTTGGAATGTCTATTGGCCCAGCTTTGGGGGGATTTTTACAAGCTAGTGGTCAACAATATTTTCCCCAAGGTACAGGTTATGAAGTTCTGTTTGGGATTTCGGCAATTTGTGGTGTGGTAGCTTTTGTTTTTTCCAGCCTGATCGAGGAATCTGCTTTACCCGATGGTATGGCTCAAAGTCATTCGCCCCAAATTAAGCGAGATTTTTGGCAGCTAACTAAAGATCCTGCCCTACTTGTCCCCACGATGGTTTTGCTCTTGATCGGACTAGTATTTGGAACTTTGGTGGCTTTTTTACCGCTGTTTATTAAAGAACTACAGCTAGATTTTAATGTCGGTCTATACTATACGGCAACGGCGATCGCTTCTTTTGTCGTCCGTATTGTTGTAGCACCAGCAAGCGATCGCTATGGACGGGGTTTGTTTATTACTGGCGCTTTAGTTTGTTATGTAGTTTCGATGGTACTACTTGCTCAAGCGCAGACTACGACTATGTTTATCTTATCAGCGATCGCCGAAGGTGCAGGGGCAGGGGTATTGATTCCTTTGACCTTAGCGTTAATTGCTGACCGTTCCTACGCCAATGAAAGGGGAAAAGTGTTTGCCCTCTGTATGGGAGGTTTTGATGTTGGTATCGCCCTAGGAGGCCCTATTTTTGGCTTTCTGGATGATACTTTAGGTGGCTATCAAGGGATATTTTCTCTAGCAGCAGTTGTCGCCGCGATCGCTTTAATTATTTTTATGACTCAAACAGGAAAAAACTTGCGTCATTCTCTCAACTTTGCTTTGGGTAAAGTACCAGATGTTTATGCTTTAAATAAGTCTTTGACGTGATTTGTTTCTTAGAGGATATCTGAAAAGTCTAATTGCTACGTTTTCAGTGGGTAGATCCCCCTAAATCCATGCCACTTGCTCTACTTGGGGAGACCCCAAGACCGCAGTGGCTCCCCTTGTTAAGGGGGACTTTGATTCCGATTCCCCCCTTGTTAAGGGGAGGCAGCGCGTTGCGGAGGTTTCCTCCGTTGTAGCGACTGCCGTGGGCTAGGGGGGATCTGCTAGGGTCTAAGCATAACAGAATCAAGTTCTCAGACATCCTCTTAGAAGTTATTTAGTAAGCTTGGCTAATTTTGCCTCTAATTCTTTAATTTTTGCTTCCAAGGGGTCAGTTTTGGCTTTTACTTCTGCCTCTGAATATTTCAGGGGAATGTGCTGGGGACAATTCCAACTCATTGCTTCAATGGTAATTATGATTCCTCGCTCAATTTCTGCTGGATAGTTTGATACTGCTAATTCTGACAATAAAGAGGCATCGTCGATTACTTTTGCTCGTCCCCAAATTTTTAAACGGCGACGATGAGCATAGTCCATTAGAAACAAAAAAACGCGATTGCGAAGCACACCGCAGGTATCGCTTGATAATAAATTACCCACGCTAATATATTGTAGATTCCCTTTAAAATCGGCAAAGCCTAAAGTTTTCTCGTCGATAATTCGCAGAAAGCCTGGCGCGCCACCACGAAATTGAATATAGGGATAGCCATTACTACCCACTGTCCCCAGATAGAAACTATCTCTAGCTTGAATAAACTCTATTTCTTGAGCGGTTAAGAGATCTTCCGTAATACCCTGCTGCACAAACTTTTCATATATTTCTCTTGTGCCATATTGGCTTTGTGCTGCTTTGACTTCAGGGGTAAAAGCTATTTCTGTAAATTTACGTCGCATAACTCTAACTTATGTTTAGTTTAATAATTGCTAACTAAATTCCTGGCATGGAGATAAATCCTGGTAGTTGTTTAAGGCGATCGCACCAAGCTAATATTTGCGGATAGGGTTTAAGGGAAATTTTGCCATCGGCAGCTAAAGCTACATAAGGAAATACTGCAATATCGGCAATAGTAGGATGTCCTAATTCTAGCCATTCCCTATCAGTTAAATGTTGTTCTAGCTGTTGTAAAATAATCGCCGATTTCTCCATTACTGCTTCAATATCAATACCTTTGCTATTAAATAGATAAAACAATCTTGCTGTTGCTACGCCTTGACGAATTTCTCCAGCAGCGATTGATAGCCACCGCACAATCCGACTCAAGGATTCCGCATCGTTAGGCAACCAAGTCTGATCGCCATATTTCCTGGCGAGATAAACCAAAATAGCTTGAGAATCGGCAAGCACTAAATCTCCGTCTGTTAAAACTGGAACTTCTCCTAAAGGATTAAGCTGCAAAAACTTAGGTGATTTATGTTCTCCTGCTGGCAAGTTAACAGGTACAAGTTCATGTTCCAAACCTAATAAAGACATCAGCAGCCTTACTTTGTAACAATTTCCCGATAACTCGAAATCATAAAGTTTAATTGTCATGAATTTGTACCGATCGTTTGGTCTAGAGATTGATAAAATTACTATACCGATTGTTCGGTATAATGTCAAATAAGCACTACAAAGTATTTAAGAAAGATCGATCTTGATGTCTAAAGAGCAAGTAATTCTCAAGCTGATTCCCGTCTTCAGACAGTATGGTTATGAAGGCACGAGTTTATCTATGTTGTCTCAAGCAACTGGTTTAGGCAAAGCAAGCTTATATCATCATTTTCCCCAGGGTAAACAAGGGATGGCAAACGCGGTGATGGATTATATAGCCAAGAGTTTTGAGGAGACAGTGCTACAATTTTTGCCAAGTTCTGGTACACCTGAAGAGAGAATCTTGTTGATGTGTCAAGCTTTAGACGATTATTATGCCCATGGTAATAACAATTGTTTTCTCGCTATGATGTCTTGGGGAGAAGCCGATAAATTATTTCACGACCAAGTTAAACAGCAACTAGAAATCTGGATTGATACTCTAACGCAAGTATTAATTGAAGCGGGAATTGAACCAAAACTAGCCCGCGAGCGATCGCAAGATGCCATGATCGAGATTCAGGGTGGATTAATTTTGGTCAGAATTTTAGATGAACCTGCAATTTTTACTAGAATACTAAACAACATGCCCAAAAAGTTACTCTAGGCATGTTATCTAGGCTCAATCTTAGGAATTTAAAGAATTATCTGCTTTAGCGAGGAAAAAAATGAGGTTTAGCAGTCAGTTGATAAAGCTGAGGATAAGTTCCTGCATCATAAGCACCAGCGCAAAGTAACAAGAAGTATTCCCAATGGCGTTTCCATTCTGCTGTAGTGGAAAATGGGGTTGAATCGATGATTTTTGTAATATGAGGTTGAATATCACTCCAATTTTTTTGGAAGTAATGATTCCAAGTTCTCCAAGTTACTCCATATTGTTGAGAAATATTGTTTTCTCGACACATAATGAACTGACGATTTTTCTCAATCGCCCTACCTAATTCGGCAGGAGAACCTAAAGCCAGATGAGGAAATATATAGCGATTGATATAGGGATCGCTGACTAAGACGGGATGATCAGATCCATTGGTTTGAATACCCAAAAGACCATCTTGAGTGATTATTGTGCGGATATTGTGGAGGATATTTCCCCAGTTTTTAGTACCACCATGTTCAATAGTTTCTAAAAAGATGCACTTGGTAATGCGATCGACACCAGATTCAGCCAGAATTTTTTGATATTGATTATGGTAGCTGTGATTGTAAAAATAGTAATTGTCTACTCCCGCAAATTTCGAGCGACAGTAATCTACCTGTACATCTGAAATCGTAATACCAATATAGGTGAGAGCAAAACGGTTAGCTAAATGTTGAGGTAAGGTTCCCCAGCCACAGCCACAATCAAGAATAATATCTCCATCCTGAATTTGTAGTTCCTCAACCCAATATTCTAGGTTTTGTCTTTGAGCAGCATTTAAGTTTTCGGGAACTTGTTCTAATCCTGTCCAGTCTCCAGTGGTGTATTTCATCGACTCTTCGAGAAAGCCTTCATATAGCTCCGTCGGTAAGTCATAGTGTATTTTTGCTACATCATGCTGCTTAATTAGAGAGACATTAAAAAACTTATACAGTAATTGTTCCAAAATTAAGGCGGGTGAATTGGGCAGCTCAAATAAGATTGAGTTGGACTTGGTATCTAAATTGAGTGCAAAAAGACGCTCAAACAAAAAATCTAATCTGGCACAGTGCCAATATCCCGCTATATAGGCATTGCCTAAACCCAAAGTCTTAAGCTGGGTAAATTGTTGAAGTACATAGTTTCGGCGATCGCTTTGACAAATAATATCCCAAGGGTTTGAGCTAGAGTGCGCTTCTTGCTCAAGGAGAACTTGAATATTTTGACTTTGTAAAAGTTCAATTAGTTTGCTATATTTTTGGGGCAGAGAATTTTGCCGATGGGAGCTAATTTCTAGGGTAGAACTCATAGTTTTTCTCCTAAATTAAACTAAAATAAAACCCAATAAATTGTGAAACTCATTAGTTTGCAGTCAATTTTATTTATAGTTGTAATTATTTAACTTCTTAGCTTATTTTTTTTGTTTAGTTTTTCCGTAAAAAAAGCCAGAGCAAATCTACACTTTTATCTTAGTCAACTCGTTAAAATTATAGTCTATTATGACTTTAACCATATTCAGTGATCGAAACAAAAGTGTAAGCTAGCTTTGATTAATTAATAGCTAGTTCGTTAAGTTTTTTAATAATTTATCTCTGTTTAACGTTACACAATCTATAAAAATATTATATATACAATAAAAAAAACGAATATTACAAAATATTAAATAAATATTCGGTAAATTATTACAAGCTATTTCAAGATCTGCGCCTCATTAAAATCACATCAAAAAGGTAAAATTAAAAATGAATTTAATGAATTTAGTGATTGAAGTTTATTTATCACTAACAGCAATTTTAGTTAGCAGTTCCTTATTGCTTCATCTTCTGCCTCGTTTAGGTAAATCAGGCAACCAGCTATCAGATTCACTTTGTCATGCACCAGGAATCGATTTATTGCTGGCATACTTTATGTTGTTACCTTTACTAGTTGGCTGTTTAATTGCTGGTGGTCGTGGCGCGATCGCCGCTTTAATAGCTCAATTTAGTACACTTTGGATTTGGATTATTTTTCATGAGCTAGTTAACTACAAAAGTCGCCGAGAACCAAAAATTTTTCCTACCTTGAGCCGTATCGTCGGTGGTTGGCGCAATCATCTTGCAGTTTGGATCACCTTATTGGCTCTACCCTGTTTTTGGACAGTTCGCTTGGCCGAAATTTTAGCCTATCCTCCGTTGACATGGCTGATCGGCTTGCCCAAATATCAAGCTCGGGATTGGGTAAATGTCTCACGTCAAAAGTTTACAGGCTTAGTTGGTTACGACCTAATTTGGTGTTTATATTGCGACTGGATGACGGGTGTATGGTCGCTAGGGACGGAAATGCTGCGCAATGTTGAATCTTTCTGGTGTCCGATTCGCTTTTATTCGGAAAAAAAATGCGAGAACTGTAAAATTGATTTCCCTGATGTTGAAGAGGCTTGGGTAAAAAACAGCGGCAACATGAATGATGTGGTTGAGTTACTAGACTGTAAATATTCTCAAGTAAAAGAACGAAGCTGGTTTGGTCATAAATCTCGTTAATAGTCCCTTTTAATTAGGTTTTAACGAATAACCACCAGCTGCCACTCTACTCAATTAACAATATCTGCCAACGCAGCTTTAAGCTCAGGATATTGATAGTTAAACCCGATCTGCTGTGTCTGTTTCGGTAATACCTGCTGTCCTTGTAAAACGACGATCGCCCCATCCCCCAATAATAGTTCTAAAACAAAATCAGGCACGGGTAGCCAGGAAGGTCGATTCATTACTTCGCCCAAAGTCTGACACAGTTTACTCATCCGTACAGGGTTGGGTGCAGTCGCATTATAGACCCCCGACATTTGCTGATTTTCAACTGCCTGACAGATTAAATTAACTAAATCAGCGCGGTGAATCCAAGAAAACCACTGCTTACCGCTACCAATAGGGCCACCAGCAAACATTTTAAAAGGCCCAATCATTTTGCCTAATGCGCCACCATTAGCCAGGACAATGCCTATCCGCAGGATAACTAAACGTACTCCTAGTTCTGTTACCTTCTGTGCCTCAGCTTCCCAGTTTTGACATACCTGCGCCAAAAAATCGCTACCCGATTCACTAGTTTCGTCAAAGGCGTTGGTTTCGCTGGTGCCATAATAGCCGATCGCCGATCCGCTAACTAACACTTGTGGCTTTTGTTCGGCCATGGCGATCGCTTCAACTATTTTTCTAGTTCCTAGCTGGCGACTTTCCATGATTGCTTGCTTTTGCTGGATAGTCCAACGCTCAGCAATTGGTTCTCCCGCCAAATTTATTACCGCATCACAACCAGAGATGCTTTGTTGCCATGCTCCCGACTCTTGAGGAGTATATTGAACAATTTCCAAATTAGCCAAAGCGGAGGCAGGAAAAACTTTTCGTGCTTTGTCGGGGTTACGAGTGAATACTAAAATCTGATGTCCTATCTGGTTTAGTTGAGCTACCAATTGACTACCAACTAGTCCTGTTGCTCCTGTAATTGCGATTTTCATAAATTGTTTTATCTTAATAACCTATTGATTAAATATATTAGAGTGCCACTAGCCTAAATAAACTTTTACTATACCTTCCAGCTATTTATAAATGAAAAAAGGATACTGTGACCAGCATCCTCTCTTATGATATTAACCGCTTAACTTTGAGGTATATATGTATCCTGTTAACTTTCGATTTGGAGATCGCCAAAAGCATCTTCAGTAAAGTTACTAGCAAACACTTGAGGTCTAAAAAATGTTAAAGTCTCAATGTTTGCCAGACAACCGACAGGTAGGTATGAGCGAGAAGGGATTTGAACCCCTGACCTTTTGGTTCGTAGCCAAATGCTCTAATCCACTGAGCTACTCGCCCCTAACTTGGTTAAGGTGTTTTACTTATCTTACCCAACAGTGTTCAATAGTAGCAGAACGAGGTAAAGCAATGCAAGAAAAAGATCAATTTTCATCTCTCTCCCATCTTAATGATCGCGGAGAAGCTCAAATGGTAGACGTTTCAGCGAAAAAAATAACTCGTCGAGAGGCGATCGCCGTGGGCAAAGTGATCATGTCCGCCGAAACCTTAACTAAGATCGAAGCGGGTAACGCACCCAAAGGCGATGTCTTGGGGACGGCAAAAATTGCTGGCATTATGGCAGCAAAACAGACAGCAAACCTGATTCCAATGTGCCATCCCTTACCAATTCATAAAATAGAGGTGGAGATTACTCCTAATGCTGAATTACCTGGATATGAAATTCAGGCTAAGGTAGCCATTAAAGCAGAAACAGGAGTAGAAATGGAGGCTTTAACTGCCGTATCAGTAGCAGCATTAACGCTTTACGACATGGCAAAGGCATTAGAGAAATCAATGCAAATTTCCGAGATTCGTCTTTTGAGTAAGACAGGGGGAAAATCGGGAGATTATTTTGCTGAGCAAAAAGCAGCTAAACAGATACAATAAGAATATTGTCGAATATGTCTACTTTTTATTTAGTTATTACCTATGCCTCCTCGTTGGCCTCGCGAACCCGATCGCCAAAGCGATCCTGAGTATCGCCGTCTTGATGACCTAATGAATTTTGCAATTCACGTTGGTATTTATGCCGCCACCAACTCTGGCTTATGGTTCGTCCATATTTTAAAATCGACGCAATGGTCTTGGCTACTGTGGGTTAATGGTATCTGGTTTGGTATTTTAGCGCTACACTTTATCTATATTAAGGCGATCGCAGATTACACCACAATCAAAACCTAAATCAAAATCAAATGGCTACTACAAGAGAAATCGAAGCTTTAGCAGCGAAAATTGGCGAAAACATTTACATTGATGTTGCCAAGTGGCATCTATATCTCAATGATGCCCACTTACATACCCCCCTAGCAGAGAAAATTTATCCCCTTCTGGAAGATAATTCTTTGACTGAAGAGGCGATCTCTGCTGTCTTAAAAGATATTCCCGTTAAACTTGGTGGTGGTCAGACAGAATTAGCCCTCAGCCAACTATTACCAATGCAGTGCCAAATGAATCTGATTGATTTGTTGGAAGAATATCAGCAAGATCTGTAAGCCCAACACTCCTCATTCGCTTAATTTCCCTAAAATTCAAACAATAAAACGCCTCTAAGAAAGTGATGTAGAGCTTATCTACTCGATCCTAAAGGCGTTAGTTTTTTTAATTTAACTATATTGTCTGTCAAGACTGTTTTGATACCAATTCTCTATAACAATGCACTAAATTAAATTTAACCCCTTTGCGTCTTTGCGTCTTGGCGCGAGATTTAAACTTAGAATATTAAGTGCAGCCTCAAGGAGAAATGGTATGAGGAGTGAAGGGAGTAGAAAAAACAATATCTCCTCTACCTACCTCAGTCCATTAATTCAAACTTGACAACCTAAGAGAGCTTAAAAGCGGTTATTTCGACCACCACCATTTCTATTATCTTCACGAGGCTTAGCTTTATTAACTTTTAGCGCACGATCCATCCACTCTGCTCCATCTAAAGCTTCAATAGCTTTATCTTCATTAGCTTCGGATTCCATTTCGACAAATGCAAAACCACGAACACGTCCTGTTTCGCGATCGCTAGGAATATGAACCCGTTTAACAGTTCCATATTCGGCAAAGACTTCAGTTAAATCTTCTTGATTAACTTCATAGGATAAATTGCCTACGTAAATTGACATGTTAATTGTCCTCTCAATGAGTGTTGTGTTTAGAGAGACTGGATTATTGGGAAAGAAATAGCTCAATACTTTACGGAAAAAACCTGTAGAGACTGGATACAAACTTAATCTTTAATCTGTTGATTCTCCGTCTTAACACTAACACTCTTAACGAAATAAAAACGAATTATTTTAAATTTTGTTTTTATTCTTATTGTTTAGATTTTTAAATCTTGAAGCGAGCTACGAATAATCTCGATTGAGCTAGTGTTTCCAGAAATACTACCACAAAATCTTTAAAATCCAACCTTGTGTTAACGAGAAATTTACATATCTTTTGTTAAGCTAGCCTCACTTGAAATGGTAGGACAACTATAACTTAAAAATGCAAACTATCAAGCCTACAGCAGTAACTGAAAAAGTCTGCAATCCACCACAATCATGGCGTAAATTTAACCTTCAAGTTCCTACTTTGGTAATTTTATCAGCTTTAGGTTTTGTGGGTGCGATCGCGATTTCTTGGTTATTGGGCAACAGTCATGTTACCGAATTATTTGTACAGCTACATTTAATTCAGTCTAATCCTCCTCAATGGCTGATGCCACCACAGTTAGGCAATAATTACTATTTGCTAGTGCCAACGTTAATTCTGTTTTTGGTAGCTCAAGTAGTGATGAGATTATCTCCTCAGCCTACAGTTTTCTCACAACGCTTGGTTGGGATGCTTTGTCTACTCTTGTTTTTCCGCTATTTTGCCTGGCGATCGCTTTGTAGTCTTAATGTTTCTAATCCAGTAGACGGTATTTTTAGTATTACTCTTTTGAGCATGGAACTATTAGCCATGATTGGTACTGCATTTCAAATGCTGTTACTATTTACTGCTAAAAACCGCACTCGCCAAGCAGATCGATGCAGTATTGCTGTTAAAGAAGGTCGTTATAATCCTACCGTAGACATTCTAATTCCCACCTATAACGAGCCTGATTTTATTGTTAAAAGAACTATTATTGGTTGTCAGGCACTTAACTATGACCGCAAACAGGTTTATGTCCTTGACGATACTCGAAGACAAAGTATTAAAAAGCTTGCTCAAGAATTAGGCTGCCACTATATTACTCGACCAGATAATTCTCATGCTAAGGCTGGTAATCTCAATAATGCTTTAAAACAAACTAAAGGCGAGTTAGTGGTGGTTTTCGATGCGGATTTTGTGCCAACAACTAATTTTTTAGAGCGCACTGTCGGCTTTTTCCATAACCCTAAAATAGGTTTATTACAGACCCCTCAAAGTTATTATAATTCCGATCCTATTGCCCGTAACTTAGGCTTGGAGAATGTTTTAACTCCAGAAGAAGAAGTGTTCTACCGTTATCTCCAGCCAATTAGAGATGGTGCAGGTAGTGTAGTTTGTGCGGGAACATCGTTTATCGCTAGACGCGATGCATTACAAGAAATAGGTTATTTTGTCACTGATTCGGTCAGTGAAGACTATTTTACAGGGATTCGCTTGTCAGCTAAAGGTTATGAGCTTGCCTATCTTAATGAAAAACTGAGTGCTGGTTTAGCCGCCGAAAGTATTGGTGCGCATATCGACCAGAGATTACGCTGGGGAAGAGGCACTCTACAAGCCTTTTTTATTAAATCTAATCCTTTAACTATCCCTGGTTTAAACTTCTGGCAAAGATTGGCGCACCTCGAAGGTCTAGTCCATTGGTTGACCTGTTTTCCCCGTGTCTTTTTTCTATTTGTGCCAATCATCTGTACTTTTGGGCATTTAAACCCGATCGTTTCCAGCTTACCCGAAACTATGTATGTAGTTTTACCTTATTACATCTTGCTTTTAACCGTCTTTTCTTGGCTTAATAGGCGATCGCGCTCCATTCTACTTTCTGATGTTTACTCGATTGTTCAGGCAATTCCTGTCTTTATCACCGTAATTAAAGTATTGTTAAATCCATTTGGCAAAGGCTTCAAAGTTACACCTAAAGGTTTAGCTAGAGACAAGTTCAACTACAATTGGTCTTTGGCTTTACCCATGACAATCTTGTTAGGAGCAACTTTAATTAGTTTTAGTATTAGCTTGCTCAGTTTTCCCGAAACTGGATTTAACTTAAGCATGTATTGGGGTGCTTACAATCTAATCACTATTGCTGTTGCGATGATGACTCTGCTAGATTTACCCAAACTTAGTTTGTATGAATGGTACAGCCGTAAGCAAGAAATTAATATCTATGGCGATCGCGCAGCGTGGACGGAGTCCAATCGCCAAGTTTATCAGGGTACAACCCAAAAAATTTCGGAAGAAGGAGTCCAAATCAATCTCGATTCACCAGTTCATCTATCTACTAATGTGATGGTGGAATTAATCCCAGAGATTCTGATTCTCTCTGGCAAGGTAACGCGCAGCTTTACTGCTGACGGTGCTTTTAATGCGATTATTAAATTTCAAAATGTCACCACGGAGCAACATCGTGAACTGGTAGAAATGCTTTATTGTCGCCCTGGTCAATGGGAAGTACGCAAAATTCCCAATGAATTGCAGTCAGGATTGATTTTGTTCAAACTTCTTCTCCGACCATTAGTGTTTTTAAATCCCAAAAAAGTTAAGCAGATGAAGTTGCATTACTAAAATTGTTCTAACTTGCGTGGGAGGTCAGTTATGCTCTTTTTGAGATAAATTGGTATATTTAATCCTGCTGTCTATACCAAAAACATGATCGAAAGAATCTCTAAGTTACCGAAATGGCTTACTGTCGGGCTAGTTGTTCCATTATTGGTATTAAATGGCTGGCTGATTATCTTAGCATTTGAATATTTTGAATCTCTGATTACCATATTCATCACTGCTACCCTGCTGTCATTTATCTTGGATTATCCCGTTCGCCTGATTGAAAAGCGTAATATTCCCCGAGCGATCGCCATTTTGATAGTTCTTTTGATTGGAATCTTGCTGTTAGCCTTTATTGGCGTTACGGTGATTCCAATTTTACTCAACCAGCTAAATGGTTTACTGGAACGTTTGCCTAGCTATGTTGCTTCTGGGAGTGAACAAGCAGCAGTCTTTGAAGCCTGGGCAGAGGAGCGAAATTTACCAGTCGATATCAGCAATTTGGTTGCCGACTCTCTCAGTCGAGTTACCTATCAATTACAGCAGTTAAGTGGTCAGATTTTAGGGAGCTTCTTGTCAGTAGTAGGTAGTATCCTAGATTTGCTCTTAACTATTGTCTTAACTTTCTATATGTTGCTTCATGGCGATGAACTATGGGCAGATGTGTTTCAATTTTTCCCCAATACTTCTAGACAAAATATTCGTGATGCCCTAAAACGCACTTTTAACAACTATTTTATCGGACAACTGACAGTGGCATCGGTAATGGGTGTTTCGATTACAATTGCCTTCTTGATTATTCAAATACCCTTTGCCTTGTTGTTTGGGTTGGTAGTTGGTTTGATGGCGTTATTTCCCTTTGGTGCAGCTTTAAGTATTAGCTTAGTTAGCTTTTTAATGGCGCTCAAAAGTATCTGGTTGGGTCTAAAAGTTTTAGCAGTTTCTTTTGTGATTGAGCAAATAGTAGAAAGTGTGATTGCACCACGCCTGTTAGGCGAATTTACTGGGTTAAATCCTGTTTTAGTCTTAGTTTCACTCTTGGTTGGCGCACAGCTAGGTGGATTTTTAGGCTTGATTTTAGCTGTACCGCTCGCAAGCTTTATTAAGGTTTTATTTATGCTATTTGAATTAAGGCCAGAGTATGATGAAGTCTCAGTTGAGGAGGTGAAACTAATTAATAGTAAAATAGTATAAATTATGATCGCAATTTATCCAGGTAGCTTCGATCCGATTACTTTGGGGCATATTGATATTGTGGAAAGAGGAGCGAAACTTTTTGAAAAAGTTATTGTCGCCGTGCTTTCTAATCCTAGTAAACGGCCCTTATTTTCAGTAGAAAAAAGAATTGAACAAATTACCCAATGTACTAAGCATATTGACAATGTAGAAGTAGATAGTTTTGTTGGTTTAACTGTTGATTATGCCAAATTACATAATGCTGGAGTATTGCTAAGAGGCTTAAGAGTCCTATCTGATTTTGAGAAAGAATTACAGATGGCTCACACTAACAAAACTCTTAATCAAGAAATTGAAACCGTATTTTTAGCTACTACCAAAGAGTACAGTTTTTTAAGTAGTAGTATTGTTAAAGAAATCGCTCAATTTGGAGGTGCAATTGAACATTTAGTTTCTCAAGATATCGCTGAAGATATAGAGCAGAAATACCGTGATATGTAAATAAAGCTTAATATAAGCTACTAAAATAAATGATATTTTCTAAGTAATAAATAGGTTGGCAATTAAGTCTAATTTGAGTTAAAAATAAATTCAAATAATTAAATATATTTGCTTGTATTAATGTTGCCAACTAATTATACTCAATCTTCTACAGTTTCTGTTGATAGACCAGAAGCGATCGCCAATCAGCCACTAGGTTTTAATCTAGAAATTGAGTTAGATGCTTTAGAAGAATTAATTATTAATAGTACTCATGTTCCATTAACTGAATTGATCATTATCGATCGCGTGATCGTTCTGCATCAGCTAAATCAAATTAAAGAACATTTACCTGTAGATTTGGCTACTGCCACTACCATTGCCAACCATAAACAGCAAATCATTTCTGAGGCTGAAAATTACGCCACTTCATTAGTAAAATCCGCACAAGCACAAGCTAATCAAATCTTGCAGGATTCAAGTATATTGCGCCAAGCAGAGTTAGACGGAGCAAAGATTAGACTAAAAACTGAACAGGAATGTGAGCATCTCAAGCAAGCAACTCTTAATGAAATGAGAGAGTTACACCAAAATGCGATCGCCGAATCTCAAGCCATTCAAAAAGGGGCTGATGATTATGCCGATCAAGTTCTGGGTGATATTGAACAGAGAATGCAGCAGATGTTGCTAGTGATTCAAAATGGTCGTCAACAACTTGACGGGGTAAATTAACCATTATTATTATAGGAAAAGGCTATAACTATAATTAATAGTTATTTTTAGAGAAAATATTGGCTTTTTGATTGTGGTTTTAATATTTAAATTATCTGACTGATTCGTGGTTATGGACGACATAGAATGGTTTTAAAACCAGGTTTATTACCTCCAGACAAGCATAAGTAAAACTTATGGTAAGATAAATTACAAATCTCATTGCTAATGCCCGATCAATAATTAGTATTTTTCCCTTAGTATCAAAAATGATGCTGGATGGTCAAGAAAAATCGGCTTAATTTAAAAAAAGCAGATGAGTCTGATTATGCTAGCAGTAATTAATATTTCACCTGATAAAAGAGGAAAACTTACATGGCTACTTATAACGTTACTTTAAAAATGCCTGAAGGCGAGCAAACTATTGAAGTACCTGATGATGAGTACATTCTTGACGTTGCTGAAGAGCAAGGTTTGGATTTACCCTACTCCTGTCGTGCTGGTGCTTGTTCTACTTGTGCGGGTAAACTTGAGTCTGGTACTGTAGACCAATCCGATCAGTCTTTTCTTGATGACGATCAAATCGAAGCTGGATACGTTCTTACTTGCGTTGCTTATCCTAGCTCTGATTGTACAATCACTACTCATCAAGAAGAAGAGCTTTACTAGAAAACTAAAGCTTTTTTTTAGGCGTTCTATGATTAGAACGTCTTTTCCCATTTTAGTTTATTTGCTGGGGAATATCTAACTTATAACATTGCATCTGCGGAAAATCTCTTTTAATCAAAGCGATCGCTTCTGACTGACTACTGCGATCTTGGGCAATTAACTGTGCTGTACCGTCCCCTTGTGAACCAACGCCTTTACCCCCATGTATGTAAGGCTTGAGTGATGGATGATCGAGTAGCTGATGGAGCATAGGTGCTTTTAACTGTTCGGGACAAGCAGGAATAACATAGCGGTCAAATTCTGCTTGAGCTTGATTCATCAAAGCGCCAATTTTCTTAGCATTCCCTTGTTGCAGGGCGATAACAGCCTGTTTAACTAATGCTTGGTTAATTTCACCTAGATATTTTTGTACTTGAACTGCGATCGTATTTCGCGCCTGGGGGTAACACTGATTTAGTTGAGCGAGAATCTTTTGAGTGTTTTTTGCCCCTGCCAAATCGACAATAATTAAAGATAAATTTTGTTTGACAGTTAATGGTTTTGTGGTGTGGCGATCGCCATCAAAAGTCATTAAAATCGGCTGCTGACCATAAGCACAAGCTTGATCGAGTCTGCCACATTGACTAGGAGTAGTCCTTTCTCCCCAGTAGGCTAATTCCATCTCTTCAGCAAGACTTAAACCAAGATCGTAAAGCTGATTGAATGCTCTGGCGACTAAAACACAGATTGCGGCGCTGGAAGACAAGCCTTTTTGTAATGGTAAATCCATGCGATAGTTGTCGATCGCCAAACCACCAACTCCATAACGAATTAAAGCCTGGTAAGCTACCCCCGCTACATAACTATAAAAATTATCCGTCTGCGCCATAGCTAACAACAGTTCTTTGTCCATAGCTAATTCTAATGCTTCATAATGCAGGGTCTTAAAAATTAGGTCAGGATTCTGATTTACGCGGGCATAGATACCTTGGTTTGTACCCACCACTACAGCACAGCCAGGTTTGATTTGAGGATTAACCTGCCGATATTCTCCTGCCCAATCACTATGCTCTCCAAATAGACAAAGACGACCAGAAACAAAAATGTCCATAAGTTCAATGTTTAGCTTCAATATTTGCGTATTATGCTGGTAGTTTATTCATAAATTTGCTATTAATCTTGCTAAAATGTTGTTTCCTAATCTCAAACCATCAAATAGCTAATAATTGAGGTAGCATCAACCGAGTCGAGTAATCAGGTTGTTCGATTCCATCACAGGAAGCAACTAAGTGAGATCGAGGATGCGCCAAATTGAACATTTTTTATGAGAAAACAAGCCACAATTTATGTCTAATCAAAAAATAGTTCATCAAGCGATTAGGCTCCGCCTACCCTTCGGGATCGCGGTTAAATTCCTCCAGCTAAATCACACACTTCCTAACACTACTATGAAAATTCTGACTGCCTTAGCAACCAGCTTGATAAGTTGCTCTAGTTTTTTGGTGACAATTCCCGCAACAGCCGCTATCGGCCCTTATTGTCAGTTTGCTCCTGAAGATGCCATGGCTAAAGAAAAGTTGCTCAGAACATCTTTAAAGGATAACCAAACCAAATTAGAATACGATGCGATTGTGCAAAAACATCGGGAAATGCTTCAGATTTGTCGCAGTCAAACTTGGCCTGAAGAACAGGCTATTTGGTTGCGTCTGTATCCTTGCGATATCACTCCTGGTTCTATTGATTATGTTTTAGATCGCATTGTTAATTTAGGCTACAACAGGGTACATTTAGAAGTCTTTTACGATAGCCAAGTGCTGTTACCGCCTGGAGATAACCCAACTCCTTGGACTCCAGTAGTGCGATCGCCTAATGGAGATCAGATCGATTTATTACAACAGGCGATCGACAAAGCACACCAACGGGGTTTAAAAGTTTACGCTTGGCTATTTACGATGAATTTTGGCTATACCTATGCTCAAAAACCCGATCGCCAGGAAGCATTGGCTCGTAACGGTACGGGCAAAAATAGCCTCAGCTACGTCGACGATCGCGCTCAAGCCTTTATCGATCCTTACTCCCCTCAAGCACAAAGTGATTATAATAATTTAGTCCAGGCTGTACTTGAACGAAAGCCAGACGGCATCTTATTTGATTATGTTCGCTATCCTCGTGGCGTTGCTGGACATTCTTCTGTCCATAGTGTCAAAGACCTTTGGATTCACGGCAAATCGTCTCTCAATGCCTTATACAGTCGAGCAAGTAATTCCAAAGGATTAGCTCTGATCAAGAAATTTGTTGAGAAGGGAAATCTGTCTACCCGTGATATAGAAATTGTCGATCAGCAATATCCGAAAGAAACCCACGCTAAGTGGCAGGGTAGCCTCTCTGAATCTGACTCCAAAGCTAATGCATCATCTCGCCAAAATAAGCTCAACCAAGATTTATGGTTCTTTACCGTTGCCCATGCTGCCCAAGGCGTAATCGATTTTCTCTCCTCAGCAGCTCAACCAGTACAAGATCGCGGACTAAAGGCGGGGGCAGTATTTTTCCCCGATGCTAATCGTCTTGTCGGTGCGCAAGGATTCGATTCTCGTCTTCAGGCTTGGGATAAATTTTCTCCAGATTTAGAGTGGCATCCCATGGCTTATGCTGTCTGTGAAGAAAAGACTAACTGCATTACCGATGAAGTGAAAAAAGTCTTAAAAACATCACCAGAAACAAATGTCATTCCTGCTTTAGCTGGGGCTTGGGGCAAGGAATACCGAAATCATCTTCCTTTAGAAACTCAGATTGAAGCTTTACGTAAAGCAACTCCTGAAGTCAATTCTATTAGCCATTTTAGCTACGCTTGGCAAGAGCCAGATTTAGATCGTCGTCGGCAATCTTGCAATCTTTTCTAAAATGTTGGATTTATGATTAATATCTGTTATGATGATAGACGTTGCAAACTTGCGGATGTGGCGGAATTGGTAGACGCACTAGATTTAGGTTCTAGCGTTTTCGGACGTGAAGGTTCAAGTCCTTTCATCCGCATTGCTTCGGGTTTAATTAGGGATAAAGACATTAAGCTTAATCCCCATGATTGCCCAGGCTAAATCTTACTCACTTCTAAACTAGACCGAGCAATTGGCTGGAACTTAATCTAACAGGTCTACAAATATTGTGATTTAAGCGCTCAGTCAATTAATGATTGACTGAGTAATAGTAGTTAAGGGAACTTGATAAAAATATTGTTGTTGGAAGTCTTCTTCTTGAATTATTGATAAAAAAGATTCAACAGTAGTATTTAAACTAAAATCACGATCATTGGCGACGAAATCAAACTGGTATTGATTTGATTGCAATTTAGACGGCAAACCTACTGTGGCTAACGCTTTTAAGCCAAGCTCAAAAGCGCGATCGCTTAAGTTTAATTTTGTTTGTATTTGTGATTTGGTCACTGATTTTTGGGTACGACTGAGATATTTAGCAACCCCAACTAACTGTTGCCAAACAGCCATGGCATCTGTTGAGCGATCTGGTTCATAAGCCAAAACTAAAGAGCGATCGCCCTGTAGAGCCTGTTGATATTCTCGGCGAAGATCGCCCCAGTTACCAGGACATTGTTGGAGAAAGCTAGCTTGTTCTAGAGGAACTGCTAAATTAGTTAATTCTTGGGGAGTCGAACGGCGATCGATTAATCGATGTGTTGAGTTTAAAGCTGAATTTAGCCAAGAACTTGCCGATGCTAAACCTAGACTAACTAAGCGGATTTCATAACGTTTGCTAAAGGTGTTAAAATCCAGTTCAGCGATCGCATCACACTTGCCGATGACGGGTATTTCGTCTTTATAGTGTCCCCACCACAGTCCAGGAAATCCTTGATTACTAGAATCATCCCAGATCTCAAATGTAGTCTTGATATACTCAATTTTTTGACCACGGCTATCTTGAATATTTTTATGCCAAGCATTTTTAAACCAGCAGTTTTTAATGAGCAATTTGGGAACAGGATTACCCATACCGTAAGGTTCTAGCTGTCTTAATTCGTCAAATAAATTCTCACCCAGATCTGCCACGGTAACCACTAGATCGATATCTATTTGGGGCATCATCTCGGCTATATTAATCTGTTGTCGTAGTTGCTGATTTATCCCTTCTCTAAATAAATCTAGATTCGCTAAAGGTAAACTTAACCCCGCAGCAAAAGGATGTCCCCCAAAGCGATGCAGCAAATTGGATTGAGATTTAACTAGTTGATATAGATCGATACCGTTAACGGATCTAGCAGATCCTCGCGCCATAATTTCAGGCGAATCATGATTTGGTAGGGGCGAACCGCCGTTCGCCCCTACTTCGCGAAACGCCCCTACATTATTTTCGCTACTCAACAAAACCGTTGGGCGACCATATTCTTGAGCAATTGTTCCCGCAGCCAAACCCAATACCCCACCTTGCCATTGAGGATCTTCGAGGACAATTACCGAGGTAGTTGATAAATCTAGCTGCTCTAACTTTTTCGTAACTTGCTTAATCGTATCTTTTTGCAATGACTTACGACGAGTATTAGCTAATTCCGCTTCTTCGGCTAAATAATTACAGCGATCGCGATCGCGACTGGTAAGTAACTCAACGCAGAAACTAGCATCACCATGAATCCGACTTACAGCATTGATTCTCGGCCCTAAACCAAAAGAAATGTCCGTCGGGCGATCGCCATTACGTTTACATAAATCTAATAACTTAGCTACTCCAGGGCGAGTCATGGTATCAGGATTTACCTGTTTTCTAAGCTGCTTAATGCCCACCTGTGCTAGATAACGACAGTCTCCTTTTAACTCCACCAAGTCGGCTATCAAACCAATTGCCACTAAATCTAACAAGTTTTCAATCGGCTGACTAGGTAGATCGGGTAATGCCTCATATAATCCTTCAACTAACTTGTAGGCGACTGCTACCCCAGAGAGATTATATAAAGGATGGGATTGTTCAAAATAACGAGGATTAATGATCGCCGTAACTTCAGGACGAGTCTCAGGTAGAGTATGGTGATCGGTAATAATAACATCAATACCCAATGTTTTAGCGTAGGCAATCTCTGCTAAATTGGTGCTACCCGTATCGCAAGTCACAATCAACCTGGTTCCCGCTTCGGCTAATCTGGCTATTCCTGGACAATTCAAGCCATGAGATTCAGTCTGTCGATTGGGAATATAGTAGTCAAGCTGCAAATGCTGGGGAAAAAACTGCCCTAAACCATCCCATAAAACACTAGTAGAAGTAATCCCATCCGCATCAAAATCTCCCCAAATCGTGACTTTCTCAGCGCGATCGCCTGCCAGTTTTAATCGAGCGATCGCCCATTCCATCTCCACACCGAAAGCACGAGCATTGGTAGGTTGATATAAAGCCGAATTGAAAAACCCTGGTAACTGTTCTAAATCTCTAATTCCCCTCTGCCATAACAGTTGAGCGCAGTACTGGCTGTCTCTGCCTGTAATTTGCTGCACCCCTTGAACAAACTCCAAAGGCGCTGTCGATGTCGCTAAATGCCACTTCTCTTTCATCAGTTACCAGTTATCAAGTTATTAATCACAAGCGATCGCTAAACCTACTAGATCGTTAAGTTTGAATTGATGGGTTGAGATTAGGTAGTGGGTAGTGGGTAGTAGGTAGTAAGTTAAAAACTCATTACTCAAAACAAATTTGACGACCTACTACGAATGTTTATCTTAACGGCTGCACAAATCAAATTACCTGAGATATATAGAAATTAATCATTTAAACCTCAATCAATTGAGCGATTTGATGACGAGCCGAGGCGATCGCGTCTACTAACTTTTGCCCACCAATTTCATCGTTTTCAACATCAATAAAAGTGATGTCAGTAATACCAATAAATCCAAATATCGTTGCTAGATAGGGAGTTTGATGATTCATCTTCTCGTATTGTCCACCCACTCCAAAGCCAGAACCTCCTCTGGCGGAGATGACAAACATTTTTTTACCAAATACTAGGGGTTGATAAGGGTTATCAGGATTTTCTAGCTTAATTTCAAAAGTTCGCCCGATCCGCACAATTTGATCGATATATGCCTTTAACGTACTAGGAACACTGAAATTGTACATAGGAACACCGATCACGTAGATATCGGCAGCTAAAAATTCATCGACCAAGCGATCGCTAGTAGAAATCGCTTTTTGTAGTTCGGGTGTCCGTTGTTCTGTTGGTGTATAAGCTGCTGCAATCCAAGGTTCATCTACATGGGGAACGGGATGACGACCAACATCTCGATAAGTGACGATATCATCAGGATAAGTCTGCTGCCATGTTTCAACAAATTCTTTGGTCAGTCTACGGGAGTGAGAGCGATCGCCACGCGGACTAGAATCGATGTGTAGTAAATGTGTCATAGTTTCTCCTGAGTAATTATGATTCCAGCTTAGAGAAACTAACAATTTTGGGCTATCTAATTCTGGTGAAACTATCACAATCTTGCGGTGAAATTAGGATTGATTTAGTGGGTTATATTTGACTGTTCGGGTGACGGAAACTTAGCAAATTTAGGTAAATCTGGATTCAGATAATCCCACGGTTGCGCACTGGCAGTATAAAGATCTGCTTCAGGTTGAAACCAGCTTGGATTGTCTAGGCTACCTGCCATGATACCCATGAATTCTGGAATTGGAGGTTTGCTAAATAATCGAGAACCACAGTTAGGACAAAAACCACGACTAACAATGCTTCCACTATCACCTGTAACATCATAGTATTTAACATCACCAGTTATGGTAACTGCATCGCGAAGTACGAGCATTGCAGCAGCAAACGCTGTTCCTGTGGCTTGCTGGCAATCGCGACAATGACAATTACCCATCATAATAGGTTCTGCCGAACATTCGTAGCGAATAGCCCTACACATACAACCACCAGTAAAAGGTAATTTCATCCAGATACCTCCTTAATTTTTTATGCAGGAAAAGGAGTTTTTTTCATTATCTCTAAAACCAAAAATGAATACAATCAAATTAAAACAAGTTGAATTTGCATTATGGATCATACCGTCAGGCATCAAATTGAATGTAGCAGCTTGCCCATTTTGTCCAGTAAGGATAGAGGTTGGGAAAACATTGTGGTCGAGCAATTTCAACATCCTGCGGGGGAGGGGAAAACTTATTACAATGATGAACACTCGATTTGCCTGTCTCTTGCCCCACGTCCAGTATACTTGTTGCAAATTAAAGGAGGCAAAACCCACACAGGATTATATGGACAAGGGGACATTTCTGTAACTCCTGCCAAGACTTCGTTTTTTGCTCGTTGGGATAGTGAAGATCGCTTTTTGCAGATTCGGATTGCGTCTGAGTTTATTAAAACTGTTGCCAAAGATGCACTGGAAATGAATCCTGAGCAAGTTGAATTTATCCCTGAATTTCGGACTCGTGATTCCCAGATCGAAGCTATGAGTATGATGTTACTAGCTGAACTACAACAGGAAAATTTAGGCGGAAGACTTTATATCGATTCACTAGCAAATGTTCTAGCAGTACATTTACTTAGGCAATATTCGGCTCACCAACCTCGCTTTTCAATCTATGAAGGAGGATTACCCAAACGTCAACTAGTCAAAGTTTTAGATTACATCAACGAATATTTAGATCGGGACATCAAGCTGGCAGATTTAGCCCAATTGCTTGGTATGAGTCAATTTCATTTTAGCTATCTGTTCAAGCGATCGCTCGGAATTCCTCCGTATCAATACCTACTCCAGCAACGCATCGAACGAGCAAAGCAGTTGTTAAAGCAAACAGACAAATCAATTGTCAACATTGCCTTTGCCTGTGGTTTCAATAGCCACAGCCATCTAACTAAACAATTTCGTCAACTTACAGGTATGACACCCAAAGCCTTCAGAGCAACTTACTAAAATGCCGTCAAAAAGCATAAGCTCAAAACTTCACTCCATTCAACTACTGCGCCATAAGTATCCCCTGTATGTCCTCCTAGCTGTCTGTTAAACCAGTATCCTGTTAACAGGGCGATCGCTATATTTCCCCCAACAATCGAGCCTATTTGCCACCAGGATAAGTAATCTACAGTCAACCACCCGCCACTAAAACAAAGCAAAACCACCAAGCCTAATAAAATATCTTGCGGTAGGCGTAAATTTTCTCGGTGAAATGAACCTTTCCCCGTTTCTCTGAGGTACGGATAAAAAGCGATCGCGCAAACTTGTCCCCATCTAGCCCAACCTGTTACAGAAAGCAATACTAACCAAAGAGGCAATGACACCTCGCTGAGGGTTACGGTTTTAAGCAAAAGAATAATTATAGCTGCGATCGCGCCAAAAGCTCCTGTGGCACTATCTTTCATCACCTCCAAACGACGTTCGGGACTAGTAACAGACAAACCATCTGCGGTATCCATCGCTCCATCCAGATGTAAGCCTCCCGTAACAATTACCCAAACTGCTACAGTTAGAGCATTCCCAGTCAAATTAGGTATGCCCAGAAATTCTACTAAGCTTGCTGATAAAAACAAGATTAAACCAATTAATAGTCCGATCATCGGACACCAACGAGCAATTCTTGACCAATTATTCGTCCATTTACCTGGTAGCGGTATAACGGTATAAAATATTACTCCACTGCAAAATGAAGTGATTACATTTGTAATATATAACCAAAGACTATTAATCGGTATTTTGAACCAGAAAAAATATTTGCTTAAAATTTGATTAAATATATGGGGAATGTTGGGATAATATTGTTTCATAAGCTACTTTATTTTAACGGCATAATTTCTTACAGCAAAATATTTAGCTAGGTAATTTGACACTTCAAATATACTTCTTATGAGCAAACATCAAGGCATGGAATCGCTACCCGCTCCCTGTATTGTAGACGAAGGCATTGTAATCAACCAAGATGATATGAGACGCTTATTAGCCGATTTATGTCATGTTCAATATATTCATAAAATTAGTGGCCAAAAAACTAGTCAAGGTCAAGGATATATACAAGAAATCTTTAGTGACTACAATCAGTCTACTTTAATTGCTAATAGAAAAATCTATATTAATATTCAGAGTTTTGATTACCTCCACCTCAGTAAATCTACAGAGGGAGAAGCCTGTTTTAATCTAATTCAAGACAATCGCCAACTCAGTCTAATTCCTATTTACCCTACTGCTCAACCTCAAGCGATCGCTAAAAATATTGATATCGACACAATAGAAGCGATGGTAGCGGACGTTTTAACCGCTCGTTTAGATGTCCAGCTTGATTTTGATAGTGAACAATGAGCAATGAGCAGTAACCAGTAACCAGTAACCAGTAACCAGTAACCAGTAATCACATAGTGGGATTTTCATTTGAATGTCAGGCTAACTGTAGCCATACCAAAGCACGAGCGGGGGTTTTTCATACTCCCCATGGGATTGTTGAGACACCTAGATTTATGCCTGTTGGCACTTTAGCTACGGTTAAGGGCGTTATTCCTCAACAGCTAAAAGCTGCCAATTCGCAAATGATTTTGGCAAACACCTATCACCTGCATATTCAGCCAGGAGAAGATATAGTCAAGGAAGCTGGGGGGTTACATCGCTTTATGGCGTGGGATCAGCCTATTTTGACTGATTCAGGTGGGTTTCAGGTTTTTAGCTTAAGCGAAATGCGTAAGGTGACAGAAGAAGGGGTTATTTTTAAATCCCCTCGTGACGGTAGCATGATCAACATTACCCCAGAGCGTTCGATTCAGATTCAGAATGCTTTAGGTGCAGACGTGATTATGGCATTTGATGAGTGTCCCCCTGCGGATGCGACTAAAGAACAGGTTCAGGCGTCAACCGATCGCAGTTATCGTTGGTTAAAAAGATGTGTGGCCCAACATCAGAATACGTCTGAGCAAGCCTTATTTGGTATTGTTCAAGGGGGAATACATCTAGATCTCAGGCAAAAGGCAGTCGAACAGCTAGCTGAACTAGATTTACCTGGCTATGCTATTGGTGGGGTGAGCGTAGGGGAAGATCCGCAGCTAATTAACGCAACGGTGCGCCATACTGCTCCTTTATTACCTGCTGATAAACCCCGTTATCTCATGGGTGTAGGGACTTATCGCGAAATGGCTCAGGCGATCGCTTCGGGGATCGATTTATTTGACTGTGTGATTCCTACTCGTTTAGGTCGTCATGGTGCTGCTTTAATTCGTGGCAAACGGACTAATATTAAAAATGCTCCCTATAAACGGGACTATCGACCCCTTGATGAAACCTGCTCTTGTTATGCCTGCCAAAATTTTAGCCGTGCTTATTTAAACCATATGCTGCGATCGCAAGAAATGCTAGGCTACATTATGATCTCGCTCCACAACATTACAGAATTAATTCGCTTTACCCAAGAAATCCGCGAGGCGATCTTTAAGGGAACTTTTGCCACTGATTTTGCCCACTGGCTTAATGATGAAGCTGATAACTGATGACTAATTACTAGACTTGTTGCTTTATAAAAAGCTTTAAAAGCAAATCAGAGACTGTTTCTCCTTGATCTTTGGGTGTTAGGAGGCCTCCAAGTAGAAGTTCCACAACCCCGTCGCAAGTCAATAGCAGTCCTTTGGTCAGTAACTTCGACGTGTCTCCAACCTGTCAATGGCTCGAAAAACATCAACAAATTAGCTACTCCATTCCTTTGATATTGATAGTCGTAACGTTTCTTCTGACCAGGTTTGGCTGGAATGATTTCACGAGTTTCTTGGACTAACTGCTTGCAGCTTTCATCAAAACAAATCCAAGGCTTGAGTTCATCATAAGGACTTTGATAAATATCTAAAACATTTTCCATGCAGCAAACAAATTCTGCATTTGACTGTGGTGGGATAACCCAGGATTCATTCAACCAAGGTCGCGACGCAAGCTTGAGGTGACCTCAAGCTGTGCGCCGTCTGTCCATCCCCCCTCTTTTTGATTGATATTCGCTTTGAGCAAGATTCGGGCCTGATTCATCTTATATGCGGCGATTTTTCCTTTTTTGGTCAACTGTTCCAGAAGTTTTGTTTTTGACACTGTAAGGGAGACGATGTATTTCTTCTTGGGCATTATTTCTCTTTCTCATCCTTCTCCTTCACATTACCTCTTTTTTATTCCTCAAAACAAAATTGCCATTCTACTTTACCTTATTAAGCAACAAGTCTATTAATGTCCTAATCTAACTTTGTACGACTATCAAGCTCTACTTAAAGGTGGTTTTTTTAACGAGCCAGTCGGAAAGACTAAAAATGGTTAAGTTATTAAAATCTCCTTCGACTTGGGTATAACCATCCATAGGTGCATACAAATTATTTTGTCCCTCTGCTGATTTGGGTTCTGAGGTATGCTGTCCCGAAAAGCCAATCGCAACCAATATAGCATCCATCAGTTCTGGTGAGAGTCTTTGAGCGAGGTCTAATATCCTGCCAACATCACCAACTATGAAGTCGCGGGTAGGATGTTCGGCTGTGTGGAGAATGGCTTGGGCTACTAGCTTGGGTGAATAGTACGGGGGTAATCCTGTAGGTTTAACTCCCAGCTTGGTTAGTACGTGGTTGTAAAAGGGAGTATTAATTACTGCTGGTTTAATACTGGTAACGCTAATCGGCATCTTATCGTGTTTTAGTTCTACCCTTAATGATTCCAAAAAGCCTTCCAAACCGTGTTTAGCTGTAGAATAGGGGCTTTGTAAGGGTAAAGCTCGCCTTCCTTCCATTGAGGAAATATGAATCATTGCGCCTCTTCCTTCTTGCTTGAGATAGGGTAATGCTGCCATTGCTCCGTATACTTGTCCCATTAAAGTAACATCAATAACCCGCTTAAATTCTTCTGGGGTAATTTCTGCAAAAGGCGCGATAATTCCACTAGCGGCACAATGTACCCAAGTATCCAACCTCCCATAATGTTCGACGGTATAATCGGCGATCGCTTTTACTTGTTCAAAGTCTGCTACATCACCTTTGATGGCTGTCGCCTCTCCGCCAAAAGCCTGAATTTCTGCCACTAGAGAATTTAGTCCTAGTTCATTTCGGGCTGAGACAACTATCTTAGTTCCCTTCTTGGCAAACTGTAGCGCTGTCTCTCGTCCAATACCACTGGAAGCTCCAATGATAGCGACTACTTGTTGGGAAATTGGTTTTAATTGCATGGATCTTGTTCCTATAAATAAAAAAGATAATTAAGCTAAAGAAATTACTAGGCAGAGGTATAGATAACTCTTGATTCAACTTGAAACTTTGAAGATATCTAACTTGCCACTTGAGGGAAGCGGGATTAAAGTTGGCTAATTATTTTTTGCACTACTTGTACACCAGTTATTGCTTGCCAGCCAAATAGCCCTAAAACGCCGATATTTATCGCCAAATGCAGGTTGCGCGCCCACATATTGCCTCTTTGCATGAAGGGTGAGAGGGAAGCAGAAGTAACGATTAGGCTGACTACAATTAAACCGACAATTAAATGAGAGCCAAAAAAGATTTTGCCGTGATTGACATAGGTAACAGCCATAGCCAAAAAAGCATTAAGCGTAAGCACCGCTAACAGCACAGAACCTACTTGGTAGTGTTTAATATTGTAACGACCCTTAATCAATTCTTTTTTAGCTTCACCTTCGGCATTCCTACTTTGGCGAATTTTTAGTCCTAAATATAAAGCATAAATTGCTGTTACTAATAATACCCACATAATAATCGGGTGGATAAATTGCGACCAAACTTTGACTGATTCTGGAATTGCTAAACTCATAATTGATAATTTTTCCTGCAATTGTATTACGATCTGAAATAGATTGATCCTGCTCCTCAAAATTATCTTAAGAAAAATTACTGTTCAATCTAATCCATCAAACAGTAGAAATAAGCTTTAAAGAGTTAAATACTTATCGATTAGTTGCAAATAGCTTCCAGCAAAGACAAAGACTGATACAACAACAGTAGAGAACCATAAAAATAAGCGGGACATAATCATGGATAACGTCTCAAACATATACATGAATGATGAAGATTGGTTTAATCAGGGTAAAGCTGACGCTTGGGCAGGTAAATCCAAACAAACGCCAGAACACGATCCTCAAGCTGCTAGTATGTATGATTTGGGTTATTGTGAGGGGGAGATCGAGCGATCGCCTGTACAAGCTAAAAAGCAAAATTCAGCCAACCATTACTTAGAATAAGAAAAATATTTAATTAAGCCAAACAATAATCATGACTGAATTATTAAAGCAAAAATGCGTTCCTTGTACTGGCAGCCTACCTCCAGCTACAGCAGCAGAAATTGACACTTACAAAAAACAGGTACCCGATTGGCATCTGATTACAGAAAATGACGAATTGCGTCTGCAACGGGTTTTTCAATTTGCCGATTTTCAAGACGCGCTAGATTTTACTAATTTAGTAGGAGATATTGCCGAAGCAGAGGGGCATCACCCTGCTCTACTCACTGAATGGGGAAAAGTGACGGTTACCTGGTGGACTCATGCTATCAAAGGACTTCATCATAATGATTTTATTATGGCAGCCAAAAGCGATGCAGCTTGGTCTTCTTTGCAGTAAGCTGTCAGATATTTAATTTGTTGATTGAGATTGACGGGGAGATAGGGAGATAGGGAGATAGGGAGATAGGGAGATAGGGAGATAGGGAGATAGGGAGATAGGGAGATGAGGAGATCGCTATCATTAGTAATATTGTAGCGATATTCTCGATCTTCTTTGTTGAGGATTATTTGCCATTATCAATCTTGACAGCCAAAATAGTAGCACTTTTTAGAAATCTCAATACTTGTTTAGCTGTTTCAGGAGAATTCATTGATGAAAATTTTAGTAACTGGCGTGGCTGGCTTTATTGGTTTTCACTTAGCCAAAAAACTACTGGAGTTAGGCAACCAGGTATATGGGGTTGATAATCTTAATGATTACTATGATGTTGGTTTAAAACAGGCTCGTCTGGAACAACTATTACCCTATTCTAGGTTTACATTTGAATACCTCGATATTAGCGATCGCTCTTCAACAGCTAATTTATTTGCCTCTGGTGATTTTAAAGTGGTGGTTCACCTGGCAGCACAAGCAGGGGTACGCTATTCTTTAGAAAATCCTCACGCCTATGTTGATAGTAACTTAGTTGGCTTTACTAACATTCTCGAAGGTTGTCGCCACGGTGCAGTTGGGCATCTGATATTTGCCTCTTCCAGTTCTATCTATGGCAACAATACTCAAGTTCCTTTTTCAGTCGGCGATCGCGTAGATACCCCCGTATCCTTGTATGCTGCTACCAAGAAAGCTAATGAGCTAATGGCTCACGCCTATAGTCATCTCTATCAAATTCCCACGACAGGACTACGTTTCTTTACAGTATATGGCCCTTGGGGTAGACCAGATATGGCTTATTATAAATTTGTTAAGGCGATCGCTGAAGATCGACCCATCGATGTTTATAATTACGGTAAGATGATGCGAGATTTTACCTACATTGACGATATAGTAGCAGGTATAGTTAAATTAATTTCTCACCGAACTAAATTATTTCCTCCCTATAAAATCTATAATCTGGGTAACAATAATCCTGTTGAGCTACAAGAATTTATTGCCATCATTGAAACTTTGATGGGTAAATTAGCCCAGAAAAACTTTCTACCCATGCAGCCAGGAGATGTAGTTGCTACCTATGCAGACATAGAAGAATCGATGACTGATATTGGCTTTAAACCTGCTACCTCTATTGCTCATGGATTAGCCAGTTTTGTCAATTGGTATAGAGCCTACTATGGCTACACAACTCCCAGAGACAAATTGTTATCGGCTACAGAATTATCTACTGTCGTTTAAGACGTTGCTGATTTGAAGTAGGAAACCGAAGAGTAATCTGTACTTAGCTATTAGCTCCTAGCTATTAGCTCTTAGCTTTTTAGCTGATTTGCTTGCATAGCGAAAATAGTCGAATCACATTGTACCCTTGTGGTATACATCGATTCAGCAACGCCCGTTTAAAATTACAGTTGTTAGATTGATACCAGATTACAATAATCTGGTCATGTCTGCATATTCAGTTAATAGCTGATCGTTACTAAGATACACGCCTTCCTGTTGAGGATTCCATAATAATTCAAATTTAATCACTGAATCCCTTTCCATCTTGCCTAGTTGCGTTAGTTCATTAACTAACTGTTCTTTAGTGTTAATTTTTTTAAATAGAGGTGTAGTGTGAGATGTACAGAGAATCAGAGTAACTACTACATAACTATAACTTTCTTGATTGCCATCACTATTACCAATGTTGCGATTGTGGTTGACCAAACTTGGCATTTTACTGGTGAACTTAGTTCTTTCTTGGACAGAAATAAAATTAAATTCTGATCTCACTTTTGTTAGAGGAAGAGTTGTTGAACCATAACTTGCATGAGTCCAATGTCCCTGTTCAATTAGCACCTCTACAGTCTGATGCATCAAATCAACTAAATCAAACTGGTGCAAATCAGTTATGGAAGTAACTCGACTTAATTCTGCTCTTAACTGCCTAGCAGGGGGAGAAAAGGCAATTTGGAGCTTCGATACCGTTGCTTGATTGACATCTTGTTCTGCTTGCAAGACTGAATCGATTGAGTCTACAGGTTCAGCGAATCCCGCTTGGCGATCGCTATTTAAATCGCTATTTAAAAGATCATTAGGCTCATCAGGCTTGGTCAACAGCATTTTGTAAAACAAAAATAGAGGATAAAAAATACCCAAGGGAACAAAAAACAAGAAGAAAAAAGACAGCGAGATGAGTCTAATTAGTCTTGATGGGGATTCTTTCACATCCGATCTAGTAGCTGCTAAATCTGTATTGTCTGCCAAAAGCAGATTAGCTTCACCCTGCTGCTTCAAAAAAGATGCTACTACTAAATTTTTCTGACTATTTTGACTGTGTTTTAAATCTCGCTCAGTTGATGTATTCTTTGATACTAATAATTGCTCGGTAAATGTGTCTGAAGCAAATTCTACTTCGATCGTAGTCGGATTTAAGCTATAAGCAGTAGTAGCTAATAGAACAGCACTAAAAAACCTTAGATTAGTAAGATTAAAAATTCTGGCTTGAGACACGCTTAAAATAGTTTAATAAGAAATTTTTTGATTGATTACAATGCTACTTTATTTCTCCACATTTGGTTGCCAATTATTCTAAAGAATTACTAAGATTACAGTTTATTTAAGCTTAATTTTATTTTTGGCAATTATTTACCATTTATCAATTAAACAGACAAGTATCAAAACTCTTCTCTAAATAAACATCTTTTGATAGACACAACTAGCACAATTAACATCTACTAATTTATAGAGTATTTTTCTACTAATTTAAATTTTAAATTCCATCTTTGTGATGAACAGATCGATATTTGAATTGGCAAAGATAAAGATAACACTACATATCTAAATATCTAAACAATTTAATGTTGCAAATTAATTTGGTAAATCGACCTGCGGTAAAAATAGAGCAGACAAATCATTATCTTTATTTACAACCGTTGGTTGCTCGATTACCTTTGATTAGCTGTAAAGTTTGTGTAATTATTCCTGTGCGTAATGAAGCGCAAAATATTGAAGCGACTTTACTCGCTCTGACAAATCAAGTCGACTTAACAGGGAAGCCATTAAACAAAAACTGCTATGAAATTATTGTTTTAGCTAATAACTGTACCGATGATTCTGGCGAAATAGTGAGGCGTTTTGCGCGAACTCACCCAGATCTAATACTTCATCTGGTGGAAAAAACGATAGATAGCGATCGCGCTCACGTTGGTTGGGTACGCAAACTGTTGATGGATGAAGCTTGTAGGCGATTCCAGTTGATAGGACGCGATTTGGGCGTAATTGCCTCAACCGATGGTGATACAAGAGTTGCTTCTACCTGGATTGCTGCAACTTTAGCCGAAATTGAAGCTGGAGCTGATGCTGTAGGCGGTCGCATTATCACTAATAATAGAGAAAGAAATAAACTAGACAAAAGCACCAGACTATATTTTTTACGCTTTATCCGTTATGGCTATTTAACTGCACAATTAGAAGCTGCGATCGATCCCGATTTTGAATCGCTCACCCGACATCATCATCATTATGGCGCAAGTTTTGCGGTTACAGCTCAGATGTACAATCGGGTTGGCGGTTTGCCACCTTTACCTTCTTCGGAAGACGTAGCTTTGTATAATGCCCTAATGCTTGTTGATGCTCGTTTTCGCCATAGTCCAGCAGTGCGCGTAGTTACTAGTGCTAGAGCGTTAGGTAGAGCAAAAGCTGGGTTAGCAGATCGATTGTCTGAGTTAAAGATTATTAGTAAGCAACAACAGTGTCCATTAGTTGAATCTGCTTCGACGATTGAAGCTCGTTTTCGTCTGCGTCGTCAGCTACGTCACCTGTGGCAAAGACAAACAAGAGGGGATAATTTACACAAAATGAAAATGGCGCTTATCGCTCTAAACCTGGGCATAGAACGAGATTTATTAGCAGAAATTATTTTGCGATCGCCTACTTTTGGTTTAGTTATCGAGCAAATTAACCAATATCAGCAGGAAAATGCAGCTATGTATCATGTGTCTGCCCCAAGAGTAATACTTTCTCAAGCGATCGCCGATTTACAGACTTTAATTAACCAAAATTTAAATTGCCCTGATGCAAGTCTAGATGCGCTCAAACAGATCGAGCCGATATCGCTCCTGCCGCAATCCTGTTAAATGTTTTAACTCGGCTAGCTGTAAAAAAGAATCGTGAACTTCATCACCTGAAAGGGGGTAGTCTTTCGCAAATAGTGTCCAGTGAACTAGCAAAAGATGTCCCCCTACATCAAGGTGTTCGATAATTAACTGTTGAGTTTTTTTAAGATCGTCCCAACTCAAATAATAGCCAACCTCAGACAGCAGAGTGAGATCGAACATCTCATCAGGATAATCTTGTGGCACTTGAGCAATTTTAAAGCGTACCTGGGGCAAATCTTGACAACGAGCGATCGCTTTTTGTTGAGCTAATTGGGAAACATCGATTGAAAGTAAAGAGTCACAGCGTTGAGCCAGTAAAGCTGTCAGTACGCCAATCGAACCACCTACTTCTAAAGCATTGCGGTAACGAGATTTGGGTAAAGCCTTAATAGTTGTCTGATATTTTTGCGCTTCATAGTCACTAGTTTCAAAATCCCAAGGATCGGGATTTGCTTGATACAGATTTTCAAAATAGCTTGGTTGAAGCGAATCTTTTGGCTGGTTCATGATTTAACTTCTAAATATATTTCCCAAGGTTGGGTAAAGTTTTGTAGCATTTGGGGTGTAAGGCGAAAACCTTGAGGATCGTCTTTAATTAAATCGCTAATTTGCGAACGATATTGAGCGATCGCCTGTTGTTTTAATTCCAGTACTTTAGTAATATCTAATCGCCAAGCATTAATGGAGTCAGCAAAATCACCCCTTTGCTCAGTATCCCAATCCCAAATTGGATATTCAATGATACGGGGAGGATTAATTAAATTCTTAGTAGCTGCGGTGAACAATTGCCAACTGGCACGATGATCTGGGTGTGGATCTTTGCGCCAAGGTAGAAAAATTATTGACGGTTCTAGTTCATTTAAATATTGAGAGATAAGTGCGATCGCTTTTGCTGATTCCCTCGCTATCTGTACCTCACCATCAGGTATTTCTAAAAAAATAACCGCTTCAGGTGCAACTCCTAAAAGAGCTAAAGCAGCTAAACTTTCTTGTTCTCGTAATTGCTTGAGGGCTAGAGGTGGATAGGTTAAAGAGTTAGGATGAGATTTTGTCCCATCACTTACCACTGCTACTGATACTGGGAGATTTAACTGACGCAATAAAGCGATCGCGCCCCCACAGCCAAGGGTTTCATCATCGGGATGGGGAGCAACAATTAAAATAGATTTATCAGATCGAGCGCTAGATCGATTAACCAGAGTTTTAATATTCAAAATAGGTAGAGACTCTGGGGTATTAAAAAGCGATCGATTATCTGTAGGGGCGAACGGCGACGCGCTAGCTAATCCTTTAGGGCGTTCGCCCCTACCATGACCAAATTTCACTAGCATTCACCGTTTCTGTAAGAACATATTTACCGACATCTGTTAAGGCAGCATCAAAAGCAGGTTGACGCAGATATAAACTCAAATCTCTAATTATGCGTTCCATTGGTTCGGGTGGTAGTAAGCCCAAAGTACCAATTGAACGTTGACTTAACTGAATCGTATCAATACAAATTTGCTCGATCGCTGTTCGTACCATGTTGCTATAAGCGACTAGCTTGGCAGCTTGTTCCCGATCGTCATCTGGATAACCACCAAACACGGGGGCGTAATTATCGACCAACTGCGCTGCACCTTTGAGCCAGAGATTACCGCTTTCAATCGCGATCGCCATTTTACCTAAACGTTCTTGCTGCTGGGGATGTCCACAGCGATCTAGCTTCTGTAAATATTGACGAGTAGCATCAAATAAGGCTGACGCACCGCCAAGCTGTACCGCAGCAAAGCGAATTACGCCACCACTTAACCAAGGCTGACGAAAATAGTCTCCTGGTTGAGCAAGTAATGATTTCTGTTCTACTTCTACGCCCGTAAAATCAACCTTGTAGCTTACTGTTGCTCGCATTCCCGCTGGTTGCCACCAATCAGAATCGAATACTGTGGCAACCTCATCCATCGGTACAATGCACATTTGCCAACTGCCATCAGGTAACTTGCCGTTAACAAAAGGGCGTTCGACATAACCACAGCCAGTACAAAAAGTTTTGCTCCCTTCTAGTCGATATTTACCGTTATCTAGAGGAATAATCTTTACGCCGTCTTGGGCTTCGGCATTCCATACGCCAAATATCTTATCTTGTCTAGCATCGTTAGCATAAACTTTTATTTGCTCTGATGTACCAAAGGTTTGGATCAATTGCAGAGCATTAACATGACCTTCATAAATACGTCCGACAACTAAATTGCCACGTCCTATTTCTTGAAGCAGCATCAGCAACTCCTCAGTCTGTCCTGTTTCAAAGCCCAACCCCAAGCCACCCAAACGCTGGCTTAAAGGCGCAGTTAATAAACCTGCTGCTGCTATTCGTTGGAATTCTTCGACTGGGAAAACGCCTTGTTTATCTAGTGCATCCGCATTCGCTGCTGCAAAATCGGCAATCTTCTTAGTTTCTTTAGCGATCGCCTCTAAAGATAAGTTTTGACTTGGTGCTACTTTAGAGAATAGTTGGGTAGTAATGTCCCTTCTCCTTGTTTAATAATGGTAATTTAGTTAGTAGATCGTCAAGTTTGAATTGATGGGTTGAGATTAAGTAGTAGGTAGTAGGTTAAAAACTCATTACTTAAAACAAATTTGACGACCTATTAAATTGTCGCGGTTAAGGTTATGTTAGTGCTTCTATCCAAAGATTTAAAAACCAGTTCAGGCGATCGCCCAAACTATAAAATAGTCTTTGGTAATTAGTAAACAGTTATTTATCAAAGTTACCAATTACCAAAGATAATTACTACGAAGCATTGATTCGGTCTGTTTTAACTTCTGGGTTTGTACCCAAGAAGCCATAGTAGGTGGCGATTACACCTGACAAAGCATTTAACCAGACATTGTTGCCAAAAATAGGCATAATACCAAAAGTAGTTTGAGTTAATGGTAATAAGCCCATGACAGCGATTAAAATATAGCTCACTCCAAAAGCTCTATTATAAAGGCGTGCATTTCCAGTGCTAGCTGCCACAATACCTAATAGTCCAACTGATACATGAACTAAGTTATGGATGAAGTTGGTAGGAAATGCGCCAAATAGAAATCCAAATCCTTTAGCGTAAATACCGTCAGCATCCAAAGGAATACCTGAATCGAAAGTGGAGCTAGGTAAGCTGATAAAGTTAGGAATAAATCCAGCTATGCCTAAGAGAAGAAAAATGATGCCTATAGCTAAAGCAGAGTTGCGTTGCATAATTTTATTACCTCGATTGTGTTGATTGATTGTTTGTTTGTTTGTTTGATGTTGATTAAATTGCTCAGCGACTTGTTGTTTAGATCCATTAGTCGCTTGAACAATTAATTTTTAAGCAAGAAGCCAAAAGCTAAAAGCTCTACTACTGTTTCCCTGTACTATGTAGTCGAGGATCGGGTGCTGGAGGATCGGGCATTTCTGACTCGCCTTCAGGATTTTCGAGATATTCAAACTCACCTTTTCCATCGGGGCTTGGCCCTTTTGCCCAACGACCTTCTTTACTTTCTGTACCTTCAGACAAGTTCCAGAATTGATAAGAAGTGTACTGTTTCTCTTGTGATTGAGGGAAAGAACTAGGAATAGGTAAATCTTCTAAACCATCAGCTTTCAATTCTTCAATCGCTGCTAGCCACTGATTCTGGTGCATAGTATCGCGGGCAATCATATAAGCTAGAGTATCTTTGACCCCAGGATCTGTTGCCATTTCATAGATTCTGACTGCTTGTAAGCGTCCTTGGGCTTCTGCCTGCACATTGGAATAAAAATCAGCCATCAAATTACCTGAAGCAGATACATAGCGGCCATTCCAAGGATATCCTGTACTATCAGCAGGTAATGCACCGCCACCACTAACCGTAGCGTGCTGTGGATTCATGCTGGACATGATGATGTCTTCAGCTTTCATGCCACCCATAATACCCTGCATAATAGGATCTTTTACGGCTGATTCTTTTTGCTCAAGAGGAGCATTGTCAAGTAAATAAGCCATGGTGGTTGCCAGCATCTCAATATGCCCGATTTCTTCGGTAGCAATATCAAGCATCATATCTTTGTATTTAGAAGGGCCACGACAGTTCCAGCCTTGGAAGAAATACTGCATCATTACAGTCATTTCGCCATAAGGGCCACCAATTAGTTCCTGCATTTTTTTAGCCAGGATCGGATCGGATCTTTCTGGTTTGGTAAAATACTGTAGCCTTTTTTTGTGATAAAACATATAATTTGCTGGAGATCTATGTGTCTTAGCTTGGGTAGGAAATAGTGGTTGTCCAGACTCCTATCCTCCCAAGTTCGATCAGAAGAACGTTTCTGTCATGCTGCTCTGATCAAACTAAAAAGGTAGTTATAGAACAAAACTAGCTAGATAGATGAGCTTTGAAATGTGTAGGTTGGGGAGCAATACTTCTCGTTTAGGCTTTGTTATTGATGGGTTTTTATTCAGGTAGTAGCTAGCAGGTAATGGGTAGTAGGTAATTAATATCTACTTTTTGTGGCAATTACCTAAAAAATTAAAGAAAAATAATCTACTACCTAACCTACTACCTACTACCTCAAACACAATTAATCTTCTTAAAGGCTTATCCGAGAAGTATTGACCCACCCTATCAAATCTCTGCTGTCCTTCTTATCAGTCAATTAAGCTTCAAACTGTAAACTCAGTTAGCTTTTAATCGTCATCATCGTCGTCGCGATCGCGGTAGCTGCGTCGTTCATCATCGTCATCACGGTAGCGGCGTGGTTCATCGTCATCATCATCGCGGTAGCTACGTCGCTCATTATCGTCATCATCACGGTAACGGCGTGGTTCATAGTCGTCGTCGCGCTCACGGTAGCTACGTCGCTCATTATCGTCGTCATCACGGTAACGACGTGGCTCATAGTCGTCGTCGCGCTCACGGTAGCTACGTCTTTCATCGTCGTCGTCATCGCGGTAACGGCGTGATTCATAGTCATCGTCACGATAGCGATCGCCATCTACTCTGCGTTTGAGATCGCGTTGCATTCCATCAAACATATCCTTGATTCCCATTTCAATCCTCCTTTGATTGTTTTGGTTAATTTTTAAATTTGTTTGCTCTTATTTCTAGCTTCGCAAATCGCTTAAATAAATGTGTCGTCTAAGAGTTAGATCTCGTCTCAGTCTTTTGAGATATATTCCCCAAAATTACTGTGAACAATATTTATCTAAGGTTTGAGAACTACTTTGGTACAATTGTCTTCTTTGTTGCGAAACATTTTGTAGCCTTTGGGTGCATCGTCAATACTCAGGTGATGAGAAATAACATAAGAAGGATCGATTTCCCCCCGCTGAATACGTTCGAGTAAAGGTTGCAAATATTTATGCACATGAGTTTGTCCCGATCGCAAAGTCAAAGCTTTATTGACAACTGCCCCTAGCGGTACTTTATCCACAAAACCACCATAAACTCCAGGAATAGAAACCGTACCACCCTTGCGACAAGCAACTATAGCTTGTCTTAAAGCCGTAGGTCTACCTGTTTCTAGCTTGACTCCCTGCTTGACTTTATCGTAGGCTGCCATTGCATCTGTACCGTGAGCTTCCATCCCCACAGCATCAATACAGCGATCTGGGCCTCTGCCTCCTGTCATTTCTTTGAGGGCTTCTCCTGGATCGATTTCTTCGTAGTTGATAATCTCTGCATTGCCCTGTTCTTTCGCCATTTGTAACCGTTCGGCAAAGCGATCGATGGCAATTACCCTGGCTGCACCCAGCATATAGGCACTTTTTATGGCAAACTGACCTACAGGGCCACAACCCCAAACAGCAACAGTATCTCCTGGTTCGATATCAGCATTTTCAGCTGCCATATAGCCAGTCGGAAAGATATCAGTTAAGAATAAAACTTTATCGTCCTCCAAGCCATCAGGTACTTTTAAGGGGCCAACATCGGCAAAAGGAATACGCACATATTCAGCCTGTCCCCCTGCATAGCCTCCCAGTAAATGAGAATAGCCATAAATACCTGAAGGCGAATGACCGTATAGTTTCTCTGCCATCCAAGCGTTAGGATTAGAGTTATCACACAGCGACCATAAATCCTTGTTACAGAAGAAACAGCCACCACAGGCAATAGTAAAAGGAACGACAACGCGATCGCCTTGTTTAAGATTCTTGACTTCTCTGCCTGTTTCGACAATTTCTCCCATAAATTCGTGTCCCATAATATCCCCAGACTCCATACTCGGAATATTGCCTTCGTATAGATGCAGATCTGAGCCACAAATAGCAGTAGAGGTTACCTTGATAATGGCATCGCGGGGATTAAGAATTTTAGGATCTGGTACAGTTTCAACTCTAATATCTTTTGCGCCATGCCAACATACAGCTTTCATTATTCTTTAATTGATAGTTTGTGGATAGTTAGTAGCTAATTAATCACGGAGAAATTTTGTAGCTATTTTTTTCTCTGTAATGGAAATTTATTTGATTGAGCGAGAGCCAGGCTAATTTTTCAAATCGAAACGCTGAGGATTTTGAAAGCAGCAATTCTCAAAGTTCATTATGGTTTTTGCTTTCTCAAGTTGAACTGCTGCTAGATTTATTTTGAGGTTTCTAGTAGAGCGAGGCACACCCCACCCTACTTAAATAAACCCAGTACTTTAGCCTAGACGCGCTGCTACATTTGTTTTGAGGTTTCTAGTTGGCGTTTATTAATTCGGCTAACGCAACCAACTAGAAATGTATTGACGCGAAGTGCAGGATAACTGACTAATTTATTTTTTTGTTGTCTCGTGGTTCGACCACAATTACATCAGCATTATTCCCTGTGGTTGTGCGATCGCTTGTACGAATCGTGGGATCGATCGCGTCAGTACGAGTACCCATTACTTTATCTGTAGTGTTAGGTTCGATTACTCCAGAACGATCTAGATCTGTATCTCCCATTGTGTTTACAGATGCACCAGTATCTACTCGATTAATCCCAGAGGTTCTATGATACGAGTCATCATTAATATCATGGGCATCGTATACGCCGTAATTTTCAATACCATGATTGTGTAAAATGCTTTCAGCACGGCTGATGTCAGCGCTAGTACCATTGACCATGACTAAATAACTACCACGACCAACGCGATCGCTATAGATTTTCGCTTCATCTTCAGGAATACCCAAACCGATTAAACCGCCAATAATACCACCCGCTGCTGCACCGATACCAGCACCAGCTAAAGTAGTGGCGATCGCAGTCGCTGCTTCTCCCGCTACAATAATTGGCCCTACACCAGGAATTGCCAGAGTACCTAAGCCGACTAATAGACCAGTAATACCACCTAATACCGCACCAGAGGTCGCACCAGCACCAGCACCTTCGGGGGCCTTGTTACCTTCATCCTCGGCTGTATCCATACCTGCCGATTGAGTTACCTGATCTGCATCCTTGGCAATAACATTAACTCGGTTCATATCAAAACCGTCGTCTTTGAGAGCGCGTAAAGCTGCTTCTGCTTCATCACGACTATAAAATAAACCTACTGAACGTTTGTACTGATTCATTGTTTTTTATTGATCAACGACACTTATATTCTTTGACGCATCTCTTGTTTATTCATCACCCAAAAGTTATAAGTGTTAAATATTGGGCGTTGCTGCTAAATATCGTCATGCCAATTATTTTTTTTGCTTAAGAACCTTTTGGCTGTCCTTTGGTGGTGGCAATTTCGCCAGTTTCCATCAGCTGTTTAAAGCGATTTAATTCATCCCCAATTTGTTGTTGGGGTGATTCACCAAATAATTTGACGATCGCATTAGTTAACGCGCCACCTGGGGGCTGATATTCTAAAACCACCTTTACTTGAGTACCACGATCTCCCGTAGCTGGTTGAAACCGCACAAAACCACAGTTAGCGATATCTGCGTTGTCTAAAGCGTTCCAGGCAATTAAATGATCGGGTTCATCTTTGATAATTTCGGCATCCCATTCCACACTCAGATCTAAAGGTGCATTGGCTACCCAATGGGATACTGTACCTGCTTCATTTTTGTTGGTGACTGACTTTAAATGTCCCATAAAATTGGGCAAATTAGTCAAGTTACGCCAGTAGCTATATAGTTCCGATGCGGGACGCTCAATCGTCACAGTTTTTTCTACCTGAATATTAGGTGTTAAACCTATAGCCTCGGTAGCGCGATCGATTAAACTAGTTTCAGTAAGCTGCTGGCGGTTACTATAGTCAGCTAAAACTTCTTTTAACGAATGCTGCTGTAAATTTTTAATTACTAAGGGACTATTGATGATTGCTTGACTGGTAAGTAAGTTATCAATATTGGTGCGAGCGACATTTTCCATGATAATTTTGTCAAGGTTAGAAACCTATTACAGTTTTACGAAACTGATGAATACCGTAATAGCTATAAAAATATCTTTAGATAATCTGAATAATTTTGCTTCAACCGAAGGACAGAGTTTTACAGCAGTTTTCAATTGAGCAGACACATTAATTTATCGGGGTAATGGGTAATGGGTTTTATCCAACTGAAATTCGCTGTAAGATTAAGCTGCTGGCAGAAATTGATGCTTCTCAGGCGATCGCAATTTTATTAACTGAGATCAGCAAAGCGTTGGTGTAATCTCTTTCCCTAGACAGATCGAGCTAGGGACAAAATATTTTTAATATTTATAAAGCAATTATTTAATTAAATATTAAAGTTATGCCGACGTACGACGTAGTAATTATCGGTGCAGGTCACAATGGATTGGTTTGTGCTGCTTATCTTCTCAAAGCAGGTTATAGTGTGGCATTACTAGAAAAGCGGTCTATACCTGGTGGTGGGGCAACTACCGAAGAAGCGATGCCAGAAGAAGCCCCAGGATTTAAATTTAACTTGTGTGCGATCGACCATGAGTTTATTCATTTAGGGCCTGTAGTTGAAGAACTAGAGTTAAACAAATACGGTTTGGAATATCTCTACTGCGATCCCGTAACCTTTTGTCCTCATCCCGATGGTAAATATTTTTTAGCTCATAAATCTGTTGAAAAAACCTGTGCTGAAATTGCTCGCTTTAATCAAAGAGATGCGGAAAAATATGGCGAATTTATTGATTTTTGGCAACGTCTGACAAAAGGTATTACACCTATTTTTAATGCTCCACCTAAGTCTTTACTCGATATTGCTGGTAACTACGGCTTAAAAAATATTCAAGAATTGTTTTCTACTTTAGGCGGTGTAGATAAAACCTTGGATTTGATTCGTACGATGCTGACATCTCCCGAAGATACTTTGCAGTATTGGTTTGATTCGGAGTTTCTCAAAGCACCATTGGCTAGGTTAGCCTCAGAATTTGGCGCGCCTCCTTCCCAAAAAACTATTAGCATTGGTTCAATGATGATGTCAATGCGTCACAATCCAGGTATGGCAAGACCTCGTGGTGGCACAGGAGCCTTAACTAAGGCATTACTCAATCTCGTCACCGAAAAGGGTGGAGTAGTATTATGCGATCGCGATGTGGAAACAGTCTTAATTAGCAATGAAGGCAAGGCAGAAGGAGTAAGAACCGCAAACGGTGAAGAATATCGCGCTAAAACTGCGGTTATTTCTAATATTGATGCTCGTCGCTTATTTTTAAACCTGATTCCCGTTGAAGCGAGTAATGCAGCCGCTCCTAATTTAAGAGAAAGACTAGATCGACGCATTGTTAACAACAACGAAACTATCCTCAAAATAGACTGCGCTCTATCTGAAGCACCGCGTTTTGAACGCTACGACCACCGAGAAGAGTTTAATATTGGTTCAATTTTAATCGCTGACTCGGTACACCATGTCGAAGAATCTCACTCTTTACCTTCAATGGGTAAAATACCCGATGAAAATCCTTCAATGTACCTCGATGTACCTACCGTACTCGATCCTTCTCTCGCTCCAGAAGGCAAACATATTTTGTGGATTGAATTCTTTGCACCATACCAAATTCACGGGCTAGAGGGAACAGGTCTAAAAGGTACTGGTTGGACAGATGAACTTAAAAACCAGGTTGCAGATCGGGTAATTAATAAACTTGCCGACTATGCGCCTAATGTGAAAGACGCCATGATTGCCCGTCGGGTAGAAAGCCCTGCCGAATTGGGAGAACGTCTGGGAGCATACAAAGGCAATTACTATCATATGGATATGACCCTCGATCAAATGGTTTTTTTCCGTCCTTTGCCCGAAATAGCCAACTACACCACACCTATAGACGGACTATATTTAACTGGAGCAGGAACTCATCCAGGCGGCTCTATTTCAGGGATGCCAGGCCGCAACTGCGCCCGCGTCTTTTTACAGCAACAACAGCCTATTAAAACCATCATTAAAGATGCTAAAGATAGCATTGGATCTACGGTGAAGTCGATCTTGGAATAGGGAGTAGGAAATAGGAAATAGGAAATAGGGAGATAATTATTGCCTCAATATTCCTAAAACCTCAATTCTTAAATAATCGTTAACGGAATAGTATTAATACTAAATTCGGTTCTCAAAAATAAGTACCTAGCTAAAATTAATTACACATTTGGTTTTCTTTTTCCCCTTTTCCACCAAACTATGCGGTGCGACAAGAAGTTAGTACCACAAGGGTATAACATGCTAAAGCACATTGTCCTAAAGGATACACCTTCGGATATACCCTTGTCCTAAAGGATAAGCTTCGTGACTGGGGGGAATCCTTTAGGGGAGCCTAGTTGTTTTTTATTGAGTTCAATTTCATATTTATTGTTTACAAATTTATAAAACACTATTTGTAGTAGTCGATCGAGACTTGGGGATAATCAAATCACCTCTTAATTTATCTCCCTTTCCCTCTTGACACAAGGTATTTAAGCTTAACTTGTCAGCAATGCCCATTACCCATTAGAAACCAGTTTTATTACCCTCATTTTTAGGTTTTGTCTGCTTCAATATCAAATAAGTCGTAATTAATAAGGACGAAACCATAATTTTGAGCTTTAATCATATCGATACGACAAGCACACAAAAGATACTATGAAATTATCAACCAAGTTGAAATTAGCGGCATTTTTTACAGGAACGCTCATCTTAACCACACCACTGTTACCAGCCGTGGCTCAGTTTACTGAAGCACCCGTAGCTGAAAGTAATGTTGCGGCGATCGCTGTTCCTGCTGGTGCAATTGGCTACAATTTAAACGTAATCGAGCAGATTCCTGGTAAGCAACAGTGTTACGCCGAAAAAGGTGACAACCCTACCATTATCGATCCCCTCTGGACTAAGTTCGATTTTACTGGTAGCTGTAATCGTTCGACAGATGGCAATGGTTATTCAGTACGTCTTGACGGTCAAGATACTAGTTTAGATTATCGGCTGGATGTGATTGCTAAAGGCGACAATCTTCAGCTAATTGCGACCAACACTCAAGAAGGTGCCGATCTAGTTGTCGGTCAAACCAATGGCAAACCAGCACCAGGAGAATATGTCAAAATCGATCTTAATCCTGGCTGGAAGTTTACCAAAAAAGCTTATCAAGGCAAAACATTAGGTCATTACTTTTTAAGTGGCAATTCAACGGCGATCGCTGCTGCGGGAGATGCTCCAGAAGGCTCACCTAGTCCTGCTGGCGGTGATTCTAAGTTTAGTGACATTGCCCAGGATATCTACAAAAAAGAGATTGAGGATGCTGTTGCGCTTGGGTTTATTGCTGGCTTTAAAGATCAAACTTTTCGTCCTACCGAATCTTTAACTAGAGAACAACTGGTTTCAATGGCTTATGGTGCGTTGGAAACTATTGATGGTTTGGATCTAAAAGCTCCTGTAGTGCCGACTCAACCTTATCCTGACGTGGATTCTACTCGCTGGAGTGCTAATAAAATTCAATGGGCAAAAGAGAATAATATTGTCAAGGGTTATCCCGATGGCTCATTTAAACCAGCCAATCCTGTCACTAGAGCAGAATTAGTCGTTGTCTTACAAAATCTTGCTAAGTACGCCAATACTCTACAAGGTAAAAACCCAGAGTTAGCCAGCAATCAAGAACCTGTTAAATTTGCTGATACCGCCAATCACTGGGGTGCAGCCACGATTTCCGCTATGTCAGCCTACTGTGGTGTTGCCTCACCGTATCAAGAAGTAGGAGATTCATTCAACCCTGATTCTCCCGCAGCAAGAGACTATGCTGCTGCTGCTACCCTGAGAACTCACCATTGTTTGACTCAAAAAGCTAAAGCTCAATAAAATAATTCGCATTAACCACAAATAAAAAATAATCAAAAAAAAAAGGGGCAACTGCCCCTTTTTCATTGAAAAAAGATTTATCAAACAGCAATTAGCTAAAAGCTAAGAGCTAATGGCTAAAAGCTATTGAATCGTCTGATTGATTGTTAACCAACCGAAGAAAAGTAAACTTTAGATTTGATCGGATCGGGATTCATGGTTTGATCTCCTTCTTGCCATCCCGCAGGACAAACCTCATCAGGATTATTCTGTACATGCTGGATCGCTTTTAATGTACGCAAAGTCTCCTCTACACTACGACCAAATGAAAGGTTATTGATCGTTGCATGTTGAATAATACCTTCTTTATCGATAATAAACAGTCCCCGTAGTGCTACTCCTGCTTCAGGATCGAGAACATTATAGGCAGTGCTAATTTCTTTTTTGAGATCGGAGATTAAAGGATAGTCAATATCACCAATTCCGCCTGCTTTGCGGTCAGTCTGGATCCAAGCTAGGTGAGAAAATTCACTGTCTACAGACGCGCCTAGAATTTCAGTATTGAGAGATTTAAAATCTGCATAGCGATCGCTAAATGCAATAATTTCCGTCGGACAAACAAAGGTGAAGTCTAAAGGATAGAAAAATAAGACTACATACTGACCACGATAGTCAGATAGCTTAACATTTTTAAATTCTTGATCAAAAACAGCCGTAGCCATAAATTCGGGGGCTTTTTGCCCTACTCTTAAACATCCTTCTGTAGTCATAGTTTTGATCTCTTAATTACCAAACAACGTTAAGTTGACAAATTATACAAATTTACGAATCTTAATTAATATATCATACTCATAACGGCAACGAGTTGACCATCGGCAGAGAAGTTATATTGTAGTTTATGATACAACAATAAATTTAACTATTTAATATACTAAAATCCATCAGCTTCATGCTGAATTTTGATGTATTAAAGCAAAAATAGGCGAGAAACCTCCAAAATTATCTTCAAGAACATCTGTCCAAAATTACTAACTATTAACTATTAACTAAAGATCAAAATCGCGAATGTATAAAAGCGCGATACTCCTCAGGAAATTCTGGTTGAGTTTAATTAAACGGTAATAGCAATGACAAATTTACATGATTTTGAAACAGTTTTATGCTTAGTCGATCAGTCAATTAGTCCTTCCTATCTTAATCCTACTCAAGAAATGGTGCTGCGAGGAGTTTGGAATGGTAAAACATATGCAGAGATCGCTTATCAACATAATTATGACTCAGAATATATTAAGGGTGTAGGCTGTAATTTGTGGCAGATTCTTTCTCGTACTTTTGATAAGCAAATTAGCAAAAGTAATTTTGTTCCCTTTATGAGACAAAGAATAGCTCAATTAATTGAAGAAAATACTTTACAGTTAGAAGAACCTCACGATCACTCTTCCTTTAATAGTCTAGGAAATCAACAAAATTATCACTGGACAACTGCACCTGATATAAAACTTTTTGAAGGTAGAACGAAAGAATTAAATACGCTGGAATTATGGACTCAAGATCCTGATACCCGCTGCATTGTCATTTCAGGTATGGTGGGGAGTGGAAAAACTACTTTAGTAACTGAGTTAGCCAAACGAAATAAAGATAAATTTGATTATGTTATTTGGTTTTCCTTGCTACAAACTCCGACTTTAACCACACTTATTCATAGTTACTTAAAAGTCATAATGCAGACAAGCGAAGCTCAGATAAATTTAAAATCTTTAGAATTAAGCTTTTTAATGTCTGAGTTTATTAGTTGTTTAAAACAAAAAAAAGTTTTATTAGTTTTAGATGATTTACATTGTATTTTTGATACTAATGAAACAAATAGCTGTTACAAAAAAAATTTTGAAGAATACGGTCGATTTTTGCGATCGCTCATATCTATCGACCATCAAAGTTTATTAATTACTACCAGCCGTATCAAGCCAAAAATGCTGGAATATTATAGTGAAAATCAAGTTAAAATGCTCGACTTGCAAGGATTTAATTTTCAAACTACTGAAGCAATAATTAATTCCCATAGTAGTATTTTACTTGAAGCAGAACAGCTATCGTTTTTAGCAAAAAGTGTCCAAAATAACCCGCAAATACTTAATATTATTAAAAATCACTTAGATGAATTTAAATATTTTATCGAAAAAGATATTGAACAGGTTTGGCAAGATATAATTCTCATTGATGAAATCAGTAACTTGCTGGAGCAAGAATTATTTTATCTATCTGATTTGCAAAAAGAGATTATTTACTGGCTAGCAATTTCTTGTTATCCTGTTTCGCTGGAAGAGTTAACTTATTGTGTGGAAAAATCTCAATATAAACTTAAATTTGCCCAGAGTATTGATTCTTTAGTTAAAAGAACGCTGGTAATTAATAATAATTCTACCTATTCTCTAATGCCTATTATGAGAACATATGTACGAAAAAAATTAGTCAAGCAAGCTCTTCAAGGTTAAAAATCATCATTAGTATTTAATTTGCCTAAATTAATGACAAAGCAGCGTAAGATTCTTTTTGTCGATCATACAGCAGTCATGGGAGGAGCAGAACTGAGTCTTTTGGACTTGTCAAGCGCCTATGCTCAAGGAAGCAAAGTTTTGTTGTTTAGTGACGGAGTATTGCGTGAACGGTTGGAAAAGGCAGGGGTCAAGGTGAGTGTTGCTCAAGCTTCGGCAGAGATGCTCAACTTACGTACGAATGGAGGATGGAGTTCTTTAACCGCAATCCCCGAACTTTGGAACATGGCAGGAGCGATCGCTAAAGAAGCCAAGGATTACGAGCTGGTTTTAGCTAATTCCCAAAAAGCCTTTATCACCTCGGTCTTAGCAACTTTAAGAGGAAGCCCAGCAGTTTTATGGTATCTACATGATATTTTAACGGCCAAGCATTTTAGCCAGATAAATCGTCAGATTGTAGTGTTTTTAGCCAATCGGTTTGCCACCAAAGTTTTGGTTAATTCTCAAGCTACGGGTCAGGCTTTTGTGGCTGCGGGAGGGAAAAAAGAATTATTAAATGTAGTCTATAACGGATTTGAGTCTCAACAATTTGATCGCGTCGGGATTGAGGAGAGGGAAAAAGTACGTGACGGCTTAGGGATTGGGAATGCACCTTTGATTGGTTTATTTAGTCGTCTTTCGTACTGGAAAGGGCAACATATTCTGCTGGAGGCAGTTAAAGAATTGCCTCAAGTCCAGGTGATTTTGGTAGGAGAAGCCTTATTTGGCGAAGGAGAATATGTCTTCCAACTAAAAACCTTAACTGCCACGCCCAAATTAACAGGTAGAGTTCATTGGTTAGGATTTCGTGATGATATTCCGACGTTAATGAAAGCTTGCGATATTATAGTTCATACTTCTACCGAGCCAGAACCTTTTGGGCGGGTCATTGTGGAAGGACAGTTAGCTCAAAAACCCGTAATTGCCACTGCTGCTGGAGGAGCTTTAGAGTTGATTGAAGACGGCATCAATGGCTACTTATTTCCACCTCAAGATGCGATCGCTTTACGTCAATTAATTCAAAAATTGATTGAGGATCGACATTTGACTCAAACCATTGCTCAACAAGGTTACAGTAGTGCTAAATCTAACTTTACCTTAAACACGATGTTAAAAAGCTTTGCTCAAGCCATAGCATTTGTATAGCTTGTTTACTAGATTTCTTTAGGCACTTTGATAGACAAGTTTAATTTTCTGCGCGATCGCCTGCCAATTATAGTTGGTTTGAACGTAATCTAGACATGCTTGATTACTCGGTAAAATGCGCTTACCTGATAAAGTTTCGATCATTCCTCTAGCAAGTTCATCTGGATTGCACCCCGCCAAAACTAAATCGGCGCAAAAGGGATTTAAGATTTCGGGAATACCGCCAATGGGAGTTCCTAATACTGGAGTACCAGCAGCTAAAGATTCCACTACGATCAAACCAAAGCCTTCTAGGGCAATAGTAGGGACAATAGAGAAGTTAGCAGCACGATAACATAGTGGGAGCTGTCGATCGGGCATAAATCCTAGCAGTTTGACATGATTGGTTAATTCTAATGCTTCAATTTGAGTTTGTAGAGTAGTAGCTAATGCACCTTTCCCCGCAATATAAAGCAGAATATCGGGATAGCGATCGCGTACCTGTGCCATTGCTGTAATTAAATTCTCTATTCCCATCCGTTTAGCTAGACGACGAATACAAAAAATAATTGGTCTATCTTGAGGCCAATTGAGTTGGCAACGCGATTCTGTGGGGGATAAATCAATGTTAAAGCGATCGATGTCAACTCCCCCAGGAATAATGTGGATTTTTGCTAGAGGGACTTGATATTCTTGATGTAAAATATCGCGGAAAGTTTGAGACAGGACGATAAATTGAGATGATCGGCGATAAACAGTTATTTCGATTTGTTTTTTAACCCAAATTGAGATGGGGCGTTTAATTTCGACATCACTTTCTAATGCCCAAGGGCCATGAAAATGAGTAACAAGAGGGCGATCGCCGATCAGATCTAGAAGAGCAAATGTATATAGAGCAAAATGAGAAACTATCAGATCGTACTTTTCTTGTGCTACTAGCTGACGATAATTTTTTCTCATTGCCCGCCAGCGTTGTAAAAGTAAACTCTTAGAGGGAGCAACAGCTATTACTCGGCTGGGTAAATCCTGATTAATCTTGCTTGAACCAGTAAGTAAACTATCAAGTTGAATATCCTCTTGGGGCAAATAATTACAACAATCATAGTAGTAGCGGTTCAGTCCACCTGCTCTTTCGGGAAACCATTCTAAACCTATTTGCAGTATTTTCACAGAAATTGGGTCAAGTTATAGGAGAAAAGCTTTAGCTCATAGCATATCCTATAAGCTGTCAGGTATTTAATTTGTTGATTGAAATTGATGGGGAGATAGGGAGATCTCCGTATCTCCCCAAACCCCCACGCAAAAACTATAGAGTAAATTAGCAGGTGCGTAACATTAGTTAAGTAACTCTTGTCGGTAGTAAGTACTAATTTGATATAATACATTTTCTTAGACATCAAGATAATTATCGGAGTTCGCCATTTATACGCCTCCTTTAGCTCGTTTAATTGAGCAGCTACAGCTTTTACCAGGAGTCGGGCCGAAAACCGCCCAAAGACTGGCTTTACACCTCATCAAACGTCCTGAAAAAGAAGTTCGAGCATTAGCTCAGGCTCTAGTTACTGCTAAACAGCAGGTTGGCTTATGCAAGGTTTGTTTTCATCTTTCTGCTGAACCGATTTGTGCAATTTGTAGTAATCAAAATCGCGATCGCACTACCATTTGTGTCGTCGCTGACTCTCGTGACACTATTGCCTTGGAAAAAACCCGAGAATATCGTGGTTTATATCATGTCTTGGGTGGCGTAATTTCTCCCATGGACGGGATTGGCCCTGAACAGCTTAATATTGAAGCTTTAGTACGTCGCTTAACTAAAGAGCAAATTAAAGAGGTGATTTTGGCGATTAGCCCTAGTGTTGAAGGGGAAACCACGACGCTGTATATCAATGGTTTAGTTAGACCTTTCACTAAAGTGACTAGAATTGCTTTTGGCTTGCCCATGGGCGGGGATTTAGAATATGCTGATGAAGTTACCCTCGCTAGGGCTTTAGAAGGTAGACGGGAATTGGATTGATTGATTACTGATTACTAATTACTAATTATTGATTACTGGTTACCAAATCTTTTTTCGACTGCAAAAGATTTAACGATTTACTTTAATGTCCTAGTCCATAACGTCCAAAATTTAGATTCATTTTGTTTTTGGAAATTTTGCTGCAAATAGTCTCCATATATTTCTTGCATATACTTAGAAGCACTACTACCTTCATCACTTTGCTTGGGGATAATTACTAAATTAACGTCTCGAAAAACTTTTTCCGCTTCAGGAAAAGATTCTTGGCTGAATGTATGGTGATAATGCCACCATAGAGCATCACCTGTGGGTGGAGGCAACTCTAAAGCAAAGGAGAAAGGATTGGCAAAATCCAGTGCCAAAACTCGACTATCTTTTGATTTGTATGGACTGATTAAATCCAATCCATCATTAATCATGATTGGATAGTCAGCGGACTTTTCTACTACTAATAAGTCGGACATCGTTTTTGAATGTAATTGCTGAGACTGAGCCAGAGTAGTAAGTTTTAATTTGTTTGACAGTACAGCAGAAGTAATACTGCCGAGATCTTGGAGTAGAATTACAGCACAAAATAAAGTTACGATCGCAATTGTCAAGAAGTATTTTAAGCCTGAGAAGCTATTGACTGAATAATTATGAAGTTGAAATTCACGCCGAAGCTGTTCTAACAAAATGAGTCCTGCTACAAAAAAGAGCGGAATATCTGTAGCTTGAGAGTTAGTACCACAAATTAATATTCCCGATAATGCGACAAACGTGGCGATGATTTGCGGTCTAGTTTTATGCCAAAAATCAGATAATTCAGGAGTGTTTTTATTTTGATTTAAAGAATTAATAACTATTAACGTGAATATCAAATAAAGCCAATAAAAGTTATCAAATAATACTCCTTTTAAATTATGCAGCTTTTGAATTTTGTCTTGACTTTGGGCAGCAAAAGAAATATTGGCAAGATAAGCTAATAAATTGACATCAAACAAAATATATATGCCAATAAACACACTGAATACACTACTAAGAAAACCTAAAACCCATGCTTTTGAAAAGGGAAAGAAAATGAGATGAAGCAAGATGGCAAATATGGCGATCGCAAAGTAATTAACCTTACAATAAAAAATTAAAGTAAATAAAATACCACTTGATAACCCACCGAGAAATTGGCTTTTAGTTGAAGCTTTTTCGGGAGTGCGGTGCGTAATAAATATTTCCAAGCAAAGCATCGATAAAAAGACAAATGCCTGCCGATTGTAGAGCATAGCATAGCTAACCTCGCTCATGGGGCTGCCTAATGGTCTGGGGGTGACTAGCAGCAACGCCATAAATAGAGCGAACAAAAAGGCATTGAGGACAGATAAGCGATCGCGAGCAATTAACCATGCCCAAGGGGTGAAAATAACCAACAGCAGCACATTACCATAGGCGATCGAGGAAGCTGAGGGGGAACTAATTTTCATGCCAAAAGCGATCGGCAAACTAGTAAATATACCTAGAGGAGAATAGTAATCCAGATGGGGAGTTTGACCATTAATAATTCTCCAACCACTCTCAAGTAAGATACTGATATCCGTCGGTAAAGCATTAATAGGCGGTATGCCAATATTAATTAAAATAATTGAGAGGCTAGCAACAATGCCGATTAATAACAGAAAAAATAATTGATAGCTTCGACTAGAATCCCCACTAAAGATTTTAATAATTATCTCTAGTAAAGATCTTTCTAGAGTTGGTTTTAAATTAGCTAATGGTTGGAATAAACTTTTATTTATATTAGATTTCATTTGAATAATTACTGATTACTAATATCTATTTGTTAATTACTTTTTAGAACAGCATCTACATTTAAAGCCACCTTAATACTATTATTTACACTTCTTTCATCAGGATATACATGAGCCATATTGGCAACATAAAGATTGGGAATTGGTGTTTTATAATTGGGAATTTTTTGAGAAAAGTTTTGGTCACAAACTGTAGCAGCCGTCTTAGTGCGAAAAACTTTTATTTCCTTAATTCCTTTACTGTCTAAATCGGGAAAGATTGAGGTTAATTGGTCTTTAAAAAGAGTGGCAATTTCCTCATCGCTTTTGTGGAGTATTGCTTCATTCCAGGTGGCATAACGAGATAAATAAGTAAGGTGTAATCCTTGATACTCTGCTGGTGGTAGAAAGTTAGTTTGTTCAATTACGCCACCAAATTCAAAACCAGGATCGCCAATATTAAGCCAATAAATATTACTTAACGGCTTTTGCGAGATAACTACCACGCAAATCGCTCCAAAATATTCAATTTGTTCTAATTGCTGGCGATAATTAGCAAAATCTTCGGGAATTAGTTTGGCTAAATAGATTGTGGGGATCGTTACTAAGGTTTTGTCCGCCTTAAACTCGCCTAAAGTAGTATTGACCCCGATTACTTGCTGATTGTTTAACAGAAGTTCGGTAACTGGCGCATTTTTAACAATTTTTACGTCCAACTCTTTAAGACGAAACTCCAAAACATCGACTAATCTTTGCAAACTACCTTTGAGATAGCCCAATTTTTCTTTACCACCAGAACGAGATTTCAATCTTTGAGTCATGCGTCCGATCATCCAAGAAAGGGGGATTTGATCGGCATATTCGCCAAATTTAATTTTTAACATTGGCTGCCAAATTGAGTCAGTTGCTCTTTTACCAGCCCACTTATAGAACCAGTCTAAAGCTGAAATATTTTCATATTTTTGCCAGTTACGTTGACGGGATAAAAAGATGCTGGTTAGTCCAAAACGGAGTTTATCAATAATGCTCAATTCGGGAAACAAGAGTAAATCCTTGGTAGTAGCAAAAGGATGAATTTTTCTGTAGCGATACATCCCCATGTTGGTTTCGACAAAATGAACATCCTGAGCAAGATGCATTTCTTCTAGTAGCCAATTAATTTCGCGATCGTGGGTAAAAAAATGATGGTAAAAGTATTCTAGCCTAGTCCCCCCCACCTCAAAAGTAGATAAAAGTCCTCCCAGCTTGTCAGAAGCCTCGATTAAAGTTACCTGTTCTCCTCGCTTGGCAGCAATATAGGCTGCTGCTAAACCCGTTGCCCCACCACCGACAATCAATAGACTCATGGTTAGATTAATACTCCATCTTAATTTATTTGATTTATTTAGTGCGATCGCCAGAATTTTAAACTCAATTTACTTAACTTCACTGCTCAATTTGCCTAATGAAGAAAACCCAAAGTAGGGAATATAGCCTAAGCCCCAGATAGTAATCGGAAAGTAGAGACAAGCATGAATAACTATCACGCAAGCTAAAGCTTCTTCTCTAGGAATTTGCCAGGCACTCAAGGCTAAGATACCGAAATAGTGAAAAGCACCTAAATATCCTGGCGCACTAGGAATTAAAATACCTAAGTTAATTAGTCCCATTACAAACAAAGCTGCCGTAGTGGGGACTTGTAGTTCAAAGGCTTGAATCGCGATGTAGTAAGTAACGCCCTCAACTAACCAAACAGTGAGACTTAAGCCCAAAATAGTGATCGGCAAAAATGGACTACTCCAGACTAAGGTTAGTCCGCCACCAAACTGTTTTAGGATGTTACGCAACTTTGACGAAGACAGCCGCTCAATTTTTTTCTCCCATCGAGAGCGAGTCAGTGCCAAAAGTAAGACTATAGTTAGGGCGCTACCAAACAGGCTTAATCCTAAAACTCCTAGGGATGAAGCCCAAGGGGGTATATTACTTCCTCTAATGCCCAAATATAAGAGACAAGTCAGCACTAGCCCATCAAAAACCCGTTCTACAAAGATGCTGGCTAAAGCTAGAGAACGACTAATCTGGCATTTTTGACCAATAGCTTGGGCGCGGACGATTTCACCCAGGCGGGCTGGTAAAACGTTGTTGGCAGCATAGCCTAAAACCACTGCTCCTAAAGAATCTTGGATAGGGATGCCCCGAGGAAGCAGAAATTGCCACCGCCAGGATCTCAGGACAAATCCTGAACAAGTTGTGACGATCATCATCAGCGGAAATATCCAAGGTACTCTGACTAAGGCTTCTTTGACTGAGAACCAATTAACATCTCGCAGGACAAGACCTAAAAATAAAAAACTGATGATCCAGCCTAGTAAAACAAGTTGATTTCGCTTCAAAGCTAAAGCTCTCCCTATGAAAAAAATGAAAAAAAAATATGTTTATTTTTTGCCGATTACTACAAATTGATTAGAAGAGGGAATTCCTAATTTAATAGTTAGGGAATCTAGGAGAGTAAAAAAGCTGACCACGAAAAAATTTCTAAAGCAGATAAATTCAGCCCAAGATTTAATTGAACCAGTACTTTTTTTGATACTGTTAAGACCGATAAAATTGCGTAAGCTGAGAATCCACGGGCCTGGAGATGGCAAAGAACCCTGTTGAATGACTTTGTATCCCGTCTGATTTGCTAGGGATGCTAGAGATTTTTGGGTAAATAAATTGAGATGTCGAGGAATGTGCCAATGTCCCCAATATCTTTGCTTAAATAGGCGGTAATCCAGTCCACCGACGTTGGGAGTTTCAATCAGCAATATACCTTCTGGTGATAGTTTTTGGTGCAAAGCTTGTAAGGCTAATTTGGGATCTCGCAGGTGTTCTATTACCTGGTTCATAATGATAAAATCACACTCTCCATCTGGTAAGGCACTCAAATCACTTTCTAAATTGCCTTCGACCAGAACAACTCCTTTCTCTTGGGCAGCAGTGATGGTGGATGATTCGTGCTGCAAATCCAAGCCAATCAGTTTGACCTGATTACCAAGAACATCAGCAAGTTTAAGCAGCCGATGGGCGTTACCACAGCCAATATCAACCACAGAATGGATCGAACGATCTTTGATAAACTTGAGGGTTCGCTTTACACCCATTGAGGTTTGAGTTTCCAGAATAAAACCCTTAATATAATTAGGTGATTGAGGATTTATGGTGTAATAAGTGGATGGATAAAGGGCAGGAATTTCCTCAATCGTTGGCATCGGGTGAATATATACATGCTTGCATCCAGAGCATTCGACTATTTTAAAAGTGTCTGGCTTGGTATGATATTCATAATCTGTTCCTTGAGCGATCGCCTGACTCGCTTGAGTTCCACACATAATACAACTCATATTTAAACTCCTGTCTGGTAATAAGTGTCAAAAAAACTGCTAATTTAACGTTTTAAGTCTCCTGGCAATAGAGTAGCGGCGCTATAAGATCCTTCATGGACTTTAAAACCTTCTTGTTCTTTGACTATATAAAGAGGTCGCTGCTTCACTTCATCGAAGATTCGCCCGAGATATTCCCCAAATAAGCCCATAGTCAACAGTTGCACTCCACCAATAAATAGCACTGCTAAGACCAAGGAAGTAAAACCAGGAACATCTTGAGGGGAATAACCAAAGACTTTAAAATCTAAAATTCGATGTAGCACCACAAAGATAATGCCGATAAAGGAGAGCAAGCAGACTAGCAGACCGAAAGTGCCACTAATTTGCAAAGGTCGGTAAGAAAAGTTGATGATGCCATCAAAAGCCAGCCGTAAAAGTTTTTGGAAAGTATATTTAACTTCTCCAGCTAAACGCATGTGTCGCTCATAGGGAATACCAATTTGCCGATAACCAACCCAAGAGCGTAAGCCTCTTACAAAACGATTGCGTTCAGGCAGAGCATTGAGCCAATCCACCACCGATCGATCCATGACACAAAAATCGCCTGAATCCAAGGGAATATCGATGGAAGAACACCAAGCTAGGATGCGGTAAAAAACGTGATAGGCAGAACGTTTGAAGATATTTTCTTTACGCTTAGTCCGAATGCCATAAATTACTTGATAACCTTGCTCCCACTTGTGGAGGAAGCGGTAAAGTTCTTCTGGCGGATCTTGCAAATCGGCATCCATCACTGCAATGACATTGCCTTTGGTGTAGCGAAGACCAGCACTAACAGCGGTTTGATGACCAAAGTTACGGGAGAAACTAATATATTTGAATCGAGCATCTTGCTGATGAAGTTGTCGCAACAGACCAAGAGTTTTATCGCTGCTGCCATCATCCACCAGGATCACTTCAAAAGCTAAATCCCAACTGGGTGCTGCACTAACCAGACGTTCATAAAGCTGGAGAATATTTTCCTCTTCATTAAAAACTGGGATGACGATTGAGAGCAGAGATTCAAAAGGCTCAATGTTATTCAACTGATGGCTGAGATGGGCAATCACAGTTTAAGTCTCCTTTACTAACTTTTTCTTGGTGTCGATCTAAAGCTTTCTCATAGAGAGCGAGTTGTTGTTGGGCAACGGCTGTCCAACTGTATTTTTGAGCGGTATCATAGGCCTGGCGACGCAGTTGTTCTAAATAGGGGCGATCGCTAATTAACCGTTCTAAAGCTTGCTCGATCGCCTGACGATCGCGAGGGGGAATTAAAATTCCGTCCTGTCCATCCGTGACAATTTCTTTGGGACCATCGATCGCCGTAGTTATGGGGGCTAGACCACAAGCCATGGCTTCGATCAGGACAATACCGAATCCTTCTGCCAGAGAGGGAAAAAGCTTAATTTGGTGTCCTTGAAGTAAAGTAGGTAATTGGTCATGGTGATAATGAGGCATGACGTGGACGCGATCGCGCAGCTCTGGTTTAAAGTCGGCATAAACCTGCTCGGCTGGACAACCAGTTCCCAACATACTCACCGTAATCTGGGGATAACGCTCCAGGATGGTATTGAGGGCGGGAATGCTATAGTCAATGCCTTTGCGGGGAAGATAAGTTGCCACCAGGGCGATCGCTATGGGTGTAGAGTCTAATAATGGCTCAAAGGGAAGATTGATAAAAGTTTCGGGAATACCATAGGGAACGACATGGGACTGTTCTGGTTTGATGCCCAATTGTTCGGTGGCATATTCCAAGTCATGATGGTTGCGTTGAAAAACTAAATCGGCATAGCGCATCGAAGTAGCGACTTCCCACAGGCGATAGCCACCATGATATAGAGGATATTTCCAACTCAGACGCAATTTTCCTTGTTTAGCTGACTCTAGCTGCTCTAGATGGACGATATGTTCTAAACCATGACTGCGCGTGACCAATAGGGGGAGTTTGGCACGAGACTTGCGACGCATTTTTGCCCAAATCCAGGCATTACCCGTGGAAGCATCAATTATCTCCACTGCTTGCCGACGGCAAAGATTAGCTATATGCACCGCGACAAACCAGGCAAATACTAAGGACTTGACCTTGGCATGAATCCAACTAGGCAGATTATCAAAGGAGTAGTATTCTACCTGGTGTCCTAGATTTTGGTACTCTTGACCCAGTTTAAGAGTGCTGCCAGGCGCTCCTGTATTGGGATCTAGATTGTGGTGAATGGTAAGTAAAATTTTCATTAACTACGACTTTGTTCAGTAGTTTGGATTAAATAAATTGATTAAATAGCTTAAACAGACTTGAATTTGCTTTAATTTGTCTTAATTGAAGGCGAACCATACTGCATTTGATGGTATTGCCATAACTTGCCGCGCTGCTCTAACAAATCTTGGTATTTTCCTTGCTCAACAATGCGTCCTCCATCAAGTACCACTACTTTATCGGCATTAACGATGGTAGATAATCGATGGGCAATGACAATGACAGTGCGACCTAAAGAAAGTCTGGCTAAAGACTCTTGAATTAAGCGTTCCGTTACAGAATCCAAAGCACTGGTAGCTTCATCAAGAATCAAAATTTCTGGTTGGCGCAATAAAGCCCGCGCGATCGCCAATCTCTGTCTTTGACCTCCCGATAAACGAACTCCGCGATCGCCTAACAAGGTGTCCATTTTTTCGGGCATTTCCTCAATAAATTCCATCGCATTGGCTAATTTAGCTACTGACCAAATTTTCTCTTCATCTATATTTCCTAGACCATAGGCAATGTTGTATCTGACGCTATTGTTAAAAATAAATGTATCTTGGCTAACTACAGCCATTTTCTGACGTAGGGAATTAATCTTTAAATCGCGCAGATCGATGCCATCCACTAGAATTTGCCCTCTGGTGGGGTCGTATAATCGGGGAATTAAGTCCACCAAAGTGGTTTTTCCTGCCCCAGAAGCGCCGACTAACGCGGTAGTTTTGCCCTTGGCGATCGCTAAAGTGATGTTGCGTAAAATTAACTCTTGGGGATTGTAGCCAAAATCAACCGAAACTAAGTCTATGCCTTGGTTTAAGTGCGTAAATTCAATTACGCCATCGGTTAAATAAGTTTTATCTTGGGTGGCTAAAAGTTGTTTGATATTATCAATAGAACCTTGGAAACGGCTTAACTCCTGCCTGGCTGAGTTTAATTGCGGTACTAGGGGCATCATCCGAAATAACACGAACATAAAAGTTAAAAGCGAAGCAGCGCGGAATTTGCCATCCACAATAAATAAATTAAACGCCACCAACACCATGACGATCAAAATCGTACTAGCTGCCCCTTCGGCTAAAGGTTTGATCGAGCAACCAATTTTTGCCACTCGATCTTGCGCCTTCATTACCTCCTGACTGGCTACCTTAAATCTACCCCGCTCAAAGTTTTGCGTTGCCGAGGCTGTAACCGTCCGAATCCCATTGATAAATTCGATCGCCACGGAAGCTAGATGACCATTAGTTGTGGGTACGGCAAAACTAGCCTCTCGTACCATCCCAATCAGTCTAGATAAACCAACTGATAGAAGGCTATAAAGCATCACCGAAGCCAGAGAAAGTTGCCAGGAGATCCAAAACATGGAAATTACATAGGCGAGCAAGGTAGACCCCCGCGTAATCAGACCAGAAAAGATGCTAAAAGCTTGCTGTAGTTGGTTGATCTCAGTCGTCAGACTATTGATTAATTCCCCTGAACGACTATTAGAGTAATAGCTTAGATTCAAACTCTGCAATTGCTCAAACAAACTGGCGCGAATGCGATCGCACAAACGAGATTGAGTCAGTTGAGCATAAAAGTCTCCCAGATAACTAAAAGCAGAACGCAGCCAAATAGCCACCAGAATTAAAGCCGATATTCGATAAACTCTTGCCGTCGCCGATGCTTTAGTGGCTAAAAACCAGACATCTAACCATTCAATCCCTGTGCGAATTGCTGGCTCATTGGGGTTGGTTAGTCCCTGGAGAAAAGAGGCGATCAAGCCTACCGTCCCCCCTTCAAACAAAGCAGCCAGCACAGTACAGATAATCGCGATGGTGGCGATCGCGCGAAAGTGCTTAAATTCGCGTAAAATTAGGGAATTATCCTGCCAAAACCGCGTTGTTTTCATTAATTTACTCATCTTCAGCGGAACTTTAAGGGGAATTTGTATCTTAATAAGCATCAGAACCAGAAATAATTTTCGGTACAGTTAGGAGGAGGATTTTTAAATCCAGAATTAAAGACCAGCTATGCAAATACTCCAAATCGCATTTACTGACCGCATGTAGATCCAACAAGCGAGAACGATTTTTCACTTGCCAAGCTCCAGTAATTCCAGGCAGAGCATTTAACCTCTTGACATCAGAGCGATCCAGACGCAAAGCATCATACAAAGCCCAGGGACGAGGCCCAACTAAACTCATTTCTCCTCGGAGAACATTAAATAGCTGAGGTAACTCATCCAGACTATATTTGCGCAGCCATTTACCCAGAGGAGTAATGCGCGGATCGACTAATAATTTGTGTAGACCTTTTTGGTTGCCCATCAATTGATGATGTTGAGCTTCGGCATCCACCTTCATCGTCCGAAATTTATAGATCTTAAATAATTTCCCCCTCTCTCCCACTCGCCACTGAGCAAAGAAAATTGGCCCTGGAGCAAAAATTTTAATTAGTAAAGCGATCGCCAGCATTAAGGGACTAACGATTACGAGTAAAGTTAAAGCTGCTAGGCAATCGAAAAGTCTTTTGACCTGCCAGTAGATACTCTGACGACAATTAGGTAACTCCCGATGAGAAAGGATGCGCAGAAAAATAGGCTTATTGACTTGGTAGCAAGTATCTGCCCAAAGTTTAATTCCTTGTTCTCCTATAGCGCGATCGACACAAATTCGTTTGACCCAAGAATTACGTAAACAATTTTCCAACCATTGCTGTCTAGTAAGAGCAGGAAAATTATGTTCGGCATCAGGAGAAATCTTTTTTACCCAAAGATTTTTTTGTCGCCATTTTAAATCGCAGACTGGTAAATAGCTTTTAGCTTTAGACGAATCTATGGCTAAGGTAAGTATTTTAGACGTTTGGAGTAAGATGTTAGTCATAATTGTCTTGCCAAGTAGGTAATTAAACTAGGGGTGGTAAGGAATATTGGGGCTGTTTGTTGTATTCTTGAGCTATTTCTTTAGAACCATTAGCCACTATGCCTAAAACATTTAATTTGCTAATTAAAGCGGTAGCGTCTAACAGTTGAGCCGATTTGACCTTATCTAAGCGCATCATCATTACCGCGCTATCACAGTTAGCGGCAATAGTAATCGCATCGGCCATGCCAATTACTGGAGGAGTATCGACTAAAATTAGGTCATAGTGTTGCTTGTATTGGTCAATCAGGATTTGTAATCTCGAAGAACTTAGTAACTTAACTGGATCTGTTGGTCTAGAGCCAGCAGGAATTAGGTCAATGGTTTCTCCTAACAAAGAAACCTGTTCAATCACAAGATGATTGGTTTCCCCTGCCAAAAAATTGGCTAAACCACAGTCATTATTCAAATTAAAAGGCGCATGGAGACTAGCAGAACGAAGATCGGCATCAATTACCAACACTCTTTGCTGATGACGAGCTGCACTTAAAGCTAAACCCAAGACAAAAGTAGATTTACCTTCTCCAGAGATGGCGCTGGTTACCGCCAAAGATTTAATCGGTGGACTGGTACGGGTTAATCTAAAGTTTTCGTAAATTAAATCTATCGCCTCGCGAAACGGATTCCACTGAATTATTTCCTTAATGGTGTTAGTCGGGTGAGGGGTAGATAGAAAAGAAACTTGTGCGAAAAGACGTTCAGAATAAGATAGATGCAATCCAGGGGTAGTCCCTAAAATAGGTAAAGCAGTTTGACGTTTAATTTCCAGAGGATTGGTAATTCGTTCATCAACCGCACTTTTAAAGAATACCGACAATCCCCCCAGAAAAGAAGCAACTATAAAACTCAAAAACAGATCCTTTGGTAAACTAGGGGCAATTTTCTCGCCCAACAGTGGTGGTTCGATAACCTGCCAATTAAAACCACCGCGATTTAATTCAATTTCTAGCTCTTGCTTAGCTTTTAATAGTCTTTGTATGGCATCTCTTTTGACTTGCGCTTCTTGAGCAAGATTTCTATAGCCAGCAATCAATTCAGGAAAATTGACTAACTGTTGCTTTAGTGTGGCTTGAGTCCTTGCTAAGCTGATGTCTCGTTCATGGATGCCTTGTAACTTAACTTGTATTTCCGTAATTTTCTGGGAATTATTGCTGCCCAAAAATTGTCCTTGTTTTTGCACAGATGCGATTACCAAGTCAGAATTACTAGCTCTTTTACCTAAAATCCGCTGGGTTTGCTGGATGATCAAATCTCGTTGGACATCCCGTTCATCCTTAAGACTTTGAATTAGAGGATTATTATTGGTATATTTTTTGGACTCATTAGCCAGGCGAATTTCAGTTTCTTGTAATCTTTTTTGTAAATCTTGATAACGGCGGGATTGATTTAAACTAGATAGAACGCGAGTATCTTCTGCTGATAATCCCAATTGCTTTTGTAAGCTATTGTAGTCGCCGATAAATTCACGCTGTTGGGCTTTCAAGGCGGCTCTTTGTTTAGCAACATCCCGAATATTTTCTTCCAAAGCGATCGCTTCTGATTCTGGAGAAACTAAACTATGCTTTTTGCTTAATTGGGTTAAAGCTGCTTCTGCTTCAACCAGATCATTCCGTGCGTGGGGAATTTGATTGTTGATAAAAGTTAATCCATCTTGAAGGCGCTTTTCTTGTTGTTCGAGATTGTAATTGAGATAAACTTCTTGGATTGCTTGTAAAACTCGCTTGGTTTCTTGAGGATCGCCACCAGTATAGATAGTTTGGATAATATTAGTTTCAGTTCCACTCTCCGATGTTGATTCTTCTTCCACAAGTCGATATACGGTTAGGGATTCTCGCAATTCTTGTATAATTTCGGGAACTGTATGCTCCGAATCTTTTAGCCCCAACTTTTTAATTGCTCTTTTTAAGATTTCCGAACTCTTTAATACTTTTAAGTGAGTAGCATAATCGATCTCCACAGTCGCATCAGCAAATTCACTTTCGACATCACTTTGGAGTTCTTTTGCTTGATAGTTGGATTCTACTAATACTTGCATCGTACTTTGATAAACAGGCTTTTTAATCAAAATTAGAGGAATAGCAAGAGCCAATACACCGCCAAAAACCCCAGCAAACAAGAAACGTTCCTGCCAAAGCTTGGCAAATAGCTGTCCATAACCTAAGTCACTTTCTGTTTCTAAGTCTCTGATATTCTGACGACTCATTGTTTAGCTCCTGCTGCAACTGTGTCAGCCAAACACTCGAAATTAATGTTTAAATCATCTACAGTAGACTGACCACAAAACTCTTCAATAACTTTGATTATTTGTTCAAAAAATACTGACTCAGAAAAATTATTGACTGCATGTTCGCGAATTTTGGCATAATTCCACTCTTGGCTTTCTACTTGTTTGATTGCTGCTTGCAAAGCATCAGGAGACTGGGGATTAAACAGCACCCCAGTTTCCTCAGAAATTTGAGTATCTAAAACTCCTCCCGCGCCATAGGCAATAACAGGAGTACCGCTGGCATTGGCTTCTATCGGCACTAAACCATAATCTTCAAGCGCAATGACAACTAAAGCCTTGGCTTTGGCCATTAGATGAGTACGCCACTCGTCATCTACATAACCCAAAAACTTGATATTGTCTGAAGACTTCGCTTCCAAACGTTTACGCTCTGGGCCATCTCCAATAATAATCAGCGGTAATCCTAACCAGTTAAACGTTTCGATCGCAATATCTAATCTTTTATAACTAATTATGCGCGATGAGATTAAGTAATAATCTTCTTTTTCGGCCGAAAAAATAAACTTATTGGTATTAATCGGATAATTTATTACCAAAGATTTTCTGTTGTATATCTGTTTGATTCTTTTGGCGACAGTACTAGAGTTGGCGATATATAAGTCTGGTTCTTGAGCATACCGTAAGTCTTGTTCGCGTAAGGATTTAATTACGGGATTAATTAAGGAAGAAAGTCGCTTAAAACTACTATATTCTTCTAGATAAGTTTTCGTATCCCAGAGAAAACGAGTCACATTATGACAGAAACAAATGTGCATTGCTCCAGGTCTTTTTCTTACTCCTTTGGCAAAGCTGGAAGTGCTGCTAATGATCAGATCGTAGTCTTGTAGATCGAGTTGACGAAAAGCTAAGTAATATACAGGCGCTAAAAGACGAAAATTCTTTTTGGCTCCTGGTAGTTTTTGGAGAAAAGTTGTTTTAACAGAGTGTCCTTGAAGATCGATCGTGTTCTCAGGATCGTAAACAGATGAGAAGACATCCGCCTGAGTAAAAAATTGACATAATAATTCAAAAACTCTTTCTGCTCCACCGAGTTGCGTTAAATAATCATGTACTAAAGCTATTTTCATTATTTTACTTTTTTGATTTTTGACTAGATTTGACTGAATTTAGTCCTTTTTTTCTCAGTAAATAAAACACAATCAAAATAATTAGCGAGAAGTTAATGTGCGATGAGCAGTGGTCATATACTACAACGCTTGTTTTCCTCAAAAACAAACTAATTTTCTTGAGCAATCAATGTTTCCCTTGGTAGGCAACTAATCCAGAATTGACTCTCAGTGTAGATTAAATAGACTAATTAGAAACCCTTGTTTAGTAAGCCAAAAGTAATATAAAAAGTAAGCTGGCGAAAAATGATTAATTAATGATTAAGAAGAAGTATTGGCTTTTAAGCTAATTCCTGGAGACAATGACTGACAAGCTGTTTGTGCGATAAAGCTAAACTATTTTTAGTGTAATTTGAAGGGTTTTGACAGTTTTTTCTAGCTAGACAATTAAAACAGTTAGCTTTTAACTTTAAAGCTGTGTAATTTTAAATTCTGTTCGTAAGATGACACTTGTTTTTAATATCTCACTTAATAGTTACTTTTTTCTCACCACCAAACCCTACAAAAGTAATTCATAATATCTGCAAAATTATAAAAAACCATCACAGAGTTATTTATGATAGCCCTTTCAGTAATTATATTGACCAAGAATGAGGAACAGTTCATCAAGCGATGTATTCAAAGTGTTCTTTGGGCTGATGAGGTACTCATATTAGATTCAGGTAGTACTGACCAGACTAAAAAAATCGCTGCCTCTTTAGGGGCTATTGTCTATGAGCAGGAATGGCTAGGGTATGCAATCCAACGAAATAAGGCTCTATCCTTGGCTATTCATGATTGGGTATTTTTCCTGGATGCCGATGAAATTGTCACATCTGAGTTAGAAATCTCGATTAGAAAGGTTTTAAATAGCCCGATGGATGAACGTGATGGTTATTCGTTAGATCGACGAGGAGATTTCTTAGGTATTTTACTGCCTAATATTTCCCGTCCTAGTAAAAGAAGTAATTTTGTCCGCTTGTTTAATAGATGTTCTAGTTACTATGATCCCACCATGAAAGTCCATGAGGAAGTTAAATTTCCAGGCAAGGCCATTCCTCTAGAAGGTGTTTTGATTCATTGGGGTGGCAATATGATGAATGAATATATAGCAGCCCTTAATCGCTACTCTATTCTGGAAGCGGAAACACTTCATGAACAAGGTTATCGCGTTAATGGTTTAATCGTTTTTCTGCGACCTATTCTGAGGTTTCTCTGGATTTATATTGCCAGATATAATTTCCTGCTGGGTACCAGGGGACTGATCCACGCCATGCTAGGGGCAACCCGTGAATATGTTCGCTATGCCAAGCTTTGGGAGATGCAGAATATCACTTCAGTAATTCATCCTGCCAAAAAGATCTATTCCTTCTCACCGACAGAAGAAACAGCTAGTCAAAATTAATTATCAGCTTTAGGGCATATATCTAAGCGTTGATAAATCTACTTACATCAAATTGAGGTAACTATAAATGAACGTAATTGAATGGATAATTCGGGGCGAAGAAGACAAAAAAACTAGGTTTCATGATGCTAGAGGTAATCTGGTAGATTTTACTGGCTTGACAACATCTATGCCCAAAGCTTTGATTGGCACTTTGTTACGCAAAACTGTAGGTTATCGACCACTTAAACCTTGGATTGCTTATCGAGCGATTAATGAACTAGAAAATTTAATTCAACCAGACTGGAAAATTTTAGAATTTGGTTCTGGAATGTCTACTGTGTGGTTAGCTCAACAATGTGAGCATGTTTATAGTATCGAACACAATCGAGCTTGGTACGAGAAAGTCTGCGAAATTATCAAGCAAAAAAATGTGAATAATATTACCTACGAATATCGAGAACGTAGTAACTACACCGATTTATCAGCTTTAGCAGATGATTATTTCGATTTTGTTTTAATTGATGGTTTACAAAGAAGTGATTGTGTTAAATCCTCTTTATCCAAACTAAAACATCCAGGTTTTGTTTACTTAGATAATTGTGATAAACATTTTGTGGAAGACGGCATTATGAAACCTGGGGAACAACTGCTATTAGATATCGCCCAAGAAAGAAAAGGAAGAGTTAAATATTTTACTGATTTTGCTCCTTGTCAATTAGTAACCAATCAAGGACTTTTGATCGAATTAAGTAGGTAGGCAAAATAATTGATCAAACCCCTACCCTTAGAGCTATTTGTTACTCGTCCTAAAGGACTTGTCTCGCATAGTTTCCGTCGCGTTTTGGGTAGGAAGATTCCCACCCAAAAGCCGACGGGGAGATACCGCTCCGCATATTACTCGTTACTCGTTACTCGTTACTCGTTACTTGTTACTCCCTAACCTCATTTCCAATTTAATTACACCCACCTACTTGTAAACTCTGCCATACAAATCAAATAATCAACAGGACATGCCATTATGAGCCAAATGTTAGATTACTATCGCGGTTCGGACTCTTATGCAGAGGTACTCCGAAATCAACCAACAGCGATGTTTACGCCCTATGTCAATCTGTTTAAGAGATTTGTCAAGATCGACGATCCCGTCATAGATGTGGGTTGTGGAGTGGGGACAAGTACCCTCTTACTCAGGCAAGCAGGATTTGCTGCTCAAGGAAGTGACGTTTCCGAGAAATTTTTGTCTACTAACGATGAATCAGACATATTTTGTATTGCCGACTTCCAAAATGCTCAGAATATCCCCAGCGATCATTATGCTGCGGTGGGTTCAATGAATGCGATCGAACATGTGCAGTTTCCCCAGAAGTTTCTCCAGGAAATGGTTCGAGTCGTAAAACCAGGAGGGCATATTATTCTGATGGCTCCCAATTTAACCTCTCCGTTGGTAGCGATGCGGATAACTTTAGATCTGCTCAGAAATCGTACTCCCTATATGGGGATAACTAGCTGGCGCGAGGCGATCGCTTTAGTCTTTGTCAATATATGGCGTTGTCTTAAAGCTGAGTTAGGCGTAAATGCCTTCCAAGCTCGTGAAATAGATTTAGCAACAGTCATGGTTGGCAATGATGCCGATGCAGTTTACTGGACAAATGCATCTGAAATTCGTCGTTTCTTGAAAGCTGAAGGTTGTGAAATCTGTCTGTTTCAAAAGCAAGGAACTTCTCTGGTAGCCAAGATAGTTGCTTATCTGTTACCTGGATTCGCAGGCAAATTATGTATTGTTGCTAGGAAAAAGATTTAGTATTACTATGTCGATCACCGTTCTCATTCCTACTTATCGTCGTTCCCAAGATTTAGCCAGATGTTTAGCAGCATTGCAAAAGCAAACTCGATTAGCAGACGAAGTTTTAGTAGTAGTAAGAGATACTGATACTGAAACTTGGGAATTTCTAGACAGTTTCAACTCTGAAGTATTACCACTACGCAAAGTTGTAGTCAATGTTCCAGGGGTCGTGCTGGCGATGAATGCAGGACTTGATGTAGCACGAGGCGATATCATTGCCATAACTGATGATGATGCTGCACCTCACCATGATTGGTTAGAACGGATTGAGGCTCACTTTATCGCCGACGAACAAGTAGGAGGGGTAGGGGGTCGAGACTGGCTTTATCTAGGCACAGAACTACAAGATGCTACTTCCCATCCTGGTGCTTCTGATGTTGTAGGACGACTTCGGTGGTTTGGCAACTTAATTGGTAATCATCATCTAGGAGAGGGAGAACCCCGCGAGGTGGACGTGCTTAAGGGAGTCAATTGTAGTTATCGACGCATTCTCCTCAAAAAAATCCGTTTTGATGAACGATTACGAGGCTCAGGCGCTCAAGTGCATTGGGAACTATCTTTAGGTCTCCAGTGTAAGGAGGCAGGTTGGAAGCTAATCTACGATCCAGCAGTAGCAGTCGATCACTATCTAGGAAAGCGTTTTGACGAGGATCAAAGAGTATTTAAGTTTAATGCCACAGCTCTGGCAAATGCCATCCATAATCAAACATTCATCTTGCTAGAACATCTAAATTTCCTGCAAAGATTTATCTATGTATTGTGGTCGATCCTGGTAGGTACGCGACAAGCTTTTGGTTTAATCCAGTGGTGGCGATTTTTACCCAGTCAGGGCAAAGTGGCTACCCAGAAATGGCGTGCTTCTCTTGATGGACATTGGTTGGGTTGGCAGAGTTGGCAAAATAAAAGTTAAATGCGATCGCCGAATCGCAAAATCAAACTATTTAGTGCATCAGGAGATTAAGAACAAAAATAATGGTTCCCAAGCAGATATCTTTAACTACTCCTTCTGTTAAAAAAGGTTTTTCGATTAGGTTGCAACCTGCGTCTGCTTGGATGGCAATCTTAGGATTGTTACTGCTTTCAACTCTGTTGATTGTAGCTGGTGCGGGCAAGATTCTCAATTTAGCTTTTCCTGGAGGAGCTTTTATAATAGGCGTCTTCCTCTATTTTCGCTATCCTATTCTTTACATCGGGTTTAGCTGGTGGATGTGGTTTCTGACTCCCCTGGTTCGTCGTCTTGCCGATTATCGCGGTAGTTTTACAGATCCTAGTCCTATCTTGCTCGCTCCTTATCTAGTGCTGTTGATCACGCTCGTTACTCTGGGGAAACATTTGCCCAAGATCAATCGTCAAGGTGGACTTCCTTTTATTCTAAGTTTTATCGGTCTTGCTTACGCTTATCTTGTTGGCCTAATTCAAAGCTCACCGATACCAGTGACTATAGCTCTATTGGAGTGGCTAGTTCCAGTTCTATTTGGCTTCCACTTATTTGCCAATTGGCGCAACTACCCAAGTTATCGTCAAAATCTTGAACGCATTTTTACTTGGGGTGTTTTAGTCATGGGAATTTATGGAATAATCCAATATTTAGTCGCGCCTGATTGGGACGGGGTATGGTTGACAAATACCAATATGATTAGTGCTGGATCTGCTGAACCTTTGCAGATTCGCGTCTGGAGTACAATGCATTCCCCTGGAGTCTTTGCCGTTTTTATGATGGTAGGTTTACTAATGCTACTAAATCAACAAGGAGCTTTTGCTCGGGCTATTTCTGTCATTGGCTATTTAGCATTTTTACTCACCCTAGTGCGCGGTGCTTGGATCATGTGGTTTGTGGGATTACTAACTCATCTAAGCTTTATTAAGTCCAAGCTGCGGATTCGGATAGCTATTATTCTGATGGTGCTTATATTAGGTGTAATTCCCTTAACTACCATAGACCCATTTGCTGAGAGAATCACCCCTCGCCTGGAAACTCTATTTAATCTTGAGGCTGACCAAAGTTCTAACGACAGAAAAGCTTTGTATAGTCAAGAAATAGACAAGGCTTTGATGAATGTTATGGGGAATGGAATGGAAAAGCAGGAAATTCTCGATAGTGGCGTTCTGGATATACTTTTATCTTTAGGCTGGTTTGGAGGTAGTTTTTATCTAGGGGGAATACTTCTACTTATTATGAGGCTGTTTCAAGATGCGATGTTTAATCTGAATCCATTTGTGAGTATCTGCCGTGCCATTAGTTTTTGTTCCCTGGTCGGTTTAATCTTTGGTCGTCAACAAATTGGAGCGCCTGGTATTATTCTTTGGGGTTTTTTAGGACTGGGTATAGCTGCTTGTAAATACAATCTCTATGAAGAAGGTAATGGGTAATAGGTAATGGGTAATGGGTAATGGGTAATGGGTAATGGGTAATGGGTAATGGGTAATGGGTAATGGGTAATTAAACTGCTTACCACCAAGTTATTTTTGAGAATCGGATTTAGTATCAGTCGTGATGAATATATTATTTAAACACTGGAAACGTTATTACAGGTATTATGTATTGAGTTTGTTTTGCCCTGTCATAATTGCTTGTAGTCTACTTATTTCTCCATCCGTCAATGCAACCTCAGAAAAAGCTCGCACTGCCTACTCTTTTGTTGACTCGATTGGAATCAATACTCATTTATATTATAACGATACTAATTACTATCAAAAGTACCAAGAAATTGTTAAACCCAAATTATTAGAATTGGGAGTCCATCACATTCGAGATGGTGGAGTTCGCAATCTTAATGGTTACCTTGATCGCCTTCGAGAATTAAAAAGCAATGGCATTAGTACCACTCTGATTTTTGATCCCCGTGGTGGCACTCCACAACAAGGACTTGCTCTGGTTAAAGAACTTGGCGATGTGGTTGAGGCAGTAGAAGGCCCAAATGAGTACGATCTCAGCGGTGACAGTAACTGGGTGCAAACTTTACGTCAATATACGGAGCAACTTTACCAATTGATGAAAAGCGATGCTCAAACTAGTGCTTTACCTGTTTTAGGGCCATCTTTGACTTCAGAAGAAGCATATATTGCCGTAGGGAATATGAGCAATTTTGTGGACTATGGTGTTTTACACAACTATTTTTCTGGTCATTATCCTGGAACTGCGGGCTGGGGCGCAAATGGATACGGCAGTATTCCCTATGGGATCGGCCTTTCTCATAAATATGCACCAGGAAAACCTGTTATGACGACAGAGACTGGCTATCACAATGCCATCAATACACAAGAAGGACACCTGGCAGTCCCCGAAAACATTGCACAAAAGTATATTCCGCGAATGTTTTTAGAGCAATTTAAGCAGGGAATTAAGCAAACTTTTGGCTATGAGCTGATGGATCTTCATTACAATCCCAAACGGGATATTAGCGGTTTGGAGTTTGGTTTGTTACGTAATAATGGTGAAGTCAAGCCCAGTTTTGTCAGTCTTAAGGCTTTGATTCAGCTCTTACAAGATCCAGGTGGCAGCAAATTTACGACTGGTACTTTAAATTACAGTTTAAGCGGTAACACTAGCAATCTACATCACCTTCTGCTACAAAAAAGCGACGGCAAGTTTTATTTAGTTTTATGGCAAGAAACATCAGGATTTGACCTCAACACCAAGAAAGCAATTGAAGTGCCTAATCAGAAGGTACAACTGGTTTTAGCACAAACATTTGCCCAAGCAAAAATATACACTTTGGAGGATTATACTAAACCGAAAAAACAATTGATGAATCCAACACAAATTCCTCTAGATGTGCCAGATCAACCTCTAATCATTGAGTTTTCCTAAGATTTTTGGCTTTCATATTTAGATAAGCTTGTACGCATTTAAATTGTGTATTATGACCTTGGAAAATAAACTATCTCCCCATCTCCCAATCTCCCTACATAGTTGTAATTACTAACTCTTCTGTGGGTAACGTCAGTTCTTAATCAATCCTTAGAGAGCATTTATTACCATATTTACAACCATAGGCAGATGAAATGGCTACATCCATTGAAGATAAGATTCTAAGAACCAGGTTTATTGCCTAAAATATCTAAAGCTCTCTGCATATTAATTCGGTAATCCCGCAAACAATGACTAGTACCAAATCCGTCAATAGTGCCATCAATCTCAACGATCCTCAATACTATTTCAATCGAGAATTGAGTTGGCTAGAATTTAATCGACGAGTTTTAGCTGAAGCACTAGATGAAAGAACGCCGTTACTAGAACGTCTTAAATTTCTGTCGATTTTTAGCTCGAACCTAGATGAATTTTTCATGGTCAGAATTGCTGCTTTAAAAAAACAGGTGGCAGCGGGAGTGAGTAAACTATCAATGGATGGTCGTACAGCCCAACAGCAGCTAGAGGCGATCACCAAAGTTTTGACACCGATGTTTCAAGAGCAACATCGGCATTTTGAAAAAGTACTGAAAAAATCCTTGGTTAAATCAGGGATTCATTTGTTAAATTATGTCGATCTCAATCAAGAACAACGATCCTATATCAATAGTTATTTTGAGGACTATATTTTTCCTGTTTTAACTCCTCTGGCTGTAGATCCCTCTCATCCTTTTCCCTATATCTCTAATCTCAGCTTGAATCTGGCAGTGATTTTAAAAGATCCTCAAATCGAGCATGAATTATTTGCCAGAGTGAAAGTTCCTAAAGTACTACCTCGCTTCATTGCTTTGCCAGAAGAATTAAGACAAAAATATCGAGGTAATGCTGGAGTTTGGACAGGAGTGCCGATAGAACAGATTGTGACTCATAATTTAGAGTATTTATTCCCTGGAATGAATATCTTGGAGTCCTATGCTTTTCGACTAACTCGTAATGCCGATCTTTCCGTCGAAGAAGATGAGGCAGATGATTTATTACTGGCAATTGAAAAAGAGCTACAAAAAAGACGCATTGGGGGTTCGTCGGTACGGTTAGAAGTAGAAGCCTCGATTCCTGCTGAATTGCGCTCGATGATTATGCAAGAACTTAGTTTAGAAGAAAACGATGTTTATGACGTTGATGGCTTACTCAGCTTGGGCGATTTAATCTCTTTCTTATCTCTACCTCTTCGCGATCTTAAAGACGAACCCTGGAACTCGGTACTACCTGGTCGCTTGAGTCGGTTACAGCAAGAAGAAGATGAATCTACAGGCGACGGAGAGAACTTTTTTAGCGTGATTCGTAATGGAGATCTGCTAGTACATCATCCCTATCATTCATTTAGCAACACTGTGCTGCGGTTTGTCACCGAAGCTGCCTACGATCCTAATGTCCTAGCGATCAAAATAACTCTCTATCGTACCTCGGGAGATTCACCTATTGTCAAAGCTTTGATTGCCGCAGCCCAGAATGATAAGCAGGTAGTGGCATTAGTAGAGCTTAAGGCTCGTTTTGATGAAGAAAATAATATTCTTTGGGCGAAAAAACTAGAGAACTCTGGGGTTCATGTTGTTTATGGTGTTGCAGGACTGAAAACCCACACTAAAATTACTTTAGTAGTTCGGCAAGAAAAAGAAAAAATTCACCGTTATGTTCATATTGGTACAGGCAACTATAATCCTAAAACGGCAAAGCTCTACACGGATTTGAGTCTATTTAGCTGTCGAGAGGACTTGGGCGCAGATTTAACGGATTTATTTAATTTTTTAACTGGCTATTCGCGACAGAAATCCTATCGTAAGCTGCTGGTTGCTCCAGTTAATCTACGAGAGCGCATGATCGAGATGATCGATCGCGAGGCGGAGAATTGCCGTCAGGGTAAAACAGGACGGATTGTCGCCAAAATGAACTCCCTAGTCGATCAGCCAGTAATTCAGGCGCTGTATGAAGCTTCTCAGGCTGGAGTTGAAATTGATTTAATTATTCGCGGAATTTGCTGTCTGCGCCCAGGATTGCCCAAAATTAGTGATAATATTCGCGTAATTAGTATTATTGGACGTTTCTTAGAACATTCGCGCATTTTCTACTTTCATAACAACGGTGAAGAAGAAATTTATATTGGTAGCGCCGACTGGATGACCCGTAATTTGAGTCGTCGCGTCGAAGCGGTTACGCCGATCGAAAGTCCCGAAATTTTTCGCGATCTCCAGGAAATTTTGGGGGTCATGTTGGCGGATAATCGTAAGGCGTGGGAATTACAATCAGATGGAAGTTATATTCAAAGAAAACCGCATAAAGGAGAAGATGCCCATAGTACTCACGATATCTTTATGGAAATGGCGAAACAATCTACATGAATGGCTGCTAATTAACTGATGTTACGCACTAATCAATCTGCTAAGAGTAGGTAGTAGGTAGTATGTAGTATGTAGTGGGTTAATTTTCTTTAGCTGTTAATTTTTGGGTAAATGAATGAAAGTTGCGGTATTTAGTGCTAAACCTTACGATCGCCAATTTTTGGCTCAAGTTAATCAAAAATATGGTCATGAACTCAAGTTTTTAGATGCTGGTTTAGATGCGCAGACGGCAAGTTTAGCCTCTGGGTTTGAGGCTGTATGTGTTTTTGTCAACGATCGCCTGGATCGTCAGACAATTGAAATCTTGAGTAACCAAGAGGTTAAATTAATTGCCCTGAGATGTGCGGGGTATAACAACGTCGATCTTAATGCTGCTGAAGAATTTGGACTTGCCGTCGTCCGAGTACCAGCCTATTCTCCTTATGCCGTAGCCGAACATGCGATCGCCTTAATTTTAACTCTCAATCGCAAAATACATCGGGCTTATTATCGTGTCCGTGAAGGTAACTTTGCCCTAAATGGACTACTGGGTTTCGATTTGCATGGTCGTACGGTGGGCATTATTGGTACGGGAAAAATTGGTCGTCTCACAGGTCAAATTCTGCATGGTTTTGGCTGTCGGATACTGGCTTATGATTTGTCTCCCCATCAGGAGTTTGCCGAGCAATTTGGGGAATATATGAGCTTAGAGGATTTGCTTGCTCAATCAGATATTATTAGTCTGCATTGTCCCCTTACGGACGATACCCACCATTTAATCGACACCACAGCAATTAGCCTGATGAAGCCAGAAGTGATGTTAATTAATACTAGTCGTGGGGGGTTGATCGATACAAAAGCGGTAATTCGAGGTTTAAAATCCCAACAAATTGGTTATTTAGGACTAGACGTTTACGAACACGAGGGGAAACTGTTTTTTGAAGATTTATCTGGCGAAATTATCCAAGATGATGACTTTGAACGGTTGCTTACTTTTCCCAACGTAATTATTACAGGACACCAGGCTTTCTTTACGGTAGAGGCTTTGAATAGTATTGCCGAAACCACTTTGTCTAATATTACGGCGATCGCCTTAAACCAACCCTGTGACAATTTCGTTAAATTACCTGATGCTTGAATAAATGCCCGATCGACATTATTAGCTATTACTTATTACTATCTGATATTACGCATCTGCTAATTTACTCTATAGTTTTGACGTAGGGACTTGGGGACTTGGGGACTTGGGGCAATAATTATCTCCCTATCTCCCCATCTCCCAGTCTCCCTACATCTTGTAATTACTAACTTTTCTCTGCGTAACATCAGTTGCTATTATGAATTACGAATTGTCTGTCGGCAGTTTGTTTTCTAGAAACGGTTTTACTGTTCAGTACACGCTCTAAAATACGTTCTACTAAAGCAGCAAACATAGCATCACCACGGTGACGGGGACGAGGCAGAGGAACGGGTATATCCAACTCCACTCGACCTGCTTCTAATAAGACGACGCGATCGGCTAGTGTGACTGCTTCTTCCACATCGTGAGTAATTAGTAAGGTCGTAAATTGTTGTGACTGCCATAAATGTTCGATTAAATGCTGCATTTCGATACGGGTCAAGGCATCTAGCGCACCTAAAGGCTCATCTAACAGCAGTAAGCGCGGTTGGCTAACTAAGGCTCGTGCTAAGGCAACTCGTTGACGTTGTCCGCCAGAAAGTTGAGCAATCCAGTCATGAGCGCGATCGCCTAAACCAACTTGCTCTAAAGCCCACATAGCTTGAGGTTGCCAATTACCCCGTAGTCCCAAGCCGACATTTTCTAAAACTCGTTTCCACAGCAATAGTCGCTCATCCTGAAACATCATGCGTGCGGACTGGTTTAATTTTTTAAAAGGTTCTCCGTCAATTAATACGCCTCCACTGGTGGGAGTTTCCAGCCCAGCAATTAGTCTTAGCAGGGTACTTTTACCGCACCCACTACGTCCGACGATCACCACAAATTCTCCAGGGGCAAGTTCTAAATCTAGTTGTTGCAAAATCTTTTTGTCACCAAAGGCTTTACTTAACTCTAAAATTTTCAGGTCTACTCCCTTATCAGTCATAGTCATATATATACTTATTACTCAAATTACTTAAAATTGATAACTGGGATGCCATTGCAGCAATTTCGTTTCTAATAGACGAGCGATCGCATCTGCTAATTTTCCTAGCAGGGCATACAATAAAATCGCGAATACCACGACATCTGTTTGCATAAACTCACGGGCGTTCATTGCCAGATAGCCAATGCCAGAGTTAGCAGCGATCGTCTCTGCCACAATCAATGTCAGCCACATAATCCCCAAAGCAAAACGCACACCCACCAAAATTGACGGTAACGCCCCAGGAAGCATGATCTGCCAAAATAGCTCCCAAAAAGAAAGTCCGTATACTTTGCCCATTTCTAACAAACCGCGATCGACAGTACGAATTCCCAGATAGGTATTGATATAAATAGGAAATAAAACTCCGATCGCCACTAAAAAAACTCTGCCAACATCACCAATGCCAAACCAGAGAATTACTAACGGGATCATCGCTAAATGGGGAATGTTGCGTAACATCTGTACCGAGGTATCTAATAAAAGTTCCGACCAACGAAAGACACCGTTGATCAAACCTAAGACAAAGCCAATCAAACCCCCGATAATAAATCCCCACATTGCCCGCACTGCACTGACATAAATATGTTTGTACAATTCACCTGTACTAGCTAAATTAATACCTGCCTTGACTACAGCTACAGGTGCAGGTAATACCCTAGTAGAAATCCAACCGATCTGCGCCAATACTTGCCAAATCAGAATCAGGAGAATTGGAACTATCCAAGGAGCAAGTAAATTTATTTGTTTCTTGTTTAAAATCTTATTACCCATTACCCATTACCCATTACTCATTACTTTTCCCCCTAAGATCATTCAGCAAGCCCTACTTTAATCAACAGTAGTCACTACTTGATTCTTAATCTCCTGCTGGGGAAAATTATTATTCGCTACAATTTCACCAAACGGACTAAACATTACTTGCTGCTGAACTGCTGGCGGATTGTCTAGGGGTAAAAGCGGGAATAACAATTCCGCTACACGATATGCTTCTTCCAAATGGGGATAGCCCGATAAGATAAAAGTCTCAATTCCCAAATCTGCATACTCGGACATTCTGGCTGCTACCGTATCTGGATCGCCTACTAGTGCTGTTCCAGCCCCACCTCTAACCAAACCAATACCAGCCCACAGATTAGGGCTAATTTCTAAGGTTTCACGCTTGCCTGTGTGTAATTGACTCATCCGCTTTTGTCCTTCCGAATCCATACGGGCATAGGCTTGTTGAGCAGTAGCGATCGCCTCTTCATCGACATATTTAATTAACCGATTAGCTGCATCCCAGGCTTCGCTTTCTGTTTCTCGCACGATAACGTGTAAACGAATCCCGAAGCGGATCTTTCGTCCCTCTGCTTCTGCCAAACGACGTACTTCAGCAATCTTTTGCGCTACTTGTTTGGGAGTTTCTCCCCAGGTTAAATAGACATCTACGTGTTTAGCTGCAATCTGTTGGGCGATCGCCGAAGAACCACCAAACCACAAAGGCGGATAGGGTTTCTGCACGGGAGAAAACAGCAATTTGCCACCGCGAATATTGAGATAATCCCCTTCAAAATTGGCTTCATCTCCACTAATAATTTCTCGCCAAGCAGTAAGAAATTCATCTGTCAGTCGGTAACGTTCTGGATGACTCAGGTGCAACCCATCTCCTGCTAATTCAACTGGATCGCCACCCGTCACGACGTTGATAAGTAAACGTCCCCCAGACAAGCGATCGAAGGTAGCAGCCATCCGTGCAGCAACTCCTGGAGAGACCAAACCTGGACGCACCGCCACCAGAAAACGCATCTGTTGTGTCTGCGCCATTAGAGTTGAAGCAACGATCCAGGCATCTTCGCAAGAACGCCCTGTGGGTAATAATGCGCCAGTATAGCCCAGGCGATCGACAGCTTGAGCAATTTGAGTTAGATAGGTAATATCGGTCGAGCGTCCGCCGATTCCAGTACCTAAATAACGACCATCTCCATGAGTGGGAATAAACCAGAGAACTTGCATAGTAATTATCTCTCTATATTTTGCTTAGTTGTGCGAGCAACTTCTTGCACTCGAACTGTTTTGGGTAATAGTTTTAGTTGGTAAAAGGTATCTGCTACCTGCTGCTGATCGGCCACTACGTCTGGTTGAATAGGTTCAATCCCACTAGGACGACGTTCCAATACTTCTTCCAGTACTGGCACGTCAATACCTAACTGGGGCGACAACAGCTTTGCTGCTTCAGTAATATTTGTCTTTGCCCAAACATCGGCTTTTTCAGCTTCTTCCAGAATTGTCTTAATTCTTTCGGGATAGCGATCGACAAAAGATTTAGCTGCTAAATAAAACTCCCGATTTGCTACTAATCCTTCTCCGTCTTCCAGAACACGGGCATTTGTCGCTTGTTTAGCTGCTGTATAAAAAGGATCCCAAATCGCCCAGGCATCAACACTACCTTGCTCAAAAGCTGCCCTCGCATCGGCAGGAGGCAAAAAGACAGTTTCAATATCTTCATATTTAACACCTCCTGCTTTTAAAGCTTTGACGAGCAGAAAATGCACGTTAGACCCTTTATTTAAAGCAATTTTTTTGCCTTTAAGATCCGCTACTGTTTTAATGTCTGAGTCTTGATGTACCAGAATTCCTTCGCCTTTAGGGTTTGGTGTTTGATTGGCAACGTACTCCAAAGGCGCACCAGCAGCTTGAGCGAAGATAGGCGGTGCTTCTCCAGTATGTCCAAAATCAATACTACCTGCATTCAAGGCTTCTAGTAGTTGAGGCCCTGCGGGAAACAAAACCCACTGTACCGAAATTCCCTGATTTGCCAAACGTTGCTCTAAATTCTCCCGTGCTTTGAGAATTGAAAGCGTGCCAAACTTTTGATAGCCAATCCGAATTACCTGACTTTCAACGTTGCTATTGGAATTAACTGTATCAACAGAGGAAGTAACGGGGGAAATTGTATCAGTCGAGTTAGCAGAATCATTAGGAAGACAGCCTGATAAAGTTGTACTCAATCCTAAACTCAAGGCAAACAGAAGCGAAGTAGGTCGCAGGTAGAAGGCACGCCGACAAGTCTTGTAGCTACCTTTAGTAGGATAGCTGAAAATACCAATTAGAAATGATTTTGAGCAAAAAACCACAATTGAACCCTCTTTTGTTTGAGAGTGGAAATAGATTATCTAAAACAATGCGTATGTCTCTAGTAAACCACAAATAAATTGAAAATGTATCTTATTTAATTTGAAATTTATTTAGATTGCGATTACAATTCAAAAAAGGAAAATAAAAGCAGATTTAATTTCTCTCTAGAGGAGCATGATGGGTATCAAGCCATGAGCCAAACCGAACTAGGCAACATTTCCAGCACTTCTGATGACCGAAATGACTTTACTCAAGTACGATTACAAATTTTATTTTGCGATCGCTACCAACAAGAACCCATACTGTCGCGGTTAGCTACTGATTGTGCCTTAGCTTTCAACATTACTGGAGCGAAATTAGGCAAAGATTACGAATTGAAAGGACAACTCGATCTCGAACTGCGAGGTACGATTCCCCAGATTCGTTGTGGACTAGCTTATTTAGAATCCCTTGATCTCAAAATTACTGGTAAAGCCAACCCCCCTCGCGATAGTTGGTATTACTAAAATCACAAATAAAAAAAATATCAACAGAAAAAGCTTCTTTAACCCATGACACTAACCAAACAGAAACTGACTGAATCCCTGGAACGAGACAAAACTCAGATTAAAAAAGCTAATCCATCCCCTTCCAATTGCCGTTTCTGTCGGTTTTACAAGTTTGATGGAGGTCAAGGTAGAGGTTCTTGCTGCAAACTTGGAGTTTCAGTTTATGGTCACTGGCGTTCTTGTCGTTTGGCTTTACCACCTTTTGCACCATCCTGGGAAAAAGCTAATGATTAAAGGCTAAAGTTAATTTTTTACCCAAGAAATATTCTCGCTAGAATACTTCTGAAAGCTAAAATCAAAAATTATGAGCCAAAAAACCAATCGACGAAACTTTCTGGTAAGTAGCGTAGCAGCAGCAACAGTTATTGGCAGCCAAGCTTTAATCAAAAAAACAGCTCACGCCTCTTCATCAACAACCAAATCCATGCCAGAAAGAATATTAGGCGAGACTCAGATTAGTCTACCAATCTTGGGCTTGGGTGGAGCAGGGCAAACTCCAATTTCCTATGAAGATTTAGAAGTTGAAGCGATCGCTTTAATTGAGAAAGCTTTAGAATTAGGGATCAAATATTACGATACCGCAGCCAGCTATGGGCCTTCAGAGGAACGCTTTGGTAAAGTTTTACCGACCTATCGCGATCGCATTTATCTCAACAGTAAAACCGCAGCCAGAGATTATGATGGTGCTTGGCGAGAATTAGAGCGTTCATTAAAACGTCTTCAGACAGATTATCTTGATTCTTGGCAATTACACCACGTTTCCTTTACTGATGAATTAGATACTATTTTTAGCGATCGAGGCGCAATCAAAGCTGTTGAAGAAGCCAAAGAGCAAGGATTAATTAAATTTTCGGGAATTACAGGACATCACGAACCAGAAGTTATTGCCGAGGGGTTGCGTCGCTACGATTTTGATACGACTTTAATTTCTCTCAACGCTGCCGATGTTCATCATCCCCGTCCATTTTCCCGTACCGTATTGCCAGTAGCAAGAGAAAAAAATGTCGGTGTAATCGCTATGAAAGTCCCTGCCTACGGTAAATTATTACAACCTGGTCTTTTATCTAGTATGGAACAGGCTATGGGGTATAGCCTCTCTTTACCTGGAGTACATTGTTGCATCATAGCTGCCGAAAATCCCGAACAACTAGAATCCAACGTGACCGTAGCGCGCAATTATACTCCTTTGAACACAGCACAAATGACCCAAATAGAACAATTAACTACTAACGCTGGAGAAAATGGCGCATTCTTTCGTCAGTGGACTTAAAATACCAGACAGTCATGCTGACTTACTTAATGCCTGCTATTTTGTTTATTTAAACACATCTAAATTTAATTCTTGAGGTACTCCCATCCAAGAAGCATAATCAGTGTGGTCTTTTAGATCATTACCTGTAAGTGGATGAATCAATATTGTCAGATCATTTCTGTTTAAGGCTAACCAGGTTAGCAAATCTGTATGATTGCTGCGATCGAAAGCTAATTGACAACTCCAACTCGGATGAGGCCCAATAGGTCTATGGTGCATCCGTCCCACGATTACTGAAAACCTTTTTCCTGCTTCTTCACACAATATTTTTGCTTGTTCGACGGTGACTTCATCAAAATAAACGTGGGCGTGATATTTTTCAATCGAACTGATGTCTTGAAATTCCATTTCTAATTCTTCGCTAAAAAAGCGATCTCTTTCTGATCAAAGCTAGATTATATAAGGATGGAGATAAATTATCTCTTTGCTTTAATTTAAGTCTAGTCAATTGAAAACTGCTGTAAGCTTTAAAAGTTGAATTGAATCGGTAAACCGTCCTGAAAAGCCAATAATTCCCCTGAACAAATGGGAGTCCAGATTTCGTTGTCGGTTAAGGGAGTAGTGGCGATAACAGCAACGCGATCGCTCTTGTTGGTCAATTCGTTAAAATCTACCGTAACATCTCGATCGATTAAATGGGCTGCTGCAAAAGGTGCTTGACGCACAATGTAACAAAGTTGGGTAGAACAATGGGCAAAGAAATTTTCTCCATCGGCAAGCAGATAATTAAATATGCCTTTTGCTGCTAATTTTTTAGTAATCTGATTCAGCACTGAGTACAATTTTGGCAGTGGGGGCTTACTTTGGGGAAAGTTTGCACGTAAGGTTTCTAAAATCAGACAAAAAGCCTTTTCGCTGTCAGTATCTCCCACAGGCTGATAAAATTGCCCTGATTCAAGTTCAAAATCAGCTAAATCGCCATTGTGAGCAAATACCCAATAACGTCCCCACAATTCTCGACTAAAAGGATGGCAGTTTTCGAGAAGAATCTCTCCTTGAGTCGCTTTACGGATATGGGCGATGACATGGGTAGAATGGATCGGATACCGTCGTACCAATTCGGCTACAGCAGAAGTACTAGAAGGTTTAGAATCTATAAAAAGCTGACAGCCTTTGCCTTCAAAAAAAGCAATCCCCCATCCATCACGATGATCGTCAGTTTTGCCACCCCTGGTTGAAAAACCCTCGAAGGAAAAGCAAATATCGGTGGGAATGTTACAGTTCATACCTAGTAGTTGGCACATATAGTAGTCCTATTTGATTCATGAAACGACATTGATTAGTTTTTAGGTAGTAGGTAGTAGGTAGTAGAAATTTCTCATCTCATTTGGGGTTGCTATAGCAGTCCTAAGTAACTATGCAAAATTAATTTAACATTTGGGTTAAGTAGGAAGTAAAGATAATCAGGATCGTTGATTGTTAGTTATTAGCTAGAGTGGTCTTAGAGAGTCATTTAGATTTTTTAGATTGTATTTGTTTTTGAAATAAATTTTAATTGCATTTAAAACTGTTTTAAATCAAAATAAATTAGAGAAGGTTGACTGAGTTATTTGAGATTTTAGATTTATCGATTGTAGATTGTCAGAATCTCGACCGAATTTTTTAGAGGAGGTAAAAAAATGGCAGATGTATGTTGTGGCCCTGGCTATGCTTCTCCCCAAGCAGCAATGAAAGCCGAACCAGAAAAGCTGTTATATGCGATCGCTCTTTATACTGGCACGGGAATTGAACAACCTGATTATCTCGCGACAATAGATGTCGATCCAGATTCTCCTAGCTATTCTCAAATAATTCATCGGCTGACTATGCCTTATATTGGCGATGAATTGCATCACTTTGGCTGGAATGCCTGTAGTTCTTGTCATGGGGATAGCAACAAATCCCGTCGATTTTTGGTCATACCAGGAATTCGTTCCAGTCGCATTTATATTGTAGATACTGCCGATGCCAAAGCACCCAAAATTCATAAGATCATTGAACCAGAAGAGATTAAAGACAAGACTAATCTTAGCGCACCTCATACCGTTCACTGTTTGGCTAACGGTCAGTTAATGATTTCTATGTTAGGAGATAGCCAAGGTAATGCTCCAGGTGGCTTTTTACTATTAGATGAGAGCTTTGAAATTATCGGTCGTTGGGAACAAAGCAATGGCATGAAATTTAACTACGATTTCTGGTATCAGCCTCGCCATAACGTCATGGTGAGCAGCGAATGGGCTGCACCCAAAACCTTCTATCCTGGTTTCGATCTTAACGATGTTACGGCTGGAAATTACGGTCAGCAACTACATTTTTGGGATTGGCAGAAACACGAAATTATCCAAAGCGTCGATTTGGGAGAAGAAGGTTTAATTCCCCTAGAAGTGCGCTTTCATCATAATCCCGATAGTATTCACGGTTATGTAGGTGCTGCTTTAGCTAGTAATATTTGGCATTGGTATAAAGAAAATGATTATTGGCAAGTCGAAAAAGTCATCGATGTTCCTGCTGTTGAACTAGAAGGCTGGTCTTTTCCCGTCCCTTCCTTAATTACAGATATCTTAATTTCTCTCGACGATCGCTATCTCTATTTTTCTAACTGGTTACATGGCGATATTCGTCAGTATGATATCAGCGATCCTGCCAAACCTAAGCTAACAGGACAAGTTTGGTGTGGAGGATTGTTGGGTAAAAATATTGAAGTTAAAGGACAAAAACTGCACGGCGGGCCACAAATGTTGCAACTGAGTCTAGATGGCAAACGCTTATACGTTACTAGTTCGCTATTTAGCACTTGGGATAACCAATTTTATCCAGATTTAGCCAAAAAAGGTTCTTACTTGCTACAAATCGATTGCGATCAAGATAAGGGAGGACTGTCTCTCAATCAAGATTTTTATCTAGACTTTGGTAAAGAACCAAACGGGGCAGCCCGCGCCCATGAAATGCGTTATCCAGGAGGCGATTGTACTTCCGATATTTGGCTATGAAAACGTATCGCATCGAATTGCTCAATCGAGATAACTTTACCTTGGAAATATCTGAAGATAAATATATTTTAGAGGCAGTGGAGCAAGCTGGATTGCCCTTACCTGTCGGTTGTCGCTATGGAGCTTGTATTACCTGCGCTGCCAAATTAATTAGTGGCAAAGTAGACCAATCTCAAGCCATTTGTCTTAAACCAGAACAAATAAAAGCTGGATACGTATTGCTTTGTATTGCCCGTGCGCGATCGCATTGTCAGTTTGAAGTTGGTTTGGAGTCTCAGAAAGATTTGTATCTTAATCCTTTTAAATAATTGATAATTCAATGGACAATTATTAATTATAGCCATCGAACAATAGATTAAGTCATCTCCTAGACCCTTTGCGTCTTTGCGCCTTTGCGCGAGATAAAATTTTTCTTGTCCTAACCTTTACTTCGACTGCTATAACTGTTTATTATCCATTGGTAAAATTAAATTTCGTAATACCAAACAGGCTGTTGTTCTGGAATGATAAAAGATCTGTTTAAAGAATCATTTTTCATCTCTAGAGCAAGTAATTGCTGTGCTAATGTCTGAGCTTGCTGACGAATTTCAGATACCGCAGTTGTTTCCCAAAGACAGCCTTTTTGAGGCGAACCGAGAGTAAAAAGAAAAGTAGATCTTGCCCCTGCTGCATCAATCAGTGTGCCGTCGTCAGCTACATCTAAACCAAGATTGAGGGGATCTGGTTTAATCAGACCAGAACTGAGTAAATTTTTAATTAGAGGATGTTGCAATCGGTGATAGTTGCATTCCGACCCCGTACAGTTAATCACTGCACCTACTCGTAAGTTCTTTATATAGTTGCTACATCGCTCGCGAATCGATACATTTACTCCTTCGGCATCTTCATTGTAGGCTTGAATACGTCCTGCCAAGAGATGTAATTGTCCTGCTGCAACTTTTTGCTCAATTTGCCGAGCGATCGCACTGTGGACTCGATGACGATGACTTTCCCAGTAGGGTTTAACATGGCGTAAAAATCTTTGTTTTTCAGCGATCGCCAGGGATTGCCAAATTAATTGAATCTGGGGACGAAGGGAATTTATGATCGATTGCCAGTTATCACCTCTAGCCTCAGCTATTTTTAGCTCCTGTCTAATTCTACGTACTAAAGAACGAATTGTGGTTGGTATTGGTTCAAACTCGAACAAGGGTGGATAAGAATTGCTTGGCTGATGGATTTGAGGAAATAAACCACGACGGGAAACAACATAAATTTTGCCTTGATGTCCTTGTCGCTCAAGTGCCAAGATCGCATCTATAGCAGTTAAGCCAGAACCAATGATTAAAATCGCTTCGTCAGTAGCTACAGAGGATAACAAAGATGGTGCAGACCAAAAGCGAAAATAACGTTGACTCTGATAAAAAGCAGGATCGGCAACAGGAGGATCGGCAGGTGGAAAATTACCTAAAGCTAGTACGACGCGATCGGCTTCCAGGCTTTTACCACTACTAAGATCAATAGTAGCGCGTTCTGTATTCGTTTCTAAAGCGATCGCTTCATCAGTTAATTTTTCCAAACTCACACCTGTATTTGCCTCGGCTTCTGCTTCGGCTAAAATTGATTTAACGTATTCACCGTAAAGCTTTCGTGGAACAAAATCATCTGGACTAAATTTTTTACCTATTTCTGATTCTTGCGTCTGTAACCATTGCCAAAAATGGTCGGGATGGTCTGGAAAAGCACTCATTTTACCAGCAGGCACGTTAAGCAAATGACAATCCCAATTAGTGCTGTAAGCAATTCCTTCACCGACAACAGGACGACTTTCGATTAGCTTAATACGTAGCGGAGAAACTGCATTTTTGAGTAGATGTACCGCCACCATCGAACCACTAAAACCACCACCAACGATCGCTATACTTGTTATCTGCGACTCAAATTTGTGAAAATTAGCTCGAATTGATGGAAATTGCGTTTGTTCTCTCGTGGAGTTATAAACTTGCATCTGTTGTAGTGGTTTGGCATAAAAGTTGAGAGTAATTAAATTTTCCTCTGAAGTATTGGCAATTTGATGAATTTGAGCGCGATCGACTCCGATTAATTCCCCTGGCTGTAAATATTTTTCTTCCAAAAGCAGAGGTGCAATTTTAGTTGTAGAATCAGTTCGAGCAAAAGTTCTAGAAGTAAGTACGCCTTGGTAAACGTGAGTTACATTCAAAGAATCACCATGATCGTGAATGGAACTAAATTGTCCTGGTTGCCAGCAGACGAGAATTATTTCACAGCTTGAGTCGCGGTAAATGATTCGGCGTTGATAATCTTCAGGACTAAAGTAAATATGCTTGGCGATCGCCAGATCTTCTAAATCTAATCTTGCTACCCAGTCTTGAAGTTGAGCAAGCTTAAGTTCATGACTAGGCACTTTGTTCATTTCGAGGATGAAATCGTCTAAAGTCAATCTGGTTTCAAGAATTTTCATAGCTGTACAGACGCTGAATCAAACTGATTGTTATTTTTTTTGACTTACAATTCATTTTCAATTGTATTCAATTTAAATTAAGATGCACAGTAATTTCGCCCTACTTCCTATTTCCCATTGGTGACAAGTTAAGGGACTACGATGTTTGTCAATCGCTTTTTAGCTGTTAGCTATTAGCTATTAGCTGTTAGCTTTTGAGATATTTTTGATGAACTTTAGTTACCTTGAAGCGATGCCTATTTCCTATTTCCTACTTCCTATTAAACTAACCTTGTGATAATTTCGTTAGATTACCTGATGCTTGAATAAATGCCCTATCAACATTATTGGCTATTGCTCTTATGGATTATCCTGGGAACCTGTCTGCGTTTGATCAATTTAGGAATATTACCACCTTGGACTGATGAAAGTGCCACGCTTGTTTTTAGTCTCGGTAATAGTTTTTATAATGTGCCTTTAAATCAATTTATTGGGCTAGAAACTCTCTTAGAGCCACTTCAGCTCAATTCTCAGGCGGGAATAGGCGATGTCATCCATCTTTTGCAAACAGAAAGCACTCATCCCCCTTTGTATTTTGTCTTAACTCATCTGTGGTTAAAACTGTTTCCGCCAGTAGATGGGCTAGTTTCTGTTTGGGCAGCCAGATCCCTTTCTGCCTTACTGGGAGTTCTGGGCATTCCCGCAATTTTTTACTTTTGCCGACTTGCTTTTCGCTCTTTAATCGTCTCGCAACTAGCTGCTGCTGTGATGGCAATTTCACCCTTCGGCATTTTTTTAGCAGCCCAGGCGCGTCATTACACCTTAGTAATTTTAATTATTATCGCTTCTTTAGCATGTTATGTCTGCGCTGTTCGAGCAATTAATCAGCAAAAAGCTATCTCTACCAAACTGGTAGGAATTTGGATTGTCATTAACTGTCTGGGCATCGCCACTCACTACTTTTTCGTTTTGAGCTTAATGGCAATGGCGATCGCTTTTACCCAACTTATGTGGCAGCAATGGCGACAAGATAAAGCCGTACTTACTCAACCCCAGTGGCGACAAGTCTATCTGGGTGCATTGGGTTCCCTAGCTGGCTGTTTAGTCTGGCTATCTCCTTTATTGGCGGTTCGTAATAGTTCGCCTACTGAATGGATTTATGCTAGTAATGCTGCGGAAAAATGGCTAGAACCGATAGGCAGATTTCTTTTATGGTTGATGAGTATAGTGATCCTACTTCCTTCCTCCCTATACAATTTCTCATTGGCTATAGTTATTTTTTCAGGATTATTAACACTGATTTTTTGGTGGCGAAACCTAGCTTATTTAATCCGTGGATTAAGATTCCAGCGTCAAAATATGCAGCAAAAAGACGCAATTTTAGCCTTAGAAAAATATTTGCTAGCGGCGATCGCACTTTTTTGTGGTTTTACCTATATTTTGGGCATGGATTTAACCCTGGCAGGCAGGTTTCAGTTTGTTTATTTTCCTGTGGTTATTGCTCTAGTAGCAGCTGGATTAAGTCCTTTTTGGTCAGAAACCTCAGCTGAACTTATCTTCTCACAAAAGTCAGCCAAGTTTGCCTCAAACTCAATTAAAAGTAGCAAAAGAATAGTAATTATTTTTATAGCGATTGGACTATTTAGTGGAGCGATCGCTAACTTAAATCTAGGCTATTTACAAAACCATCGTCCCGATTTAATGAGCAATAAAATCATCGCGGGTTCGACAGGCCCAATTGCGATCGCCACAACTTATAAACATCACGGACAGACAGGCAGAATGATTGGGCTGGCTTGGGGTTTAAGAAGTCTACCTAACATTGCTTCTCCCTTATTTTTGCTAGCTAAAGATGAAACTGAATACCCTAATGCTCAAAACTCTGCTGCCATACTGACTCAAGAACTAAGCAAAATAGAGCGACCTTTTGATTTATGGCTCATTAATTTTCGGGCTGAAGTTGAACTGGCAACCCAAAATTGTGCTGCCGATTCTGAGTATGAGGGTGTATTAGGACAACATAATTACGAGCTTTATCGTTGTCATAATTAGTTGTCATAAATAAAAAATAGTTAACTCCTAAAACGCTTTTTTAGCCCTAAGTAAAAACGTTAAAACATCTTTAAAATACTGCTTTCTACTACCTACTACCTGTACGGGCGAACGTCCTAAAGGATTAGCTTCGCGTCGCCGTTCGCCCCTACCTACTACCTATTTCCGAGCCGATTACTATTAATGTCCTAATCTAATTTTGTACGGCTATATATATCTCAAGCAAGACGTATTCACCTGCTCTAGACCATTAGCATTTAGGTACAGATAAGTACAAAAGTAGTAGGCAATCGCCTTATAACTGGAGAGGAATTTTTTGTGATAGATAATGAACAAACTTTGACTAATGCTGCGGGTATTCCGTTAGCTAGCAATACTGTCTCCAAAACTGTTGGTAAGCAAGGGCCTTTATTACTAGAAGACTATACTCTTTTAGAGAAGATGGCGCATTTCAACCGTGAGCGTATTCCTGAGCGAGTAGTTCATGCGATCGGTTCAGGTGCTTATGGTACTTTTACCGTCACCGAAGATATCACCAGATATACCAAAGCCAAAATGTTTTCTGAGGTAGGTAAGCAAACTGAGCTGTTTGCGCGTTTTTCTACCGTAGCTAAATCTAAAGGTGGTTCCGATATTTATCGCGATCTGCGCGGATTTTCACTCAAATTCTATACCGAAGACGGTAACTGGGACATGGTGGGGAACAATACACCCATCTTTTTTGTGCGGGATCCAATGAAGTTTATGGACTTTATTCGTTCGCAAAAAGAACATCCTAAAGAACATTGGCGACACGATCAAATGTGGTGGGATTTCTGGTCTTTAGTTCCTGAAAGTATTCATCAAGTATTATGGTTGATGGGCGATCGCGGTGCGCCTATGGGATGGCGACACATGAACGGTTATGGTAGTCATACCTTTAGTCTGATCAACGAGCAGAATGAGCGAATTTGGGTTAAGTTCCACTTTATCACTGACCAGGGTAATAAATTCTTTACCGATCAACAGTGGCGCGATATGGAGGGAGTAGAACCTCGTTGGGCAACTAAAGATCTCTATCAAGCGATTGAACAAGGCAATTATCCCTCTTGGACGATGAAGATCCAAGTAATGACCGATGAACAGGCGCAAAACTTCCAGTGGAATCCTTTCGATCTGACTAAAATCTGGCCCCATGCTGATTTTCCGTTACAGACAGTAGGTAAATTTGAACTAAATCGCAATCCTGAAAATTACCATGCTGAAGTAGAACAGGCTGCATTTTCCCCTGGTAATGTCGTCCCTGGGATTTCTTGGTCGCCAGATCGGATGTTACAAGCGCGGATTATGTCCTATGCTGATGCTCACCGCCATCGTTTAAGTGTTAACTACGATACTATTCCCGTTAACCAACCCCGTGCCACGAAAGCCAATACGCCCTATCGTGATGGCTTAATGCGTGTTGATGATAACAATGGTTCACGCATTAACTATAACCCCACTCATGAAAGCTATCCTCAACCAGACAAACGGGCAGAAGAACCCCCATATCATGTTTCGGGAATGGCAGCGCGGATTGAGTTAGACGAAGACGATCATTACGATCAAGCACGGATGTATTATGACATGCTTGATGACGGTGAAAAAGAGCGTCTCTATAGCAATATCGCGGGTAGTCTTGGTAAAGCAACCCCAGAAGTAATTAAAGACCAAATGGAGCTATTTACTAAGGTATCCCCAATGTTAGCCGAGCAAGTACAAAAAGCGATCGCTACCACCGAACCCCCAAAACCCCAACCAAAACCAGCAACGGTTTAAAAGATTAGAAACAGAGGATGAAGAATAAGAGAAAGAACTCAAAAAGAGTCTAGCTTATTTTTTGTCCTCATTATTTTGCATAGTTAATCAGTTAAAGAGGAATGATCGAATGAACCAGCCTGATCTTGGCGAACAAGCAATTAGTAAAGCAGCAGAAGTTGGGATCGAAAGTCAGCTAGATGAGGTAGAAGATCTCCAGGTTGATGTTAGAGCTAATCCCCTGGATCTAGTTGGCGGCAAATTAGAGTCTGTCACCATTGACGGTAAAGGCATGGTGATGAAAAAAGAATTAAGGGCGGAAAGATTAATTCTTCAGACTGACGAGATCGCGATCGATGCAGTTAAAGCTGCCTTGGGTAATATTGAATTGACTCAAGATACCAATGCTGAAGCCAAAATAGTTCTCTTGGAAACAGATCTACAGCAAGCTTTGAATTCTGAATATATTAAAGGTAAGCTCAAAAACCAGAAGCTAGATCTTAATGGTGAAACAGTTACAGTTAACGCGCATAATGTCAAATTGGCGCTGCCTGGAGAGGGCAAAATCAACCTCGAAGCAGATATCGAGATAGCCGAATCACAAACCACAAAACATATTGCTTTGTCGGCTAAACCGACTTTGGATGCTGACGGTAATAAAATTGCGATCGCCGATGTGGAATATCATGCTGCTGACAATGCCGCATTTGCTCAAGCTTTACTCGATAGCGTCAAGGAATTACTCGATCTGCGTAATTTTGAATTAAATGCCGTCTCCTTCAAGATCGATAAACTTGATGTTGGTCAGGGAAAAATGATTATGGCAGCTAAGGCTGTAATTAGCGATTTTCCTGATTCTCAATAACCATTCGTGATAAGTTAAAAGACTACGCATAGGGTCAATCGGTTTTTAGCTATTAGCTATTAGCTTTTGAAACATTTTCCATGAATTGTAACTCTAAAAATGCGCGATCGCTAGAGACTTTTAAGAATATTTTTACGAGGATTAAACTCTTCTAATGCTCTTAACTTTTCATATAGTTCTTTTTCTTGCTCACTAATTTCTTTAGGGGTAAAAATCTGAATTTCTACTAGCTGATCGCCTCTATTTCCTGACTTGTCAAAATAGCCTTTATTAGCCAACCGCAACCTTTGACCTGAGCGTACTCCATTCGGCACGCTCACCTTAACTAAACCATCAATTGTCGGGACTTCAATGGCACTGCCTAAGATTGCTTCCGTAGGTGTGACAGGAACTTGGCAATAGATATTTTCTCCCTGAATTTCAAAAAAAGGATGGCGCGCTACCGTAATTTTGAGGTACAGATCGCCTGATTCAATACCTTGTCCCTTCAGGCGAATCCGTTGCCCATCGATCATTTTGGCGGGCATATCAACCTCTAGGGATCTGCCATCTTCTAAACGAATTTTTCTTTTGCCTCCCCGATAGGCTTCATCTAACCCCAAGGTCAGTTTTGCTTCAATATCACGGCGTACAGGACGGGAATTAACCACCCTGGTTCTTTTAGTTGTACCTGGGCGATAGTCTTCATTTTCTACTCGACTGCGGGAACGGTTCTCTGTATTGGCCCTTTCCGCAGTGTTGTTACGCCCAAAATTACCCAAGCCAGTTTTATTGATAAAGTTTTTACGATTGATAGACTGGTCGTACTGGACACGCCTAGTTTGGTCAGACAAGACTTCGTAGGCTTCATTAATGTCCTTAAACTTCTCTTCAGCTACTTTATTACCCAGATTGCGGTCTGGATGATATTTAATGGCTAAGGTACGATAAGCTTTCTTAATTTCAGCACTTGAGGCGTTTTTGGTCACGCCCAACATTTCATAATAATTACCCACTGCCTGCATATCTCAGTTATTGGTTGATTGTTGATTATGGGTTATTGGTTAGCAAATTGTAAAACCATTAGAACCACTCATCGTCCTCATCATCCCAGTCGTTGCTATAAGGATCGTTGCGCGCAGGATTACGACTATTGTACGGGTCTTGAGGAGGATAGTTGTCACGGCGATTACCCTTGGGATAATCAGCGCGACGGGATGGAGGTGTCTCTCTTCGGGGTGGAGAAGGATCGCGATTGCTAGGACTACTACTATAAGGGTCATAAGGATCGGCGCTATAACCCCGACGAGGTGGGCTGTCGTAGCCTCTATTACTGCGATCGTCATATCCTCCAGCAGGGCGACGGGATTGACTACCGTAATCATCATAACCATCATTCAGATTATCATTGTAGCCATCTCCATAGCTATCATTGCCGTATCCCGCAGCAGGACGACCTACATCACGGCTAGGAGGATAACCATAGCCATTGCCTTGACTAGCCCCATAATCGCCATAATAGTCAGTTTGGCGTGGATTGTAGGAATAGTCGTCCATGTACTTATCGTCGTCATCTCCCAAGAAGGTCTTCTTAATTGCCCCGAAGAAGTTATCATCTTCCTCATCGTCATATTGCAGTCGAATTTCACGATTCAGCTCATACAAAGTATCCTGTAAATCTCCTTCAGCCCGATCTAAACTTCTTTCATCATCCTGTTCTAGGCTTTTAAGAATTTCTTCACACAGAACATCGATGCGACTGCGATAATAGCTGGCAAACTGACTCCCAAAATCGAGGGTGACTTCTTTGAGCTTGCGTTGGGCTTGATCGGTTAAAGCTTTAGCCCGATTGCGTTTTTCAATTCGCTCTCTTCTGGCGCGATCTTCTTCGGCAAATTTATCCGCTTCACTAATCATGCGATTAATTTCAGCATCACTCAAGGTTGAAGCACCCGAAACAGTAATCCCCTGTTCTCTCCCAGTGGTTTTATCTCTGGCGGTTACCTGCAAGATCCCGTTAGCATCAATGTCAAAAGATACCTGAATCTGGGGAACACCTCTTGGTGCAGGCGGAATACCCGTCAGTTTAAACCGACCCAAAGATTTATTGCCATTTGCCATTTCCCGTTCACCCTGAAGAGCATGAATTTCCACGACGGTTTGGTTATTTTCTCCTGTAGAGAAGACATCTGAACGACGCACGGGAATAGTCGTATTACGCGGTAGCAGTTTTTTCATCACCCCACCGATAGTTTCCAGTCCTAAAGATAGGGGAGTCACATCCAACAGTAAAATATCTTTGACCTCGTTGGTCATAATGCCTGACTGAATCGCTGCGCCAATTGCCACGACTTCATCGGGATTGACGTTTTGATTGGGTTCGAGGTCAATATAACTACGGACAAGATCCTGTACCATCGGCATCCGAGTTGAGCCACCCACCAGCACCACCTCATCAATATCCATCGGACTCAAACCTGCATCAGCAATAGCCCGCTTGAGGGGACGACGCAGACGACTGACTAGATCGCCACACAGTTCTTCAAATTTAGCGCGATTGAGCTTAATTTCAATATGTTTGGGCCCATCTTCGGTGGCGGTGATAAAGGGTAAATTGATTTCCGTAACCGAGAGCTTAGATAGCTCAATTTTGGCTTTTTCCGCTGCTTCGGTTAGTCTTTGCAGTGCTTGGCGATCGCTTTTTCTTAAGTCAACTCCTTCTTGTTTGAGAAATTCTTCGGCCAACCAGTCCACAATCCGACGGTCAAAATCATTCCCCCCTAGTTGAGTATCGCCACTGGTGGATCTGACTTCAAATACGCCATCGCCAATATCGAGAATTGAGACATCAAATGTCCCACCACCTAAATCAAATACCATGATCGTTTGAGGACGGCGCTGGTCGAGTCCATAGGCTAACGCTGCTGCGGTAGGTTCGTTGATAATCCGCAGTACATCTAATCCAGCAATTCGCCCCGCATCCCTAGTCGCCTGACGTTGAGAATCATTAAAGTAGGCAGGTACGGTAATTACTGCACCAGTGATTGTTTCGCCCAAATAACGCTCAGCTTCTTCGGCTAGCTTGCGTAAAATCATGGCTGAGACTTCTTCAGGGGCAAACTCTTTTTTCAGCTTAGGACAGCGAATTTTGATGTTACCCAACTCATCCCGCTTGATGGTGTAGGGAACTCGCTTCGATTCTGGCTGTAGTTCAGCATATTGACGACCAACAAATCGTTTAACGCCATAGAAAGTATTTTCTGGATTCAAGACACTCTGTCGTCTGGCTAGCTGCCCTACAACTAATTCTCCATCTTTATTAAAGCCAACTACAGAGGGGGTAGTTCGCATTCCTTCTGAATTGGCAATTACCGTAGGTTTTCCCCCCTCCATTACCGCCACTACGGAGTTAGTTGTTCCCAAATCGATGCCGACTACTTTGCCCATATCTATAATAGTCTCCTAGAATCGTTCCCCAAAATATATATATTACGTGGTTTTAATTCGCTTTGGCAGCTTAACACCATACATAAGCTTTCTAATTCTCTCTAGTTTACTTTAATAAATATAGAGGCTGAGAGTTAGGAGTCAAGACCCCTAAAAGACTAACTTTGTTCTTTAGGACGAAATAATCTACATCAAGCAAAAATTATGATTTATTTAGATTCGGCTATTTTAGAAGAAGCCCAAACAGCAGTGGCGATGGGCTGGGTGAAGGGAATTACCACTAACCCCACTTTGTTAAAGAAAAGTACTCTGCTTCCCGAAGATTGCCTGGAACAACTTTCAGCCATCTGTCCTGGGGAACTATACTACCAACTCTGCGCTGGCGATTTTGCCAGTATGATCCAAGAAGGATATCGAGCTGCTGAGATCGTCGGCGATCGCTTGGTCTTGAAAATTCCCGCTACTGAGTTGGGTTTTCGCGTAACGGCCCATTTAGCTACCAAAATTGCCTGTTCGGTGACGGCGATCTATAGTCCCGCCCAAGCAGCGATCGCCTCAGAAGCAGGGGCAAAATATGCGATCGCCTATGTTAATCGCGCCACTAGATTATTAGGAAATGGTCTGGAACTAGTACAGTCTATGGCTCAGGTATTGAAAAACAGCCCAACAGAAATTTTAGCAGCCAGCATTAAATCCCCCCAGGAAGCAGCCGCAACCCTACAAGCAGGAGCGCATCATCTTACTCTCCCCCTAGATATTCTACGAGCAATGACGACTCATGAGCTATCGATTCAAACTGTAGCCGAGTTTACCGATCGAGGAAGGGGAATTTCTATGGTTTCTCAGGGGGAACAAGTACAGTAGCTAGTTCTTGGAACATCTGCTCAATGCGATCGCCTGTCTTGGCAGAAGTTGTATAAATCCCCAAAACTCTAGGAAAATCGGGCAACTGGCAATTTTCCACTAACTTGGCTAGCTTTTCTGGGAGAATTAAATCGGCTTTATTTAAAGCTACTGCGACTTGTCCTTGGGGATTAACTTCAAAAAATAGTTGCAAGTGCTGAGTGAGGTTATCTAAGGTATCAGATCGACTCAGATCGGCAACAATGATTGAACCGCTAGCCCCTTTAAGATAGTTGGGTGTAATAGATTTGAATTTAGTATTTCCTTCGAGATCCCAAATCAGGAGATTGAGCTGGTGTCTTTGCGTCTCAGTTGTAACGTTGAGGGATTTACGAGATACCTTAACTCCTACTGTTGAAAGATAGCGATCGCTAAATTTATCTTCGATAAAACGACGTACTAAACTAGTTTTACCAACATTAAAATCTCCTAGCAAACAAATTTTTTGGGTAATGGTGGACATGAATACAGTATGTTTATTGCGAGTTCGGGGGAATTAATGGTTCAAAGCTAACATATCGCCTAAACCACTCTGCTTGATTACGCTGGTTATAGTTAGCCTGAAGTAAAGAATTGCAGTTATTCACTAGTCTACTAGATTGAATTCCTCTAGCTACTAAAGCAGTTTTAACACTTTGACAACGCTTTTGTCTGAGCTTTTGGTTAATTACCGAAGAACCGATCGCGTCATTCGAGGCAATTAACTGTAAATGTAGTTGTGGATATTGTTGTAGAAGTTCTGTAACAGCATTAATTTTGGCAAAATTGTCAGCCACATCTAGTTTACTCGAACCTGAATTGAAATAAATTCGCTGTTTGACGATGGGTAACTGCCGATCTATATCAAACACCACCTGTTCAATTCCTGGTATCTGCTTAAATGCTTGACCGATGGTTTGGCGAGTAGATTCATCCAGCACAAATCCGTTGATAGTTAGAGTCTTTGGCTGATATAAAGCCTTAATCGCTACTTTTGGCTGTTGATTAAATAAATTTGTCAATCTTTGGATTTCACCTGCTATTAAACTGGGATAAACAGGAACTTGAACCGCCACGATTTGATTATCGAGTTCCAGCTTATTTTGGTTAGCAATTTCTTGCAGGATAGTTTGGGCGCGATCGCGTAGATAGTCATCGGGTACTCTCCCCCGCACAATCAATTTACCCTGCTTTACCGTCGGCTCTAAACGATATACCGATAGTTCTGGTGCAGCATCTAGTTGAACTGCTGTAAATTGCTCAAGGCGACGGGCAATTCTGGCACGATAGCTATTTATACCCCAAGGAATAAAAATTAAACCCAAAACAAAAATTAGCAACCAAAGTAAGATTGGCGAAGACGATTTTTGCGGTCGATCGCTATTGGTTTCGGTTAACTGTTCTAGTTTAGTTTTAATAGCGACGGGAACATCTGCCAAATTACCGTTAAAATTCTGAATTGTTTTATCATGTTCGATGATTATTTCCCCTAAAATTCGTCGCGTTTTGGTACTAAATTCTCTAGGCGGTTCTCCCGCAACGATCACCGCTAAATAGCAATATCCCGCAACTTCAATCAAAATTTGCCAATCACCATAGTCAATCAAATCTAGTTCCGAACCTGAAGTAATACAGTCATTAGCAAAGCTGCGGATCGCCGTCAACATACCCGCCAGCATTTCAGCATCAAGCTGTTTTTCGCCTGGAATCTGTATTTTTTGAATTACTAGTCCAGAGTCTTTAGCGATTAAAAATATTGCTCGAACACGGTATCCTACCGACTCTTGAAAAATTAGTTCTGCCTCGGAAACTCTCTGTAGTTTGGCGCGAAATTTACGTTTAATTCCTTCAGGAGTTAGGGTTTTCTCAATCTTACTGTTGATATCTTGGACTACTTCCACCATGTATTTAGCAATAGTAGTACCGATGACAGGATAAAGAGCATCAACCATAGCATCCTTTGACGATTCAATCTGAGCCTTGATTGCCTTGCCCATTTCTGGCCCTAAAGTCTCAGGAATAGCATCCTTATCTAGCAGTATCTGTTCCCTGATCGCTAGGGCAATTTCTGGCGCGATCGCCCTGGCAATGGCGAGAGGATTGAGTCTGATCTCATCTTCAATTGCTGCGGGAAGAATTCTAGCGATCGCCGCAGCCATTTTAGGCGAATCTTCCTGAGTTCGCTCTTCAATTAAACGGTCTAATACTGGTCTAATGGTTTGAATTATGCCTGAGCGCGAATTATCCAGCTTAAACTCCAGTAATCCTACGATCAAGGGAATTAAACTATTAACCACATCGGCTAAATCTTCAGGAGTAGCCTTTTCTGTGGCGATCTTCTCCACTTCTTCGATTGTAGTCATGTCTGGTGATTTTATTGCAGCCTCAGATTTTTGCTTCTCGATTGCAATATCTTCTTGGGTTACCGAGTCTGATTTAATTAAATTGAAGTCTTGTGGCGGATCTTCAATAGCTAGTTGAGCCGATCTTGATAAGTTAAAATCTGGTTCAGATAACGATTCTGAATCAAAATTAGGAGGAGATGTCTTTTCATCAATTAAAATCTCAATTAAACTTTCAATCTGTTCTAAATCAACTGAATCTCGATCCTTGTGGTTAGCTAAATCTGGCTGATTTGGAGAATCTTCATTCATAGATGGTCTTCACTAAAAGCATACAGGACTAAATTGTGTCCTATGTATCCTAAATTTTCTCTCATCAAAATATTATCTCGACTTAAGACTTAATTAAGTAGGTGGGTGTAATTAAATTGGAAATGAGGTTAGGGAGTAACAAGTAACGAGTAACGAGTAATATGCGGAGCGGTATCTCCCCGTCGGCTTTTGGGTGGGAATCTTCCTACCCAAAACGCGACGGAAACTATGCGACTTGTGCCGCTTAGTTCGGTAGACAAGTCCTTTAGGACGAGTAACAAATAGTTCTAAGGGTAGGGGTTTGAGCAATTATTTTGCCTACCTACTTAAATCTATCTACACCGATCCATACTGTTTTTTCTTTTCAGTCTTTAATTTATCATCCTGTTAAAGATGGCTTTTGCATCAATATTAAGGGCGATCGCTGATTACGCTACTTACATATAAACTAAAAAAAGGAAGCTTCAAAAAACAATTAGTTGAAAAGCTTACTTAAACTTATATTTTACGCAGATTGATGACCATAGAAAATAAAGTGGATCGAATTTTGGAACGAGAATAATAAATTGATTATTGGCAAGCGCACTTTTCCAAATTAAATAGCGATCGCTAAAAAAGTTATTTATTGAAAACACAGTTCAAAATATCTATAGTAGTAGCCAACTGTTCTGCCCAAGGTTCATCTAAATTATCAAAAAAATATTGTTCTAGTTTTTTAATTATTTCATCTTTCGATAGCCATTCTAAAAATTCTTTTGTGTCTTTTTGAGAAAAATAATCGATTTTTATTGGTACTTTATTAAAATCAATTCGATATCTAATAAATTCTGATAAATGCAATAAAGAATAAAGTGAAGGGTGTTTTTGCCATATTACTAAAAATAGATTTAATTCATCTTTGATGCTTAATAAAGAGTTTATAAAATCAGATGCACTAAAATTTAAATGAGGTGGTTGAGATAAAATATAATTCCACAATGCAAGTAGATATTGATTGATGACTTTTTGTTCTGATTCTGTCCAATCATCGAACTCTGCAAAAGAAAGCTTTCTAATGACTGTATCTGGCCAGAAAAATTTAGGTTCAAAAGCTGTTAATTCCAATAACCGTGGTAAAAAATGTTTAAAATCTTCGATTGTTCCCCAGGTGGAAATTGCATGAAAAGCATAATTATTCAAATCTTCAACAGTTAATTGATTTAATATTTTACTTTTGATTAATTTTTGATCGTCTTTTGTAACGCAACAGGGACATCCTGCTATGTGAGAATTTAAATGATAAAGTTCAAAAACTTTGTATAAGTTGGAGATCTCTTGTCTCAATTCTAGTTCATAGTTGATATCAGACATTTTTGTTATTTTCAAAGATTAGCTTGCATAAAGCCAGTATAAATTCTATTTCTAATATACCTGCACTAATCAGCCTCGTTTTTCGCTATCTTTTTAAGAGGGTAAAATTATTTCATCCTTCCTCATTTATTCCGCACCCTTATAAACTATGGCTTTTGCATCAATAGTACGTGCGATCGCTATGCAGATTTATATTTTTCACTCGTGATAATATAGAAATAAATTATCGCAATATTGCTATAAAAAGTAATATGTATCTGAATCAGTGCCGATAACTTCAATACTATTTTTTCAAGAAAAAGAAGGAGATGCTCCTGTGATCGACTGGTTAGAGGAGTTGAAAAAGAAAAACCGCAAAGGTTTTGCTAAATGTGTTGCTAGAATTCGCCAGTTGAATAGTACTGGCTATGAATTACGCAGACCAGCAGCAGATTACTTACGGGATGGTATCTATGAATTAAGAGCGAAAGATATAAATACTCAGTACAGAATACTCTATTTTTTTAATGGTAAACATATTGCTGTACTCAATCATTCAATTATTAAAAAGACATCAGCAGTTCCGAAAAAAGATATTGAATTAGCAATTAAAAGAAAAAAGAAGTTTGAGCAAAACCCAGAAAAACATACTTATAAAGGAGCGATAACAGATAATGACTAAAACAAGTGATGGAATTAAAATTATTGATAATTTAATTGGTAATGATGCCGAATTAAGAGAGTTATGCGAACAAGAAACAATCAATGCTTATGTAGCACAGTTAATCTATGATGCTCGTATTGAAGCGGGATTGAGTCAAAAAGAACTGGCAAAAATGATTGATACTACTCAGTCAGTTATTTCTCGTTTAGAAGATGCAAATTATGAAGGACATTCACTTTCAATGTTGGGACGTATTGCTAATGCTTTAAATCGAAAGGTGAAAATTGATTTAGTCCCGATCGCAAAATAATCTAATTTAAAATTTATCAATTGAAAAAGCGATCGCATCGCCAATAATTATAAGAAAGTGTACCTCAAGTGCGATCGCCAAAATTACTTCTATGTCGAACTGACTGGTTGAATTTTGTTTATCTGTTCTGCTTCTTTTTTTAAAACTCGATAAATATCATTTGCTCTTTGCAAATTCAGCCAAAAATCGGGAGTTGTATTGAAGTATTTAGCTAATCTTAATGCTGTACTGGTAGTAATACCTCTTTTACCGTTAATAAGTTCGTTAATTCTTTGGTAGCTGACTCCTATACCATCAGCTAACTGATGTTGAGTCAATCCCATTGGTTCGAGGAATTCTTCTCTTAACATTTCCCCTGGACTAGTTGGCGATCTATTTGTAGGAATATTAACCATAACTATTTCCTGTCAATGATAATCAACAATCTCTACATCTTCTACATCACTATCTGACCAAACAAAGCAAATTCTATATTGGTCGTTAATACGAATACTATACTGTCCTTTTCTATCGCTTTTTAAAGCTTCTAATTTATTTTTGAGTGGAGAACGCAAATCGTTTAAATTTGCTGCAAAATCTAACTGGTCTAATTTTCTTCTGGCAACTTTCCATAGAGATTGCGGACAGGTTTGACGCGCAGATTTTGTCTTGTCTCCATTGAAAATATCTTTTGTTCCTCGATCTTTAAAATTGAGTATCATTTTAACACGGTAGTCATGATACTAAAGACAGTTTAGCACCATTAGATAAGACTGTTTTAATACAAAAAGCGATTAAGCTTCCCTAAAGGATTCCCTAAAGGGTACACCTTCGGATAAGCTTCGCGTCCTTCGCGTCGCGCCTAGCTTTGAGATCGCAGCACCTCATTTCTAATATACCTGCACTAACAAGCCTCGTTTTTCGCTACTCTTTTTAAAGAGAGTAAAATTTCTAACTTTTCATTCTTTAATTTATCATCCTGTTAAATATGGCTTTTGCATCAGTAGTACGGAGGATCGAAAAATCGCCTTTAACCAAAGAACTACTAAGTAAACTAGATCGAGGGCAATCTTTGTTGCTGAACGGTATTCCTCGCTTAGCCAAAGGGATCGTTTGTTCTAGTTTGGCACAAGCTGAAAAGAAGAACTTGTTGGTGGTGTGTTCTACCTTAGAAGAGGCGGGGCGTTGGGCTGCTCAATTAGAGGCAATGGGTTGGGATACAGTAAATTTCTATCCTACTTCTGAAGCCACTCCCTACAGCCATTTTGATCCTGAATCAGAAATTACCTGGGGGCAGATGCAAGTTTTATCAGGGGCTTTTTGTAGGGGCGATTCGCGAATCGCCCCTACAGCTATTGTTGCTACAGAGCGATCGCTTCAGCCCCATTTACCACCACCAGAGGTATTTCAGTCTTATTGTCTAACTCTACAGCCAGGGATGGAATTAACTTCTCAGCAGCTAGATGAATTTTTGGCTAAATTGGGATATGAACGAGTAAACTTGGTAGAAAACGAAGGACAGTGGAGTAGACGCGGGGATATTGTCGATATTTTCCCTGTTTCGGCAGAATTACCCGTTAGGCTAGATTGGTTTGGCGATGAATTAGAACAGTTAAAGGAATTCGATCCTGCCAATCAGCGATCGCTCGATCGCGTAGAGCAGTTGTTATTAACTCCCACCAGCTTTAGTAATGTTATTGCTCAGAGTATTTTAGAGCAAGATAAGAGTATCGAAAGTTATTTAGACAACGAAGAATTAGAAGCTTTACTGGCTGGTAATCCCCCTGAAGGGATGAAAAGATTTTTAGGAATTGCCTTCGATCGGCCTGCAACACTTTTAGATTATTTACCCGAGCGTACTTTTATTGCAATTGATGAATTAGAACAGTGTCAAGCACATAGCGATCGCTGGCTGGAATTAGCTCAATCTCAGTGGCAAGATGTAAATCAAAGTCTGCCGAAGATTCATAGTGAATTTTCTAATTGTTTAGCTAAAACTAATAACTTTAACTGTATTTATTTATCAGAAATAGCGGAAGCAAAACCTCGTTTAGAGATAGCAAATCCCGATCGAGTTGCGGTACATAATTTGCAGGCGCGTCCGATTCCGACAACTCCTCAACAGTTTGCCAAGTTAGCAGCAATCTTAAGAGGGAAGCGAGAAATATATAGTGGAATGACTTTAGAGAAGTATCAGACATGGTTGGTTTCGGCACAGCCTAGTCGTTCGGCTTCTTTATTACAAGAACACGATTGTCCCGTGCAGTTTGTCCCTAATCCCCAAGATTTTCGGGCAATTGACAAGGCGCATATTCAAAGTACGGCGGTAGCGGTTAAATATTCTGGTTTAGCGGAATTAGAAGGGTTTATTTTACCTACTTATCGCATCGTTATTGTTACGGATAAAGAATTCTTTGGACAACAAACTTTAGCTACTTCTGGCTATATTCGTAAGCGCCGTCGAGCTACTTCTAAAAAAGTCGATCTTGATAAATTACGTCCTGGTGATTATGTGGTACATAAACATCATGGCTTAGGGAAATTTCTGGAATTAGAAACTTTAGTTAACCGTGAATATCTAGTTGTTAAATATGCCGACGGAACGTTAAGAATACCTGCCGATTCTTTAGATATGCTGACGCGATTTCGGCAGACAGGAAAGCGTCCTCCAGAATTAAATAAAATGGCTAATGTGTCTTGGTCAAACACTAAGAGCAGAGTCAAGAAAAATATTAAGAAGTTGGCGGTAGATTTATTAAAACTCTATGCTAAACGCTCAAAACTAGAAGGTTATGCCTATCCTCCTGATAACCCTTGGCAACAAGAATTAGAAGATTCTTTCCCCTATCAACCCACTCCCGATCAGCTCAAAGCTACTCAAGAAATTAAAATTGACCTAGAAAGCGATCGCCCGATGGATCGATTAGTATGTGGTGATGTTGGCTTTGGTAAAACCGAGGTGGCAATTCGGGCAATTTTTAAAGTGATTACCAGTGGTAACAAGCAGGTGGCGTTTCTCGCACCAACAACAATTCTGACGCAGCAGCACTATCACACCCTAAAAGAGCGATTTGCACCCTATCCGATCAACGTTGGCTTATTAAACCGTTTCCGCAGTGCAGCGGAGAAAAAGGAGATCGTGCAGCGATTAGCCACAGGTGAATTAGACGTGGTGGTGGGGACACAGCAATTATTAAATAAGGATGTTAAGTTCAAAGATTTAGGAATGCTGGTGGTGGATGAAGAACAGCGTTTTGGAGTCAACCAGAAAGAAAAAATCAAGGATTTTAAATCCCAAGTAGATGTGTTAACCCTTTCTGCTACACCGATTCCGCGTACTCTGTATATGTCCCTGTCAGGAATTCGGGAAATGAGCCTGATTACCACTCCTCCCCCATCCCGTCGTCCAATTAAAACTCATCTTTCCCCCTATAACCCAGAAGTGATCCGTAACGCCATCCGTAATGAACTCGATCGCGGTGGACAGATTTTCTATGTAGTTCCTCGTGTCGAAGGGATTGAAGAGATTAGCGCCCAACTGAGAACCATGATTCCTGGAATTAAAATTGCGATCGCTCATGGACAGATGCCAGAATCGGAATTAGAGTCTACCATGCTTACTTTTAACAACGGCGAATCTGATTTACTGCTTTGCACCACCATCATCGAATCGGGTTTGGATATCCCTCGCGTCAATACCATTATTGTCGAAGATTCCCAAAAATTTGGCTTATCTCAACTGTATCAATTAAGAGGTAGAGTTGGGCGATCGGGTACTCAAGCCCACGCTTGGCTACTATACCCCAGTAAACAAACATTATCAGAAACCGCCCGCAAAAGACTCCGCGCCTTACAAGAATTTAGCCAACTTGGTTCTGGCTATCAATTGGCAACGCGGGATATGGAAATACGTGGAGTAGGTAGTCTTCTCGGTGCAGAACAATCAGGGCAAATGACGCAAATTGGCTTCGATCTCTATATGGAAATGCTGCAAGAGTCGATCCAAGAAATCCAGGGACAAGAAATACCCAAGGTAGAAGATACCCAAATCGATCTTAAACTTACATCCTTCATCCCTGCCAACTATATCAGCGATCCAGAGCAAAAAATGGATGCCTACCGTGCGATCGCTACTGCTACCTCCAAAAAAGAACTCGTGCAAATTGCCGCCGAATGGGAAGATCGTTATGGTTCTCTCCCTTCCCCAACCCAGCAATTAATTCAGGTAATGGAATTAAAACAAATTGCTAAAGCGATCGGCTTCTCGCGTATTAAACCCGAAGGACAACAAAATATTGTCTTAGAAACCCCGATGGCTGAACCAGCTTGGAATCTAATCGCCGAGAATTTGCCGAAGCACTTGCGATCGCGTTTTGTCTATGCGCCCAAGAAAGTTATTGTGCGGGGTTTAGGTATCGCGAAGCCCCAAAAACAATTAAATGATTTGATTGACTGGTTGGGTACAATTCACAAGGCTTTACCTGAATTGGAATTGGTTTAAGTTTCGCGCGCTAAAGGATATGCCCTAAAGGACTAGCTTCGCGTGACGCGATATGCGGAGCGGTATCTCCCCGTCGGCTTTTGGGTGGGAATCTTCCTACCCAAAACGCGACGGAAACTATGCGAGACAAGTCCTTTAGGACGCGTAGCGGTATCCTTATATTTTCTTTAAGGAAAAGGACAAAGCAAGGTTTCATCTTGGTGCATAAAAGACCAGATTAAAGTTACTTTATCCCTCTCGGCTTGAGTAAAAATCTCTTGACAGGCGATCGCTTCTATCTTAATTCTAGTTTGTGTAAGATCGTCAAAACCTCTTTGAAGACAATTGTAATTAAGATAGATTAAGTCTGTCATTAGGTACTAAAGTATCTCGCTGCGGGGTGATAGGTAATAATCGCCGTAGTGGACTGTTCAGGATAGAGTTGTTCACTTTCATCCATGTACATTTTAATTCGCTTAGTATCGAGTAAATCTAGCTGCTTAAACTGATCCGCAATGTTAGGACAAGCAGGATAACCAAAACTATAGCGGGAACCTCGATAGCGCTGCTGTAGGATATCGCGGATGCTGCTAGATTCTTCGGCGGCAAAGCCTAACTCGTGCCTAATTCTAGCGTGAGTCCATTCGGCTAGTGCTTCTGCCATCTGAACCGCCATACCGTGGAAGTACAGATATTCAGTGTAATTATCAGCCTGAAAGAGTTTTTGTGCGTATTCTGTGGCAATTTCCCCCACTGTCACCGCCTGCATGGGAAAGACATCAACTTGACCAGATTCTCTACTGGCAAAGAAATCGGCGATGCAAAGACGTTTGCCCGAACTCTGACGGGGAAATTCAAATGACGTTATGGGTTCTGGGAGGGGCGTTTCCCGAATAGCCTCTACGGGATCGTATATATATAAGGTATTTCCTTCGGCGTTACAAGGGAAGTAACCATATATCACTGTAGGATGCAAAAGATTATCGGCAATAATTCTTTGTTGCCATTCCTCTAAGATAGGATTAACTTTTCTGGCGAGAAATTCATCATATTCTTGTCGTGATTGATCTTTTGGTTTGCGGAATTGCCATTGCCCGACAAATAAAGCCTGTAAGTCTAGATAGGGGAACACTTCCGCTAGAGGAATATCTGCTGGTTCGAGGATCTTGCTACCCCAGAAAGGAGGTGTCGGGCGATCGATATCCAAGCTAACCTCGTCAGAACGTCTGGTGTCAATTACCGCAGGTTCTTGCTTTTTGCTGACTTCATCCACAAAGATTTTGTCTTGGTTCTCTCCCTCGAACGGAATTTCATTTCCATTTTCCGTACGCGAATCGCCCGTACCATCGTCGGCTTCATTTAAAAATCCCTTAAGATCATCCCAATTGTTTTCTGCCTTCGCTGGCATCAATTTATCCATGAAATGAAGATCGGCAAATGCATCCTTACCATAGATAACCTTGCCTTTATAAGTATTCTGGCAATCTTGATTAACAAACTTAGGCGTTAAGGCTGCACCACCTAAAATCACGGGAATGGTAATACCTTTTTCATTAAAAGTTTCCAAGTTGTCTTTCATAAAGGCGGTGGATTTAACCAGTAAACCGCTCATAGCGATACAGTCTGGTTGATGTTCTTCGTAAGCTTTGATGATACTTTCTACTGGCTGTTTGATGCCTAGGTTGATTACTTTATAACCATTGTTGGACAGGATAATATCGACTAAGTTTTTGCCAATATCGTGAACGTCACCCTTAACTGTGGCAATAATAAATTTACCTTTGCCATTATCGTCAGCTTCCTCTTTATCCATGTGAGGCTCAAGGTGTGCTACAGCAGCCTTCATGGTTTGCGCTGATTGCAGTACGAAAGGAAGCTGCATTTGTCCCGAACCAAATAGTTCACCGACAACCTTCATGCCATCTAACAAGAAGGTATTAACAATATCCAAGGGTGGATACTGCTGTAAAGCTTCATCTAAAGCTTCGTCTAGACCAATACGTTCACCATCGATAATGTGCTGTTTAAGACGTTCCTCAATGGGCAGATTTTTATCTACTGCTTCAGATTTTTTGACTTTCTGACCAGCAAAGAGGGTGGTTAATTCTCCTAACGGATCGTAGGTACAAATATCGCCGTCAAACTCTCGTTTGTCATAGATCAAGTCATGGCAAATTTTTTGATGCTGAGGATCAATTTTAGACAGGGGTAGAATCTTGCTGGCATTGACAATTGCCGAATCCAATCCCACCTGCATACATTCGTGCAGGAAGACTGAATTTAATACTTGCCTGGATGCTAGATTTAGACCAAAGGAAACATTAGAAACCCCTAACAATACGTGACAGCCTGGTAACTCTGCCCTAATTCTTTTAGTAGCTTCTACCGTTGCTTTGCCGTTTTCGCGATCTTCTTCAATCCCAGTGGATACCGGTAAAGCCAGAGGGTCGAAAAATATTTCTTCGGGGCGGATACCATATTCTACTGCTGCATTATAAGCACGTTTGGCGATCGCAAATTTTTGCTCCGCAGTGCGTCCCATCCCATCTTCGTCAATAGTACCAATAACGATGCCAGCGCCATATCTTTTAGCTAGCTCTAATACTTGATAAAATCTTTCTTCTCCATCTTCATAATTAGTGGAGTTGAGGATGCATTTACCACCAGCAACCTTTAACCCTGCTTCCATTTTCGTCCATTCTGTGGAGTCTAGCATCAGAGGTAGGGTGACGTTATTAACCAGACGAGAAGCTAGTTCCTTCATGTCTTTTTCGCCATCTCGTCCCACATAGTCTACGTTGACATCAAGAATATGAGCGCCTTCTTTGACCTGAGACTTAGCTAAAGCGACTAAACTATCCCAATCTTCCTCGTTGAGTAATTCTCGACATTTTTTAGAACCACTGGCATTTAATCTTTCCCCCACGATCAAGAAGGAATTATCTTGAATATAGGGTTGAGTGCTATAGATCGAGGCAGCAGAAGGTTCGTAATGGGGATGCCGTTCTTTGGGGGTTAAATCCCCTGACATCTCCGCCAGAGACTTAATGTGGTCGTAACGAGTGCCACAACAGCCGCCAATAATTTGGACTCCCAAATCTTCCACGAAGTGCATCAACGCCATACGCAGTTCCAACGGCGTTAATTTATAGTGAGCTTGTCCGCCAATATTCTCTGGTAAACCAGCATTAGGCACACAGGACACTACAAAGGGAGAATGTTCCGACAAATGTTTAATATGCTCTTTCATTAGGTCTGGCCCTGTAGCGCAGTTCAGACCTAAAATATCAATAGGAAATGGTTCTAAAATTGCCAAAGCTGATTCCATGGTTGAACCAGAAAGCATTGTCCCCATTTGTTCCATGGTCACGGACACCATCAATGGACGGCGATCGCCTTTTTCCTTAAATACTTCTTCAATCCCGTTGAGTGCTGCTTTAATCTGCAACACATCCATACAGGTTTCAACTAAAAATAAATCTACTCCACCGTCATATAATCCTTCTGCCTGTTCTTTGTAATTAACCAGCAATGTATCATAGTCAATATGTCCCAAGGTCGGTAATTTAGTTCCAGGGCCCATCGAACCCGCGACAAATCGGGGTTTTTCAGGAGTAGAATACTCGATTGCTAACTTTTTGGCTAATTCCGCAGCAGTTTTATTCAGATAGTAGGCTTGGTCGCCCAAATCATATTCAGCTAAGACAATCGATGTCCCACCAAAAGTATCAGTTTCAATAATATCTGCACCAGCTTCTAGGAAGCCACGGTGAACTGTGGCGACTGCTTCAGGTTTGGTATGGACTAAATATTCGTTACATCCTTCGTATTTCTCTCCACCAAAATCCTCGGCGGTGAGATTTTGAACTTGAAGGTTTGTTCCCATCGCACCATCTAAAACTAATACAGGACGGTTAGGGCTATTAAGACGGTCTAAAAAGATGCTGTTCATTGCTAGCGACTGCTGATCAACAGGTTAAGTTACATTAAGTCCTATTATATGAACTTATCAGAATAATAGGAATTTATCTTTAAGAGTCTGGATTAATCAAGATTTAACCAGATCGATGGGCAAAGCGATCGCTTTAACTTAATCTGCTTAGATGAGCGGTGATTTTTTTTCAATCGCTTATTATTTAATATAGTTTGCTATTTATCATGTCGATCTACAATTGCTAAAACATTTAGACGCCAAACCACGTCTTGTCATTGCTATTTTAGTTGCAGTATTAATTTATTTGCTACTTCCTCAATGGATGCATCTAGCGACTCGGATTATTGTTGCTTGGGACGTAGGGGTGATTATTTTTTTAACCTTGGTTTGGCTAATGATGATTAAAGCTACAACTAAAAAAATGCAGCGTTATTCTCAGCGTCAAGATGAGAGCCGTTGGACAATTTTAATTGTGGTGGTTGCAGCAGCTTGCGCTAGTCTTCTGGCTATTGGCTTTATGCTTTCAGGAAATAAAGCTATTTCTGCGCCGATCCTCAGATTACATATAATCTTAACCTTGGTGACGATTGTTGCTTCTTGGCTATTGATTCATACTATGTTTGCTTTGCACTATGCACACTTGTATTATCAACCAAAAAGCACTCCCTCTCGTCTGCCAGATGCTTTAGATTTTCCCACCGAAAAACAGCCTGATTATTGGGATTTTCTTTACTTCTCATTAGGAATTGGTATGACTTGCCAAGTTTCCGATGTCCCCATAAACTCACGCTTGTTAAGACGGCTAGTTTTAATCCATGAAGTTTTGACCTTTTTCTTTAATACAGTCATCCTAGCTTTAGCAATCAACATCTTGGCAAGTTTGATTTAAAATCGATCTCATACCATTTCTCCTTGAGGCTGCACTTAATATTCTAAGTTTAAATCTCGCGCCAAGACGCAAAGACGCAAAGACGTTTATCCCGCTTAGTTTGAGCGTGAGATTCGGCGAATTCATTTCGCCTTGAATAATCGCGCTGTTGGGGCAAAGGAGTTAAATTTAATTTAGTGCATTGTTATAGAGAATTAGTATCAGTAAACTAGATGATACTAAATCCGATTCTCAAAAATAACTTTGTAGTAAGCAGTTTAATTCCGCTGAAACTCCATTACCCATTACCCATTACCCATTACCCATTACCCATTACCCATTACCCATTACTCATTACCTCTGCTCAACTTTTAAAGGTTGTATACCAACAGGATTTAATCTGATTACCTACCAAGGCAATTTAGTACCATCCCAAGAGAAGAATTCACCACTGTCTTGAAGTGATAAGTTTGAGATGACTTGAGATAAAAGATCTACCGTATGTTCGACAGGAAATAGTTTATCTGTCGGCACGTTTTTTTGGAAGGGTTGAGAAAGCTGAGTATCAGTAGTACCTGGGTGTAGTGCAACCACAATAGTTTTGGGACATCGACGACTGTATTCGATCGCCGTAGTTTTCAAAAACATATTTAAAGCTGCTTTAGAAGCGCGATAGCCATACCAGCCTCCTAAACGGTTATCGCTGATACTACCCACTTTGGCGGAAATACTGGCAAAGATGCTGCGTTCAGTTTTGTTAAATAGAGGCATTAAGTGTTTGGCGAGTAATACTGCACCAATACTATTAACCTGAAAAGAATAGATTAAATTTTCGGCTTTAATTTGTTTAAGACTTTTTTCAGGAGTCAAATTTTGGTCGTGAAGTACGCCTACGCAATAGATGGCTAAGTGTAATTGCTTTACTGATGCCTGGATTTGCTTAACGGCTGCTTCTATGTTCGCTTCTACGGTGATATCAACCTGAAGGCATTTTAGGCGATGCCTTCGGCTAGCTTCGCAATCGCCATACTGACTGGCTAAATCTAGTAATTCCTTTGCCGTATCCCGATTGCGATAGGTAGCAAAAATCTGCTCTATATTACCTTGTTGTAAAAGCGATCGCACAAACCCCAACCCAATTCCTTGACTTGCACCAACTACTAACGCGTTGGCTTGATTAATTTCTGATAGCACTGAGTATCGATCCTGAATTTTGTTCGATCATACCTATAATTGTCGAACTTTGTAAATTTTTGTTAAAAATAGCGAAAAAATCCTGAAATCCTGCAAAATCCAAACTTAGATTGAAAATTAATGCAAAGATACTAATAAGCATTATTTAAATCAAGGAAGTTGTTATAAAATATGATTCCGTTGCAGTTAACTTTAAAAAACTTTCTAAGTTATCGTGATGCAACTTTAAACTTTAAAGGGTTGCATACTGCTTGTATCTGCGGTGCGAATGGTGCAGGTAAGTCATCTTTATTAGAAGCGATTACCTGGGTAGTATGGGGTAAAAGCCGTGCAGCAACGGAAGATGATGTGATTAACGGTGGTGGTCAAAATGTTCGAGTTGATTTTGACTTTAGCTACAATAATCAAATTTATCGGATTATCAGATCTCGCACTAGGGGAAAAAGTAGTTCGCTGGAATTTCAGATAGAGACACAGGCGGGAAACTTTAGATCGATTACAGCTAAGGGATTAAGGGCAACTCAGGACGAAATTATTGCTTGTTTGAGGTTGGACTACGATACTTTTACTAATTCAGCTTATTTGCGTCAAGGAAGGGCGGATGAGTTTATGTTACGTCGCCCTAATGAAAGGAAGCAAATTCTGGCGGATTTATTGAAATTAGATCGCTATGAGCAGTTATCGGGGAAGGCGAAGGATACGGCGAAGGAATATAAGGGCAAGCTGGAACAGCTAAAGCAGAATTTAGCACCGTTAGAAATCGAACTGGCTAAAAGAGAAGAGATTGCCAAGGAATTACAGCAGGTAAAGCAAGAGTTAGACAAATTACAGCAGGAGCAAGATCGCGATCGCCTTTGGTTACAGCAGCTACAGGGAGTAGAATATCAGCGACAGACTTGGGCAAAGCAGTTGAGCATTCAGCAGAGTCAGCAGCAAAATTTAGCTCAAGATTGCGCTCGCGCAACGAAAGATATTCAAGGGATTAAAAGACAACTGGCATCTCTAGATAGTTTGATTGCTCAATCAGGCGAAATTACCCGAGGATATAATCGACTATTAGCTTGGCAAACCGCAGAACAAGATTTATCCGCCAAATTTAACCTTCATCAAGAAGCGCAACAACAGAGACAGCAGCTCGAAAAACAGCTAGAAAAGCAGAAAAATCAGCTCAATCTTGAGATCAATCAGACTCAAACCCGCATTGAAAGTATTGAGCAGCAAGAACAAGAGATTACTAAAGTTTTAGCCAAATCTGCAGATATCGAATCTGCTCTGGAGAAGCTAACTAAAGCCCGTCAGCAGCTTACGGAGTTAGATCGACTACAGCAGTATATTTCTCCTTTAATTCAGCAAAAAAACAATTTAGAACGCGAGATTAATCGCGAAGAAGCCAAGCTGGCAGCAAAACTAGAACAGCTATATAGCGCCGTGCAAAAGCTAGCCTCAGATATTGAAAAAGTTCCCCAACAGCGTCATCAATTATTAACCGTCGATGCCCAAATTAGCGAACTCGAAAAAAAGCGGATTTATCGCGATCGCGTTAAGGAAAAAGGTACGGAAAGAAGGACATTTCAGTCTAAATTACAGGAAAACCAACGCATCTATGAACGACAGATTCATGAAATCCAGCAAAAGCTCCACATGCTCGATAGCCCAGGGGCGAATTGTCCTCTCTGCGAGCGTGAATTAGATGAACATCATCGTCATCAGGTAGTTGATAAGACGCAAAAACAACAGCAAGACATCCATGAACAGATTTGGGTGATCCGCGAACAATTATCTACCTGCGATCGCGAAATACAGTTACTGCTTCAAGAACATAAAGAAATATCCCAAGAAATTTCGAGCTACGATACGCTACAGCAACAGTATGGACAGTTAGAAGCCCAACTAGAAGCTACAGAAGCCATCTACGATCAGCTCAGGGTGACTCAAGAAGAAAGAGATAATTTAGAGCGATCGCTACAAAGTGGTCACTATGCTGAAGAGTTACAAGCAGAAATTAAGCGCTTAACAGAGGAATTAGCCACCCTTAATTATGACGAGCAAACCCATGCTTTAGTTAGGGGGGAGGTGAATAGCTTGCGTTGGGCAGAAATTAAGCAGGCAAAGATGGAAGATGCTAAAAAGCGTCAAGCAAAATTAGACGAGCAAAAACCCCAACTTCTAAGGGAAATCAGCGATCTCCAGACTAAGTTAGAAAAGCTCCATATCAACTCCCCAATTCAACAGCAAATTAATACTCTTGATCGTCAAATCACTGATTTAGGCTACGATCGCACAACTCATCAAAACCTGTTAGATTCCCTCAGACAAGCGCAATCTTGGCAGCTAAAATATCAAGAATTACACAAAGCCCAGCAAGAATATCCCCAGATTCAAGCAAAATTAACAGAATTAGAGCAACTATTACAGGCGAGACTGGCAAGTAAACAAGTAAGCTACGAACAACTACAAGAACATTTGGCACAGCAAGAAACCATTGTCGATCATCGTCAGGAAATTAACACTCTAGAACAGCAAATTCAGCAGCGTCGTCAGCAGTTAGACGAACTAATTTCTCGTAGTGGCAGGCTACAACAGTCTTTAACTCAAATCGAGCAGCTTCAAGTTCAGTATCAAGATACAGGCAAACAACTCCAAGACTATGAAAAACAATATCGCATCTATCAAGCGTTAACTCAAGCCTTCGGTAAAAATGGGATTCAGGCACTAACGATTGAAAATATTTTGCCCCAGTTGGAAGCCGAAACCAATCAAATCCTGGCTAGATTAACGGGAAATCAATTTCATGTGCAGTTTCTCACCCAAAAAGCCTCAAAAGGAACATCTCAGAAAAAAACCAAGCTAATTGATACCCTAGATATTGTCATCGCTGATGCTGGTGGTACTCGCCCTTATGAAACCTATTCTGGTGGCGAGGCATTTCGGATTAACTTCTCGGTACGGTTAGCCTTAGCCAAACTATTAGCCCACAGATCGGGAACATCTCTGCAAATGCTAATTGTCGATGAAGGCTTTGGTACTCAGGATGCTGAAGGGTGTAATCGATTGGTAGGAGCAATTAATGCGATCGCCGCTGATTTTGCCTGTATCCTCACCGTTACTCATATGCCTCAATTTAAAGAAGCATTTCAAACCAGGATTGAAGTTTATAAAGATGAGCGAGGTTCTAGTTTACAAGTATCTAATTAATCTCAGTTTGGGTTAATAACATTAATCGATAGAGGTAGCTATCAGCCCTTCGAGTTCAGCATTCACTCTTCTTGCGACAATAGCTTATGGGGCTTGCCCTAAAGGACTAACTTCGTGTCGCACCGCTTAGTTGGGTGGAAACCCCTAAGACCGCTTTGTCACTCTTTGTACGGCGCGTTTTTTGTAGGTCGGCTTTTAGGCGGTGGCTTTTATGTGGGAAGCCTTCCACTTAATAATTATATTTAATCATATATTTTTTGTTTAAAATAGCTCCAAAAATAATCAAACTAGCTTTATATTAACTAGATAATTTAAATAATTAAATTTACTAAATCTTTAAATTTTTATCAGTCTAAAGTAAGAAGATAATATTTTTATTGCTATGTTATTTTTGATTTACTGAATAAAAAATAAACGTTGTTTTAGTTTTATTTAGATTTATTTATTCAATTAATTTAAAGATATCAAAAAAAATATGACAATTCCAAATGAGCGTAATCAAAGCGAATTTGAAGATAGTATTAATGCAAGACCCATCACTAAATCTGAAAAAAGCTATCGAGATGGATATTATCAAGGTAGAGCAACAGAAAATAATCTACAAACTGAAAATATCATTGCTAAAGAAGAAGGTACTTCAATAGGATTATTTATCGGTTTAATTTTAGCTATTTTAACTGTTCTAGGTATTACGGGCTTATTTTTTTTAAATGAAGAGCCGACAACAGTTCTTGATGATTCAACTTCCAATGAAACTGTGGAACCTGAGAAGCAGACTACTATTATTGAAAGAACAATAGAAAAAACTCAAGAAGTAGTTCCTGTTCCTCAAGTACAACCTACTAATCCAGAACCCGTTACATCTGAATCTCAACCGATTGAAAATTCAATTAATATTCCTATTACTACCGAGACAGAAAATCCTGGTGATGTGGTAGATGATGCTTCTAAAACAACTGAGACAAATCCTGATGACGTGGTAGATGATATTTCTAAAACAACTGAGACAAAATTAAACCAAGATAATAGTCAGGTTGACTTTGGTCAACCTCAGTCAGAATCAACGCCATAAAGAGTTAGTGCCGTTGATTGCTCACTCTAGTAGTTAAAAATAGATGATACTTATCCAACGGCTGTTGAAATAGGTAAAAGGTAAAAGGGAAAGGGGAAAAGGCAAAATAGAATGTGCAATTGATTTTGTTTAAATACTTACTTCCTATTTCCTATTTCCTATTTTCTATTTCCTACTTCCTACTTCCTACTTACGAGCCAATTACTATTAATGTCCTAATCTAATTTTGTACGGCTATATTAAAAGCGATCGCCAATATCAAAGATAAATTTAGTCTCTCCTTCATCGTTGAGGGCAAATTCTGTCCGTACTGCGCCAATTGGAGTCAAGGCACGTAATCCTAAGCCATAACCGAAACCATCTCCAGGGCGATCGCGCACAATAGCAGGTTGGCCAATTACTGCATCTGCTGAACCTAAGTCGGTAGTATAATCCACAAAAAACGTTCCCCCAACATCGATCTGGTTTTTAAAAGCATTAACGCTCAAAATCGGGTAACGGTATTCGATCGTCCCTTGAACAAAACTACGAGACGTACTAATCTCGCTAGCGCCGTAACCCCGCACTAAACTAGAACCACCTAAAATAAAAGATTCGTAGGGTAGGGCATCTCCCAAAATAGTGCCTCCTTGAAGATTGAGGACTAAAGTTTTTGCCCCTTTAGTAAAGCCAAATAAAGGTAGAGGCAGATAATGAGTATAGTTGGCAGCCAAACGATTAGCCAGAACATTGGCATCTCCAATCGGCAAATATTGATCGCTACCAAACTGGAACTTATAACCACGAGTTGGATTGCGGGGGTTATCTTCTCGATTTAAAACAGTGGCAAAGTTAAGGGTTAGTAAATCGTCTTGTCCGTTATCACTCACGCTTAAGCGATTACCCAAGGCATCCCGTGATTCAATCTCAGCCGAAAATGCTCCATCTCTCACAGATACTCGTTGATAAGATACTCCCATTGCACTTTGCCAATCCTGGCTAAGAGGCAAAAAGTACTCTACTCCACCACCGAGACGATGCACCACAGGATCTCTGCCATTATCTAGATTAATATTAGGGTTTCCTTCATCGTATTCCGCCTCGATTCCCCGACGATTATATAAGTTCAGACCAAAACCGCGATCGTGTCTGAGAAATTTTCGGTAGCCTAAATTAAAGCCAAATGCCTCTGTACCACCTTCCAACCCTAAACTAACACCCTGATTACTTCCCCCAAGATTAAGCAACCCGACTTGAACTCCAGTCGAAAAACCACTGCTACTATCAGAAAGTGCCTGAACTGTAGTTGGACGAACCGAACCCTGCAACGCTGTTGGTGCGGGTAGAGTGAGATCAAAACCAATCGACAGATTACTATTTTCCTGAACCGCGATCGCCATAACTGCTCGTTTATTAACTACTTTTTCTAGGCTAAGGCTGGCGCGATCGACAATAGTTAAGTCTAAAACCCCTTCTAAACCTTCTTTAGCCAAGTCTGCACGATAAATATCTCCTGGCTGCAACTCAAATTCTTGAGTAATAATTTTTGGCTTAGTTTTGCCTGAAATTAATTTACCTGTTTCATCGACAAAATACACCACAATATCAGTAATCTTTTCTTGATTACCCACAGGAACAACCGCTCGATCCTTAACTTTTTGTCCAGAAAATATAGGAGTTTTAAAATTTCGTCTTGGTCGCTTACTAGAACTATCTGTCTTAACTTCAGCTAATTGTTGATTCCCCAGATTTGATTTTGATTGAGCAAGAGCATTAGCATTTGACAAGATCAAAGGCAATACCACCATAACAAGGCAAAACTTGAATGAAAATTTTAAATATAAGCACATTTGCCCATTATTCTACATAATCGAAAAATAACGGCAAAAAAAAATAGAGATATTACTAATAACATCTCTACGTTGCGTATTTATTTGTGAAGAATATTTGCCACACTAGGCACTGGTTGGATTGTTAACGAATAATTGTTTAACTATACGGCACGACGAGTTAACAAACCCCAAATAAAGATTAACAACATTGCACCTACTACAGCAGTAATAATACCAGGGATACTAAATGCAGTTGTACCGACTCCCAGCAAGGCCTGACCAACATATCCTCCGACCAAAGCACCCAAAATACCCAAACCGATAGTTGCTATAATACCGCCACCTTGATTACCAGGATAAATTAATTTTGCTAAAGCGCCTGCAATTAGTCCTAATACTACCCAAGCTAAAATATTCATGCCTTGCTCCTAAATTTCTAAATAATTTATGTATGTAATTTGTTATTAACAATATATCTATTTCCCACACAGACTTCTTCTATCTAAATACAGATCCTAATCATCTATCAAAAGAAAGAGAGTAACTTAAAAGTTTATTAATCGTCTCGATAATTACGGCCTGTTCTATCTTAAATAGCTATAAAAACGCAAAAATGCCTATGCTTTATTTTCTAGTAGTTAATTATAACTCTAGCGAGTTGATTCGCCGTTTACTGACTTCATTAGACGTTTATTCTCCTGGGGAATATAAAATAATTATTATTAACAATTCCCCCGATGATCGAGAAGTTTTTAAGCTAAAAAGTGAGGCGATAAAAATAATCGCAGCTCAAGATAATCTTGGCTTTGGCAAAGCTTGTAATCTGGGTTTAAATTGGATTTATACGCAAAATAACCGAGCAATTGTCTGGTTAATCAATCCTGATGCCTACTTCAATTCAGCCTTAATTGATTCAGATACAGCTAAATCTCCAGCTACTCAGGCGATCGCTTTTTTCACTCAACATCCTCAAATATCTATTCTTGGTACAATCGTCTACAATCGCGCAGGTGAAATTACCTCAGCGGGGGGAACATTTACCCCTGGTACTGCTGCTTTAGCAACCCTAGATTCATTACCTCAAGACTTAAAATCAGACTATTTTAAGACCGACTGGGTAAGTGGCTGTAGTTTACTGCTCAATCTGACTAACTTTGCTCAATGTCCCAGCTTCGATCCTCGCTATTTTTTGTATTACGAAGACTTGGATTTTTGCCTCCGCTATGGTCAACAAGGATATAAAATTGCCGTAACCCCCTTACTCAAAGTTTTTCATGACACTTCTGCCATTAGCGATCGCAATTTATTTGCTAAATATCAGCACATAACTAAAAGCTATCTAATTCATGTTGAAAAACATGGTAGTTTAGCTACTTTTGTTTTAACTAATCTGCGGATGTGTCTGAACACGATCAGGCTATCGATCTTGAACCCAGAGCAAGGTTTAGGCAAACTAATCGGCATTTATAGTTATTGGCAGACAAGATTGCTGAGATGAGGACAAGTAAATATTTTGGTTATCGTTTAGCGGGTAGAGCGCGGGGCTACTGCTGCAAAAGCTCAACTGTCGCAGAGATGGGGATCGCTCTTACTCACATCGGGGTTATTCTGGAGATAATCACGCGCCCAATCACAGCCCCGCTTCATCAGTTCATCGAATGATTCGATCGGCAACAACTTAACTTTTCCATCTGATCCGACAGTAGCCAATAGCCGATTATCTGGGCTAAAAGCGATACTTAAGACTTGACCTTGATCCACTTTCCATGTTGCTAATGGCTGACCTTGTAAGTCCCACAAGCGGACAGTGCCATCATATCCTGCGGTAGCGAATTGCTGACCATCCAGGCTAAATTGGAGGTTCAGGATTGATCCTTGTGTTGTCTGCCATTCTGAAAGAGGCTCCAATTTCTGACCCTTCAATTTCCAAACGCGAACAAAGCCATCGTTTCCTGCGGTAGCAAGTAGCTTAGTGTCTGGGCTAAACCCGAAGCTACTAATTCCACCTCGATGCCCTATAGGTGTCTCTGCCACATGCTGACCTTGCCAGTCCCACAAGTGAACATAGTCGTAATCTTTTATAGTGGCTAATCGCTGACCATCTGGACTAAAACTGTCATTAGTAATGTAATCATCCGGACTCGACCTATCAGTAGCAAGCTTTCGAGGAAATTTTACCAGCGACTGACCCGTCATCGAATTCCATAAGCGGACAGAGCCATCTTCTTCTATAGTAGCCAATTGCTGACCATTCGGAATAAACCTGACACTGATGATCTTGCGGTCATTGCTTTTAAACTTTGCCAACTGTTTAACCTGTAAGTCCCACAAATGGGCTGTACCGTCTTCTCCTACGCTAGCAAATCGCTGACCATCTGGACTAAAACTGACGCTGATGATCTTGTGGTTGCTTTTCAATTTTGCCAACTGCTTACCCTGCAAGTTCCGTAAACCGACTGTGCCATCCCATCCAATAGTATTTAATCGCTGACCATCTGGGCTAAAACTAACGCTTTTGATCGGGTAATCCTCTTTCAATTCTGTCAACGGCTGACCCTGCAAGTCCCATAAACTGACCGTATCGCTACTTCCGGCAGTAGCTAGTAGTTGACCGTCCAGGCTAAAACTAACACTTCCAAGTGGACTTTGACTTCCTTTCCACTGTTCTAATAACTGACCCTGCAAGTTCCGCAAACCCACCGTGCCGTTCTCACCTACGGTAGCAAGTCGCTGACCATCTGGGCTAAAACTGACGTTCCCGATCCGGTGATCCCTTTTCAATTCATAAAACTTGTTCTCCTGCAAGTTGAGCAAGCGGGCTATATCGTTATCTCCTGTGATAGCTAATAGTTGACCATTTGGGCTAAAACTGACGTTCCTGAGATAGCCTTGAGAGATTTTCCACATTCTTCCTGTTAACTGCTTACTCTGTAAGTTCCATAAGCGAAGATTGCCATCCAATCCTACGGTAGCGAGTTGCCGACCATCCGGCGGTCTAAAACTGGTGTTCCATATCCAACCTCGATCAGCCTTCCATTCTTGCTTAGCGTTCCATTCTTGCAACTTGTTACCCTGCAAGTTCCACAAGCGAACAATACCAGTAGAACCTGTGGTAGCGAGTTGCTGACCATTCGGGCTAAAACTGACAGGAGCAAGCCAATCTCTGGCGTTCCATTCTTGCTTAGCGTTCCATTCTTGCAACTTGTTACCCTGCAAGTCCCACAAGCGAACGGTACCGTTAGTTTCTGCGGTAGCGAGTTGCTGACCATCTGAGCTAAAACTCAAGGCTGGACGTATGTTAGTACTCCATTCTTGTAACTGCTTACCTTGCAAGTTCCACAAGCGAACAGTACCATCATCTCCTGCGGTAGCCAGTAGTTGACTATCTTTTGGACTAAAACTGACCATAACGCCGCTGGCACGGTCTCCTCCTTTCAGACGGTTGCGTTCTTTTACTTGATAAACCGCTTTCTGTAGGGTTTCTTTCAATTGATTTTGTATCTGATTGTTGGGTTTGAATAACTGCAACAGTGGTTGCTTAAGGGATTTTCCTGCTCGTAAGCTCTCGATCAACGCATCGAATTCTTGATTTGAGCGTAAGTTTGCTTCTGAAGATTGTCTAGAAGCACTGATTTGATTTATTTGTGCGTTTCTCTGCCCCCACAAAGCTGCGATCGTCAATACACTCAATCCCAAGGTAACTATGCTAGCAATGCGCCAACGCCAACTAATATTGCGACGTTTTTGCAGAACACTTTTCTGAACAAACTCAGCTTCGACTTGGTTTAACCAGTTGTCATCGGAATTGAGTTCTTGAGACAATACATTAATATAAGGATTCGCATTCCACAGAAACTGTACGGGGTTCTCCCTTACTCGCTCTTGTCGAGCGCGATCTCGCCGCCACAGTCGAGCAATCTGAACAAAAATTTTGTTGAATATGTTTTCAATTGTACAAAGTCGGCAATCCAAGCAATCAATGACAGGTTCAGCTTTAGCTTGAAAACCTGAAGGCTGTTCCTTACTTTTGACACTATTCCACTCCTCAGCCGCCGAAGTTAGTCGCCGTTGTAGAAGTAAGCTTTCTTTCTCATCTTTTTCCTCAAGCCAATACTTAATTTGCGTCCATCCTGTTATTAGAACATCATGGACTGGTTCTACATATTCTTGAGCTTCTAGATCTTGTCCTTTAACGAGCAGACGTGCTTCAGTAAAGCGATCAATTAATTTGTCTACTTGTTCATTAATTGACTGTGGATAGACTAATTCAGATCTTAGTACTCTTCGGCGTGCTAGTTCCCCGCTATTAAGAGATACCATTCGTAGCATCACATTGCGAATAATTGATGAATCGATTTTTTCTTTTTTTACTAATTTTTTATAGGTTCGATCGGCAGTTTGAGTTAAAGAACGCGCCACGCCACCTAATTCTTGATAGTCCGCTTCAGTAATTGTGCGATCGTCTCTTTCGTGATTTTCTTCTGCTTTAAGATATTTTAAATAAAGCTTACTTAAGGTAAAAGAAAGTAGCGGTAAAGCACCAGGTGTATCGATCGCTTCATTAATCAAATCGTTGACTAACTTAGGAGATTCAAAAAATAATGTTCGTTGTGCAGCAGGTTCTTCGATCGCTTTTTGTAACTCTTCTCTATTCATCGGAGTTACGATAAACCGCCACTTTTGCCAAGCTTCTCGCCAATAAGTGTCTTCGATCGCATCTCTAAGTTGAGGTTCAAAATCAGAGCGTAAGGTCAGTACTATGTGTAAGCGTTGTGGATGTTCTCTTAATAACTTAGCTAATAAATTGAGAAAGTTTTCCCGTGCTTCCTGATTTCGAGAGAGAGTAACCAATTCTTCAGTCTGGTCAATTATTAACAATAATTTAAATTCAGAATTGCGATTTATTAAATGGCTAATTTTTCCCAAAAGAATCTTGGATTGTTCTTCGGTAGTCTGATGGATAATTGAAGAACCAGATCCCGGTCGTGTCAGTATCTTGTTTAGTTCTTTGAAGGGATATTCGCCAGGTCGCATGGGGTTGAGAATGTGCCACTGTTGATCGGATGCCGATTCTAGGATAGGAATCAAACCTGCTTTAACTAAGCTAGATTTACCCGAACCCGAAGCACCTAAAACGATAGTAAGTGGTTTTTCGATTACTTTTTTCGCTAGCTCTTGACTTAGGGTATGTCTGCCAAAAAATAGCTTTTGATCGCCTTTTTCAAACGACGCTAAACCTTTGTAGGGATTGCTATCCTTATCTAATTTGAGTTTTTCTAAACTTTTAGGATTAAATTGAGGCAGAAGAAAAACATATTCTCCTTTTAGGTAAACGTATTCCCCTGTGTCGCGATCGTATTTTCGAGGCTGAGACAGACCAGGGGTTTGTCCTGTTGCGACTTCTCCTAATTGATTTTGTAAATAGGTAAAAAGTTCGTGGACGGTAATTACTCGGTCTTCAATAATTGCATCGATGAATTTATCCTTACCTTTGTTGGAGTCGCCTTGTAGTACTTTTAGCAGTAAGTGAGCAAAAGGAGAATTGCCATTTTTATCTCCTCTTTGTCCAAAACGAGATAAATCCTGTGCTTCTTCATCATGAGCAGCAGAAGTAATTATTTGCTCGGTTTTGTGTTTGATGAAGCGCTCGTAACTTTGTCGATACAGTTTGCGGGAACGTACCGCATTTCTACCCTGTCCTACCCAGGAAATTCTACCAGCAAAGCAACAGTCTAGAATCATTAACAGATGATGAGAGTCTAAGGCACTCAAAGCTTCATATAGCTGATGCATCGATAACCAAGTGTTTTTGTCATTGCCTTCTGCATCTTGAGGCATAAAATAACCAGCAGGTTTACCAGCTTCGCTGTCTTGTGCTTCTTCAGCAAATCCATGACCGGCAAAATAGAATAAAACGCGATCGCGCTGGTTAACGTGTATCGGCTGACGATCAAACTGAATAGTCTTATTTTTAAGAGCCTCTACAAGTCGATCGAGTTCTGCTTTAGTTGCTCTTCGATTGAGTAAAAGTAAAACTTCGTAACCGTAACGATTTTTGAGAACATTAGCTAATTGAACAGCATCAAAGGCAGCATTCTTGAGTTGAGGAATGGGCTTATTATATTCATTGATGCCAATAATAATTGCTAAACTTCGGTTAATCTCAAACACATCGGTTTCTCCCGGTAAAATGAAATACTTAAATGTTTGCTATAGTTGCGATCGCTTGAGTGCTAAATTAAGAGTAACCACCACAGCGATCGCCGATCGCGATTGGTTTTAAACCTTTCCCTATTTAAGAGCGTTCGTTAATGCGTTCAAACCCGCTTCAGTAGTAAAGTAGGTTAGATGATCGCAAGCTACATTTGGTAGAACTTTTGCTTGAGGCGATCGATCGCTACTAACACTTTTGATACTGTCAAGACTCACCGCAATATCGTTAGGTTCACTCCCAAACACCAAACCATCAATCACATGATTAATAGTTGGCGTAAATAGTTTTGCCATTAAGCGCCGTAAGCGGTTTGATTGTTGTTGCAGTCGAGTAGAGCGATCGCCAGCGATAATAGTGTAAGGAACTTGAGGATCTTGGTTAAGTGCGATCGCTTTTAAAAATTCCGAATTGGGTTGCATTTGATCGAGAGCATTATCGATTTTTTCGACGAATTGTAAGGATTTAGCCGCTAAATCGGCGACAATTTTCGCAGGTAATACCATCCCAGATATTTGATTTAAACCCATTCCTAGTAAGGCAAAAGCCATGTCCTGAACTGTTGACCAAGGAGAACCAGCATTAGGAGTTCCCAACATCACCAAATGTTGAACTATTTTATTTCCGCCTTCTCGTTCGATAAACCAGCGCGAAACTAATCCTCCCATTGAGTGAGCGACAATATGTAACTGCTTACCATGATTTGCTGCCAAACCAACAGATTCCAACCGTTGTTTGAGTAATCGTGCATTTTCTTGAATGGTTGTGTCCAAATTTTCGTAATCGAAAGTTAACACGAGGTCATAAGCTTCCCGCAACGGATGTAATTGACCGTTTACTTCTACTTTTGCTTGTCGAACGCTGCTAACCATACTTTCGGTGTCGCCAATAATACCGTGAATATAGAGGACAATTTTTTGAGCGGAAGCAACTTTTTGTTTGACTGCTGTTGAATCTTTTTCGTAAATAACTTGAAACTTATTGTCTATTTGCTCTACTTCGGCTGTTGCAAGGATGGGATACTCGTAAGTATGACCTAGCTTTTGATGACGAAGTTTTTTGAAGAAAATTTTGATCGAACCGCCCAAGCTACGACCACTTGTAGTTGGTTGAGGTAGGCGTTCTAGAGTAATTTCTATTCGATCGTCTTGTTTGACTCCATGACCGAGAGGTAGGGAAAACTCACCGTCATAACTTACAGGTAAAAGATATTCATCTGTTGCTAAGGGTCGATCGACCAGTAAAGTTAAAGGTGTATCTTTAGTGACTGAGTGAAAATTGTTAACTTCAAATAGTTCTATAGCACTCAAGCCTGGATCGCTACCGCGACTGGAAGTAAATTGAAAAGGTTCGATCACTCCTGCTTCATCCCATAGTGCAGGTGGTGTAATTAGATTGCCAATATCTCGCGTTGTTTGGGAAACAGTGGTTAAAGTTACTTTTGCTTGTAAACTAGGGTGGGGTTGCACTTCAACCAAACCATTTAACAGTCGAGCAGAGCGATCGCCTTGCAACTGTTCGGCATCTCTTGGCTTAACAATAGTCACTGCTATTTCTTTAGTAATCCAATCGTCGTATCTTCTGCCAGAACGACCTGCATTACGGCTATAGATGCGATCCATCAAGCGATCGAGACTACTTTCTGGTTCTGCGCCTCGCGTTCCTCTGTTTGGAGGTTCTAGCCCATCTTGTTCGAGTAAACTGGCATTAAAATCAGTTTTACTGACAATTAGTTTGAAAACATCCTTATATTCAGTAATCCCTTGTGCTAAAAACTCATCTGGAATTGAAAGGACAATATCATCAAATCCATTGGCAATTCCTGCTTCCTCTACTGTTTGAACTGGAAGTACCACACTACTTCTTTCGTCAAAGAAAGGAACTGAAACAGAATAATCTTCTGCTAAATCGATGACATTGGCATATAAATTCTGGTTGCTGTGATTGAGTAATTTAATTTGGATAACTGGCTTTTTCCATTCTCCATCTTCATACTTGTACTCTAGGCGCAATTCGGAAGCTGTCGTTAACGATCGATCCGATTCTGGTTCGCTTTTAATTTCTCCATCTTCTCCCTCATAACCGATGAGATTAATTTCCATCTCCACATCAGAAGATTTAATTTGACTGCGTTGAGGACTTTTTAAGTTGAGAATATTACGCCAACGAGCGATCGCTTCTAACGCTTGTATGGCTTCAGTGGCATTATCAATGGGAGCGACAAGAGGACGTTCGGCTTGTGTAATCCAATATTGTCTATCTCGAACTAACAAATGAAGATCGGCATCTGCAAGTTCGGTTACTGGTTTTACATACAAAGAATTTTGAGTTAAATTGGCTATTTCTAAAACTTTTTGTGCCAATGCCATGTCATTTTTGTTGCCCTCAATATAAACTTTTAAAGGTTTCAGAGGCAAACTGGTAATAACTGCCCAATAACTTCGATCTTCTTGCAGATTTTCTAAACCCTGAGTAATTTCTACTTTGCTTTTTTGAGTCAAAACTTTAGTAACCTTAGCTTCCCCAATAGCTCGATTTACTTGTTGTAAATCATCGGGATTGCTTCCCACTGGGAAGATGGCAAGTAAAGTAGTTTCATCGGAAGAAGTAGATTGAGGAATGCCCTGTATTACTCCACCATCAATTTCCCAACCTCGATCGTCAGAGTGTGTATTGTAGTTTAAAGTGAAGTAAAAAGGACGTTCTGGTATTGCATTTCCTAAAAACAATTCTTTTAAATCTTCTGGGTTAGTTGCTTCAACTTGAGGTACTTGATCTCGAACATTTCCTTTAATCAAAGCTTCGATATTTCTGGCTAAATCTAGATAAGATAAACCGCCATTAGTTTGCGCTAAACTTTTAAGCAGAAAATAAGAAAAAGCTCCTCTGGTTTCACCATCGTCTCCGTGATATTCCATCGCATATTGAAAGTCACGACAAGCTGCTAAAAGAATATGTTTTCCCTTGGGCAATTCAAATTCAGAAGCGAATAAAAGATTATTAAAAGTTACATCTCTAGCAAAGACAAAGCTAGACAGATCGCGATCTCTCGTGTCTTCAGGAGCAAGACGTACTCCTTGGGGTATATTGCGAGTTCCCGAACCAGAATGACAGCAATCGAGAATTACAATGACACGGGGATTTTTCTCTGCTATTTGAGTCAGTAAATATCTTAATTCTTTGTCGGCTAAGTCATGATTTCCTGGGGTACGGCTATCGTAACAAACTAAGGTTTCATCTAAGCGGTCTGGTTCTAGATTCCAGAATTCTTGAGGAGCTTTTTCTTGACCTCCATGTCCTGAATAATAGAATAGGGCGATATCTTCACTCTCTGCTTGAGTTAGGTATTGTTGAAAACCATCAATAATTGCCTGACGAGTAGCTTGTCGATCTAAAAGTATTTTGGGTGGTTTTAGCGTCCATTCTCCGCCAATTTGAGTTTGCAGATAGGTGTCTATGGCTTTAATGTCGTTTTTACAACCTTGTAAGGAAGGTATAGGAGGAGTATAGTTATCGATCCCTACTAGCAGTGCATATAGATTGTGAGTCATATTTTTCGCTCCTTGTCTCTATGTCAAAAGAAAATTAAACCAGCAAATTGTCGAGTTCGCTAATAGTACCAGCAATACTAACGACGACGACTCCCGCCACAGTTTCTAGAATGCTAACAACAAAGTCAATCCCTGCTGCTAATTTTCCGAAGATGACGTTACTCTGTTTTAGTCGATTGATCGCGTCTCCTAACTTTTGAGTAGCTCCCTCTATTTCCTAAGGATACTTCACTAATTTTTCTTGAAGCTAAAAAACTGACTATCTCTATTCGTTAATAGGGTAACCATGCCTTTGTAAGTCCATTTAAAAGGCTTTGCCATTTTATCGTTTTAATATCCTACTTTTATTCATCAACCTGGGAAATGCCTGATTAATATTGATTAAAAAACTCTTGCTGATAAAGATGCTTCAGCACAGTTGCATCCGTTAGATTATATTGCAAGGGAGTAATCGTAATATAGCGATCGCGAATTGCCTGCACATCAGTTAATATATGCGGTGGGAGATTAAGATCTTCTGGCTGTTCGATATCTTCAACTATTTCTCCTTCCAACCAATAATAACTTTTGCCACGGGGATCTAAGCGCCGCTCAAACTTTTCGATATAGCGACGCAAACCTTGACGGGTAACTAATACCCCAGCTATTTCAGCAGTTGCAAGTGGCGGAATATTAACGCTGAGTAAGGGGGGTTTAGGATAATTATTAGCCAACTGAGGTAATAACTTTAAGGCAAAATCAGCAGCAGGCTGAAACTCGAAAGCGGAAAAGCTGGCTAAACTAAATGCCACACTAGGAATACCTTCTAGAACTCCTTCCATCGCTGCGGATACCGTACCTGAATATAAAACGTCCGTACCTAGATTTGGGCCATGATTAATTCCCGAATAAACAAAATCGGGACGGGTTGGCAAAACTGCGCTGAGAGCAAACTTTACACAGTCGGCAGGAGTCCCCGAACATGACCAGGCAACTACAGATTCTTCAAACACTGAATCAACTTCTTGGGCTCTAATTGGCTGATGCAGCGTTAAACCATGTCCTGTCGCCGAACGCTCACGATCTGGACATACCACCGTTACCTGATGACCAGCTTGAGCAAGAGTATTGGCTAAAGTACGGACTCCTAAAGCAAAAATACCGTCATCGTTACTAATCAAGATATTGCTCATCAATTACCCGCTCGATTAAAATTAGCTATTGCTACAAACCATAGCAAAAAAAAGCCTGAAGACTTTAATAAATCTGAGGCTGGTGATTGAAGGTCGTAAAATCAGAGTGATCAGTTTTGAGTTGTGATAGGACTACCTACTTCTTAATCAACCTTGAATGATCATATGGCGATCGCCATCAAAATAAACCAAATTCTGCTCTTGAAAATCCCCTAGTATTCTGGTAACCGTTACTCTAGTAGTGTGAATAGCTTCTGCCAGATGCTGATGAGTAAACCTGACTGGCAAACGAATACCGTTTTCAACCGATTGTCCTATCTCTTGTTTGAGCAGTAACAGTAAATCTCTTAAGCGATCTTCAACTTTAGTGGTGGCGATAATTGTTAATAGTTGTTGAGATTGGAGTAGGCGATCGCTAAACTGTGCGAGTAACTGCCTTGCTAGCATTGGATATCTGACAACATCATGGGCAAAGTAGCGTTTGGCATAAACATCCCCCAGAGCAACAGCCCGATAAACTGAGGCGTGATCGGCTATATTTCCAAAAACTCCATTTGCCGTAACCCAGCCAGAGATTACTTCCCGCCCGTCTTGCTGAATCCTGCTCAACTGCACTACGCCACGGTAGACTTGCCATATTTCTGAATTTAACACAGAAATTTCATCTCCTCTACGATATTGCTGTAAGAGCAATTCTGTTTCTCTTGCTTTCAAGTTGGAGCTGGTTGTCTGACTCAATAACATAATTCAATCAGTAATTCTTTCTTTGTTAACCATGTTAGCGTTTAGTTTAGATAGTTCAAGTAAATATCTAATAAAGAGAGGGTTAAGCTTAGAGTCTACTTGTCTAGTAGTTATTTGCGTGAATATTAAGTTTCTTTTTGGGGTTTTAGTCTTGGCGCTGTCAATCTGATTGACTGTTGGGGAGCTGGCGATATTTCTGCTTTAAATTTAACAAAAACTGCATCCAGGCGATCGCAGGAGCATGATAGAAAGTAAAAATATCACCATAGGCTAATTGAGCATTTTGATGATGTTGCAGATGTCTTTCTGGTGTGGTGATAAATAGTATTCGGCAACAAAAGGCGATCGCTTTGGGAGTCTGCCAGTTAATAATAGAAACATGTCGCCAAATTACGTGTAACTCTCCCATAATTAAAGCCAAAATAGTTCCTGCTGGTGAAATATTCCACGTTAGAGGAGTAAAAATAAAGTAAGGTAAAGCTCCTAACAAGCCATCTAAAATTACTAAAGGGTTACGACTTAAAACTGCATAATGAATAAAGTTACGGTTCTTACCATGATGAACTAAGGTATGAAATTTACCAAAAACGTGTTCTGGAACATGATAAACAAAAGTAGATAAAAAATCACCAACGAGTAATAATAACCAAGCAATGACAATAGTTTTGGCAAAAAACATAGCTAACTCCAGGGATACAGGTGCTAGCTTATGAGTTATTAATTAAGACTATTTTATTAAATATTTAAATTATGATTGTTCCTAGATTAAATTGCGCTCACCCCTGTTTCTTTGGTTCTAATTCTAATTGTTTCATTAACATCTGAGACAAAAATCTTACCATCACCAATTTCTCCAGTGCGAGCAGCTAGAGATATTTGCTGCACTACTAGATCTACTATTTCATCTTCAATAATGACTACTAATTTGATCTTGGTCGTCAAATCAACTTTATGTTCCGTACCTCGATAACGAGTTGTCATCCCTTTCTTATGTCCAAAAGCTTTAACTTCGGAGATTGACATGCCGATCACTCCTGCTGAAATTAGGCTATTTTTAACATCATCAAGTTTATAAGAATGAATAATCGCTTCAACTTTTTTCAATTTACACCTCTTATTTAATTATTTTGAAGCTTGACTAGACTTATGCGCACAATTACTTTCTTCAATAGATAGACAAAAAGCGATCGCTGAACAATGCACTTACTTGATTGACAGGAGATCAGCTTTAAACTCAGAGGTTATCCTCTTCACCTAATTATACATTGTATAATTAAAGCAATTGTTTAAAAATGTGCGATGAAAATTGTAGTCGATCTCAGAAAATGGGGTAACAGCATTGGCTTGAGGATACCTGCTCAAGTTGCAGAAATTCTTAATATGAAAGAAAATTCCTCAGTCAGTTTGAATATAGATGGCGATCGTTTAATTGTTGAAAAAGTGGTTTCTTTACCTAGTTTAGATGAAATATTAGATAGTATTCCCCAAAATTTTAGTTACCCAGAAGACATTACTGAGTTTGTCGATACCGAGTCAGTCGGAGAAGAACAACTTTGAAAAATATTCAAAGGGGAGAGATTCTCAAGATTAACCTAAACCCAACACAAGGAAGAGAGCAACAGGGAGAAGCTAGACCTTGTTTGGTTCTAAGTAATAATAAATTCAATCAACGTCGAAATGGAATAGTTATTGTTTCGCCGATAACTAATACAATCAAACCTGAGATTAAAACTTTGATTCAACTTCCACCTGGATTAAAAGTAACTGGTTCGATAGTAGCAGAACAAGTCCGAACTCTAGATCTTAACAAGCGATGGTGGAAAACTATGGAGATTACATTGGAAAAGAATTTTGTCGATTTCGTTACTCACGTCGTGAGTCAAATAATATCTGGTTGAAAGTAGAGCTGTTAACAATACTTCTAATTATCTATTTTAATACTTTCATTAACATTAATTTCTAATAAATTCATGGTTAAAAGTCTTAAACATATCATCAATTAAAAAAGCGATCGCTTTATTAGGTAAAATTAAACAGCATAAATTTGCTCCACTGCTAGATAAATAATCCGCCCCAGTTAGAGTTAAGATGACTGGGGTTTGAGAGAATTTGCCTGGATTGAATATCAGTGGGATGAAGTTGAAACCGCATTAGGTTGTAGCAAGCTAATAATACTTCCATCTGGAGTACGCATTGCTGCTACCTTACCAAAAGAAGGCTCTCTAACATTTCCTTCTAAAGTTGCACCTCCCTCTTCAAGAGTAGCAATGGTCGCATAAACATCATCCACATGGAAACTCAAAATAGGAGAGCTTCCTGATTGGCCATTCTCTGAGGCAGCGTGGAGGGCAATCGTCGTACCATCTGCGTCTAACTCTGCCCATCCTGGGCTTGACGTAATTACTTTAAGTCCCAGTCCTTCACTATAGAATTTTACTGTAGCTGGAATATTTTTAACCATAAGCATAATATGCTTAAATTTAACTGCCATTGACAATCTCCAAAGTTATATGTGCTTAGTCTTCTTGTTCAGTATACAAATTTAAGTTTGATTCAAGCAGCGAGTTTCCTTTTGGTCGCTTATAAATAAATTAGTTTAAACAAAGAAATTTTTTTGCCGATCTATTCCATGTAAAATACCTAATTCACCAATACGTTGAATACTTTTTGCCATTTTGTCAGCAAAATGAATGACATAGGGTAAGCGACTATAAGCATAAGCACTAGCTGGATTGAGCATACTCAGGCGATCGATTTGTTTGGCTAATGTTTCTAAAGGTGCATCGCCGAAATCTCTTACTACTTTTAAAGGGCGTGTGCTGCCTCCTGCTTTTGCTTCAGAGGTTACAATACAAAACGTTTTATCATCAGTTGAAAGTGTTGCTGTTCCTGGCAAAGCATCGATTAAAAATTCAGATTTATCTGGTAATATTGCCATTCTTCCCGCACCACTTTTTCTAACACCTAAAAGATCGACAGCGATCTGATTAGCTAATAAAGCTGCTACTACATCGTCAAATTCCTCGCATTGTACTATGCCATCTCGAAGTAGTAATATACGGCGAGGAAGTCTATTTTCTATGCTTTGAAATCTGGTAATAATGTTCGTAACAGTGCGTATAATTGCTGCTGAACTTATTTTTTCTCCAGGTTGTGCTTCTGGAAGTTCCCAACCTAAACTTTGTCCGTTAGCCAAAATAGCAAAAGCACTCGTACCATAATAAAGATTTCCATTTGTCCCCGCATCAAAACCAATCACTATTTCTGCTGCATAGTCATCTTGTAAAGGTTCTAAGCCAACTGGTTGCCATTTTGCTTTAAGTAATAAACCCAAGATAATATTAGCCAGTCGATATTTTTCTTCCTTAAACATCGGCTGCATAAACTGAAGCGCAATATTAGCTTCTAAGGCTTCTTTTTCTAGTTGTATTTTTTCATAATTTTGTAACCAAGGACTAACGACTAAAATAGTTTGAGTTCCTCGATCTGCCCAATCTTGCCAAAACTGTTTGCGGGTAAACGCTCCATCAGGTAAATCATGCTTATTCTTGGCTGATTCTAATACGATATCTACATCACTTTTTCTCGCCACATATTCTAGTTTATCTTTAATAAATTCTGACCATTTACCATTTTCTGTTAAATCTAAACAGCCAAATTGTTGTTCTCCTGTACGAAAACAACCTTCATCTAAACTATTTATTGTTCGATAAACTTTTTTAGATTTAGTTAGTAGTAAAGGCTCTCTTTTTCTGAGAACAATTCCCTTAGTTGTTTGAGGCTTAGTTGGCCGATCCGAATTATAAATATTTTTACTCAACCATTGAGCAGTTTCTTTTGATTTATCGAAACGTTGTTGAATTGTTTTTTTTACTTGTTTAAATACTTTAGCTGCTTCTGACGAACCTCGCTCTTGTAAATCGCTCAAAATCTCCATTGTTATACTGGGTCTAAGTCTAGTAGATAAATGGGTCAGTTCTTTGCCTTTACTACCAACATATACCACACGAGCAGCTTGAATTTCCTTTTCTGTTGCTTTATTTTTGTCTAAATTTCGATGATAATTTGCCAAACTTCCTAAATTAGGAATCATCGTAGTTTCTGGATCTTCATCACTAATACGAATAAATTTCCAGGAGCGATCGTCATAAGTATTGCGAACCCAACTAATTGGTATCTCTCTATAGTTTTGTAACCATTCCTCTAATGTCCAAGAACTATAAAAACGATGGTGAAGATCGATTTCTAAAAAAATAACTCCCGAATAATGAAGCTCAATATTTAAACTAACCCCTGTGTGAACTTCCCAACCTAGATCTTGCAAAATAATGTTTTCTGCATCCCACCAAATTAATCCTCCTTGGGAAGCACGATCGACTCTATTTCTAGCAAATTTAGATCTTAATTCTCGTTCCAACCATTTTCTTTCTAATTGTTCTAAAGCTTCTCTTTCATAAGAAATATCTAAATTTAATAGTTGCGTACCTTGATATTTTAACGTCCAATTGTCTTGTTTTAAATATTCTGCTGATATCAGTTGCTTGGTAATAATTGTCGACTTAAATCTTACTCCTGGCGTTCTTATCTTCCAAGGTATTTGATTAATTGCCGAATATTCTTTTCCTGGTTCTGGGGATGGATTGAATATATAACTATAAACCTGTACTGTTTTTTCGCTATTACTTAGTTTTTTGACAGGAAATTTATTAAGAAAAACTTGAGGAGTATATTTTGTCATCTATTTGTTTTGCTTCCGTTTTGCGATTCTACCTATTCAGGTAAAGCTTTGTCAAAAGTACCCAACCAGTCAATTAAATCATTCAATTGTTTCTGAGGCTTAACAATACCCAAACCGTAAACAATTACCTTCTTTGGTGTATGAATAAAATGCGATCGCGTAAAGTTGTTAATTTATCTAATCGACATCAAGCGATTCTACCTCATGGAAATATTTGAAATCTATGTACTGAATCCCTTGAGAGGTTTGATGAAAAATATCAATAAAGCGATGATTCCAGAGAATATCATTAGCACCATAAGTATGGGGTACATGAAGAGAATGATAGACAGTTTCGTCAATGCCATTTAAGGAGATAGCTAACATCGATCTAGTATTAGCTAAAGATTCAGGACTAGCTTGCCATAAAGGACTAGTTTCATCAATCGGATGCATAATAGTCCAGCTTAGAGTAAATCTGGGAGTGCGATCGCGTACTAATTTTAGTAAATAAAATCGGCGCATAAATTCCCCTTCGCTACTGATTTCATCTCGCATCAGATAAACTCGTACTTGCGCTTCTAAAATTTGATTGTGCCGTCGGTTGGCAGCTCTCAGCATCAAAGTCGGTACACCATTGTAGTCAGTAATCACCGCTGCTTTACTAAACATCACTCGTGCTGTCGGCTGTGAAAACTTAGCAAATGCCAAACCTGCCATTAAGGCAATGCCAACAGTACCGATCAAAGCTTCTATAGTTACTAAAATATTGGCGTAGGTAGTAGTCGGGTTCATTACCCCATAACCAATCGAAGCTATAGTCTGGACACTAAAGAAAAAGGCAGCACTAAAAGAGCCAGGTTCAGAACTAGCAATACAATCTCCTCCCAGTAAATAACCGACAGCAAAAATCGCGTTAATAATTACATAAGCGATCGCAGTTAAGATAAAAAATCCCCACCAAGGGATCATTAACATTAGGTAATATGGTTCTCGCCAATGACTCTGCCACCTATAAGCATCAAGAATTTCAAAGCGTCCATTATTAAAATTAATTTTGAGCTTAGTCTTACTATTTTTAACTTGACAAGGATCGTTGATGAAATGTTTACTACGTCTAGGATTGAAGGGAGGTAACATAAGTCTTTTACAAAAATTAAATTCATCAATTCAGCGTGCAATTCACAGTTGAAAATAGATTAAATATCTAAAAACTTATAGCATAAAGTAAGTAATTATAATTACATCCAAAATTACAGCAACATTTATTTAAGGGTTAGCCGATGAAATTTAATTTTGCCAATACACGACTATATGTAGATGATTATGAGACTTGTCTGCAATTTTATCGAGATGTTTTAGGACTTGAAGTGGGTTTTATTTCAGGAGTCGATCGCTATGCTGAATTAACCAAGGGTGCAACTAAATTAACTATTATGTGTCGTGGCAAAGTCAAAGAATATTTTGGCACTCACACTCCTGTCAACTTCGGTGTTCAAAATGATGCGATCGCTCTGAGTTTTGGTGTTAAAGATATAGATGAAGCTTGTAAGTATTTGACAAGCAAAGGTGTCGTCATTGTCTCCTCTCCTTGGAATTTCGCCGACTGGGGAGTTAAATTAGCATTAGTGCGCGATCCTGAAGGTAATTTGGTTGAGTTGATTCAAGAGTCTCAAATGGTAGGTGCGGAATAGCCATCAGCTGTCAAGCATTTAATTATTCACAATAACAGAAGTTTAGTTTTTCAAAGCTACAGTGTATTTGGTAATGCGATCGCTTTAAATTAATTAACCACGACCTCTTATTAGTGATTTCAGTATATCTTTATATTTTTGCGAAGGATTAGGGAATTTTAAGGATGTAAAGTCATATTTGTGCTTATGAGTCCCGAAAATTGCCCGCAATGCGGAAAGAAACTAGCACCACCATTCAAATCTAGTGGTCGTCAAGTATGCTCTGGTTGTGGTTGGACAAATAAACCGAAAATAGTAAAACCAGAAGCAGTATCAAAATTTATTCCGATATCTGAAAGCGAGGAGTCAAAAAAACAGCCTGTAGGTGTTTTTCTTGCTACTGGTTTCGTTGGAATGGTCTTATTCGCTATAATTGCGCCTAATATTATGGCTGGAGGTATCTTTCCCAGAGAAAGAGAATCGGAGGGAAAAAATTACATCGGTGTATTAGCTCGCGCTCAACAAGTGTATCGATTTGAAAACGATAAATTTACATATAGTATTTACGAGCTAGATATTAGTCTAGACCCTACATATTACGAGATAAGTATAATTGAAGCAAATGAAAGTAAAGCAATAATTTTAGCTAAATCATTGGAGAAAAAGCATAAAATTAAAAGTTTTGCAGAAGGCATTAGCTACGATAATGACTCTGAACAGTTTGAAAAAATTTCTTGTGAAACTAAAAAATATTCTACAGACATAAATCCGCCGGCTTTAAATGATAGTGGTTGGAGTTGTGGGTCTGGCTCTATAGAAAGAGAGTAAGAACGATCTTTATTGTTGGTAATAATTTGATAGCTTGTTTATCCAAATAGAAAAACAGTTTTTTCTTGTTCTAATTTTTCCGCTAGTTTCATAACTATCTCTTTTTTTTGCGCCTTTGCCTCAAACCACGCACAATAACCTTTTTAGGCGCATAAACAAAACGCGACTTTAGAACTATACAAAGCTTTAGACCAATGAATAAAAACCTGTACTTTGGATTTGTTTAATTTATGACTTATGTAACTTTCAACAATATCTAGCTAACGGCAAAATCAGTATAAGCTCTAATATCAGCAGGATAAAAACCTAGGACAATTTGATCTTTAGGAATTCCTGCCTCTAACAAATCATTAGCAATTCCGTATTCCGTACCGTCACGATGCACCCAGATTTTGTCACCAATAATTTCCAAGTGAATAATACAGCCATGCACTCTTTTTTTGTTTTGCCATCCAGTAGTCATGACTAAGTAATTATTATCGTCATTACTGATAATTAACTTTGATTCAATATCTCCTCGCGAGTAAGGAATCGATACATAGTCAGTTAAAATACTTTTGATTTTTTCTCGATATTCCTTTATAGTATCCATTGAATTATTTCCTCGCGATCGCTATCAAAAACAATCAATTTTAAGCGTTTTTTAGTTAGAAGTATTTGACCAATAGGTTCAATAAATATATCTTCGTAGGTTGTTTCTCTAATTGCCAGATAAAGAATGCGCTCTGGTTCGGTTTCTTCTATGATATCTAAATACAAAGTATATTGACCTAACGCTTGCTGTAAATCGGCTACCTGAGAATTACCCACAAAGCTTTTTATCTCTACTGCTATTTTGTGATTTTCTTTTTCGGCTGCAATTAATTTTTCTGCACCTAGATCCACATAGAGATCTTTATTCCCCCACTGTAATTTTAAAGGATCGTTAGTAATATTCCAGCCATCTTTGATCAGAGCATTTTTAACATTGTCGTGAAAAATATCTTTTGCTGGCATACTATTTAAACTAACTCCAATTCAGGTAAAGCCTTGTGAATAGTCCCCAACCAATCAATCAAATCATTTATTTTTTGTGGCTTCATAATCCCCAACCCTCGCACAATAACTTTCTTTAGCGCATAAACAAAACGCGGTGTGATCTTCAAATTTTATTGAGCAACAATTTATCTATTTCAATACTTACATGAGGAAAAGATCCAGAATTGATTTTGCCTGTAGTTATTTCTTGTTTATTTAAATAACTATTTTGTTGAGGATTCGTGAACAACCACAACTTATTATAAAGTAAATCAATTACCCAATATTCAGGAATCCCATTACGGGCATAAATAATAGATTTTTCTTCTAAGTCCTTACTTAAAGTACTATTTGACACCTCAACTAACCAATAAATATCCTGGGGATAAGGATGGCGATCGCTATAATTATGCTCATTAAATCGAACTATAGCAATATCTGGTTCAGGTTCAGAATTATCTAGAGTAATAGGATGTGCTTCTCTAACTTTTGCTTTTTTGTGCAAGACATCCCTTAAATAATCAGCTACAGTATCAATCCGTGAACTATGGATAGGCTTTTCAGGACTTACAGTAATAATTTCACCTTCTAACAGTTCAACAGACTTTCCGTCTAGTACTCCAGATGCAATTATTTGATGATAATCTTCAACTGACCATTTATAAAGTGTTTTCATAATTATCTTCTATTGAAATTTTTAAAAATGTGAATTAATAAGTAAATATTGCCAAAATTTATTATAGGGATGAACTTTGGTAACTGGTTTTCTAGCATGATAAACTGGACGATTTTCATTTACCCATTGAAAAATAGAACCACTTAAATTAAAAACATTTTGATATCCTTGAGATTGTAGACAACGAGCGATCGCTGCTGAACGATATCCAACCGAACAATAAGTAACTATGGGGGTGGAAAAATTGATTGCTTTGACTAAATCCTCAAGATTACTGGGAGCAAGTTGTGCATTTTTAAGATGACTAACTTCATATTCCTCAATCGTTCTAGTATCTAATATTATGGGTTTAGATACGCTGTCATCCGATAACCAAGTAGCCAAATCTGCTGTTGATAACTGCTTGATTTCTGGAAATTGCAGTTGAATCAAAAATTTTATTAGTCGCCAGGTTAAGTATCTAGTCAAAATTAATTTACTATTTGGGTTAAGTATAAAATAGGAAATAGGAAATAGGAAGTAAAGGCAATCAAAAATGAGTTATAGATGTAAATATACAAATAATTTTGCGTAACAGCTTAGTATTTTAATAAACATTATTTCGTTTAAAATATTATGTCATTTCAACCTTGGGATGAATTACTCCATCAATATGTTGACGAGCAAGGATTAGTTAATTATCAAGCCTGGAAGATACAATCAACTCAGAAACTAACTGATTGGCTACAGGAATTATCTCAAATTAACCCAGAATTATTAAATCCAAATCAACAGCTAGCTTTCTGGCTCAATCTCTATAATGCTTTGGTGATCGAGCAAGTGTTAAAAAACTATCCGCTTAAATCTATTTTACCTAAATTTCTGGGTGTGCCTAATTGGTTAGCTTTTTGGCGGTTTTTTTCTCGTTCAGTTTATACAATTAATCAACGTCGTTACAGTCTCAATAACATCGAACACGATATTTTGCGTCAAAAATTTCCGACTCCTCGTATCCATTTTGCTTTAGTTTGTGCTGCTATTGGCTGTCCTTTATTACGTAATGAAGCCTATGAAGGCGATCGCTTAGAAACTCAATTGGACGAGGATGCTAAACGGTTTATCAATAATTCCCATAAGGTGTATTACGATCAAAACCAGCAAGTTCTTTACTGTAGCAAAATCATGAAGTGGTACAAACAGGATTTTCTCAAAGTGTCCAACTCCATTCCTGAATATATCCAGACTTATTTATCCTTAGATATTCCTTTAAATGCGCAAGTACCAATTAAATATCTAGATTACAACTGGAATCTTAATCAACGAATATCCTCGTAAAATTGTTTGAGATAGGTTGCAGAAACCCCAATACCCCACAGATAGCCAATGTAGAAATATATAGCATTAGCTTTGAGCCAACCCCATTTAGCTACACGGCGATCGCTCGATTGAACAACGCGATCAACTAAATGTATTCTTCCGTATTCAAGCAGTTTAATACAGAGATCAGCATCTTCCATGATTGGTAGTTGTACATCAAAACCACCACAATTCCAGAAATCGCTACGACGACAAAAGATTACTTGATCTCCAAATAAAATTCGTAAACCCTTGAAGAATAAATGAGGTCGAAATATCAATGGTGCATAGTAAGTTTTTAAATAATTATGCAGAGAGACTCCCCAGCGAGTTTTATCTTGACCGCTCATTAACGAAATAAAACCGCCTCCAGCAATAGTAAGATCGGCTAATGTCTTCTCAATTATGAGCGCAAGATCATCAGGTACTAAAGTATCAGCATGGACAAAACAGAGGATATCACCCTTAGCTGCTGTTGCACCTAAGTTCATTTGGATCGAGCGACCTGCTTTTTCGGAAAATAACGGAGAAATACCTGCTTGGCGAGCAATTTCTAAAGTATGATCTTGGCTTCCTCCATCAACAATCAAAATTTCTTGAGGAGGAGGATTTAATACAGCCAAATGAGCCAATGTCCTCTGCAAAAAATCTTCTTCATTTAATGTAGGAATGATAATCGAAATTTCAGAATGCATGTCACTTTAACTACTGATTTTATCTATATTTTTAACTATATTGCGATCGCGTAGCGCGATATGCGGAGCGGTATCCTTTAGGACGCGAAGCTAGTCCTTTAGGGTACCCGAAGGGTAATCGCCGAAGGCGTGGCTTCGCCAATCGCATCTCACTATAAATCATATAAAGCTTTTAACCAATGAATGAAAAACAGCAAGGATTAAAACAGAGAATTGAGAAATTATTAGAGTTAGCGATCGCGCAGCTTAACCACAAGATAATCCTAAAGTGTGAGGGTTGTTTAATCTCCGTATCGCGATAAAATTGTTGAAATAGCTATAACCTGGTAACCTGATGGATGTTTGCAAATTAATCTGGACAAGGTGTTAATCTTGCCTCTATCCGTTAACTGAGATGGCAACTACTATTTGGACAAGACGACATATTCTTTCCCTAATCGATTTTACGACTGAGGAATACGAAACGGTTTTACAAACTGCCTCTAGTTTTCAGAAAGTGCTTTCAGGTAGAACAAAAAAAGTTCCAGCACTTCAGGGAAGAGTTGTTGCCAATATGTTTTTTGAACCATCTACCCGTACTCGCAGTAGTTTTGAGTTAGCAGCTAAAAGACTTTCCGCCGATATTTTAAACTTTTCGCCTGGGAGTTCTTCCCTCAGCAAAGGGGAAACCATTCTAGATACGGCAAAAACCTATTTAGCTATGGGTACAGATATTATGGTAATCCGCCATCAGGAAGCGGGTGTACCCCAAATTATTGCCCAAGAAATGGATCGACTTAATTCTGGGGTAACAATTCTCAATGCAGGAGATGGCTTACATCAACACCCTTCCCAAGCCTTGCTGGATTTATTTACCCTGACTACTGCCTTAGATCCTGATAATCCTCGTTTAGAATTACTGCAAGGTAAGAAAATTGCTATTGTCGGCGATATTCTCCATTCTAGAGTAGCCCGTTCTAATATCTATAGTCTCACTACCGCAGGAGCAGAGGTACATCTAGCTGCACCAGCAACTCTTCTCCCCAAGACTTTCTTAGCAATGATAAATCAAAATACTCCAGGAAAACTAGTGATCCATTGGGAATTAGCACCCGCGCTACAAGATGCCAATTTTGTTATGACTCTGAGACTGCAAAAAGAACGGATGACGGCTAATTTTATCCCTAGTTTAAGAGAATATCATCAACTGTTTGGGGTAACACGCGATCGCCTTAAATTATGCCATCCTAACGTTAAAATACTCCATCCTGGCCCCACTAATCGCGGTGTCGAGATCACTTCCGATTTAATGGACGATCCTAATCTTAGTTTAGTCTCGAAACAAGTTACCAGTGGTGTTGCAACTCGCATGGCATTATTATATTTAATTGGCAATAGTAATGAAAATTAATCAGATCAACATCAATTTTAGCTAATCAAATAAACCTTCTACAGTTTGCCTAAAGGCAATTAAAGCGTGATTTTGAGGAAAGTCTTTTAAATCTTCGAGTAATCGATCGGATATTTCGGCTGAAACAATTGTTTTAACTTCGATATTAGTGTTGTAACCAGCCATATCTCCCATTCGCCTGCCATGTCCACCTGCACCTTGTGCTGGAATAATTGTATATCCAGAGACATTTAATGTTTGCAGTAACTTAATTAGACGATCTTGTAAAACCGCTTCACAGATAATGGTGACGAGAATTCCCTGATTGAAAGAAGAAGACATAAAAACTCCGTTTTGTTGAAGATTCTTTTCTAGTGAGAAATAAAGCCCGTCAATAATAAGGGTAATAAAATCAGGGCAGAGACGATTAAAACTACCGTTCCCGCATCGATATTTAGGGTGTTCTTTGGTGGTTCTTTCACTTGTGACCTATTTCTAGATGGAGTATTACTATTTAAGAGCTATTTGTGTTTGACAGGACTGAATTTGTTGTTGGATGGTACGAGCGCAGTTCTGAAATGCCAGAGTTTCTGATTCATTAAGCTGAGTTTCAAGACGACGATGAATGCCTTGGCGACCAATAACACAGGGAACACTCAAGCAGCAGTTGTAAACATCGCAATAACCATCAATCGCAACACTCACTGGTAGAGTATGCCGTAAATCCTCGACAATACTTCCTACAATCATCTCTACTGCTAAAGATACCGTGTAATTAGTGTAGCCTTTAGTTTGAAAAATTGTCCATGCAGACTGCTTGGCATCCTCCACCATCTTTTGGCGCAAAGGGTTAGCATCAATAAATTCACCGCCACACGTAGCAGAACTAAGTGCTGCAAATTGCCCGTCTCCGTGTTCTCCTAAAATATAAGCATTAATATCGGCAGGATGGATACCTAATTGGGTAGCTAGAAGGTCGCGAAACCGCGCCGAATCGATTAAAGTACCAGTTCCAATTACTTGTTGCCAATTAATCTGTTGGGAGTGTTGACTGGCAATTTGCCAAATTTGGTAAGTTAAGGCATCAACGGGGTTACTGACATTGATCAAGATGGCATTAGGGCTATATCGGACGAGAGGAGGAATTAAAGACTGCATAATCTGAGTGTTACTTAAAAAAAGTTCATCACGACTTGTCATCTGCTTGGTCATGGGAGTACTGACGGCAAGAATAATAATGTCAGACTCGGCGGTATCTTCTATATCTCCATCTCGAACCAGAAGCCGATGGGGAGTCAGTGCTACTGCTTGACTTATATCGATAGCTTCAGCATGAGCAATCTCTCGTGTACGGTTGTAGAGAACTAGTTCTGAAGCCAAACCATCTTTGGCTAGTACAAAGCTGACGGTCGAACCTACTTTACCAATGCCAATCACAGATATTTTCATGAACTAAAGCCAGCTTGAACAATGGTTTTATTCTATCAACTCAGCTTTGATACTTTCATAACCAAGGATTGCCTTGAAAATCAAATTATTAATAGTTACGATGTTATGACAATTTACTAATGCTTGAGCGAGTAAACTTTAGCCATAGCGAATAGCAAAGCAACAAACCCTAATCAAAATTTTCAATTTGATTTAACAAATTAACTTCATCAGTGGTGAGATGAATTGAATTAACAGCAATATTTTCTTCTAAGTGAGCAATAGTTGTTGTTCCTGGAATCAAAACAATATTGGGTGCATAGTGCAGTAACCACGCTAAAGCGACTTGATTAGGTTTTACGCCTTTTTTCTGGGCGATATCTGCTAGTATTCCTTCGGCATTAGCTAAAGGTGCGCCACGTTTTAGGGGATGTGCGCCTAGTGAACCATAGGGGATAAAAGCAATGTTATTTTGGGTACAGTAATCCAATATATCTTGATTAGCGCGATCGCTAATACTAAACCGATTCTGCACTGAAGCAATATCAACAATACTTCTCGCCTCTTCAATTTGTTTTAGAGTTACATTCGAGATACCAAGATGACGAATTTTACCCTCTTGTTTTAGTTGTGCTAATGCACCGATAGATTCTGCCAAAGGAACTTTAGGATCGGGGCGATGTAGTTGATAAAGATCAATGCGATCGCATTTTAGTCTTTTTAAACTTGCTTCGACACTTTTTCTCAGACTTTCAGGTCTACCATCTGCTTGAATATTATCGGGTGCGGGTTTATTAATTCCTCCTTTGGTAGCGATAACTAAATCTTCTGGGTAAGGATACAAAGCCGAAGCAATAATTTCCTCATTAAAACCTGGCCCATAAGCTTCTGCCGTATCGATAAAGTTAACTCCCAATTCAACAGCACGACGTAAAAGCTGTTTTCCTGCTGACCAATCGGCATAAGCACCAAAGTTACCTGGTTGTCCTGTCAGTCTCATTGCACCATAACCAAGACGGTTAACTGGTAAATCTTCGGCAATAATATAGGTTTGAGAGATTACCATTGTATTGTTTATGATTTTTTGCTCCTTCAAGTTTTATAATTTGGGCTTTTAGCAATAATTAAAAAGAGATAACAAAGCGATAACTTTAAGAATTTATGCAACCAATAAGCACTTGTAGCTTAATAGTAGTTTTAGATGTTGAAAGACTAAAATATGGTAATGTCAATTCTAAAAATAGTCAAAAGTGACATTTAATTTTAGAGTTTTAATATGTCTTTTAGCTCTAATTCTTTATCAAATATTACAATTGGATATCCTATTGTCATAAACTGATAGCCACTGGCAAAATTTTCGGGAAATAAATTACGAATTTTATATAGTACAGTTACTTTTCTTTCTAGCGTAGTCTTAAATCCTATTTGTTCAAGAGCATAAATAGGATTTTTTGCTAGTTCCTTAGCTTGTACTTGCGAAAATTCTCTTTCTAATAGTTTATTGTATTCTAATGCCCACAGAAGGGAATTAGGAGAACTCATTCTTTTTAGATAAGTCTTATCTTGTTGTTCAAAATTTTCGAGAAGAAATAATTTTCCTGGTTCTCCATAATCTTCTTCTCTTGAATACTTTTCACTTTTAAAATCAAATGGTATATATTTATTAATATTTTCTAATTGTGATTGTTCATATTCTGAAATCCAATAACTAAATCCCAGATTTGGATAACAAGAATGTTCAAAAAACATTCTCGTTGCTGTACAGCTTTCAAAATAAAAATCTGGTGTATATTTTCCTTGCTTATTTGGTCTACCAATTCCTAATGTATTGGTATCAGTTAAAAATTTAATTAGTTCAAAGCTCTTTTCAAAATCACTACGTTCGCCTATCCTAAGATAGTTTTTGAGACCGATTTTTGCAACTCCAGGTATTTGTACCTCTGATAACCAATTTGGAAATTTATTTAAAAATTTACGCAACTGTATTTGTGTCAAATAATTCTCAATTCTTTTGGAGTCGCAATAAATAATATCTAACAGTTTCAAAATCAACTCCTCACGCTTATTATTTATCAATCTCAATATAGTATATTCAAAAAGAAATAACAGAGCGATCGCTTTAATAAGAAAACTGATATGTCAACCCCTAAAATAAAAAAAGCTCAAACCCTTGTAAAAGCTGGACGTGGCAGACCGCGATCGCCTGAAACCCGTGAGAAAATTCTCAAAGCAGCTTATGAAATGTTGAATGAAGTAGGATTTATGGATTTAACCATTGAAGGAGTAGCAGCACGAGCAGAAGTAGGCAAACCAACTATTTATCGACGTTGGCAAACTAAATCTGCATTAGCAATGGACGCTTTCTTAGAAGCGGTAACGCCTGAAATTGCTTTTCCCGATACTGGTTCGGTAATTGAAGATTTTCGAGACCAGATGTACAAGATAGTCAAGCTAATGAACAGTCCTAGAGGAGAGGTGCTAGCTAATGTAATCGGTTGCGGGCAAGCAGATGAAGAATTAATTGCCGCCTTTCGAGATAACTGGCTAACTCCCAGAAGAGAAGATGCAAAACGAATATTTCAACGGGGAGTAGCCAGAGGTGAGTTGAGAGAAGATATTGATGTAGAAGTGGCGATCGATGCGTTATACAGCCCGCTTTTTTATCGCTTATTACTAAAACATCAACCTTTGACGGAGAAATTTGTTAATGAGTTAGTCGAATTAGTAATGAAAGGAGTTAGTCAAGCATAATGAGTTGCACTTTCCTTCACTCCTTATTAATGCAGATCTTTACTCAATTTATTTTTACTCTAAACTAAATTAATCTCTTGCATTGAAGTTCCTGCTACAACTGAAACGCGATCGCTTTCTTCTAATTCTAGGAAGACAGAAGCGTTATCAGGAGTTTGAAATGAGATTCCATCTGTCCATTGGTTACCAATGATCATCGAGAACTCAACAACTTGATGAGAATCATCTGTAAACCTGACGAAATCATTATTCTCAAAATCAAAGCTAGAGAGATTTTCAATGGGGCGATCGGCAACCAACTTACCTCTGAAATGTGAACCATCCCAATCCCCTGTTCCTTCAATGTTCCAAGTGTTATCAGTATGCCAAACAAACAAGCCATTATTGTCAGCAGGAACATAGTTGGGCTTACCAGAAAACAGACTATCTGGAGTTAACTGCAATCCAGAAGAACTTAAAGGTGGCTCAGGAATAGCAGGACTCTCTACAGGAGTTTCAGGTTGAGGAGTAACAGGACTCTCCATAGCACTACCATAAGTAATAAATCCCGCCCCTGCATCCAAACTAAAACTATCGGCTGAAATATTTGCCACTAAAGCTACCATGCCACCTTGGTAAAAAATACCCGCACCATTGAAACCCTCGCTGTTGGCAGTCTGGACTGTATAGTCGCTAGCCTGTCCTTTAAGCTGAATCACATCTTGTCCAGTCTCAAAGTCTTTGATAATTGCATGGTCATACCAATCTTGATCGGTGTAATAAACTTGAGTTTCATCACCGATGATAAATCTATCTTGACCACTACCGCCTTCAATGATGTCTTGTCCTTTGTCACCAATAAAGGTATCGTTTCCTTCTCCACCAATTAAGGTATTACTTTGCCCTCCACCAACTAAAGTATCGTTTCCTACACCGCCGTCCAGTAGATCGTTATTGATACCGCCATCAAGGTAGTCATCACCACCAAGACCATTGAGAGTATCATCATTATTCAAGCCAAACATATAGCTATTTTGGTCTGTTCCCGCCAGATTATCCGAGGAATCAGTACCATAAACTACCTCTGAAATACTGCTACCAAAGGTAGTGTCGGCGATGTCTCCTGCGGTGTTATTGCTAAACTGAGAACCTTGAATATAAACGGGACGAATTTTATTAGTAAATAAAACTCCTCCTTCAGCAGAGGCGGAATTGGAGTCAAAATTAACGTTATTGACGTTTAACTGAGCATCCCAAAGATCGCTGTAGATAGCCCCACCTGTTGCTGCTTGGTTACCTGAAAAAGTAGTGTTAGATACGGTAGTCGGTACTTCACCCCAGAGAAACAAACCACCGCCCTGATCTTCGGATTTATTGTTAGAAATAGTATTGTTTTCTACAGTACCGTAGCCCATCAACCAGACACCACCACCTTGAGCCATGTTGTCTTTGTTTTTAATGACTTCGTTGTTGATGATAGTATTATTAGTCACAATTACCTGGTCTTGTGAATAGCCCCAAAGTGCCAAAGCACCACCTTGCCCTGATGCTTTGTTGTTCTCAAAATGGCTTTTGTTGATCGAAATTACACCGCCTTCTGTTTCTCCTTGTAGTACGTGTTCGGGAAGCGAACCATAGAATCTTTCATCGTTAGGTACACTAGCTGCATCGGCGTAAATTGCCCCACCCGCACCAGGAATGTAGTTGATTCGGTCTTTGCCTGGAGTGGAGTCGTTACCAATAAAGGTAGAGTTTTCGACGAAAAGATCACTAGAAGTAACGTGGATTGCACCACCATTAAAACCTTTATTATCAGTAAACGTACTATTGCTTACTTTTAGTTCTCCAAAAGCAAATAAACTAATTGCACCTGTAGAATACTCCTTGTCACTAATACTTGCACCATCGTTATGAGCGAAGTTACTATTATTAACGGTAATAAAGCTGCCTTGTTGAGCGTGTAGAGCTGCTCCATCAGAGACATTACCTGTAAAATTAACGTTATCAATATCGATAGTACTATTTTCTTGCGCCCAAATTGCGCCCCCTGCTTCTGCATCATAGTAGCTATCAGCCAGAGTTAAATTTTTGACAGTTAAGTTGAGTTTTTCATTTACGCCACCCATCCAGAAAATATTAGTTTTGTTGCCACCACTAACTGTTAAATTAGGAGCATCCGCACCATCAAAAGTTAAACTTTTATTCAGCCATAGACCACTACTCATCGTAATTTTCTGGTTACTAAGGCTAGAGTCAAATTTAATTATGTCGCCAGATTGAGCATCGTAAACTGCTTGTCTGAGAGATCCACTTCCTTGGTCGGCGCTGTTGGTAACTGTAATAACCGTCATGATTTTTTAAATGAAATTTCTGTAACTTACAGAACCAATTTAATGAAGTTTTCATGAAGCAAGTGTGACTACAGGACTCAAGCAAATGTGATGAATATCACTCTCTCTTTGGTAAATAGTATTTAACCAGGGTTGACAATCCATAACCAGCGATCGCCAAAGATTTGCGCTTGCCCCTAAAGAGGAAACTAAAAACAAGGGCAGTACCGATATCTGTTAGTAGACTGACAAACCCCAAAATCAAAACATTATGAAATATTGATTTAGATTTATTTGTTTTGGTCATTGGTCAATTTAAGATAAATCTCCAATAATCTTTTGATTAAGTGTCTCTCATTCGAGATACTACAGTCAGGCAGAGGTTTAATATCTCGTTCTCGACAGGTTTGACCACGACAACTACCTAAATGAATCAAGCGTTGGGCATATTCTTTAATTACTTTGGGCTTGATTACTGTAGCCAAATTTTGCAGCTGATCGGGATCTTGTCTGAGGTCATAGAGTTCTTGCTCGCCAGTCGCATATTGAACATAAGTACAGTTAGAAGTTCTTAAACCTTTATAGTCAGGGATTAAAGGAATTGTTTTACGATTTAATCTATGCTGAAGAAAAAGAACCTGTCGCCACAAAGTCGGTGAAGGCGCTTTACGACGGAACAAAGGAACAAGAGAACGTCCATCAACAAAATTTGGAGTATCCACCCCCGCCAGTTCAGCAAAAGTAGGAGCTAGATCGATATTGCTAACAATTTGATCCCTAGTTTCACCCAGAGGAACATCTGGGCCTCTTATATATAGGGGTAAATGAATATCCTCTTCGTAAGCCGTTTCTTTTTCGGGGGGTAGTCGGTGTTGTCCGAGGTGAAACCCATTATCTGAGGTGAAAATAATATAGGTATTATCTAATTGCTTATTAGCCTTTAGGGTATTGACTAGATTCACCAATCCTTCATCTACTGCCTGGAGCGATCGCAATCTTTGCTGATAAAGTTGGTCAATACGATTTTTTTGTGCTGGGCTTAATAAAGGAAGTTCGCGAATATATTCGGGTTTATCCTCAACGTCTGCCTCATTAAAGGAAGGAGTGCGTGGCGCAAAAGCATTAGGAAATAGTTTACTGTGACGCGGTGCGGGAATTGCTGGTTGGTGAGGCTCCAAATAGGAAAGATAAAGAAAAAAGGGTTGCTTATCGTTTGCTGCTTGATTGATAAACTTTTGAGCTTTATTGGTATAGACATCAGCACTATAGTCTTGAGGGCGATCGCCATATTCAACAAAACTGCCGTTTTCATTTAGAGTATATTTATAGCCCAGATAGCCACTATCAAAAATGGGACTAGCCCATTCATCCCAACCCGCAGGTACATAATTTTTAGGTGCTTTACGAGGATAACCGTTAAAGTATTTTCCGATATAGGCATTACGATAGCCTTTTTGCTGTAACCAAGTGGCGATTGTCGATTTTTCTAATCCATGGCGATAAAGATAGATAAAGCTGCCATCGCTCTTTTTATTCGTATAAACACCTGTATTATGAGCATATTGACCCCGCAGAATAGTTGCTCTAGAGGGACAGCACAGCGAAATATTGACAAAATAATTGCTAAAGCTAACTCCCCCATCAACTAAAAATGACTTTACCTGAGGCATATAGTCAACCGCAGCATTATCCAGATCATCTGTTAGCACAAAGATAATGTTTGGCTGGCTTGTGGCTTTAGTAACCGTGCCTGCCAAGGGTATACCAGCAGTAGAAATAAAAACAATTAAGCTGAGGCTAAGACAAAGTAAATATTTAAACTTTAATAATTTGCTCAAGATTTACGTATCTACTCCACGATCGCAAAGTGCGTTTAGACCAACTAAGATAAATTGCTGATGACTGTTTTGTCTTCAGCATAGCTAGTTAGGTAATCAATTTTGCCGAAATATTGTAAAGAACTAGAATTAATGTTGCTTGATTTTTCATGGTTTGTAAACAATTTTAGCTATTTAGTTCATTTAGATCGAAGCTAATTCACATTAGACGTTATTTATAATTGCGGATTCGCCACAAAATACCTAAAGTAACTTGTTTGGTTAACCAATAAAGTATAGTCAAAATAGCAAAGGTAATCATTATTACCACTAAAGGTTTTTTATCAGTTAAATTGTCGATAGTGGAAACTAAGACAATATCAGGCTTGGTCACAAAATCCCAACTATTAAAGCGCAGAAATCTACCCAGATAAATTCCCACGGCAGATAGAGCATGAACCAAAATTTCACTAATTAAAACAAATTTTTTGGCACCTTGTTTTTCCAGATAACGACTTTGATTCAGTACAGAAATTACATAGGATTCCCAACCAAGAAATATGGCAAATAAATGTAAGGGAATAAAAATTAAAGTAGTAATCCAAATTGAATAACCTGCACGAATTGCCTCAATTAAATGTATGATATCAGTGAGCAAATAGGGAGCATTAGGCAAAAAAGCGATAAAAACAATCAAGCCAGCCCACCATAGAAGCGATCGCCGATGTAGTTTAGAGCCACGCTTTGTCTGAGGTTTAGTAAATAACCAAAAGCTGAGAGCTAGAGGAATAAAAGCTAAGAATAAGTTCCAAACAATCCAACCACTATGTTGATTAAATGCTTCAAAGGCATTGCTTAGTATGGATTCCATGTTAATCTTGGGCGAAAAAATAAATTACTACAGTTTAATACCTTTTTTAATTTTAGTAATGTTGATAGTTGGTTGTTAGGCTGCAATTAACTGGCTAGAAAGACCAAAAGTTAGTAATTTTGTTAACTAATCCAGCCCAATAAATGTAAAATAACCGCGATCGCTCCTCCCGCAATTACTAACCAAGCAGAATTGATTTTAAATTGAAATACGGCGATCGCACTGAAAACTGCCACTATTATAGTCAACCAGTCTACAATTGCAGCACGTCCTAAAGTATAAGTAACTCCTACCATCAATCCCAAGGATGCAGCATTGACACCATCTAAAAATCCTCCAGTCCAAGGAGATTGACGTAATGTCCTCACCCAAGGATTGACTATCCCCACCAGCACAAAAGCAGGCAAAAATATACCTAATGTTCCCGCGATCGCTCCTGCGTTCCCTGCCAGCAGATAGCCCACAAAAGTGGCGGTAGTTAATACAGGGCCTGGTGTAACCTGTCCGATTGCCACAGCATCTAAAAGTTGTTGAGAGGTTAGCCAATGATTGCGTTCGACTAAATCCCGTTGCAAAAATACAAGTAATACATAACCACTGCCATAGAGAATACTGCCAATTTTGAGAAAAAACCAAAAGACACTGACCCAGCCAATTGAGACGGCGGTTGTCGCTCCTCCTAATCCTAATGCCAGCATTTCTGACAATGGCAATAAATATAAACCGTTAGTTGTGCGCTCGCCATTTTGCCAGTTTTTAATTAGCATCACGACAATTCCGATGAGGAGCAACAACAAAATTTCGTTAAGTCCAGCAAAATAAGCAGCGATCGCCATAATTCCCGCAACTGTAGTCGGCGTATCTTTGGCGGCTTTTTTACCCAGCTTCCATAATGCCTGAAGCACGATCGCCATAATCACTGGTTTAATTCCGTAAAGCAACCATTCTACTTGGGGTACAGTTTGATAGCGGACATAAACTATTGCCAACAACCAGACCAAAATCATGGCAGGTAAAATAAAGCAACTTCCCGCTACCAATAAACCAGCCCATCCCGCTCGTTCATAGCCAATATGAATCGCTAATTCTGTGGAGTTAGGGCCAGGAAGTAAATTAGTTATCCCAATTAAATCTAGTAAATCCTCTCGACTCAGCCACCGCCGACGTTTGACCACCTCATCATCCATCATGGCAATGTGAGCAGCAGGGCCTCCAAAGGCGATCGCGCCCAGGCGCAAAAATACCTGGGCGAGTTCTCTTAATCGTTGATTTTGTTGATGACGACTCACTTTACGTTAAAGTATTATCTTTTTTTCTGAGGATAATCATCGGATACTGAAAATGTTTAACAAAGAAATTGGGAAATTTTTCCTCAAGATTGTATAGAAGAGTAAATATTTTCGACCCCAGCTGATTGTTGGGGATCAAGATTTTTTGATGTGGCGCATAAAATGAACGCCAAGGCAGAATCTCCACCTCGGCTTCATCACGAAACCTTTCCCACCAGTTAATTGGATAAGCAAAGGCATATAGTGGAGTTTCATTAGTGGTGTTACTACTCAACTTTTTCCATGCTTGCTTCAGCTTCCGCAGTGGCGACACGAAATATTCAATTAAGGTATGAGGATTTCGATAAACAATAATTACTGGTTGACCTGGTTTAGTTACTGTCATTAGCTTTCTGATTGCTTCTTCTTGCTTTTCTTTATCCATATGATAAATAGTGTGAAGACTAATCGCACAATCGAAAAGATTTTCTTCTAGTTCAAGCTCAAAAAAACTACCATGCAAAAATACACCCTTGTCACCAATCTTTTTTTTCGCATCTGCTAAAGCTTTTGCCGATAAGTCCACACAATACCGTTGCTGAAAATTTTGGGAATAATCTAGGTATTCCTTGTAGGGAATCGGCCCAGATGCCATATCAAGCATTTTATCTCCCTGAGCAGGAATATGCCTGGCTACTCTAAGTCGGCATTTGTCGTTATATTCTTGAGCCAATTCTCTTAAATCTTCAAATCTTTTGGTATCTTCGTATACTTCTTCTTTTGATTCCCAACCAACAGTATTGTAAAAATCAGATATGTTTTTCTCGGCGCTATTCATGACAAACCTGCATTTTAGTTAACAAATTTAACCATTTATTATAAGTCATATGTCAAGATACAAAAGCTTGATAGTAGATTTGAACAATAAATTTATTACTTAAATATTGCCCATACTTTATTCATTAACGAGCCTTTAATATTATTAATAAAAACTGATAATTCTGCTAGATTAATTTATAACTAATAATCATCGACAAAGATAAAATATGATTAATACCTTAGTTAGATTCGCTATGTAAAATTAACAGATATGTTGCTATTACCCTATCTATAGCAGCTTAAAATCTTTGATTATGAATAAACAACAAGATCACAAAACATTTGAAGAAGATGGCATTCGCCCGATCGCTAGTGGAGAGATTGAGATAGCAGATACTTTTGAAGAAGATGGTATTCGGCCGATCGCTGAAAGTCCCGACTTTTTGGTCAGAGATAGCCAAAGTGAAAAAACAGATCGATCCCCTGCTACTGATAGCTTAGATGTAGATTGAATAATTGAAGTGGAAGGCGATCGCCTTTGAGCGCCTTTTTTTGGATTGAGAGCGATCGCGAATTCGTTATTGTGCCAAAAATATCTCAGCAGTTGTTAATTTAATAGTTAGCGGAACGTGCAATCATATTTTTCCCAATTCGCGATCGCTAAGACTACATGAACAATAGACAGATTTCTCTCTCCATCACCAATCTAGTTTTATTAATTACTCTACCTTTACTCCTAATTCTTTTATGGCAATTAAGGAGTTTGATAGTTGTCTTGATGATTTCAGTAGTGCTTGCTGCTACCTTGTCGCCGATAGTCAACATGACTCAAAATTTGGGAACTCCTCGATTTTTAGCCGTCTTATTAGTCTATGCAGGCTTAATTGCTACCTTGACGGGGTTTGGATTGATTGTAGGGCCAACAGTGGTACAGCAGATTGAGATCTTAATTGGTAAGTTTCCTATCTATCTAGAGGCGTTGCAGTCGCTGTTAGGGGAATTTATTTTCCGTTTTGGCATCAACGAAACAGGCGCACCCGATATTATTAACCAGTTGTTAGATGTTCAGGGATTAACCGCCTGGGCAATTCGTTCTAGTCAACAGTTAGTGGTACGCTCTTTTAGCCTGACTAGGGGCATTATTGGTGGCGTTTTGAGTGCCTTGCTCGCATTGTTGCTATCAGCCTATATGCTGTCGGGTTCTAAGCAACTACTAGCAGATATTATCAATCTCTTTCCTAAACCTTGGAATAAACGCTTGGCGATGCAAATTGAGCCAGTCGGTAGCAGAATGGGCGGCTATATTCAGGGGAGGATTTTAGTATCGGCTATCTTAGGCATAGTTATTAGTATCAGCTTAAGGTTTTTAGGCTTGTCAGAATTAGCTTTGGGTTTAGGAGTGATTGCAGGATTTACGAACCTGATTCCCTTTTTTGGCCCAATTTTAGGGGCAGTTCCCGCCTTGATTGTGGCAACTGCTCAGGGTGGAATCACCTTTATTTGGGTGCTGCTGCTATTTATAATTGTGCAGAATCTGGAAACCTACGTGCTAGATCCTCTATTAGTAGGTAACTCGGTTAAAGTTCCGCCTCTTTATCAATTGCTAGCGGTGCTGGGAGGCGCACAGGTGTTGGGTATTATTGGCGCTTTAATAGTTCCGCCTTGGGTAGCGGGAATGGGTGTACTGCTGGAAAACCTTTACGTCAAACCAAAACTAATTGCCGAAGGACATCACGAAACCGTCAACGAATAATTCAACCAGAATCAAAATTCAGGTAATCTAAAATACTAGAGAGTCGATTTATTTAATTTTGATGAGTATGGATATCAAGAACGGTGTTGTCGCGACAGTGGGCAACACCCCACTAATCCGCCTTAATAGTTTTAGCGATGAGACAGGCTGTGAAATTTTGGGTAAAGCAGAATTTCTCAATCCTGGTGGCTCTGTTAAAGATCGAGCAGCTTTATATATTATTGAAGATGCGGAACGCAAAGGACTGCTTAAGCCAGGTGGGACAGTTGTTGAAGGAACAGCAGGCAATACAGGTATTGGTTTGGCTCATATTTGCAATGCCAAAGGTTATAAGTGCCTGATTATTATCCCTGAAACTCAGTCTCAAGAAAAAATTGATACTCTGAAAACTTTAGGTGCAGAAGTTCGTCTAGTTCCCGCAGTACCTTATAGCAATCCTAACAACTACGTCAAAGTATCGGGCAGAGTAGCAGCAGAATTAGATAATGCCATTTGGGCAAATCAGTTTGAAAATCTAGCTAATCGTCAGGCACATTACGAAACTACGGCGGTAGAAATTTGGTCGCAAACTGAGGGCAAAGTTGATGCTTGGGTAACATCTACAGGGACAGGAGGCACTTATGCTGGAGTTGCCATGTACCTTAAAGAGCAAAATCCTCATATTCGCTGTGTAGTAGCCGATCCTCTGGGTAGCGGTTTATATAGCTACGTTAAGACTGGAGAAATAAAGCCAGAAGGCAGTTCCATTACCGAAGGCATCGGTAACAGTCGCATTACAGGTAATATGGAAGGTGCGCCAATGGATGATGCCATTCAAATAGACGATCAAGAATGTATTCGTATCCTCTATCAGCTACTAAATAAAGAAGGCTTATTTATGGGTGGCTCGGTTGGGATTAATGTTGCAGCAGCGATCGCTCTAGCCAAACAAATGGGCCCTGGTCACACTATTGTGACGGTGCTTTGTGATGGGGGAGCTAGATATCAATCTCGGCTTTATAATCCAGAGTGGTTAGCTAGCAAAGGTCTTAAAATCTAATTAGAGCTAAAATACTACTTTAATTGGGCGATTGCTCCATAATCCATCACCAAATATTTGGGTCTGAAGCCTCGCGTCGTATTTTCATGTGTTCACATGTGATATTATATCTCTTATGAAGCAAGTCCTAACTATAGTTTGCAAGCTTAACCCATCTAAAAAAGTAGTCAAAAAGATTGATACTACTCTTGAGATGTTTGCTGCTGCTTGTAACTATGCCAACCAGTTCGTTAAACCAGGTATAACTAGCAAAGTTACTATTCAATCTCAGGTTTATCAGACTATTAGAGAAAAATACAGCTTGTCGGCTAACTTGACTGTGAGGGCTTGCGCGAGAGTTGGTGCCTCGAGAAAAACTGCCAAGCAAAAGAAACGCCCAGTCAAGGAATTTAAGCCAACTTCGGCGGATTATGATGCCCGAATATTTGCTTTTCGAGAGCAGGATTGGGCTATTAGCCTGACTTTGGTTGGAGGAAGAGAGCATATTCCACTTGTTCCTAGCAACTACCAAATTGGGAAACTCAAAGATACTAAACCAACTTCGGCACAGCTTTGTAAGCATAAAGATGGTGGCTACTATATTCATATTCAAATTAAGGATGATGCGCCAAAACCAATCCAAGCTGATAACGTAATCGGTGTTGATTTTGGACGGACTGATATAGCTGTTACCTCCAACAATCAGAAATGGTCTGGCAGAGAAATACGTAATGTTAGAGATAAGTACTCTAAACTTCGCGCTAATCTCCAAAAGAAAGCGCCCAAAGGCACACGCAGTAGTAGACGTAGATGTCGGCAACTGTTGCAACGGCTGTCGGGCAAGGAGAAAAGATTTCAACGCCATATCAATCATGTTATCAGCAAAACCATAGTCCTGGATGCCAAAAAATCTAATAGCATTGTGGCTATTGAAGATTTGAGTGGCATTAGAGAGCGAACTAACCAACAACCCAGAAGTAAAACCGAGAGACGGCGTTCTAACTCTTGGGCTTTCTATCAGTTGCGTACTTTTCTTGAGTACAAAGGGTTGATAGAAGGAGTTGAGATACTGCCCGTTAGTCCCAGATATAGCTCTCAAACTTGCCATGCTTGTATGCACCTGGGCTTGAGAAGCGGAAAGAGATTTAAGTGTACTAATATTGGTTGTGCGTGGCATGGTGATGCTGATAAAAATGCAAGCTATATCTTGTCAATTATTGGAGGGGTTGTAAGCCTTCTCCGAGGTTCGGATTTATTGGCTTGTCCGATAGATTCAGGGCTACAGAAATATTCCACTGACAGCGAAGTGCTAAAGCTCCGTCGCTTCAGCGCGGAGTAAGCTTACACATCTTGATATAGCTTTATATTTATCGAGGGTAATTACTAAATTAATCTACTATGAATAGTATTACCTACCAAGTTTGACCTTTAAATGAAGATGAATTGGCTAAAAAGCAGCAAATCATTAGGCGATCGGGAAAAGTAGCTAATTTCTCTTGAGGGTACGGAGAAAGTAGGATAATTGATCTTAGAGAAAACATAAATAATCTGTTATTAGAGAATACGGCAGTATGCATTTAAGCGAAATTACTCATCCTAATCAGTTACACGGTTTAACTCTCCGACAGCTAGAGGATGTCGCCCGCCAAATAAGAGAAAAGCATTTACAAACAGTTGCCACTAGTGGCGGTCATCTAGGCCCAGGTTTAGGAGTAGTGGAATTGACTATTGCTCTTTATCAAACTCTAGATTTGGATCGCGATAAGGTTGTTTGGGATGTGGGACATCAGGCATATCCTCACAAGTTACTGACAGGGAGGTATAACAAGTTTAATACTCTGCGTCAGAAAGATGGGGTCGCTGGTTATCTCAAGCTTGGGGAAAGTAAATTCGACCATTTTGGTGCAGGACACGCTTCCACGAGTATTTCAGCAGCGTTGGGCATGGCGATGGCGCGAGATGCCAGAGGGGAAGATTTCAAATGTGTAGCGATTATTGGCGATGGGGCGCTAACTGGCGGGATGGCTTTAGAAGCGATCAACCACGCAGGACATATGCCCAACACTAACCTCATGGTGGTGTTAAACGATAATGAAATGTCTATCTCCCCCAATGTCGGGGCAATTTCTCGCTATCTGAATAAAGTCCGTTTATCAGCCCCCGTTCAGTTTTTATCAGATAATTTGGAAGAGCAGTTCAAACAACTACCTTTCTTTGGCGAATCTTTAACTCCAGAAATGGAACGAGTTAAAGAAGGAATGAAACGCCTCGCTGTACCCAAGGTGGGGGCAGTTATTGAAGAGTTGGGCTTTAAATATTTTGGCCCTATTGACGGTCATAATCTAGAAGAGTTAATTACTACCTTCAAACAGGCGCATAAAGTTCCTGGCCCAGTATTAGTTCATGTGGCAACGGTTAAGGGTAAAGGCTATGCGATCGCCGAAAAAGATCAAGTGGGTTATCATGCCCAAAGTCCCTTTAATTTAGCGACAGGCAAATCTGCTCCTGCTACTAAGCCTAAACCGCCCCAATACTGCAAGGTGTTTGCTGATACTTTAACTACCCTAGCCCAGAACGATGCTAAAATCGTCGGCATTACCGCTGCGATGGCAACAGGGACAGGCTTGGATAAGCTTCAGAGCAAATTACCTCAGCAGTATATTGATGTGGGTATTGCCGAACAGCACGCGATTACTTTAGCAGCAGGGATGGCCAGTCAAGGGATGAAGCCAGTGGCAGCAATTTATTCGACTTTCCTTCAGCGCGCTTACGATCAGATTATTCATGATATTTGCATTCAAAAATTACCCGTATTTTTCTGCCTAGATCGAGCAGGAATTGTCGGTGCTGATGGGCCAACTCACCAGGGAATGTATGATATTGCTTATCTGCGCTGCATCCCCAATATTGCGATCATGGCTCCCAAAGATGAAGCCGAATTACAGCGGATGGTAGTTACGGGTGTTAATTATCAAGATGGAGCGATCGCCATGCGCTATCCTCGTGGAAATGGTGTCGGCGTACCCTTGATGGACGAAGGCTGGGAGGCTCTAGAAATCGGCAAAGGGGAAATTTTACGCAGTGGTGATGATCTACTCCTAGTCGGTTATGGGACTCAGGTTTATCCTGCACTACAAGTCGCAGAGATCCTCAGTGAACACGGTATAGAAGCTACGGTGATCAATGCTCGTTTTGTGAAGCCTTTAGATACGGATTTGATCGTGCCTCTAGCTCAACAAATTGGCAAGGTAGTTACCTTTGAGGAAGGTTGCCTGATGGGTGGATTTGGTTCGGCTGTCTTGGAAGCTTTTCAAGAGCATAATGTGCTTGTACCCGTCAAACGCTTTGGCGTACCAGATATTCTGGTAGATCATGCTACTCCAGATGAATCTAAAGCAAGTTTGGATTTAAGCAGTCCTCAAATGGCAGAAAGTATTCTCAAGGCTTTCTTTGCCAGTAAGGATCAAGAACCTTCTGTGGTTAGTTAGCTATGATTGATGCGATCTACTCACCCTCAATAATATGACAGTTAAGAAAGTGGCATGAGAAATTAGCATCAAACTAGATATTCTTCGTAAACTTTAATTGTGTGTGAGGAGTAAGTGTAATAGAAGAGGGTTTTGGGGTCGAAACACGGCAAGACTCCCGAAACCTTTTTCTTTTGTCTGTCTTTTTGTCTATTTTCCCCTTCCAGCTTCAATAATTGAAATTAGACATCAATAAATTCAGTAAAGACTTTAAATACTTTGACTGTTATCAATCAAAAATTTAGCTATTTGTAAAACATTCATTTTGCTAAGTAGAGGCGATAAAATATTCCCTTGGCAAATAGATTTATTTGGGCAAATTTAGCTTAAGATATTTAGATTCAATGACAATTAAAAACTTCTTAAAAAACTTCTTAACGAAAAGTTAAAATAGTTATAACCCTCGACCAGTAAGATTGAGGGAAAGGGCAATATTAGAGAACAGATCGACTTTTAAATTATACAGAGCAAATAAAGTTTTATGATTTACGATCAACAAACTGCTAATAAAACTGAAACGGTTTTACAGGCGGAAAATGTAAATGTGTATTATGGTGATTTTTTAGCCGTAAAAGGCATTTATTTAAATGTCCCCAAAAACAAAGTGACAGCCTTTATTGGCCCATCAGGTTGCGGTAAAAGTACTCTCATTCGCTGTTACAATCGCCTCAACGATCTGATCCCTATTTTTCGCCTTGAAGGGCTAATTACCTACAACGATCAAAACCTTTACGGCAAAGATATCGATCCTGTTCAAGTACGGCGTAAAGTCGGGATGGTTTTCCAAAGACCTAATCCTTTCCCTAAGTCGATTTATGACAATATTGCCTTTGGCGCTCGAATCAATGGTTATAAAGGCAACATGGACGAGTTAGTAGAGCGATCGCTCCGTAGTGCAGCACTTTGGGATGAAGTAAAAGACAAGCTTAAACAAAGCGGTTTGGCTTTGAGTGGTGGTCAACAGCAAAGGCTCTGTATTGCTAGAACCATTGCCCTTCAGCCTGATGTTGTCTTGATGGATGAACCCTGTTCTGCTCTCGATCCGATCTCGACTCTGAAAGTAGAAGAATTAATTCATCAGCTCAAAGAAAAATATACCATCGTGATCGTAACCCATAATATGCAGCAGGCATCACGGGTGGCAGACTATACTGGCTTCTTTAACGTTACGGAAGTAGCTGGCGGAAATCGTCAGGGTTATTTAGCTGAATTTGCTCCAACCGAACAAATTTTCCAAAATCCTCAAGAAGAAGCAACCCAACAGTATGTCAGTGGTCGCTTTGGTTAATTTTAGCCAGAGCAATATAGTTAGATAAGTAGGTAGGCGTAATTAATTATGAAATAATGAATTAAACTTTGCCAAATATCAGGGACGGTTTCTTGATAATATGAGGGCAATCTGGGATCGTTACTGATAAAATTTATGTTTGCCAAAAAATACTTATCTCGTCTACTAGCTCTGGTGTTAGTAGTTTCTATTAGTTTAATGGGCTGTGGTTCTAATCCTTCAGGACTGTCAGGAAATTATCGCGAAGATACTATTGCTGTCTTGAGTAACTTAAGAACGGCGATTGAATTACCTGATAATGCCACTAACAAAAAAGATGTTGTTAGTCTCGCTCGTAAACAAATTAGCGATTATGCTTCTCGCTATCGTCGTAACAGTGAAACTGCTGGTTTAAGATCATTTACTACCATGCAAACTGCGTTAAATGCGATCGCAGGATACTATAGTTCTTACGGTAATCGCCCTTTGCCCGAGAAGCTTAAAAATCGTTTAGATCAAGAATTTAAGCAAGTGGAAATTTCTCTTAAAAGAGGCGTTTAGTTTTTAACTTTAAATACGAACAAAAATTATCCTCCTTAGTCTAGATGGCTGGGGAGGATTTTTTACGGCTCTATTCAAACTGCGATCGCAACTAGCTGAAATTCTTTAACTACTACCTACGAGCCGATCGCTCTGACTGTTTTAAGCTAATTTTGTAAGGCTATAATTTCTGGTTATTCAGGCGATCGCATTTAAAGCGCGATAAGCGATAAAACCACATTCAGATGACAGTATAGGTAAAATCTACCAAGAGTGGGCGAAGAGAGACTCGAACTCTCACGATTTCTCGCCACATTTTGAGTGTGGTGCGTCTACCGATTCCGCCACTCGCCCATTTCGCGTGACATATGTCAGTATAGCATCTATTATTTCGTTTACGAAGTTATCAGCTAAAAGATTGGCAGCAATTTACTGGGGTAGCTTGATTTGTTCACAGCCTAAATAGGTCGCACAGTCAGGAATAATTGTATTTAAATAATAATCGGCATCAAATATTACTTTGTTATCCATTGTTCTACCGAGGGCATGGCGATAATGTTCTGATAAAAACTCTTCTTGAATAAAACTGTTGCCAGCTTCAACCAGAACCGTTCCAGGTTGCTCTGATTCCGTCACCAATAATGCAAAAGTATTTGACTCTAAATCTATTTTTAATTCCATATGGGTCATTTGTTCGTTTTCAAGATAAGGAACAATATGCAGAGTACTCATGATTAATTTTTAGTTATTAAGCAATTATCCATATATTGTGTCTTAGTTTCAGCTGTTTTATCCTATTTTTTTTGATTAAATTATTTTGTTAATTCAAGCTTTTATGCTACTTCTAAATCTTCGATGGCAGTATTTATTTAACATAGAGTTTACGTTTAGCTTTCATAGCTAAAAAATAGCGATCGCATATACTTAACTTACGCGATCGCCGTGAATAAATTAGCTGTGTTATCTTCTTAAATAAGAAAAGCAACCGTAACGAACAATGCTGCTGTTATTAGCTGCGCAAACATCGTGGGTATACCATACTTTAAAAATGTCTTGAACGACATATTACCGCCATGCATTTCTGCTACCCCAGCTGCCACAATATTGGAAGATGCACCCATCAAAGTACCATTCCCACCTAAAGTAGCACCAAACATCATGGCGTAGAATAACGGTAAAACTTCTGGCGGAAATTGCCCTTGAAATCCAGGCTCTAGGAATTGCGGCCCAATTAAGTCTACATTCACTAGATATTGCTTGAGTAGAGGCACCATTGCTACTACTAGGGGAATGTTGGGAACAACGCTAGATAGTAAACCGACTAAAAATAGCAAGGCAATTGAACCTAGAGCGATATTTTGACCTAAAATAACGGCTAAGACTCCTGAAATACTGTTAATTACTCCTGTTTTTTCTAACCCACCAATCAAGACGAAGGTAGACATGAAAAATAGCAGAGTACTCCAGTCAACGTCTCTAAGTATATTATGTACCGTATCGATTTTACTTTGACTAGCCAGCAATAAAGCTATCGCTGCCCCTAATAAAGCCACGGAAGCAGGAGGAATAGGAGTAGGTAAGTTTTCACCAATCACGAAAAATAGTAAAACTGTGGCTACCAATAATCCACCCAACATCAATACTTTTGGGTGATTAATTTTAGGATGGGGCAAAGTATTCATGTCATCTAGTTTCTTGTTCCAGATATCACGAAACAAAAAAGGAGCTAAAATCAAAATTGTACCTACAGCAACTGCCCCACCTAAACTACACCTCATGAGATAATCGTTAAAACTGAGATTGATCGAATCTCCGACAATAAAAGTAGCAGGATCGCCAACTAAAGTTAACAAGCCCGCACTATTAGCCACAAAAACCATCAAAATCAGCAAAGGCACGAAATCTATACCTATTTCTTGAGCAATGGGCGGAAGTAGAGGTGCTAGCAACATTACTGTAGTAGCATTGGGCAATACCGCACAGATCGGTGTAGTAATAGCAATTACCGCTAATACCAAACGCTTTCCTTCACCCTTTGCCATTACCACCATCTGCGTACCTAAGTAAGCAAAAATATTAGTTGGCTCAAAAGCTCTCACTAAGACCATAACTCCAAAAAACAGAGCTAACGTAGCATGACTCTGGTTAATATAGCCAATTGCCTGACCAAGAGTCATGACATGAGCGAATATTAAAATTAATGCGCCGAGAAAAGCTGCAACAGTTAAATGTAATCGTTCTGTTAAAATAGAAACAATTACCGCCGTAAAGGTAACTGCTGCCACTATAGCTGGTAGGTTAGACAAGGTTATTTCCATAATTCCAATTAATATTTAATAATTACTTATTGCGTTGTCAAAAACCAGTAATATTTATACTCAAATCAAAAAAGATACTTAAAAAAAAGCAGTCAGGTTAAGAATCGCTAACTGTCTTAAATAACCAATAGGGTTCTTGGATTGAAAGTAGTTAATAATTCCCCTGTTTAACTATGAGTAAATTCTGTTTAACCATTTAAGTATTAGAGTATAAATAAGCAATAAGTATCATTATTTGGGACTTTTAATGATTATTTGCTATTGTCACTTGGTAAGCTAGAAAGCGATTCCAATAATCTCAACAGCTTTAGTTTTATCCGTACTTTTAATTTCAAACATGAGCTAGATCTCCTATGTAAATAACATCGCTGTGGTATACACATTAGAATTCCTAAGAATCTTTCTATGCCACCTCAGTGTGTGAACGTATAGAGCAGTTATGAACTAAGGAAAATGATGAGAGCAATCATGTTTAAATGCTTACTCTTCAATCTCCTCTCAATGCCGACGAGGTTAGCTGACGGACTAGGACTGAGAGATGTCCTTTCTTACCTTTTTCGGAAGAATAAGCCCCAATAATGGTTTCCCCGTTTCCTTACTTAAGTTTTGATTTAAGCTTAATTTAAGGAATTTGGCAGACTGAACCCTGACTATTTTATCGCTGAAGAAGTATATATTAAATTAATCCTATATATCTTGTCAATTATGTTTTTATTCCTAAATATTGCCTTTCTTCTTTCAAACAAACATGGATAACTAAATAAATTATGTAATCGCTATCATAATTCAACCTAAATTATTGGATATTGTATTATTTTCTTCTCTGAGAATTTGTTTTTTTAACCATTCAATTTCACAGCGGAGATTTGCTAGATGGCGTTGCAAAGCGATCGCCCGATAGGGATCCTCGGCTTGCTCAACAATTTGTGATTCGCGATTTTCTAAGCGCAATTGACAGGTCATTAAACGAGACTGCATCAGTTTAACTCGTTCTGTCGGTTCTAATTGACTAAAGAAAAAGAATTTAATGATAAAGCGGGAACGACTGTTAACCCAGCTTTCATGAGGATGCGCCAACATTTTTTCGCGCCAGCGATCGCGCCCTAATTCGGTAATTTGATAGACTTTACGATTTGAGCCAGCATCTGTCAATGCTTGAGTTTTAATGTATTTCTGTTTTTCTAGTCGCTTCAATAGAGGATAGATAGCACCGTAGTTGACGCTGATACAGCCACTCATAAACCTTTCTAACTGTTGTTTGAGAAGATATCCGTGTAAAGGTTTTTTGAGTAGTAGACCAAGAGCGGCTAATTCCAGCATTTTTTGTGACCGTCAATACAAACAGTTTTTCAGACATTCTTGATATAATCGTTAATAGTATCATTTTGATATAGTTTGATTCAAGCTCGACGAAATTGAATCATGGCAATCTGCTTCAGTTTCAACAACATTATGTCACTCAGATTTTTGACTATTAAATATACTTATCGGGTGCCGAATCCAACCACGTATTGGTTATTTTTTTTACCTGGATTGCTCCTATTAGCTGGCGGTTGTGGCTTATTACCTCCAGGAGATGCCCAAAGTGAATCTGCTAGACCTCAACAGCAACAAAAATTCGTAACTGTCGATGCAGCAGTAGCTCGCCAAGCCTCACTAGAAGAAGCTACCGAGTATGTCGGGACAACTTTTCCCGTGCGGGAAGTTTCTTTGCGATCGCGTGTTGAAGGGCAACTGCTGGATGTGACGGCAGATGTGGGCGATCGAGTAGAGCAGGGTCAAGTATTAGCGAGAATCGACGATTCCATCTCCAAAGCTACGGTGGTGGAGGCAGAAGCCGAAGTTGCTGCTCTGCAATCGGAAGTAGCCAGTTTAACAGCAGATGTCAATGATGCCCGCGCTCAAGTCGAACAGGCGCAATTAGAACTAAAACAGGCGCAGTCTGATGCAGCTAGGACAAGCCAACTTTTTCAGCAGGGTGCGATTTCCGAGCAAGAGGCAGAATTAGATAGAACTGCGGTGGGGACAGCAAAACAAACATTACAGTCTGCCCAACAGCAGGTAGCCAACCGTGCTTCAGCAGTAGTAGCTGCTCAACGTCGCGTCGCTGCACAGGAAGCAATAGTCGCCCAAGAGCAACAAAGACAGTCATTTACCGTATTGACTTCTCCCGTCACGGGTTCGGTATTAGAACGAGTCCTAGAACCAGGAGACTTAGCCCAAGCAGGTGATGAAGTCTTGCGGTTAGGAGATTTTAGCCAGATCCAGGTACAGGTACAGATTTCTGAATTAGAACTAGCAGGGATTCGGACAGGACAGACAGCGCAGGTAAGGTTAGATGCTTTGCCAGAGCAAACCTTTACAGGAGAAGTGACCCAAATATCTTTGGCTGCGGATGCTACTGCCCGACTGATTCCTGTTGAAGTGACTATTCCCAACCGCGATCGCCGTATTGGTAGGGGATTACTAGCGCGGGTTAATTTCAATCAGCAGAGCGAGCGCAACATTGTCGTTCCTGAAACAGCAGTTCAAATAACCTCAGAGGGGATAAAAGAGAATAATTCCGAGTCAGATATAGCAACCATGTTCATTTTAAAGCGAGAGGGAGAACAGGCAACAGTTACAGCCCGTGAAGTAAAACTTGGCGATCGCGCCAATTCTCAAGTAGAGATCCTCTCTGGACTCAAACCAGAAGAAGAATTTGTCGTCCGTAGCAGTGGTAATTTACAAAATGGCGATCGCGTTCGTCTTAGCTTTATCTCCGAATCATCAAAATCCTGATTAGATTAATTTTAGTCAGGGCGAAATGCCCCTTCATTATGAAAACTTCTCCCCCCGCCAATTTTAGTATCAGTGCTGTTGCCATTCGTCAGCATATTGGTACTCTGATGCTAACCCTAGCGATAATTGTGATCGGCGTATTTTTTCTGTTTGACATTCAGGTAGATTTACTACCCTCGATTACCTATCCACGCATTGGTTTGCGAGTAGACGTACCTGGCATTTCCCCCGAAGTTGCCATAGATGAAGTGACTCGACCTTTAGAAGAAGGGCTAGCTGCCACCGAAGGAGTGGTTCAGGTTTTTTCCCAAACTCGCGAGGGACAGGTAAGTGTTGACCTTTACTTTCAACCAGGGGGGAATATTGACCAAGCTTTAAACGATGCTACTGCTGCATTTAATCGGGCGCGCTCTAATTTACCAGATACAGTTGAAGAACCAAGAATATTTAAAGTCGATCCGTCTCAACTCCCCGTTTACGAACTGGCACTGACATCTCAATCTTTAGATCCTTTGCAGTTGCGCGTGTTTGCCGATGAAGAACTGGCGCGGGAACTGGGAGTTGTTGAGGGTGTAGCCGTGGTTGATGTTTCGGGAGGTGTCGAGGAAGAAGTACGGGTTTTAATCGATCTCAGCCGTTTGCAAGCCTTGGGTATAACCTTAGATGATGTTCTCACCGAGTTAGCAGAAACCAATCAGGATATTTCTGGCGGGCGAATTTTAGGCGAGCTTAACGAACCTTTGACCCGTGCCGTTGGTCGCTTTGAGGATGCGGAGTCAATTCTCGATCTTGCTTTTGAAGTGGAGAATTCGGAGAATTCAGCAGCAGCCGAGACAGAAAATAACTCAGGATCTCCACGACGGGTATATCTGCGAGATTTTGCCCAAGTTATTGATGGTCAAGCTAACCAGCGAGTTTTTGTCTTTCTTAACCAACAGCCTGCCATAAAAGTAAGCATTCAAAAGCAGCCCGAAGCCAATACGATTGAAGTTGTAGAGGGAATCAAACGGCGCGTTAAAGAGTTACAACAAGCAGGAATAATTCCTAAAGATCTCGAATTGGTTGCCACTTTAGACGAATCAGTTTTTATTCGCAATGCAATTAGCAATGTTACCAATTCTGGTTTAGTTGGCGCAGGACTAGCTGCGATCGCCGTTTTGCTGTTTTTGGGATCGCTGCGTCAAACTGCAATTATTGTGTTGGCAATTCCTTTAGCAACACTGGCAGCAATTATTTTAATGAAGCTATTTGGCTTGTCTCTCAATGTATTTAGCTTGGGCGGATTGGCGGTAGGAGTGGGAATTGTTGTCGATAACTCCATTGTCATGCTCGAAAATATTGCCGAAGGTGCGGGCATGACACCAGGAAAAGATGCCAAGACACGACTTAATTCTCAGCAGTTGATCGAGCGAACTATTTCAAGCAGTCAAGAGGTTGAATCGGCTTTGGTTGCTTCTACCAGTACCAATTTAGTTGCCGTGCTGCCTTTCTTGCTGATCGGTGGCTTTATTTCGCTGCTATTTAATGAATTGGTTCTTACCCTTAGCTTTGCGGTGGCTGCCTCAATTTTAGTGGCAGTAACAGTTGTGCCGATGCTAACTTCTCGTTTACTAGGAATCCAAAGATCGAGTTCCATTGGGCATTTTTGGCTACTGCAAACCTTCAATCGTCAATTTGAAGCTGCTACCAGACGCTACGGAATTATGCTTAAACAGATCTTACGACGGCGTTTATTGGTGGTTGGACTGACGTTTTTACTGCTGGGTGGTAGTACTATTTTAGTTGTCGGTCGAGTTCCCCAAGAAATTTTGCCTCGGATCGATACAGGGCAGGCTCAATTACGCGCTCAATTCCCCCCAGGAACTCCTTTAGAGACAAACCGTCAAGTCATGGCGAAAGTAGATGAGATTCTACTAGCACAGCCAGAAACCGAGTATGTCTTTACGACATCTGGAGGCTTTTTATTTGGTAGCAACACAAGCGAAAATCCTTTACGGGGTTCTAGTACGATCGCTCTTCAACCAAATACAGATGTTGAAGCTTATGTTTCGCGAGTATCAGCAGAGTTCGACCAGCTCAACTTGGTTGATATTCGCCTGCGCCTTAGCCCTGGTGAAGTACGGGGTTTAGTTTTAAACAATTCTCCAGTGCGTGGTGCAGATGTTGATGTAGTCCTTCAGGGGGAAAATGCTCAGATACTAGAACAAGCAGGACAGCAGGTGTTAGATGCCTTAGAACAACAAGCCGTTTTATCTAGCTTTCGTCCCGATGCCGACTCTAGACAACCTGAAATTCAAATTCGACTGGATCGAGAAAGGGCTGCCGATCTCAACTTAAACATTCAAGACATTGGTAATACCTTAGAAACGGCGATTACTGGTTCAGTACCTACCCAACTGCAACGGGAAAACCGCCTGATAGATATAAGAGTTGAACTGGAAGAAGATTCAATTCGTCGCCCCGAGCAACTAGAGCAAATTCCCTTATTTATCGATGATAGCGATATGCCTAACGGCATAGCTTCGCAACGCTTAATTCGTTTGGGAGATGTTACCCGCATTGAACAAGGACAAGCCCCTGGAGAAATTCAGCGCATTAACCAACGACAGGTATTTCTAATTTCAGGTAGCCTCAATGAAGATGCCGATTTAGGAGCAGCCCTGGCTGAACTAGAGCAAATTTTTCAAAATATTGACTTGCCAGAAGGGGTTAGTCGCCTCCCCAGTGCTGCTGCACAAAGTAATCAAGAAATTCAATCTTCTTTCGCTGTTTTAGGCGGACTAGCTGCATTTTTAGTTTTTGTGGTGATGGCAGTACAATACAATTCCCTTATCGATCCGCTGGTCATTATGTTTACTCTACCCCTGGCATTAGCGGGGGGAATTTGGGGACTGTTTCTTACTCAAACGGCGATCGGTATAACTGTAATTGTAGGAGCAGTTTTATTAGTCGGTATTGTGGTTAACAACGCGATTCTTTTAGTCGAGTTAGCCAATCAGATTAGAGATCGAGAAAGAGTCGATCGCACCACGGCAATTTTACAAGCTGCACCTCAAAGATTGCGTCCTATTCTCATGACTACCATAACTACTGTAGTGGGGATGTTTCCTTTGGCATTAGGACTGGGACAGGGGGGAGAGTTTCTGCAACCATTAGGTATTGTCGTCTTTTCAGGATTAGCATTGGCAACGCTACTAACTTTGTTTATTATTCCTTGTTTTTATATCTTGCTACATAATTTAGTCGATCGAGTTTTTGGTAAAAAAAGAGGATAACTTCCGTAGTGGCGATCGCGTTCTCGTATTATCAATTAGCAGACAATTTACCTTTTAAGAGTATGTTTAAAAGCAAATTGTAAATATTGATGATGATCGACAAACTGCGTAAATTAGCTAGGAAAACATTAGGACTCCAATCTTGGGAAGATTTCACAGTACAACAACATCGAGCAATGTGGCCAGCAGCCAAAGAACTTCAAGAAAAACATATTCGTAACTGTCGAATAGTGGTAAATCGGGAAAAAATGCTGGAGCATATGCCTAAAGATGCGATTTGTGCAGAAATAGGAATTTGGAAATGTGGCTTTTCCGAGAAAATTATCAACATAACGCAGCCTAAAAAATTTCATTTAGTCGATCTCGATCGGGACGCTATAAAAATTGCCAATCAGAAATTTGCTCAAGAAATATTAGATGAAAGAGTCATAGTACATACAGGCGATTCATCTGCAATTATTATGTCAATGCCAGATAATTATTTTGATTGGATTTATATTGACGGAGATCATTTTTATGAGGGAGTCAAAAAAGATTTGGAGGCTGCGCGATTAAAGTTAAAGCCTGATGGTCTAATCGCCATGAATGATTACATTTTTTTGAGTCCTATAGGATTGACAAAATATGGAGTTATAGAGGCTATTAATGAGTTTTGCCTCAAGTATGATTTTGAACTTATATATCTTGCATTTCAGGGGCGAGGTTATAATGACGTAGTCTTGCGGAGGATTTAGAGCAACAATAATTGCTGATACCATTTCTTCTTGAGGTTGCACTTACATATTTTCAGTTTAAATCTCGCGCCAAGACGCAAAGGCGCAAAGACGGACGCGAAGCTAATCCTTTAGGACAAAGACGTTTACCCCGCTTAGTTTGAGCGCGAGATTCGGCGAATTCATTTCGCCTTGAATAATCGCGCTGTTGGGGCAAAGGGGTTTAATTTAATTTAGTGCATTGTTATAGAGAATTGGTATGAAGAAAAATTGCTCCATAAAAAACTGAGCCGAATTAATCTTCAGCAGGTTTTTTAGATTCTGGCAGATCGATAAATACTCGCTGATTAGCTTTAACTCCCTCCAAAATCTGAGTCTGCTCTCCTAGATATGTTCCCACCTTGACAGGCTTAAACACTGGTTGATTATTTTCATCGGGAATCATTACCCCTTGCTCCCCATTTTCAGTAAAGATCGCCACCGTCGGTACAACTAAACTATCGTTTAATTGCTTGCCAATAAAAGTCACATCGACATTCATTTTAGAACGTAAAACATCTTGACCAGTAAGTAGCTTGACTCGTACCTCAAAAGAAGTAACGTTTTCTTCAACTACAGCTTCAGGAGCAATACGCTTGACCTCACCTGTAAATTCGCGATCGGGATAAGCATCCGCCACAATTTTCACCTTTTGTCCTGGCTGTAACTGACCAATATCCAATTCAGGAACTTGCGCCACAATTTCTAATCCTTGAGCTAATGCCAAAATTGAACTAGCCGAGGAAGAAGCGGTATCAGAGCCAGAAGTGCTTGGCGCAACATATGCACCTTCTACTGCATATCTTTGGGTCACAATGCCATCAAAAGGAGCTTTAACGATACTGTCTTGATACTGAATTTCTGATTGTTTTAAAGACATTTCAGCCTGTTCTAAAGAGGCTTCTAAAGCAGCAATTTCGTCAGGTGCAGTTGCCTGTTTTTGTTCTAAAGCAATTCTAGATTCGGCGATTTCCGCTTTAATCTGTTCAACCTCCCCGCCACCAGTACTTTGTAGCTGTTTTAGTTTTTGCCGCAGCTCATTGATACTAGACTGAGCATTTTGCGAATTATCACTAATCTCATCAAAAGTATCCTGAGAAATTGCTCCTTGCTTTAACAGATATTCATTACGCTTAACTCTTTGCTGTACTAACTTGAGGCGAGATGTTGCAGCATCAATCTGCGCTCTTGTTTGTTCAATATCTCTAGGAATTCTATTTTGAACCTGATTTAACTTTGCTTCCAGCTGCCTTAACCGCTCTTGAGACTGAGCAATTTCAGCTTTAATTTTTGCTTTATTTTCACCTAAAGTGGCGCGATTTTGCTTTAATTCTGCTTCTGTTTGAGAAGCTTGAATCGCTAGTTCGGCATTGTCCATAATTGCCAGAGTTTGACCCGCCTTCACGCGATCGCCTTGCTCCACTAGCAGTTTAACTAGTCTTCCTGCATCTTTCGGACTGACATTGACATTCTTAATCGGCTCAACCCTACCACTAGCTTCGATTTCTAGATTAAGATCTTCTTGTTTAACAGGTACGGTTAACGACTTGCTCTCAATTTCCAAGTCCTTACTTTTGTCTACTCGATAAATAGTAAAACCAATTAGAGTTAAGCAGATTGCTGCTATACCTGTAGCCAAAATAGGACTAAGTTTAAAATTCTTTTTACCTATAGATAATTTCATATATGATTTTTAATCTAGGGACACATTAAGCATCTAGATTTTATTAGTCGGGTTATAGAGTTAGCGTTTACAGACAATTACTACTTCATGGTAGCTATTTTGAATCGGCAAATGTTCTACCTCTAGTGATAATTACATTTGACGTTATTTAATGACTTGTGAGAATCTGCTTTGAGCTTATTTTTAGAGTTCCCAGATATTGCCCAAAATTATCCTTTCAACTCTTATGAGCAATGTGTAATAAAGAAAGGTAAGAAAGTTCGAGCTGTTGATTTTGTTTATTTAGCGATTGAACTCCGTCCACGGACGCGCCTCCAGGCGGACGGAGCGAAGCTCCTAATCCCTTTGGGGCAAATCCTTTAGGGCTTCGCGATCGCATTAGCTCAGTCTTTAATTCAGCAAACAGAGCATTGCGCTGCTCGGATGCCAATCTAATATAAGGAGAAAGCGTACTCAGCAATGTTAGGTAATCATCCACTGTATAGGTAACTGGAATAACTACCTGGTGAGTAATTAAATCTTGAAAATAACCTAAAGCGATCGCTTCTTGGGCTATTTTACCTATATTGTGCTGATAATCTTGATGAGTCTCATATTTGGTTAATTCAGGTGCATAAGTCTGATAGATACTTTGGCAGCTTTGATATATTTCATAATTTGGTTGGGGTGGAGTATTCCAGAGCAAAATTAGTAAGCCGTTATCAGTTAATGCTGCTGCGGTTTTGGCATATCTGACTTCTGGTGTTACCCAATGAAAGGAGGTTGCTGCAACTACAACATCAAACTTCTGTTTCCCTAACTCCCACTCTTCAAAAGTAGTATTTATTACCTCGACATTGCCATAAGCTGCACATTTATCTCTCGTTATGGCACAAGCAGATTTACTTGGCTCAAGACAGACTATTTTTGCCCCTAATTGAGCTAGTTCAACTGTCGCAATACCAACTCCTGCACCAATTTCTAAAACTGACTTTCCCTGCAAATTAGCCGTTTCCTGCATCTTAGCCCAAATTTTGGCAGGATATCTTGGTCTAGTGCGATCGTAAGCTGATGCTACCGAGTCATACCAGGTGGCTTTATTCGCACAACGATAAATATTTTTTAACAGACTTGATGTATCTCCTCCGTCTTGGCGATTACGAAGTTCATCGAAGGTATCGCTCATATATTTAATAGTCCAAAAATAGTTCTCAAGATAGATTAAAAAAAGTTACACAAATTAATATATGTTGCTATAATAATTTACATAAGTTAACTTAGCATAATTTAAACTCTAAATTTAAGCGTAGCTAACTTGTGGCAATAGTTTTAGATGCACTTATCACTTTATATATTTAGTTTTTATATTGAATTACTAGATTATTCTGAGCGAAAACAAATTCTAGAGCAAACAATCTTCTCATAATCAACCTCAGTCTGGTAACTGGGGTTTTTTTTTGCAATGAGCAGTAATCAGTAATCAGTAATCAGTAATTAGTAATCAATTGAAAATCCATTGTAGCGATTCATAGATTGTTCAATACCTGCTTTTAAGCTTAATTCAATCGCCTTAACCGATGTATATAAAATCTCTTCAATAGCTTTAAATTCTTCGGGGGCAAACTTACCTAGAACATGACTAATGGTAGTTTTTTCACCATCAGATTTACCAATCCCAATTCTCAAACGCGGAAATTCTTGACTGCCCAAATGAGCAATAATTGACTTCATGCCATTATGTCCCCCTGCCGAACCTGATAAACGCATCCGTAATCTACCTACAGGTAGATCCATATCATCGTAAATAACTAGCACGGAACGAGGTTCAACTTTATACCAGTCTGTCACTGCTCTCACCGATTGTCCTGAGCGATTCATGTAAGTCAGAGGTTTCAATAAGCGGACTTTTTGTCCTCCTGGTGTGACTCCCTCGGAAAATAACCCTTGAAAGCGCTTATTTTCTTTCAAAGGCATTTGCCATACTTTCGCTAATTCATCGACTGCGGCAAAACCAATATTATGTCTGGTATTGTCATATTTTGGTTCAGGATTACCTAAACCGACAATTAATTCAGGAATAATCAAGGTAGTCGAATCAAAAGTCACAGGATGTTAGTAGGGGATAAGCAGTGCAGACTGACGGTTGTAGTTATTTTATTATATGCTTCGGCAGATTGGCTTCTAGTTAGACTGAAACAAAGCCTCTAGATAGACTTTAGCGCAGGCGCGGTGGCTCTGATCTGGGTCGATCGCCTGACTACTATTGTTTTGCAATAGAAACAAGGATAAAGCAGCAGCAAAGACACGATCTTGATCCCAATGAGGATGAGTTTCTAAATAACTTTTTAAGGAAAAGTGGAGTTCTTCAGGGATATCTGCCAAAATACTTACGTTTGAGTTCATGGGTAGGGTAAATGCTCCTAAAATAAAAATTATTGTTTGCTTTTGTGCGATTTAACATCATAAATGACTTCAAAAGCACACCATAAAAGGTATATGCGATCGCTATTGTCATTTTCCCCAGTTGAGAAAACTAGCGATGGGAATTAACAGGTTTCTAATTTTAGATTACAGGGCTAATTTCTAGTTCATCGGATTTAGCCTAATTGGATGTTCGTTGATTCATTGTCCTCTTAAAGGGGGGCAGTTTGTCAATGCTAAGAAATATTAAGAGCAGTCTTAAATTTTTACGATCGCTACGCAAAATATATAGTTAAGCCCAGTTTTTTGTTACATTTTTTCATAAAACTGGGTTGTGAAAAGATTAATTTTAGGTAAAAAATGAATATCCACCGCCCGATACTCAAGACTTGATTACTGCGTTATTACCTGTGGAAAAACCTGGGTAATATGTGGAAAAACTGAAAATACACTGTGGAATTAGTGGGAAATTTGGAGGCTACAACCATAGTTTAAAATAAGTTTTAATAACTTTTTCTTGACTTTTAGAAAAGAGTTCAAAAGTACTGATTACTAATTACTAATTATTTGCCCTAAAGGATTCCCTACGGTCACGAAGCTTATCCTTTAGGACTGATTACTGATTACTAATTACTTAATTCTTCTTGCCACCATTGGTTAGCTAGAGTAGTTATTTCTGCGAGTTCTGGTTCGGAAATTCGTGGCAGATAGCTTAAAACCAGGTTCATTCTGCCCAAAGATTTGAGGCGATCGCGATGGCGATTGAGAAAGTCCCAGTAGAAGAAGTTGAAGGGACAGGCTTTTTCTCCCGTGCGATCGCTTTGATTATATTTGCAGCTACCGCAGTAGTCGCTCATCTTGTTGATATAGTTAGCCGATGCAGCATAGGGTTTAGAGGCTAATAAACCGCCATCAGCAAACTGTCCCATACCCAAGACATTAGTTTGCATTACCCAGTCATAAGCGTCAATGAAGGCACTGTGGAACCAGTTTTCTAACTCTTGTGGATTGACTCCTGCAATTAAGGCGAAGTTATTTAACACCATTAGTCGTTGAATATGATGACCATAAGCTATTTCTTCAACCTGAGTTAGAGTTTGATGCAGACAGTTCATGTCGGTTTTACTGGCATCCCAATAAAATTCGGGTAAAGGTCGATGATGTTGAAACCAGTTGCTTTCGGTGTATTCATCATTTTGCGCACTATAAATCCCGTGCATATATTCTCGCCAACCCATCACCTGACGAATAAAACCCTCAACGCTATTCAGGGGTAGCTCTTGCTCATAATAAGCCGTTTCAATCGCCTGAATTACCTCCATCGGTTCAAGTAATCCCAGATTGAGATAGGGAGAAATTAAACCATGCCACATCCTATACTCGCTGGTAATCATGGCATCTTGATAAGTCCCAAACTGAGCTAAACAATGCTCGACAAAGTAAGCTAGAACCTTTTGAGCTTGGACTCTGGTAACACCCCAATTAAACGGCTCAATTTTGCCATAATCAGAAAAGCGCTCTTGTTTAACCCAATCAATTACCTCCTGTGTAATTTCATCAGGTTCAAAAATTAAAGGCTTGGGAGTTTGCAAATTTTTCTTCGGTGGTTTGCGGTTTTGTTGGTCATAATTCCATTTGCCACCAAGGGGTTTTTGCTCCTCCATCAGAATATTAAATCGCTTTCTTCCTGCTCGATAGAAATCTTCCATCAGCATTTTTTTACGAGATTTTGTCCAGGTAATAAATTCCTCCCGACTCCAGAGAAAATGGCGATCTGGCAGAAATGTTATTTCACAATTTAAATCTAAGCTTTGAATATATTTGAGGAAAGGGCGATCGCAAGGAGTTGTAATCTGTAATTCCGTAATCTGATGATCCTTAATCCATTTAGTTAAGGGAATTGCAAAATCGGTAGCAACTTCATAAGTCACCTGCCAGTGATCAGCCTGTAGTTCTTGGGCAAAATGGCGCATCGCCGACCAAACTAAGACTAACTTTTGCCGATGATAGGTACGTTGTCTAACATAGTTATTAGACTCAATCAAAATAACTGGCGTTTGCTCTTTATGATCTTGATTGTTCTGTAGACTTAACTGTTGCGTTGTTAGGCGATCGCCTAAAATCCAAATACCGATCATGGAAGATTATTAATTACTGATTACTGAGCATTATCTAAATCATAAAAGCTAATACCTGACAGTTGATCGCTAAAAAGAAATAATAAATTTCAACTTATAAAAAATTACCTAAAAAATCAAAGTTAAAAAATCACAATGAAGATTATCGAAAACTTTAAAATGGCTACTTCTACTCTGGTATCCAACAAGATGCGTAGCGGCCTGACAATGTTGGGGATCATTATTGGCAATGCTTCGGTCATTGCGATGGTGGGTGTGGGACAGGGGGCAAAAAACCTGGCTTCAGAACAGTTTGAGTCTCTTGGCCCCAACGTCATCTTTATTGTTCCAGGTTCGGAGGAAGAACGACGCACTACTTTTGATCGACCTCAAACCCTAGTCTGGGAAGATGCGATCGCGATCGAGGAACAAGTACCTAGTGTTAAGGAAGTTGCTCCCCAAATCAATGCTAATCAACTGATCACCTATCGTAATCGTAACTCTAACGATCAGGTTGTTGGCACAACTCCAGAATATTTAACTGTCCGCAGTTTTACTGTAGATCGGGGTAGATTTTTTAGCGACCTAGATGTTAAGCGCAATCAGCGAGTTGCGGTCTTGGGGTCGGAGATCGCCGAGAAGTTTTTTCCGCAACAAAATCCTTTAGGCAAGAAAATTCGGGTCAAAAATATTAATTTAGAAGTGATTGGGGTTTTGGAAGCGAAAGGGGCATTTTTAGGCGATAACCAGGATCGTACGGTATATCTGCCTCTCACCACCATGGCAAGTCAGGTTGTGGGGGATACCTCTCCCTATGGCACAGGAGTCAGCTTTATTTCGATCGCCGCTAATGACGAGAAAAGCATTCGTGCTGCGAAACTACAAATTGAAAATCTGCTGCGTCTGCGACACCAAATTACAGGGAAAGATGATTTTAGCGTCAGGACACAAAAAGATGTCTTAGAGATCGTTGGCACAGTTACTAGTGGTCTTACGGTGTTGCTAGCTGCTATTGCAGGTATATCACTTATTGTAGGTGGCATTGGGGTGATGAATATTATGCTGGTAGCCGTTACCGAAAGAACCAAAGAAATTGGCTTACGTAAAGCCATTGGCGCTAAGTCAGGAGATATTCTCTGGCAATTTTTGATTGAGGCGACTATTCTCTCGGCTGCGGGAGGCGCGATCGGTACTGTTGTGGGGATTACAGGTATTGTGATTGTGGGTGCAGTTTCTCCTCTAGCACCGACGATTTCTCCTGTCGCAATTATCTTGGCTGTGGGAGTATCTGGGGCGATCGGTCTTTCTTTTGGCGTTTTTCCTGCTAAAGCTGCTGCCAAGCTCGATCCCATTGTGGCACTTAGAAGTATTTAAACCGCAAACGTGTTTTATAGCAGGGATCCTGGCCGAGGAACCCTGACCAAAATATAATTAAATATTATCTAAAATCAACTAGAGTATTTTTTTCTCAATTTTTGTTGCTAAAGTGTACCGTTTTCAATCATAATCAGCGATAGAGATTTATCTGCTTGCTAGATTCCTCATCAAATCTAGATAAAAACTGTTATTGCTATCATAGTTTTGCTCTAAATTAACTATAATTTCAGCAAATATAACGTTCACAAATCAAGTATTGTGTGCTTTTAATTACTTTAAAAAAATCTAAAATTATATACAATTTTGTCATGGTACAAGTTAATCTGTAATTCAATCATCTAAATATAAGATGTTTAATGATATTTTAGCTTTATCTGCATAACAACCTTTAAATCATCAATGAATCATGCTATTCCCAGCTTAGCAAAGACAGAAATAATTAAGCAGCTAGGTTGTTTTCCTGCATTTCTGACTCCTGCAATTAAGTCATCGCTAATTTATCAAAGCCTGGTACAGCAAACCTTATTTGCTTATATAAATAATCCTTTACCTGCTCAATTTAAAGAAAAGCTGTTTGTAGTCTTATCTCGCTATTTTGGAGTTAGTTATTTTACCATCTGCCATAGTTGTACGCTGCGATCGCTAGGCATCTCCGCCACAGAAATTCTGGCATTAGAAAAGCTGCAGTATCCCCAATCAGAGTTAGAAGTAGCAAAGGATCTCGAAATTCTTAACCGCCAATGGCGTAAAGAAATAGGATGGCAAAAGAATTCAGAGACGGAGTTGAGTTTACTGCGTTGTTCTAGCTTAATTTTCTTGCAACCTGAACAGACAGCTAGTTTATCAGTCGAGTTACAAGAACTGTTGGGGACTGTTTACTATCATTATTTGGTTGTTCTCTTAGGATATATCAAGCTCTGTCATCAATGGGTACGTAGCAATCAAAACATTGAACATCAACAAGATCGTCGCTCTCAACTACATCTTGGTTCTCTGCTTTTGGAAAACATCGAACTAGCTCAGTTTTTTACAGCGGAAGTGAGATCCGCAACCCCGTTAGCAGTTAATCGTTTCCAGGTAAAGTGTTGTCAAAATAACCAGGATCATCTAGCTAAAGCAAACACTAATCATTCAATAGCTCAAGTCTTATTGCCACAGTTAAGGCAAAAAACTCCTGCTACTCTAGTTAACGCACCTTTTCCCGTCATGATTCACAATCGGCAGGGGAAAATTATTCACCTCAATCGCAATTGGCTAGAAGCAAGTGGTTATGATACACAAGAACTATCGACGATTCAAGAATGGTATCAGAAAGCTCAGATTAGACAGAGAGAGATAGTTAAGCTACCAGTCAAAAACGATCATCAACTATGTTGCCAGTATATTGCTCCTACCGATCAAACGGCGATCGAGGCTAATTCTGCTTTGCAGCAAATTGTCAACTCATTAATTGAAATTGCTCCAGAAGTAACCCAAAATAAGATTAAGGCTCAAAAGAAACTGGTTGATGCGATTCGGAGTGAGGTAACAGTTGCCACTAAAGATGGCGCACAACTTTATTGGGAGCTATATTCAACCGCATTAAGCTTTGAAAGCGAGGCAGATGAATTGGTAATTTCCATCGCCAAAGATATCACCGATTTTGTTCATCATGAAGCCAAATTAGCTGAAGTAGAAGCCAAACTAAGATTAGTTTTAGAAGCGACGAAAACAGGTAACTGGAGTTGGGATTTAACGACAAATCAGGTTGATGTTTGCCACCGAGGTCGAACTATTTTAGGTTTAGAGAATTTTGATGGCAGTTACGAAAGTTTTTTACAATCGATTATCTCTGACCAAAGAGAATCGGTAGATCTAGAAATTGCCAAAGCAATTCAGGCGCACCAAGAATTAAGTGTTAAATATTGCGTGGTTAAACCTAATCAAAAAGCTGTGCAAATTCATACCAAAGGTAAGCTAAGCTATAGTGCTAGAGGTAAAGCAGTTCGCTTGTCTGGAGTAGTTATCGATATTACTTCAACGAATCAGAGTCTGAGGCAGCAAAACAATCAACTGCCATCAGCCATAGACTCTGCTTTATGTTGCGATTTGTCAGAATCTGATTTGTTGATTATGCAAGAAAACGCGGTTCAATCTTTGTCGGAATTAAGAACAGTAATAGACTTATTGCCTTACTTCTTATTTGTAGTAGATGTTAATACCAATAGCATATCTTTAATGAATTCTGGATTAGCCGCCAGCTTAGCTTTAGCAAAAGAGGCAGCAAGTGGCAAAACGATCGCCGAATGTTTTTCTTTAGAGTACGCTCAACAAATTAACTGGCAACATCAGCAGGTAATAAGCTACAAACAAGTGCTGCGTGTTCAGGAAGAAGTAATCTTGCCTGATGGTATTCACTATTTTGATACAGTGGTGACACCTCTCTACGATGCTGACGAAAACATTTATGCTCTACTGCGTACTTCCAGTGACATACCTGACTTAGCTGCTACTCAAGAAGCTCTATCTCAACGGACAATTCAGCTAGAAGCAGCCAACCGAGAATTAGAATCTTTTTCCTATTCTGTCTCCCATGATTTACAAGCGCCTCTAAGAATTATCAATGGCTTTAGTCAAGTACTTTGGGAAAATTACCTGCCCAATTTAGACGATCGCGGCAAACACTATCTCCAGAGGATTCAGGCAAACAGCAAGCGAATGAGCGACTTGATCGATGCTCTGTTACAGTTATCACGAGTCACTCGCAGTCAAATGAAGCCTGTTAAAGTAAATTTAAGTGCGATCGCTCAAGATATTATTGAAGAATTACAAGCAGAAAACCCCGAACGTCAGATAGAAGTAAAACTTGCTCCTAATTTAGAAACCAAAGGCGATCCCCAACTACTGAGAATCGTTTTGTCCAACTTACTCCATAATGCTTGGAAATATACTTCCAAGCGATCGCATCCTCGGATTGAATTTGGCATCATTACCGAAAATGTTCCCCAGCCTACCTATTTTATTAAAGATAACGGCGCAGGATTCGATCAAACCTATGTCGATAAATTATTCACTGCTTTCCAAAGACTTCATAGTCAGGCCGATTTTCCTGGTACAGGTATTGGACTAGCCACTGTACAGCGGATTATCTATCGTCATGGTGGTCAAGTTTGGGCAAAAGGAGAATGCGATCGTGGCGCAACTATTTATTTTTCTCTTTAATTGTACGCGCACTTGAAGCTTTTAATGCTAACGGTGAAGTGCTTTGGCGTTAGCGGATAATCAAGGTTCGGTGAGGATGCTGCTAGATAATGATGGTAACGTTGTAAATAACATTAGCATGGACAATACATATATTTTAAAAATTCATTGCAAGCAACAACAAATAGACACTGTTACCAATATTTTGGGTCTAGCTCCTTCTAGAAATGAATTCAGTTATTGGGAGTTCATTTTAATCGAGAAAGAATCAGACCCATATATAGACTTTGTGAATAAGTTTTTAGATTTATTAGAAGGTAAATATGAGCAACTTTCCAAGATTGGAGTAGAAAGAGATGGCATAGAAGTATGGGCGCTTTATAAATACGATCAGCAGTGCAACCTTGAATTTTCTCCTGAACAAATGAAGCGTTTAGGTGAACATGGAATTACATTTTGTATTTCGTGCTGGCAATCTTCGGAAGAGACATATGATGAATAAGAGCGATCGCATTTTCTAACTACACTCATGCGTCTTTACCCCAAGGCTAAAAGTGCGATCGCTGATCTGTAGGTTGGGTAGCGCGAAGCAAAACCCAACATCAATAAATCTATTGCTGGTTATAGTGAATTAAGTTGGTGATGGCGATCTGGTAGTGCGATCGCTTAAATATTTTTATGCAGTTAAAGAATATTTTTCTTGCAAAGTTTTTTCAATGGCATCTCTCAAAACCTGATTTCTTAAATCAACAGGTAGACTCATCCACTTATCGTACTGACTTTGTGGAATCTTTACTTGTACGGGCTTTCTAGCGCAAGCTTCTGTTGCTCCTGGAATTTTGGGAAAATGATTTAAGTGTTCTGTTTTGGGATTGTAATTAGCCATAAGGGTGATTTTCTCTCCTCAAGCACTAGCATACCTTGTCTATTATTAAGATTTGTCTTATTTGTGAATTAATCACTGGTATACTAAGATTGAAATTGTAAAATATAATTAATGGCGCTCGCTTCTTATAAATTTTTGGCGGAATTAGTGCGATCGCCTGTTATTAAATAATCAAGGATTTAACCATGACTAAATTATCTATCAAGTTTAAACCAAACAAGCTCACGCAGACAACCATCGCACCAAAGCCAAATAAATCTTCAAGCAGGACAAAAAGTTTACCTCCACGATTACGTTTTAGCAATTAGGGCAATCGTTGATCTTCTGTACTCCATCTTTTATCCATTTCCGCATTAATCCTAAACGTCGATCTCTTGGCAAACTCATTAATTGGTCGTAAATTTCTTGTTCGACTCTAATACCAATAGTTTTGCTCAATGCTTTTTCGCCTTCTGGTTTAAAAGATTTAAGGTTTTCTAATCTAGGATTTTTATTAGCCATTTAAGACTTACTTTTTGTTTGCTCAACTATTAAGTTCAATACACTTTCTAATTACTGGCTATCAGTCAAAACATTTGTTTACTTGATAACCAGTGAATAAAATGATAATCTTTTAAAAGATTTTAAAAGCGATCGCTCCTTATAAATTCTTGGCGGAATTAGTGCGATCGCCTGTTATTAAATAATCAAGGATTTAACCATGACTAATTATCTATCAAGTTTAAACCAAACAAGCTCACGCAGACAACCATCGCACCAAAGCCAAATAAATCTTCAAGCAGGACAAAAAGTTTACCTTCACGGCGACACCCAATACACAGGAACGCTAATTCGACCTTTGGAGCGCACCTATCCCCAGAAATGGACAATCGAGCTAGATGCGGGCGGTTACCAAGCCGTTAATCTAGAGCGCATATCCCTAATCGAATCTCAGTCATCAAGTGCGATCGAGGCAAACCTAGAAATCCCCTTTGGTGATGAACCTCAAGCAACTATCGAGCAACTAGAAAAAGAAATAATCGCCCTTAAAACAGAAGTCCATAAACTTAGACAAGAAAACGAAATCATCAAAAAAGATTTAGAACAAGCCAAACAAATCATCCGTAGGGCAAAAGATATCTCCCCGTTAATGCGGATTAGCTTAAAAAGAGTCCTCAGACTAGCTCACGATGCCTGCATGGATGTACAACGTACCGTCGGTGGCTGGATCTTGAGAATGGGCAACAAAGCTCGTAAATTTCGCCGTCTAGCAGATATCTGGGATATCTTATCTCAAGATGAATGGTATTTAAGTGATATTTTCCCCGAAGACAAACTAATTGCTGTAGACCTAATTCAACCACCCCGTCCGATTAAAAGACCAATGCCAGCTGAGAAAACGACTTTTCCCCTCATAAGCCCTGAAGATGTTCTGAGAAGGCGTAGTATGAGCTTAGTCAAATGTTCGTGAATGATCGAGATTTAACTGCTTAATTTTTGTGAAAACCGATACCCTTTTCTACCAGCTATTTCAGGAATTCCCCTGGATTTTCTTCCAGTTAATTCAACAAGAACAAATTAACCCCAACGCCTATCAATTCATTGCCCCAGAAATTAAACAACGATCCTTTCGCCTAGATGGTTTATTTACCACCACTGAAGAACATAGCGATCAACCTCTGTATTTCGTAGAGGTGCAGTTTTACCAAGAAACCGACTTTTACGATCGCTTATTTCCCAGTATTTTCCTGTATTTCAGTCAATATAAACCAGTCAATCCAGAATGGTTCGCGATTGTCATCTTTGACCGCCAGAATAATGATGTAGCTATTCCCCCAAGATACCAAGAACTAGCCAATCAAAGACTACAGAGAATATATCTCGACCAGATGCCAGAGGGAGTTCAATCTAACATCGGGCTAGGTATATTAAAATTAGTAGTTGAAGCTGAAAGTAATGCAGGAGAATTAGCCAGAAACTTAATCGAGAGAACCAGACAGGAGTTTAGCGACACAACCAGTCAAAAACAACTACTGGAATTAATCGAAACTATTGTTATTTATAAATTTCCACAACTGAGTTATCAGGAAATAGAAACGATGTTAAATCTAGAAGAGATCAAACAAACCAGAGTTTATCAGGATGCTAAATCAGAAGGTCTGCAACAGGGCAAATTAGAGCAAAAACTGGCAATGATTCCTTTATTACAGGAATTAGGCTTGAATATCGAACAAATCGCCCAAAGATTAGAAATATCCGAAAATTTGGTGCGTGAAAATATCAAATAATTAGAATTTGCGCTCTGCCCTCATTCATTACTGCAAGACAGATTATCGCTACTGATATTTGCGATCGCACAGTAGGGGTTGCCGTTGAGCGAGGTAATTTACATTAAGCGTAATACTGTTAATTCAAATAACATTTTTAGCTTTTTTTCTCATAAATCCGCGTAAATTGACTTTGTGGTCTAAAATCTTAAAATAAAATAGATAATTATAAAGTTTTATTAAGAGAGGAATAAACCATGTACATCGTGCAAATTGCCTCCGAATGCGCTCCTGTGATCAAAGCTGGCGGTTTAGGAGATGTTGTTTACGGATTGAGCCGAGAATTAGACGAGCGAGGGCATTGCGTCGAGCTAATTCTACCCATGTATGACTGCATGAGATATGACCATATTTGGGGGTTACATGATGCTTATCTCGATTTGGGTGTGCCTTGGTATGGTGGCGAAATTAAGTGTGATGTCTTCTGTGGCTGGGTACACGGTAGACTGTGCTTTTTTATCCAGCCAAAAAGCCAAGATCAGTTTTTTAATCGTGGTCATGTCTATGGTAGTCACGATGATCCCATGCGGTTTGCTTTCTTTAGTAAAGCAGCCATGGAATTCCTGCTCAAAAGTAATAAGCGTCCTGATATTATCCACTGTCATGACTGGCAAACTGGCTTAATCCCTGTGATGCTCTACGAGATGTATCAGTACTATGGTATGGAGCGTCAACGGGTTTGTTATACAATCCATAATTTCAGACATCAAGGTAGCTGTGGCAACGAAATTTTAGCAGCGACAGGTTTAAACCGACCAGAATACTATTTCGATTATTCTCGCCTCCAGGACAACTTCAATCCCTTTGCACTTAACTTAATGAAAGGTGGGATTGTTTATGCCAATTACGTCAACACTGTTTCTCCTCACCACGCTTGGGAAGCTCGTTTTACCGATGTTGGCTATGGTTTAGGTCATACCTTAGAAATTCATCAAAAGAAATTTAGCGGTATCCTCAACGGAGTTGACTATAATTTCTGGAATCCAGCTACAGATAAATTAATTCCTGCTAACTACGACATAGACAAATTAGAGGATAAAGCAAAAGATAAACAAGCTCTGCGTCAAAGACTACTAATGCATGAGTCTGATAAGCCGATTATTGCTTACATTGGCCGTTTAGACGATCAAAAAGGAGTTCACCTGGTACATCACTCGATTTACTATGCTCTCCAACATAATGCTCAGTATGTACTACTGGGTTCAGGTACATCTCCAGAAGTGAACAATAAATTCTTGCACGAAAAATATTTCCTCAATGATAATCCTGACGTACATCTAGAAATTGGCTTTGACGAAGAATTAGCTCATCTAATCTATGCAGGGGCGGATATGATAGTTGTTCCCAGTAACTTTGAACCCTGTGGCTTAACTCAGTTAATCAGTCTCAAATATGGCACAGTGCCAATTGTACGCGGTGTAGGTGGCTTACTTAGTACGGTATTTGACCGCGACTACGATCCTGACCATGCGCCCGAAAAACGCAACGGCTATGTATTCTATCAAATGGATAATAATGCTTTAGAGTCGGCAATGGAAAGAGCGATCGGGCTGTATTATGAGTATCCTAAAGAGTTTGAGCAATTAGTCCAGCAAGGCATGGAATATGACTATTCTTGGAAGGCTGCGGGTAGTCAGTATCTCAATGTTTATGAATATATCAAGTATAAATAATTATTTGCGAAGCTTATACCACAAGGGCGACGCGAAGCTAGTGCTTTAGCATACAACGTCCTTTAGGACTGATTACTGATTACTGATTACTAATCACTTAATTTTTCTCAAAGCTGCTATAAGGCTTTGGCAAGTATTTGTCAGAAAGTCTAAGTCTAGAGTCTCAATCGTGTCACTAGCTTGGTGATAGTGAGGATTACGTAACATTGCCGTGTCAGTCACCATGATGGCGCGGTATTTTTGTTGCCAGAAAGGACGATGATCGCTAAATCCTGTAATCGGCACTAATTTACCAGCACTGGGATCGGGTAAGACTGCAATCGGCGTGCCGTTTTTTTTCATTTGTTTAGCGAGACGATTCAGGTCGAGAATTGCCGATAAGTTACCTACTAAGGCGATGAAATTGGCGCGTTGCGAAGCCATGCCGAAAGGCATATCGCTATAGAATGGTTTAATTAAATCGGGATAAGTTTGAGAACCTGGGGCATGATTGCAATAGCCCAACATTTCCAAGGACAACATGAGCCTTAGTTTCTGCTGGTTGTCTTTAAGATATTTAGCATAAGCATTACTTCCTAATAGGCCATATTCTTCTAAATCAAAGGCTACTAGTCTGACAGGATACTTGATCGGATTACTGGCAAATACTTCTGCCATTTCTAGTAAAACCGCCACTCCCGTCGCATTATCATCGGCACCAGGAGTTCCTGGCACAGCGTCGTAATGTGCGCCAATTAAAATCGGCGGAAAATCTGAACTGGAAGCCGAATTAAGATTAAGAATTAAATTCTGATGGGTTTTGCCCTGAAACTTAAACTCATGAACTTCTACCTTGCCCCATTGACTTAAAGTCTCGCGAATATATTCCCTAACTAAAAAATGTCCACCAGAATTAAGATAGGGATCTCTTTCCCGTACAATCTGAGTTAAATGATGATGTAACCGTTGTTTTAAGCTCAAATTAAATTAGATTAAATTTATATATCGTAGGGGCGAATGGTTATTCGCCCATAAGTTAATTTAAACAATTATGATGCTGCTTTGAGCGGGAATAATCAGCTCTATTTTGTTACCTTCGGTGGTAAGATGCCAGTCGATTCTCCCTGAACCATAAACAACTTTTTCGGGTTGAGACTGCAATTCGGTTACATTAAAAACGACATCCGCCTGTTCCTTGCCAATATTAACAGCTACGATCGCTTCTTCGCGATCCAAGATGCGAGCAAAGACATACAAATGTTGCCCTGCATACAGAGTTTTATATTTCCCTATACTTAAAGCTGAATATTGGTGGCGTAAGGCAATTAGCTGTTTATAATCTTTTAAAATCTCCACATCCCAATTTGCGGGTTCAGGGAAGGCGCGCCGACAATCAGGATCTTTCCCACCTATTAAACCAACCTCGTCGCCATAGAAGATACTGGGCGCACCAGGAAAAGTCATCATCAGCACAGTCGCTAGCATAAAGCTACTTTTGTTTTCTCCTACCGCAGTTAGCAGTCGAGGAGTATCGTGGCTATCTAATAAATTGAGTTGAGCAAGCTGAATTTCCCAATCATAAAGCTTCAGCAAAGCATCAATCCGCATTGCATATTCAGTGCCAGAAATAGGTGGATAGGGTCTTAATTCACCATGACAAAACTCAGGTAGATAATTATCTCCTGCTGCAAAAGCGATCGCCGCTTCGGCAAAACGATAGTTCATCACCCCATCAAACTGTGTCCCATCTAGCCAGTAACTCGCATCACCCCAAATTTCTCCGACAATATAGGCTTCAGGGTTGACTGCTTTAACGCGATCGCGAAATTCTTGCCAAAATCCAGGCGTATCTACTTCATTTGGTACATCTAAGCGCCAGCCATCAATACCTTGATTGAGCCAGTATTCAGCTACCTGCATGATATATTCCTTGACCTGGGGATTATCATGATTAAACTCAGGCAAAGCGCGATCGCCAATCCAGCCTTCGTAGTTGGCGGGTTTACTACCGTCATAGGCAGATAGGGGCCAATCATAAATCTTGAACCAATCTAACCAAGGGGAATTCGGGCCATTTTCTAAAATATCGTTAAAAAAGAAAAAGCCACGGCTAGCATGGTTAAACACTCCATCTAATACTATTTTGATTTCATGTTCGTGGGCAGCTTTAATTAGAGCAGCAAACGCCACATTGCCCCCTAACATCGGGTCTACCTGATAATAGTCATGGGTATGATAGCGATGATTGGAAGCCGACTGAAAGATCGGTGTAAAGTAGATGGCATTGACTCCCAAATCTTTGATATAGTCCAGCTTTTTAATTACTCCCCACAAGTTTCCTCCCTTATATCCCTGGTAAGTTGGTGTTGCGTCCCAACCCTCATATTGAGAAGCTTGCCATTGTCCTTTAATCGTGGATTCACTAACGGCAAAGCGATCGGGAAATATTTGATAAAAAACGGCATTTTTGACCCAATCTGGTGTTTTAATCATGGCTATTCGTTAATATTTATTGGTGCAAACTCGGTAATCAGCAAGACACCAGAAAACTGAATCTTACGACTATTATTAATTAAAAATATTAAACAGCGATCGCCCGTCCATCATCAACTGTAAAAAGATGGATTTTGTCGGTATTAATACTCAGCCAAAGGCGATCGCCAACTCGTAGGCGTTTATCTGGTGGTAGAGATACCGTCAAGGTAGTATCAGGCTGTGCTGTTAAATGAGCAGAGAGATAGGTTTCATTCCCCAGTGCCTCTACTAAATCTACCTCAATCTGAATGCTAGACTGGCTTTCTCGATCGATAGCTAAATGTTGGGGACGAATACCCAAAATTAGGGATTTTGCCTGACTGTGTTGCAGAGATTTTGTCCAAATAGCAGGTAAATCTAGAGCAAAATGAGGGTTAACTAACTTGAGGGGAGATTCTAAATCTACGGGTAAAAAATTCATGGCTGGCGAACCAATAAACTCCGCGACAAAACGATTAGCTGGTCGTTCATAAATTTCTAACGGTGGGGCAATCTGCTGAATTTGACCGTTGTACATCACGGCAATGCGATCGCCCATAGTCATCGCTTCTGTCTGATCGTGAGTTACATAAACCGTGGTTGTCTTTAACTGTCGCTGTAGCTGGACAATCTGAGTGCGGGTTTGCGTCCGTAGTTTGGCATCTAAATTAGATAATGGCTCATCCATCAAAAAGACTTGGGGGTTGCGGGCGATCGCTCTGCCTAATGCTACCCGTTGCTTTTGCCCTCCAGACAGCTCTTTTGGTAAGCGATTTAGTAATGGCTCAATCTGCAACAAACTCGCCACATAGCGTACCCGATCCCGTACCTCTTTCTCCTTGGCGGATAGATATCTCATGCTGCGAGGCAAATAACGAGTTGTACCTGTTAAAGTACTTTGCCACAAATTTGAGCTAACTTTTTCTTTACTATCGGTTCGCGAATCCCGCCGTAAACCAAAGGCGATGTTATCGTAAATATTCAAATGCGGATACAGGGCATAATTTTGAAACACCATGGCAATATTTCTGGCTTTAGGTGGTAAATTATTCACCAGGCGATCGCCAATTCTAATATTACCTCCAGTCAATTCCTCTAAACCCGCCAGTAAACGCAACAGCGTACTTTTACCACAGCCTGATGGCCCCACCAAAACTAAAAACTCCCCAGACTCAACGGTAAAGTTAATATCCCGCAGCACAGTAACCTGTTTGGATCGATCTTCCCTCAGCGCATCTGGCTTATTTTTCGACCCCTGAACCCGCTCTGCCTTGCCACGATAGCTTTTATAGACATTTTCAACTACGACCTGTGCCACTATTAAACCTAAAATAAACTAAATAAAGTAGATATCATCAGCTTTGCTTAGTAATGTTAGCATTAGCTATTTGAATGTCTAAAGTAGACTCATGCCAATTCTCTATGAAAATGCATTAAATCAGATTTTACCCCTTTGCGTCTTTGTGTCTTTGCGCGAGACTTAATATTTAACTTGCGATCGCTTCATTAATTTTCCCAAGTTGTTAATTAAACTAGAAAGCAAACCTTAATTAGCAAATTTTCTGATTTTATGTCGGTAAAATCTTCGGCACCCTATCAACCACTCTTACTCCGTATACTTCATGGTCTAATTGGCTTATGTGCGATCGCGGCAATAGTTACTGCTTTTTGGACTTACAACACCTACGATGGACGTTGGGGTACTATACCTTTACCTAAATTTCAGGAAATTGAAGGTATTCACGGAACATTTGGACTTTGGACTTTACTTATTTTCCCTTTCTTTGTCGTTTATGCTTTTAATCGAGGTCAACGAAGATTGATTCAGTCCAACTCTTTGGCTAAACTAGCTCAATTGGGTAAACCAATTTGGTGGTATACCCTGCACCGCTTAGTTAATACCATGAATATTTTGGCAATAACTTTTGCGGTTTTTTCGGGCAAGATGATGAGTGAAAAGTGGCTACCTCAAGGAGAACTTAATCATTTCTGGTACTATGCTCATCTTGTTTCTTGGCTGATTTTAGTAATGGCGATCGCGCTTCATTTATTAATGAGTATTCGGGTTGGTGGTATTCCTTTAATTTTATCGATGCTTAATTGGCGATTTCGTAGTCAAGATAGTCCTACCTTGTGGCGTCAACATCTGCTTAATTGGCGTAGCAATTTCAGCATGAAAATAGTTCAGCAATGGTTATCTTTTCCTGCTCCACTTAAAATTTTAGAGGTTTTTGTCTTAATTACTATTGCTTCAGCTTGGATCATCTCCCTAATCAAAGAACTTAGTTAATTACTTTTGACTTTTGACTTTTGACTTAAGCCCGAAGGGCGTTGGTAAAATAGTACAATCGATGGGCAACATTCCTTGATTTCGATTCTGAGATGAAAATTATTTGCGCCTCATTTGACCTAAAAGATCATCTTTCCCTTGTTAGTCGTGCTGTTCCTTCTCGTCCAGAACCCCCTGTTTTAGGTAATGTTTTAATTCAAGCCAGCGAAACTAGCCAAAAAGTTAGTTTGATTGCTTTTGATGGTAGCTTGGGCATTAAGACGAGTTTTAATGCTCAAGTTGATACAGGTGGCAGTATTACCCTCCCCGCTAGGTTATTGAATGATATTGTTACTCGTTTACCAGAGATTGAAATTACCCTAGAAGTCCCAGAAGCCGAATCAGAAGAAGCTAATTTTGTGACGACAATTAGTTCCACATCAGGTCAATTTCAACTAACAGGAATAGATGCTGCTGAGTTTCCTGAACTTCCCACGATTGAACCAGAAGCACAGACAATAGAATTACCGATCGCTCTTCTTAACCAAGGTTTAGGAGGCTGTTTATTTGCGGCTTCGACTGAATTATCTAAACAGATTTTAACAGGAGTTCATTTAAAGATCCAAGGTATTGGTCAAGGTGGTGGCGACACTTTAGAATTCGCTGCTACTGATAGTCATCGTTTGGCGGTAGTGGCAACTAACCTCAATGATTCAGAATCAGAGTCTACTGTCGAGTTACCCCAGTTATCTGTAACTATTCCTGCTAAAGCGTTAAGAGAACTAGAAAGAATTGTCAATAATGCTGCCGAAGGCGACAAGGTTAAGGTAAGTTTTGATGAACAGGTGATGGTGTTTGAGTATCGCGATCGCCTTTTAACTAGTACAAAGATCTCAGGAGATTACCCTGCATATGGTCAGTTGATTCCCCAAAAATTTAGCCGTGAAATTATCCTCGATCGCAAACGCCTCATTTCTAGTTTAGAGTTGGTGGCAGTTTTGGCACAGAAGAATAACCTGGTAAAATTTAGCCTACATAACGATAGTTCAGAACTAGTTGTCTCGGCGGATGCTCAAGATATAGGTAACGCCGAACAGTCTCTACCTGCTGAGATTATGGGAGATGATATTGAGATTGCTTTTAATATCAAGTATTTAATGGACGGATTAAAAGCTTTATCCACCACTGAAATAAAAATGCAGCTGAATGAAGGTTATCAGCCAGTTATCTTTAGTCCTTTGGGTGGCTTGACCATGACTTATCTAGTAATGCCTGTACAAATTAGAAAATAAGAAGTGATTAAGATTTGGTGTAATTATGATTTGAGTGCCAGAAGGGATTGTCATCTGGAAGAATTACCCTTAGTCTGGATTGATAGTTATGATTGTGGAGCATTAAAACTAATATTTCGACCAAGCGATCGCCAATACCTAAATCACTTTAATTCTTTGACCTAGATATCTGACCTAGATAATTTAAAATCCTGTTAACACTAAGGGAGTAAATTACTGTTCTTTAACCAATCCAAACTATCCTATTTTTCCAAGTTATTCTGTAAATTAGACAACTAAATTTTAGCTATTATTTTTCTAGTTGCGGGTTATGTCCTACGAGTCAAAATTAGATCATCAATCTGGTAAGTTAATTAACCCAACACAGCTATGTCTATTGCTGTCAGTTACGCTTCATCTATTGTTATTAAAGTTTGGTCTGCCAACGTTCAAATCTAACGATGACGATGGTAAAAGAGAAGTTTCGATTGTTGAACTAAATGCCGAACAACAGGCTCGTTTACCAGATCTCGATCCTCAATTGGCAAACCCAGATCTGTCCAAACTCAGCGAACTTACTTCACCCTCGGCTATCCCACCAAATTGGTTGCCTGGAAATACCGATCCTTCTAGTTTGCCACCCCTAGTAGTTCCGCCACCACCACAATTTAATTTTCCTTCCTTACCACCAATCAACGATATTAAGCTTCCGCCTGTAGGTAATTGGTCTCAGTTGCCTCTTCCCCCACAAATTGATCCTTCAGATTTCAAGGTTGAGCCAATCAAGCTACCGCCTAATATCGGAAAAATCCCCCAGCAACCCACTAAACCTTCAGCAGTTAAAACTCCCCCAAATCCCTCAACTGCAACTAAGCCGAAAAACCCGACGCAAAAGCAACCTGAAGTGAAGCCTGAAACTCAACCTAAAACTAACCCACAGGAGACTCCAGAAATTATTGCTACTCGAAAAGTGACTCAATCACAGCAGCGAATTGCGAGCTTGCATCAAAGTCTTACCAAAACCAAAGACGGAAATAGTAACGAGCAAGCCAATAGAAACTATGTTGACTGGGTGACTAAGGTTAATGGCGTTCCATCAAGAGAAATCAAAATCAAAGGTACTTATCCCCGCGATGCCTGTATTTTAAGGCTTAAAGGAAGCAGTGTTTTTGGTGTGGTGGTTGGTGCTAAAGGTCAAGTTGTTGCTCTCGATTTGCTTAAAGGCTCAGAATATCCCATTTTTAATCAACAAGCTATTCAGGATCTTAGAGGTCGTATTTTTGATAATGACACAAATAAGCCCAAGCCCTATCAAGTAGAGGTAAATTACGAATATGATGCCGAGATTTGTCCTTCTTTGACTCTACCTTCTCTTAGAACGGAAAAACCCGCACCAAAACCGCAACCTAAACCCGCACCAGTTCCAACACCAAAACCGCAAGCTAAACCTGCGCCTAAACCGCAACCGCAACCTAAACCCGCACCAGCTCCAGCAACGCAACCAAAACCTAGTCCTGAACCAGTTCCTGCACCAGATAACTCACCACCATCATTAGGCGATCGCTTACGTAATGTCCCTCTCCCTAACTTAAATCCTGATCAAATAAAAGACATTCCTTTACCCAAAAAACCAGATTTATAGTCGTACAAAATAGGAAGTAGGAAATAGGAAATAGGAAATTTCGTAAGACAGAAGTAGTATTTCAAAGATCTCCTAACGTTGTTAGGTAGGGATATAAATCAATAATTCAGTGGACTGTAGTTTAGACTCAATTTATCTTTAAACTACCTAACAAACTGAGGCATAATTTCCGCTGCCGTGAACAAGCCAGTAATGCCACGACGATTTAAAGACATTCCCGCTTTAAGATAGCCAAATGCAGGGCCACAGACGTTAGCTGCCATACTAGTTTCATCACCCAAAGTAAAAGTATGGGTAGAAATTTTGCCTTCAAAAGTACGTCCTGTAACTTTAACGTTGGTGCTTAGAGGTTTTTGGGAATTACGAGTGTCTACTACTCCCCCTACGGTAACGCGATCGCGATCGCAAATACCCGCTAGTTCTAACATGATGTCGTCGGCATGTTCCATATTTGACAATGAGATAATACCGTTAGTTCGATCTAACAATGCAGCAACTTCTTCATCAGTCATGGCGCTAGCTTTTTCCACATCGTATTCGCTCATGTGAGCAATATCTTCTCTGATAGTAGCGCGGTAAGCTTCCCAGTTGGCAATGCCTACTCCAAAGGTAATTTTAACACTATGAATTTCAGCATAACTTTGAGCAGCGATCGCAGCAGCAGCGGTTAATAAGCCAGGAGTAGCACCACAACCTGTCAGATAGGTAATGCCTGTCTGCTCTAAATCAGACTGTAATTCCAGCAATTGTTCGACGGCGCTAGTTCTTTTTAAAGCATCTACTAACACTCCTTGCCATCCAGCTTGGATAAACTGCCGTGCAACACCTGCCATAAAAGTGTTGGGTAAGTTAGGTAACGCGAGAAAATAGCCATCTACGTCAGCATTTTCAACTAAATCTTGGATACTATTGCTACTAAGCACTCCCCCAGCAGCTAGATATCCTACAGAATGATGCTCGTGATAACTAGAAATTGCGGCGTCTATATCTAAACCCGCTCCCGTGTAAACATAACCTTTGTGGTCTGCTGCTGCCACTAGGATCATTTCTCGTTTGGCAGCTAAAATCTTGGCTGCTGCTTGTCCTAGACCACCAAAACCTAAAACACCAACTCTAATCGGATTAGTTGATTGATCGATCATTATTTCTGACTCTAACTTGAATACATAACAGATTGTATGATCCTCAGCCCATGGCTAAGATTAAATTAAAAGTAATTTTTCCCCCTCGTTTGAATTACAAACATTTTCTGCGGATTATGTCTTTTTATTAAAAAAACTTTTGGCAGCAACTCTGATCTCTTGACTCCAAAGTTAAATTACGGAAAACTTAGATTATGAAGTAGTAACTAATTCAGCTATTATTAACTTTTAATAAGATTCTTTGAGAATTCGTGCTGACCCTCAAAATATCTATAATGAGAACGATATAACAAAAAAATAGTAACGTTACCCTGTTAAAAACACAGTTTAGGCTACGCGATCGCCAAGCAGCAGATAAATGGAAACATTAGAATTTATTATTTATCCCGATGGACGAGTAAAGGAGACGGTCACAGGTATTGTTGGTTCATCTTGCCAAGAAGTAACCGCAGCGATCGAACAACAGCTAGGAGTTGTTGTGGATCAAAAGCAAACCTCTGATTATTATGCTCAAAACAAAGTTCAATCAGCTACCACTGTTACCCAAAGCAGCTATAGCGATTGGTAATTTTAAGCCAATTTAAACAATTCAATTAGAACATTTAATTAATTCAGTTCCCTAGAGAAAACTTATGTCACATTTCAGCAACATCAAAACAAAAATTCGTAACTTAAACTTTTTGAAAGCAGCTCTCAAGGATTTAGACGTAGATTGGAAGAATAGTTCAGGAGTAGTCCGTGGCTATCAGGGTCAAACCCATCAGGCTGAGGTAGTAATTGAGCAAAACAATAGCTATGATTTTGGATTTTGCTGGAATGGTAGCGAGTATGAACTAGTCGCCGACTTACAATATTGGCAGCAACCCTTGACTGTAGATGGTTTTTTACGCCAAGTAACTCAACGCTACGCCTATCATACAGTAGTCAACGAAACTGCTAATCAAGGATTTGCGATCGCCGAGCAAGTTAAGAATGAAGATGGTTCAATCCGTTTAGTTGTACAACGTTGGAGCGCATAATGAATAGTACTGACTCAAATCAGCCTAATGGTTTTGAGCCAGAATTAGGTGGGATTTGGCGGCAAAAAGGAGTTTTCGTTGATGAAAATATCTGTATTGGCTGTAAAAACTGTACTCATGTAGCGACAAATACGTTCTATATTGAGCCAGAATATGGGAGAGCCAGAGTTTTTAATCAAGATGGCGATCTAGAAGAGCTAATTGAAGAAGCAATGGATACTTGTCCCGTAAACTGCATTCATTGGCTAGATTATACTGAATTAAAGCAAATGGAATACGAGAGAAGCAACCAGGTAATCCAAAGCCTGGCAATTCCTCCAGCCATGAGGCGATCGCAAATCATCAAAAGAAGCAGATTTAACAGCTTATAGTTAATTTTCTAGTTAACTTAAATAAAATTAGTCAATTAAATTCTTCCCTAATTACTCACAGTTTAATTAGGGTTTTTTTTCTGAACCATATCAATAGAAATTTCCGAGTTATTATCCCAGCGTTGTAACTCACCTTCTTTGGCTAAAAAGTCCTTCAACTTCTGGCGGTAAGCTGCTCGATAATCATCAAATTGATAGTTATCCACGCGAATTCCAAAATCACCGTCTGTTTCCCCCTGCAAAATTTGGGCGATGCGATTGTTGGTTTCCACTGAATAATGACTGCCATCAAAAGTGTTAAGAGGGTTTTGAGTTATCTCAGAAGGAATGGAAAAATCATACATGGCATCATAATTTTGCCCTAGCTGATGGAAAGCTGATAGTTCACAATCCATTAGTCCCCTACCATAAGTGTCATTAACCATGCTCCAAGCCGATCTCGGTGGCACAAAACCTACAAATTTGGCATTAGGGAAAACTTTTTTCAACCCGATAAATGTTTCTACTGAAGTTAGATCGCATTTTTGTGGTGAACCAGGCTTGTAAAATTTTGCATCATAAACAGGAGGGTTCGGAAAATCTACAGGCTCAAAATTTTGATCGTAATAATTTCCAGGATCTGGACTAATACCAAGTATAGTCATTGCCGAGAATAACAACACGTCAGACGAAAGGTAAGCCTGGAGAAAAGATGGAGTTTGAAGACTTTCAATTGAAATTGGTTGTTCTTCTTTTCTTTCTTGTTCCACAAAATTTAAGCCATCCACCCCAACATAGACTATTTTGGGATCGATTTTTTGCTCTTGCAGAAAATTAGCGTAGCTGACAAAATCAGGTATTTCTGCTCCCTTAAGAGCATAGTTAAAACAATTATGGTTACTCAACTCTGAGGCTCTCAAAGTCGTTACCCTAGAGCTACCAAGAATAATACAGTCATAGTTTTCCCGATCTTTAGTCCTCAAAAAAAGGTTGGTTTTAGTAACACGTTCATTAAAAGCAAAATTTTTGCCCGTCAAGATATTTCCGTGACTATACCACAGAGGATCGACCAACCAATTAACTCCAGCTACAGAACCTAATAATAAAGAAGTCACAAGTCCATATAGACCGAAACTAAACTTGCTGTCCTTTTCTTTACTGTCTATTTGAGAATCTGGCATTGCTGAGGCTGTACGTTTACCTAATTTTAAAAATCCTTCTGTGGCACTTTTCAAGTTCATTTTATGTAGTTAATTTAGAGTATAAGTTTAAAAATTAAAATTGGAAATAAAGGAATTCACTAACCCGAGAAAAGCACAATAGAGATAGTGAAGTTAAACTGGCAATGATTATGGTCCAAATTTTATTTGGCTTCCACGATAGATCCTGCCAGAATTTTTGCTGCCACTGTGACTGATGTTTTTCATTTTCAACAGGTTTAGCTTGTGTATCCTTTAGGACGGTTAAAGCTGGATTGTATTTACCCATCCACTGCTGGGTGTTAGGGGTAAACCAAGCAATCAGTAATAAGATAAGAATACCGAAAGTGGCATATTTCTGACTGATCCCTACGTTGACGGTAAACCCTGAGAATTCGACGCCCATATTTCTTAAAAAACCAAGATAAGGTTCTAAAAAATTAGGTAAATTGATGCCGTTAAAGCCAAACATTGACTGTAGCATTGAGGTTGCTGTCTCAAAATCACTAGCTTTGAAAAAGACCCAAGAAATCACCACCGCAACAAAGGTTGTAATCTGTCCCGTACCGCGAAGTAGCCACCCATCATTTTTGAGATTATGACCCCAACTCTGGCGAACAGAGCGATACAGGTGATTAATTATTAAATAAATTCCATGTAGTCCGCCCCAAAAGATAAAAGTCCAACCTGCACCGTGCCACAAACCCCCTAGTAGCATCGTGACCAGTAAATTTAGGTGGCGACGTAGTTGTCCTTTACGACTACCCCCCAGAGGTATATATAAGTAATCCCTGAGAAAATGAGACAGAGTGATGTGCCATCTGCGCCAAAAGTCGACAATACTGATCGCTTTGTAGGGAGAATTAAAATTTAGCGGTAAGCGGATCCCAAACATATAGGATGCACCGATCGCCATATCAGAATAGCCCGAAAAATCAAAATAAAGCTGTAGAGTATAGCCCAATGCGCCTACCCAAGCTTCGGAAAAGGTTAGGTCGATACCTTGAGATGCCGCAGCAAAAGCCAAATTGGAATATTCAGCAATGCGATCGGCAAAGATCACCTTTTTGAATAAACCAGCGATAAATACAGTTAGACCAATAGATAATGCTGTTTGACTAAATTTATAAATAGAGGGTTTTTCAAACTGAGGTAAAAGTTCATAATGATGAACAATTGGGCCAGCAATTAAATGAGGGAAAAAAGAAACAAATAACATATATTTTAGTAAAGTATATTCTTTTGTTTCTCCTTTATAAGCATCAATTAAGTAGGCAATTTGGATAAATGTAAAGAAAGAAATTGCTAATGGTAATGCTATTGGAGGTAAATTTAATTTAGTATGAAATAATTGATTAAAATTACTTACGAAAAAATTGGCATATTTAAAATAAGAAATTAATCCTAAATTCAAAACAACGCCTGAAATCAGAAGAGCTTTTTTAAACAACGCATTTTTAACTACATTGCTTAAACAATAGCCTAAGCTATAATTGAAAAGTATAGATGTAGTTAGTAAAAACAAATTAATACTATGCAGTTGCCACCAGCCATAAAAGAAGAAAGATGCCAACACCAGCCAAATTATAGGTAGTTGTTGTTCAACATATTTGCTTTTATTACTCAACCAAAAAAATACAGCTAAAGTAATTGGTAAAAATAAAAAAATAAACTCAAAAGAATTAAATAGCATAGTGGTACGTTAAGCTAATTGTAATAAATAGAAAGGAATTTTTTCTATCCAGGTAAATAGTCTTGTTTGCTCTCTCGACGATATAGTATAAATACAATTAGCCAAAGACAAACTAACCGTACAGAATCAGAGATGATCGTGGCGATCGCTGCCCCCTTCCAAGAAAAAAGCGGAATTAAAATAATATTTAAGACCACATTGACAAGAGCCGATCCTACCTGGACAATACTGCGCGACTTTTGATGCCCCGAACCAGTTAGAGTATCTGCTGCCAAATATTGAAAAGCAGCGATCGCTGGTAAGGGAGATAGCCATAAAAGAGCGCCAATTGCATCGCGATAATCTTCACCGAGAATTACGGGAATAAAGGGAGCTATCAGCCAAAATCCAATTACGGTGGCGATCGCATAAAAAGTCAAAATGGGTAGAAGTCGTTTCCCAAAATTTAAACTCCCCCGCACCCCAGACGCTCCATGTTGAAAAAACCTAGTATAGGTAGCACCAAATAAGGCTAGTAGCGGTGAATTGGCGACATCAATAAAGCGATAAGCAGAAGCATATATTCCCGTGGATGCAACTCCTGATATTTTACTTAACATTGACTTATCTAGATTGGCGTTAATGTTGTTCGCAGAAGTACTAATCGAGAAGTAAAATCCTTGAACGAGATTGGATCGCAGCTCAGAGAGTATGGGGCGAGGCAAACCTAGCATTTTCGTAATCAATAAGATTGTAATTACAGTCATAACCACTGAACTAGTACAATATAGATAACTCCAGGTATTTACGCTCGGATTAGGGAAAAAAACCACTAAAGACAATGCAGCTAAAAGCTTACTACAGGTACCTAAAACTTCTAGTTGAGCTGTCTTATTAACCATGTTGCTTGCTAGCAATGACTTACTACCCAAATCAAGCAAAGCAAGACAAATTAGATCGGCTACGAGAATCAGCAGAATTGCTACCCAAGGAATATTTCCAGGAAATAGAACAGGAGAAAGCAAAAACAGAAGTAGCGTCAAGAAAGTACCATTAACAACGGAAAGAACTAAACTATTGCCCCAATTAGTGCTGAAGGTTGCTCGATTAGTAGAGACATTTTTAACCAATAAATGCTCACTACCTAAAGGGACAAAGGGAAAAACCAGATTTGCCACTGCGGTAATCGCCACAAACGAACCATAGTTTTCCTTACCCAACAAACGGGCAATAATAATAAAGTATGCTGTCTGCATAACTATATTAAATAGCTTAGAAAACAACATCCAGAGAGTGTCCTGTGCCAGACTACTTTGAAATAGATTTGTAACTTTAACTTTGATCTCTGCCAAATTCATAATTTCTATTTCTGTTTACTGGAGCTTTAAGTAATAATTATTCAGCACTAGCATAATATAGTCCAGATATAATTCCAAATTGAGGAATTCCTAGGGTAAACAGAAGATTCAAGATTAGTAACAGTCCATAAGTCCAGCCTAATAGTTTCATTATATATTTCATATATATCAAAAAATTGCTCTGGCTTTTGCTCATATAGTCGAAATTCTGCTGCATTTAAAACAATTATCAGGAGTTGATTTGTTAATTTTTTCGTAATCAAGAACTGTTTCTAATTACTGTCTATTTATGAGAGTAATTAAAAGCTAAATTTAGGCAGTAGCAGTTTTGGCTTGGCTACTTTCAGTAGAACTAGAAAAATAATTTTTACTGTATTTAGCATGATACGAATAGCGATCAAACTCTTTTTGCTTGACACCATTAATTACCATTCCCAAAACTTGTTGTTCAAGATGAGCATTATATAAAGTTTCTTTGGCTAGTTCTGCACTCTCATTTTCTACAATTCCTGGACGACTTATAAAGACAATACCATCAGCTAATTTGCTTAAAGTTAAGACATCAGCAGTTACAGCCAAAGGTGGTGCATCAATAATCACTAATTCATATTCCTTTCTTGCTGCTGCCACCAGCTGACTCATCTCTGGTGAATCCAATAAAGCTAATGGATTAGGAGCGATAATTCCTGAAGTTAAAATGTCTAGTTGCTTCATTGGCTGAGTGACAACTTGAGCTAAAGGTATTTTGTGTGCTATTACATCCTTGACTCCAGCTTTATTGCTAATCTGCCAAATATCATGTTGAGACGCTTTTCTTAAATCGCCATCAATAAGTAAAACTTTACGCCCTAACTGAGCCATTGCAGCTGCTAAATTTGCTGCCACAAGTGATTTTCCTTCCCCAGGAACAGAACTAGTCATCAAAATAACTTTTGGTTGTCGCTTAGCTGCTAGAAACTTAAGATTAGTTTGAATCATGCGATATATTTCGCTGGCAAAGGAGTCTGGTTCTCTTTGAACAATAATTCCTCCTTGGCTATTTTGCAGCGGATCAAGAGGTACAACTCCCAATACTTGAAAGGCAAACCTCTGTTTTATTTCGGAAATAGTTTTAAGGGAGTGATCCTGCATCTCCAGTAAGATAGCAGTCAAATTAGCCAGAAACAGACCCATCAAAACCCCAAAAACTATTAATGGTAATCTACCTGTGCTACCTTCTTCAGGAACGATAGCCGATTCAATAACTTGAGCATTACCTGTTTGCTGGTTAACCAAGACATCAAGATCTGACTTATTTTCTAGTAAGGTTTTGTATGTCGAACGTGCGCTATCCACCTCTCTTAGTAGAGACTGTTCTTGCTTTTCTAAGCTGGGTATCTGTTTAGCTCGGTTGAGATAAACCTGCTGATATTGATACAAAGATGATAGTTCAGTTTGTAGACTCAGTTCGTCGATCTTGAGATTAATAAATTTCTCGACTTGATTCTCTTTAAGATTATCGTTCAGCAATAATCCTTCGGAAACTTTGGCGCCAACATACTCTCGAATTAACCCTTGTAGTTGGGAATTTAAATTTTGTTTCTTCTGTTGGAGGCTAACAACTGCTGGATGGTTATCATTGAACCGCTGTCTTTCTTTGGATAACTCTGCTTCTGTACTGTTAAGTTGCTCAAGGATACTTTGAACTTGAGGTGTATTTCCTAATTGAACTGTGCTAATTGCTTGTCTCAAGTTTAAGCCTAATTGATTTTGCAAACTATCGGTTTGAGCTTTCTTACCCTGCAATTCTGCACCAACGCCTGATATTTCACGATTAAGCGTACCAATATCGGCAACAAGAGTTCTTTTTTCTTCCTGTAAATCTACAACTTGGTTTTTTTCATAGAAACCTTGTAAATTAGTTTCTAGACTATTTAATTTGGTTTCAATTTTGGGTATAGTACTGGAGATAAAACTATCCGCACTTACAGTAGCAGACTTATTACTGCGAACATGCTCTTTGACATAAACATCCATTAAAGTATTAATTACTTTAGAAGCGATGATTGGGTCGGGATCTTTATATTCAATGGATATAACATCACTTCCGCCAACTATTTCAATCGCTAGTTTTTCTTTTAACTCTTTTACTTTAAGTGGCTCCCCAAGAGAATTTTTTAACTTTAGCTGGTCGATAGTTTGTTGTAATACTGGCTCGGAGATCATCCTCAGCTTTTCTGTACTGAGAGGAGTCTGAGTATTTAGCAAGGAATTAAATTCATTAGTATCTTCCCCCAAATTTAGTAGCGCGTTGGGAGTATTTTTTTTAAATAAAATTTTTCCTTCAGATTGATAAGTTTTTTCTAAAAAGCTGGTGAGAAAGAGAGTAGTTCCAACAGTAACTATAAAAACAGACAGAGCTGGCAACCAACGACGTTTTAGCTTGAGCAGATATTCTTCTATATTAATATCAAATTCTGCTCGCCGATTGGGATTGTAAGCATTATTTTTCTGAAGGTTAGTCATATGTATATTTTTTTAATATAAAATAAAACGCTACGGTTTTCTGGGAAATTTTTAAAAACTATCTTAGTAATTACTGTTATAAATTCTTTATAGTAGATTGAACAGGTAAATACTTTAAAGTTTTAGTAAAGCTATGACCAAATAACATAAAAATACTAATAAGATAAATATTAAGAAAATACTTCGGGTATAATCACTGATAATTACAGTTTATTTTGAGAAATAAAGTTAGTGATAATATACTTTTATTTTAGTAAAATTATATTTTTTAAATTTTACAATTAATATTTATCTCATGTTTATTTTTTTGGCTCAATAAATATAAAAACTTTTTAATTTAAACAATGGTGATACTTATAATTATTGCTAGTTTAAATTATGATTAATTATTTAGTTGATACTTAAAAAATTTTAATTTTAAATTGCCTATTTAAGTATTTTTGTAAAAAAGTGATTGGTTAAATATGCCTATTAAGTAAGTGGAACAGTGTTTTTGGATAACAATTAGCAATTTAGTATAATTAGGAATAATTTTATAGGTAAAATCACTAAACGTTTTTTTAACTAGGCTTTATATTTACAATTTAACTTTTTGGTAATTTCCCTGAAAACAACTAAATGTTCAGCTTTACAAATTATGGGTTTATTTAAGATCAACGCGATCGCCTTTTTATTTTTAACCGCAGGTATATTGTTAATTAATCTAGAAAATGGGTTGGCAAATACTAGTTTTACCAACTCGACATTAGCTCAAAGTGACAAAACAATCGAAGGGATTTCTGGTGGTTCTACTGATAGTCAAGGCTGTGGCTTCATTGCAGATAGCCCAAGCTATAAAATAAATTTGTCACAAAGAATCGACTACATGCGTCTAACTGTAGAAGCTGCTGGAGGGCAACCGACATTGCTGGTTGTTGGGCCCAATTCTGGCGATAGTTTCTGTGTTTTGGGTGATGAAACATCAGGATTAAAACCCGAAATTTCTGGAGTATGGGAAGCAGGTAATTACCAAATCTATGTTGGCGATCGCACCCAGAATCGACACAAGTTTATTTTGAATATTTCAACTGATAATTAATTACTTTCTTTAATCGTTTTCGCCGAAACCTCGATGGCATCTACATCGATTGTTCCAGGCGGAGTTATGCGGGAAAATCTTTCAGCCTCTACCTGTAACGCTTCGCCACAGCTAGGACAGTTAAATTCAGTATTCTTAAATCCTGTAAACTCATAACTACAGACAGGACATTGAGCTTGAATCAGTCTCCGTTTCAGCCACCATTGAAATCCCCAAAAAGCGATTACAGGGGTGATAAACAGTAGGGCGATAGAAATGACAAAGCCTTTGATGACCCAACCTAAACCCACGCTGGTCAAAATGAAAACCGCCAAGATGATACTAACCCAGCAGCCAAGTCCTGAAGTATTAATTTGAAGCAGTTTATTAAAGCGATCATTCACTGTCGTTATTTACTAGCCTCTAATGAACTATTACTATATTCTAATTCTTAATTTTAGTTCATCTCTAACTCACATTAAAAATCACAGTTTCACTAAAGTAGTTGTCTACAATATAGTGAACTGTGATTAACATTTTGAGGGAATCTAATTTAACACCGCAGTCGGATAATATAGCAATACTAGATAATATTAGGGCGTTTTTTTACTACTACCTACTACCTACTACCTACTACCTACTACCTACTACCTAGTTGTCTATCGCTAATTTTGTACGACTATAAGTACTACTGAGGCTTATAGGCAGTCCAATATTTGCTAACAAAATGATTTTCTACCTTAAGATCGATAAACCCTGCTGTAGTTAAACGTTCTTCAAGATTATCTGTTGTGTAGTGCCTATAATAAGGTTCGTGGAAAATAGCAGGAAAATTGTTCATCATCGGTTGAAAATCAGGAGAATCGATCGCCTGCATGGAGTCACAAATAACTAATACCCCTCCTGGCTGAAGAACGCGATAGGCTTCGTTAATCACGTTTTGTCTGGCAACAGCAGGTAATTCATGGAATAAAAATACAGAAGTAAGTCCATGAAAATAGTTATCGAGGTAAGGTAACTGTTCTCCGTTTGCCTGAACTAACTGGGGTAATTCTCCAGATATTTCTGATAGCAATTGATTTGCTTTACGAAGATATGCAGGAGATAAATCTACGCCATATAAAGAGGCTTTAGGTAGACTCCCTCGCAACATTCGTAAGGTGCGACCTGTTCCACAAGCAATGTCTAGAACTTTTATTTGTGCTGATGGTAGATGAGCAAAAGCCTGAAGTCCTTGCTTTAGTGGGGCAAGAATTCGCCGACGCATAGCATCTGCTGCACCGTTAAATAGAATCTCTACCTGCAAATCATAAAGATTAGCAGACATATCACTCAGGTAGCCATCTGTTTGATAGTGAAAATTTTGCAGATAGTAATCAGGATAACCCGCTCGGTCAATTGCGGCATCAAAACTTTGAAATTCTCTTTTATCCAATCGCTGCCAGATTTTAAACATATCTAGCCAAACTTCAGGGTAGTAGCGAAAGAAATCAGACCAAGGATTATCAAACAGTAAACTATTAGGATAAATACCTTGCTGGGCATCCTGCCAGTCTTTTTCTTCTAACGCTTTAAGTTTTATCTGAAGTTTTTCAAATATTTCAGGTGAAAGAGGTTGACTTTTGCTTGCTTGTTGGGGAATAACCGTATTTGTCAAGCGATCGCTCACTAATTTGTGAACAAAGCCAAATGCTTTTTTGCTTTCTTGAAAACCCTGATAAGCAAATCTGGTTAAAGGTTCAGGGATTAATTGGTCTAAGTTGGGAGTTGATTGCATGAATGGTAGATCGAGATAATTGCAGTCTGTGCGATCGGTAGATCTCACAGGTAGATTTAAGTTTTATGCTGTTTTGTCTATATATATTAAGTATAGTCAACTAGGATCGAGAAGAAAACGTAAACCAAAAAAAGGCAGTTAACTAATTAGCTGCCCGTAAGATCGATTAAATTTATGATTAAGTGAGATGAAGTTAATCTACTTAATCTACGTACTGAACTACTTTATCGGTAGGATAACGAACTTTAGGACTAGTGGCATATTTATCATCATCAGCACGGTATCCCGCAGCGCAGAGAACAACAGAGCTGTAGCCTTGATCGTTTAGTCCCAAAACTTCATTATATTTAGCGGGAACAAATCCTTCCATCGGTAACGTATCAATTTCTAACATTGCAGCACAGGTCATAAAAAATCCCAGAGCAATATAAGCTTGTCTTGCTGCCCAGTTGTTGACATCAAGAGGATAAGGAGGCTGATCCAAAAAACCTTTAACCATTTTGCCCAAACCTGATAAATTTTCAGGCTCAGTTTGCTGTACTTCTGCCATTCGCTGAATATGGCGATCGACGTCAGTATCGTCAATATTATTTTTAATCGCAAAGACAACTAGATGGGAAGCATCAACCACAGGAGTTTGTCCCCATGAGTGTGGTAAAAGCTGTTGGCGTATTTCAGGATTACGAATCACCAAAAATTTCCAAGGCTGCAAACCAAACGATGAAGGGGCTAACACCAAACTTTGCTCTAGGGTTTTCCAAGTTTCTTCAGGTATTTTCTGCTCAGAATTAAATTTTTTAGTGGCATAACGCCAATGAAGTTGCTCTAATGTTTGTTTTGAATCTAGAGGTGGATTGCTCATCGTTTACAAAGATAAAAATGCCATTCAATTTTTAAGATACCGCAGTTTACCAACACTGCTGGCGCTGAATGATCTCTTGACCTTTGCATCTAATTAAAAAGCGATCGCCTTAAAACCAGTTCGGTATCAAGCGATCGTTTTTTGCTTAATTTAATCTTGATTATTTAGGCTGTCCAAGGTGATGTTGTTGTATCAGCACGGAATGAAGCTGGTAAGACCAAATCCTGGCAATCAATTGTCTCAGAGATAATGGAACTAATGCTCATTGCAGTATGTATTTCTAGTTTGGCAAAAGCTGGTGCTTTAAACAGCAAACGTTGTCCAGGAAAGACTACTCGCTCTAGGTTCCAGTGAGGAATATTAGTGATCCGAATTACCTCGACATGAGCAGTTGCATTCACATAGCAGCAAAGAGTAAGTTCAGGAGTAGGTCGTGTAAGAGAAGATAACATTAGTTTAGTTTTTAAATACTGGTTAGATGGTTAATCTGCGATCTGGTTTTCTTAAAAATTTCTTAAAAATTTGTTTCAATTTGATATCGCTTAAATGTGTTGACTAGAAATCAATAGTAAAGTCATTATCCGCTCTAAAATTCTCTTTTTGACAAGCATAACAAGCGAATAAACTTTGATCCCTAATATAACTTAGATAATTTTACTCAGGTACTATCTTAGGTTAGTCTTTTTTTATGATTTATTTAACTATTTTCAATCTTAGGTATGAGGCGATAACTTGAAGCGTATTTTGTTCAGTATTTTTGCTGATTAATTAGAATTGTGCAATCAGTATGCAGAACCAAAAATGATCATTGAATTGTAATCGCTCAAAGATCAAATAGGCTAATATTTTGGGGGTACGGATTAAATTATTTTCAACAAATAACAAAGCAGATAATTATTTGTCTCTAGAACTCAATAGCTCTTTTGGCAGATAGTTAATGAGGCATTTGAGTTTACTATCAAGTTTACCCTGTGAGAATTACATAAACCTTTAACGACGTTATTTATGCTGACAAGATAAGCTTATATAACTTTGAATTTTTAATCTGAGGCATTTATTATGCGGGTTTTATTGCTATACCCCTTATTCCCTAAAAGTTTTTGGTCATTTGAGAAAACTTTAGCTTTGGTAGACTGCAAAGCTCTCATGCCACCTTTGGGTTTAATTACCGTGGCAGCTATTTTACCTCAATCGTGGGAGTTCAGACTAGTAGACCATAATATTCAAGAAGTCACCGAATCTGATTGGGATTGGGCAGAGTTAGTAATCATTTCTGGCATGATTGTGCAGAAGAATGATATGTTGGCTCAAATCTTGGAGGCAAAAAATCGTAACAAGCTCGTTGCTGTAGGGGGGCCTTATGCCACAACATCTCCCCAGGAAGTCGAAGCTGCGGACTTTTTGGTTTTGGATGAAGGAGAAATCACCCTGCCAATGTTCATTGCGGCAATTGAACGGGGCGATCGCTCTGGGGTTTTTCGCTCAACAGAAAAGCCTGCGGTAACAGAGACGCCGATTCCTCGTTACGATCTCCTCGATTTGACTGCTTACGATAATATGTCGGTGCAGTTTTCGCGTGGCTGTCCTTTTCAGTGCGAATTCTGCGATATCATCGTGCTTTACGGACGCAAACCCCGTACCAAGACTCCAGAGCAGTTATTAGCGGAGTTGGAGTGTATTTATAATCTTGGTTGGCGTGGTGCAGTTTTCATGGTGGATGATAACTTTATCGGCAACAAGCGCAACGTTAAGCTGTTGCTCCAAGAATTAAAAGTTTGGATGGCAGAAAAAGGTTATCCGTTTGGCTTAACTACAGAAGCTTCAGTAGATTTAGCTCAGGATGACGAGTTGATGAAGTTAATGGTGGAATGTAACTTCAAAAAAGTCTTTTTAGGAATAGAGACTCCCGATCAAGACAGTTTGGCTTTAACTAGCAAATTTCAGAATACTCGCGATCCGCTGACAGAATCCATTAATAAAATTACTACCGCAGGAATGCAAGTAATGGCAGGGTTTATCATTGGGTTTGATGGTGAAAAACCCCAGGCAGGCGATCGCATTGTCCAGTTTGTCGAACAAACGAATATTCCCTTGGCAATGTTTAGTATGCTTCAGGCATTACCCAGCACAGCTTTGTGGGATCGGCTAGAAAAAGAGGGTAGATTACTTAACGGTTCGGCAAATATTAATCAAACAACCTTGATGAACTTTGTCCCCACTAGAAATATTGAAGATATTGCTACGGAGTATGTCAATGCTTTTTGGAAACTATATGACCCCGCAGCTTATCTGGAGCGTGTTTTTCGCTACTATATGATGCTAGGTGCTGTACAAAATGCTAAGTCTCTAAGACCAAGTTGGAAAACAATTCGTGCTTTAGGTTTAATTCTCTGGAAACAAGGAGTAATAGCGAATACTCGGATGCTATTTTGGAAAAATTTGATTCAGGTGTTAGTTAAAAAGCCCCGCCAGCTAGAGATTTATCTAACTTTATGTGCTTATCTTGAACACTTTACCGAGTATCGCTTTATTGTTAAAGAACAGATTAATACTCAGCTTGCTAACTATATTGCTTCCAAACTAGAAGTAGAAAAAGTAGCTAGTTAGGTCATAGGCGACAGGGTTAAGGAGTAAATAGTCAGAGGAATTTATAATCTTTGCTGTGTTGCTCCTTAATTTTTAGTTAAGGCGAGATCGCTTTATGACCATTCTATTCAATAATAACGATCGCTCTAAATAACTAGAATTTCTTTAACACGCGATCTAAAATCAGGTGTAACTTTTGCGATCGCAGAAAAAAAATCAACCATGAATGTAAAATATCATTAGAATTTCGCTAGACTTTGGTATCTTATGAAAGTAAAAAATATAGAAATTCCCATAGCTAAAATAAAACAATTCTGTCAAAGATACCACATCAATAAATTTGCTTTATTTGGTTCGGTTCTGCGAAACGATTTTACTCCTAATAGTGATATAGATGTGTTGGTAGAATTTCAATCTGGACATACACCTGGATTTATTAAATTGCATCAAATCCAAGAAGAAATTTCCCAATTGTTTGAAGGGAGAGAAATTGACTTAGTAACACCTAAATTTTTAAACTATCAAATTCGCGATCGCATTTTATCGGAAATGGAAGTTTGCTATGTCGCAGAAGGATGAGCGTGTTTATATTAGACACATAATTGATAACTCTAATAAGGCAATTAACTTTGTCAAAGATATTAGTCGAGAAGATTTTGATAACGATGAAAAATTACGTTTAGCGTTAACTCATCTACTACAAATTATTGGCGAAGCTGCCCGTAGAATCTCGCCAGAATTTCGAGCAATTTATTCTCATCCATGGAAAGCGATCGTTGGAATGCGAAGTAAAGTTGTTCATGACTATTTAAATGTAGACGAAGATGTTGTTTGGGCAACTGTACAAAATGATCTTGCTCCTTTAGTAATAGAATTAGAAAAGATATTGCGATCGCAATACTAATCCGTCTCGAATAAATACCCTTTGGGAAGCAAGCTACAGGTCAAATAACTCAATTAGCCTATAATTACAAGAATAAAGATCGGAAAAATTTAGTCATGTTTACAGATGTCTTGAATCTTCCTATAAATAGCGATCGCGCCAATAGAGCAGATCAAATATTGACTTTAAATAACATGAGTTGGTCTGATTATGAACAATTAGTGGAAACAGATATCGGATATAAAGCATCTTATTGGAATGGAATTATAACAATTGTGTCTCCAAGTAGAAATCATGAAAGAATAGCAGAAATTATTAATGGTTTAATTAAAACTTATTGTCGTAAATATAATTTGATTTATTTTCCAATGGGTTCGACTACTATTAAAAATTCACCTCTAGCTGGCAAAGAACCAGATCGTAGTTTTGCTTTTAAAATAGATAAATCTATTCCCGATCTAGCTATAGAAGTTACGTATACAAGTGGAAGTATTGCAGATTTAGAAAAGTATCAATCTTTAGGAGTTAAAGAGGTTTGGTTTTGGCGAATGGAAACGCTCCCGTTTAGGGAGCTTGTTCCACATTCGCGTTGGCAAGATAATAAAATTGCGTTTTATCAATTGGTCGATTCTGAATATTTAGAAACACAAAATAGTATTTGTTTACCCGAAATATCTTCCAACTTTTTAATTACATTTGTTAATAGAGGATTGAAGGAAACACCACTAACTATTGAAGAAGATTTTTATCAACAATTGAGTTAGCAAGTTACAATGCGATCGCCACACTAATCCGCCCTAGAATCAATTCATGGCTAATAGCTTTAGAGGTCAGGGGTCAGGGGTCAGGGGTCAGATTTTAGAGACTTGATTATAGTTACCAAGGTTCTGATAATAAAGTCTATTTCTTGGAGTAGCAAAGCAAATTTTTCTCGCTTGACAATTTCTGCTTCGATCATTATTTCTATCCAATATTGAGTCTCTCTTGCTTCTTTCAAAGCTATTTCATATTTGTTGATAAAGTCTTTTCTAGACTGAGCGGAAATTGCTTCAGCACAGTTTGCTCCAATTGATGTGCCAGAACGTAAGAACTGTTTGGATAATACTCTCACAGCATCATCATAGTGATCTATTTTTGTTATTTTTGTATAAGCATTAATAACTCTAATTGCAAATTTTTTTGTTCTATCTTGAATAGTATTGCTATTATTAAGCATGGTAAAAAATAAACTTAATAGTCCAATTTTATCCTTAACTAAAAGTCTACAATTGTGATCTCTGACCCCTGACCCCTAACCCCTGACCCCTAACCCCTGACCCCTAACCCCTGACTCCTGACCCCTAACCCCTGACCTCTGACCCCTAACCCCTGACCTCTGACCTCTGACCCCTGACCTCTTGACCCCTGACCCCTGACCCCTGACCCTATCAAGGAAGTCTATCATTTCCACTTACTAGCAATCTGGTGGAGTTTCGGGATCGGAGGATTTGTCTTTTTTAAGTTGGTCTATGTATTGCTGATTGGCTTTCTCGTCAGTAACCCATTCATTATATTTATAATCAAAATGTCCTTTATAAATGGCTTGATCCCAGAAACAAGCAGATTTGATTTGAGAGTTGGTTAGGTTTTTGGCACCCCTGAGGTTGGCACCCCTGAGGTCGGCACCATTGAGTAAGGCACCATTGAGTAAGGCACCATTGAGGTAGGCATCAACGAGGTCGGCATTCCTGAGGTTGGCACCATTGAGGTAGGCACCATTGAGGTCGGCACTCCTGAGGTAGGCACCATTGAGGTTGGCATCAACGAGGTCGGCACCAACGAGGTCGGCACCATTGAGGTCGGCACCATTGAGGTTGGCACTCCTGAGGTTGGCACCAACGAGGTCGGCACTCCTGAGGTTGGCACCAACGAGGTTGGCATCATAGAGGAAGGCACCATTGAGGTTGGCACCAACGAGGTCGGCACTCCTGAGGTTGGCACTCCTGAGGTTGGCACTCCTGAGGTTGGCACCATTGAGGTTGGCACCATTGAGGTCGGCATCAGGAAGATCGATGTTTGATAGATTTACTTTCTCTAAAGGCGTATTTTTCAAAGATTCTCCCCAAGAATTCAAATTTTCTAAAGCTTTATATCTTCTAATGTTAGATTTTTCCCCTTGGGTTTCTTGAACAGTTTTCAAAGCGGTTTGAATGCTGATTTATCGATAAAGAAAAAATCCAACAATTCCTGTGCCAAATAAAGGAATTATCAAAAACTTGAATAAATTGTTACGTTTTTTACTAATACTTTTTTTGATAAAAGCTTCTGCCAAGGTTGACAAAGAATATTTATCCCTCGATTCTTTTTGAAATTTATTGGCTTCTTTTAAACGAAATCCTTGTAATAAATAATCACTTTTCTTGCCTGACTCTTGCCATGCTCGTGCATCGTTTTCAATCTTTCTTTGTTCTAAAAGATTACTCCTACTTTCATCTAACCATTTGCCCAATAAATCCCAATTCCTAATTAATGCTTCATGGGCAACATCAACTACTGCTTCTCTGCTTAATTGAGAACCTTTGGCTACTTGTTCGCTAGTGACAATTAACTTTTCATCTGCTAATTTTTTAACTGCATTATCGATAACAGTTTCAGAATGTTTATTAGTAATTAAATCTCGTTTTAATACCCTTCTTCGAGTATTTTCTGTTCCTTCTCCTAGCTGAGTAAGCGACAAAAAGATATATTTAGCTGTTTCTTTTTCTTCTTCATTAAATGAGTTATATACTTCCGTTGCCCGTTTATTTAAGGTGCCAGCTATTCTGCCTAATTTTGTATAGGTAGTCAGTTTTAAGCAATTATCGGTTTTCCATTTCCAGATTTCGGTTAAGGTATATTGAAGTAATGGTAAAATTCCTGGTGAACCTTTGACATCCCTGAGTATTTCTTCGACTAATTCTTCTTCTACTATCAGGTTGACTCGATCAGCAGGTTTAATAATTGCTTCTCTTAACTGCCCTTCAGACATAGCAGTAACAGTAATTAAATTCTCCTGTATCTTTTTCCCCAGTCCGCTGTAATGCTTTTCCAGACACTTACCCAAAAAATCCACCCGCATGGCAAGAATGAGGCAGAGTTTATTTTCAGTTGTTGCCAACGCCCCGAAGATGCACTGAAAAAACTTCTCTCGTTCGTCATTGTTTTGACACAAGGTAAATACTTCCTCAAACTGGTCGATAATTAGAACGACACGGCTAACTTCAGCAGTTTGTATTAATTTGCGTAATCCTTCCGCGCCTTCTTTTAATAATCCTTCTGCTTTGCCTAATTGTTCTGCTTTATCTAATTGAGATAAATTCGAGTCAACAAATAATTCTGCTAATCTTTTGAGGGGATTTTCGGTGGGGACGGTAATTAAAATTTGCCAATCTCTAGAATTAGCTAGTTTATATCCTAGTTTTAACTGATGGACTAATCCCGCCCTGAGTACCGAAGATTTACCACTACCAGAAGCCCCTAATATAGCGAGAAAATTATCTTGTCTAATTTTATTGAGTAGGGTGTCGGTTAATTCTTCTCGTCCATAAAAATAGTCAGCGTCATCGCTTTCAAAATACTGCAATCCTTTATAGGGACAAATTTCTGTCGTTGCTTGTGTTTGTGTTATGGTTTCTGTTGCTGTTAAAGTGCGAGTTAAATCAATCGGTGCGCCAAAGTTACTATAAATTGGTCTTTGAGTGGCATTCTTTAAATTCTTATCAATAAAATCCACTAAACTGATGTTAGTTATCCATTGTTGAGGACAACGAGTAGGATCTAATCCTTCTAAAAGAACTTTAGTTAAAACACTGTAGCGATCGCCTAAATCTTCATAAGCCTGTTCAAATTCTCTAGAAGCTGCAATGAAACTACGATCTCTAGCTTGACCAACATCACCAGGATCGGCTTCATTAAAGTTAAGTAATTCCCCACTATGACAACAATCTAACCAAATAATTTGCTGTTTAATTGGACTTTCTTGCAGTAAACGACGCAACCATTGCAAAGATAAACTATAAAATCTTTGATTCGGATCGACATTACTGCTAGCTAAAAATCCTTCTGTAATTCCCGATGTGCTGCGGATTCCATGCCCTGAAAAGTAAAATAACGCTGTGTCGGGGATATTGCGCCCTTGTGGATTGAATAGTTTGATTAAAGCATCTTGTAATTGAGTTAAACTAACTTGAATTTCTTTACCAATATAGGGTTTCTTCGTATCTCTTGTTATAGCTTCAGGTAATCTTTGAATGTTAAATTCACCATGTTGTTCGAGGATACGTGCGATCGCTTCAGCATCCTCAGCAGAGGCTTGGAGATTTCTTAAGCCTTCAGCTTGGTAGCTATTAATACCAACAACTAATGCATCTTTTAACATTGCCCAAAACGCTTAATTTGTGATAATTCTAACTAAGAAAGCAAATTAACTACAAAAGCTCTAGAATAATGACGCAATTAGCCCCGATCGAACTCGAAGACGGCACAGTCATCTATATGGAAGTGCAAGAAGAAGTTCAAATAGCCCCTAGAGAATCGACACAAACGGAAGATGAAGAAGAACTAACTAGGGATGACTTGGGTAGAGGAGGTAAGGGGTTAGGGGGAAGCAATTCACAAAATCAAGTTGTCCAAAATTTCCAAGCAATTGAAGGGACAATTCGCGCCTATACTAACTACACTCTTAACGCTTTTAGAAATATAGCTAGTGGCAATATCAATAAAGTAACTTTAGAGTTTGGTATTAAAGTAGGAGGAAAAGCAGGAATTCCTTATGTTACAGAAGGTTCTGCCGAAAGTCATCTTAAAATCACTGTAGAGTGTTCTTTTCCCGAACAATCGCGATCGATCGACCCCTCATAAAAATTTTTCATCCCTATTTTCTTGCTTTATAGCCATCGAACGATAGATTAAGACATCTTTTAATCCCTTTGCGTCTTTGCGTCTTTGCGCGAGATTTTATATTGTCCTAACTTTTACTTCGACTGCTATAAATTCCAATTCTTTCCCATAATATAGCTTTAAGCTCATTTAAAGGCGATCGCCTGTTGCAACATCAAACCAGTGGATTTTATGGGGTTGGATCGCTAGAGGGATCGTTTGGTCTTGCCAGTTGCGATCGCTAGGCAATAAAGCTCTAAGCGTTTTTTCCGAGTCTGGTATTTTTACACTAACTAAGTTGTCTTTGCCTAGTTGCTCTACCAGATATGCTTGACCGATAATTGTTGCGGCTGATTCGGCATCAGCTAGACAGACATCTTCAGGTCTAATACCAAAAACGATTGTAGTTGGCTTATTATTCATAGTTGGTAATTCAAATCGATATTGACCGAGGAACGCGCTATTTCCCTCACACTTTAGGGTTAACAGATTCATTTGCGGACTACCGACAAAGCTAGCAACAAATTCATTGGCGGGATGGGAATAGATACGACTAGGAGGATCTAACTGTTGAATCATGCCTTGGTTCAATACTGCTACTTTGCTAGAGAGAGTCATGGCTTCGGTTTGATCGTGAGTAACATATACTACAGGCTTATTCTGCTCTTTGAATAGCTGTTTCATCTGCGCTCTCACCTGCTCTCGCAACAGGGCATCCAGATTACTTAACGGCTCGTCTAGCAAAAATACTTCAGGGTCGCGCACTAAGGCTCTAGCTAAGGCTACTCTTTGTCTTTGACCACCAGACATCTGACCTGGTTTACGGTTAAGTAGACTAGTTAACTCTAATTTATGGGCTGCCTCATTAACTCGACGCTTGATTTCCGCTTCAGGCATCTTGCGTAATTTTAGTGCCGTAGCAATATTTTCGGCTGCGGTCATGTGAGGATAGAGAGCATAGCTTTGAAAAACCATTGCCATATTGCGATCGCCAGGAGCAGCCTGATTGACATTTTGCCCGCCAATACTTACTTCCCCACTAGTTGGAGCTTCTAAGCCAGCAATGAGACGTAACAGGGTGGATTTACCACATCCAGAAGGCCCTAATAAAGTTAGAAATTCACCGTCATTAATTTCTAAGGAAATATCTTTGACAGGAACAACATCAGCACGATATTTTTTGTGTAAATTTTGTAATTTAAGTTTTGCCATGTTCTAATAATTAAGTTGTGATATGTAGCTTTTACAATAAGACAATAACTTCAAACAGCAGCTTTAAAAATATTAGAACCAGCTTAGATCGCAATGGCAGTAACTTTACAGCAATTAACTCAGTGGAAAGAGTCAGGACGCTCAATTATTTCCCTTACAGCTTGGGAATACAGCTTAGCGCAGATCTTAGATCGAGCAGGAGTAGATCTGATTCTTGTGGGCGATTCCTTGGCAATGGTAGGTTTGGGTCATTCGAGTACTTTGCCTGTAACTCTTGATGAGATGATCCATCATGCTAAAGCAGTCTGTCGTGGAGTTAAACATGCCTTAGTCGTTTGCGATCTACCGTTTATGAGCTATCAGGTTAGCGTAACTCAGGCAATGGAAGCAGCAGGAAGAGTAATGAAAGAAACTGGCGCGTCGGCAGTTAAACTAGAAGGCGGACAGCCGATGATTGTAGAGATCGTTCGAGAATTAACGACAATTGGCATTCCTGTCATGGGTCATGTGGGTTTGACTCCCCAGTCGTTTCGGATTTTGGGCTACAAACAGCAGGGACAGACTCAAGCAGAAGCAGAAATGATTATCGATCAGGCGATCGCTTTAGCTCAAGCAGGAGCATTTAGCATTGTTTTAGAGCATATTCCCAGCGATCTGGCGGCAATTATTACGGATAAAATTGCTATTCCCACGATTGGTATTGGCGCAGGCAATAAATGTGATGGTCAGGTCTTAGTTACCGCCGATCTATTAGGCTTGTCCGCCAGAAAACCACCTTTTGCTAAGTCTTATGTTAATCTCAGGCAGATAATTACCGATGCCGTCGAAGATTTTACTCAAGAAGTACAGCAGCAAAAATTCCCTCAATCATAGTTACCTATAGTTGCGATGACTTATTTAATTGCTACTTTCTATAAATTCGCGAATATTTCGGATTTAAAAGCTAAAAAACAGCAAATCTTGACATTGTGTCAATCACAGGAGCTAAAGGGGACGATTATCTTAGCCGAAGAAGGTATTAACGGCACGATCGCAGGCCAGGAAAAAGCGATCGCCACTGTCTTAACTCAGCTTCGTAGTTTGCCTAATTTAGCCGATCTTGAACACAAAGAATCGACTGCGCAAAAGCTTCCTTTTGTCAGACTAAAGGTCAAAATAAAATCAGAAATCGTGACTCTCGGCTTACCAGCGGTTAACCCTAATCAACAGGTAGGTACTTATGTTAATCCTCAAGATTGGAATCAGGTGATCGCCGATCCTGAAGTGGTGGTCATTGATACGAGAAACGACTATGAAATAGAAATAGGCAGCTTTAAGCGAGCTAAGAACCCCAATACTCAATCTTTTCGCGAGTTTCCTCAATACATCGCGCAAAACCTCAATCCGCAAGAAAATCCTAAAGTAGCAATGTTCTGTACTGGGGGAATTCGGTGCGAAAAAGCTTCTTCCTATCTGCTGTCTCAAGGATTTAAAGAGGTCTATCACCTTAAAGGTGGAATTTTAAAATATCTGGAAAATATATCTCCCGAAGAAAGTATGTGGGAGGGAGAATGTTTTGTTTTTGACGAGCGGGTTGCTGTCAAGGAAGGTTTAGAAATCGGTAGTTACGAGCTTTGCTATGCCTGTGGCCATCCCATTTCAGCGGCAGACAAAAAATCTCCTCAATATGAATCCCATATTTCTTGCCCTCACTGTTACGAGCAGCTAACTCCAGCCAAAAAAGCCCGTCAAGTAAACCGTCGTCGAGCTAGAGAAACTGAAAAAACCAGAGAATCTAACTTTTGACTTTTGATGGAAATAAAGAACCAAAGTAATCTAAAGAAAGAGTAGTTTATTTCTATCTCTTGTTACAATTGTTAACAAAGTTGTTAACGTCAGTCTTTAAACTATCCTATGCGTCAAGAGACAGTCTTATCTAGAACAGACACCATTACCGTACCATCCCAGGCGATCGACACCTATGAGGATACTGAATTAGCTTATGATGAGCCAAATGCGGACTGGCGTTATAACCCAGAAACCAATAACGCTCAGTATCGTCGTCGTCCTTTTTTAGTCTTAGGTCGTTTAATTGCTATTTTATTTCCCTTTACTCGCTTTGTTCTTGGAGTCTGGTGGGATAGTTTTACTGGTAATTCTATTCCCAAGCAAAAGAAAAGAGCGCGTCAGCTAATTAAAATTTTAACTAAGTTAGGCCCTGCCTACATTAAAATCGGCCAGGCTTTATCTACTAGACCAGATGTTGTTCCTCCTGCCTATTTAGAAGAATTAACTACCCTACAGGATAAGATTCCTTCTTTTCCTAATGAAGTGGCATTTCGCTTTATTGAGGAAGAGTTAGGCGCAAGACCAGAAGAAATTTATGCTGATTTATCTGCGCAACCCATCGCCGCAGCATCGTTGGGGCAAGTATATAAAGGTCGTTTAAAAACAGGAGAAGAAGTAGCAGTAAAAGTACAGCGTCCCGATCTTAACAGTCGTATTAGTCTTGATATCTACATCATGAGACTACTGGCAGGATTTGTCCAAGACAATGTTAAGCAGGTACGTTCTAATCTACGCGCTATTATTGATGAGCTAGCAGAACGAATTTTTGAAGAGACTAACTATAATCAAGAAGGTCGCAACGCCGATAAGTTCAGAGAATTTTACGGCTACATGGAAGAAATCTATGTACCGAAGATTTATTGGGAATATACGGGTAAGCGCGTCCTAACTATGGAATGGATCGATGGCACCAAGCTTACTGATATTGAAGCAGTGCAGGAAAAAGGCATCGACGCTACTCACATTATTGAAATTGGGGTGGAATGTTCTTTAAGACAGTTGCTAGAACACGGATTTTTTCATGCCGATCCTCACCCAGGAAACCTGTTAGCAATGGATAACGGTAAATTAGCTTATTTAGACTTTGGCATGATGAGTCGAATTAAGCCCTATCAAAGATATGGTTTGATTGAAGCGGTAGTTCACTTAGTTAACCGTGATTTTGAGGCTCTGTCAGAAGATTATGTTAAGTTAGACTTTTTGACCCCAGATACAGACCTAAGACCGATTGTACCTGCCTTGGCTAACGTTTTTGGCAATGCTTTAGGCGCTAGTGTAGCCGAACTAAATTTTAAGAGCATTACCGATCAGATGTCGGCAATGATGTATGAATTTCCTTTTACAGTCCCTGCCTACTATGCCCTGATTATTCGTTCAATGGTAACTTTAGAAGGGATTGCTATTGGTGTCGATCCTGAGTTTAAGGTTTTGAGCAAAGCCTATCCGTATATTGCTAAAAGGCTTTTGACCGATCCTGCACCTGAACTACGAGCATCTTTAAAAGACTTGTTGTTTAAAGAAGAAGGTTTTCGTTGGCATCGTTTAGAAAACTTACTCAATAACGCTACAGACTCCAGAGACTATGATTTTGATGGAGTAGTGGATCAGGCTCTTGATTATTTATATAGCGATCGCGGGACATTTATTCGCGATCGCATTGCCGAAGAGTTAGTTAATGCGATCGATAGTATCGGTCGGCGAACTATTTTTAATCTTTCGACTACTTTCCGCCAAAGAGTAGGCTTGGCAGTTCAAGAAACCCCCGTAGAATACAGGCAAGATTCCTATACAATGATTCACCTCAAAAATATTGTTGGTATTCTGCAACAGACTCCAGGCTTTAATCCTACTCGTTTAATTTCTGTTGTGGCCAAAATTATTACCAAGCCCGAAACTCAAAAAATCGGACAGCAAGTTGCTGAAGGGTTAGCTCAAAAACTGGCAGCAAGACTGATTAGATCCCTACTAGTAGATCCTCAGCCACAGACTTTGACTGCTTTGCCCGCAGCTAGATAGATCCATATTAATTAGTTGGTTATTTTGGCTCAGAATTCATCTGAGCCATTTTTTTTATAAGTCTATACTTCGATTGAGCAACAGCCTCGATTTAAAATTAAATTGATTTAGCGAATTCTAAACCAAGATATTTAAGTAATCGCTCAAAATCGAAATTTTGCTGAATAAGACGTTTAATTTGACGAACTTTTATATCTTCTTGAAGAGGAACTCTGCCAAATGCGCCATCAACAACCTCTACTGTAGTTAAAGTATCCGTATCCACAGACAGTACAGGAATCTCTAAACTTTCAGCTCTCTCAATAATAATTTCTTTAGGAGGAATACGACCAGTTAAAATCAGACAATGAGTTGAAGTTTCTAAAGCTGCCATTTGTAATTCGGTGCGATCGCCTCCTGTCACTACCGCCATATTTTCTCTTTGACGGAAATATCCTAGAGCCGAATTAACATTCATTGCCCCAATACTAAGACTTTCTATCATCCAGTCTAAATGTTCAGAACAACATAAAACTTCGGCTTTTAATCGCTTAGCAATTTCCTTGACGCTAACACTGTTGAGGATGCGATCTTTAGGAATCATTCCCAGAACAGGAATCTGCTGGTTTTCCAGATAAAGTTTGATAATCTCCGATGCAGTGCTAAATTCTTCTGGCGGCACATCGTTGATAATTACGCCCAATAAGCGATCTCCTAAAAACTTTTTAGCTGATAATAAGCTACCTACCAAAAGTTGAGGCTGATAACGGGCAACAAGCAGAATTGAGGCATCAACTAGTTCGGCAATTTCTGGTACTGAAAGATTAAAAATACTTCCTTCCCAGAGATTACTAGATCCTTCCAGGAAAATTAAATCCCCCTCAATCTGCGCTACATATTCTCGCACAGCTTCACTATAGTCTTGGAGATCGTCTCCTTGCAGTCGCCGATTGATCTTAGTCTGATCTACAGAGAGGAAAGGTGACTTTACTTGATTAGCAGACAAACCTAAAGTTGTAGCTAAAAATTTAGCATCTGAAGATGCTGCTAAATCTGCTGAATTTTCTCTAAAATCGGCTGCTAACGGTTGACCATAACCAATTGAAATATCTTTTGCCTGAGCCAGATAACTCAAACCAAGAATAGTTGCCGATTTACCACAGTAGGCCTCGGTAGAAGCTATTAGAAGATATTTAGCAGATGTAGCCACGGCCTCACTCCTTGTTGATGTTGTATTTATATGATTTTATTCAAAGCGCAGTAATTTGCGATAAAAACTTTGAGGAAAATCAGTTTTCTTTGAACGCTTAAAATTCATGATGACATCAATTAGGTAATCAATAAACTCGGAATTAGATAGAGTTACCTCATAGCTTAATTCTGCCTGTCCATCAAATTGTAAACGACAGCGGGTCAACTCTGAGGGTAATTTTGATACATACCAGCTGGCAACAAAGGCAATCCCTTCGGCTCCTTCAATTTGGCGTTCACCTTCTAAAGATGCCTCACGGTATAAGGCGATCGCATGAGGTAGCCAACTATGTTTGTTTTTTGAGTAATAGGGTACGTAAATAATTACATCTGCTTTGCTAGCTGGTTTAATTTGTTCAATAGTAGACATAGATAAAACTCAATAATAATGTTAATTTAATTTTCCGAGACTTCCTACTTTATAACATCAGTTTTTTCAGACAACCTCTATCTACTTAACTCAAACCTAGATTATGTTAGTTAGCGATAAAAAATACCAAAAAAAATGCCCCCCATTGCTGGAGAGCATTTCTTTTATTCAAAACTTACAGCTGATGTAAGTCCGACAAGTTCTTAACCGTTGATTGCAGGAGCAGTTAGTGCTACAGGAGCAGAGTCGCCACTA